>RCUN01000032.1_pt1 | contig 193392 bp, 188 predicted proteins | sample 2166181 | NCBI WGS metagenome assembly RCUN01 (sample SAMN09932603, study PRJNA488358) | compost metagenome | feature: garden; material: soil; isolation source: compost soil in crotononitrile-enriched culture | place: Germany: Experimental Botanical Garden Goettingen | collected 2016-01-27 | reverse complement strand
CCGTAGCGCCGATGGTAGTGTGGGGTCTCCCCATGTGAGAGTAGGGAACTGCCAGGCATCAAATTTAGCGTGCTGATATGGCTCAGTTGGTAGAGCGCACCCTTGGTAAGGGTGAGGTCCCCAGTTCGACTCTGGGTATCAGCACCACTTAATACGTTGTTGAAGTTCGGTAATAGTAAAAGAATTTGTCTGGCGGCTTTAGCGCGGTGGTCCCACCTGACCCCATGCCGAACTCAGAAGTGAAACGCCGTAGCGCCGATGGTAGTGTGGGGTCTCCCCATGTGAGAGTAGGGAACTGCCAGACATCAATTAAGTGAAAAGGCCATCCGAAAGGATGGCCTTTTTGCATTTGTTCCTCTGAAAATTTGCCCAGTAGCAGTACACCACTGAGCAACAAAGACGATTAATGAATCACCTGCGATAAGAATGCGCGTGTACGCTCAGATTTCGGATTAGCAAAGAACTCATCAGGTGGTGCTTGTTCAACAATTTCTCCGCGATCCATAAAGATCACTCTATCTGCAACTGTTCTGGCAAAGCCCATTTCATGCGTAACACAGAGCATAGTCATTCCCGATTGAGCTAAACCAATCATCGTGTCGAGTACTTCTTTAACCATTTCAGGGTCGAGCGCTGAAGTCGGTTCATCAAACAGCATAATTTTAGGTTGCATGCAGAGTGAGCGGGCAATCGCCACACGCTGTTGCTGCCCGCCCGAAATTTGTCCCGGAAATTTGTTTGCGTGCTCAGCAATACGGACACGTTCCAGGTAATGCATTGCCAGCGCTTCAGCTTCCTTTTTAGGCATCTTCCTGACCCAAATTGGGGCCAGAGTAAGGTTCTGTAACACCGTCAAATGCGGGAATAAATTGAAATGCTGGAACACCATACCGACTTCCTGACGGACACGTTCGATGTTTCGAATGTCCTCATCCAGCTCTATCCCATCAACGACGATACGTCCTTGCTGATGCTCCTCAAGATGGTTAATACAGCGAATGGTGGTAGATTTTCCTGAACCTGAGGGGCCGCATAAAACAATACGCTCGCCCTGTTTGACTTTCAGGTTGATGTCTTTCAGGACATGAAACTGACCATACCATTTATTCACATTTTCCAGCGTAATCATCGCGTCGGCCGGGGCCATAGTTATTTTGCTCATAAGTTCCTCATTGCGGTGTACGCCCGGTGTTAAAGCGCTTCTCCAGGTGTTGGCTGTAGCGCGACATGCTGAAACAGAAAATCCAGTAAACAAGTGCTGCAAAAACATAACCTTCAGTCGACATGCCGAGCCAGACGGGATCGACTGTGGCCTGTTGTACACTGCTGAAAAGATCAAACAATCCGATAATGATCACCAAGCTCGTGTCTTTAAAGAGTGCGATGATGGTGTTCACAAGCCCTGGAATAACCAGCTTCAAGGCTTGGGGTAAGATCACCAGCCCCTGCATTTTCCAGTAACCGAGCGCCAGTGATTCGGCCGCTTCGTACTGACCTTTTGGCAGCGCCTGTAGGCCACCTCTAACCACCTCTGCAACGTAAGCTGACTGGAATAAAACGACGCCCACCAGTGCGCGAATCAGTTTGTCGATTGTTGTGCCTTCTGCCATAAACAGCGGCAGCATGACCGAGGACATGAACAGCACGGTAATCAGCGGTACACCACGCCAGAATTCAATAAAAATAACTGAAAGAGTCCGTACTACTGGCATGGCTGATCGACGTCCCAGTGCCAGCAAGATACCCAAAGGTAGCGCCCCGGCGATCCCCACGGAGGCAATGATCAGCGTGAGAGTTAACCCCCCCCATTGGCGAGTTTCGACCCGCTCAAGTCCCAGTATTCCGCCATATAGCAACAACCACACAATCAGCGGATAAATCACTGCCCAACAAGCAATATAGCGTCCACGACGTGGCAGGGTTTTGAAGAACATCGGGGCGATCGACAGCAAACCCGCAATCAGTGCCAGATTGATACGCCAGCGTTGATCATGTGGATACAGACCATACATAAACTGGCCAAAACGCTCATGGATAAACACCCAACAGGCACCCGCTTTGGTACAGTCCGCCCGCGTTGAGCCTACCCAGTTTGCCTGCAAGAAAGCCCAGTTCAGCAGCGGAGGAATCAGCTCCCACATCAACCACAAGCTGACAATTGTCAGCAGACTGTTACTCCAGGAGGAGAACAGATTTTTGCGTGCCCAGGCGATGAAACGCCAGCTTCCGGTGCTGGACGGACGCGAGGGGTGTGACAATACGGCTTTTGTCATCATGGTTCCTTAGCGCTCAACCAGGGCGATGCGACGGTTATAGATATTCATCAGCAATGAAATTGTCAGGCTGATAATCAGGTAGACGGACATGGTGATGGCAATAGTCTCAATCGCTTGTCCGGTCTGGTTAAGTACGGTTCCGGCGAACAGAGAAACCATGTCGGGATAACCAATCGCGGCAGCCAGCGAGGAGTTTTTGACAATATTCAGATACTGGCTGGTCAGCGGCGGGATGATCACACGTAAGGCCTGAGGAATGATCACCTGGCGCAGCGTTACTGGGTTGGGTAATCCGAGTGAACGTGCGGCTTCGTGCTGACCATAAGGAACCGCCTGGATTCCTGAGCGAATAATTTCAGCAATAAAGGCAGAGGTATAAATGGACAGCGCAAGCGTCAGAGCAGCCAGTTCAGGAATAAGGACCATCCCTCCCTGGAAGTTAAAACCTCGCAACTGCGGAATGTCCCAGTGTAAAGCGGCACCGAATACCCAGTGGGCCAGTAGAGGCAAACCAACGATCAGTAATGCCCCGATTGGCCAGGTTCTGCGAAGTTGCCCGGTTTTAATCTGAAGTGAGCGGTTATAACGAAACAGCCCAATCGTAATTGCTACCGCGATAACAAATGCAGCGATAAACGCATACAGACCTTCGCCAGCCAACGGTGAGGGAATATATAAACCCCGGTTGCTCAGGTAAAAGAGATCTAAAGCATCAACGGCCTGTCGTGGTCCGGGCAGATTGCGTAATACGGCGAAATACCAGAAGAAGATCTGCAGTAGCGGGGGGATATTGCGAAACGTCTCGATATAAATTGTCGAGAGTTTACGTAATAGCCAGTTCTCAGAAAGACGCGCAAGCCCGAGAAAAAAGCCCAGCAAGGAGGCAAATACAATGCAGAGAGCAGAGACCAGCAGAGTATTCAGTAAACCGACAAGAAACACCCTGCCGTATGTATCGCCTTCTTGATAATCAATCAAATGCTGCACAATTCCGAATCCGGCACTACGATCCAAAAACGCAAAGCCAGAAGTAATACCGCGATTGCTCAGATTGGTAACAGTGTTATGAATCAAATAAACCGCAACAACAACAACGGCGACGATAGCTATTATCTGGAATAGCCATGCGCGAACCGAGGGATGAGAAAAGGAAAGTTTTCCTTTTACGGCTAAGCGGCGATGGGACATAAAGAAACCTCGGTAACCATGACTCTGGACGGGGCACCGCAAATGCAGTGCCCGTTACAGCTAAATGCTTAACGCACCGGCGGAGCGTACTGAATACCACCGTTATTCCAGAGGTTGTTCTGGCCACGTTTGATCTTCAGCGGGCTTTCCGATCCAACGTTGCGCTCAAAGATCTCTGCATAGTTACCGACATGTTTGATGATGTTATAAGCCCATTTATTATCGAGCTTCAGATCCTTGCCGAAATCACCTTCTTTACCCAGAAGATGCGCCATATCCGGTGTCGTAGGGTTTGCGGCTTTCTCGTCGACGTTTTTAGAATTGATACCCATCTCTTCGGCATTCAGCATGGCGAACAGCGTCCAGCGAACAATGGAGAACCAGTCTTCATCACCACGGCGAACGACCGGGCCGAGAGGCTCTTTGGAGATGACTTCAGGCAGAACAATCCATTCCGCCGGGTTGCTCAGTTTAATTCGCAGGGCATAGAGCTGGGACTGATCGGAGGCCAGCGTATCGCAACGGCCTGACTCCAGGGCTTTTGCTGATTCATCAGAACGGTCGAAAGTCACCGGCGTGTATTTCATGTTGTTGGCTTTGAAATAGTCGGCGACGTTCAGTTCGGTATCGGTTCCCGCCTGAATACAAACGGTTGCTCCGTCGAGTTCTTTCGCGCTCTTCAGCCCCGCTTTGTTGTGGGTCAGGAAGCCGATGCCATCGTAGTAAGTCACACCGGTAAAGGACATCCCCATCCCCGCATCACGTGACGAAGTCCAGGTTGTATTACGAGAAAGCATGTCCACTTCGCCCGATTGCAGCGCGGTAAAACGCTCTTTCGCCGTCAGTGGGGTATATTTTACTTTTGTGTCATCCCCGAAAAGGGCTGCTGCAACGCCACGGCAAACATCGACATCAATGCCAGTGAACTTTCCGTTCGCATCGGCATAAGAGAAGCCCGGTAACCCATCACTAATACCGCATTGGACAAAACCTTTCTTTTTAACGGCATCAAGTGTTGTACCGGCATGAACCTGTCCCGCTACAGCAAACAACATGCCGGCGGCGGCCAGGCTGGCTATCATCGTCTTTTTCATAATGCATCCTGTGTGGCGAAATTTATCGTTATAGAAAGTCGTTTTAAAACGCTTTGACCTGTCTGTGGCGTTGGCCGACGTTTATAAAGCAAACGTAATGCCAATTTTGCGCTCGGCAGAAAAAGGGAGAATTGAACGCATAATGCAGAGTGTAGACAGGGATAAATAAATCGAGCGCCCCGAAATGGTGCGAAATCACAACCTACGCCACAAATCAGAGCAAAAGTTGATAACCCGGAAGCTAATTAAGAGAGGTAGTTTCTGACGTGAATATTGGCAGGATATTAAATGCCATTGAATTGTGAAAAGTATCACGCCTGAAAATGAAATAAACAAATCATCGCAAAAAAGATGTGAGAAGAATCAGACATTAATAAATTAACGCAGAGGGGAATGGGGAGTTTTTTTAACGTATTGAAAAAATACTGCACTGGTTTGAAGCAAAAGCGCGGATTTGCCGCGCTTTTGCAGGAAAACATTATTTAGTTAACGCGACGATACCTAACGTCAAGCCTGCGATAGCCGCAGCACCACCGGCGATTGCCCCTGCAGTCTCCCAGTTATCCTGGGTGGTGCCTTTCATACAGGTATTGGTATGAACCAGACGACCCTGATCGTCATATACCGGCACACACGGAGAGTCGTGCGCACATCCGGCGAGAAGCGCAGCGAGGGTTGCAACGCAAATGAATCTTTTCATGATGTTACCTCAGAATAAAAACTGGCTCGCAATAAAATCGAAAGTGGATTTATCGAGCTGGCGTTTATTTTACCACTACACCCATCTGCACTGACAGGATGAATAATCTCAAAATATGTGGTTTGTAAAAATCGTGGAGGAAATAACTTAGCAGTAAAAATACAATGATAATTCGCGTGCTAATTTTTGAATTAAAGAAAGAAGAAAAGGCGCCGAATGACGCCTTTTGAATTGATTTACTTAGGATTGCGATTAAATCGTCTTCTTACGACCACGAAAAATACAGGGACGAAGAAGATTGCGAGAAGGGTCGCAGACAGCATCCCCCCCATAACGCCTGTCCCTACGGCATTTTGCGCACCGCTCCCTGCACCCTGGCTGATAACCAATGGCAGTACACCGAGGATAAACGCCAGTGATGTCATCAGAATCGGGCGAAGGCGCATACGTGAGGCTTCAAGCGTAGCCTCAATGACTCCTTTCCCTTCTTTTTCCATCAGGTCTTTCGCAAACTCCACAATCAGAATGGCGTTTTTCGCGGAGAGGCCGATGGTGGTGAGAAGCCCTACCTGGAAATAGACATCATTATTCAGCCCACGCAGCGATGCGCCGAGTAGGGCACCAATAACGCCCAACGGCACAACCAGCATAACGGAGAATGGAATGGACCAACTCTCGTAAAGCGCTGCCAGGCACAAGAATACGACGATCAGTGAAATTGCGTATAGCGCCGGGGCCTGGTTGCCAGAGAGGCGTTCCTGATAGGACATTCCCGTCCAGTCGAAGCCAATCCCGGAAGGCAGTTTCTGGGCGAGTGACTCCATTAAGACCATCGCTTCACCGGTACTCTTGCCCGGTGCAGCTTCGCCGAGGATTTCCATGGATGGCATCCCGTTGTAACGCTCAAGTCGCGGCGAGCCTGAAATCCAGCGCGAGGTACTAAACGCAGAGAAAGGTACCATTTCACCGTTTGCACTGCGTACGTAGAGGTTATTGATATCACCTGGCAACATACGGAACTGTGCGTCGGCTTGTGCGTACACTTTTTTCACACGACCATGATCGATAAAGTCATTTACGTATGTACCGCCGAGTGCGGTAGAGACGGTCTGGTTGATATCCGACACGCTGACACCCAGAGCCTGGGCTTTCTCCTGATCAACATCCAGTTTGAACTGCGGCGTATCCTCCAGTCCGTTTGGACGCACACGTTCCAGCAGTTCCGGGTGTTCTTTAACCATACCCAGCAGTTGGTTACGTGCTTTTGTCAGTTCAGTATGACCCAGGTTAGCCTGGTCGATAAGCTCAAAGTCAAACCCTGTCGCCGTACCCAGTTCGATAATCGCGGGCAAGTTGAAGGGGAAAATCATCCCATCTTTAATCTGGCTGAAAGCTTTGGTTGCGCGGCTAACAATGGCTCCCACGCCGTTTTCAGCTCCAGGACGCTCATCCCACGGTTTGAGGCTTACAAAGGCGATACCGGAGTTTTGCCCCTGACCGCTAAAGCTAAACCCGTTAACCGTAAAGACTGATTCAACGTTGGCCGCTTCCTTGGTTTGATAATACTGTTGTACCTGATCCAGTATCTGCTGTGTACGCGTTTGCGTGGCGCCAGCTGGCAACTGGACCATGGTCATAAATACGCCCTGATCCTCATCCGGAAGGAAGGAGGTCGGAAGGCGTAAAAACAATACAGCCATTCCACCCACAATCAGTACATACACCACCAGATAACGTCCGGTTTTGCGTAAAATCCCACTCACGCTATTGCTGTAATGCTCCACGCTCTTATCAAAGAGGTTGTTGAACCAACCAAAGAAACCGCCTTTTGCATGATGTTCTTCTGACGGCGGTTTGAGCAGTGTGGCGCAGAGTGCGGGTGTCAGAATCAGTGCGACCAAAACAGAAAGCGCCATTGCCGAGACAATAGTCAGCGAGAATTGGCGGTAGATTGCACCCGTAGAGCCGCCAAAAAAGGCCATCGGAACAAACACCGCAGAAAGCACCATTGCGATACCGACCAGCGCCCCCTGGATTTGCTTCATGGATTTCTGTGTCGCCTCTTTTGGCGGTAGTTTGTCTTCCACCATGACGCGCTCGACGTTCTCAACGACCACAATAGCATCGTCAACCAGCAAGCCTATCGCCAGCACCATCCCAAACATCGTTAGCGTGTTGATTGAAAACCCGAATGCTCCAAGAACGGCAAAAGTCCCTAATAACACGACGGGTACAGCGATCGTGGGGATCAGCGTGGCGCGCAGATTTTGCAGGAACAGATACATGACGAGGAAGACCAGAATGATCGCCTCAAACAACGTTTTGACCACTTCATGAATGGATATCTTCACGAATGGCGTGGTGTCGTACGGATAAACGACTTTCAGTCCTTGTGGGAAGAAGGCCTGTAATTCTGCCAGTTTTGATTTAATCGCAGCGGCGGTGTCCAGCGCGTTTGCACCCGTCGCCAGCTTGATGCCCAGACCGGTGGCTGCCTGGCCGTTGATCTTCGTGACCATATTGTAGTTTTCACCGCCCAACTCAATACGGGCCACATCTTTCAGATGCACCATTGAGCCGTCCTGATTCACCTTCAGTGTGATCTTGCTGAACTCTTCCGGTGATTTCAGGCGTGTTTGCGCGATAATCGAGGCGTTCAACTGCTGACCTGGTACCGAAGGCGTACCACCCAGTTGCCCGGCAGCAATCTGGTTGTTTTGGGTTTTAAGCTGATTGATGACATCCAGCGGCGTCAGCTGATACTTATTCAGGGCGTTGCTGTCGAGCCAGATGCGCATCGCATACTGTGCGCCAAACAGCTGCACATCGCCCACGCCAGAGGTACGACTGATCGCGTCTTTCACGTTGGATGCGACATAATCGGAGATATCATCCTGCGTCAGACTTTTGTTATCTGAAACAAAACCCGCAACCAGAAGGAAGCTGCTGCTGGATTTCTCCACACCGATCCCTTGCTGCTGAACTTCCTGTGGCAGCAATGGCATCGCCAGCTGGAGTTTATTCTGAACCTGTACCTGCGCGATATCAGGATCGGTACCCGACTGGAAGGTCAGAGTGATGGTCACGTTACCGGCAGAATCGCTGGTGGAGGACATGTACATCAGATTATCGATACCGTTCATGTTCTGTTCGATAACCTGTGTAACGGTATCTTGCACCGTTTGCGCATCCGCGCCTGGGTAAACGGCCGTAACGGCAACAGCAGGCGGAGCGATGGTGGGATACTGCGCCACCGGCAACTTGAGAATTGCCAGTCCGCCCGCAATCATCAGAATGATGGCAAGCACCCAGGCGAAAATCGGCCTTTGAATAAAAAAGTTAGCCATTGATTAATCCCTTAACTGGCTTTAGCGGCGGCGGAATCAGGCGTGGCGACCACAGTGGCGCCGGGATGTGCCTTTTGCAGACCGCTGACGATAACGCGATCACCTTCTTTTAAACCGTCAGTGATCAGCCAGCGATCGCCAATGGCCTGAGGTGCTACAACGCTACGCATTTCAACCTGCTCTTTTGCATTCACCACCAGAACAGTGGCATCCCCGCGTGGTGTACGGGTCACGCCCTGCTGTGGAACCAGAATGGCATTTGGCTGCACACCTTCATCAATGCGAGCACGTACAAACATCCCCGGCAACAGCATATGCTGCGGGTTTGGGAAGACGGCGCGAAGGGTAATGGAACCTGTGCTCTCATCAACGGTGACATCAGAGAATTGCAACGTCCCTTTTTGCGGGTAGGGCTGACCATTTTCCATCAGCAGTTGAACGCTACTGGTGCCATCGCCTTTTTGCAGGCTGGACTGTTTCAGCTGCATAAAATCATTGCTCGACTGCGTTACATCCACATAGATCGGATCAAGTTGCTGCACGGTTGCCAATGCCGAGGATTGACCGTTGGTCACCAGCGCTCCTTCGGTGACGCTGGATTTACCGATTCGCCCATTGATCGGTGATGACACTTTGGTATAGGCGAGATTGATACGTGCGGTCTCGACGCCAGCCTGAGCGGCAATGACGCTCGCATCAGCCTGCCTGGCGTCTGCCACTGCCTGGTCGTATTCTTGTCGGCTGACATATTGTGTGCCAACCAATGGGACATAGCGTTTCACGGTTAAATGAGCGATGTTCGCCGCTGCTTCGGCTTTCCCCAGGTCGCCTTTCGCGCTGTCATAGGCGGCCTGATAGGTCGCAGGATCGATCTGGTAAAGCGAATCGCCAGCTTTAACGTCACTGCCTTCGATAAAGTTACGGCGTAAAACAATGCCATTTACCTGCGGGCGAACTTCAGCCACGCGAAAAGCATCCGTGCGCCCCGGAAGCTCTGTTGTCACCGCCAGCGGAGCACTTTTCACGACATAAACAGTTACCTGAGGTGCCTGTGTGCTGTGTTGCGAGTTATCAGAACCATCACAGCCAGCAAGCAGTGCGGAGCAGACAATAAAACCGGATAAGGGTAAAAGCCTGAAGTGTTTCGTCATTACTGTTCCTTTAAAAAACAATAAACTGATATTTGCCGTGAAGTCGTGAGTGAATGTCGCGGGGCAAAGAGTCAGAAATCCAGCGCACATCATAATGAGGTGTGTTGCGGTTGTTTAATTTATAAGTGCGGCGCACGTTTAATTAAGATAAAAACCAGAGCCCGGTATGACGAATCAACGATATAGTGATGAGGAAAAACGCACTGATTTAAATATTATCCAGGGTTACTTATATGTTTCGTGAATTAAATTAGCCTGATTTATTCGTGGTAATTATTGATTCGGTTAATTGACTTTTTTTGTTCAGAATAACCTTTCCTTTTAGGGAATACTCCCACGACTGCGTGTTTTCATTCACGTAGAGAATCGTTCTGGTGACGGGTGAGAATCTATGGCGCGTAAAACAAAAGAAGATGCACAAAAAACACGACAGCAGCTGATAGAAGCCGCCATTGTCGAGTTCTCAACGCGCGGCGTGGCAAGCACTACGCTGACGGATATCGCTGAGGCAGCCGGTGTTACGCGCGGGGCGATTTACTGGCACTTTTCCAGCAAGTCGGAAATCTTTAATGCTATCTGGGATCAGCAACTGCCGTTATGCGACTTAATTTTTGACCAGCTTTCACTGACGAATAATGATGATCCGCTGTGTGTTCTTCGAGAACGGTTTATCGCGGCGTTGCAATATATTTCTCGAACTCCCCGGCAGCGAGCACTTTTACAAATTCTGTATCACAAATGTGAATTTAATAACGAAATGACATCAGAGTGCGAAATTAGACGAAGAATTGGTTTTAATTATGACAATGTCCGTATGCTGCTGGAAAAAGGGCTTGCGTGGGGAATCATTTCTCCACAAATGAATATTGATCTTACGTTGATTGTTTTCCACGGCTTCTTTAGTGGATTAATCAAAAACTGGTTAATGAACAGTGAGAATTATAACCTCTATCAGCAAGCCCCCGCGCTGGTGGATAATATCCTGGCGACGTTAAATATTACACGCGTACCGCCAGTGACTTATCCTGTTGCCTCATGATGGTAGGTGGTATTTTATCTCATCAACATTATTGCACAGCTCTTCGACGGTTTGTGCTGTTACAGGCTTGCCTAACAAATACCCCTGAAGCGTATTACAGCCAAGTTCAGTGAGGAATTGCTGCTGAGCTTCCGTTTCTACGCCTTCTGCGACCACTTTCAGGTTCAGCGTTTTCGCCAGGGCTACAATCGCCGAGACGATAGTGGCATCATCGCTTTTCCCGCTCAGATCTTTCACAAACGCACGATCGATTTTCAGCTCGCAGGCGGGCAACTGCTTCAGATACAGCAGGCTGGAATAGCCTGTACCAAAATCGTCAATTGAGGCTTTCACACCGGCATTCGTTAGCGCCGTTAAGATCCTGACACTTTCCTCTGGGTTGTGCATCGCGGTGGTTTCTGTCACTTCCAGAATCAAAGATTCAGGCGGAACGCGATGAAGCGCCAGACAGTCAAGGACAGTATTGACCAGCGTGGGTTGCTCAAACTGAAGCGTGGACAAATTCACCGCCATCGACCAATCTTTGTGACCCTGAAGATGCCACTCGCGGAGCTGGCGGCAGGCTTCGTTTATCACCCAGTTACCCATCGGGATAATCAGCCCGGTTTTCTCTGCCAGTTGCAGGAATACATCAGGAGACAGCAGTCCTTGTTTCGGATGCTCCCAGCGCAGCAAAGCCTCAAAGCCCAATATTGGGCCAGCAGGTGCATGGAATTTCGGCTGATAGTGCAGGCGCAGTTCATCGCGATCGATGGCCAGCCACAGATCGTTCATCAGTTGTAAATGGGTTTGCGCCAGCGTGTTCATCGACGGCTGGAAGAAGTGGTAGCCGTTACGGCCCATGTGCTTAGTGTGATACATCGCCGCGTCGGCGTTAAACATCATTTCGCGATCGGTTTTACCGTCGTGCGGATAAAGGGCAATACCGATACTGATAGTGACGACCAGCTCGTAAGGCTCGACGTTGAAAGGGCTGTCGATGGTACGGACCAGCGCGCTGGCAAGCGAGGCTGCATCATCCGGTCCGCCAACTTCCGCCAGCAGGACGAATTCATCACCGCCGATGCGGGCGAGGGTATACTGGCCTTTCAGCGGCAGCAGAAGCCGCTCGGTGACAGCGATCAAAAGTTTATCGCCAGTATCATGGCCATACGCATCGTTCACCGCTTTGAATCCATCGAGATCCATAAACATCAGCGCGAAGTGTGTGCCTTCACGATCAGCCTTGCTGATTGCCTGATCGAGCCGATCTTCCAGAAGGACGCGATTGGGTAAGCGCGTTAGAGTATCGTGAAGCGCCAGCTGGGCAAGTTCTCGGTTAGCTTCAGCAAGGGATGAGGCCAGCAGAGCGGTTCGGGCCTGGAGCCTGGCATCCAGCATGGAAACCAGTAAAGTGATGCCGAGAATAGAGAGGGCCACTACGCTCACCAGCACCGCCAGCCAGCTGCCGTTAATACCGTGATGGTGTATTAATGTAGATGGCGGGAATTGCGCCGCTTTCATGCCTGCATAATGCATACCCGCAATTGCGATACCCATCGTCACGGCCGCGCCTAGTCGCATCACCGCAACTTGTGCCGCTTCGTGACGCAAACGAAACGTGAGCCACAACGCCGCAAGTGAAGCGGCCAGCGCAATGACAACAGAGATAGCGACCCAGAGCTTGTCCCAGATAATGCCTGGCGTCACTTCCAGTGCAGCCATGCCGGTGTAATGCATGGCGACAATGCCTGCCCCCATAACTAATGCGCCGGGCAGCAAGCGTCGTAATCGCAGTTGTTCCCCGCTGACAAGCCAAAGCGCAAACATCGAAGAACCGATCGCGATGAACATCGAGAGCACCGTCATCACTGGGCTATAGCTCATGCTCATGGAGAGCTCCATCGCCAGCATGCCGATGAAATGCATTGCCCACACGCCGATCCCCATCGCCACGCCGCCACCTGCCAGCCAGACGCGTGCAGCGACGCCCTGACTTCCCGCGACGCGCGCGGCCATATTGAGTGCGGTATAGGCTGCGAGGATGGCAACAACAAAGGAGACAGCAACGAGGATTGGGTTGTATTGGCTAACCAGCATGGTGGGCTTAACTCATTCTCAGTGAGACGTTATGCAATAGCGCCTGAAAAGGGCAGTGACATTATCATCGTATCGGAATGGCGAAAAGGCTTTTAAATCCCCGTTTTTAATGGGTGATAAGCTCTTTATTGCTGATGTTCGCTGCTTAATCGAGGTCTGAACAATTCACCAGTTTGAGCGGGTTCACCGAATTCATATTGCGATACTGATCGGTTTCGGTGCTCAGTAACTCAATCCACTGGATCAGCAGTGCATCAAAGATGAAAACCGTGACAGCAAATACAACCAGCCACCAGTATTTACGAATCATTGTGTCGTTCCGGTCAGAAAGAGGTCCAGTGAGGTGGTGGAAATATACATGAAAAGCAGGCGTTTAAAAGCGGGAGAAGACAGGGTTTACAAGCTCTTGACGTTCAGATTTCAGACAATAAAAAAGGCGCGTCCCCATGCCGAGTAGCGCCTTTTTAAACAAGCAGTTAGCTAATCGAAATTAGTTCATGCCGTATTTTCAAAACCTACGTTTTTTACCGTTCGGCTATGTTTGCTAATTATCGCCTATCATTCTGATAATAAACAGTAAAATTGATTTACCGGTTTGTCTTTGTTCATTGCCGTTCATAGAGTAACATTGAGATGTGCAGTCAGTGGTGCAGTCAGTCTCCAATATGAACTAAGGTTTTCTATGGCTGGTGGAACGAACAAATTAAGCGACACGTCGCTTCGTAAAATGCTGGGAAGAGAAAGCCCCGGAGACAGCTTCTATGCTGATGGCGATGGGCTAAGTGTGAAGGTGTCCAGATCGGGAGTATTGACCTGGTATTTCACTTTCCGCATCGGTGGCCGGGAATCAAAATCTCAGCGTATAAAGCTGGGTAATTATCCAGACCTTTCACTTAAAGCAGTTCGTGAGAAACGAGAGCAGTGTCGCGCATGGCTCGCAGAAGGAAAGAATCCAAAGCACCAGTTGAGCGTTACCACTCAGGAAACGTTAAAGCCGGTGACGGTCAGGGATGCCCTTGAATACTGGATCAGGGAATATGCCACCCATAACCGCGCTAATGTTGAAAAACACATTGAGCAGCTCAATAAGCATATCTTTCCTTATATAGGTACTTATCCGCTTTCTATGTGTGAAACTCGCCACTGGCTGGAATGTTTCGCCAGGGTAAGGAACGAAGCGCCTGTAGCGGCTGGCTATCTTTTGCAGATGTGTAAGCAAGCTCTTAAGTTCTGCCGGGTTCATCGGTACGCGGTGAGTAACGTCCTGGACGATCTGACCATTGATGATGTTGGACGTAAACAGAATAAGCGGGACAGGGAGCATACCCGGCAAGAGCTTGCTGATATATGGCGGGAGTGCTCAGGCCTGAAATTTAAGCCCTACTACTCCTCGCTGCTGCGTCTGCTGGTGGTGTTTGGCTGCCGAACTCAGGAGCTGAGATTATCTCGCGTAACCGAATGGGATCTAAATGATTGGGTTTGGACGGTACCTAAAGAGCACAGCAAAGGTGGTGAGAAAATACTACGGCCTATTCCCGTAGATATCCGCCCATTTATCAAACAGCTTTTAGAGCAGCACCAAAGCACAGGGCTATTGCTGGGAGAGATAAAGAAACCGGAAGCTGTCAGTCAGTGGGGAAGGATGTTGTATAAGCGTCTGGGCCACTCTGAACCGTGGACGCTTCACGATTTACGCCGTACATTTTCCACGACTCTGAACAACATGGGAATTGCTCCGCATGTTGTAGAGCAGCTTCTGGGCCATGCGCTGGGCGGTGTCATGTCCGTATATAACCGCAGTCAGTATTTACCTGAAAAGCTGGATGCACTGAATAAATGGATGCAGAGATTAGATGTTATTACCTCTGATATCTCAAATGTTACTATTCTTGAGGTGGCAAGATGAAAGAGTTCGACTTACCTATTTTAGAATACTGCTCTCTAGAGCGTGCAGCTAGATTTATCGGTTCCGGTTGTGAGGTTGAAGATATTCTTCACTGGGCTGAGATTGGGGCTATAAATCTATCATATAAGTTTAAAGGTACTGAGGAATACAGTGCCTTTGTTAAATTCTTTGGTGATGTGGGTAATATTGCTACACAAATATTTAATACAGGTCAGCTTGACGATTATCATATTAACCTTTCACCTTTTTCTGTGATTGCAACAAATGATTTTTGTGAGTGCACATCTGTTGATGATGTCTTATCAGTATTGACTAGGTTTACCGATAAACCAAAGGTAAGAGCAAAACTATACGGGGTTTGGGAATTAAATAGATATTTTGTTGATTACAATAGAAACACACCTTACACAAGGGCGGTACTAAAGCCATATGGAGAATCGGTTGTAGATGCTCTCGCTATCATTCCGGAGGAGGTTGGTTTCTCTGAAAAAGATTTGCTTATATCTAAAAACGCCTTAAAAAAAATCATTGGGAGTGAGCCGAGAGAAATACATATAGAGAAAAAAGATGTCTCTAAAAATATCATTGAGGATGATAAATTAAGCAAGACCGTTGCAACTAATAGGGCTTCATTAATAAAGGCGCTATTAGCTATACATTATGGTGAGGATGTTGCTAATAACCCGAGAAAATTCATTGAAAGTAAAGATAGCGAGATATGCAGGGACTTTGAATTAAAAGGCATATCACTGCCTTCTGGTAAAACTGTAGCATCCTGGTTACAAGATGCTGATATAGATTTTAATTAACTGGAAATTCCTTTTGTATGTTGGAAATTTCCTAAAAAAGTGTATCGCTTGTTTTTAAATGCTCTCGAACCTTAGCGAACGAGAGCATTTTTTTATGAACAATATTAAACAACCCCAGCAGCCAGCAGAAAGAGTTATCCGTGAGGCAGAATGCCGCCAGTTAACAGGAATATGCCGCACCACTCGATACATGATGGAAAAAGAGGGGAGCTTTCCCGCCCGCCGCAAGCTGGGAGGTCGTGCCGTTGGTTGGCTTCTGTCTGAGGTCACAGCATGGCAGCAGAGCCGCAGCAAAGCAGCGTGAGGGGTGGGGAATGTCACATAAAACAAAAGCGGCCATGCAGGGCCGCCAATGTCACTACCAAAAACTTAAGCAAAGTCAGGATACCAGGGTTAATGCTGGTGGTCAAAGCCTGAGCGCTCCTGTGATTACAGGAACTGCGCCATTGGCGCGGTTAAGGTGTACGGCATTGACGCATACTCCATTTCCCGAAATCTTGGGAGATCTGGATCAGCGTACAGGGTCTACTGCAATGCAGCATACCCCGGAGGAACTCCGTAGTTTCGACCGTTACCCAGATATTGGGTATCACTCCTTGTCGGCTTCCTTGGCCTTTTTACGCTGTCGGCGTTTGATCTCGCCTTGCATGGCAGAGTTTATAAATTGCCCTGTACTTTCGCCGGGAGTTTTCACCGACTCCATTCCTTCAATGATTTCGTGTGTGATGCGAGCTGTTACTGATTGTGATTTTGCATTCTTTGAACCGGTTGCCATGTCTACATTCTCCAAAATTGAGTGTAAGACACTATACACGAAAAATTATTACTTGGAAGCATTGACGTGTAAGACACTTGCGGGCTATTGTGTGTCTTACACCTTGTTTGAGTTAAGGTGCGTAAATAGCGAAGCCCGGCAGTGCGCTAACACTAACCGGGCCTCTGACCACAATGTTATCGGAGCTAACAAAATGGCTGACTTACAGCATACCCAAACTCGCCCGGAATTTACATGGTTATTCCTTGCAACCCCAGACCACACCCCAGAATGCACACCTGTAGTGCTCCGCTTTGATGCTGACACGGAAGATAAAGCCCGCGCTGCATTCCCCGGCTGGGATTTGGTTTTCGCTGCCAAAATCCGCGCCCAGTCTCCTTGTCGCGTTGCGTTTTTCGATTACACCACCCGCCGTGGCTGGGAGTTCGATAGCGCAGCTATTCAGGAGGTGCGCCATGCGTGAGTTAACAAATAAAAGCGCTTCAATAGCTTGTGAACTGGCTGCGTTGTTGATGGTTGTCGAAGAGTGCGACGTTGATCAGGTTGAGCGTGAAAACCTTATCAGTCTGGCCAGACGAGTATCGGATCAACTTGCGGCAAGCATGGTGGAGCAGAATGAAACGGGAGCGCTCAATGGATAACTTTTACACCTACCGCAGCAAAATAGATTTGCTGTTGCTGGCGCAAGAGGTTGCTGCGCTCATGTCATGTGCTGCTTACCTTTCAACTATCAAGGGGGAGGCGGAGCGTATCCATGTTATGAGTTTAACGCACCTGGCTCAGCGCCTTTCTGACGAACTGGCAAACTCACTGGATATTTCTACTTTTTCAGACCCTGAAACTCAGGAGGCAAGACCATGATCAGCAATGTGAAGTTTAACGAACTGGCTAACCGCGTTGATCTGCTGGTTGAGAAGGTTTTGCGCCTTGAGGCTCAGGTTAAATCACTTACCGATAGTCAGGGCGGAGAAATCCCTCCGGGTATGACGCCAGTAGCAACACTGGCTGCTGAATACGGTATCTCAACCAAAAAGGCTGAGGAGCTGGCGAAAAACACAGGGGTGATGCTGGTTAAGCTGAAATCAGGCGGGTTCGTTGCACCTGATGAAAAGTTCAGGGAAGCGGCACGGTTGGTGCTGCGCAGTGCTAAGCGCAAATATGGCTCTGCATACTGGTTCCATCCTCTGATCGGCAAATTCCAGATGAGCGGGGGCATTCCAAAATGACGGTACAACTGACAGCTGTAGAAACCGTATCGGATGCCTTGTTCACCTGTTCGTATCTGTGGGCGCATGGCAAGCAGTACAGTCGCAGCGATTTGGATAAAGCGCTCCACCAGCATAAGGACCCCACTACCCGTTACGGAAAGCTGGTGGCTCGCCTCAACCAGATAGCAGCAATGCCGTATGAGGAGCTTTGTGATGCCGGGTATCTCGATACTGACCGCAAACATATGATTACCGCGCGGCGTTCTGTGCTGGTGGAAGAGATAGGCGAAGGGGAAATGAATGCCATGCTGTCTGACGTGCAGCGCATTCACCGCGTATTCCCTGATGCTGGTGCAAAGTTCAGGACAAAGCTGCCTCTCTCTCGCGGTTCTGAGGGCTTTGATATCCGCCAGGACTATATCCTTAAACACTTTCTGCCAGCGCAATCACTGTGCAGCATTTACGGCCCCAGTGGTTCGTATAAGAGCTTTCTCGCCGTGTCGTGGGCCTGTCACATCGCTGCAGGTCTGCCATGGGCTGGGAAGAAGGTTACTCCCGGCGCGGTGCTGTATGTGGTTGGTGAGGGGGGCGTAGGCGTACCCCGGCGTATAAAAGCCTGGGAGCAGGTGCACGGCATACAGGCAGACAACCTCTGGCTGGTCAATCGTCCGGTGTTCCCTGTGCGCGAGTCAGAGGTCACGGAAGTGCTTCTCGCTGCCAGGCAGATAGAAGCCGAATGTGGTGTACCGGTTCGCATGGTGGTGATCGATACGCTGGCCCGTTGTTTTGGCGGTAACGACGAGAACGATGCTCGTGATATGGGGGCGTTTATCGAGGGGTGTGACGTTATCAAACAGAAAACGGGGGCAACGGTGCTGGTAGTCCACCACTCCGGCAAGGATGAAGGAAAAGGTGCTCGCGGTTCCAGTGCTTTCCGTGCTGCGCTTGATACTGAATTTAACGTAAAGCGCGAAGGAGAAGGAAAGGCGCTTATTTTGACCTGTACCAAGATGAAAGATGCTGAGGAGCCGGAACGTAAGGCGTATGACCTGAGAACGGCAGAACTCTACACCGATGATGATGGCGAACTTGTTTGCTCACTGGTTGTACATGATGATCCTAGAGAGGCGAAAGAGGTTGAGCCTGAACTGGCTAATGTATCCAGGCTTAGCGATAACCATCAGGCATTGTGGCAGGCGGTGAGGAGCCGAACAGCCAGTGGTGAACCATGCACTATTGCGGTGATTAAAGATGATCTGCGTGCAACATTAGGGGCCGAGAAGGTGAGAAAGTCATTCCCACGCTGGTTGGATAAACTGGAAAGTGAGCAAATTATTCGTATTGATGGCGAAAATCTTTATCCGGTTATAGTCGATTAAGTGCGGCAGTAAGTGCGGCAAGTGCGGCATTTAGGCTATTTTATGACCTAATGCCGCACTTAGTCCCTGTATATGCGCGCTAAGTGCGGCATTTCACTGAAAGCCTTGTTATTGCTGGGTTTGAGAGGGCTTTTAATAAAATTGGTGCGGCATTATGTGCGGCAATGTTAAACGCGGCGCTAAGTGCGGCAAGTTAGACAGAGGATTGATTATGAACACCACTGATTTTATGGAAGAGCAGGAAGTTTTCGATCTGCTCAAAAAGAAAAAAACCGCATTATGGCGACTGCGTAAAGTCCACGGATTTCCTAAACCAGTACTCACCTATCCATCCCGCTACAGTCGAAAGGCGGTGATGAAATGGCTTGAAGATGGTGGAATTAACCGAACCGTGTAAACCCATTTATCAAATATGGTAAGCGCATGTTGTAATGCGCCGAGGTGATTTTTAAGACAGGAGATTTTTGTTATGCCAATTACCATTCAGGAAATTAATGAGCATTACGATCAGTTTGGACATCATGATATGAGTACTATGCCAATAGCAGAGTACCAACAGGCTCTTGTTAATGGCGCCCTGTTCTGGATAGACCATCATGACTTTGTTCGCAGCACTCTTTCAGAGGAAATCTTGGCAACGAACAAAGAACAACTAGATGCAATGATCGAGCATTTGCAACAATATAGAAACAGAATGCATTCGTCGTAGAAAAATATTATGGGGCCTAATTTGAGCCCCTGAATATTTCAATAATCAAGGTGACTTTCAACAGCAAGTTGTTTACAGCCGAGCAATTTTAAAGCTTTTCGAATATAAATTAAAGCAGCTGTATTATCGATAATATAGCGAAATGCTTCATTTTTATCCTGGTGCGCATCTCTTAGATTTCGTTCAAATTCTCGATCGTAATCTTCAGCGTAATATTGGTTAGCTTGTCTTCCCATAATAACTAATGTTGTTAGATCAGCTAATTCTTCCTCTGAAAAACGAGGGAGGTAAGTAGTGGTAATGTGTTTTTTTAACTTAAAGTATTCAAAAAACTCTTCAGTTCTGATATCAGATAAACTAATTCCTAAATCCTTTAATGGGTCCATAAAGACACTGTTCTTTTTTAGTACATCTTTTAGATGGGTTTTGTACCAAACTGTTTTAAAAAGCAATAAATTATTTTTGTTGAGATGCTTCAATGGAAGTTCTACGCCAATTAAAGATGAAAGATATCTATTGCTCTCAATTTTTTCTATTGCTCTTATTAGCTGTTTGTTACTGTTAAGTTTGAATTTTTGCTTAATAATATCCTTTTTTTCTACTGTTAGAGAATTTGCCCAATCCGTTCTATTTCCTAAGCCCTTTGAAAGTTTAATTAAATCTCGGCGAGAAAATTTATCGGTGAAGGTGCCGGTTTTATACTCATCTTTAAGGTTTAGTGTGATTTTGATAATTTCGTGCAAACCTTTCGTGAGCTTTTTGAAAAAAACAACAAATCTTGCAAGATTTATAATGGGGGTTTTTTCTAAATGGGTTGCTCCAACATTGGATTCAGGATATCTGAAAGTTTGAGCTGTGTCGTCTATTGCGACAAAGTCTAAGATATAAGGCTCTATCTTTTTGGTTTTGTAATATAGGCGTTTATCTGTCCTTTCTGCGACATCAATTGTTGCATCCCAGAGTTTCTTAATGCTGTGGATTTTGGTTACATCAGGCACCGATATTTCTAAGCCTCGGAGTTCTGCCATGTCAATGAGTATAGTTTTGAGAGAAAGCTCAATCCCGTGTCTAGCTGAATAGACAATAGGATAAACAAGTAAATCAACCTCTCCTCTTTTATTATTTTTATATATATAATCGGTAAGTATTTCAGGGGTTTTAAGATAACCTTCGGCATAAGTTAAAGAATCTGGGAAGCCATTTGTTCCGACACATGCATTCAGCCAGTCAAATCGACCGTTCCCCAACCCAAAAGTGTTATTAAATATAGTTTCTTCTTCCACTCATTACTCCTTGTTGTGTAAATTTTTTGTTCAATGGTGTTCACTACTGCGTGCATTAAAAAATACTCGTTTACTTCAATAATTCAATCCATATCTTAAGGAGTGGCACTCAGACGTGAGCCGCCACTGGCCGTTAAATCAAGCTGTAGCGAGTACAGCCTGCGAGAGGCAGAAAAAGATTTAACGGTCTCCCCTCTAAGCGCTGGTTTCACGTCTCAACGTTAATTGTTACGGAAACCACTCCATGAAGAAATTACTCGAATTACGCCAGCAGAAAGCCGCACTCAAAACTCAGATGCGTTCCATGCTGGACAAAGCCGACACCGAAAAGCGCAGCCTGAACGAAGAAGAGGGCAAAAAGTTCGACGAACTCCGCGCCCAGGCTGATGCCCTCGAAGTTGAAATCACCCGTCTTGAAGCCGTCGCCGACGATCAGCGCAATCTGCCTGGTACTTCCGTTGAAGGTGAGCCAGTAAGCAACGACGAGCTGCGCCACTACATCATGACAGGTGATACCCGCTCTCTCTCCACGCTGGTGCAGGCTGACGGCGGTTATACCGTTATCCCTGAGCTGGACAAAGAGATTATGCGCCAGTTGCAAGATGATAGCGTGATGCGCTCCATCGCAACGGTGAAGACCACCAAAACCAACGAATACCAGAAGCTGGTATCTGTGGGCGGCACTACTGTTAATCGTGGTACCGAAGGTGAGGCACGTACCGAAACCAGTACGCCGAAGATGGAGCGCGTTGATATCAAACTCAACCCGATCTACGCCTACCCGAAAACCACTCAGGAGATTCTCGACTTCTCCGAAGTGGATATTCTGGGCTGGCTGTCTTCTGAAATCGCTGACACCTTCACCGCTACCGAAGAAAGCGACTTTGTGAACGGCGACGGTGATAAAAAATCCAAAGGGTTCCTGTCTTATCCTCGTGCGGCCACTGCCGATAAAACCCGTCCGTTCGGCACGCTGGAGAAGATGGAAGCCGCAGACGTTTCCTCTGATGGCCTGATCGACCTGCTGTATAAGCTGAAAGCCAAATACCGCAAAAATGCCGTATGGGTGATGAACTCCAACACCGCAGCCAAACTGCAAAAGCTGAAAAACGGCAACGGGGATTACATCTGGCGCGATCGTCTGGTTGCCGGTTCTCCCGATACGCTGCTGGGCCGTCCTGTTCAGTATCTGGAAACCATGCCGGATGCGGAGGCAGGTAAAGCATTCCTCGCGGTAGGCGACTTCAAGCGCGGCTATTTCATCGTGGATCACACCACTGGCGTGCGTACCCGCCCTGACAACATCACCGAACCGGGTTTCTACAAGGTGCATACCGATAAATACCTGGGCGGCGGCGTGGTGGACTCCAACGCCATCAAGGTGCTTGAGCTTTCAGGCTCCGGTTCCTGATTTGACGTTTAAGGGGCTGCGGCCCCTTTTTGCCCTCTGTGGAGTCCAGTAATGAAAACAATCGATTTTGAAATCCGTACCTCCGAAGTGAGCGCCAGCAACAAAAAGCTGGTGGGCTATGCCGTGCGCTGGAACAGTCTCTCTGAAATTATCTGGGACGAGTTCCGCGAGCAGTTTGCGCCGGGAGCGTTTAAAGACAGCCTGGCATCCGGTAGCGATGTGCGTGCGCTGTACGAGCATAACTATACCCAGCTGCTGGGCCGCACTAAATCCGGCACGCTGGTGCTGTCCGAAGACGATACCGGGCTGCGCTTCGAGCTGACCCCGCCGAATACCCAGCTTGGCAACGATGTGCTGGAGCTGGTGGAGCGCGGGGATATCTCCGGCATGAGCTTCGGTTTCCGTGCGCTGAAAGAGGCGTGGGATATTGCTCAGTCTCCATATCTGCGCACTGTTACCGCTGCCGAACTGCGGGAGATTACCGTTACCTCTATGCCTGCTTATCCTGAGTCTGGAGTGGAAATCGCGCACCGTTCGCTTTTCTCCCAACATCCTGAACTGTGCCGCGCTGGCGATAACCGTCGCCGCTGGGCTGAATTAGCGGGGCTCTGATATGTGGAATATCTGGCCGTTTGGCCGTAAGTCTGAACCCTCTGAGCAGCGCAGCATGACCATTGATGAATTTCTGGCGATGGCAGGGATTCCAAATACCGGATCAGGCGAGTATGTGTCTGCGGGTACTGCGGAATCTCTGCCGGCGGTCATGAACGCCGTATCAGTTATCAGTGAGGCGGTGGCAACAATGCCCTGCTACCTCTACCGCGTGCGTAATGATAACGGGCGTGAGGCGCGAGAATGGCTGAGCAATCATCCGGTGGATTTTCTGCTGAACGAGCAGCCGAACGACTGCCAGACACCTTACCAGTTTAAACGCACGATGATGCGCCATTGTCTGCTGAATGGTAACGCCTATGCGGTGATCCAGTGGGGCCGCGACGGCCAGCCGCAATCCCTGCACCCGTATGCGCCGGGAGCGGTTGTTCCTGAGCGTATCGGCCAGCATAAATACAAATACACCATTACTGAACCGTTTACCGGGGCTGTGCGCACCTACTTGCAAGAAGAGATCCTGCACCTGCGTTACTCGACCGATGATGGTTTTCTGGGGCGCTCGCCGATCACCACCTGCCGTGAGGCGCTGGGGTTAGGTCTGGCCCAGCAGCGCCACGGTGCCAGCATTATGAAAGATGGCATGATGGCGGCTGGCGTGGTCACTACTGCTGAGTGGCTCGACAGCGTGAAGGGCAAACAGGCTCTGGACGCACTGGAGCGCTACAAAGGTGCCAGAAACGCCGGGAAAACGCCGATCCTTGAAGGTGGCATGGACTACAAGCAGCTTGGCATGAGCAATCAGGATGCCGAATGGCTGGCCTCCCGTCGCTTCACCATTGAAGACATTGCCCGCATGTTCAACGTGTCGCCCATCTTCTTGCAGGAATACAGCAACAGCACCTACAGCAATTTCAGCGAAGCGAGCCGCGCCTTTCTCACCATGACCATGCGCCCGTGGCTGGCTAACTTCGAACAACAAATCAAATCTGCGCTGCTGGTGGCCTCTCCCGTTCCGGGAACCCGCTATCAGGTGGAGTTTGACTCTGCTGACCTTCTCCGCGCCACGCCAACCGAACGTTATGCCACTTATGAGCGCGGCATTAAGAACGGGATCATGAACCCGAACGAAGCCCGTGAACGTGAGGGGATGCCGCCGCGTGAAGGTGGTGACGAATTCAGCCAGGCATGGAAGCAGGAAGTGAAGATCAGCAAAGACGGCAAGGAAGGTGACGCATGAGAGCCGGAAAGATGAAACGTCGCATTACCTTTCAGAAGTCGGAATCTCACCGCGACCAGACTGGTCAGGTTATCTATGAATGGGCTGATCTTGCCACCGTCTGGGCTGAAATTCGAGCTATCAGCGGGCGTGAGCGCATGTCTTCCGGGGCACTTTACTCCGAGGCTACTGTGCGAATCTGGACGCGCTACCGCGACGGTAACGACCGCAAACCGCATTCTGTACCGCTCTCCAAACGTCCGGGGGCAGGTTTACGGCATTGTGGCCGTAATTCCTGATGTGGATCACACCCGGCTTGAGCTGCTGTGCAAGGGAGGCATTTTCAATGAGTGAGTTAATCGGTCTGGAAGAAGCAAAGCTGCATTGCCGTATTGATGATGATTATGAAGACACGCTGATACAGGCGTACATCGAAGCTGCGCTGGAGGTCTGCCAGAAGCATATTGGCAAGCGATTTGATAACGGTCTGGAGTTCACCCCTGCTATCAAGATCGGCTGTCTGATGTACGTTTCTCAGTTGTACGAGTACCGCACGATGATTGGTGACACCGACGCCAAAGAGATACCGATGGCTGTCTCTGCGTTGTGGTCTGTCTACCGAGATGTGGGGGTGTACTGATGCCGTGGCAACCACTACGCCGGTGCACAGAGCCGGGATGCAATAAACGGGTGAAGTCTGGCAAGTGTGACGAGCATAAGCGGGAAGCGTGGCGGGCAGAGGATGCCAGACGCGGCCACCGCCGCGCGCGTGGTTACTCAGCCTCATGGGAGAAGTACCGCGCTCAGTACCTTAAGCGCTATCCGTTGTGCATTGAGTGCCAGAAGCTGGGCCTCTACGTGCCTGCAAAGATTGTCGATCACATCATCCCTATCAACGGCGGTGATGATGTTCTGTTCTGGCCTGAGTGGAATCACCAGCCGTTATGCCAGGCGCATCATAACCAGAAGACCACACAGCAAGACCCAACCACCAAAGCGAAGCGCAAAGCAGGGCTGTACCGTGAGCAGGAAGATCGTGCAGCCCATCGCAATGACTGGATGTATGAGGCTGACAATGACTGAGCAGGAACAGCAGCGGCTGATTAGTGGGCTGATAAAGCAGCGCGAGGCATGGCAACCAGCCAGACAGAGAGCGCACACGAAGCCCGTAACAAAGCGCATGAGCCAGCGTGACCGGGAGCTTATGGAATGCTTCCGCAACCGCTGACAGGCGGCATGGGCGGGGTGGGGGAGGTTTTAAAGACAAACCCCCTGCTGCAAGGCACCGCCTGCCCCCTCAAATTTTTACGTACGGTGATTTTTTTGAAAATAAAACGCGATGGAAACGAGAAATTTTTATGGCAAGACCACCAAAACCGCCAGCTTACCTTGATGAGTTAGCCGCGCAGCAGTGGAAAGCAAAGGCGAAGCAACTGGCCGAACGCGGTGATCTGACTCCCGCCGACTGGAACAACCTTGAACTTTTTTGCGTTAACTATTCGATGTACCGCAAAGCCGTGGAAGACCTTGCCAGCCGTGGATTCAGCATTGTTAACAGCCAGGGCGGCGAGAGCCGAAATCCGGCACTGAGCGCAAAGGCCGACGCTGAAAAAATCATGATTAAAATGTCGTCGCTGCTGGGCTTTGATCCGGTAAGCCGCCGCCGGAATCCGGTGGAAACGGAAGAGGAAGACGAACTTGACCGTCTGGAATGACTACGCAAACGCGATAAAAACGGGCGAAATTCCGGCCTGTAAGCGCGTAAAACAGGCCGTGGAAAGGTACTTTTCAGACCTTAATGACCCCCGTTATGAGTTCGATACGGCGACCGTAGAGCGGTTTATTGCGTTCTCGCGGCTCTGTCCTCACGTCAAAGGCCCGCTTCGGGGCCAGCCAATAGAGCTGGAGCCGTGGCAGCAGTTCGCCTTTGCTAACCTGCTGGGATTTAAGGTCAGGGAGTCAGGCCGCCGGAAGTACAGCAGCGCCTTTATTGAGGTGCCGCGTAAGAACGCCAAATCTACCGTGGCCGCCATGCTGGCTAACTGGTTTCTGGTAATGGAGAAGGGCCAGCAGGATATCTACACGGCGGCTGTGAGTCGGGATCAGGCCCGAATCGTGTTCGACGATGCCCGCCAGATGTGCCTGCTGTCAAAACCGCTGAAAAAGCGCGTCAATATCCAGGCGCATAAGGTCATTTTCCCGAAGAGCAACAGCCTGTTAAAGCCGTTGGCGGCGAAAGCGGCCACCATTGAAGGGACCAACCCCAGCCTGGCGATTGTTGATGAATACCACCTTCACCCGGATAACGGCGTTTATTCCGCGCTTGAGCTGGGTATGGGCGCACGTCCTGAGGCGATTTTGTTCGCCATCACGACCGCCGGGAGTAACGTTGTCTCTGCTTGTAAACAGCATTATGACTACTGCTGCCAGATTCTGGCCGGGGAAGAGAACAATGATTCGCTGTTTGTCCTGATCTACGAACTGGACGACGAAAGCGAGGTTGAGCAGCCGGAAATGTGGATCAAGGCTAACCCTAACCTGCATGTGTCCGTTGATGCGGCGAAACTGGAATCCACAATCCAGAAAGCGCGGGGCATACCGTCGCAGTGGGTCGAAATGCTGACCAAGCGTTTCAATATCTGGTGCCAGGGCTCCACGCCGTGGATGGGGTCCGGGGCATGGGATGCCTGTGCGCTCGACTATACCGAAGAAGACCTTGCCGGGATGGAGTGCTACGCCGGGTTTGACCTGTCCTCTACCAGCGACATCACCAGCGTAAGCTACGCGTTCCCGTTCGACAGGGAGATCAGACTCCTTACCCGTCATTATCTGCCGGAAGCACAGCTAATTAACGTCGCCAACAAAAACCGCGCCATCTACCGCCAGTGGGTAAAAGCGGGTTGGATACGCACCACGCCCGGTGACTGTATCGACTATGACCGCATCCGTGACGATATTCTGCGCGACGCTGAAACCTTCAATATCCGGCTGGTGGGTTTCGATACGTGGAACGCCACGCATCTGCGCACCCAGCTACAGGGAGCGGGCCTCGATGTGGAGCCGTTCCCGCAAACCTATCTCAAATTCAGTCCGGTGGCGAAATCCTTTGAGGTTTTCGTTAATCGCAGGGTGGTGCGCCACCGCGGCGATCCGGTTCTGGCCTGGGCGATTGGTAACGTGGTGATGGAGTCTGACGCCAACGCCAACATCAAGCCCAACAAAAAGAAATCCTCCAACAAAATTGACCCGGCGGTATCCGCGCTGATGGCGTTTGGCACCTTCCAGGCTGAGCACGAGGATTTTGCTTTCGATATGAGCGACAGCCACAAACAACGGCTGGCGAAATTTAACGGTATCTGACAGGAGTAAATCGATGAATACAGCTAACAATGAAACATTTGCCACCATCCGTATGTTTGGCCCGCTCGGCAAGACCTTCGGGAAAACTCACCAGCGCCTGGTACGGACTACGCATGAGGCTTTCCGCGCTCTGGCAGTAACGATTCCAGGATTCGAAAAATACATGAATTCAAGCAGGGCGCGCGGTTTAACGTATGCGATTTATGTCGGGAAAAAGAATATTGGAGTAGATGACCTGGAATTTCCGAACAATGGGCGCGAAATTCATATTGTGCCGGTGATAATAGGCAGCAAAAAAGCTGGGATGCTTCAAACCATTCTCGGTGCAGTACTGGTAGTGGTTGGGGCCATTGGGGTTACGATTGGTCAGGCATGGGGCGGAGGAACGTGGGGGCCTGTAGCTTGGAAGCTCGGCGCGGCTATGATTGCTGGCGGTATTGTTCAAATGCTGTCGCCGCAAGCTACGGGGCTTGCAAGCAAACAAAGTGCAGATAACCAAGCTTCATACGCATTTGGCGGGGTTACCAATACTGCTGCACAAGGTTATCCGGTACCATTGCTGTACGGAAAGCGCCGTATCGGCGGTGCAATAATCTCAGCGGGTATCTATGTGGAGGATCAGCTTTGACAAATCAGGTACAACTCTGGCCAGAAGGTGAGGTATTTACCCGAGAGGTATTGATACCGACGCAATACGAGCCATTGCCGGTGGAGGTAACTTACATCGTTCCTCCTTTCGATAACGTTGTGGAGACATGGCAGAACAGGGACCCGGCGAAGGCTTACGCTCTGTTCAGACAGTTCATTCTTGACTGGGATCAGCAGGACAAACTCACCGACGAAATACTTATGTGCTTTCTGACAGCTTACCCCGGTACAGATGAAGCTATTTTTGCGGGTTGGTGTGAGCATATGAAGGAACAGCTTGAGAGAAATCAAGAGTCATTTATTCATTCGCCAAACACTATCAATTAAGCCCGCATACTCGTTATACGGTTGGATTCAAACATTAAGTAGGGGATGATGTGAAAAAGGTAATTACCTCGTTGGTTGCATCGATTTTATTGGCTAGTTGTTCAGTTGACACAATTACCAGCAAACCACCAATTTTCACTGGTAAAAGCCAAAAAAAACCAGCTGAGGTGGTTCGCTGCTTAGCGCCGAAAATGTCAGATCTGAACCCATCAGCAGCAACAATGGAAACTGAAACGGGCTATAGAATAGTGGTATCAGTTTCTGATGTAGGTGCTTCAGTTGTTGCCCTCGTGAATGCTGTCGGCGAGGGCTCAGAGGTCAAAATGCACGCATTTACAGCCGGGTACGGGAACCCGTGGGGTAAAATGGCGATGGCCTGTTTATAGTTATGGCTTCGCCCTTTTTATTAATATTGCGGGCTGATTGAGCCCGCATTTTATTACAGTTTGTTGTACATTTTTGCTGCGAAATCATGAACTGCCTGAGGAATATCCGATGGTGTGCCTAACATCGTTGGCGCATCGGATACAAAGAACATTATTGCATCTTTGATTTCTTCGAAGGTAGGTGTAGGGGTGAGGCGCTTGAGGTTTGATACCGCGCGTTTAAATTCAGCTGCATCCATCGGATGAGGGCTAAACCAAGTTGGACGATCGGCCCAACATTTCACTGCTTTTTTGACCTCAATGTTCATTTCTAACTCCTTAGTTTATTGCCATATGAAATGTATGGATAATACTTGGAATGCCCGCCGACTGCATTATTGCGTATCAGGCGAAATGAAAACTAATCAGCGTCCTTTCTATGTTGCCAGGTACTTATCAAAAAGAGCGCCATGGAGCCAGAGAGATTCACAGCGAGTTCAGCGTGACGCGGAGAGGGTTTGACTGCAGCTCTATTTTTACCGTGAGCATCCCCCAATCGATTACGGAGAGTACCAAGCCCATTCACGACTGCGGAGCACCCACCTAATATTTGCTTAAAAATATTCTCTGAATGCTGATCGCTTGAGAGCTTTAACTCTTTGGATACAAGCTTATAAAGTTCAGACATCTCGATATTTTTATTGTTATAGGGGACGTTCATATCATCCAGGATGTGTTTACATACTGTTTCCAGCAACGTTCTGGCCGAAGTTATTGCTCCGTCTGGATCTGTTAGTCTGCGTTCTAGTGCCTTTGTCCAAACAGCATGAACCCCATCAGTATTAAAAGATTTGAAAGCATCCGTAATTACTTCATCTGCTGGGGCTCGGTTTTTGCCTTCTATGAAGTCGAGTAAAGGTGTGAACTCGTCCCAGATGTAAGTACGGCGCTCTGCATATGACGGGAATTTGCTTTTGATAAATTGCCAGAACTGATCGAGAGATCTGCTTTTACGCACAAAGCTGGGCACTAATGGTTTATAGAGCGGATTATCAAGAAAGTAATCTCTCAACTCTGCATAATCATCAGCAGGCGTTGTGCCGTTCGTAGCGGTGCTAATCATGATTAACTGGAGATGTTCTGCTTTTTCGCTATCGTCCAGCAGTTCTTCCATTACCGAAGCCATAAAATCCCTCAGAAATTGTGCGTTGATTTCTGATATTCAACATCAAGGTTTAATGCGGTTCAAGGATGTTCAGCGGTCTGTGCAGTCAGTGGTGCAGTCAATTTAATAAAAAAGGCGCTTCCCCATGCCGAGTAGCGCCTTTTTAAACAAACATTTACCTGAAATGAATCAGTTCATGCCGTATTTTTTCAGCTTCTTACGAAGAGTACCACGGTTGATACCCATCATCAGGGCAGCGCGGGTTTGGTTACCGCGGGTGTATTGCATCACCATGTCCAACAGTGGCTGTTCAACTTCAGCCAATACCAGCTCATACAGATCACTAACATCTTGACCATTCAGTTGAGCAAAATAGTTCTTCAGTGCCTGTTTTACCGAGTCACGGAGGGGTTTTTGAGTTACCTGATCCTGAGAGTTAACGGTAGAAACGGTCAGTACGTCAGAATTTACGCGTTGTTCGAACATAGTTCTGTCAGCTCTTTATTTCTGTTTACGCAAAATTTTCGAAGTATGCCTCCAACGCCTCCAGCTGTACGCTGGCATCCTCTATGGCGTTGAATGTGCGCCGAAACTGGTCATTTGGAGCGTGCTCCTGGAGATACCAGGAAACGTGTTTACGCGCAATTCGGTACCCTTTTGCCTGACCATAAAAGTCATGCAGTTCCCGAATATGCGAACAAAGCAAGCGCTTAACCTCTGCCAGAGGCAGGGGAGCAAGCAACTCTCCAGTGTCCAGATAATGCTGGATTTCCCGAAAGATCCAGGGTCTTCCCTGAGCCGCACGTCCTATCATCAGAGCATCTGCCCCTGTATAGTCGAGCACAGCCCTGGCTTTTAGCGGGTCAGTTATGTCGCCATTCGCGATAATCGGAATGGAAACTTTCTGCTTAACTGCCCGAATGCTGTCGTATTCCGCATTGCCGTTGAACAAACAGGCGCGAGTGCGTCCATGAATGGTCAGGGCCTGGATACCACAGTCTTCGGCCAGTTGGGCAATTTCTACACAGTTACGGTGTTCCGGCGCCCAACCAGTGCGAATCTTTAACGTAACGGGAACGTCCACTGCGTTAACCACCACCGACAAAATCGACTTCACCTGATCGGGGTATTGCAACAGGGCTGAACCTGCAAGCTTGCGATTCACCTTTTTTGCCGGGCAACCCATATTGATATCAATAATTTGGGCGCCACTTTCAACGTTAATACGCGCGGCTTCCGCCATTTCTTCAGGATCACTTCCGGCAATTTGCACGGTGCGAATACCTGGCTCATCAATATGCACCATCCGAAGACGGGACTTGTCGCTTTCCCAAACCTGCGGGTTAGACGACATCATCTCGGAAACGGTTAATCCTGCTCCCATCTCGTAGCACAGCGTCCTGAACGGCCGGTCGGTAATACCTGCCATAGGTGCTGCGATCAGTCGATTTCTGAGCTGGTAGTGTCCGATGCGCATGAGTTAAGAAATGACCATACTGTGACTGCAAGGCGGCGTATATTACGCATTTTTTGCACGAGATGAAAGGCCAAACTTTGAACAATCCGCTATTACAGATCAATGAATTGCTGTTCAGCACCTACTGGGAAAATTATTAACTATTTAAATCATTGCCTTAAATGATTGTGACTATTTTATCACCGCTTACAAATTCCCGTAACTTCTCATCATTTCTGCATAAATGAATCACTTATTCGGGATAATCTGCTGTTTTAAGCAGCAGATTGTCGGCCTTCTTTGCGATCGGCGTCTCATTTTAGAACATGATCATGATGAATAAGATGGACGTATTCTGAGCAATTTTAGGGAAACGAAGCAGGCGTGGTCATCGAAAGACCACGCCATAAACACCAACTTACTTTTTACGACCGGTAATGCGGCACCACTCTTCTTTCTCGATGACCGGATCGAGAGCGAAGAGATCGGCGTACGCTTCGCACACGCTCTCAGCCTGGCTGGCAAGAATCCCCGACAAGCCCAGTAGACCGCCCTCAACGGGCAGCACGCTGATTAATGGTGCCAGTTCGCGTAACGGGCCAGCAAGAATGTTAGCAACCACCACATCGGCTTTCATGACCTCTGGCTGGCCATCCGGTAAATACAGCTCAAGGCGATCGGAAACGCCGTTGCGCTGCGCATTATCGCGACTGGCCTGGATCGCCTGCGGATCGATATCGATCCCGATGGCTTTCGCAGCACCCAGTTTCAGGGCCGCAATCGCCAGGATCCCGGAACCGCAGCCGAAGTCGATCACGGTTTTACCTTCCAGATCCAGCCCATCAAGCCATTGCAGGCACAGAGAGGTTGTCGGGTGGGTACCTGTACCGAACGCCAGGCCCGGATCCAGCATCACGTTCACGGCGTTAGCGTCCGGCACATCGCGCCAGCTTGGGCAGATCCACAGACGTTTACCGAATTGCATCGGGTGGAAATTATCCATCCACTCGCGTTCCCAGTCTTTATCTTCCAGTTGCTCAATCTTATGCACAAAGCCAACGCCCAGCAGCGGATGATTCTCAAGGATCGCCACCACTTCTTTCATGTCGGTTTCGGCATCGAACAGGCCGATGACATCAGTATCACCCCACAGACGGGTTTCGCCTGGCAGCGGCTCAAACACCGGTGTGTCATGCGTATCCTGGAAAGTAATGGAAACTGAACCCGCTTCCATTAACGCGTCACTCAGTTCTTCGGCATTTGCACCGGTTGTGTTCAGTTTTAATTGGATCCACGGCATGGCAAAACTCTTTATTTATCAGTAGAAATCACGGCTGCCTGTGGGACGGGTTGACCGAAACGGTTCCCCACCACAAACGCCAGCAAACTTAGCAGTAACGAAGGCACAATCGGATGGAAGCCCAGATACTGAATTTTAAACGTGGCGAGCACTGCATACAGTACGCCACCGACAATCATTCCGCTGAGCGCACCCGCAGCATTAGCGCGTTCCCAGTACAGGCCCAGCACCAGCGGCCACAGGAACACCGCTTCCAGCCCGCCGAACGCCAGCAGGTTGAGCCAGATGATCATCTCCGGTGGGCGCCACGCGGCCAGCATCATCAGAATGCCAAGCACCAGCGTTGTCCAGGTCGAAATGCGCTTCAGGCGGTGCTCATTGTGTATTTTAGCCGGAGTCGCGCTGAGCCACAGATCTTTAATGATGGTGGCCGATGCCTGCAACAAGTGCGCATTGACGTTGGACATGATCGCCGCCATCGGCGCGGCCAGGAATAGGCCAGCAGCCCACGGTGGTAGCACCTGCACCATTAACGTCGGGATCACCTGATCAGGCACGGTCAGATGCGGCAAAATGGCGCGACCCAGTGCGCCCGCGAGATGCATTCCCAGCATCAACAGAGACACTACGATCGTACCGATGATTATCCCACGGTGAACGGCTTTGCTGTCTTTATAGGAGATACAGCGCACCGCCGTATGGGGCAGGCCGATGACACCAAAACAAACCAGAACCCAGAATGAGGTCATAAAAGCTGGGGTGAGAATATCGTCGGCACCGTGCGGACTCACCAGTTTCGGGTCAATCTGCTCGAGGGTTTCCACCGCGTTATGCAGGCCGCCCGCGGCGTAAATTACGCCGACCAGCAGCACCAGAGTGCCAATCAGCATCACCATGCCCTGCATCGTGTCATTCAGGACGCTGGCGCGGAAACCGCCAAATGCGGTGTAGAGCGCGATGGTAATACCGAAAATCAACAGCCCATTTTCGTATTTGATACCCGCCGCCGTTTCCAGCAAACGCGCGCCGCCGATGAACTGCACGGCAATCGCGCCGACGAAGGCAACCAGCAGGCTGACGCTGGCAATCCACACCACCGCGCGGTTCTGATAGCGGGCCTGCAACATGTCATTCAGGGTAATCGCGTTATAGCGTCTGGCGAGAATGGCGAATTTCTTGCCCAAAATACCGAGCGACAGCCAGATCGTCGGGACCTGAATCATCGCCAGCAGCACCCAGCCGAGCCCGTATTTATACGCCGCACCTGGCCCGCCGATAAAAGAGCTGGCGCTGACATAGGTGGCGGTCAGCGTCATCGCCAGTACAAATCCGCCCATCGAACGACTCCCCAGGAAATATTCACTGAGAAACGAGCCGGTGCTGCGCTTGCGCATGGCGTAAGCCGAGAGGCCAAAGACAACAAAGAGATAGATAATCAGAACGGCGATGATTTCAGTTTGCATCGCTATCCTCCAGAGAGATATCGCGGAAGATAAAACGCACCATCAGCCAGCACAGCAGCGTAAAGACCAAAGGCATCAGCAGACAGGCCATTTCAAACCAGTGCGGCAGGCCGGTGAATCCGGGGGCCGAATCAGGTAAGTAAGCGGTTACTAACCATGCAGCGAGATAGAGAAGGGTCAGCCACAGCGCCCAGCGCGCTTCTTTATGGGCTTGAACAAAACGCTTGTCCATTTTAAGTCCCTTGTGGATGAATAAATAAAAAAGGCCGGAATCTCCGGCCTTTTAACGCTAATGCGGTCTTACTTTTCGTGAAGGCCGAGTTTCTTCTCAAGATAGTGGATGTTAGTCCCACCATTCTGGAAGTTCTCGTCGTTCATGATACGAACCTGCAGATCCACGTTGGTTTTAATACCATCGATGATCAGCTCCTGCAGGGCGTTCTTCATGCGGGCAATCGCCACATCACGGTTCTCGCCGTAGCAGATAAGCTTACCGATCATTGAGTCATAGTACGGTGGCACAGTGTAGCCAGCGTAGATATGAGATTCCCAACGCACACCAAAGCCACCCGGCGCGTGGAAACGCGTGATTTTACCCGGGCTCGGCAGGAAGGTGTTCGGGTCTTCGGCGTTAATACGGCACTCGACCGCATGACCTTTCACCACAACTTCTTCCTGCTTGATGGACAGCGGTTGACCCGCCGCGATACGCAGCTGTTCTTTGATCAAGTCAACGCCGGTAATCATTTCAGTCACCGGGTGTTCAACCTGAATACGGGTGTTCATCTCAATGAAGTAGAACTCGCCGTTTTCGAACAGGAATTCGAACGTACCAGCACCGCGATAGCCGATATCGACGCACGCTTTGGAGCAACGCTCGCCGATGTAACGACGCAGTTCCGGGGTAATGCCCGGTGCTGGTGCTTCTTCGACGACTTTCTGATGGCGGCGCTGCATGGAGCAGTCACGTTCAGCCAGATAGATAGCGTTACCCTGACCGTCAGCCAGCACCTGAATTTCGATGTGGCGTGGGTTTTCCAGGTATTTTTCCATGTATACCATGTCATTGCTGAAAGCGGCTTTCGCTTCAGCTTTGGTCATGGAGATGGATTGCGCCAGGTCTGCATCGCTACGTACAACGCGCATACCACGACCGCCGCCGCCGCCGGACGCTTTGATGATAACCGGGTAGCCAATGCGTTTAGCATGAGCGCGGTTTGCATCCATATCGTCGCCCAGAGGGCCGTCAGAACCTGGTACGGTCGGAACACCTGCTTTTTTCATTGCGGTGATTGCGGACACTTTATCGCCCATCAGGCGGATAGTGTCAGCTTTCGGGCCGATGAAGATAAAGCCAGAGCGCTCAACCTGCTCAGCAAAATTGGCGTTCTCAGAGAGGAAGCCATAACCCGGATGGATTGCCACCGCGCCGGTGATTTCAGCGGCGCTGATGATAGCCGGGATATTCAGATAACTTTTTACGGACGGAGCCGGGCCAATACAGACCGTCTCATCCGCCAGTAATACGTGTTTTAAATCGCGATCCGCGCTTGAGTGCACAGCGACAGTCTTAATGCCCAATTCTTTACAGGCACGAAGGATTCGCAGTGCGATCTCGCCACGGTTAGCGATGACAATTTTATCCAGCATGTTCGCCTCGTTACTCGATGACGACCAGCGGCTCGTCAAATTCTACCGGCTGACCACTTTCGACCAGAATCGCTTTAACAATGCCTGACTTGTCAGCTTCGATCTGGTTCATCATTTTCATGGCTTCAACGATACACAGGGTATCGCCTGCATTGACTTTCTGACCCACTTCGCAGAACGCTTTAGCGTCCGGGCTTGGCGTGCGGTAGAAAGTACCAACCATCGGGGAACGTACGATGTGACCACTGATTTCTGCGGCTGCTGCAGCCGGCGCTTCTGCGGCCGGAGCGACTGCGTTAGACAGAGCAGGCTGCTGCTGCATCACAGGTGCAGCATAAGCCTGCTGCATGACCGGGAAGCTAGCGGCTGGCGCTGCACGGCTGATGCGTACAGACTCTTCGCCTTCAGAAATTTCCAGTTCGGAGATGCCTGATTCTTCAACCAGCTCGATCAGTTTTTTAATCTTACGAATATCCATGAGTGGGTTCCGTACTCTTGTTTAGTGTGATTGTGACAGGCGTTTTACCGCTGTCTGTAAAGCGTATGAATAACCGTCAGCACCCAGTCCGCAGATAACGCCGGCGGCGATATCCGACAGATACGAATGGTGGCGGAACGGCTCTCGTGCATGCACATTGCTCAGGTGGATCTCGATAAACGGGATGCTCACCGCAAGCAGTGCGTCGCGGATAGCAACACTGGTGTGCGTAAACGCGGCCGGATTAATCAGGATATAGTCCACAGTGTCTTTAGCCTGATGAATACGGTCGATGAGTGCGTACTCCGCATTTGACTGAAAATGGTCAAGACTCACGTCAAGCGCCGCTGCTTCCGTACTAAGACGGTTAACAATTTCGCTTAAGGTCAGCGTGCCGTACTTCTCGGGTTCGCGGGTTCCGAGCATATTCAGGTTCGGTCCGTTCAAAACTAAGATGTGCAACTTTCCAGTCATTGTGCCGCTATCTCCTGCGATTCTCGGGTAAAAAACAAAATATACCTTCGATGCGCAATTGTCACCTTTTCAGGGAGTGAAAATCCCCTTCAGGAAAACCAAGGTCGCACATTATAACGATTTCGTAGCATTTAGCAGCTAAATACTGGTCTTATCAGGGAAGATTATCAACCGCAATTGGAAAAAGATTCACGGTTGATAAGTAATCTGCGGGAATACGCACAGTTTCGCGAACTATCGCCACCACTGGCGGAACTTCTTGTAACGCCATGCCAAAAGCCCTAAAGCAAGCACAGCGTAGATGATGGGCTGAGGGGATAAAATCTTCACTGACCACAGATAATGTATCGGCGCCAGGATCGCCACAAGATAGACGAAGTTATGCAAAAGTTGCCAGCGGCGGCCCAATTTTCGCTGGGCAAACTGCGTCGATGTCAGCGTCAGCGCCAGTAAAATCACCCAACTGATAATCCCTAGCGTCAGATACGGACGCGACACCAGCTCGCTGCCAAGTAGCGCCAGATTGTTAATCCCCAGCTCCAGCAACGTGTAGCTGGTGAGATGTATCGTCGCCCAGGCAAAGCACCATAAACCTAAAAGGCGGCGGGTGCGTATCAATAATGGCTGTTTAGCGTAGCGTGCGAGGGGAGAAATCAGCAAGGTGGCCAGTAAAAATTTCAGAGCCATCCTACCGGTAAAGTGTTGAATATCTTTGGCCGGGTCGGCGCTGAAATAGCCCTGACTGGCAGCCCAGAATAGCCATATAAAAGGAAGTAACCCGGCCAGGTGCAATAGCACTTTGAGCCAGGTTACCTGTTTAGCAGTTAAGCGCACTAAAAATTCTCCCGCAAATTGAGCCCGCGATAGAGCGAGGCGACTTCATCGGCGTAGCCGTTAAACAGCAGCGTCGGCTGGCGTTTAACGTCCAGCGCACCGCCAGAACCGATAAAGCGCTCGGTGGCCTGGGACCAGCGCGGATGATCCACATGCGGGTTCACGTTCGCAAAGAAACCATATTCATTCGGCGCAGCGAGATTCCAGGTGGTCGGCGGGCGCTCTTTGGTCAGCTTAATGCTGACGATCGATTTGATGCCTTTAAAACCATATTTCCACGGCACAGTTAAGCGGATGGGCGCACCGTTTTGCGGTGGTAAGGCTTTTCCGTAAACGCCAACGGTCAGCAGCGTCAGCGGATGCATCGCCTCGTCGAGCCGCAATCCTTCGACATAAGGATATTCCAGCCCGCCGCCGATAAACCGGTCTTTCTGCCCTGGCATTTGCTCCGGTGAGTAAAGCGTCTGGAAGGAGACATATTTAGCATCGCTGGTGGGTTCGGCCATTGCCAACAGCTTGTGCAGTGGGAAACCGATCCACGGTACTACCATCGACCACGCCTCGACGCAGCGCATCCGGTAAATACGCTCTTCAAGCGGGAAACGGGTAGTGAGATCGTGATGATCAAAGGTGAGCGGTTTGGCGACTTCACCCTCAATTTTTAAGGTCCAGGGATCGGTTTTCATGCTGCCCGCGTTCGCGGCGGGATCGGCTTTATCAAGACCAAACTCATAGAAATTGTTATAGCCCGTGACTTTATCTTCCGGCGTCAGCGGCAGTTTATTTTGCCATTGAGCGGGTTTGGTAAAGGTTAGCGGCTGGCCTGAGGGCGCTTTCGGACGATCGTTGCCTTTAAACCAGTCGAGCAGGTCGGCATGGGCAGTTGGAGAAAGTGAAAGGGCGGTGGCGCTAATGCCAAGCATCTTCAGGATCTGGCGGCGCTGTAACATAAAGACAGATTCGGCCGTAACATCGGCTTCCGTCAGTTTTCTGGTTTTCATGGCATCCTCCGTCATGCATTTTTCTAAGCATGACGGAGGAGTTGAGTTAGCGCGAATATGTCACGAAAATTTGAAGATTACGCAATCTTCACCAGTGCGCGACCGTGGAACTGGTTGCTCATGATTTTGCTGGCGTATTCTGGAGCCTGTTCAAGCGTAATTTCGGTGGCGCTTTGGCTGAAGAACGACTCCGGCAAATCACGTACCAGACGCTCCCATGCCTGCGCACGACGCGCGGCTGGCGTCATCACAGAATCCACGCCCTGTAGACGGACATTGCGCAGAATAAATGGCATCACGGTGGTCGGCAGGGCAAAACCTCCCGCCAGACCACATGCCGCGACACAACCGCCATAGTTCATTTGCGCCAGCAGTTTTGCCAGTACTTTATCGCCCACGGTATCTACTGCGCCTGCCCAAACCTGTTTTTCGAGCGGACGGGTTTCAGCAAACTCATCGCGTCCCAGAATACGATTAGCACCTAAGGAGCGCAGATAATCGTGGGTACTTTCGCGCCCGGTAACCGCCGCGACCTGATAGCCTAATTTATGCAACAGCGTAACAGCCGTACTGCCCACGCCGCCGCTGGCGCCGGTCACGACGATTTCACCGGAGTCGGGGAGAACGCCTGCATCCTCCAGCGCCATCACGCACAGCATGGCGGTAAAACCCGCGGTACCGATAATCATTGCTTTACGGCCGTCCAGGCCTTTCGGCATCGGGACCAGCCAGTCGCCGTTAACACGCGCCTGTGAAGCGAGGCCACCCCAGTGGTTTTCACCGACACCCCAGCCGGTCAACAACACCTGCTGCCCGGCGTGAAAACGAGGATCTTCGCTCGAATGGACACGACCGGCAAAGTCAATTCCCGGAATCATCGGAAAATTGCGGATGATTTTACCGGTGCCAGTGATCGCGAGGGCATCCTTGTAATTCAGGCTGGACCAGTCGATATCCACAGTCACGTTCCCCTCCGGGAGACGGTTTTCCTCAAGGGATTGAACCGACGCCAGAGTTTTGCCGTCTTGCTGTTCTAAGATCAAAGCCTGCATACAGATGTCCTCACTAAGCATGGTGATTGGAAAATAATTTCTGGAGACTATACTCGCTCATTGAAACGCTATGCCGATTTAACGCAATAAATTGCCAGATACACCAGGTTTGGTAGTATGCCCCGACCAAATGCAAGTTAGCACTTACTTGCTCTTTAACTGCTTCCCCCATCAACCAACGGAGTGATCTCAAGGATGCGATTAACGACGAAATTTTCAGCTTTTATTACGCTGCTGACGGGGCTGACTATCTTCGTCACCCTGATGGGGTGCTCGCTGAGCTTTTATATTGCGATTCAGGACAAGCTGGGCAACCGTTTACAGTCCGTAGCATCAGTCATTGATTCGCGTCTTGTGACCTCGACTTTACCTGCGCTCTCACAGCAACTGGATGAACTGATGGTGCCGGTGGATATTGTGCACATCGACATCCTTCAGGGTAGCAAAGTTGTTCTGAGCCATGCGCGTCAAGGCAGTTATCGTCCGGCGGGTACTCTGGCGCAGTATCGCGAAATGACGGTCCATTCATTAAAAAGCCCTGGGATGACCATTAGGCTGGTCTATCAGGATCCGATGGCGAACTATTTCCGCTCGCTGATGACGACCGCACCGCTGACCGTCGCCGTGGGCTTTATTGTGGTGCTGATTTTTTTGGCGGTGCGCTGGCTGCGGCGTCAACTCTCCGGGCAAGAACTGCTGGAATCGCGGTCGGTGCGCATCTTAAACGGCGAACGGGGCGCGAAGGTGCGTGGTTCGGTCTACGAATGGCCTTCTCGAACCAGCAGTGCGCTGGATGTTCTACTCTCGGAAATTCAGTTTGCCAGCGATCAGCGCAGTCGGATGGATACGCTCATTCGGTCATACGCCGCTCAGGACAACAAAACCGGCCTGAACAATCGTCTTTTCTTTGATAATCAACTGGCGACGCTGTTGGACGACACTGAGAAAGTGGGTGCGCATGGCGTCGTGATGATCATTCGTCTACCTGATTTTGATTTATTGCGCGATACCTGGGGCCGAACGGTGGCTGAAGACCATCTCTTTACGCTCATTAATCTTTTATCGACCTTTATTATGCGTTATCCCGGAGCGCTACTGGCACGCTATCATCGTAGCGATTTTGCTGTGCTACTCCCGCACCGCACGTTGAAAGAGGCCGAAAGTATTGCCAGCCAGTTGCTTAAAGCGGTCGATGCCCTGCCGCCAACCAAAATGCTCGATCGTGATGATATGGTTCATATCGGCATTTGCGCCTGGCGCGGTGGGCAACACACTCTTCAGGTGATGGAACATGCCGAAGCTGCCACGCGTAATGCGGTGCTGCAAGGTGCAAACGGCTGGGCGGTGTATGACGATTCCCTGCCGGAAAAAGGACGGGGTAATGTGCGCTGGCGTACGCTTATTGAGCAAATGCTCAGCCGTGGTGGGCCGCGCATTTATCAGAAACCCGCAGTGATGCGAAACGGGCAGGTTCACCATCGTGAATTACTGTGTCGCATTTTTGACGGTACGGAAGAGGTGGTCTCCGCTGAATATTTGCCGATGGTGCTGCAGTTTGGTCTTTCAGAAGAGTACGACCGCCAGCAAATTACGCGCCTTATTCCATTTTTATCTTTCTGGCCGGAGGAAAATCTGGCATTACAGATAACCGTAGAGTCGCTGATTCGCCCGCGTTTTCAGCGTTGGCTGCGTGATGTGCTGATGCAATGTGAAAAATCGCAGCGAAAACGCATTATTTTTGAACTTGCAGAGGCAGATGTCTGTCAACACATCAGCCGCTTACAACCGGTCGTTCGTCTGATGAACGCACTCGGCGCTCGTGTTGCTGTGACACAGGCGGGTTTAACCCTAGTGAGTACCAGTTGGATCAAGGAGCTGGATGTTGAGCTGTTAAAACTGCATCCGGGGCTGGTCAGGAATATTGAAAAACGCACGGAAAACCAGCTTTTAGTTCAGAGTCTGGTTGAAGCATGCAAGGGAACGCAAACGCAAGTTTTCGCCACGGGCATACGTTCACGTAGCGAATGGCAGATGTTGACGGAGCGCGGTGTGGCAGGTGGTCAGGGGGATTTTATTGCTTCCTCTCAGCCGCTTGACAGCAATGTGAAAAAATATTTGCAAAGATACTCTGTTTGACCTGCCGTTTGATTTGTTTTCACGTAGAATATCGCGCCTGTAGCTCTGAGTATGGCGAGCATAAATTTTCACCGTAGCAGATGATTTTTGCGCCTTGTCGCTGCTGCGTGTGGTTGGTAAAGTAAGCGGATTTCATTTTTCCGCCCCAGCTTTCAGGATTATCCCTTAGTATGTTGAAAAAATTTCGTGGCATGTTTTCCAATGACCTGTCCATTGACCTGGGTACTGCGAATACCCTGATTTATGTAAAAGGACAAGGCATCGTATTGAATGAGCCTTCCGTTGTGGCCATTCGTCAGGATCGTGCCGGCTCACCGAAAAGTGTGGCAGCCGTAGGACATGATGCGAAGCAGATGCTGGGTCGTACCCCAGGCAACATCGCCGCGATCCGCCCGATGAAAGACGGCGTTATCGCTGACTTCTTCGTCACCGAAAAAATGCTCCAGCACTTTATCAAACAGGTTCACAGCAATAGCTTCATGCGCCCAAGTCCGCGCGTGCTGGTCTGTGTACCGGTCGGTGCGACTCAGGTTGAGCGTCGTGCAATCCGTGAGTCCGCTCAGGGTGCTGGTGCGCGTGAAGTCTTCCTGATTGAAGAGCCAATGGCTGCAGCAATCGGTGCAGGCCTGCCGGTTTCTGAAGCAACCGGCTCTATGGTGGTGGATATCGGTGGTGGTACCACTGAAGTCGCCGTCATCTCCCTGAACGGTGTGGTTTACTCCTCTTCCGTGCGTATTGGTGGTGACCGTTTCGACGAAGCCATCATTAATTATGTGCGCCGTAACTACGGCTCTCTGATCGGTGAAGCCACCGCAGAGCGTATTAAGCACGAAATCGGTTCTGCTTACCCTGGCGACGAAGTCCGCGAAATCGAAGTGCGCGGTCGTAACCTGGCTGAAGGCGTTCCGCGCGGCTTTACTCTGAACTCCAACGAAATCCTCGAAGCGCTGCAAGAGCCGCTGACCGGTATCGTGAGCGCGGTGATGGTTGCGCTGGAACAGTGCCCGCCGGAACTGGCTTCCGACATTTCAGAGCGTGGGATGGTTCTGACTGGTGGTGGTGCGCTGCTGCGTAACCTCGACCGCCTGTTAATGGAAGAGACAGGTATTCCTGTCGTAGTTGCAGAAGATCCACTGACTTGCGTAGCCCGTGGTGGCGGCAAGGCGCTGGAAATGATCGACATGCACGGCGGCGACTTGTTCAGCGAAGAGTAGTCGGTATGAGAGGGTAGCGAAGGCTACCCTTTCTCTCTGACACGAGAATACGCATAGCCTATGAAGCCAATTTTTAGCCGTGGCCCGTCGCTGCAGTTTCGCCTGATCCTGGGGGTGCTGGTAGCGCTTGGAGTCATCATCGCCGATAGCCGCCTTGGTATGTTCAGCCAGATCAGAACATACATGGATACCGCCGTCAGTCCTTTCTATTTTGTATCAAACGGTCCCCGTGAATTACTCGACAGTGTTTCTCAAACCTTGTCGTCACGCGATCAACTCGAGCTTGAAAACCGTGCATTGCGTCAGGAACTGCTGCTGAAAAACAGCGAACTGTTGATGCTGGGTCAATACCGCCAGGAAAACGCCCGTCTGCGTGAACTGCTGGGCTCACCGCTGCGTCAGGACGAGCAAAAAATGGTGACTCAGGTGATCTCCACCGTCAACGATCCGTACAGCGATCAGGTGGTTATCGACAAAGGCAGCGTGAACGGTGTTTACGAAGGCCAGCCGGTCATTAGTGACAAAGGCGTTGTGGGCCAGGTGGTTGCAGTCGCCAAGCTCACCAGCCGCGTCCTGCTGATTTGTGATGCCACTCATGCGCTACCCATTCAGGTACTGCGTAACGACATCCGTATTATTGCAGCCGGTAATGGTTGTACGGACGATCTGCAGCTCGAGCATTTGCCCGCTAATACCGATATTCGTGTGGGGGATGTTCTGGTGACTTCCGGTCTCGGTGGTCGTTTCCCTGAAGGGTATCCGGTAGCGGTTGTCTCTTCCGTGAAGCTGGATACGCAACGCGCTTATACCGTGATTCAGGCTCGTCCGACCGCGGGCTTACAGCGTCTACGTTATTTGCTGCTGTTGTGGGGCGCCGATCGTAACGGCATTAACCCGATGACGCCGGAAGATGTGCACCGCGTCGCCAATGAACGCTTAATGCAGATGATGCCGCAGGTTCTGCCAGCGCCTGATTCAATGGGGCCACCTGCGCCGGTTCCGGCACCTGCTACGGGATTAACGCAGCCACCTCCGGATGCGCCGCTGCCGCCACAAATCTCCCAGGGAGGGCAGTAGTGGCAAGCTATCGTAGCCAGGGGCGCTGGGTTATCTGGCTCTCGTTTTTTATCGCGTTATTGCTGCAAGTCATGCCCTGGCCGGACGACATTCTCGTTTTCCGGCCAAACTGGGTGCTGCTCATTTTACTCTACTGGACCCTGGCCCTGCCGCACCGCGTAAATGTGGGAACGGGTTTTGTGATGGGTGCCATACTGGATCTCATTAGTGGCTCTACGCTTGGCGTGCGCGCCTTGTCGATGAGTATTATTGCGTACCTCGTCGCACTCAAATTCCAGCTTTTCCGTAACCTCGCGCTCTGGCAACAGGCGTTGGTGGTGATGTTGTTGTCCCTCGCCGCAGATATCATTGTTTTCTGGGCTGAGTTTTTAGTGATCAACGTCTCTTTCCGACCGGAAGTGTTCTGGAGTAGTGTAGTAAACGGTGTGCTCTGGCCGTGGCTGTTCCTGCTGATGCGTAAAGTTCGCCAGCAGTTTGCCGTGCAATAAAAGGTTTCTATGACTGCTTTATATCTTGCCTCTGGTTCCCCGCGCCGTCAGGAGTTACTCACTCAACTGGGTATCACTTTTGAACGTATCGTCCCTGGTATTGAAGAAAAACGGGACGATGGCGAAAGCGCACAGCAGTATGTGTCGCGTCTGGCACGGGAAAAAGCCCAGGCGGGCGTGGCACAAACGCCGCGTGATTTGCCGGTGCTGGGGGCAGATACCATCGTGATTCTCAACGGTGAAGTACTGGAGAAACCGCGTGACGCTGAACATGCGGCGCGTATGCTGCGCAAATTATCCGGACAAACGCATCAGGTGATGACGGCGGTGGCCCTGGCGGACAGCCAGCAGGTGCTGGATTGTCTGGTGGTCACAGATGTCACGTTCAGAGTGCTTACCGATGAGGAAATCGCCGGCTATATCGCCAGCGGTGAACCTATGGATAAAGCAGGTGCATACGGTATTCAAGGGTTGGGTGGCTGTTTTGTCAGGAAGATTAATGGCAGCTATCACGCCGTAGTCGGCTTACCGCTGGTGGAAACGTATGAGTTGCTGAGCAATTTTAACTCACTGCGTGAGGGAAGGGATAATTATGACGGCTGAATTGTTGGTAAACGTAACGCCATCGGAAACCCGAGTGGCCTATATTGATGGCGGCATTCTTCAGGAAATTCATATTGAGCGCGAAGCGCGACGCGGAATAGTAGGCAATATCTACAAAGGTCGTGTCAGTCGTGTACTACCGGGTATGCAGGCGGCATTTGTAGATATTGGCCTTGATAAAGCGGCGTTTCTGCATGCCTCGGACATCATGCCTCATACCGAATGTGTGGCGGGCGAAGAGCAAAAGCAGTTTACCGTTCGCGACATCTCCGAACTGGTCCGTCAGGGGCAGGATCTCATGGTCCAGGTGGTGAAAGATCCCCTCGGCACCAAAGGCGCCCGCCTGACAACAGACATCACTTTACCCTCCCGCTATCTGGTCTTTATGCCTGGTGCGTCGCACGTCGGTGTTTCTCAGCGCATTGAAAGTGAAAGCGAGCGCGAACGCCTGAAAAAGGTGGTGGGCGCTTACTGCGACGAGCAGGGCGGATTCATCATTCGTACGGCGGCAGAAGGGATCAGCGAAGACGATCTGGCGTCCGACGCAGCCTATCTGAAACGCGTCTGGACCAAAGTCATGGAGCGTAAAAAACGCAACCAGACGCGCTACCAACTGTATGGCGAACTGGCGCTGGCCCAGCGCGTATTACGTGATTTCGCTGATGCACAGCTCGACCGAATCCGCGTGGATTCGCGCCTGACCTATGACGCATTGCTGGAATTTACCGCCGAATACATCCCTGAGATGCCTGGCCTGCTGGAGCACTACTCTGGCCGTCAGCCGATCTTCGATCTCTACGACGTTGAGAACGAAATCCAGCGCGCGCTGGAGCGTAAAGTTGAACTCAAATCCGGCGGATATTTGATCATCGATCAAACCGAAGCCATGACCACCGTGGACATCAACACCGGCGCATTTGTCGGCCATCGCAATCTCGACGATACCATTTTCAACACCAACATCGAAGCGACGCAGGCCATTGCGCGCCAGCTTCGTCTGCGCAATCTCGGCGGGATTATCATCATCGACTTTATCGATATGAATAACGAAGATCACCGCCGCCGCGTCCTGCATTCCCTGGAGCAGGCACTGAGCAAAGATCGGGTCAAAACCAGTATCAACGGCTTCTCACAGCTGGGCCTGGTAGAGATGACCCGCAAGCGCACTCGCGAAAGCGTCGAACACGTGCTGTGCAACGAATGCCCGACCTGTCACGGACGCGGCACGGTAAAGTCCGTGGAGACGGTGTGCTACGAAATCATGCGTGAAATTGTCCGCGTGCATCATGCTTACGACTCCGATCGTTTTCTGGTCTATGCTTCCCCTGCAGTGGCTGAGGCGCTGAAAGGCGAAGAGTCGCACGCGCTGGCGGAAGTGGAAATCTTTGTCGGCAAACAGGTAAAAGTACAAATCGAACCACTCTACAGCCAGCAGCAGTTTGATGTGGTGATGATGTAAGACGCAGCATAGCTGCAAGAGAACGGCTGACAAGGAGAGATGCGTGAGGCGATTGCCAGGAATTTTACTGCTTACAGGGGCAACGCTTGTCGTCATTGTCGCGTTGCTCGTGAGCGGGCTGCGCCTCGTTTTACCGCATCTCGACAGCTGGCGCCCGCAGGTGCTGGCAAAAATAGAAAGCGCAACCGGCGTTCCCGTTGATGTCAGCCAGCTGAGCGCAAACTGGCAAAACTTCGGCCCGACGCTGGATGTGCGCGATATCAATGCCACCCTGAAAGACGGCGGCTACCTCAAAATTAAACGCGTGACCCTGGCGCTGGATGTCTGGCAAAGTCTGCTGCACATGCGCTGGCAGTTCCGCGATCTCACCTTCTACCAGCTGCAGTTTTTAACCAATACCCCACTGAGCAATAGCGAAGACAGCAAAGGTATTGAGACCAACCGCATCAGCGATCTTTTCCTGCGTCAGTTCGATCATTTCGATCTGCGCGACAGCGAAATCAGCTTCATCACGCTCTCCGGGCAAAGGGCTGAACTGGCGATCCCACAGCTCACCTGGCTCAACGGTAAAGATCGTCATCGCGCCGAAGGGCAGGTCAATCTCTCCAGCCTGAACGGGCAGCACGGCATCATGCAGGTGCGCATGGATCTGCGCGACGACAACGGGTTGCTGAACAAAGGTAAAGTCTGGCTGCAGGCGGATGATGTTGATGTAAAACCGTGGCTCGGTAAATGGATGCAGGACAACGTGGCGCTGCAGCGGGCGAGATTTAGCCTTGAAGGCTGGCTGACGCTGGCCGATGGTGATATTGCCGCCGGTGATGTCTGGTTGAAGCAGGGCGGTGCGGCGTGGAAAGGTGAAAACCAAACCCACGAAATGTCCGTCGATAACCTGACTGCCCATGTGACGCGCCAGGGGGCCAACTGGCAATTCACGATCCCGGATACGCGCATCACAATGGACGGAAAAGCCTGGCCGCGCGGTGCGTTAACGATGGCGTGGGTGCCTGAGCAGGAAGTTGGCGGCGTGAATAACAAACGCAGCGACGAGCTGCGCATTCGCGCCAGTCATCTCGATCTGGAAAGTCTCGACGGTTTGCGCCCGATTGCGAACCGAATGTCTTCCGCGCTGGGGGAAGTCTGGCAAGCTACGCAGCCGAGCGGGCAGATTGACACGCTGGCGCTGGATATCCCATTGCAGGCCACTGAAAAGACGCGCTTTCAGGCTTCCTGGAAAGCGCTGGCCTGGAAGCAATGGAAACTGCTCCCTGGAGCCGAACATTTTGATGGCAAGCTTGAAGGTAGCGTTGAAGACGGCAGACTAACGGCGCTAATGACCGATGCCAAAATGCCGTACGAAACGGTTTTCCGCGCGCCGCTGGAAATCGAAAAAGGCGCGGCGACGCTCAACTGGCTGAAGAACGATAAAGGTTTCCAGCTGGATGGCCGTGATATCGACGTCAAAGCGACCGGCGTTCACGCGAGCGGTAATTTCCGCTATTTGCAGCCCGCTGGAGATGAACCCTGGCTGGGCATTCTGGCAGGTATCAGCACCGATGATGGTGGTCAGGCCTGGCGCTACTTCCCGGAAAACTTGATGGGCAAAGCGCTGGTGGACTACCTGAGCGGAGCGATTCAGGGCGGTCAGGCCGATAACGCCACGCTGGTGTACGGCGGTAATCCGCATCTGTTCCCCTATAAACACAACGAAGGTCAGTTCCAGATTCTGGTTCCGCTGCGCAATGCTACCTTCGCCTTCCAGCCGGACTGGCCCGCGCTGAAAAACCTCGATATTGAGCTGAACTTCCTCAACGATGGCCTGTGGATGAAGACGGACAGCGTCGCACTCGGCGGCGTCACTGCCAGCAATCTGACGGCGGTAATTCCTGATTATTCAAAAGAAAAGTTGCTGATCGATGCGGACATCAATGGTCCGGGTAAAGCCGTTGGCCCTTATTTCGAAGACACACCGCTCGACGACTCGCTGGCTGCGGCGCTACAACAGCTGCAAATTGACGGCGATGTGAATGCCCGTTTGCATCTGGATATCCCGCTGGATGGCGAAATGACCACCGCAGAAGGCGACGTGGTTCTGAACAACAACAGCCTGTTTATCAAACCGCTCGACAGCACGCTCAAGAATCTGAGCGGTAAGTTCAGCTTTGTGAATGGCAACCTGAAGAGCGAGCCGCTGAAAGCGACCTGGTTTAATCAGCCGCTCAATGTTGATTTCAGCACCACCGAGGGTGAAAAAGCCTATCAGGTTGCGGTGAACATGGACGCGAACTGGCAGCCTGCGCGCATGGACGTCCTGCCAAAACCGGTGGCTGAATCTATCGACGGGACGGTGGCCTGGAACGGCAAAGTGGCTATTGACCTACCGTATCGCGGAAGTGCGCACTATAAGGTCGATGTGACTGGCGATCTGAAGAATGTAAGCAGTCACTTACCTGCGCCGCTGGATAAGAAAACCGGGCAGCCATTGCCGATGCAAATAAACGTACAAGGCGACCTGAACAGTTTCGAGCTGACCGGCAATGCCAGCGGTAAAAATCATTTCAATAGCCGCTGGTTACTCAATCGCAAGTTAACGCTCGACAGAGCTATCTGGACCACGGATAGCCGCACTATTCCCCCGTTACCTGAGCTGCCGGGCGTTGAACTGAATCTGCCGCCAATGGATGGCGCAGAATGGCTGGCGATGTTTAACAAGGGCGTCGGGCAAAACGTCGACCAGGCGGCGCAGTTCCCGCAGCGCATCACTGTCCGTACTCCGGCTCTGACCCTGGGCGGGCAACAGTGGAATAATCTCAGCATTGTCTCTGAACCGACGCTTAATGGATCGACTGTAGAAGCGCAGGGGCGTGAAATTAACGGCACGCTGACGATGCGTGACAACGCCCCGTGGCAGGCGGCGATTCGTTATCTTTACTACAACCCGACGACGGCAGCGAAAGGGCAAACGGGAACGGATTCGCCATTAGCCGAAGTTTCAAAAGTGGATTTCAGCGGCTGGCCTGATTTACAGCTGCGCTGCGCAGAATGCTGGCTCTGGGGGCAGAAATACGGCCGCATCGACGGTGACTTTAGTATTCAGGGCAATACCCTTAGCCTGGCAGGGGGCCTGATTGATACCGGTTTTGGCCGACTGACGGCAGACGGTGAATGGGTGAACGGTGCAGGCGACCAGCGCACCTCGCTGAAAGGAAAAGTAAAAGGCAATAAGCTGGATGCTGCGGCTAATTTCTTTGGCGTCAGCACCCCGCTACGCGGTTCTTCTTTTGATGTGAATTACGATCTGCACTGGCGCGCTGAGCCGTGGAAGCCGGACGAAGCGTCTCTCAACGGCATCCTGAAAACCAATCTGGGCAAAGGCGAGATCGCCGACGTCAGTACCGGCCATGCAGGGCAGTTGTTACGCTTGCTGAGTTTCGATGCGCTGCTGCGCAAACTGCGCTTTGACTTTAGCGACACCTTCAGCGAAGGGTTCTATTACGATTCCATTCGCAGCACGGCGTGGATCAAAGACGGCGTACTCCACACGGACGATACGCTGGTGGATGGCCTTGAGGCCGACATCGCCATGAAAGGCTCCGTCAATCTGGTGCGCCGAGAGCTGGACCTTGAGGCTGTGGTTGCGCCGGAAATCTCAGCGACCGTCGGCGTCGCAGCGGCGTTCGTGGTGAACCCGATTGTCGGCGCGGCGGTATTTGCCGCCAGCAAGGTGCTGGGGCCGTTGTGGAGCAAAGTATCAATCCTGCGTTATCGCATCACAGGTCCGGTTGATAAGCCGCAGATTAATGAGGTGCTCCGTCAGGCGCGCAAAGAACCACAGCAATGATTTGACGCGGGCAAGTAATTGCCCCACTCTCATAAATAATGAATTTATTTACCGCCAGCTGGCGGCAACGAACGAGTAGCAAAAACGATGAGTCTGAACCTGGTAAGTGAACATTTGCTCGCAGCAAACGGCCTGAGTCATCAGGACCTGTTTTCCATTCTCGCCCAACTGACCGAGCGCCGCCTCGATTACGGCGATCTCTACTTCCAGTCGAGCTACCACGAATCCTGGGTTTTAGAAGACAGCATCATTAAAGATGGCTCCTATAACATCGATCAGGGCGTTGGCGTTCGCGCCGTGAGCGGTGAGAAAACCGGTTTTGCCTATGCCGATCAAATTAGCCTGACCGCGCTTGAGCAAAGCGCCCAGGCGGCACGCACCATCGTACGTGAAACGGGCGATGGCCGCGTGAAAACGCTGGGCGAAGTGCAGCACACGGCGCTGTATACCAGCATCGATCCGCTGCAAAGCATGAGCCGCGAAGAGAAGCTGGATATCTTGCGCCGCGTAGACAAAGTGGCGCGTGCTGCGGATAAACGCGTGCAGGAAGTTTCTGCCAGCCTCAGCGGTGTGCATGAACTCATTCTGGTTGCCGCTACTGACGGTACTCTGGCGGCGGATGTGCGCCCGCTGGTTCGTCTGTCTGTGAGCGTGCAGGTGGAAGACGACGGTAAACGCGAGCGCGGCTCCAGCGGTGGCGGCGGTCGTTTCGGCTATGACTGGTTCCTGGCCGACGAAGACGGTGAAGTGCGTGCGGATGCCTGGGCGAAAGAAGCTGTGCGTATGGCGATGGTCAATCTCAATGCGGTAGCAGCACCCGCCGGTACGCTGCCGGTCGTCCTTGGCGCGGGCTGGCCTGGCGTGCTGCTGCACGAAGCGGTCGGTCACGGTCTGGAAGGCGATTTTAACCGTCGCGGCACCTCTGTATTCAGTGGCCAGATGGGCGAACTGGTGGCCTCTGAGCTGTGTACCGTTGTGGATGATGGCACCATGACCGATCGTCGTGGCTCAATCTCCATCGACGATGAAGGGACGCCAGGACAGTACAACGTGCTGATCGAAAACGGCATCCTGAAAGGTTACATGCAGGACAAACTCAACGCGCGCCTGATGGGCGTCGCACCTACCGGTAACGGCCGTCGTGAGTCCTACGCGCATCTGCCGATGCCGCGCATGACCAACACCTATATGCTGGCGGGTAAGTCCACGCCGCAGGAGATTATCGAATCGGTGGATTACGGTATCTTCGCGCCAAACTTCGGCGGCGGTCAGGTGGATATCACCTCCGGCAAGTTTGTCTTCTCAACGTCAGAGGCCTATCTGATTGAGAAAGGCAAAGTCACCAAAGCGGTGAAAGGTGCCACGCTGATTGGTTCCGGTATCGAAGCGATGCAGCAGATTTCGATGGTCGGCAACGATCTGAAGCTGGATAAAGGCGTGGGCGTCTGCGGTAAAGAGGGCCAGAGTCTGCCGGTTGGCGTCGGTCAGCCGACGCTGAAAGTGGACAACCTGACCGTCGGCGGTACGGCCTGACCTGAACAATCCTGAAAAAAATGGCGCGCCTCAATAAGGCGCGCCATTTTTTTATGTGACGCTTATCGGACGCTGTTCAGCGGTATCTCAGGATCGGGCTCACGCGTGATGCGGTTGCGTAAATCACGACGAATAATTTCGATCGACCAGAACCAGACCAGGTGTCCCACAATCTCGGAAACGTGTTCGTACCAGGGCAGAGTAAACAGCGGCGGTGTCAGCCCCATCAGCGGGAATGAAATCATATGGACAAAAATCTGCGCTAATGCCCCAGCGAATAACCCCTGCCAGAGTTTTATTTTCGGGAAGACTTCTGCCACAACGCAATAGCCTACAGCGAACACGATGGAGAAAATAATATGTGTTACGCCAACCCAGTTAAATACATGCCCAGCAAATGAATAAACCGCTGCGTTTGGATCGACGACGCCCAGCCAGTCACGCAGGAATACATAGGGAGGATTGAGGAAATTACGCGAGCAATCAATTTGGCTGGCTGCTCTGATTAATTGTTCTGGTCCACATGCAGCGCTGAATAAATCGGTTGGACTGCGTGGAGGAAGTGGGACCTCTGCGCCCCATTTGACAAAGGCCGAGACGATTCCGGCGATCAGCCCAATGAACGCGGCAAGCCCATAGCGCCTGCGTGAAGGCGGTGTTTGTTCAAACAGATTCATTTTTATTCCTTGTTTAAATAATTCCTGAGTAACATTATTTTTATAAAGTATATTTTTAACAAATAAATAACGCCTGATACCCAAATACGATAAATGGCAAATGGCGAAGGTGTCAATTCGCCATTATTAATAGAATTGAGTGAAATATCTTAATTATTCCTTCCTTCTGCCTCGCATTCCCTGATACAACTCCGCCACTTCGACAAAATAATCTGTCAGATAATTAATGCACACCTGAACCTTGAGCGGCAGTTTGTCCTTTTCAGTATACAGGGCATACACCGGGCGCGGGTCGGACTGATAGCGTGGGAACAGGATCTCAAGCTCGCCGCTGTTGATCTCATTGATCACCCACATCAGCGGTACGTAGGCAATGCCCGCACCAGCAACCAGCCAGCGGGAAATGGTCATCGGATCGTTAGTCACAAATCGCCCTTGCGGCAGCAATTTTGTGGAAAGCCCTTCCGGGGCGATCAGCTCAAACTCGTTGTCCGGGCGCACGCTGTATTCCAGCCATGAATGATTGCTCAGATCGGCGGGTTTTTCCGGCACCCCAAACTGCGCCAGATAATTTTTTGAGGCGCAGACCACCATCGGCATACTGCCCAGACGGCGCGAAAACAGGCTGGAGTCCTGTAACGCGCCGACGCGGATCACCACATCCAGTCCGTCGGCGATCAGGTCCGGTGCGGGGATGCCGGTGACTAAATTCACCGCAAGTCCTGGATACTCTTTGAGCATTTCTGCCGTCATACTGGCGAGGACATTTTGTGCCATAGTTGAAGAACACCCGATCCGCAGCGTGCCGATAGGCGTGTTATTGAACGCGTAGAGTTGTTCATGCACGTCCTGGACTTCGTGCAGCATCCGACGACAGCCCTGGTAATAAATTTTGCCTGCCTCCGTCAGCCCAATGCTGCGGGTGCTGCGGTTCAGCAGTTTGACCTGCAGCTCATCTTCCAGTTTTGACACCGTCTGGCTGATGGAGGAAACACTCATTTGCAGCTGGCGGGCAGCGGCGGTAAAGGAGCCAAATTCGACGACTTTGGCAAACACAGACATGCGCTTTAAACGTTCCATTGTTCACTCTGGCTTAAAAGTGATTTAGATCACATATTATAGATAACAGCATAACAGTTACGTTAATATATTATTACTGACATAACAGCTTCACCATTCCCGCCCGGCTTTTCTTGCCCTTCAGCGATGGTGTGAGCTAAACAAAAAACTGTCGCCTGCTCGCTCTCAAATCAAGGTCAACATGAGTCTGTTTCCCGTTATCGTGGTGTTCGGTCTGTCGTTCCCACCGATTTTCTTCGAACTAATTTTATCACTGGCGATTTTCTGGCTGGTGCGCAAGGTGCTGGTCCCGACCGGTATCTACGACTTTGTCTGGCACCCTGCACTGTTTAATACCGCGCTGTATTGCTGCCTGTTTTACTTAATATCGCGCATGTTTGTCTGAGGTAGATGTGAAAACACTAACAAGAAATATCTCCCGTACCGCCATTACCGTGGCGTTGGTAGTCCTGGCGTTCATCGCTATTTTCCGCGCCTGGGTGTTTTATACCGAGTCGCCGTGGACGCGCGATGCGCGTTTCAGCGCTGACGTCGTGGCGATCGCACCGGATGTCGCCGGGCTTATCACTGCGGTTAATGTGCGTGATAACCAGCTGGTGAAGAAAGATCAGGTGCTTTTCACCATTGATCAGCCGCGCTACCAAAAAGCCCTCGAAGAAGCTGAAGCAGACGTCGCTTATTACCGCGCACTTGCCACGGAAAAACGCCGTGAAGCTGGACGACGCAATCAGCTTGGCGTTCAGGCCATGTCGCGTGAAGAGATTGACCAGTCCAATAACGTGCTGCAAACCGTGCTCCATCAGCAGTCAAAAGCAGAAGCCACGCGTGATCTGGCGAAACTGGATCTGGAACGCACAGTGATCCGTGCGCCCTCTGACGGCTGGGTGACTAACCTCAACGTCTACACCGGGGAATTTATCACCCGCGGCTCGACCGCCGTGGCGCTGGTGAAACAGCACTCTTTCTACATTCTTGCCTACATGGAAGAGACCAAACTCGAAGGCGTGCGTCCAGGCTACCGCGCTGAAATCACGCCGCTCGGCAGCAACCGCGTGCTCAAAGGCACGGTGGATAGTGTCGCCGCTGGCGTCACCAACTCCAGCGCGACGCGTGATAGCAAAGGGATGGCAACGGTCGATTCTAATCTTGAGTGGGTTCGTCTGGCGCAACGCGTGCCGGTGCGCATTCGTCTGGATGAAGAGCAGGGTAATCTGTGGCCGGCCGGCACGACCGCGACGGTGGTGATCACGGGCGAAAAAGACCGCGATGCCAACAACGATTCTCTGTTCCGCAAAATCGCGCATCGTCTGCGTGAGATTGGTTGATTGTGATGGGTATTTTTACCATCGCCAGCCAGCATGTACGCTTCGCCGTTAAGCTGGCGTGCGCCATCGTGCTGGCGCTGTTTGTCGGTTTCCACTTCCAGCTGGAAACACCGCGTTGGGCGGTACTGACGGCAGCGATAGTTGCGGCGGGCCCCGCTTTCGCGGCGGGCGGCGAACCTTACTCTGGTGCTATTCGCTATCGCGGTATGCTGCGTATTGTCGGGACCTTTATCGGTTGTATCGCGGCGCTGACGATCATCATCACCATGATTCGCTCCCCGCTGATGATGCTGATGGTGTGCTGTATCTGGGCGGGTTTTTGTACCTGGATCTCTTCCCTGGTCAAAGTGGAAAACTCCTACGCCTGGGGGTTGTCCGGGTATACCGCGCTGATCATTGTCATCACCATCCAGACTGAACCTTTGCTTGCCCCGCAGTTCGCGCTGGAGCGGTGTAGCGAAATTGTCATCGGGATCGTGTGTGCGATTGTCGCCGATCTGCTTTTCTCGCCGCGATCCATCAAGCAAGAGGTCGATCGAGAGCTGGATGCCCTGATTGTTGCCCAGTATCAACTGATGCAGCTCTGCATTAAACACGGCGACAGTGACGAGGTGGATAAAGCCTGGGGCGCTTTGGTTCGCCGCAGCACTGCGCTGGAAGGAATGCGCAGTAACCTGAATATGGAATCCTCCCGTTGGGCGCGCGCTAACCGGCGTTTAAAAGCGCTCAATACGGTATCGTTAACGCTGATTACCCAGGCGTGCGAAACCTATCTTATTCAGAACACTCGCCCGGAAGCGATCACTGAGACGTTTCGTGAGCTGTTCGAGGAACCGGTTGAAACGGTGCAGGATGTCCATAAACAGCTGAAGAGAATGCGCCGGGTGATTGCCTGGACGGGTGAGCGCGAAACGCCCGTCACCCTTTATAGCTGGGTCGGAGCGGCGACGCGCTACTTGTTGCTTAAACGCGGGGTGATCAGCAATACCAAAATCAGCGCAACCGAAGAAGAAGTCCTGCGTAGCGAAGTGGTTATCAAGGCCGAGTCGGCAGAGCGTCATCATGCAATGGTTAACTTCTGGCGCACTACGCTGGCCTGTATGCTCGGCACGCTGTTCTGGCTGTGGACGGGCTGGACCTCAGGCAGTGGCGCGATGGTCATGATTGCGGTAGTGACCTCGCTGGCGATGCGCTTGCCCAATCCGCGCATGGTGGCCATCGATTTCCTTTACGGCACCCTTGCCGCGTTGCCCCTCGGCGCGTTCTATTTTCTGGTGGTGATCCCATCAACACAGCAAAGCATGCTGCTGTTGTGTATCAGCCTGGCGGTACTGGCGTTCTTTATTGGTATCGAAGTGCAGAAACGCCGCCTGGGATCGCTGGGTGCGCTGGCCAGTACCATTAATATTCTGGTGCTGGATAACCCGATGACTTTCCACTTCAGTCAGTTTCTCGACAGCGCGTTAGGCCAGCTGGTGGGCTGTTTCCTGGCGATGATGGTGATTCTGCTGGTGCGCGATAATTCGCAGGCGCGAACCGGACGTGTGCTGCTGAATCAATTTGTCTCGGCAGCTGTTTCCGCGATGACGACCAACACCGCGCGTCGAAAAGAGAATCATCTACCCGCGCTGTATCAGCAGCTGTTTTTACTGCTGACCAAATTCCCTGACGATATCGGCAAGTTCCGCCTGGCGCTGACGATGATCATCGCGCACCAGCGTCTGCGTAATGCGCCTGTACCGATCAACGACGATCTGTCGGCGTTTCACCGTCAGCTTCGTCGCACGGCGGATCATGTGATTTCTGCGTCGAGCGACGATAAGCGTCGCCGCTATTTCGCCCAACTGCTGGAAGAGCTGAACATCTACCAGGAGAAACTGCAGGTATGGGAAGCACCGCCGCAGGTGACGGAGCCGGTACGGCGTCTGACAGATGTGCTCCATCGGTATCAAAACGCGCTCACCGACAGCTAAAGGTGGAGCAGAACCTGTAGGCCGGGTAAGCGCAGCGCCACCCGGCAAACTCCCGCACAAACCGACGCCAAAAGCGTCGGTTTTTTTGTGGCTATACTTAATCTGGCAGGCTCTTAAACCCAGATCAGGAGGACACATGACCACCCAGGCACTCCAGGACAATGCGCTTTTTCAAACCGGATATCTGGTAGACGGCATATGGAAAACGCTGGATACCACCTTTGATGTGCTCAACCCGGCAACGGGCGATGTCGTCGCCAAAGTCGCAAAAGCAGGTAAAAAAGAGACGGAAGAGGCTATCGCCGCAGCGAGCCGCGCCTTCCCCGCATGGCGAGCGAAAACAGCGAAAGAGCGTTCAACGATCCTTTATCGCTGGTACGAACTGATTATTGAGAATAAAAGCTGGCTTGGACGGCTGATGACCACAGAACAAGGCAAACCGCTGAAAGAGGCAGAAGGGGAAGTCGAGTACGCCGCCAGCTTCATTCAATGGTTTGCCGAGCAGGCGAAACGCGCTAACGGCGAAATCATTCCCCCGATCAAACCTGGCTCGCGCATCCTGGCGACACGTGAACCTATTGGTGTTGTCGCGGCTATCACACCGTGGAATTTCCCGATGGCGATGCTGACGCGAAAACTTGGCCCGGCGCTGGCCGCAGGTTGTACTGGCGTGATCAAACCCGCCAACAACACGCCGCTCAGTGCCTTTGCTCTGCTAACGCTGGCAAAAAAAGCAGGCGTTCCAGACGGGGTTCTCAATGCCGTCGCCGGGAATACTCATGAGATCAGCGATGCGATCATGGCCAGCCACGAGGTGCGCAAAATTTCGTTTACCGGCTCTACCGCCGTCGGTAAAACGCTGGTGCGTAACGCCGCAGAAACCATGAAAAAAGTGTCAATGGAGCTCGGGGGTAATGCACCTTATATCGTCTTTGAAGATGCCGATATAGATGCCGCCGTGAAAGGGGCCATTGCCAATAAATTTCGCAATGCCGGACAGGTGTGCGTCAGCGTGAACCGCTTCTTCATTCAGGAATCCGTCTATGACACCTTTGTGGCAAAACTTGCCGAGGCGGTGAACGCGCTGAAAGTGGGCAACGGTCAGGATGAGGGCGTGGTCGTTGGCCCGCTGATTGAACGTGCCGCCGTCGATAAAGTGCGAGAGCACGTGGAAGATGCGGTGGCGAAAGGTGCTACGGTACTGGCGGGCGGTAAACCGCATTCGCTTGGCGGCAACTTCTGGCTGCCGACCGTGCTGGGGGATTGCCACGAAGGGATGAAGCTGGCCGAGGAAGAGACCTTTGGCCCGGTTGCAGCTTGCTTCCGCTTTACGTCTGAAGAGGAGGTCATCCAGCGAGCCAACAACACGCCGTATGGCCTGGCCGCCTATTTCTATACGCAAAATCTGTCGCGCGTTTTCCGCGTTTCGCAGGCCATTGAGAGCGGAATGATCGGGATTAACGAATGTGCGGTATCGACTGAACTCGGCCCGTTCGGCGGGGTGAAAGAGTCGGGCCTGGGTCGAGAAGGCTCGGTGTTAGGGCTGGAGGAATTTCTGGAAGTGAAAACCCTGCATATCGGGGGATTATAATCATCGTCAGGGCGGCGTAAGCCGCCTGTCTGGACGGGGTGGCGGGCAATGAATATCACTACTTTTGATTTTGATGAAATCGACAGTCAGGAAGACTTTTATCGCGAATTTTGTCGTGCTTTCGGCTTAGAACGGGGAAGGGTCACGGACCTGGATTCCCTTTGGGATGTGGTCATTGGCGACGTTTTGCCCATGCCGCTTGAAATAGAGTTTATCCATTTACCGGATAAGCTGCGCCGACGTTTTGGCGCGCTGATTCTGCTGTTTGATGAGGCGGAAGAAGAGCTGGAAGGGCAATTACGTTTTAATGCTCGTCACTGACAGGCAAAATAAAAAAGCCCCTGACAAGGTGTCAGGGGCAAGTCGTATGATGAGATACGACGAGGGTTTATTTGTACAGTTCAGCCGTTGCATGCCAGTGGTCACCTTCGTTCAACTCGGTGACACGATAGCTGCTGGCGCCTGCTTTTTCAGCTTTAGCGGCTAATTCCTGACGGATATCCATCGGAGAGCCTGCTACTGAAGAAACGGAGATGCTACCCATTGATTGCAGATTTTGCGCTTGCTCTGAATTCACCTGATGCACAGCTGCGCTGGCACCGAAAGAGAGAACGGAAGCTAAGCCAAGGGTTGCGATGATTAATTTAGTGTTCATAGTCGTACTCCTAAAATGTGTTTCCTCAACGGCGAGAAGGGTTATACCGCTATTTTTATGCCTGGTGCCGTTGAGTGGATAATGTCGTTACTACACTCGATATAACTTATTTGTACAGCTCAGCTGTTGCGTGCCAATGGTCGCCAGAACGCGCTTCGACGATGCGATAAGAAGACGCACCTTGTTCTTCAGCTTTTTTGTTCAGCATCTCGTGCATGTCCATCGGAGATGTACCGATTGCACCGACAGAAATGGTGCCGATTGCCTGACGGGATTGTGCCTGGTCAGCGTTAATAGAATCGGCAGCAAATGCACCGAATGACAGGACTGACAGGACGCTCAGGGCTGCAACAGTAGTTTTGATTTTCATGATTCTTTACCTCGTCGATTTTATTGGGGTCTTTCGTTTCGTGACCCTCATCACAAAATCAAGTATACACTAGTCACGTCAAAAATTAATACCACGCTAATTGTTTCATGGGTAATTACGTGTTAACCAGTCACGTTTTTATAACCAAATTGCATAGAAGTGGTCGTTTTTTCGTCACATAATGCCGGTATATCTAAAAAAATCATATGGATATGAAATTTTGATTTTTTGTGCGATTTGTTGATTTATGATTCACTGGATGAATGAAAAGAGGCAGAGAAAAGCACTATTTGCAAAAGTAACGGCAACAGATTAGGGAAGTGAGCGAAGCGGAGGGAGACGATTCCCCGCCGCCTCAGCGGCAGGGTGGGTAGGTGTTTACAGCTCTTGCTCGAACAGCGTCAGGATAGCTTCGTAGAGATCTTTAACGGAGAAACCATTCGCCGGGGTCGTAAAGATGGTGTCATCACCTGCAATGGTACCGAGGATACCTTCCGCTTTACCCAGAGAGTCCAGCAGGCGGGCAATTAGCTGCGCGGCGCCAGGGCTGGTATGGATAACGACCACTGCGTCGTTGAAATCAATATCCAGCACCAGATTCTTCAGAGGGCTGGAGGTGGTCGGTACGCCCAGTTCGGCTGGCAGGCAGTAGACCATTTCCATTTTGGCATTGCGGGTACGTACCGCACCAAATTTGGTTAACATACGGGAGACTTTCGACTGATTAATGTTCTCGAAACCTTGTTCCTGTAAGGCCAGGACAATCTCTCCCTGAGAACTGAATTTCTCTTCTTTGAGCAGCGCTTTAAACGCCTTCACTAATTCTTCTTGTTTTGACGAGCTACGCATAAGTCACCCGGAATATGACGAAAGAAACACCATTATTATGCATGTAAATGAATTTTTATGCAAATTATCTGCCCGGAGTTAGGCTGAATTAATGTTATGAAAGGGAGTGATTTTATCAAATTTCGTTATCAGAAAACATGCCTGGGTCACGGCGCGTAAATAACCTTAAAAGTAAATTAAATGTTATCAAAATGATGTTGTTTTGCTGGCGAGTGAGGGTGTATTGTAACCACCGTCTTGATTGGCTACTTCGTTGCCGCTATTTACTGGAAGCATAGTGGTAGAGGCGAAAGGCGCGTGACCTCAAATTCTTTAGCTACGAAAATTGTAATTATTTACCTGCTGAATTACTGTCGCCGCAACGGAGTAACAGATATTAAAGTTAACCATAATAAGGAGTTTAGGATGAAAGTTGCAGTCCTCGGCGCTGCTGGTGGTATCGGCCAGGCGCTTGCCCTACTACTGAAAACCCAACTGCCTTCAGGCTCAGAACTCTCCCTGTATGATATTGCTCCGGTCACCCCTGGTGTCGCGGTTGACCTGAGCCACATCCCAACAGCTGTGAAAATCAAAGGCTTCTCCGGTGAAAACGCTCGTCCAGCGCTTGAAGGCGCAGATGTGGTGCTGATCTCCGCGGGCGTTGCCCGTAAGCCTGGCATGGACCGTTCCGATCTGTTCAACGTCAACGCCGGTATCGTGAAGAACCTGGTGCAGCAGATCGCAGAAACCTGCCCGAAAGCCTGTATCGGTATCATCACTAACCCGGTCAACACCACTGTGGCTATCGCTGCAGAAGTGCTGAAGAAAGCGGGCGTGTACGATAAGAACAAATTGTTTGGCGTGACCACGCTGGACATCATCCGTTCCAACACCTTTGTTGCTGAACTGAAAGGCAAACTGCCATCTGACATCGAAGTGCCGGTTATTGGTGGTCACTCTGGTGTGACTATTCTGCCGCTGCTGTCGCAGATCCCTGGCGTGAGCTTCTCCGAGCAGGAAGTAGCTGATCTGACTAAACGCATCCAGAACGCGGGCACCGAAGTGGTGGAAGCGAAGGCGGGTGGCGGTTCTGCGACTCTGTCTATGGGTCAGGCTGCGGCACGTTTCGGTCTGTCTCTGGTTCGTGCGCTGCAAGGCGAGAAAGGCGTAGTAGAATGTGCGTATGTGGAAGGTGACGGCGAACACGCCCGCTTCTTCTCACAGCCGCTGCTGCTGGGCAAAAACGGCGTTGAAGAACGTCAGTCAATCGGCAAGCTGAGCGCGTTTGAACAACAAGCGATGGAAGGCATGCTCGATACGCTGAAGAAAGATATCACCCTGGGCGAAGAGTTCGTTAACAAGTAAGCGAATGCCAGGCGATAAAAAACCGGAGCCATAATGACTCCGGTTTTTTTATGCGGATTAGTTGGTCGCCGGGTATTCCTGAATCGTGACCTGAATCGTCAGCTTCTTATCATTACGCATGACTTCCACCGGTATGATCGACCCAGGACGAATTTCCGCGACCTGATCCATCGTTTCCAGGGCGGACACCGCTGGTGTGCCATTCACCGAAACGATCACGTCATTCACCTGAAGGCCCGCCGCCGCTGCCGGACCGCCTGGCGTAACTTCATTGACGACGATGCCCTGAATCTGATCGATTCCGCCACCCTGGGTATGCAGTGGCGCAATTTCACGCCCACCAATCCCGATATAACCACGGATCACGCGACCGTCGCGGATCAGCTTGTCCATAATTTTGTTGGCCAACTGGAAGGGTATCGCAAAGCCGATCCCTTCCGGCGTTTCGCCGTCGTTACTTTTATCAAACGACAGGGTGTTGATACCCATCAGTTCGCCCAGCGAATTCACCAGCGCACCGCCGGAGTTCCCGTGGTTAATGGAAGCATCCGTTTGCAGGAAGTTCTGTCGCCCTGATGGATTCAGGCCGATACGACCGGTGGCGCTGATGATCCCCTGAGTGATGGTTTGCCCCAGGTTATACGGGTTACCGATGGCCATCACCACATCGCCGATATGCGGCGTGCGTTTACGGTTAATAGGAATCACCGGCAGGCCGCCGGTGGCCGTGATTTTGAGCACTGCCAGATCGGTCAGGCTATCGGAACCGACCAGAAGCGCTTCAAAGACACGTCCATCCTGCAGGGCAACAATTATCTGATCGGCGTCGTTGATCACATGCTTGTTGGTAATGATGTAGCCGCGCTCGTCCATTATCACGCCGGATCCGAGCGTGCGGATCTCCAGCTGATTATTCGCCGAGCTGTTGAGGCCACGGTTATAAACGTTCACTACGGCAGGCGCAGCACGGCGAACGGCCTGGTTGTAACTCACCGGCGTCTCATCGGTACTGTCGAACTGCGGCGCCGCCAGCTTATTGAACTGTCGTAAAGAGGGCATTGCAGCCAGTAACAATCCGCCAACGACTAAACCGATGGCGATCGAACGAAATAGCTTAAGAAACATGATGCGGGCGTCGTTAATTTAGGAACGGTTGCAGCATAACATGACTTATCCGGACATCACATGCAGCGGTGACGTCCGGAGGTCAATGCTAGCGTAACAAGATGTAGAGCGTGTCGCTGCCACGGACGATTTGCAAAGCGATGACCGTCGGTTTGCTTTCAAGCACTTTGCGCATTTCTGCGATCGATTGCACGCGGTTGCGGTTCACGCCGATAATCACGTCGTCCTGATGCAAACCTGCCTGCGCGGCCGGGCTGCTCTTTTCGACGCTCTCAATGGTGATACCTTTAGTGCCGTCTTTCAGCTGTCCATCGCTGAGTGCTGCACCTTGAAGTGCAGGGGCAATCAGCTCGGCGCTGGCCGATGATGACGTACTTTTATCCAGCGTCACTTCGACGTCCAACGGTTTGCCATCGCGCAGCAGACCGAGTTTCACTTTGGTCCCCGGTTCCGTGGTGGCAATGCGTGAGCGCAGTTCGGCAAAGCTGCTGAGCGGCTTACCGTTCAGGCTGACAATCACATCACCCGATTTCACGCCCGCTTTTGCTGAGCCGGAATTTGCCAAAACTTCGCTGACAAAAGCCCCGCGTTGAACGTTGAGGTTGAACGCTTTAGCGATATCAGCGCTCATCTCCAGGCCTTTGATGCCCAGTAAACCGCGTTTCACTTCGCCGGATTCAATCAGCTGCTGTGCCAGCGTTTTGGCCATATTACTTGGGATAGCAAACCCGATACCGATACTGCCGCCGCCAGGGGCGAGGATCGCGGTGTTAATCCCGATCAGATCACCGTTAAGGTTCAACAATGCACCGCCGGAGTTGCCACGGTTAATAGAGGCATCGGTCTGGATAAAGTTTTCCAGCCCTTCGAGATTCAGGCCGCTGCGCCCCAGTGCCGACACAATTCCTGAGGTCGCTGTTTGGCCTAAACCAAACGGGTTGCCGACGGCCACGGCGAAATCGCCGACGCGCAGTTTGTCGGAATCTGCGATCACAATTTGCGTCAGATTGCTCGGGTTTTGAATTTGCAGCAGCGCGATATCACTCTGGTCGTCGCCGCCAATTAATTTGGCGTCAAATTCACGACCATCGTTCATCTGCACGCTGATTTTATCGGCCTGGCTGATGACATGGTTGTTGGTTAAAACGTAGCCTTTTGCCGCGTCAATCACCACGCCGGAGCCGAGGCCTTCAAACGGTTGTGCCTGCTGATCCGGACCTTCCTCACCAAAATACTTTTTAAGCTCTTCGGGCACGCGCTGGCTTTGTGCCGCTGTGCCTTCCACCTTCACACTCACTACCGCAGGCAGCACTTTTTCAAGCATAGGCGCCAGGCTTGGAATTGCCGCCGCACCAGGCACCTGCGAAGGAAGCGCAGCGGCCGCAGGCCAGGACGCCGTCAAAGATAACCCGACACTTAACGCTAACGCGCTTAACAGCTGGTTTTTTTTCTTCATTGATGCTGGCTCTCGTTGCCTGGAGTAAAGGAAAAATGGCCCAAAAACAGTTTGATGTTATTGAATTTTAAACCACTGAACAATGAGGTAATTGATTAAATAATAGCTGGGAAGGGAAAGAAAGGACGGGCGCAATGTTTGCGCCCGTGAAATATATTGCAGATGTGCGATTAATCGCGTTTTGCGCCACCGCGCAGCAGGCCAGATGCGCCGTCGGAGTAATCACGCGGCATTTGTACTGGTGCCTGATCGTTACTGGCTTCAGACTCCGCCAGACGGTTGCGGAACGGGTTGGTGTCGCCACTCAATTCCGGCAGCAGGCTGCTGGAGCTTTTTGCCATGTGCTGATACAGCTGGCGGTAATCGGTCGCCATGTTGTCCAGCAGTTCAGCGCTACGGGCAAAGTGGCTGACCAGCTCTTCACGGTACTCTTCCAGCTCCGCTTTGTTTTTTTCCAGCTCATACTGCAGCGACTGTTGCTGACGCAATTTGCGATTTCCAAAACGCATGGCCACGGCACCGATGGCGATACCGACGACTAAACCAATTAGCGCATATTCCCAGGTCATGAACTTCTCCCGTTGTCTTGTTGTTCCGTAGGGTAGTGGCTCGGCTCCTGCCTGTGCCTGATTATGCCACTATAACCGCTATTTCTTCAGAAGTGGAATCCTGACGTATCATCGCGTACTGTAGAACGGCCTTTTTTTCGCCAGTCGCGCAGTCTGGCGAGGTTTAATTGAAGGAATAACAACAAGATTATGCAAAACCTGTCCCCCACATCGCGTTACCAACAAGCCCTGGAAGAGGGCACTCACCAGCCCGATGACGTCCAGCGTGAAGCCGTTAATCGCCTGAATGTTATCTATCAGGAATTAATCCACGAAACACCCGCACCTGCAGCCACGCAGAGCGGTGGTCTTAAAGCCGCGTTTGGTCGATTGTTAGGTAAAAAAGAGCCGCAAACTGCCGCGCCGGTTCGCGGCTTATATATGTGGGGCGGTGTTGGTCGAGGGAAAACCTGGCTGATGGACATGTTTTACCAGAGTCTGCCGGGTACGCGTAAACAACGTCTGCATTTCCACCGCTTTATGCTGCGCGTCCATGAAGAGCTGAACGCCCTGCAGGGGCACAGCGATCCGCTGGATATCATCGCCGAGCGATTTAAAGCCGAAACCGACGTTTTGTGTTTCGATGAGTTTTTTGTCTCCGATATCACCGACGCCATGCTGCTGGGCGGCCTGATGAAAGCGCTGTTTGCGCGCGGAATTACGCTGGTGGCGACGTCGAACATTCCGCCGGACGACCTTTATCGCAACGGTTTGCAGCGCGCGCGTTTCCTGCCAGCTATCGAGGCCATCAAAGAGCACTGCGACATTATGAATGTCGATGCGGGCGTGGACTATCGCCTGCGAACGCTGACCCAGGCGCATCTGTGGTTGTCTCCCCTGGATGACGAGACGCGTCATCAGATGGACAAACTCTGGTTGGCGTTGGCCGGGGCGAAGCGCGACAACGCCCCTGAGCTGGAGATCAACCATCGCCCGCTGCAAACGTTGGGTGTCGAAAACCAGACGCTTGCCGTCTCTTTCGACACGCTGTGTGTCGATGCCCGCAGTCAGCATGACTATATTGCGCTTTCGCGCCTGTTCCATACGGTGATGTTGTTTGATGTCCCGACCATGACGCCTCTGATGGAGAGTGAAGCCCGCCGTTTTATCGCGCTGGTGGATGAGTTTTATGAGCGCCATGTGAAGCTCGTCGTGAGCGCCGCGGTGCCGCTGTATGAGGTGTATCAGGGGGAACGACTGAAGTTTGAGTTCCAGCGCTGCCTGTCACGCCTGCAGGAGATGCAAAGCGAAGAGTATTTGAAACGTGCTCACATGCCATAAATGCCATCTACTCCCCGTGGGAGAGGGGCTGGGGGTGAGGCCATCAGCCCGCGCAGAGGCTATGCACGAAAACCTTGCGACTAATCACATTTAAGGGTCGATCTTTGACCTCGACTTCTCTATAATCTTGCGACCCCACGTTACGAGAAGGTTTTTTTCCCAAAACTTTCTATGTGCTGGCATAGGCTATTCGAAGGGGTAGGTTTGCCGGACTTTGTCGTGTGAGCCTCAACTTTTAAACGTTTGGGTGTTCACCAACGTGTAACTTATTTATTTGGGTAAGCTTTTAATGAAAACTTTTACAGCTAAACCAGAAACCGTACAGCGCGACTGGTATGTTGTTGACGCGACCGGTAAAACTCTGGGTCGTCTGGCTTCCGAACTGGCTCGTCGCCTGCGCGGTAAGCACAAAGCGGAATACACCCCGCACGTAGACACTGGTGATTACATCATCGTTCTGAACGCAGAAAAAGTTGCTGTAACCGGCAACAAGCGTGAAGACAAGGTGTACTACCATCACACCGGCCACATCGGTGGTATTAAACAAGCGACCTTTGAAGAGATGATTGCCCGCCGTCCTGAGCGTGTGATTGAAATCGCGGTTAAAGGCATGCTGCCAAAAGGCCCGCTGGGTCGTGCTATGTACCGTAAACTGAAAGTTTACGCAGGCAACGAGCACAACCACGCGGCACAGCAACCGCAAGTTCTTGACATCTAATCGGGATTATAGGCAATGGCTGAAAATCAATACTACGGCACTGGTCGCCGCAAAAGCTCCGCCGCTCGCGTGTTCATCAAACCGGGCAGTGGTAAAATCGTAATCAACCAACGTTCTCTGGAACAGTACTTCGGTCGTGAAACTGCCCGCATGGTAGTTCGTCAGCCGCTGGAACTGGTCGACATGGTTGAGAAATTCGATCTCTACATCACCGTTAAAGGTGGTGGTACTTCTGGTCAGGCTGGTGCGATCCGTCACGGTATCACCCGCGCTCTGATGGAGTACGACGAGTCCCTGCGTGGCGAACTGCGTAAAGCTGGCTTCGTTACTCGTGATGCTCGTGAAGTTGAACGTAAGAAAGTCGGCCTGCGTAAAGCACGTCGTCGTCCTCAGTTCTCCAAGCGTTAATCTTTTTTCTGCTTTGGCAGAAAGATTGGCGAAAAACCCGCTTCGGCGGGTTTTTTTATGGATAATCCGACGGTTATCCACAGTATTTATTTGATTCTCAGCTCTTTTTCCGCATTTCCAGAATCCCCTCACCACAAAGCCTGCAAAATCTGGTAAACTATCATCCAATTTTCTGCCCAAATGTCAGTGAATACACGATTTTTGTTCGATTTATGAGCGATGGCGTTTGTTCCTGGGATGGGTAACAAATCACATCTGGCTGGCCCGCGTGGCCGGTAGCAGTAATATTCTGAATATATACCTGGAGGTTTTCATGGCTGTCGCTGCCAACAAACGTTCGGTAATGACGCTGTTTTCTGGTCCTACTGACATTTATAGCCATCAGGTTCGTATCGTGCTGGCCGAGAAGGGTGTCAGTTTTGAGATCGAGCATGTGGAGAAGGATAACCCACCTCAGGATCTTATCGATCTCAACCCGAACCAGAGCGTACCAACGCTGGTGGATCGCGAGCTGACCCTGTGGGAATCCCGCATCATTATGGAATATCTGGATGAGCGATTCCCTCATCCGCCGCTGATGCCGGTTTATCCGGTTGCGCGTGGTGAAAGCCGCCTGTACATGCAGCGTATCGAGAAAGACTGGTACACCCTGATGAACGTTATCGTTAACGGTTCATCCTCTGAAGCAGACGCGGCCCGTAAGCAACTGCGTGAAGAGCTGCTGGCTATTGCTCCGGTGTTTGGCCAGAAGCCATTCTTCCTGAGCGACGAGTTCAGCCTGGTGGATTGCTATCTGGCTCCGCTGCTGTGGCGTCTTCAGTCACTGGGCGTAGAGTTCAGTGGTCCTGGCGCGAAAGAGCTGAAAGGCTACATGACTCGCGTATTTGAGCGCGATTCTTTCCTCGCATCTCTGACAGAACCGGAACGCGAAATGCGTCTTGGTCGAGGTTAACGATTGTGGAAATGTCACAGCTGTCTCCACGCCGTCCGTATCTGCTGCGTGCCTTCTATGAATGGCTGCTGGACAACCAGCTTACGCCGCACCTGGTAGTGGATGTGACGTTGCCGGGCGTGAGCGTTCCGATGGAATACGCGCGTGATGGGCAGATAGTCCTGAACATCGCGCCACGTGCGGTGGGTAATCTTGAGCTGGCTAACGACGAAGTGCGCTTCAACGCGCGTTTCGGCGGTATTCCGCGTCAGGTTTCTGTGCCGCTGGCTGCCGTACTGGCAGTCTATGCACGTGAAAACGGCGCGGGTACGATGTTTGAGCCGGAAGCGGCCTATGACGAAGACGTCGCCAGTCTCAACGATGAAGACGGCTCCACCGCCAGCGAAAGCGAAACGGTGATGTCGATTATCGATGGCGACAAGCCGGATCACGATAACGACAACGATCCTGATGACGATCCGCCGCCGCGCGGTGGGCGTCCAGCGTTACGTGTTGTGAAATAACTAAACAGGCCCGATGGGCCTGTTTTGCTTTCAGGGGTTTTCGCCCCGCTAAAAATCCTGTGTTATGATGAATCGTTGTCACTGATTGTCACTCTTCTGACCCGAGTCTTTATGAAACCATTTGATCTTCAGGCGGAAAATTCTACCGAAACCCTTGGCCGCAGTTTGCGTCGTCGCCCGCTGGCGCGTAAAAAACTCTCCGACATGGTGGAAGAAGAGCTTGAGCAGATGATCCGCCGCCAGGAGTTTGCCCAGGGTGAACAGCTCCCTTCCGAACGCGAACTGATGGAATTCTTCAACGTCGGCCGCCCTTCGGTGCGAGAAGCACTGGCCGCACTGAAGCGTAAAGGGCTGGTGCAAATCAACAACGGTGAACGCGCCCGCGTCTCAATGCCCTCAGCCGATACCATCATCAGTGAACTCTCCGGCATGGCGAAAGATTTTCTCACCCAGCCGGGTGGCATCACTCACTTTGAACAGCTGCGTCTGTTTTTCGAGTCCAGCCTGGTGCGCTACGCGGCGGAATACGCCACGGATGAACAGGTTGAACGCCTGTCGAAAGCGCTGGAAATTAACAGTCAGTCGCTCAACGACAATGCGCTGTTTATCCGTTCTGATGTCGATTTCCATCGGGTGCTGGCCGAAATCCCCGGCAACCCAATCTTCATGGCGATTCATGTCGCACTGCTTGACTGGCTGATTGCCGCCCGACCAAAAGTCTCCGACGCCGAGCTATATCAGCATAACGACGTCAGCTATCAGCAGCATATTGCGATTGTTGACGCCATTCGCCGCCGCGATCCGGACGAAGCCGATCGTGCGCTACAAACTCACCTCAATAGCGTTTCCGCCACCTGGCACGCCTTCGGCCAGGGATCAAAAAAGAAAAAATAACGATCCTTTAGTGAAGCAGATCGCAATATAAGCGTTCTGTATGGCATTGCTGCATATTTGATCTGGTATAACAGGTATAAAGGTATATCGTTAAAGCAGACCAAACATCACTTGAGGTATCTATGGCAAAGCAATTACGTGGCGTAATGGCCGCACTCCTGACTCCGTTTAATGCACAGCAGGCGCTGGATAAAGACAGCCTGCGCCGTCTGGTGCAGTTCAATATTCAACAGGGAATCGATGGCCTGTACGTGGGTGGCTCAACGGGTGAAGCCTTTGTGCAAAGCCTCATCGAGCGTGAGCAGGTACTGGAGATCGTGGCGGAAGAGGCGAAGGGTAAGGTCACGCTTATCGCCCATGTCGGGTGCGTCAGTACAGCGGAGAGCCAGCAGCTCGCGGCGGCGGCCAGCCGTATTGGTTTCGACGCTGTGTCAGCGGTCACACCGTTCTACTATCCCTTCAGCTTTGAAGAACATTGCGACCACTACCGTGCAATTATTGATTCGTCGGATGGTTTGCCGATGGTGGTGTACAACATCCCGGCGCTAAGCGGAGTGAAGTTATCTCTCGAACAAATTAATACGCTGGTCACGCTGCCGGGCGTTGGTGCACTGAAACAGACCTCTGGCGATCTTTTCCAGATGGAGCAGATCCGCCGGGCGCATCCGGATCTGGTGCTTTATAACGGCTACGACGAGATCTTTGCCTCCGGTTTACTGGCTGGCGCGGATGGTGGGATTGGTAGTACGTACAACATCATGGGCGCGCGTTATCAGGCGATCGCCAGCGCGATCCGTGAAGGGGACAACGCCACTGCGCAGCGCCTGCAAAGCGAGTGCAACAAGGTTATTGATTTGCTGATTAAAGTCGGTGTTTTCCGTGGCCTGAAAACCGTACTGCATTACATGGATGTGGTCTCCGTCCCGCTGTGCCGCAAGCCGTTTGCCCCGGTGGCCGAGCAATATCTGCCGGAACTCAAAACTCTCGCAGAGCAACTCATGGCTGAGCAGCGCTAATCCATTGCCGGATGGCGCTTCGCTTATCCGGCCTACAAAAAACATTGCCCGTAGGCCGGATATGGCGAAGCCGCCATCCGGCAATACGCCCAAGAGATCGTCGGGAGAGTGAAATGAGTATTTCTACCCAAAGCATCCCGTGGTACCGCCATCTTTCCCGCCCGCAGTGGCGCGCCTTCTCCGCCGCCTGGCTGGGATATTTGCTCGATGGCTTTGATTTTGTGTTGATGGCGTTGGTGTTAACAGAAGTCAAAAGTGAATTTGGTTTAACGACGGTCGAGGCGGCAAGCCTGATCTCAGCCGCCTTTATCTCGCGCTGGTTTGGCGGCTTACTGCTCGGCGCAATGGGCGATCGCTACGGGCGCAAACTGGCGATGATCACCAGTATCGTGCTCTTCTCCTGCGGCACACTGGCGTGCGGTTTCGCACCCGGCTACATCACCATGTTTATTGCTCGTATGGTGATCGGCATGGGGATGGCGGGCGAATACGGGTCCAGTGCGACCTATGTCATCGAGAGCTGGCCGAAACATCTGCGTAATAAAGCCAGCGGCTTCTTAATCTCCGGTTTTTCCATCGGTGCGGTGGTCGCGGCGCAGATTTACAGCCTGGTCGTCCCCGTGTGGGGCTGGCGCGCGCTGTTCTTTATCGGCATCCTGCCGATCATCTTTGCCCTGTGGCTGCGAAAAAATATTCCCGAAGCAGAAGACTGGAAAGCGAAGCACGAGGGCAAAGCGCCGGTGCGCACAATGGTCGATATTCTTTATCGCGGCAAGCATCGTCTGATCAATATTGTGATGACACTTTTCGCGGGAACTGCGCTGTGGTTCTGCTTTGCTGGAGAGCTGAATAATGCCGGTCTGGTAGTGATTCTGGGGCTGTTGTGCGCCTGCGTATTCATCAGCTTTATGGTGCAAAGCAGCGGCAAGCGCTGGCCGACGGGCGTGACCTTGATGGTCGTCGTGCTCTTCGCGTTCCTCTATTCGTGGCCGATTCAGGCATTGCTGCCAACCTATCTGAAAACAGATCTGGCCTATGACCCGATGACGGTTGCGCATGTTCTGTTCTTCAGCGGCTTTGGTGCGGCGGTGGGGTGTTGCGTGGGTGGTTTCCTCGGCGACTGGCTGGGTACGCGTAAAGCGTATGTCTGCAGCCTGTTGGCCTCGCAGCTTCTGATTATTCCGGTGTTTGCCATCGGCGGGTCCAATATCTGGGTGCTTGGCCTGCTGCTGTTCTTCCAGCAGATGCTGGGGCAGGGGATCTCCGGAATCTTGCCGAAGCTGATTGGCGGCTACTTCGATACGGATCAGCGTGCGGCGGGGCTGGGCTTTACTTACAACGTCGGCGCACTGGGCGGTGCGATTGCCCCGATAATTGGTGCACTGCTGGCACAGCGTCTTGAGCTGGGTACGGCGCTGGGTTCTCTGTCATTCGGTCTGACGTTTGTGGTTATCCTGCTGATTGGTCTCGATATGCCGTCGCGCGTTCAACGCTGGGTCCGCCCGGAAGCGCTGCGCACGCATGATGCGATTGATGGTAAACCGTTTAGTGGTGCCGTTCCGTTTGGCAGCATCAAAAGCCAGCGCGAGGCGGTGAAATGACCACGTTAGCCATTGATATCGGCGGAACAAAACTCGCAGCCGCGCTGATTGATGATGCGCTGCACATTCGTGAAAGGCGCGAAATGCCGACGCCCGCCAGTAAAACGCCCGACGCGTTGCGCGAAACACTGCAAGCGCTGGTGGAACCGCTAATACCATCGGCGCGGCGTGTGGCGATCGCTTCGACAGGGATTATCCGCGAGGGCACGTTGCTGTCGATTAACCCCCATAACCTCGGCGGTTTACTGCACTTCCCACTGGTGCAGACATTGGAGTCGATAACCGGTTTACCTGCTATGGCGGTGAATGATGCGCAGGCAGCGGCGTGGGCCGAATACCATGCGCCAGAGATAGACGCACAGAATATGGTGTTCATCACTGTCTCAACGGGCGTGGGTGGGGGTGTCGTGCTAGATGGCGAGTTGCAGACGGGCGAAGGAGGGCTTGCCGGACATCTGGGTCATACGCTTGCCGATCCGCACGGCCCGGTGTGCGGCTGTGGTCGCCGTGGATGCGTAGAAGCGATCGCCTCTGGCCGGGGTATTGCCGCCCGAGCGCAGGGCGATCTGGCCGGTCTTGATGCGAAAGCCATTTTCGATCATGCACAGCGCGGGCATCAGACAGCCCGCGAGCTGGTTGCTCATTCTGCACAGACGCTGGCGCGGCTCATCGCCGATGTCAAAGCGCTGACGGATTGTCAGACCGTCGTGGTGGGCGGCAGCGTCGGGCTGGCAGCGGGGTACTTGTCGCAGGTGGCTGAGTTTCTGGCGCAAGAGCCATCGGTTTATCACGTCAATCTTCGTCCGGCCTGGTACCGCCACGATGCGGGTTTACTGGGCGCGACACTTTTGTCCCAAGGAGCACAACAATGATGATGGGGAAAGCCAGTGCGCTGTCGGGATTGCATCCCGTATTAGCAAATGCACTGACGCAGGCCATCGCAGCCTGGCCGCAGGACAAAGCGCCGGGGCGTTACGAACTGCAGGGCGACGATATTTTTATGAACGTAATGACGTTTGCCACGCAGCTGCCGGAGCAGAAAAAAGCCGAACTGCATGAGCAATACATTGATATCCAGCTGCTGCTGGCAGGAGAGGAGCGCATTCTGTATGGCGTGGCAGGCTCTGCACGTCAGTGCGAGGAGATGCACACTGAGGAGGATTATCAGCTCTGCAGTACTATCGAAGGAATGCAGCGACTTGATTTGACACCCGGCATGTACGCAGTCTTTATGCCCGGCGAACCGCACAAACCTGGCTGTGTGGTGAAGGAAACGGAAGAGATAAAGAAGGTGGTTGTTAAGGTGCGCGTGAGTTTAATGAGCGCATAAAAAACCGGATGGCATTGCCATCCGGTTCATTTTTACACTTCCAGGTAGTTCATAATCCCGTCAGCCGCTTTACGGCCTTCAGCAATTGCAGTGACCACCAGATCCGAACCGCGAACGATATCGCCACCGGCGAAGATTTTCGGGTTGCTGGTCTGGAAGGCGTTCTCGTTGCCTTCCGGCGCAATCACACGGCCCTGGGAATCCAGCTCAACGCTGTGCTTCGCCAGCCACTCCATGCTGTGTGGGCGGAAACCAAACGCCATGACGACTGCATCAGCCGGAACCACATGCTCTGAGCCAGCCACGATTTCAGCACGACGACGGCCTTTGGCATCCGGTGCGCCCATCTCGGTACGCGCCATCTTCACGCCGCTGACTTTGCCGTTGGCATTCACTTCAATGCCCAATGGCTGGACGTTGAACTGGAACTCAACACCCTCTTCGCGCGCGTTCTTCACTTCGCGTTTAGAGCCTGGCATGTTCTCTTCGTCACGACGGTAAGCACAAATCACGTGCGTCGCGTCCTGACGAATCGAGGTACGTACGCAGTCCATCGCGGTATCCCCACCACCCAGAACCACCACGCGTTTGCCTTCCATAGTGACGTACGGCTCAGCGGCGGTTTCTCCGAAGCCCATCATCTGTTTGGTGTTAGCAATCAGGAACGGCAGGGCGTCAAACACGCCCGGTGCGTCTTCGTTTTCCAGCCCACCGCGCATCGACTGATAAGTGCCGACGCCAAGGAAGACGGCATCGTAATCTTTCAGCAGATCGTCGATCTGAATGTCACGGCCCACTTCGACATTCAGTTTGAACTCAATGCCCATGTCGGTGAAGATTTCGCGACGGCGGGTCATCACCTCTTTTTCCAGCTTGAAGGCCGGAATACCGAAGGTCAGCAGGCCGCCGATCTCTGGATGACGATCAAACACCACCGCTTTGACGCCGTTGCGGGTCAGCACGTCGGCACATGCCAGACCTGCCGGACCTGCGCCGATAATCGCCACGCGTTTGTCCGTCTGACGCACGCCAGTCATGTCCGGACGCCAGCCCATCTCGAAGGCTTTATCATTGATATAGCGCTCGATGTTGCCGATGGTCACTGCGCCAAACTCGTCGTTCAGCGTACAGGAACCTTCGCACAGACGGTCCTGCGGGCACACGCGGCCACACACTTCCGGCAAGGTGTTGGTCTGGTGCGACAGTTCAGCCGCTTCGAAAATACGTCCTTCGTTGGCCAGCTTCAGCCAGTTCGGGATGTAGTTATGTACCGGGCATTTCCATTCGCAGTACGGGTTGCCGCAGGACAGGCAGCGATCTGCCTGTGCCTTGGCCTGGCCTTCTGAAAACGGCTCGTAAATTTCAACAAATTCAATTTTGCGGATCTTCAGCGGTTTCTTTGGCGGATCAACGCGCTGCAGGTCGATAAACTGGTATACGTTCTGACTCATTGTTACCCCTTACTGCGCCTGCACACGCAGCTCTGCTGCGCTACGACTACGGTGACCCAACAGTGCTTTAACATCGCTGGACTTCGGTTTAACCAACGCGAATTTCGCTGAGAACGCTGGCCAGTTCGCCAGGATCTCTTCCCCACGCGAAGAACCGGTATGCTGCACATGCTCAGTAATCAGACCGCGCAGGTGTTCTTCGTGGATCGCCAGTGTGTCAACGTCCAGCACTTCGACCAGTTCCGGGTTAACGCGTTTGCGGAACTCACCGTCTTCGTCCAGGACGTAGGCGAAGCCGCCCGTCATACCTGCGCCGAAGTTCACGCCGGTTTTGCCCATTACGCAGACAATCCCGCCGGTCATGTATTCACAACCGTTATCGCCGATGCCTTCTACGACGGTAATAGCACCGGAGTTACGCACCGCAAAGCGCTCGCCAGCCCGGCCTGCAGCAAACAGACGCCCGCCGGTAGCACCGTACAAACAGGTGTTGCCGATGATGCTGGCTTCATGGCTGCGGAATGCTGAACCGATCGGAGGACGCACTGCCAGTAAACCGCCCGCCATGCCTTTGCCGACGTAGTCGTTGGCATCGCCGGTCAGGTACAGTTCAACGCCACCCGCGTTCCAGACGCCGAAGCTCTGACCCGCAGTCCCGCTGAAGTGCGCGATAATCGGATCGGCTGCCAGCCCCTGATCGCCATGAGTTTGCGCAATATAACCAGAAAGCGTCGCGCCCACAGAACGGTCGGTGTTGCGGATATCAAACCAGAACGTTTTGCTCTGTTTGTCATCAACATACGGTTTCGCCTGTTGCAACAGCTGTGCGTTCAACACGCCGTTATCGAACGGTGGGTTAGTCTCGGTGCAGTAAACGGCTTTGCCTGGATGCGGCTCGGCAGTTTCCAGCAGTCGTGACAGCTTCAGTTTCTGCTGCTTCGCCGTAAAGCCTTCAAGCTCTTTCAGCAGGTCGGTACGGCCAATCAAATCGACCAGACGCTTCACACCCAGTTGCGCCATCAGCTCGCGGGTTTCGCGGGCGATGAATTCAAAGTAGTTGGTCACTTTGAACGGCAGGCCGTGGTAGTGGTTCTTACGCAGTTTTTCGTCCTGAGTTGCCACGCCCGTTGCGCAGTTATTCAGGTGACAAATACGCAGGTATTTACAGCCCAGCGCCACCATTGGGCCAGTGCCGAAGCCAAAGCTCTCTGCACCAAGAATTGCGGCTTTGATGATGTCGAGACCGGTTTTCAGGCCGCCATCCACCTGCAGGCGAATCTTGTGACGCAGGCCGTTGGCCACCAGCGCCTGTTGTGTCTCCACCAGGCCCAGCTCCCACGGACAACCCGCGTATTTCACGGAGGAGAGTGGGCTTGCGCCCGTGCCGCCGTCATAGCCCGCGATGGTGATCAGGTCTGCGTAGGCTTTTGCCACACCGGTGGCGATGGTGCCGACGCCCGGTTCGGAAACCAGCTTCACGGAGATCATCGCTTTCGGGTTGACCTGTTTCAGGTCGAAAATCAGCTGCGCCAAATCCTCGATAGAGTAGATATCATGGTGCGGCGGCGGGGAGATCAGCGTCACGCCCGGCACCGAGTAGCGCAGTTTGGCGATGTACGGCGTGACTTTGTCACCCGGTAGCTGACCGCCTTCGCCCGGTTTTGCACCCTGAGCGACTTTAATCTGAATCACGTCGGCGTTGACCAGGTACGCTGGTGTGACGCCAAAGCGACCAGAGGCCACCTGCTTAATGCGCGACACTTTGTTGGTGCCATAGCGCGCAGGATCTTCGCCGCCTTCGCCGGAGTTGGAGTTACCGCCAATGCTGTTCATCGCCTCGGCCAGCGCTTCGTGCGCTTCCGGGCTGAGTGCGCCGATGGACATCGCTGCGGTATCGAAACGTTTATACAGTTCGCTTGCCGGTTCAACGTCATTAATGCTGACGGTTTCGCCGTCCGGATTCACCGCCAGCAGATCGCGCAGCGTCGCCGCCGGGCGTTCGTTAACCAGTTTTGAATACTGCTGATAATCGCTGTATTCGCCGCTCTGAACCGCCTGTTGCAGGGTGCGTACCACGTCCGGGTTGTAGGCGTGATATTCGCCGCCGTGCACGTATTTCAGCAGACCGCCCTGATCCAGAGGTTTACGCGCCAGCCAAGCGCGCTTCGACAGATTCAGCAGGTCCTGCTGGAAGTCTGAGAAACCGGCACCGCCGATACGGCTAATCACGCCCTGGAAGCACAAATCAGCGACGTCATCATGCAGCCCGACCGCTTCAAACAGCTTCGAGCAGCGGTAAGAGGCAATCGTCGAGATGCCCATTTTGGACATGATCTTGTACAGGCCTTTGTTGATGCCGTTACGGTAGTTCAGCATCACGGTGCGGTAATCTTTTTCGATCGCTCGACCGTCGACCAACTTCGCCAGCGTTTCGTACGCCAGGTACGGATAGATAGCCGTCGCGCCAAAGCCCAGCAGCACAGCAAAGTGGTGCGGGTCGCGGGCGCTTGCGGTTTCTACGATGATGTTGGCATCGCAGCGCAGGTTTTTATCCACCAGACGGGTCTGGATAGCGCCCACCGCCATCGGTGCCGGAACCGGCAGGCGATTTTTGGCAATATTACGGTCGGACAGCACCAGCAGAACGGTGCCGTTACGCACCATTTGCTCAGCTTGATCGCACAGGGCTTTCACCGTCTCTTCGAGGCTCGCTTCGGTCACGTCAAAGGTAATATCGAGCGTGTCGGCGCGGTAGTGCTCCTCGGTCATGGTGGTGAGCTGTTTGAAATCGGAGTACAGCAGAATCGGCGACTTAAAGCTCAGGCGGTGCGCCTGGCCTTCGGCTTCGCAGAAGACGTTCATCTCGCGGCCGATGCTGGTGGCCAGCGACATAACGTGGGCTTCACGCAGCGGATCGATTGGCGGGTTTGTCACCTGCGCAAACTGCTGACGGAAGTAGTCGTACACGATGCGTGGCTGGCTGGAGAGCACGGCAAATGGCGTATCGTCACCCATCGAACCGACCGCTTCCTGGCCATTTTCACCCAGTACGCGGATGACGGAATCCAGCTCTTCAGCGCTGTAGTTAAACTGTTTCTGGAAACTAGCGAGCGTATCGTCGTCCATTTCACGGCTGCCAACATCTTCGTCCGGCAGATCTTCGAACGGCACCAGGCGGCGGACGTTTTTCTCCATCCACTCTTTGTAAGGATGACGGATTTTCAGATCATAATCGGTTTCGGCTGAGTGCAGAATACGGCCCGCACGAGTATCGATAACCATCAGTTCGCCTGGGCCGACGCGGCCTTTTTCGACCACTTCGTCAGGCTGGTAATCCCAAATCCCGACTTCGGAGGCGCAGGTGATCAGCTTGTCTTTAGTGATGACGTAGCGCGCCGGGCGCAGACCGTTACGGTCGAGGTTACAGGCTGCGTAGCGTCCATCGGACATCACGATGCCCGCCGGGCCGTCCCACGGCTCCATGTGCATGGAGTTAAAGTCGAAAAATGCGCGCAGATCCGGGTCCATATCTGGGTTGTTCTGCCAGGCTGGCGGAACAAGCAGGCGCATCGCACGCACGATATCCATCCCGCCGGCCAGCAGCAGTTCAAGCATGTTATCCATCGAGCTGGAGTCGGAACCCGTTTCGTTAACGAACGGCGCGGCATCATGCAGATCCGGGATCAGCGGGGTCTGGAACTTATAGGTACGCGCACGCGCCCACTGGCGGTTACCAGTGATGGTGTTGATCTCACCGTTGTGCGCCAGGTAGCGGAACGGCTGAGCCAGCGGCCAGCGAGGAACGGTGTTAGTGGAGAAGCGCTGGTGGAACAGGCAAATGGCCGATTCCAGACGCAGGTCCGCGAGGTCCAGGTAGAAGCGCGGCAGGTCAGCCGGCATACACAGACCTTTATAGATGTTCACCAGGTTCGAGAGGCTACAGACGTAGAACTCTTTATCTTCCTGCAAACGTTTTTCGATACGGCGACGGGCAATAAACAGACGGCGTTCCATATCGCGTGGACGCCAGCCAGCAGGCGCATTCACAAAAATCTGTTCAATACGAGGCAGCGAGGAGAGGGCGATTTCACCGAGCACCCCTTCATTGGTTGGCACATTGCGCCAGCCGACAATCGACAGGGTTTCGCGTTGAAGTTCTTCTTCGACAATGCGGCGTGAGGCGGCAGCTTTTTCAGGATCCTGATTCAGGAACAGCATGCCGACAGCGTAGTTTTTGGCTAAACGCCAGCCGCGTTCTTCCGCAACGATTCGGAAGAAACGATCCGGTTTTTGTAGCAGCAAGCCACAACCATCGCCGGTTTTACCATCAGCGAGGATTGCACCACGGTGCTGCATACGGGCCAGTGCGTGTATAGCGGTACGCACTACCTTGTGGCTAGGTTCGCCTTCTATGTGGGCGATCAGGCCGAAACCACAGTTATCCTTCTCAAGGGATTTATCGTACAACATATCAGTGAACCTCCCCAGGCTCTTCGGGATTCCTATCTGGACCGTGGCGCACAGGCACAGAAAGAGCGCGGCGACGGGGTTTGCGTTTCATACGCGCACCTCGCATTCGCCCTCTTCATTTCCATTTCGCACAGGTCAAACAAGTTTGAGGACTTGCTTCAGAGGGAATCTCAATTACTGCATAAATATGATGAGCAGGCTGCTCATCCAGAAAGCTTCCAGCGGATTTCCAACTTATCGGGAATTGATACACAGGTCAAATGGCAATCTTATTTATACAAAAATGTGCTAAATGGGTATTAGTTAATTGAATATAAAGGAATTTTAACGCTTTTTACATCCACAAAAGCCAAGGGGATGCTCCTGGGGAGTGTGATCTGACTCACTATCTGAAAGCGGTATTATCCCTTTACCGTGCTGAATGGCTGAATTTTTGCAGGATAATAATCTGGCGTTGGCGATCAGGACGCATAATCACACTGTTTTACAGCTGTGATGCGATAAGTGAAAAAATCCATCAGAACATAAGGAAAAGTAATTGCCAGGGTGATGAATGAAATTGCAGTAATAGTGAGTTTTTATTCAAATGAATAATGGCCGTCCAGGGCGATTGATCCAGGTCATCGCCGACAGAGGCTAAAAGTGGCAGGCTTGTCCCCTTTCTCCGGGACGGTCTATCAGATTATGCAGTTACAGAAATTAGTCAATATGTTTGGTGGGGATCTTTCACGTCGCTACGGGCAAAAGGTCCACAAGCTCACGCTGCACGGCGGTTTCAGCTGCCCAAATCGCGACGGCACCATCGGGCGTGGTGGCTGTACTTTCTGTAATGTGGCTTCTTTCGCTGACGAGGCGCAGCAGCATAATTCTATTGCGGAGCAGCTCTCTCATCAGGCGAGCCTGGTCAACCGCGCAAAACAGTATCTGGGCTATTTCCAGGCCTACACCAGCACCTTTGCTGAAGTGCAGGTATTACGCTCAATGTATCAGCAGGCCGTGAGCCAGGCGAATATCGTCGGTTTGTGTGTCGGTACGCGCCCGGACTGCGTACCGGAAGCTGTGCTGGATTTACTCAGCGAATATAAAGATCTAGGGTATGAAATCTGGCTAGAGCTGGGATTACAGACCGCGCATGACAAAACTCTGCACCGAATTAATCGTGGTCACGATTTTGCCTGTTATCAGAAAACCACCCGACTGGCGCGTGAACGCGGGCTAAAAGTATGCTCCCACCTGATTGTCGGCCTGCCGGGAGAAGGGCAGCAGCACGGCCTGGAAACGCTTGAAAGAGTCGTTGAGACAGGCGTGGATGGCATTAAACTCCATCCGCTGCATATCGTGACGGGCAGCACGATGGCGAAAGCCTGGGAAGCCGGGCGATTAAACGGCATCGCGCTGGAGGAGTACACCGTGACGGCTGGCGAAATGATTCGTCACACGCCACCGGAGGTGATTTACCACCGCATATCCGCCAGCGCTCGTCGGCCAACGCTTCTCGCGCCGCTGTGGTGCGAGAACCGCTGGACGGGGATGGTCGAACTGGATCGCTATCTGAACCAGCACGGCGCACAAGGCTCAGCGCTCGGCACGCCGTGGATCTCTCCGCTATCGGCGGCGACCGCCCAGTAAACTTCCCAGCATGCCGCGCACTATCTGATTCGTCACCTGCCGCGCGGCGCTTTTCGCCATCGTTTGCACCACGCCATCGCGTTTACCGCCGCGTGGTCCTGTAGTGCCAAACAGAATATCTTTCAGCCCGCCGAGAATGCCGTCATCCACGGCTACGTTTTCGCCTTTAGTCGCTGGGGATTGCTGCTGTTCGGTGCTCGCCTGAACGCCTTTCTGTAGCCTCTCGAACGCAGACTCTCGATCTACTTCATCCTCGTACTTGCCGTAGACTGGTGAGTGGTTGATTAAGGCGTTACGCTCATCGTCCGTCACCGGCCCCATTCGTGAGAATGGCGCAATCACCATCGCACGCTCAACGACCGACGGGCTGCCTTTGGCATCGAGGAACGAAATCAGCGCTTCCCCAGTCCCCAGCGCCTGAATCGCCGCTTCGGTATCAAATGCCGGGTTGGCACGCATGGTTTGCGCCGCTGCTTTGACGGCTTTCTGATCTTTCGGGGTAAAGGCACGCAGGGCGTGCTGCACGCGATTCCCTAACTGCCCAAGAACGTTATCGGGAATGTCGGAAGGGTTCTGCGAGACAAAATAGACGCCAACCCCTTTTGAGCGGATCAGGCGGATTACCTGCTCAATTTTATCCAGCAGCACTTGCGGTGCGTCGCTGAACAGCAAATGCGCCTCATCAAAGAAGAACACGATCTTTGGTTTATCCAGATCGCCCGCTTCCGGCAGCTGTTCATAGAGTTCAGAGAGCATCCACAAAAGGCTGGCGGCGTAGAGCTTTGGCATCTGGTAAAGCTTCTCGGCGCTCAGAATGTTGATGATCCCTTTGTCGTTACTGTCGGTGCGCATCCAGTCTTTGATATCCAGCATCGGCTCGCCAAAGAAATGCTCTGCGCCTTGCTGTTCGAGGGTTAGCAGTCCGCGCTGGATAGCGCCTACAGATGCCGGGCTGATGTTGCCGTACTGATTCTGGAAGGATTTGGCGTTATCTCCGATGTACTGAGTAATGGCGCGCAGATCTTTGAAATCGAGCAGCAGCAGGCCCTGATCGTCGGCAATGCGGAAGATGATGTTTAACACGCCAGACTGGACGTCGTTAAGATTCAACAACCGCGCCAGCAGCAGCGGGCCAAGATCTGAGACGGTCGCGCGCACCGGATGGCCTTTCTCGCCGAAAATATCCCACACCACCACAGGATTCGCCTGTGGTTGCCAGTCAGTGACACCTATGTTTTTCAGCCGCTCAAGCAGTTTTTCCGACGCCGTGCCCTCCTGGGCCACGCCGGTTAAATCACCTTTTACGTCGGCCATAAAAACCGGCACGCCGTGACTTGAAAAAGACTCCGCCAGTTTTTGCAGGGTGACGGTTTTACCTGTCCCGGTGGCGCCGGTAATCAGCCCGTGGCGGTTCGCCATGCCTGGCAGTAAGAACAGCTCTTTATCCAGCGTCCGGGCAATCAGCAATGGTGTACTCATGGTGCGCGTCCTCTCTTTGTCCTGCGTCGAGTATAGGCAACCTGACGGCAAATTGACTCAGTAAATTCCTGACTTTGCGGCGCATTACCCAGCGCAGACTATGCTTTTGCATACGATTCACAAAAAGTTGGAAGGCTATGTCCAGATTCTTTTTTAATGACCGCAAACAGCTGGTCAATGACGCCATTGAAGGCATACTGATTTCCGCGCCGCACGGTAATTTGGTCAAACTCGATATCGATCCGGCCATCCGCGTGGTGGCACGCAGCGACTGGGATAAAAGTCGGGTGGCGGTGATATCTGGCGGGGGTTCCGGTCACGAACCCGCCCATGCCGGTTTTGTCGGTAAGGGCATGTTGACCGCTGCGGTGTGCGGCGATCTGTTTGCCTCGCCGAGCGTAGATGCGGTGCTGAACGCCATCGTGGCGGTGACGGGCGATCGTGGCTGTCTGCTGATCGTCAAAAACTACACCGGCGATCGTCTGAACTTCGGTCTTGCAGCGGAAAAAGCCAAACGCTACGGGCTGAAAGTGGAGATGGTGATCGTTGCCGATGATATCGCCCTGCCGGATAACAAGCAGCCACGCGGGATTGCGGGTACGGCGTTGGTCCATAAAATCGCCGGTTATGCGGCTGAAAAAGGTAAATCGCTAAGCGACGTCCGGGATATTGCACAGCAGGCCTGCGATAACCTCTGGAGCCTGGGCGTGGCGATGCAGACCTGTAATCTACCGGGCAGTGACGACGAAGAGGGGCGTATTAAGCAAGGACATGTCGAGCTGGGTCTGGGTATTCACGGCGAGCCGGGTGCTTCGGTGGTCGATACGCAAAACAGCAAAGCCATTATCGATACGCTGATAGCACCGCTAAAAGAAAAGGCGGGTGATGGGCGGTTTGCCGTGCTGATTAACAACCTCGGCGGCGTGTCGGCGCTGGAGATGGCGCTGCTGACAAAAGAGCTAGCGCATTCCGCGTTGCAGGATCAGATTGCATATTTGATTGGCCCTGCGCCGCTGGTGAGTGCGCTGGATATGAAGGGCTTTTCCCTGTCGTTGCTCAAGCTGAATGAGACCTTCGAGCAGGCGCTGAATGAGCCTGTCGAAACCCTCGGCTGGCAAAAGCCAGTGGCGTTTGCACCACTGCGTACGGTGCAGCATACGGCTATTCAGGATCGCGTGGAGTATGCGCCGTCTGAAAATGCTCAGGTGGCAGCATTAGTGGCGGGCGCAACGCAAACACTGGTCGATCTGGAAAATCGGTTGAATGCCCTGGATGCTAAAGTGGGTGACGGCGATACGGGGTCGACCTTTGCGCAAGGCGCGCGGGATATTGCGCAGTTGTTGCAAGAGAAGCAACTGCCGCTCAACGATGTGCCGAAACTGCTGCTGTTAATCGGCGAGCGGCTGGCGACGGTGATGGGCGGATCGAGCGGCGTGTTGATGTCGATCTTCTTTACCGCCGCCGGGCAAACGCTTCATGACGGCAAACCGCTGGCGGAGGCCTTGCTGAGTGGGTTGGCGCAAATGAAGCAGTACGGCGGGGCAGATCTGGGCGATCGTACATTGATCGACGCGCTGCAACCGGCGCTGGAAGCGTTGCAAACAGGCGATATTCAGGCTGCAGCACAGGCGGCGAAGCAGGGCGCGGAAGCAACTGCCAGCATGCAAAAAGCCGGAGCGGGGCGTTCGTCGTACGTGAATAAAGAAAATCTGGAGGGTGTCACCGATCCAGGCGCGGTGGCGGTGGCAGAGGTGTTTGCTGTAATGGCGCAGTAGTTAAAAAAATGCCCGGTGGCGCTACGCTTACCGGGCCTACAAAACCTAACCGTAGGCCGGGTAAGGCGCAGCCGCCACCCGGCAATTTAGTCTTAGAAGTCCGCTTTCAACACCACGCGGTAACGGGCTTTACCGTCACGTACGTGCTGGATGGCTTCGTTGATTTTCGACATCGGATACAGTTCGGTGGTGGGTGCCACTTTGGTGCGGCCCGCGAACTTCATCAGTTTGCGCAATTCATATGGTGTACCTGTGGCTGAGCCGGACACGCTGCGATCGCCGCCGATCAGGGTGAATGCCGGAACCGGAAGCGGCTTCAGCACCGCACCGACGGTATGGAAATTCCCGCCATAGGCCAGCGCTTCAAAATACGGTTGCCAGTCGAGATCGACGTTCACGGTGTTGATGATCAAATCGAATTGACCCGCCAGGGCTTTCAGCAGTTCAGGGTCGCGGCTATTGACCACTTTATCAGCCCCCATCGCCAGCACTTCTTTCTCTTTCGCCGGATTGGAGCTGAATGCGGTGACTTCGCAACCCATTGCATGCAGCAGCTTAATGGCGATGTGACCTAAACCGCCAATACCAATCACGCCGACGCGGCTGGTGGCGGTGACATGATGCATCAGGAGTGGTTTGAAGACGGTGATACCGCCGCACAACAGCGGGCCTGCGGATTCAATATCAATGCTGTCCGGGAGCGGAATGACCCACTGCCAGTCGGCGCGCAGCTTGTCGGCGAAACCGCCTTTATTAAGGATGGTGGGAACTGCGCCTTCCAGACAGTTGATCTGGTTGCCGCTGATACAGGCATCGCAATGGCCGCAGCTACGGGCGGTCCAGCCAATGCCGACGCGCTGGCCAATTTTAAGCCCTTTATCCTGAGCAGCGGTACCGAGTGCGACCACGCGGCCGATCACTTCGTGTCCGGCAACCAGTGGATAGCTGGAGAAGCCCCATTCGTTGTCGATCATCGACAGATCCGAGTGGCAAATCCCGCAATAATCGACCTGCACTTCGACGTCTTCTGCCTTCAGCTCGCCCGCATCGTATTCGTACAGTTCAAGTTCTGCACCTGCCTGCGGCGCGGCATAGCTTTTTATCTTCGACATCGTCTTTCCCCTGTTTTGGTGTGAACTGAGAGTGTAGAGCATTCAGTTTACAGCCGCTTAACAGAAGAGGGCAGGAATGGGATTTAGAGAGTTTTCAGCATCCTGACTTCGCAATCGACGTGTCCGGTGCAGCCCAGTGGTGCATCGATATGTTCAAAGCCCAAATGTTCATACAAGCCGATAGCTTCTTTGAGGAAGGCAGTGGTTTCGAGGTAGCAGCGTTTGAAGCCCTGTGAGCGGGCATGATCGAGCGCCAGAAGTGCCAGCTTTTTCGCCAGGCCTTGTCCGCGAACGGTCGGCAGGAAGTACATTTTTTGCAGCTCGCAGATATCCGGCTCACTGCAGCTCAGCGGGGCAATGCCGCCTCCGCCAACGACCTGGCCGTTTTGTTCAATCACCCAGTAGGCATGGCCCGGCTGGCTGTAGAGTTTAAACAACTCATCGAGGTTGGGATCGGCAACGGTATAGCCCTTATCGGCCGTAAGACCGTACTCAGCAGACACTTCACGGATAACCGCAGCGATATCGGCGTTGTCTTGCACTGTAATCCGGCGCATAGCCGCAGCGACGGGGGTAATCACGCTCATAGCATTACTCATGACAAAAATTGACACACAACTGCAGTTAATAGCACCGCAGAAAGGGGAGTGCAAGCGAGGATATTTCAGGAAGGATGCCCCTTACCTGCGAACAGGTAAGGGGCAGAGACATTACAGCGCAGCGATAACCGCCTGCTGCTCAATCAGCTTCGCTTTCGCATCGGCGAAGGCCACCAGACGTTCACGCTCTTTGGCGATAACCGCTTCAGGAGCACGGGCAACGAAACCTTCGTTAGACAGTTTGCTCTCGATTTTCCCGATTTCCAGTTCGACTTTGGCGACTTCTTTTGCCAGACGAGCCAGTTCGGTTTCTTTGTCGATAAGCCCTGCCATTGGGATCAGCAGCTCGGCGCCTTCGATGATTTTGGTCACGGAGACCGGACCTTTGTCATCGGCTGGCAGCACGGTGATACTTTCCAGACGTGCCATGTTCTGCAGGAAGCTACTGTTCTCGGTCACGCGACGCACCGCGGCTTCGCTGCAACCGCGCAGCAGCAGTTCCAGCGGTTTGCCTGGAGAGAGGTTCATCTCGGCACGAATGTTACGGATTGCCACAATCGCCTGTTTCAGCCATTCGGTATCGGATGCTGCTGCTTCATCAACCTGCGCTGCATCGAATTCCGGGAATGGCTGCAGCATGATGGTATCGGCAGTAATGCCTTTGATAACCTTCACACGCTGCCAGATGGTTTCGGTGATGAACGGGATGATTGGGTGCGCGAGGCGCAGCAAACCTTCCAGAACGGTAATCAGCGTGTTACGCGTGCCGCGCAGTTCCGCTTCGTTACCGCCGTTCATGACCGGCTTGGTCAGCTCCAGATACCAGTCGCAGAACTGGTTCCAGGTGAATTCGTAGAGAATACCTGCCGCGATATCAAAGCGATAAGTATCCAGCGCTTCACGGTACGCTTTGATGGTCTGGTTAAATTCCGCCAGGATCCAGCGATCCGCCAGAGACAGGGTCATTTCGCCGCCGTTGAAGCCACAATCCTGATCTTCGGTGTTCATCAGCACGAAGCGGCTGGCGTTCCACAGCTTGTTACAGAAGTTGCGATAACCTTCCAGACGTTTCATATCCCAGTTGATGTCGCGACCGGTAGAGGCCAGCGCCGCCAGGGTGAAACGCAGGGCGTCGGTGCCGTGTGGCTCGATACCGTCCGGGAATTGCTTCTCGGTGCGCTTGGCGATTTTCTCTGCCAGCTGCGGCTGCATCATGTTACCGGTACGTTTCTCCAGCAGGTCTGCCAGTGAAATCCCGTCAACCATATCCAGCGGATCGATAACGTTACCCTTGGATTTGGACATCTTCTGGCCTTCATCATCACGAATCAGACCGGTCATGTAGATGGTCTTGAACGGAATCTGCGGCTTACCGTCTTCATCTTTGATGAAGTGCATGGTCATCATGATCATGCGGGCAATCCAGAAGAAGATGATGTCAAAGCCAGAGACCATCACGCTGGTCGGGTGGAACTGACGCAGTGCGTCGGTGTTTTCCGGCCAGCCGAGGGTGGAGAACGTCCACAGGGCGGAGGAGAACCAGGTGTCCAGAACGTCGTCGTCCTGGCGCAGGGCCACGTCGGCACCCAGGTTGTTTTCCTGACGGACTTCTTCTTCGGTGCGGCCAACGAATACGTTGCCGTCGTTGTCATACCACGCCGGGATACGGTGACCCCACCACAGCTGACGAGAGATACACCAGTCCTGAATATCGCGCATCCAGGAGAAGTACATGTTTTCATACTGCTTAGGAACGAACTGGATGTCGCCGTTTTCAACCGCTTCAACCGCCGGTTTCGCCAGCACGTCAGCGCGGACGTACCACTGGTCGGTCAGCATCGGTTCGATCACCACGCCGCCACGGTCGCCGTAAGGAACGGTCAGATCGTGTGGTTTGATCTCTTCCAGCAGGCCGAGTGCGTCAATAGCCGCCACAACGGCCTTACGCGCAGCAAACCGTTCCAGTTTCTGGAATTCAGCCGGGATGTCAGACGAGTAAACGTCAGACTCTTCACCTTTGGTGTCGTACACTTCCGCGCTTTCACGGATATCACCGTCAAAGGTCAGAATGTTGATCATTGGCAGGGCGTGACGACGGCCCACTTCGTAGTCGTTGAAATCGTGCGCCGGGGTGATTTTCACGCAGCCGGTGCCTTTTTCCATGTCAGCGTGTTCGTCGCCCAGAATTGGAATGCGGCGATTCACCAGTGGCAGAACCACGAACTTGCCGATCAGATCTTTATAGCGTGGATCTTCTGGGTTTACGGCCACGCCGGTATCGCCCAGCAGGGTTTCCGGACGAGTGGTGGCAACCACCAGGTAATCTTTACCGTCTGCGGTTTTTGCGCCATCGGCCAGTGGATAGCGGATGTGCCACATGGAGCCTTTAGACTCGCGGTTTTCAACTTCCAGGTCAGAGATCGCGGTGCGCAGTTTCGGGTCCCAGTTCACCAGGCGTTTGCCACGGTAAATCAGGTCCTCTTTGTACAGACGGACGAAGACTTCTTTCACGGCGTTGGACAGGCCTTCATCCATGGTGAAGCGCTCACGCTCCCAGTCCACGGAGTTGCCGAGACGGCGCATCTGACGGGTAATGGTGCCGCCAGATTCCGCTTTCCACTGCCAGATTTTGTCGATGAACGCCTCGCGACCGTAGTCGTGGCGGGTTTTACCTTCTTCAGCGGCAATCTTACGTTCCACCACCATCTGGGTAGCAATACCCGCGTGGTCAGTACCAGCCTGCCACAGGGTATTTTTGCCCTGCATGCGCTGGTAACGGATCATGGTATCCATGATGGTTTGCTGGAAAGCATGACCCATATGCAAACTGCCGGTGACGTTCGGCGGCGGGATCATGATGCAGAAGGACTCTTTGCTTTCATCGCCATTAGGCTTGAAATAGCCCTGCTCTTCCCAGTGCTCGTAAAGCGGCTGTTCGATATCTCGTGGGTTGTATGTCTTTTCCATTATTTCCAGGTTGCCGTATTCAGGTTAAAACCAGCCAGGCGGTACGCTTTGTAGCGTTCGCGCGCCAGTTGTTTCAGAGAATCTTCGTGAGGGACAAAGTCTACCACTTCTGTGAAAGCGGTGGCAAAATCTGCAAAGCCGATACGCAGGCTGATCAGAATATCGCGCGCGCTGCTGTTACGCTTTTGCGGCCAGGCGATTTCCACCGGTGCGCCGCCGCGCGGACCTTCTCCCGACAAATTATGCGGAACAAAACTTTCGGGCGGCCTTGCCCACAGGGCTTCATCGAGTCGAATCGCCTGCGCTTCATCTTCGCAGGCGATCAGAACGCGTTTACCGCTGCGCCAACGTTCTGCGGCAATTTCACACACCAGCTGCTCGACGGCGCTTAAGCCATCGATGGTGTTGTCGTTGTCCAGAAGGTAGAACGTTGCATTCTTCATATATGGGGCTTCTTTGGGTGACTTTAAACGGGTTGCCCGGTGGCGCTGCGCTTACCGGGCCTACGGTTACGAGCCATATTGTATGCCGGGTAGCGAAGCCGCCACCCGGCATTTAACATCACTCTTCGCCGTTAAAACCGGCGCGGTTGAGCAGGAACTGTGACAGCAGAGCGACCGGACGACCGGTTGCGCCTTTGGCTTTGCCGGAGCGCCATGCGGTGCCCGCGATATCCAGGTGCGCCCAGTTGTACTTGCGAGTAAAGCGCGCCAGGAAGCAGCCTGCGGTAATCGCTCCGCCAGGACGACCGCCGATGTTGGCCATATCCGCAAAGTTGGACTCCAGCTGTTCCTGATACTCATCGCCCAGCGGCAGACGCCACGCACGGTCACCCGCTTGCTCGGACGCGCCGATAAGCTCATGGGCCAGCGGATTGTGGTTCGACAGCAGGCCGGTGATGTGATGGCCGAGGGCGATCACACAGGCACCGGTCAGCGTTGCCACGTCGATCACCGCTTCAGGGTCAAAGCGCTCAACGTAAGTCAGTACGTCGCACAGCACCAGACGGCCTTCGGCGTCAGTGTTCAGCACTTCAACAGTCTGGCCGGACATCGTGGTCAACACATCACCGGGGCGATATGCGCGACCGCCTGGCATGTTTTCGCAGCCCGCCAGAACGCCAATAACGTTAATTGGCAGCTGAAGTTCTGCGACCATCCGCATTACGCCGTACACCGCCGCCGCGCCGCACATGTCGTACTTCATCTCATCCATGCCTTCGGCAGGCTTGATGGAGATACCGCCGGAGTCAAAGGTCAGCCCTTTGCCGACCAGCACGATTGGACGCGCGTCTTCCGATGGATTGCCTTTGTACTCGATGACTGACATCAACGATTCATTTTGCGAACCATTACCGACGGCGAGATATGAGTGCATCCCCAGCTCTTTCATCTGCTGTTCGCCGATGACGCGGGTGACGACGTTTTTGCTATAGGTATCTGCCAGCTGACGCGCCTGCGAAGCCAGATAACCGGCGTTGCAGATGTTTGGCGGCATGTTGCCGAGATCTTTCGCGGCCTTGATACCGGCGGCAATCGCCAGGCCGTGCTGAATGGCGCGTTCACCGCTGGTTAGCTCGCGACGAGTCGGGACGTTAAAGACCATCTTACGCAGCGGACGACGCGGTTCGCTTTTGTTGGTCTTCAACTGATCAAAACTGTAGAGGCTCTCTTTCGCGGTCTCAACGGCCTGACGTACTTTCCAGTAAGTGTTGCGACCTTTGACGTGCAGTTCGGTCAGGAAGCAGACGGCTTCCATTGAACCTGTATCATTCAGGGTATTGATGGTTTTCTGAATGACCTGCTTGTACTGGCGCTCATCAAGCTCGCGCTCTTTGCCGCAACCAATCAGCAGAATGCGCTCGGACAGCACGTTGGGAACATGGTGCAGCAACAGCGTCTGCCCAGGTTTGCCTTCCAGTTCGCCACGGCGCAGCAGGGCGCTGATATAGCCGTCACTGATTTTATCGAGTTGTTCGGCGATCGGGGAGAGTCGGCGTGGTTCAAAGACGCCCACAACGATACAGGCACTCCGCTGTTTCTCCGGGCTACCGCTTTTTACACTGAACTCCATGCACTACGCTCCTGAATCTTAAAGACAACGACGGCTGCTACGGATAGAATTGAAACCTTTCGTAACTCATGTCCGCTGTTGTGGTGACTTCGTGTTAATCTTACGTTACTACGGTTTCGACACGTCAAAAATTATCCTGAAGCGCGACACCGCCGGGTTTTTTAATCTTAGCGATGTTTTCGACGACTCAAGAGAATAAATGACGTTTAAGCCATGAAACAAGCAATTTTCCAGCAAAGAGACGGGTTTTTACGGGCGTATTTAAAGTGATAATCATAAGATATCTGGTGCGGGAGACGCTCAAAAGCCAGCTGGCGATCCTTTTCATCTTACTTCTGATCTTTTTCTGTCAGAAGTTAGTCAGGATCCTTGGCGCGGCGGTAGACGGCGAAATCCCAACAAATCTGGTGCTTTCTCTGCTCGGATTAGGCGTGCCTGAAATGGCGCAGCTTATTCTGCCGCTTAGCCTTTTCCTCGGCCTGCTCATGACGCTGGGGAGACTCTATACTGAAAGTGAAATCACGGTCATGCACGCTTGCGGCTTGAGTAAAGCCGTGCTGGTGAAGGCCGCGATGGTGTTGGCGTTATTCACGGGTATCGTTGCGGCGGTGAACGTGATGTGGGCCGGGCCGTGGTCATCCCGGCATCAGGATGAAGTGCTGGCAGAAGCCAAAGCGAACCCTGGCATGGCGGCGTTAGCGCAAGGCCAGTTCCAGCAAGCCACTGATGGCAGTTCGGTACTCTTTATTGAAAGCGTTAACGGCAGCACCTTCAATGATGTTTTCCTGGCGCAAATCCGCACCAAAGGCAATGCTCGCCCATCCGTTGTAGTGGCGGATTCCGGTCAGCTCTCGCAGCGTAAAGACGGTTCTCAGGTGGTGACGCTGAACAAAGGCACCCGCTTTGAAGGCACTGCGCTGCTTCGTGACTTCCGTATTACCGATTTCCAGAACTATCAGGCGATTATTGGCCATCAGAACGTGGCGCTCGATCCGACGGATACCGAGCAGATGGACATGCGGACCCTGATGAATACCGATACCAACCGCGCTCGAGCAGAGCTGCACTGGCGCCTGACGCTAGTATTCACGGTGTTTATGATGGCACTGATGGTCGTGCCGCTGAGCGTGGTCAACCCGCGACAGGGCCGTGTACTGTCTATGCTACCGGCTATGTTGCTGTATCTGGTGTTCTTCCTGCTGCAAACGTCAATTAAGTCTAACGGCGGCAAAGGTAAACTCGATCCGATGATTTGGACGTGGGTGGTCAACGGCCTGTACCTGTTGCTGGCAGTGGCATTAAACATGTGGGACAGCGTGGCGATGCGTCGCGTGCGTGCCAGCTTCACGCGTAAAGGAGCGGTGTAATGCAGGCGTTTCGCGTTCTAGACCGCTATATCGGTAAAACCATTTTTACCACCATCATGATGACGCTGTTCATGCTGGTGTCGCTCTCCGGCATTATCAAGTTTGTCGACCAGCTGAAAAAGGCCGGGCAGGGGAGTTATGACGCACTGGGCGCTGGGATGTACACCATTCTGAGCGTACCGAAAGATGTGCAGATTTTCTTCCCGATGGCTGCGCTGTTAGGTGCATTGCTGGGGCTGGGCATGCTGGCCCAGCGCAGCGAGCTGGTGGTGATGCAGGCTTCTGGTTTTACCCGTATGCAGGTGGCGATGTCGGTGATGAAAACCGCAATCCCATTGGTCTTGCTGACTATGGCCATTGGCGAGTGGGTGGCACCGCAGGGCGAGCAGATGGCGCGTAATTATCGCGCGCAAGCCATGTACGGCGGCTCTTTACTCTCTACGCAGCAAGGGCTGTGGGCGAAAGACGGTAACAACTTCGTTTATATCGAACGGGTGAAGGGCGATGACGAACTGGGCGGCGTGAGCATTTACGCCTTTAACGAACAGCGTCGTTTGCAGTCAGTGCGTTATGCCACGACGGCGAAATTCGATCCGGCGAAGAAGCTGTGGCGTCTGTCGCAGGTGGATGAATCCAATCTGCAGGACCCTAAGCAAATCACCGGTTCACAAACCGTTTCAGGCACCTGGAAGACCAATCTGACGCCAGATAAGTTAGGTGTGGTGGCGCTGGACCCGGATGCGCTGTCGATCAGCGGTTTGCATCAATACGTGAAGTATCTGAAGTCGAGCGGCCAGGATGCCGGGCGTTATCAGCTCAACATGTGGAGCAAAATCTTCCAGCCGATGTCAGTTGCAGTAATGATGCTGATGGCGCTGTCGTTTATCTTCGGGCCATTGCGTAGCGTGCCGATGGGTGTGCGCGTGGTCACGGGTATCAGCTTTGGTTTTGTCTTCTACGTGCTGGACCAGATCTTCGGCCCACTGACCCTGGTATACGGTATTCCCCCGCTGATTGGCGCGCTGTTACCGAGTGCCTCGTTCTTCCTGATAAGCCTCTGGCTGCTTCTCAGACGCTCCTGATCGTACAGTTTCCTCACTCCCGCATTGCCGGGAGTGAGGCTCTCTCCTGATTCACTCCGCACTTTTTCACACAACCTTCAACGCCTTGCCCCGAATTTGAGTATTATTGAGCGATGAAGTCGTGAAGGGATCCCCTATGAAGCAAATTCGCATGCTTGCGCAGTACTACGTCGACCTGATGATGAAGCTCGGCCTGGTACGTTTCTCACTGCTGTTAGCTCTGGCGCTGGTGGTACTGGCGATTGTCGTGCAGATGGCTGTCACTATGGTGCTGCACGGCCAGGTCGAAAGTATCGACGTTATCCGCTCGATCTTCTTTGGTCTGCTGATCACCCCGTGGGCGGTCTACTTCCTGTCGGTGGTGGTGGAACAGCTGGAAGAGTCGCGCCAGCGTCTGTCACGGTTGGTTCAAAAACTGGAAGAGATGCGCGAGCGTGACCTTAAGCTTAACGTTCAGCTCAAAGACAATATTGCGCAGCTGAATCAGGAAATCTCGGATCGTGAAAAAGCAGAGGCTGAACGTCAGGCAACGCTTGAACAGCTGAAGGTGGAGATGAAAGAGCGTGAAGTCACGCAAATCCAGCTTGAACAACAATCCTCTTTCCTGCGTTCTTTCCTCGACGCTTCACCGGATCTGGTTTTCTATCGCAATGAAGATAAAGAGTTTTCCGGCTGCAATCGGGCGATGGAGCTGCTAACAGGGAAAAGTGAAAAACAGCTGGTTCACCTCAAACCGCAGGATGTCTACTCTGAGGAAGCGGCGGCCAAGGTTATCGAAACCGACGAAAAGGTGTTCCGTCACAACGTCTCGCTGACTTACGAACAGTGGCTGGATTATCCCGACGGGCGTAAAGCCTGCTTCGAAATCCGCAAAGTGCCGTATTACGATCGCGTGGGCAAGCGCCACGGGCTGATGGGCTTTGGCCGCGATATTACCGAGCGTAAGCGCTATCAGGATGCGCTGGAGCGCGCCAGCCGCGACAAGACCACCTTTATCTCCACGATCAGCCATGAGCTGCGTACACCGCTGAACGGCATCGTTGGCCTGAGCCGTATTCTTCTCGATACTGAGCTGACCAGCGAGCAGGAAAAGTATCTCAAGACCATCCATGTTTCTGCGGTGACGCTGGGGAATATTTTCAACGATATTATCGATATGGATAAGATGGAGCGTCGTAAAGTCCAGTTGGATAACCAGCCTGTAGACTTTACCGGGTTCCTCGCCGATCTGGAGAACCTTTCCGGGCTCCAGGCGCAGCAAAAAGGGCTGAGGTTTGTACTGGAGCCTTCGCTGCCGTTGCCGCATAAGGTGGTGACGGACGGGACGCGTCTGCGTCAGATCCTGTGGAATCTCATCAGCAACGCCGTCAAGTTCACCCAGAAAGGGGAAGTGGTGGTGCGTATTCGCTTTGACGAAGGGGATATGCTGCACTTTGAAGTCGAAGATTCCGGCATCGGGATTCCGCAGGAAGAGCAGGACAAAATCTTCGCCATGTATTACCAGGTGAAAGACAGCAATGGCGGTAAACCGGCGACGGGAACCGGGATTGGCCTGGCAGTATCGCGCCGTCTGGCGAAAAGTATGGGCGGGGATATCACCGTATCCAGTCAACAGGGCAAAGGCTCTCTCTTTACGCTGACGGTCCACGCTCCGGCGGTTGCTGAAGAAGTTGAAGACACCTTTGAAAATGACGATTTGCCGTTACCTGCATTGCACGTCCTGCTGGTCGAAGATATTGAGCTGAACGTGATTGTCGCGCGTTCGGTGCTGGAAAAACTGGGCAACAGCGTGGATGTGGCGATGACCGGCACCGCCGCGCTGGAGATGTTCACGCCTGGCGAATATGACCTCGTGCTGCTGGATATTCAGCTACCTGATATGACCGGGCTGGATATTTCGCGCGAACTGACGCGTCGTTACGCTCGCGATGAGCTGCCGCCGCTGGTGGCACTGACTGCCAACGTGCTGAAGGACAAAAAAGAGTACCTCGATGCCGGCATGGACGATGTGCTCAGCAAGCCGCTGGCAGTGCCCGCCCTGACCGCCATGATCAAGAAATTCTGGGACACCTGTGATGAAGAGGAAAACATGATGACGCCTGTAGAGAGTGAAAAAGCACAATCGCTTCTGGATATCGCCATGCTTGAGCAGTACATCGAACTGGTGGGTCCAAAGCTGATTACCGATGGCCTGGCGGTGTTTGAGAAAATGATGCCGGGTTATTTAAGCGTGCTGGAATCCAATCTGACGGCTCGCGACCAGAAAGGCATTGTCGAAGAAGGTCATAAAATCAAAGGTGCTGCTGGATCGATCGGATTGCGCCATTTGCAGCAGTTGGGCCAGCAGATCCAGTCTCCGGATTTACCCGCATGGTGGGATAACGTGGGTGAGTGGGTTGAGGAGATGAAACAAGAGTGGCAAAACGACGTGAATGTGCTGAAAGCGTGGGTGGAAAGTACAAAAAAATGACCCCGGTTAGACCGGGGTGCGCGAAATACTGCGCCAACACCAGGGAAATCGTGGCCGCGCCGGATTTTTTGTGTTGTTTTCGCATGGACGCTGCCTGAAAATTTAGGCCGCACGCAGATAAGATAGCAAATCTTAAATGATTTGTTACGGGAATCAGTGAAATGTGTGAAGCATAGCGTTTTAATCAGAATTATTAATATGCTTCAAACAGTTGAAGAGAAGGGCGGCAAAATGAAAAAGGTGGGTGTAGTACTGAGCGGATGCGGCGTTTATGACGGCGCAGAAATTCACGAATCAGTTCTGACGCTGCTCGCGCTGGCGAAGCAGGGCGCAGAAGCTGTCTGTTTTGCGCCGGATAAAAATCAGCTGGATGTCATCAATCATCTTACCGGTGAGCCGATGTCCGAAACGCGTAATGTTCTGATTGAAGCGGCGCGTATCGCTCGCGGCAATATCCAGCCTCTGGCACAGGCCAGCGCCGATGAACTGGATGCTCTGATCGTGCCTGGTGGTTTTGGCGCGGCAAAAAATTTGAGCAATTTTGCGAGCCAGGGCAGCGAATGTCGGGTCGATGACGGGCTTAAAAATTTAGCCCAGCTGATGCACGCTGCAGGGAAACCGCTGGGTTTCATGTGCATCGCCCCCGCGATGTTGCCTAAAATTTTTGATTTCCCGCTGCGCCTCACTATCGGCACCGATATCGATACGGCTGAGCTGATCGAAGAGATGGGGGGTGAGCACGTGCCTTGCCCAGTGGAAGACATCGTTGTCGACGAGGACAATAAAATCGTCACCACTCCAGCGTATATGCTGGCGCAAAACATCGCGGAAGCGGCAATCGGTATTGAGAAGCTGGTTGAACGTGTACTGGTGCTTTCCCGGTGAGTAAAAAAAGGTCGCCTGTCGGCTGGGTGAAACGCATTTTGCTGCGCACAGTGCTGGTTCTGGCCGTCTTTTGGGGCGGCGGTATCGCGCTATTCAGTATTCTGCCGGTGCCGTTTTCTGCGGTAATGGTAGAGCGGCAGCTCGGCGCGTGGCTGACGGGCGATTTCAGCTATGTGGCGCACTCTGACTGGGTGAGTATGGACGAGATTTCCCCGTGGATGGGGCTGGCGGTGATTGCGGCAGAAGATCAGAAATTCCCGGACCACTGGGGTTTTGATATCTCTTCGATTGAAAAAGCGCTGGCGCATAATGAGCGCAACGAAAACCGCGTGCGCGGCGCGTCGACGCTCTCTCAGCAAACGGCGAAAAACCTGTTTTTGTGGGATGGACGAAGCTGGGTGCGAAAAGGGCTGGAAGCTGGCCTGACGTTGGGCATGGAGACGGTGTGGAGTAAAAAACGCATCCTGACGGTGTACCTGAATATCGCCGAGTTTGGTGATGGCGTGTTTGGCGTCGAGGCGGCAGCACAGCGCTATTTCCACAAACCCGCCAGTCGCCTGACGATCTCCGAGGCTGCACTTCTGGCGGCCGTTCTACCCAATCCAATTCGCTTTAAAGCGAATGCCCCGTCAGGGTATGTCCACAGCCGTCAGGCGTGGATTATGCGCCAGATGCGCCAGCTAGGCGGGGAAGCGTTTATGACGGGGAATAAATTGTATTAGATGAGGACTCAGTCCTCATCAAATCCGGCGTTGAACAGCGCGACCACCGCTGCCAGCGCTTCCACTTCCTGCGGGCCGGTCGCTTCTACTTCAATCTGACGTCCTTTTGCCGAATCCAGCATCAGCAGCGCAATCACGCTATTGGCTTCGGCCTCGGTGCCTTCATCGTTACGCAGCAGCACTTCAGCGTCAAATCCCTGCATCAGTTCAAACAACTTCATCGCCGGGCGGGCGTGCATGCCCAGCTTATTGGTGATTTCAACAGTATGTTTTACGGTCATGTTTTACGTTTTTCCAGCGTGCGATGGCGAGACTGAACGTTTTTACCGCGTGAGCGGAAATAATCAGCCAGCTGCTCGGCAATATACACCGAACGATGTTTACCGCCGGTACAACCAATCGCCACGGTCAGGTAGCTGCGGTTGTTGGTTTCCAGCATAGGTAACCATAGCTCAAGGTAGCTTCGCGTCTGGTAAATAAAATTGTGAACTTCTGTGTGTCGGTCGAGGAACGCGGCCACTGGCTTGTCCAGACCGGTCATCGGACGCAGTTTTGGGTCCCAGTGCGGGTTCGGCAGGAAGCGTACGTCGAACACATAATCTGCATCGATCGGAATACCGTGTTTGAAGCCGAAGGATTCGAACACCATCGTCAGCTCACGCTCGCGTTTGCCCAACAGGCGGGTACGCAGCATTTCCGCCAGCTCATGCACCGACATCTCGGAGGTATCGACAATCAGATCCGCGCGGGAACGCAGCGGTTCCAGCAGGTCGCTCTCTTCGTCGATGGCGCTTTCAAGCGACAGATTCTTACTGGACAGCGGGTGCAAACGACGGGTGTCGCTGTAGCGACGAATCAGCGTGTTACGGTCAGCGTCCAGGAACAGCAGCTGAGGCGTGAAGTTCTCCGGCAGGCTGTTCATCGCCTGCTCGAAAATTTCCGGGGATTCCGGCATATTGCGCACGTCGATACTGACGGCGGCAGAAATCTGCCGGTCCGCGAGCGTTCGCGCCAGGTCGGGCAGCAGTACCACCGGGAGGTTATCGACGCAGTAAAATCCCATATCTTCGAGCGCTCGCAGGGCCACGGATTTACCCGAGCCAGAACGACCGCTGACGATCATCAGCACCATGTTCCGTTTCTCCTCACGACTGCAGATGTGAAGGCCATCGCCTGGTTACGCATCATCCTGATTGCCTTCCGCTTCGGTGATAATTTGGTACAACTCTTCATCACTTTGGGCTGCGCGCAGACGGCGGCAAATGGTTTTATCTGCCAGACGTTTAGCCACCAGCGAAAGCGTATGCAGATGGGTTTTGGTCTGGTCAGCGGGCACCAGTAACGCGAACAGCAAATCAACCGGCTGGTTATCAATCGCATCAAAGGCGATTGGCGTTTCGAGCTGCACAAAGACGCCCACGGCGCGCAATGTGTCTTCTTCCAGTTTGCCATGCGGAATGGCAATGCCATTGCCGATGCCGGTACTGCCCATTTTTTCACGGGTCAGAATAGCTTCGAACACCACCTGAGGCGGCAGGCTTAACTGTTTTGCAGCCAGTTCACTGATAATTTCCAGAGCCCGTTTTTTGCTCTGACAGTGAACGCCACTGCGGGTACATTCCTGGTTAAGGACACTACTCAATTGAAGCGAGGAATCGTTGTTCATCATAATTTCACCTAAGCGCTAACTGTACAAATGGCCTGTTGTGTTTCACAACAGGCCGCCCTGCACCCGTTAACTGCCCGGACAATTAGTGTTGTTTCAGTTTATCTTTATGTTTATTAAGCTGTCGTGCCAACTTGTCAATCAAGCCGTCGATAGCCGCATACATGTCTTGCCCTTCCGCACTGGCATGGATTTCACCCCCGTTTATATGCAGGGTTGCATCCGAGATATGAGTCACTTTCTCCACTTTCAACACAATGTAGACCTGATTGATCCTCTCGAAATACTGTTCAAGCTTGGCGAATTTCGTATTCACAAAATCGCGTAAGGCTTCAGTGATCTCGACGTTGTGTCCTGTGATGTTGAGCTGCATAGTGTCTTCCTTATCAGTTGGGTCAAACCAGTTGTTTACGCTGGTTAGACGGCGGAATGGATAAAGACTCTCGATACTTCGCAACAGTTCGACGTGCCACCATAATACCCTGGTCGGACAGCATGGTGGTTAACTTACTGTCACTCAGTGGCTTCGCGGGGTTTTCCGCTGCGATCAACTTCTTCACCAGTGCTCGAATAGCCGTTGACGAGGCTTCGCCGCCGCCTTCGGTATTCACATGGCTGGAGAAGAAATACTTAAGCTCAAAAATGCCGCGCGGGCTGTGCAGATACTTCTGCGTGGTCACGCGCGAAATGGTCGATTCGTGCATCTCGACGGCCTGAGCGATATCCGCCAGCACCATCGGTTTCATAAACTCTTCGCCCTTTTCAAAAAACGCCTGCTGCTGTTCCACAATACAGCGACTGACACGTAGCAACGTATCATTTCGGCTCTCAAGGCTTTTGATCAGCCATCGCGCTTCCTGAAGATTGCTACGAATATATTGATTGTCGGAGTCGTTGCGCACGCTGGTGCACATGGAGGCGTACTGCTGATTAATTTGCAGGCGAGGAATGCTGTCGGAGTTCAGTTCTACCGTCCAGCGTTCGTTGTGCTTTCTGACCAGAACGTCAGGAATCACGTATTCAGGTTCGCTGGTCTGGATAGATTGTCCGGGGCGTGGGTCAAGCGACTGAATCAGATTCACCGCCTCTTTCAACACGTCCTCTTTGAGGCGCGTGACACGCATCAGGGATCGGAAATCATGATTCGCCAGCAGATCTAAATGTTCGCTGATGATCAGTCGGGCTTCATCAATCCACGGTGTTTCTTTTGCAAATTGTGAAAGTTGGATCAACAGGCAATCACGCAGATCCTTTGCCGCCACGCCGACCGGGTCAAAACGCTGGATGCGTTTCAGAACCGCTTCGATCTCATCAAGATCAATATCGCCGTTGCCCACGCTCTCAAGAATGTCTTCCAGAGAGACGGTCAAATAGCCCGTATCATCCACGGCATCCACAATGGAGGTGGCAATCGCGCGATCGGTTTCGGTGAAAGGCGTGAGCTCCACCTGCCACATCAGGTAATCCTGTAACGACTGGGTGGTTTCGCCCTGATAAACCGGAAGCTCGTCATCCTGGTAATCAGCACGTGTGCCAGAAGGGGTTCCGGCGGTGTAGATTTCATCCCAGCTGGCGTCTAACGGTAACTCGTCCGGCATCTCTTTTTGTTCGAGAGCATCTGCCGTATCAAGGGATTCGGTGTCCTGCTTTTCCTGGGTATCTACCTCGTCATGAAGATCGGTTTGCTCCAGCAGAGGATTGCTATCCAGCGCTTGCTGGAGTTCCTGCTGAAGTTCTAACGTGGACAACTGCAACAGACGGATCGCCTGTTGTAGCTGTGGCGTCATCGCCAGTTGCTGGCTGAGCCTTAATTGCAAACCTTGCTTCATGTTCAGAGCGTTTTTCCCCGCTTTGGCGTGACTTAACCTCTACCCTATCAGAGTCTGAAGTCTTCCCCAAGGTACACGCGCTTCACATGCTCGTCTTCGAGGATTTCTAACGGAGTGCCGTGGGCGATTAAATGGCCCTGGCTGACGATATAAGCACGTTCACAAACCGCCAGCGTTTCACGTACGTTGTGGTCAGTGATGAGCACACCGAGGCCGCTGTCGCGCAAATGCTCGATAATACGCTTGATGTCGATAACGGAGATTGGATCGACGCCCGCAAAAGGTTCATCCAGCAGGATAAATTTCGGATTTGCTGCCAGGGCACGGGCTATTTCGACGCGGCGGCGTTCACCACCGGAAAGGGCCTGGCCCAGGCTGTCGCGTAAATGTTCGATGTGAAACTCTTCCATCAGCTCATTTGCACGATCCTGACGCTGCTCGGAGGTCAAATCGTCACGGATTTGCAGAACCGCCATCAGGTTGTCGAATACGCTCAGGCGGCGGAAAATCGACGCTTCCTGCGGCAAATAGCCAATACCGCGACGGGCACGCGCATGCAGTGGCAGAAGACTGATGTCTTCATCATCAATGATAATGTTGCCAGCATCGCGCGGGACAATCCCGACCACCATATAAAAGGTGGTGGTTTTACCCGCGCCGTTTGGACCCAACAGGCCAACGATTTCGCCGGAGTTCACGGTCAGACTGACATCTTCCACGACGCGGCGGCCTTTATAGGCTTTGGCGAGGTTCTTTGCAGTTAAAGTTGCCATAACGAATTAGTTACTCTTTTTCTGTGCCGGGGCCTGGTCTTTGTTCTTGTCTTGCAGCTGAGACGGAACCAGAACGGTGGTGACGCGCTTACCTTTGTCGCTGAATGCCTGCATTTTCTGCTCTTTCACCAGATACGTGATCTTATCGCCGGTGATATTGCTATCCAGCTGTTCCAGATAGGCATTTCCGGTCAGGATGACGAGATCTTTCGCCAGCTCATAGTGCATATGAGATGCATGGCCTTTCACTGGCTTGCCGTTATCCTGCATTTGATAGAACGTTGCCGGATTGCCGTAGCCATCAATAATCTCTTTGCCCTGCTCGCCGCCCGGACGGGTGACAACCACTTTATCGGCATTGATTTTGATCGTGCCTTGGGTCATGACGACGTTGCCAGTGAAGGTGACGACGTTACCCTGCATATCAAGCGACTGCGTGTCAGATTCGATATGAATCGGCTGCTCAGTGTCGCCCGTCACAGCAAGCGCGGGGAGACTGGCGGCCAGCAGCGCGCTGGCAATGATAAATTTAAGGCTGAGTTTGTTTGTTTTGAATTTCATAGGAGGTTCTAACCTTTTCAATCAGCTCGGCGTTTTTGCTGCGTAAGTTCCCGCGCATTCTTAAACCGCTGGAATTAAATGTTGTGCCGTATAACGTCACCAGATCCTGCGACGTGACATCCTGGGTGACCAGGTTTATCTGGGCGTTATCCGTAGTAATTTTGCGCAGTTGAGAGTCTGGCGTCAGAGCATTGACTTCAACATGACCATACAGATAAAGCATACGGTCATTCGTCAATTTTGCCCGGTCAGATTTAATCGACCACGTCGGAATTTTGTTGGTATCAAATGTGGTCATCACCGGTTGGGTGAACCACGAGATACCGTCATCGGAAAAATATTCTACATGCTGCGCAATCAGACGGTAGTTCAGGGCACCTTCCGGGCTATAAACTACCGTATCGCTGTGATCGCTTTTGTAGGTTGGGTCGTTGGTATTAACGACTTCATCGGGCGTATCGTCGCGGTCAGCGATATTCACGCCAATCAGGACCAGCACGGCCAGTGAAAGCAGAATGATAACCCAACGTCTGGTTTTACTCATATCGATTGCCCTTTGGCCTCATCAAGCTTGCCCTGCGCCAGCAACAATAAATCGCATACTTCACGAACGGCGCCGCGACCGCCATTGATCCGGGTGACATAGTCAGCGCGCGGGATCAAAAGAGGATGGGCGTCGGCAACGGCGATACTCAAACCGACTTCGGCCATGACTGGCCAGTCGATCAGATCGTCCCCAACATAGGCTACGTTCTCAGGTGCGATGGCAAGCTTCGCCAGTAAATCCCTAAACGCTACCATTTTGTCGGATTGGCCTTGATACAAATGGGTGATGCCCAATGTTTCGCAGCGATCTTCTACCAGTTTAGCCTTACGTCCGGTGATGATAGCAACTTCGATACCGGATGTGATCGCACAGCGAATTCCGTAGCCGTCGCGTACGTTAAAGGCTTTCAGCTCTTCGCCATTATTGCCCATAAAAATTAAGCCATCGGACAGTACGCCATCAACATCCAAAATCAGCAGGCGGATTTTTTCTGCCTGCGCCATCATTTGCGTACTGACTGGGCCATAACAGGTTGCAAGGGATGCACCCGCATTACTCATTGTCTTATCCTTCATTACACTACGCCTGCGCGCAGAAGATCATGCATATGTACCACACCCAGCAGTTGGTCGCCATCGGCAACCATGGTTGAGGTAATATGACGAGACTGCATCAGGTTTAGAACTTCAACCGCCAGCGTTCCGGGACGCACCCGGATCCCGCCGGGTGTCATGACGTCGGCGATGCCTAAAGTGCGCACGTCAACGCCCATATCAAACACACGACGTAAATCACCGTCGGTGAAGATCCCTTCGATCTTCATCAGGTCGTCACAGATGACCGTCATACCGAGGTTTTTACGCGTGATCTCCAGTAAGGCATCACGCAGCGAGGCGTCTTTGCTGACGTGAGGGATCTCTGCGCCAGTGTGCATAATATCGTTCACCCGTAACAGAAGTTTACGTCCCAGCGCGCCGCCTGGATGGGAAAGGGCGAAATCTTCTGGGGTGAATCCACGCGCTTCGAGCAGGGCTACGGCGAGCGCATCACCCATCACCAGCGCCGCGGTGGTACTGGAGGTCGGTGCCAGGCCAAGCGGACAGGCTTCTTTCGGCACTTTCACGCACAGGTGAACATCCGCCGCGCGCGCCATGCTGCTTTCTGGGCGGCTGGTCATGCAAATGAGCGGAACGTGCAGACGTTTCAGCACGGGGATCAGCGCCAGTATTTCGTTGGATTCACCGGAGTTGGACAGCGCAATGACCACATCCTGCGGCGTGACCATCCCGAGATCGCCGTGCGCCGCTTCACCTGGATGCACGAAGAAAGAGGATGTTCCGGTACTGGCAAAGGTCGCGGCCATTTTGCGGCCAATGTGACCCGATTTGCCCATCCCCATCACCACGACTTTGCCCGAACAGGAGAATATTTTCTCGCATGCATGAGTAAAGTCCTGATTAATATATTGATCTAACTGCGCCAGACCTTCACGTTCAATCTCCAGAACTTCTTTGCCTGCTTTCTGAAAGTCAAAACCCGGCTGCAATTCTATTTGCGACATAATGCGTTTCCGTTTACCCAGAGAGAAGAGGCGACAGCCAGTACAGCATCGCCATCCATACGATAAAACCACCCGTCAACAAGGCGCCAGCCCCTTTGCCTATCTGTTGTTTCCGCCGCCAGCAGAGCAGGGCGAAAATCACGCTGACTAACAGCATCACTCCGTAATCGCGGGAGAAAGCCAGCGGATTAAAGACCCCTGGCGCAATCAGCGCGGGTAAACCCATTACGATCGCGATGTTGAAGATATTCGAGCCAATGATATTGCCAATCGCAATATCACCTTCGCCTTTGCGTGCGCCCGCTATCGCTGTGGCCAGTTCTGGCAAGCTGGTGCCGATCGCAATCACGGTCAGGCCAATGGTCAGTTCGCTGATTGCGAAATAGTTGGCCAGCACCGTGGCGTTATCGACGACCATGCGGGTGGACATCGGCATAATAATAAGTGCAACACCCAGCCACAGCAGGGCAACGGGCAGAGTGCCTTCACGCGGAAGTTCAGCGACTTGTTCACGTGTCAGGCTGTCATCACCTTGTTTTTCCGCCAGTCGGGCGATTTTAACGATATACAGCAGCCAGATGATCGCCAGCGCCAGCAGTAAAATGCCGTCGTCAAAGGTGAGTTGCCCATCATAAAGCACATACCCTGCCAGCAGGCTGACAATTAACATTAGCGGCAATTCGCGGCGCAGAACATCAGAATCCACGCGAAATGGATGCAGCAACGCAGCGAGGCCAAGAATCAATAAAATGTTAACGATATTAGAGCCGATTGCCGTTCCGATGGCGAGATCGATCTGACCGTGAAGCGAGGCGGAAGCGGAGACGATAATTTCCGGGAGCGATGTTCCCACGCTCACTACCGTCATCCCGATAATCAAAGGCGGTATACCAAAGAGTCGGCAAAGGATGGATGCGGCAAAAACCAAACGGTCAGCACTGTAGACCACCAACAGTAAACCAATTATTAACAGTGCCGTTGCTAAAAGCATCAAAAATCCTTTATTCAGGTATACTCGCCGGTCCACTGAGAATGAATCTCTGGCGCCGCATGCAGTCTGTAGACGTAACGAATTCCTAATTTTGACTTTATGCGCCGGAAAAGTAAAACAAATGCCAGCTTTCGCTAACCTGCGCGGATAATATTCTGTAAAAATGTCGGGTTTAAGGCTGAATTAAGCGCCATGCTTAACCTTAACGGGAAAGAAAGGAACTTTAAATGAGCCAAACGATGGCGAATTTAGTCGATGTCCGTGACGTTAGCTTCTCGCGCGGCAATCGATTGATATTTGAAGACATCACGCTGACGGTGCCACGGGGCAAGATCACGGCGATCATGGGCCCCTCTGGTATCGGTAAAACCACGCTGCTGCGTTTGATCGGTGGACAGATCCCACCGGATCATGGCGAGATTCTCTTCGACGGTGAAAATGTCCCGGCGATGTCTCGCTCACGACTGTATACCGTCCGTAAGCGGATGAGCATGCTGTTTCAGTCGGGCGCGTTATTCACCGACATGAATGTCTTTGATAATGTCGCTTACCCGCTGCGTGAACATACCCGTTTGCCTCCTGAACTGCTGAAAACGACGGTGATGATGAAGCTTGAGGCGGTGGGCCTGCGTGGGGCAGCAAAACTCATGCCTTCGGAGCTTTCAGGCGGGATGGCGCGTCGCGCTGCGCTGGCGCGCGCAATTGCTCTGGAACCGGACTTAATCATGTTCGACGAGCCCTTCGTTGGTCAGGACCCTATTACTATGGGCGTGCTGGTGAAGCTGATTTCAGAACTGAACAGCGCGCTGGGTGTCACATGCATCGTGGTTTCGCACGATGTGCCCGAGGTGCTGAGTATCGCGGATTACGCTTACATTGTGGCGGATAAAAAAATCGTCGCCCACGGTGGCGCTCAGGCGTTGCAAAACAACAGCGATCCGCGCGTTCGTCAGTTCCTTGATGGGATTGCCGATGGTCCCGTACCGTTCCGCTATCCGGCGGGCGACTATCATCATGATTTACTGGGAATAGGGAGTTAAGCGCTGATGCTGTTAAATGCGTTGGCCGCCCTTGGACACCGTGGCATAAAAACCATCAGGACGTTCGGGCGTGCCGGGTTGATGTTATTCAATGCGCTGATGGGTAAGCCGGAATTCCGTAAGCATTCCCCGCTGCTGATACGTCAACTCTATAATGTCGGCGTGTTATCGATGCTGATTATCATCGTGTCGGGTCTGTTTATCGGCATGGTTCTTGGGCTGCAGGGCTATCTGGTTCTGACGACTTACAGTGCGGAAACCAGTCTCGGTATGCTGGTGGCGCTTTCGCTGCTGCGCGAACTTGGCCCGGTTGTAGCGGCGCTGCTTTTCGCCGGTCGAGCGGGTTCTGCGTTAACGGCTGAAATCGGTCTGATGCGCGCAACGGAACAGCTCTCCAGCATGGAGATGATGGCGGTCGACCCGCTGCGTCGCGTGATTGCTCCGCGCTTCTGGGCCGGGGTTATCTCTCTGCCGCTGCTGACCATCCTGTTTGTGGCCGTCGGCATTTGGGGCGGTTCATTGGTTGGCGTCCAGTGGAAAGGTATTGATGCTGGTTTCTTCTGGTCCGCGATGCAGGACGCTGTCGATCTGCGTATGGACCTGGTGAACTGCCTGATTAAGAGCGTGGCGTTTGCCGTGACTGTGACCTGGATTGCGTTGTTCAATGGTTATGACGCAATACCAACTTCTGAGGGCATCAGTCGCGCCACCACGCGCACTGTGGTTCATTCGTCGCTGGCCGTACTTGGCCTGGATTTTGTGCTCACCGCACTGATGTTTGGGAATTGAGTTCATGCAAACAAGAAAAAGTGAAATTTGGGTAGGTGTGTTTCTGCTGCTGGCGCTGCTGGCTGCGCTGTTTATCTGTCTCAGAGCGGCGGATATCACCTCCATTCGGACTGAACCCACTTATCGTCTCTATGCGACTTTCGATAATATCGGGGGTCTGAAGGCACGTTCCCCGGTGCGTATTGGCGGTGTGGTGATTGGCCGCGTCTCAGACATCACGCTGGATGACAAAACCTATCTACCGCGCGTCGAAATGGACATCGAAGAGCGCTACAACCACATCCCGGATACCAGTTCTCTGTCTATCCGTACTTCTGGTCTGCTGGGCGAGCAGTACCTGGCGCTGAATGTCGGCTTTGAAGATCCGGAGCTGGGAACGTCTATCCTTAAAGATGGCGGCGTGATTCAGGATACGAAATCGGCCATGGTGCTGGAAGATATGATTGGTCAGTTCCTTTACAGCGGTAAAGGCGATGACAAAAAGTCCGACGATGCCCCTGCACAGACTGAAGGCCCAACTGACGTCGCGCCGACCCCTGGCACGACGAATTCATCTCAGGAGAAGTAATTCATGATTAAACGACTGTTAATGGTTGCCATGCTGGTGATTGCCCCATTGACCGCAGCGACCGCAGCGGATCTGAGCAACCCCTACAAACAGATGGACGAAGCGGCGCAAAAAACCTTCGATCGCCTGAAAAACGAACAGCCTAAAATCCGTGCAAACCCGGATTATCTGCGTGAAGTGGTTGATCAGGAACTGCTGCCGTATGTGCAGGTGAAATACGCCGGTGCACTGGTGCTGGGCCGTTACTACAAAGATGCGACTCCTGCACAGCGTGACGCTTACTTTGCTGCATTCCGTGAATACCTGAAACAAGCTTACGGCCAGGCGCTGGCGATGTACCACGGTCAGACGTATCAGATTGCCCCGGAACAGCCGTTGGGCGACGCGACTATCGTGCCAATCCGTGTGACGATTATCGATCCGAATGGCCGTCCGCCGGTTCGCCTGGATTTCCAGTGGCGTAAAAACACCCAAACGGGCAACTGGCAGGCGTATGACATGATCGCTGAAGGGGTGAGCATGATCACCACCAAGCAGAACGAGTGGAGCGATCTGCTGCGTACCAAAGGCATTGATGGCCTGACCGCGCAGTTGAAATCAATCTCCAGCCAGAAAATTTCTCTGGATGAGAAAAAGTAATGACGCAGCCCTTTAGCTGGTCGCGCGAAGGCGACAAACTGATGTTGTCGGGTGAGCTCGACCAGGACCTGCTGATTCCGCTGTGGGATGCCCGTCATGAAGCCATGCAGGGCGTTGCGCTGATTGATTTAAGTGGCGTCACGCGAGTGGATACGGCAGGTGTTGCGCTGCTGGTCCATCTGGTCGCTGAAGGTAAAAAGCACGGAAGGGCGGTCTCGCTTTCTGGTGCCAGCGAAAACGTTGTCACGCTTGCGCAGCTGTACAATCTGCCCGAAGACGTTTTACCTCGCTAATATTTTCAGTGCGTTACTTCTGAAAGCCTCGACTGTTTCATCGTCGGGGCTTTTTGCCTGTTTAAGCCTGCGCCACTTTGCTCTAAGATGTTGGGCTTGTTTCACTACCCGATGATTTAGAACCCATGGAAAATCATGAAATCCAGACAGTGCTGATGAACGCACTCTCCCTTAAGGAAGTCCACGTCACTGGCGATGGCAGTCACTTTCAGGTTATTGCTGTGGGTGAGATATTCGACGGCATGAGCCGTGTGAAGAAACAGCAGGCTGTCTACGCGCCGCTGATGGAATACATTGCGGATAACCGCATCCATGCTCTGTCGATCAAAGCCTATACCCCGCAAGAGTGGGAACGCGATCGCAAGTTAAACGGTTTTTGAGCTGAGGGTATTGAGCCCGCAGCACGGTTGAATTCATAAGAGAGCATATTGATGGACAAATTTCGTGTACAGGGGCCGACGCGTCTCCAGGGCGAAGTCACAATTTCCGGCGCCAAAAACGCCGCGCTGCCGATCCTCTTCGCTGCACTGCTTGCGGAAGAGCCGGTAGAAATTCAGAACGTACCGAAACTGAAAGATATCGATACCACCATGAAGTTGCTCACTCAACTGGGCACCAAAGTGGAACGTAACGGTTCAGTATGGATCGACGCCAGTAACGTTAACAACTTCTCCGCACCGTATGATCTGGTGAAAACCATGCGTGCATCCATCTGGGCGCTTGGCCCGCTGGTGGCACGTTTTGGTCAGGGGCAGGTTTCTCTGCCTGGTGGCTGCGCCATCGGTGCGCGTCCGGTTGATCTGCACATCTTCGGCCTGGAGAAATTGGGCGCGGATATCAAGCTGGAAGAAGGTTACGTGAAAGCCTCCGTCAATGGCCGCCTGAAAGGTGCGCACATTGTGATGGACAAAGTGAGCGTAGGCGCGACCGTCACCATCATGTCAGCAGCAACGCTGGCGGAAGGCACCACGGTTATTGAAAACGCTGCGCGCGAGCCTGAAATCGTCGATACCGCGAATTTCCTCGTAGCGCTGGGTGCGAAGATTACCGGTCAGGGTACCGATCGTATCACCATCGAAGGCGTTGAGCGCCTGGGCGGCGGCGTGTATCGCGTTCTGCCAGACCGTATCGAAACGGGTACCTTCCTGGTCGCAGCGGCTATTTCTGGCGGAAAAATCGTTTGCCGTAATGCACAGCCGGACACGCTGGATGCGGTTCTGGCAAAACTGCGTGATGCCGGTGCTGATATCGAAGTCGGTGAAGACTGGATCAGCCTTGATATGCACGGCAAACGTCCGAAAGCGGTTAACGTGCGTACTGCACCGCACCCGGCTTTCCCGACGGATATGCAGGCACAATTTACGCTGCTGAACCTGGTGGCGGAAGGCACTGGTTTCATCACTGAAACTATTTTCGAAAACCGCTTTATGCACGTACCGGAACTTATCCGTATGGGCGCGCATGCAGAAATCGAAAGCAACACGGTCATTTGCCACGGCGTGGAAACACTGTCTGGTGCGCAGGTGATGGCAACAGATCTGCGCGCATCGGCGAGTCTGGTGCTGGCGGGTTGTATTGCGGAAGGCACAACGACTGTGGATCGTATCTATCACATCGATCGTGGCTATGAGCGTATTGAAGATAAACTGCGTGCGCTGGGTGCAAACATCGAGCGTGTGAAGGGCGAGTAATCGTTCCTGCAGCCCCCTGCCAGCATGGCCGGGGGGTTTGCTGTTCCTGCCTGTGCAAAAGCGTCAGATCTGGCGCTCTTTTTCCTCTGCTTTCTTGCGCATCATGCGTGTTCTGTCGATAAATTCGTGCGTAATAGGATCATGGTAACGTGATGGCCAGATCACCCAAGGCTGCGTTTCAAGCGCAGTGGCAATAATCAATTCTCCTTTTGGCCACGGGCGGGTTAACGCGTTCGCAAGCGTTGAAGAACTTAACCCACTGCGCCGTGATTCTGCTGCCAGAGAGGTCCCTCTTTTTCGCAGGGCGGCAATAATGTCGGCAGAATGCCAGTCAATAAACTTCCTATCCATAAGCTGTTCCCTGATTCAAATGCGTCCACGTCATTTTGGCTGGACTGACGGTGGCTATTATACCTTCTTCGAACAACGGTTCTAAAAAGTTCGCATAACAGAAATCAATATTCAGATTATGACAGGGCTTTATTCATGCGGCCTGTAAGCTGATTATTTAACGTGAATAGATGCTTTACTGGAGCTTATTGGAAGCTCCCCGCTAATTTAACGGGGAGCAAAGAGGGGGTTAACGATCGCGCTGAACAGCAATGTGAGCGAGCCCAATAAGTGCATCACGCCACGGGCTGTCTGGTATCACCTGGATGGCGGCGATGGCTTTATCCGCTTCTTCTTCTGCACGCTGGCGCGTCCATTCAAGCGATCCACAGATTGCCATTGTTTCCAGTACAGGTTCCAGAAGGTGTCGGCCGTTTCCTTGTTCGATAGCCTCGCGGATGAGCTTCGCTTGATCCGGCGTTCCGTTGCGCATGGCGTGCAACAGCGGCAAAGTCGGTTTGCCTTCGTTCAGGTCGTCACCGACGTTTTTACCGAGGGTTTCGCCATCCGCACTGTAATCAAGCAAATCATCAATCAGCTGGAACGCTGTGCCCAGATAACGACCATAGTCCTGCAGTCCACGCTCTTGCTCCTCAGAGCAGCCTGCCAGAATGCCGGAGCACTGAGCAGCGGCTTCAAACAGACGCGCAGTTTTGCTGTAAATCACGCGCATGTAGTTTTCTTCGGTGATGTCCGGGTCATTGACGTTCATCAGCTGCAGGACTTCACCTTCAGCGATAACGTTGACGGCCTCTGACATCACTTCCAGCACTTTCAGCGAGCCGAGACGAGTCATCATCTGGAAAGCGCGGGTATAGATAAAATCGCCCACCAGAACGCTGGCTGCGTTGCCAAAGGCGGCATTCGCGGTGGCTTTACCGCGACGCATGTCGGATTCATCCACTACGTCATCATGAAGCAGCGTCGCGGTGTGGATAAACTCAATCAGGGCCGCAATATTGACGTGAGCATTACCTTGATAGCCAACGGCCCTCGCGGCCAGGATGGCAATCATTGGGCGGATACGTTTACCGCCGCCACTGACGATGTAATAACCCAACTGATTGATGAGTTGAACATCAGAGTTGAGTTGCTCCAGGATTGCTGCATTCACACCCGCCATATCTTGCGCGGTTAACTCGTTGATTTTTTCTAAATTCATCGCAAAAGCCGGGCTTCTTATTCTGTTTAGCGCATGACTACTGGGCTAACGAAGGTTTCGGTTTATCAATAGTATTGTTGATTGTACTGAAAAAACGGCTCAGATAAACGTTAGCGTACGCGTTGTGTTTTTTTTCTTCATGTATTGATGGTAGCACTTGTCAAAGGCTCGCGTTTTGCGTAATATTCGCGCCCTATTGTGAATATTTATAGCGCACTCTGAATCACACGAGGATGTGCGCGGAAGCGGAGTTCTATATGTACGCGGTTTTCCAAAGTGGTGGTAAACAACACCGAGTAAGCGAAGGTCAGACCATTCGCCTGGAAAAGCTGGACATCGCAACTGGCGAAGCTGTTGAGTTCGCTGAAGTTCTGATGATCGCAAACGGTGAAGAAGTCAAAATCGGCGTTCCTTTCGTTGATGGCGGCGTTATCAAAGCTGAAGTTGTTGCTCATGGTCGTGGCGAGAAAGTTAAAATCGTTAAGTTTCGTCGTCGTAAACACTACCGTAAGCAGCAGGGCCACCGTCAGTGGTTCACTGATGTGAAAATTACTGGCATCAGCGCCTAAGACCTGAGGAGAGATTTAAATGGCACATAAAAAGGCTGGCGGCTCAACTCGTAACGGTCGCGACTCAGAAGCTAAACGTCTTGGCGTTAAGCGTTTCGGTGGCGAATCTGTTCTGGCGGGTAGCATCATCGTTCGTCAACGTGGTACCAAATTCCACGCTGGCAACAACGTAGGTTGCGGTCGTGACCACACTCTGTTTGCTAAAGCAGACGGTAAAGTGAAATTTGAAGTTAAAGGCCCGAACAACCGTAAATACATCAGCATCGTTGCTGAGTAAGTTTTTCGTGGTCCGGTAACGGATTAAAGCCCCGCAACGTGTTGCGGGGCTTTTTACATTGAAAGGCTGCAAAAATTTTCTGCAGGGAAAATGGGCATGAAACAGCAGGCTGGCATCGGCATTATTCTGGCACTCACTACAGCGGTGTGCTGGGGAGCGTTGCCAATCGCCATGAAGCAGGTCCTCGAAGTGATGGAGCCGCCTACGGTGGTATTTTATCGCTTCCTGATGGCCAGTATTGGCCTCGGCGCCATTCTGGCGATAAAAGGTCGGCTGCCACCTCTGCGGATTTTCCGTAAGCCGCGCTGGCTGGTGCTGTTAGCTATCGCGACAGGGGGTCTGTTCGGGAACTTCATCCTGTTCAGCTCTTCTCTGCAATATTTAAGCCCTACAGCGTCTCAGGTGATTGGCCAGCTTTCGCCGGTCGGTATGATGGTGGCCAGCGTCTTTATCCTCAAAGAGAAGATGCGGGGCACTCAGGTCATCGGGGCAATTATGTTGCTGTGCGGTCTGGTGATGTTTTTCAACACCAGCCTGTTTGAGATATTTACCCGACTGACGGATTACACCTGGGGTGTGATCTTTGGTGTCGGGGCAGCAACGGTCTGGGTGAGTTATGGCGTCGCGCAAAAGGTGTTATTGCGCAGACTTGCCTCACAGCAGATCCTCTTTTTGCTGTACACTTTGTGTACGATAGCACTACTGCCTTTAGCGAAACCGGGAGTCATTTCCCAGCTAAGCGACTGGCAACTGGCGTGCCTCATTTTTTGTGGACTGAACACGCTGGTCGGTTATGGCGCGCTGGCCGAAGCGATGGCGCGTTGGCAGGCAGCACAAGTGAGCGCGTTGATTACGCTCACTCCGCTGTTTACGCTGTTATTTTCAGATTTGTTATCAATGGCCTGGCCCGATTTCTTCGTCAAACCGATGTTAAACCTGTTGGGTTATCTCGGTGCGTTTGTCGTGGTTGCGGGCGCGATGTATTCCGCCATTGGTCATCGTCTTTGGGGACGTTGGCGCAAAAGTGAAGCGGTTGTAGTTGTCCCCCGCTCAGGCGAATGATTTACGGAGAGTAAGATGAAGTTTGTTGATGAAGCAACGATCCTGGTTGTTGCAGGTGATGGCGGTAATGGTTGCGTAAGCTTCCGCCGTGAAAAATACATTCCTCGTGGCGGCCCTGATGGCGGCGACGGTGGCGACGGTGGTGACGTGTGGTTAGAGGCGGATGAAAACCTCAACACGCTGATCGACTACCGTTTTGAAAAATCTTTCCGCGCCGAGCGTGGTCAGAATGGTCAGAGTCGTGACTGTACTGGTAAACGCGGTAAAGACGTGTCGATCAAAGTACCGGTCGGTACGCGCGTTATCGATCAGGGTACAGGCGAAACCCTGGGTGACATGACCAAACACGGTCAGCGTCTGATGGTGGCGAAAGGGGGTTGGCACGGTCTGGGTAACAGCCGTTTCAAATCTTCCGTTAACCGTACTCCGCGTCAGAAAACGATGGGTACACCGGGTGATAAGCGCGACCTGCAGCTTGAACTGATGCTGCTGGCGGATGTGGGTATGCTGGGCATGCCAAACGCCGGTAAATCGACCTTCATTCGTGCGGTTTCTGCGGCTAAACCGAAAGTGGCGGATTATCCGTTCACGACCCTGGTGCCAAGCCTGGGCGTTGTCCGTATGGATAACGAAAAGAGTTTCGTGGTTGCTGACATTCCGGGTCTGATCGCGGGTGCCGCTGAAGGTGCGGGTCTGGGTATTCGCTTCCTGAAACACCTTGAGCGTTGCCGCGTGCTGCTGCACCTCATCGATATCGATCCAATCGACGGTTCTGACCCGGTTGAGAATGCGCGTATCATCATCGGTGAGCTGGAAAAATACAGCGACAAGCTGGCTGAAAAACCACGCTGGCTGGTCTTTAACAAGATCGACCTGATGGATAAAGCCGAAGCTGAAGCCAAAGCGAAAGCCATTGCTGAAGCGATGGGCTGGGAAGATAAGTTCTATCTGATCTCCGCAGCAAGCCAGATGGGCGTGAAAGATCTTTGCTGGGACGTGATGACCTTCATCATCGAAAACCCAATCACTCAGGCAGAAGAAGCCAAGCAGCCTGAGAAAGTTGAGTTTATGTGGGATGACTATCATCGTCAGCAGCTTGAAGAACAAGAAGTTGAAGTCGAAGACGACGAAGACTGGGATGATGACTGGGACGAAGACGACGAAGAAGGTGTCGAATTCATCTACAAGCACTAATCCGCAAAGAAGCCCCCGAAAGGGGGTTTTTTTTTAACTCACTTTTTAACTTAATGTTGAGGGCAGCCAGCAGCTGGCGATTAACCCGCCTTCAGGCGCATTATCCAGCGTCAGAGTGCCACGATGCAGCTGCACAATTCGCTGAACGATGCTCAGCCCCAGCCCGCTGCCGCCATAACGTTGATCGAGACGGCGGAACGGCTCGGTAATCGAATGCCGATGTGCTTCGTCAATGCCAGGGCCTTGATCGATTACGCTGACTTCGGTTCCCCCATCATGTTCGGTGAGCTTCACTTCGATGGTGGTACCTGCAGGACTGTAGCGCGCTGCATTTTCCAGTAAATTACGCAGCATCAAACGCAGTAATACCGCATCGCCCTGGACCGTCAACGGGCTTTGTTCGGGCCAGATAATGCGGTGATCTTTCGCCTCATGCTCCAGAGTCAGCGGGGCAATAATATGCTCAGTCCAGGTCACGGTATCATAATGACCGCTGGCCAGCGCTTGTCCCGCGCGCGCCAACATCAGCAACTGTTCGACCGTATGCATCAACTGATCGATACGATTAATCAACGTGGTGGCCTGTGACGAGCCTGACTGCGCCATTAATTCCAGATGAAGCCGAATACCCGCCAGCGGCGTTCGCAGCTCGTGGGCCGCATCAGCGGTGAATAAGCGCTCCTGCTGGATGGTGTGGTCCAGACGGGCCAGTAGCTGGTTAAGCGAGGTCGTGACCGCGCCGATCTCTTCCATATCGGAATACACAGGCAGAGGCGTGAGATTATCCGCCGAGCGATTGGCAAGGCTGTCGCGAAGTTTGTTGAGCGGGCGCGTTATCCAGGTGATAGCCCAGAAAGAGAAGAGCAGGGTGAAACCGACCATCACAAGCGAGGGCACCAGCAGCGAAGCGATGGCTTCGCGTATCTCTTTCTCAACGTGCTGGTTACGCGCTTTCGCGGATAACGTCTCGCTAACCAGAAAGCCGATTTGCTCGCGACTTTCATGCCACAGCCAGATAACGCTAATCAACTGGAAAAATAACAGAATGACCGCCAGCAAAACCATTAATCGCCGACGCATACTGTTCATTTTTGAGTCTCCAGACGATAACCGACGCCGCGAACGGTTTTGATGCGGTCTTTGCCAAGTTTGCGCCGCAAATTGTGGATATGCACTTCAAGGGTGTTGGAGCCGGGATCGTCCTGCCAGGAATAGATATCCTGCTGGAGTGTTTCGCGGTGGACTGTTTGTCCGGTACGCATTATCAGGCGAGTCAGCAGGGCAAACTCTTTCGGGGTGACTTCTACAGGCTGAGAATCGCGGATCACTTGCTGAGTTTGTAAATTCAGCGTGAGATCGCCATCGGTAACCAGGTTGTCACTGTGGCCCTGATAGCGACGAATCAGTGCGCGAACGCGAGCCTGTAATTCCGCCAGAGCAAAGGGTTTCACCAGATAGTCGTCTGCGCCGGAATCCAGGCCATTGATTCTGTCTTCCAGCGCATCTCGTGCGGTGAGAATCAGTACTGGATTTTCAACACCACGGCGACGCCACTGATTCAGCAACGTAGCGCCATCTTTATCGGGCAGTCCTAAATCAAGGATCACCAGACTGTACTCGCCACTTTGAATCAGCGAGTCAGCCTCTGCCGCAGTTGCAGCACAATCTAGCGCGTATCCTTCGTTAGCCAGCGCCAGCGCTAGCCCTTCCTGTAATAACAGGTCGTCTTCGACAATGAGTAATTTCATCGCTAGTTATTCTGGTAAATGTCCTTGTAAAGCCTGCTTTCGAAACGCACCAGAGGGATACGGCGATTACGCTGGTCGCTCGGTTCGACGGCATAGCCAGAAAGATATTGCACAAACGCCATGCGTTGGCCGCTCGCCGTCGTGATGAAACCGGCAAGGTTGTAAACGCCCTGCAGTGAACCGGTTTTGGCAGAAACTTTGCCGTCTACGCCAGCGGCGTGAAGGCCTGCGCGGTATTGTAGAGAGCCATCGTAACCCGCAAGCGGGAGCATTGAGATGAAGTTTAGCTCAGTGTCATGCTGCGCAATGTACTGAAGAACCTGCATCATTGTTGCAGGTGAGATCAAATTATGGCGCGAAAGGCCGGAACCATCGACAGCAATAGTGTTACCAAGATCGATCCCAGCCTGCTGGCGCAGGATCTGGCGGACGGCATCAGAGCCTGCGCGCCAGGTTCCAGGAACACCGAAGCGGGCGTGACCAATCATTCGGAATACGGTGTCGGCAATCATGTTGTCGGACTTTTTCAGCATAATCTTAAGCAGATCGTGCAGCGGCGCAGACTGTTTACTGGCAATCACCGTTCCCGGTTCATTCGCCAGCGTTTGGCGCAGCAACGTGCCGGAATAGGTGATACCCGCTTGTTTCAACTCATCTTTCAGGATGGCACCTGCGTAGCTTGCACCATCCTGGATGGCAAAGGCCAGCGGCAGCGGGTCGGTACGCTGTGTGAGGCAGCCGGTCAGCGTGAAGCGGTTGAGATCGCCGGGAACCACATCCAGCTCGCAATATTGCGCATCAGGCGAGCCTTTCGCCAGGGTGCGAACCTGGCTGAACATCGTGACCGGATAGTAGGAGGCCACGCGGATAAACGCCAAATCATTGGCTTTAGGCGCGCTGTAAAGCGAGACAGAGAAGCAGTTGCGATCAACGATAGCGGCGGCGGGTGGGGCGCTAAAGCACTGAGTCATGTCATTCCACGGCCAGCCTGGCGCTTTATCGTGACTGGCAAAAATGGAGGTATCGATCAGCACGTTACCGTCGATTTTTTGCACGCCTGACTTTTTCAATACCGCGACCATATTGCGGATATCCTGGCGCTTAAACGTCGGATCGCCGCCAAAACGGGCGATCAAATCACCTTTCAGGACGCCGCCATCCACGCTACCTTTGCTCTCAAGCGTTGTGGTGAAACGAAAATCTGGCCCCAGCTGCAGCAACGCGGTCAGAGCAGTAATCACTTTCTGAGTACTGGCGGGGAGCGCCATTTGCTGGCTGTGATAATCAATCTCCGGCGCCTGGGCACCCACTTTTTGCACCATTAGCGCAAGGTTAGCGCCAGCTGGGAGTTGATTAATATACTCATCAACATTCGCTGCCTGGACAGTGAACGCCACACTGGTAGTCAATCCGATGATAAATCTGGAAAATCGCATAATCCCGCGCTAACAACCCGTAAACAAACCGTCATACTACGGTGCAACGCCCTGTAAAGTAAACGATGACCCATAGTGAACTTCGCGGTAAAATGCGCATCAAATTGAAAAATTGCTGCTGACCTGGAACTTTGCTTCCGGGTCAGTTTTCTTTTGCTCCCGACCTGTGACAGGCTTTGACGCCTGCGAGGCCGGAAGTCGGAGTGAGTACGTCGCTCCCAACAGGAATGTTTAAGAGGTATAACAAATGCAAGCTATTCCGATGACCTTACGTGGTGCTGAAAAACTGCGCGAAGAACTGGATTTTCTGAAATCTGTTCGCCGTCCTGAAATCATCGCTGCTATCGCGGATGCACGCGAACACGGTGACCTGAAAGAGAATGCGGAGTATCACGCCGCGCGCGAACAGCAAGGCTTCTGCGAAGGCCGTATTAAAGATATCGAAGCGAAACTGTCTAACGCGCAGGTTATCGATATCACTAAAATCCCGAACAATGGTCGCGTGATCTTTGGTTCCACCGTGAAGGTGCTTAACCTCGATAATGACGAAGAGCAGGCATACCGTATTGTGGGCGATGATGAGGCTGACTTTAAACAGAACCTCATCTCCGTTAACTCACCGATTGCACGTGGCCTGATTGGCAAAGAGCAGGATGATGTGGTTGTTATCCGCACGCCAGGTGGCGAAGTGGAATACGAAATTCTTAAGGTTGAGTACCTGTAATTCGCATCTGCACGCAGTTGTTGATACATTGTAAAGAAAGGAAAAAGGCCGCATAGCGGCCTTTTATCAACTCTCAGAGCATGGCATTTTGCTCACCTGCTAAAGGAAATCCCTCGTTTTACACTGAAAAAGTGTTCGATTCGGGATATTCTTAGCGTGGCAGCGAGATTTTACGCTCTTTAGACGGACGATAGAGCACCAGCGTTTTACCGATAACCTGTACGTTACAGGCACCAGTATTGCGCACGATAGCTTCCACGATCAGGGTTTTAGTGTCTCTGTCTTCAGAGGCAATTTTCACCTTAATCAGCTCGTGGTGCTCCAGCGCTTGTTCGATCTCGGCAAGCACCCCTTCGGTCAAACCATTATTGCCAAGCATGACTACAGGCTTGAGTGGATGTGCCAGACCTTTAAGGTGCTGTTTTTGTTTAGTACTCAGATTCATCGTATATTTTTGCTTACGTTGGGATTGAAAACGGTTCATTCTACCGCCATCTCCCTTATATCGCCAAATAGCTGCGTAGAAATTTACGTCGAAGGCAGGTTACGATGAACCAGGACGGAAAGTTAAATGACAGGTAAAAAGCGTTCTGCCAGCTCCAGCCGCTGGCTCCAGGAACACTTTAGCGATAAATATGTTCTTCAGGCACAGAAAAAGGGGTTACGTTCCCGTGCCTGGTTTAAACTTGATGAAATACAGCAAAGTGACAAACTCTTTAAACCGGGAATGACGATAGTTGACCTCGGTGCTGCACCTGGCGGATGGTCCCAGTATGCTGTTACGCAAATTGGCGGACAGGGGCGAATCATCGCACTCGATCTTTTACCTATGGATCCGATTGTCGGTGTTGACTTCCTTCAGGGCGATTTTCGTGATGAATTAGTTCTGAAAGCATTACTCGAACGTGTAGGTGACAGTAAAGTTCAGGTTGTCATGTCCGATATGGCGCCAAATATGTGCGGAACACCGGCGGTGGATATTCCCCGTTCCATGTATCTGGTTGAACTTGCGTTAGAAATGTGTCGTGATGTTCTAGCGCCTGGTGGTAGTTTTGTAGTGAAGGTGTTCCAGGGCGAAGGTTTCGAGGAGTATCTTAAGGAAATTCGCTCCCTGTTTGCGAAGGTGAAAGTTCGTAAGCCGGACTCTTCCCGTGCTCGTTCACGTGAAGTGTATATTGTAGCGACCGGGCGGAAATGATAACCGGCTGACTTCGGACGAACGTTCGAAAGACACTGGATAGAGAGTCTCCTGACGCTGTTTTTAACACAGTTGTAATATGAGGTTAATCCCTTGAGTGACATGGCGAAAAACCTAATACTCTGGCTGGTCATTGCCGTTGTGCTGATGTCAGTGTTCCAGAGCTTTGGGCCCAGCGAGTCGAATGGCCGCAAGGTGGATTATTCTACCTTCCTGCAAGAGGTCAATCAGGACCAGGTTCGCGAAGCGCGTATCAACGGACGTGAGATCAACGTTACCAAGAAAGATAGTAACCGTTACACGACTTACATCCCGGTGAACGATCCTAAGCTGCTTGACAACCTTCTGACCAAAAACGTCAAGGTGGTAGGTGAGCCGCCTGAAGAGCCGAGCCTGCTGGCTTCAATCTTCATTTCCTGGTTCCCGATGCTGCTGCTTATCGGTGTCTGGATCTTCTTCATGCGTCAAATGCAGGGCGGCGGTGGCAAAGGTGCCATGTCGTTCGGTAAGAGCAAGGCGCGTATGTTGACGGAAGATCAGATCAAAACCACTTTTGCCGACGTCGCAGGTTGTGACGAAGCGAAAGAAGAAGTGGCCGAACTGGTTGAATACCTGCGTGAGCCGAGCCGTTTCCAGAAACTGGGCGGTAAGATCCCGAAAGGCGTTCTGATGGTTGGTCCTCCGGGTACCGGTAAAACCCTGCTGGCGAAAGCCATCGCGGGTGAAGCGAAAGTCCCGTTCTTTACCATTTCAGGTTCTGACTTCGTTGAAATGTTCGTGGGTGTTGGTGCATCTCGTGTGCGTGACATGTTCGAGCAGGCTAAGAAGGCAGCGCCGTGCATTATCTTCATCGATGAAATCGATGCCGTAGGCCGCCAACGTGGCGCGGGTCTGGGCGGTGGTCACGATGAACGCGAACAGACTCTGAACCAGATGCTGGTTGAGATGGATGGCTTTGAAGGTAACGAAGGTATCATCGTTATTGCTGCGACTAACCGTCCTGACGTACTTGACCCGGCATTGCTGCGTCCAGGCCGTTTCGACCGCCAGGTTGTGGTTGGTCTGCCGGATGTTCGCGGTCGTGAACAGATTCTGAAAGTCCACATGCGTCGCGTGCCGCTGTCTCCGGACATCGATGCCGCTATCATCGCCCGTGGTACTCCAGGCTTCTCCGGTGCAGACCTTGCAAACCTGGTAAACGAAGCAGCGCTGTTTGCCGCTCGTGGAAACAAACGCGTTGTATCGATGGTGGAATTCGAAAAAGCGAAAGACAAAATCATGATGGGTGCGGAACGTCGCTCCATGGTGATGACGGAAGCGCAAAAAGAGTCCACGGCATACCACGAAGCAGGCCACGCGATTATTGGTCGTCTGGTGCCAGAGCACGATCCGGTGCATAAAGTGACCATTATTCCACGCGGTCGCGCATTGGGTGTGACGTTCTTCCTGCCAGAAGGCGATGCGATTAGCGCCAGCCGTCAGAAGCTGGAAAGTCAGATTTCAACGCTGTACGGCGGCCGTCTGGCTGAAGAAATTATCTACGGTGCAGAACATGTTTCTACCGGTGCGTCCAACGACATTAAAGTTGCGACAAACCTGGCGCGTAACATGGTGACCCAATGGGGCTTCTCTGAAAAACTCGGTCCGCTGCTGTACGCGGAAGAGGAAGGTGAAGTGTTCCTGGGCCGCTCTGTGGCGAAAGCGAAACACATGTCCGATGAAACTGCGCGTATCATCGACCAGGAAGTGAAGCTGCTGATTGAACGTAACTACGCTCGTGCACGTCAGCTCCTGAATGAAAACCTGGACATTCTGCACACCATGAAAGATGCATTGATGAAGTATGAAACCATCGATGCACCGCAGATTGATGATCTGATGGCTCGTCGTGATGTTCGCCCGCCAGCTGGCTGGGAAGACAACAACGGCGGCAGCAGCAACTCTGACAGCAATGGCACCCCGCGTGCACCGCGTCCGGTCGATGAACCGCGTACGCCAAATCCGGGCAATACCATGTCAGAACAGCTCGGCGACAAATAAGTCACCGCTGAAGATGTGTTTATCTTTACCTGAAACCCTGGAGCTTGCTCCGGGGTTTTTCATATCTGCATAACTCAAAATACCAGGGATTAAGCCATGAAACTTTTCGCCCAGGACACGACTCTCGATCTCTCACATCCTCATGTGATGGGCATCCTGAACGTTACCCCTGACTCCTTCTCTGATGGCGGCACGCATAACACACTGATTGAAGCGGTGAAGCATGCCAATCTGATGATTAATGCAGGTGCAACGATTGTTGATATCGGCGGCGAATCGACGCGCCCCGGTGCGGCTGATGTGAGTGTGGATGAAGAGTTGTCGCGCGTAATCCCCGTGGTCGAGGCTATCGCTCAACGTTTTGAAGTCTGGATTTCAGTCGACACGTCTAAACCGGAAGTCATTCGTGAGTCAGCGAGAGTGGGCGCTCACATCATCAATGATATCCGTTCGCTGTCTGAGCCGGGCGCGCTGGAAGCTGCCGCAGAAACGGGTTTGCCGGTTTGCCTGATGCATATGCAGGGCCAGCCAAAGACAATGCAGGAAGCACCAAAGTATTCTGATGTTTACGCGGACGTAAATCGCTACTTTATTGAGCAAATCGCGCGCTGTGAGCGTGCCGGTATCGCAAAAGAGAAATTGCTGCTCGACCCAGGATTCGGTTTCGGTAAAAATCTCTCCCATAACTATGAGCTGCTTGCGCGCTTATCGGAGTTCCACCATTTTGGTCTGCCGCTGCTGGTCGGGATGTCGCGTAAAACGATGGTCGGTCAGTTGTTGAATGTGGGCCCGAACGAACGTCTAAGCGGCAGTCTTGCCTGTGCGGTGATCGCGGCCATGCAAGGGGCTCACATTATTCGCGTCCATGACGTCAAAGAGACTGTAGAAGCTATGCGTGTGGTCGAAGCCACATTGTCAGCGAAGGAAAACAAACGCTATGAGTAATCGTAAATATTTTGGCACCGATGGTATCCGTGGACGCGTGGGTGATGCGCCTATTACGCCTGAATTTGTGCTCAAGCTGGGTTGGGCGGCAGGCAAAGTGCTGGCGCGTCACGGTTCACGTAAAATTATCATCGGTAAAGACACCCGTATTTCTGGCTACATGCTGGAGTCCGCGTTAGAAGCGGGGCTCTCAGCCGCCGGGCTTTCTGCTTCGTTTACGGGTCCAATGCCAACGCCTGCTGTCGCGTACCTTACGCGTACTTTCCGCGCTGAAGCCGGTATTGTTATCTCTGCTTCCCACAACCCGTTCTACGATAACGGCATCAAATTCTTCTCTATCGATGGCACCAAACTGCCAGACGAAGTCGAAGAAGCCATCGAAGCGGAAATGGAAAAAGAGCTGACCTGCGTTGACTCATCCGAGTTAGGTAAAGCCAGCCGCATTGTCGATGCTGCAGGCCGTTATATTGAATTCTGTAAAGGCACGTTCCCGAACGAGCTGAGTCTGAGCCATCTGAAAATTGTGGTCGATTGTGCCAATGGCGCGACCTACCACATCGCACCGAATGTATTTCGCGAACTGGGTGCCAAAGTCATTACGATCGGCTGCGAACCTGATGGCCTGAACATTAATGAAGAGGTCGGTGCAACCGACGTTCGTGCGCTGCAGGCCCGCGTGCTCGCAGAAAAAGCCGATTTGGGGATTGCGTATGACGGCGATGGCGACCGCGTCATCATGGTCGATCATGAAGGCAATAAGGTCGATGGCGATCAGATCCTCTATATCATTGCTCGTGAAGGACTGCGCCAGGGGCAGCTTCGCGGCGGTGCAGTGGGCACACTGATGAGTAATATGGGACTGGAGCTCGCGCTGAAACAGTTGGGTATTCCGTTTGCCCGTGCGAAAGTCGGCGACCGCTATGTGCTGGAAAAACTGCAGGAAAAAGGCTGGCGCATTGGCGCTGAAAATTCCGGTCATGTGATCCTGCTCGACAAAACCACCACCGGTGACGGTATTGTGGCCAGCCTTCAGGTTGTTGCTGCGATGGTGCGCAACCATATGAGCCTGCACGACCTGTGCAGTGGCATGAAAATGTTCCCGCAGATTCTGGTCAATGTGCGCTTTACCGCAGGAAGTGGCGATCCGCTGGAAACAGAAAACGTGAAGGCGGTGATGGCGGAAGTGGAAGCGGCATTGGGCAATCGCGGCCGTGTTCTGTTGCGTAAATCGGGTACTGAGCCTTTAATCCGCGTGATGGTCGAAGGCGAAGACGAGACACAGGTCACTGAGTTCGCTCACCGAATTGCTGATGCGGTAAAAGCTGCATAACTTTTCGCAGTAAGTGTTTAAAAAGGCGGCGCTTGCCGCCTCTATTTTGTCCGATGAAAGCGCTTTTGCTGTTTTTTTCCGCAGTTGATACAATGCGCTGAAATTGCCCTTGCGAAGGCCATTCGCTTTGGTTAGTATTCACACCCGCTTCAGTGGGAAACACAAATCCCGCTAAATTGGTCGAAGCATTGGTATGCGGCAAATCCGCAAGGAACAGGTTGATTATGTACGAAGCTCTTTTAGTTGTTTTCCTTATTGTAGCCATCGCTCTCGTAGCGCTGATTATGCTGCAGCAAGGTAAAGGCGCTGATATGGGAGCCTCCTTCGGAGCAGGCGCTTCCGGTACGCTGTTTGGCTCAAGTGGTTCTGCGAACTTCATGACCCGTACAACTGCGATTCTGGCTACGCTGTTCTTCATCATCAGTCTGGCGCTTGGTAATATCAACAGCAACAAGACCAGCAAAGGAAGCGAGTGGGACAATCTGAGTGCTCCGTCTAAAACTGAGCAGACTCAGCCAGCTGAACCGGCTAAGCCGACCAGCGATATCCCGCACTAAGTATTTCAGTACCGAGGTGGTGGAATTGGTAGACACGCTACCTTGAGGTGGTAGTGCCCTAACGGGCTTGTGGGTTCGAGTCCCATCCTCGGTACCAATATTCCAGAAGAAAGACGTCGAAAGACGTCTTTTTTTTCGTCTGTATCTTTTGCTTTTAGTGTTTTAGTAGGCCCGGTAAGCGCAGCGCCACCGGGCCTACGATGACTGCAAACTGCAACAGACAACAAAAAAGGCGCCATCAGGCGCCTTTTGCATTTCTTCTGAACGATTACTTCTTATCGCTGTGTTCCAGGTTTTCAACCTGTGGCAGGCCATTGCCGGAAGAGGCAGAGAGCAGGCCAGTTTCGATGTAGTTGAACAGCTTCTCACGAGTATCGGTAATATCCAGATTACGCATGGTTAACTGACCGATACGATCGTCAGGAGAGAATACAGAGTCACCTTTCTCCATGGTCAGACGCTCTGCTTTATAGGTCAGGTTGTCTGAGACGGTGTTGAGGATGGAGTAGTCGTTACCACGGCGCAGTTCCAGCGTCACTTCGCCAGTGATCGCGCTCGCCACCCAGCGTTGCAGCGCATCACGCAACATCAATGCCTGCGGATCAAACCAACGTCCCTGATACAGCAGTTTACCCAACTGACGACCATGTGAATGATACTGCTCGATGGTATCTTCGTTGTGGATACCAGTCAGCAGGCGCTCATAAGCGATATGCAGCAGAGCCATTCCCGGCGCTTCATAAATGCCACGGCTTTTCGCTTCAATGATGCGGTTTTCAATCTGATCGCTCATGCCCAAGCCATGACGGCCACCAATGCGATTAGCTTCGAGCATCAGTTCCACATCGTCAGCAAATTTTTTGCCGTTCAAGGCGACAGGGTGACCGCGCTCAAAGCGTACCGTCACTTCTTCTGCCTGGATTTTGACGTTTTCATCCCAGAACTTCACGCCCATGATCGGGTTCACGATCTTCACGCTGGAGTTCAGGAACTCCAGATCTTTCGCTTCGTGGGTTGCACCCAGCATGTTGGAGTCGGTGGAGTAGGCTTTTTCAACTGACATCTTGTAGTCGAAACCGCAGGCGATCATGAACTCGGACATTTCATGGCGGCCACCCAGCTCGTCGATAAAATCGGTGTCCAGCCACGGTTTGTAAATCTGCAGTTCGGCATTGGTCAGCAGACCGTAACGGTAGAAACGCTCGATATCATTGCCTTTATAGGTGCTGCCATCGCCCCAGATGTTCACGCCATCGTCTTTCATTGCCGCAACCAGCATCGTACCGGTCACCGCGCGCCCCAGTGGCGTGGTGTTGAAATAAGTCAGACCGCCGGTGGTGTTATGGAAAGCACCACACTGAATTGCCGCGATGCCTTCAGCAACCAGCTGCTTACGGCAGTCAATCAGACGTGCGTTCTCTGCGCCATATTCCATGGCACGGCGAGGAATCGCATCATAATCTTCCTCATCCGGTTGGCCCAGGTTCGCAGTATATGCATAAGGAACCGCTCCCTTTTGGCGCATCCACAGCAGTGCAGCGCTGGTATCCAGGCCGCCAGAAAAAGCGATGCCAATACGTTGTCCTACCGGAAGATGCTTGAGAATCGTCGTCATAAAATAAAACCCTGCTTGATTGACTGATAAGAGACCGCTTTCGCTTTTATTGCATGGTTATGCAAAATAAGTGAGTTTTCATTTAATCATCTTTTGTCGATGACCGGAAGGGATTCGTGCATATTTTGTAAAAATTCCTTTGCTGCTGCCCGTTGCGGAGTGAGACGACAAAGACACACAAACATTTAACGCTATTCAGCGTAGCGCATGGAAACCAGGGTTGACAGCCGAATGCACTAACCAATATAATGCTTGCAGATTTTACGTCCCGTCCTCGGTACCAAATCCCAGCATTATTTGCATTTTTTACCCAAAACGAGTAAAGTTTGCCACGTTTCAGGCGCGGGGTGGAGCAGCCTGGTAGCTCGTCGGGCTCATAACCCGAAGGTCGTCGGTTCAAATCCGGCCCCCGCAACCACTTTCCTATAAAGTTATTTTTCAAATATACTGTGAAGGCTCAGAGCTTTCGTAGCTGGATTTGAAAAAATTCTTTCAGAAAGTGCTCCAGGCCGCAGTTGCGGCTATAGGGTTCAGTTATCTAAAGCCCCGATTTATCGGGGTTTTTTGTTATCTGACTACAGAATAACTGGGCTTTAGGCCCTTTTTTTATGTCTTGGGGGTGGGCTTGTCCACATTAGAGCAAAAATTAACAGAGATGATTACGGCACCGGTGGAAGCACTGGGCTACGAACTGGTCGGCATCGAATTTATTCGCAGCCGCACATCCACGCTGCGCATCTATATTGATAGTGAAGATGGCATCAATGTTGATGATTGTGCTGATGTCAGCCACCAGGTCAGTGCGGTTCTTGACGTTGAAGATCCTATTACTGTTGCCTATAACCTGGAAGTTTCCTCGCCTGGTCTCCATCGTCCAATGTTCACCGCTGAGCATTACACGAAGTATCTCGGTGAAGAAGTGACTGTTGTCCTGCGAATGGCTGTGCAAAACCGCCGTAAATGGCAGGGCCTTATTAAGGCCGTTGATGGTGAGATGATCACGGTAACAGTCGAAGGCAAAGATGAAGTGTTCGCGCTGAGTAATATCCAGAAGGCGAACCTGGTTCCCCACTTTTAACAGTCTGGATTGAGGTGAAAAGCCCGCGATGAACAAAGAAATTTTGGCTGTTGTTGAAGCCGTCTCAAATGAGAAATCACTGCCGCGTGAGAAGATTTTCGAAGCGCTGGAAAGTGCACTGGCGACAGCAACCAAGAAAAAATACGAACAAGAGATCGATGTTCGCGTAGAAATCGATCGTAAAAGTGGTGACTTCGATACCTTCCGCCGTTGGGTGATTGTTGAAGAAGTGACCCAACCGACTAAAGAAATCACGCTTGAAGCGGCTCGTTATGAAGACGAAAGCTTCAACGTTGGCGAATATGTAGAAGATCAGATCGAATCTGTCACCTTCGACCGTATCACTACCCAAACCGCTAAGCAGGTTATCGTACAGAAAGTACGTGAAGCTGAGCGCGCGATGGTGGTTGATCAGTTCCGCGAACACGAAGGTGAAATCATCACCGGTGTGGTGAAGAAAGTTAACCGCGACAACATCGCGCTGGATTTGGGCAGCAATGCTGAAGCCGTTATCCTGCGTGAAGATATGCTGCCGCGTGAAAACTTCCGCCCTGGCGACCGTATCCGCGGTGTTCTGTACGCAGTGCGTCCAGAAGCGCGCGGTGCGCAACTGTTCGTCACTCGCTCTAAGCCAGAGATGCTGATCGAACTGTTCCGCATTGAGGTGCCAGAAATCGGTGAAGAAGTTATCGAGATCAAAGCAGCGGCCCGCGATCCGGGTTCTCGCGCTAAGATCGCGGTAAAAACTAACGACAAGCGTATCGACCCTGTTGGTGCTTGCGTTGGTATGCGTGGCGCACGTGTCCAGGCCGTTTCTACTGAGCTGGGCGGCGAACGCATCGATATCGTTCTGTGGGACGATAACCCGGCGCAGTTCGTGATCAACGCGATGGCTCCGGCTGATGTGTCTTCTATCGTCGTGGACGAAGATAAGCACACAATGGATATCGCCGTTGAAGCGGGTAATCTGGCACAGGCTATCGGTCGTAACGGTCAGAACGTACGTCTGGCTTCTCAACTGAGCGGTTGGGATCTGAACGTCATGACGGTTGATGACCTGCAGGCGAAGCATCAGGCTGAAGCCCATGCAGCGATCGATAACTTTACTAAGTACCTGGACATTGACGAAGATTTCGCCACTGTTCTGGTCGAAGAAGGTTTCTCTTCGCTTGAAGAACTGGCCTATGTGCCAATGAAAGAACTGCTGGAAATTGACGGTCTGGATGAAGCAACCGTTGAAGCCCTGCGTGAACGCGCTAAAAACGCACTGACCACCCTGGCGCTGGCTCAGGAAGAAAGCCTTGGCGATAACAAGCCGGCTGATGACCTGCTGAATCTGGAAGGTCTTGATCGTGCGATTGCGTTCAAGCTGGCTGCCCGTGGTGTTTGTACGCTGGAAGATCTCGCTGAGCAAGGCGTTGATGACCTGGCTGATATCGAAGGTTTAACCGACGAGAAAGCCGGCGAACTCATCATGGCCGCACGTAATATTTGCTGGTTCGGCGACGAAGCGTAATAAACTGTAGCAGGAAGGAACAGCATGACTGATGTAACTGTAAAATCGCTGGCTGCTGAGATTCAAACCCCTGTGGACCGCCTGGTACAGCAATTTGCTGATGCAGGGATCCCAAAGGCGGCTGATGACTCAGTGACTGCGCAAGAAAAACAAACCTTGTTAGCGCACCTGAACCGTGAACACGGTTCAACGCCTGACAAACTGACGCTGCAGCGCAAAACGCGTAGCACGTTAAATGTTCCTGGTACCGGTGGAAAAAGTAAATCGGTACAAATCGAAGTCCGCAAGACACGCACCTTTGTAAAACGTGATCCGCAAGAGGCCGAGCGCCTTGCAGCGGAAGAGCAGGCGCAGCGTGAAGCGGAAGAGCAGGCCCATCGTGAGGCAGAAGAAACAGCCAAGCGTGAGGCAGTATTAAAAGCTGAACGTGAGGCCGCAGAAAAAGCGAAACGCGATGCCAGTGATAAAGCAAAGCGTGACGCTGCGGAAAAAGACAAAGTGAGCAATCAACAGACTGACGATATGACCAAAACCGCCCAGGCAGAAAAAGCCCGTCGTGAAAATGAAGCAGCAGATCTGAAGCGTAAAGCGGAAGAAGAAGCGCGCCGTAAGCTTGAAGAAGATGCGCGTCGCGTAGCTGAAGAAGCTCGTCGTATGGCGGAAGAAAATGCTGGTGTTTGGGCAGAGCAAGAAAAAGAGAAAGGTGAAGAGGATAAGAGCGATTATCACGTCACCACTTCTCAGCATGCTCGCCAGGCCGAAGATGAGAATGACCGCGAAGTCGAAGGCGGCCGTGGCCGTACTCGCACGACAAAAGCAGCGCGTCCTCAGAAGAAAGGCAATAAGCACTCTGAAACCAAAGCTGACCGTGAAGAAGCGCGTGCCGCCGGTCGCGGTGGTAAAGGTGGCAAGCGTAAAGGTTCCTCTTTACAGCAGGGCTTCCAGAAACCTGCTCAGGCCGTTAACCGCGACGTTGTGATTGGCGAAACCATCACCGTGGGTGACCTGGCGAACAAAATGGCTGTTAAAGGCTCTCAGGTCATCAAAGCGATGATGAAACTGGGCGCAATGGCGACCATCAACCAGGTTATCGATCAGGAAACTGCTCAGCTGGTTGCTGAAGAAATGGGCCACAAAGTTATCCTGCGTCGTGAAAACGAACTGGAAGAAGCGGTCATGAGCGACCGTGATACTGGCGCAGCGGCAGAATCCCGCGCTCCAGTTGTGACCATCATGGGTCACGTTGACCACGGTAAAACCTCTCTGCTGGACTACATTCGTTCAACGAAAGTGGCCTCTGGCGAAGCGGGCGGCATTACTCAGCACATCGGTGCATACCACGTTGAAACTGACAACGGTATGATCACCTTCCTGGATACCCCGGGTCACGCCGCGTTTACCTCTATGCGTGCTCGTGGTGCTCAGGCAACGGATATCGTTGTTCTGGTTGTTGCAGCTGACGATGGCGTGATGCCACAGACTATCGAAGCAATCCAGCACGCGAAAGCGGCGCAGGTGCCGGTGGTTGTTGCTGTGAACAAGATCGATAAGCCAGAAGCTGACATGGATCGCGTTAAAAACGAACTGTCTCAGTACGGCGTTATGCCGGAAGAGTGGGGCGGTGAGTCTCAGTTCATCCCAGTTTCTGCGAAAGCAGGTACCGGTATTGATGACCTGCTGAACGCTATCCTGCTGCAGGCTGAAGTTCTGGAACTGAAAGCCGTTCGTAAAGGCATGGCAAGCGGTGCGGTAATCGAATCCTTCCTCGATAAAGGTCGTGGTCCGGTAGCGACTGTTCTGGTCCGTGAAGGTACCCTGAACAAAGGCGATATCGTACTGTGTGGCTTCGAATACGGTCGCGTTCGTGCAATGCGCAACGAACTGGGTCAGGAAGTTCTGGAAGCAGGTCCATCTATTCCAGTGGAAATCCTGGGTCTGTCCGGTGTTCCGGCTGCCGGTGATGAAGTCACCGTTGTTCGTGACGAGAAGAAAGCGCGTGAAGTTGCACTGTATCGTCAGGGCAAATTCCGTGAAGTTAAACTGGCTCGTCAGCAGAAATCTAAACTCGAGAACATGTTCGCTAACATGACTGAAGGCGAAGTTCACGAAGTGAACGTCGTACTGAAAGCTGACGTTCAGGGTTCTGTGGAAGCAATCTCCGACTCTTTACTGAAACTGTCTACCGACGAAGTGAAAGTGAAGATCATCGGTTCCGGTGTCGGTGGTATCACCGAAACCGACGCAACCCTGGCAGCGGCGTCCAACGCGATTCTGGTTGGCTTCAACGTCCGTGCTGATGCTTCTGCGCGTAAAGTTATCGATTCTGAAAGCCTGGATCTGCGTTACTACTCCGTCATCTATCATCTGATCGACGAAGTGAAAGCAGCGATGAGCGGCATGCTGTCTCCAGAACTGAAACAGCAGATCATCGGTCTGGCTGAAGTTCGTGACGTGTTCAAATCACCGAAATTCGGTGCGATCGCAGGTTGTATGGTGACGGAAGGTCTCATCAAACGTCACAACCCAATCCGCGTTCTGCGTGACAACGTGGTTATCTATGAAGGCGAGCTGGAATCCCTGCGCCGCTTCAAAGATGACGTTAACGAAGTCCGTAACGGCATGGAATGTGGTATCGGCGTTAAGAACTACAACGACGTTCGCGTTGGCGATATGATCGAAGTGTTCGAAATCATCGAAATCCAGCGTAGCATCGCTTAATCCCTCAGCGGATTAAAAAAATTGTAAGCCGGGTAAGCGAAGCGCCATCCGGCATGAAATATCAAAAGGGGCTTATGGCCCCTTTTTTGTCTGGAGAATTTATTATGGCGAAAGAATTTGGTCGCCCACAGCGCGTGGCTCAGGAGATGCAGAAAGAAATCGCTCTCATCCTGCAACGTGAAATTAAAGACCCACGCGTGGGCATGATGACCACCGTTTCGGGTGTTGAGATGTCCCGTGATCTGGCGTATGCCAAAGTGTTCGTCACATTCCTGAACGATAAAGACGAAGCCGCTGTTAAAAACGGCATTAAAGCATTGCAGGAAGCCTCTGGTTTCATTCGTTCTTTGCTTGGCAAAGCCATGCGACTGCGCATCGTGCCTGAGCTGACCTTCTTCTACGATAACTCACTGGTAGAAGGTATGCGGATGTCCAACCTGGTGACCAGCGTGGTTAAACATGACGATGAGCGTCGTGTGAACCCGGAAGAAGACAGCAAGGAGGACTGATGAGTCGTCCTCGTCGTCGCGGTCGCGACGTGCACGGTGTGCTGTTGCTGGATAAACCACAAGGTGCATCCAGCAACGACGTGCTGCAAAAAGTTAAACGCATTTATAATGCCAACCGCGCCGGTCATACCGGTGCGCTAGACCCGCTGGCGACCGGTATGCTGCCGGTTTGCCTGGGTGAGGCAACCAAGTTTTCTCAGTACCTGCTCGATTCCGATAAGCGTTATCGTGTGATCGCTAAACTTGGCCAGCGCACGGATACTTCCGATGCGGATGGTCAAGTTGTCGAAGAGCGTCCGGTGACCTTCAGTGAAGAACAGCTTCAGGCGGCGCTTGAAAGCTTCCGTGGTGATACCCAACAGGTGCCATCCATGTATTCGGCGCTGAAGTATCAGGGTAAGAAGCTGTACGAATATGCACGACAGGGGATTGAAGTCCCGCGTGAAGCACGCCCGATTACTGTTTACGAGCTGCTGTTTATTCGCCATGAAGGTGACGAACTGGAGCTGGAAGTTCACTGTTCGAAAGGCACCTATATTCGCACTATCATTGACGATCTCGGTGAAAAGCTGGGCTGTGGCGCGCACGTGATTTATCTGCGTCGTCTCGCGGTCAGTAAATATCCGGTTGAACGTATGGTGACGCTTGAGCATCTTCGTGCGCTGGTCGAACAGGCAGAAGAGCAGGGGATCTCCCCGGCTGATTTGCTCGATCCGCTGCTGATGCCGATGGACAGTCCGGCCTCTGATTTCCCGATCGTGAATTTGCCCCTGACGTCATCCGTTTACTTTAAAAACGGTAACCCGGTTCGCACGACATATACCCCGCATACCGGGCTGGTTCGTGTGACGGAAGGCGAAGAAAACAAGTTCATCGGAATGGGTGAAATCGACGACGAAGGCCGCGTCGCACCGCGTCGCCTGGTGGTTGAATATCCGGTTTAAGGCATTTACTTGCCTTGCGATAAGCAGGGGAGACGGGTAGAATATCGCCGCTTAACGCCTGGCGAATTGTTTAACAATCTGCGAGGCGTAAACTGGGGTTGCTGAATTAGAGATCGGCACCCTTTCATTCTTTATATTTTGGAGTTCATCATGTCTCTAAGCGTTGAAGCTAAAGCTAAAATCGTTTCCGAGTTCGGTCGTGGTACTAACGACAGCGGTTCTACCGAAGTTCAGGTTGCCCTGCTGACTGCACAGATTAACCACCTGCAGGGTCACTTTGCAGAGCACAAAAAAGATCACCACAGCCGTCGTGGTCTGCTGCGTATGGTTTCTCAGCGTCGTAAACTGCTCGACTACCTGAAACGTAAAGATGTTGCACGCTACACCGCGCTGATCGAGCGTCTGGGTCTGCGTCGCTAAGTCTTGCGAGTTTCAGAAAAAGGGGCCTAATGGCCCCTTTTTTCAACCAGACGGCAGCAATTCACTGGAAACTATTGTATTGTTGCTATAAATGATCTTCATTGCAGAGGTTCGCGCGGCTAATGAGAGGCTTCACCCATGAGGGTGTCGGTTGTCATTAGTCGCGAGGATGCGAAGAAGGTCGGGTTAAATCGACAGCACACCGTGGGTGTGCTGTCATTCATTAAGAAAGGACAGAACTTTGCTGAATCCGATCGTTCGTAAATTCCAGTATGGTCAGCATACCGTCACGCTGGAAACCGGCATGATGGCACGTCAGGCTACTGCTGCCGTTATGGTAAGCATGGATGACACTGCTGTATTCGTGACCGTTGTTGGCCAGAAAAAAGCAAAACCAGGTCAGGACTTCTTCCCTCTGACCGTTAACTATCAGGAGCGTACCTACGCTGCTGGTAAAATCCCTGGTGGCTTCTTCCGTCGTGAAGGCCGTCCAAGCGAAGGCGAAACCCTGATTGCGCGTCTGATTGACCGCCCGGTTCGTCCGCTGTTCCCGGAAGGCTTCGTTAACGAAGTTCAGGTTATCGCGACCGTTGTTTCCGTTAACCCACAGGTTAACCCGGATATCGTTGCGATGATCGGTGCATCCGCTGCACTGTCCCTGTCAGGCATTCCATTCAACGGTCCTATCGGTTCTGCTCGTGTGGGTTACATCAACGACCAGTATGTACTGAACCCGACTCAGGATGAGCTGAAAGAAAGTAAGCTGGATCTGGTTGTTGCCGGTACCGAAGCTGCAGTACTGATGGTTGAATCCGAAGCTGAACTGCTGAGCGAAGACCAGATGCTGGGCGCTGTGGTGTTTGGCCACGAACAGCAGCAGATTGTTATCCAGAACATCAACGACCTGGTGAAAGAAGCCGGTAAACCACGTTGGGACTGGCAGCCAGAAGCCGTGAACGAAGCGCTGAACGCGCGCGTTGCTGCCCTGGCAGAAGCTCGTCTGAGCGATGCATACCGCATCACTGACAAACAAGAGCGTTACTCTCAGATTGATGTCATCAAATCTGAAACCATCGCTACGCTGGTTGCAGAAGATGAATCCCTGGACGCAAACGAGCTGAGCGAAATCCTGCACGCTATCGAGAAAAATGCCGTACGTAGCCGCGTTCTGGCTGGCGAACCGCGTATCGATGGCCGTGAAAAAGACATGATCCGTGGTCTGGATGTGCGTACTGGCGTTCTGCCACGTACTCACGGTTCCGCACTGTTCACCCGTGGCGAAACTCAGGCGCTGGTAACAGCAACTCTGGGTACCGCACGTGACGCGCAGAACATCGACGAACTGATGGGCGAGCGCACTGACAGCTTCCTGTTCCACTATAACTTCCCTCCGTACTCCGTAGGCGAAACCGGTATGGTTGGCTCACCTAAGCGTCGTGAAATTGGTCACGGTCGTCTGGCGAAGCGCGGCGTGCTGGCTGTTATGCCGGAAGCTGACAAATTCCCGTACACCGTTCGTGTGGTTTCTGAAATCACCGAATCTAACGGTTCTTCTTCTATGGCTTCCGTTTGTGGCGCTTCTCTGGCCCTGATGGATGCAGGCGTGCCAATCAAAGCCGCTGTTGCGGGTATCGCAATGGGCCTGGTGAAAGAAGGCGACAACTTTGTTGTTCTTTCTGACATCCTGGGCGACGAAGATCACCTGGGTGATATGGACTTCAAAGTTGCGGGTTCCCGCGAAGGTATCTCTGCTTTGCAGATGGATATCAAAATTGAAGGCATCACCAAAGAGATCATGCAGGTTGCACTGAACCAGGCTAAAGGTGCGCGTCTGCACATCCTGGGCGTGATGGAGCAGGCGATTAACGCACCGCGTGGCGATATTTCTCAGTTCGCACCGCGTATCCACACTATCAAGATCAGCCCGGACAAGATTAAAGACGTGATCGGTAAAGGCGGTTCTGTAATCCGTGCTCTGACCGAAGAAACTGGCACCACCATCGAAATCGAAGATGACGGTACTGTGAAGATCGCTGCGACCGACGGTGAAAAAGCGAAATTCGCTATTCGTCGTATCGAAGAGATCACTGCAGAAATCGAAGTGGGTCGTATCTACAATGGTAAAGTGACCCGTATCGTTGACTTTGGCGCGTTCGTTGCCATCGGTGGCGGTAAAGAAGGTCTGGTTCACATCTCTCAGATCGCTGACAAGCGCGTTGAGAAAGTGACCGATTACCTGCAGATGAACCAGGAAGTACCGGTTAAAGTTCTGGAAGTTGACCGCCAGGGCCGTATCCGTCTGAGCATTAAAGAAGCAACCGAGCAGTCTCAGCCTGCTGCCGCGCCGGAAGCACCGGCCGCAGAACAAGGCGAGTAAGGTTGCATTTGCCCTCCGCTCTGGCGGAGGGCGTATTATCAGGCAGGACGCCTTGTTAGCAGCCGGGGGACAGGACGTTCATCCAATAGTTGTCTTCGGGAGTGGGAAATGAAGCCTTTTTTGCGCTGGTGTTTCGTTGCGACAGCTTTAACGCTGGCAGGATGCAGCAACTCTGCCTGGCGTAAGAGCGAAGTCCTCGCAGTGCCATTGCAACCGACTTTGCAGCAGGAAGTGATTCTGGCACGCATGGAACAAATTCTTGCCAGTCGGGCTTTAACCGATGATGAACGCGCACAGCTTTTATATGAGCGCGGAGTGTTGTATGATAGTCTCGGTCTGAGGGCACTAGCGCGAAATGATTTTTCACAAGCGTTGGCAATCCGACCTGATATGCCTGAAGTATTCAATTACTTAGGCATATATTTAACGCAGGCAGGCAATTTTGATGCTGCCTATGAAGCGTTTGATTCTGTACTTGAGCTTGATCCAACTTACAACTACGCGCACTTGAATCGCGGTATCGCATTGTATTACGGCGGTCGTGATAAGTTAGCGCAAGATGATCTGCTGGCGTTTTATCATGACGATCCTAATGATCCTTTCCGCGTCCTGTGGCTTTACATTGTTGAGCAGAAGCTCGATGAAAAGCAGGCGAAAGAGACGTTAAAGCAACGTTTCGAGAAATCGGACAAGGAACAATGGGGATGGAACATTGTCGAGTTCTACCTGGGCAACATTAGCGAAGCAACGCTGATGGATAGGCTCAAGGCGGACGCAACGGATAACACCTCGCTCGCTGAGCATCTCAGTGAAACCAACTTCTATTTAGGTAAGTACTACCTAAGTCTGGGGGATAAGGACAGCGCTACGGCACTGTTCAAATTAGCGGTCGCTAACAACGTACACAACTTCGTTGAGCACCGTTATGCATTGTTGGAATTATCGCTCTTGGGCCAGGAGCAAGACGACCTGGCAGAATCGGACCAGCAATAGCTGACGACACCACATCAGCCCGTAATCATTTTTCTTGATTGCCATCATCTTAACGGGTGAGGGCGTTGTTGTTCGTCAATACACCTACTTTGAGCCGGTTCACACTTTTCAATGAAAATTGCTAATCATTTTCACGACGAGTTATGTAGACTGGCCGCCATTAATATCGAGGCACTTGTACTACATGGCTGAATTCGAAACCACTTTTGCAGATCTGGGCCTGAAGGCCACTATCCTTGAAGCCCTTAACGATCTGGGTTACGAAAAACCATCTCCGATCCAGGCTGAATGCATCCCGCATCTGCTCTCTGGTCGTGACGTGCTGGGCATGGCCCAGACTGGTAGCGGTAAAACCGCAGCGTTCTCGCTGCCACTGCTGCACAACATTGATCCGGAACTGCGTGCACCGCAGATCCTCGTGCTCGCTCCGACCCGTGAACTGGCTGTTCAGGTTGCGGAAGCGATGACTGAATTCTCTAAACACATGCGCGGCGTGAACGTGGTTGCCCTTTACGGCGGTCAGCGTTATGACGTGCAGTTACGCGCCCTGCGTCAGGGTCCACAGATTGTTGTCGGTACACCTGGCCGTCTGCTGGATCACCTGAAACGCGGTACGCTGGATCTCTCTAAACTGAGCGGTCTGGTTCTGGATGAAGCTGACGAAATGCTGCGCATGGGCTTCATTGAAGACGTAGAAACCATTATGGCTCAGATTCCAGAAGGTCATCAGACCGCTCTGTTCTCTGCAACTATGCCAGAAGCGATCCGTCGTATTACCCGTCGTTTCATGAAGGATCCGCAGGAAGTGCGTATCCAGTCCAGCGTTACCACTCGCCCGGACATCAGCCAGACTTTCTGGTCTGTACATGGAATGCGTAAAAACGAAGCGCTGGTGCGTTTCCTGGAAGCAGAAGATTTTGATGCGGCGATCATCTTCGTTCGTACCAAAAATGCGACCCTGGAAGTGGCTGAAGCTCTGGAACGTAGCGGCTATAACAGCGCTGCACTGAACGGCGACATGAACCAGTCCCTGCGTGAGCAGACTCTGGAGCGTCTGAAAGACGGTCGTCTGGATATCCTGATTGCAACCGACGTGGCAGCACGTGGCCTGGACGTAGAACGTATCAGCCTGGTTGTGAACTACGACATCCCAATGGATTCCGAGTCTTACGTTCACCGTATCGGTCGTACCGGTCGTGCGGGTCGTGCTGGCCGTGCCCTGCTGTTCGTTGAGAACCGCGAGCGTCGTCTGCTGCGTAACATTGAACGCACTATGAAGCTGACCATTCCAGAAGCAGACCTGCCAAACGCAGACCTGCTGGGCAAACGCCGTCTGGAAAAATTCGCCGCGAAAGTACAGCAGCAGCTGGAAAGCAGCGATCTGGATCAGTACCGTGCTCTGCTGGCGCAAATCCAGCCGACTGCGGAAGGCGAAGAGCTGGACATCGAAACTCTGGCTGCAGCGCTGCTGAAAATGGCACAGGGCGAACGTGCTCTGATCGTGCCACCTGATGCACCGATGCGTCCTAAGCGTGAATTCCGTGAGCGTGATGAGCGTTTCGAACGTCGTGGTAATGACCGCAACGATCGCAATGACCGTGGCCCACGTGGTGACCGTCCAGAGCGTAGTGGCGAAGACCGTCCACGTCGTGAGCGTCGTGACGCTGGCGATATGGAACTGTACCGCATTGAAGTTGGCCGTGATGATGGTGTTGAAGTTCGTCATATCGTTGGCGCTATTGCTAACGAAGGCGATATCAGCAGCCGTTACATCGGTAACATCAAGCTGTTCGGTACTCACTCTACGATCGAACTGCCAAAAGGTATGCCGGGCGAAGTTCTGCAGCACTTTACTCGCACTCGGATCCTGAACAAACCGATGAACATGCAGCTGATGGGTGATGCCCAGCCGCGTCCTGACCGTGGTCCTCGTCGTGAAGGCGATCGTCCAGCTGGCGAACGTCGTTTTGGTGGTGGTGAGCGTCGTGAAGGCAGCCGTCCTCCTCGTCGTGATGGCGCAGCACCTGCTGGTGCAGGCCGTTTCAGCGGTGAGCGTCGCGAAAATCGCGGCCCACGTCGTGAAGAAGGCACTTCCCGTCGTCGTGACGCGTAATTGCCACGCCTGATAGCGTAAAGTAATCATTACAGCCCCGATATTATTATCGGGGCTTTTTTTATTCCATTTGTACTATCGTACTGGTACAGTGCGACACATTAAAATGCAGTGGCAAAATGTTTAACTGGAGAAACGGCTGTATGGCGACACTAACCACCACACAAACTTCACCTTCGCTGCTCGGCGGCGTGGTGATTATCGGCGGGACGATAATCGGTGCAGGGATGTTTTCCCTGCCGGTGGTCATGTCCGGTGCGTGGTTCTTCTGGTCGCTGGCTGCGCTAGTGTTTACCTGGTTCTGTATGCTGCATTCCGGGCTGATGATCCTCGAAGCGAACCTGAACTACCGTATCGGGTCGAGCTTCGACACCATCACTAAAGATCTGCTGGGCAAAGGCTGGAACCTGGTGAACGGCATCTCCATTGCTTTTGTGCTCTACATCCTGACCTACGCCTACATCTCGGCGAGCGGTTCAATTCTGCACCATACGTTTTCTGAAATGTCGCTGAACGTCCCGGCGCGTATGGCAGGGTTAGTCTTCGCGCTGGCGGTGGCTTTTATCGTCTGGATGAGCACCAAAGCGGTGAGCCGCATGACAGCTATCGTTCTTGGCGCAAAGGTCATCACCTTTTTCCTGACCTTCGGCAGCTTGCTTGGGCACGTCACGCCACAAACGTTGTTTAACGTCGCCGAGAGCCACGCGTCGTACTCCCCGTACCTGCTGATGACGCTACCGTTCTGCCTGGCGTCGTTTGGCTATCACGGCAACGTTCCAAGCCTGATGAAATACTACGGCAAAGATCCGCGCACGATTATTCGCTGTCTGGTTTACGGTACGCTGCTGGCGTTGGGTCTGTATGTGATTTGGCTGCTGGGGACGATGGGCAACATCCCACGTCCTGAATTTATCGGCATTGCCCAGAAGGGCGGGAACATTGATGTGCTGGTACAGGCGCTGAGTGGCGTGCTGAACAGCCGCAGTCTGGATCTGCTGTTGGTGGTGTTCTCGAACTTTGCGGTGGCGAGTTCATTCCTCGGCGTGACGCTGGGCCTGTTCGACTATCTGGCGGATCTGTTTGGTTTCGATGATTCCGCAATGGGCCGTCTGAAAACCGCGCTGCTGACCTTCCTGCCGCCAATTGTTGGTGGCCTGCTGTGGCCGAACGGTTTTCTGTATGCCATCGGGTATGCGGGATTAGCTGCGACCATCTGGGCGGCGATTGTTCCGGCGCTGCTGGCGCGTAAATCACGTAAACGCTTCGGCAGCCCAAAATTCCGCGTCTGGGGCGGCAAGCCGATGATTGCACTGATTCTGGTGTTCGGTGTTGGCAACGCGCTGGTGCATGTACTTTCGAGCTTTGATTTGTTGCCGGTATATCAGTAAACAAAACGCCCGGTGGCGCTACGCTTACCGGGCCTACGTTCTTCTCCCTCTCCCTGTGGGAGAGGGCCGGGGTGAGGGCAACAAACAGCACTACCCCAACAACTCCTCTTTCACCTGCATCGCTAAATCAAACGAATGCAAACGCGCCTGGTGATCGAAAATCTGTCCGTTAACCATAATCTCATCCGCCTGCGTCTCGCGCAGCACCGACTCCAGCCCGTGACGTACTTTCGCTTTATCGCCCACCAGAGACATGCTCAGTGCCTGCTGCACGCCGTACTGTTCCGATGCTGACCACAGCTGATGCATATTTTCCACCGGCGGCGGCAGCTGCCCGCTTTCTCCACGGCGCAGTTTGGCGAAGGCCTGCTGCATTGAGGTAAACAGGAATTCCGCATCGCGGTTGCTGTCGGCGGCGATGATATTGATACACACCATCGCGTGCGGTTTCTCCAGTCTTTCTGACGGTTTGAAATTCGTGCGATAGAGGTGCAGCGCCTGATGCAGCATATCCGGGGCAAAGTGGGAGGCGAACGCAAACGGCAGGCCGAGCTGCGCCGCCAGCTGTGCACTGTAGAGGCTTGAACCTAACAACCACACCGGGATCTTTTCGCCATAACCGGGGACCGGACGCACCTGCGGATTTGGATCGCGGGCATCGAACCAATCCACCAGTTCCGCCACATCGCGCGGGAAGTTATCAATATCACCGCTCATATGACGGCGCAGCGCACGCATTGTTGGCTGATCGCTGCCCGGCGCACGCCCAAGCCCCAAATCAATACGGCCAGGGTAGAGCGTATTCAGCGTGCCGAACTGCTCGGCAATCACCAGCGGGGAGTGGTTCGGCAGCATCACGCCGCCCGAGCCGAGATGCAGGGTGGTGGTATTCGCGGCCAGATAGCCAATCAGCACAGAGGTCGCTGCGCTGGCGATGCCCACCATGTTGTGATGTTCCGCCAGCCAGTAGCGATGATAGCCGCGCTGTTCAGCGAGACGTGCGAGATCCAGAGAGTGAGAAAAGGCTTCTCGTGCAGAGGAGCCTTCTGGGATCGGCGCCAGATCGAGCACCGAAAATGGAATGGATTTATCAGTCATAACAGCTCACTTTGTCGACGGCATATCTTTTAATAGTGCATTAAAATTTAATAACCGTTGTTAACAAAGTGAGCTTTTTTTTAGGCCTGCAACTCCAGCCCCGCCACACGTTTCCAGTAACCGTTACAGTCACTGTGCGCCTTCAGCGGCAGTGGTGCAGCGCCATTTTCGTTGGCGCGAAACGCATCCAGCATCGCAAAGACATCAGTATCCAGCGGTGACAGACGCACCATATCCACCACGCCGTGCATCGACGTCAGTTCGTTACCGAGGTTATAAACATAACCGCTCATGGTTTGAATGCCGTTGAGCACAAACACCTGCTGATTCTCCTGCGACAGCATGTTGCGGCCTTGGGGATACTTGATGCAGCAGGTCTCGCACTCGTCCTTCGGGCGATCTTCCGAGCGGGCGGTAAAGCAGCGCGCGGAGTAGGCCAGCGGCAAATGCCCGTAGCTCAGGACTTCCACTTCGAACTGATCGCGGATGCCTAGCTCTTCACACTGAGTCAGCAGGTTGACCAGCCAGTCGCGGGACAGCTCCACCGGCATACACCAGCGCGTCATCCCCTGTTTAAGCAGCAGGCGCAGCGTCACTGCGTTATAGCAGTTGAGCGCATGTCCGGCGACAAACGGCAGCTTACGTTCGGCGCACATATTCACCACGCCAAGATCGCTCGCTTCCAGCAGAAAATCGCCGTTCTCTACGTAGCGCTTAATTTCACCCAGCTCAGATGAAGCTTGTACCAGCGCCAGCGTCGACAGCACCACCTGCTTGCCGCTACCTGCGAGGTTTTTCGCCATATCCAGCCAGTCGCCCACTTTGGTCGCACGACGCTTGCTGCACACGGACTCACCGAGATAAATCGTATCGGCGCTACTGCTCGCCGCCTGCTGGTAAAAATCTTCCAGCGTCTCTTTTGACCAGTAATAGAGCACCGGTCCTAATGAATATTTCATGAGTTATCTCACTGCCATTTACGGTGATACGCGCCAAGCGTGGTTTGCGTGCCTTCGGACATCGCGCCCAGGGTGTCCATCCAGGCCGGTTGTGGCGCATAGTTCTGCGGATCGGCCATGCAGCGGTCAATCGCCTGACGCCACACTTTGGCGACCTGGCTCACGTACGCCGGGCTGCGCTGGCGGCCTTCGATTTTCACCGAGGCAATATTCGCCGCCAGCAGTTCCGGCAGCAGCTCCAGGGTGTTCAGGCTGGTTGGCTCTTCCAGGGCGTGATACCGCTCACCGTCGACCAGATAGCGGCCTTTGCACAGCGTCGGATAACCGGCGTTTTCCCCGTCCTGATAGCGGTCGATCAGCACGTCGTTCAGGCGCGACTCCAGCCCTTGCGGCGTCTGCTGCCAGCGCACAAAGCGGGCAGGGGAGCACGCGCCTACGGTGTTCGGCGATTCACCGGTGAGGTAAGACGACAGATAGCAACGGCCTTCCGCCATGATGCACAGACTGCCGAACGCAAAAACTTCCAGCGGAACTGGCGAGACCCGCGCCAGTTGCTTAACCTGATGAATAGACAGCACGCGCGGCAGTACCACGCGAGCGACGTCGAAGTGGCGGTGATAAAAACGCACGGCCTCTTCATTCGTTGCCGAAGCCTGAACAGAGACATGGCGCTCAATATGTGGATAGCGTTCTGCGGCATACTCCAGCATAGCGAGGTCGGCGAGAATCAACGCGTCCGCCCCGAGCTGTGCCGCCATATCCACCGCACGCTGCCAGCGTGCATAGCCATCGGGATGCGCAAAGGTATTGATGGCGATATGCAACTTGCGGCGGTGCTGATGAACGAAGTTGACCGCTTCCTGGAGCTTTTTCTCCGTGAAGTTAAGACCCGCAAAATGGCGGGCGTTGGTGTCATCTTTCAGCCCGATATAAACCGCGTCGGCGCCATTTTCGATGGCCGCTTTAAGTGCCGGAAGGTTTCCGGCTGGACAGAGCAGCTCCATAATTTATCCTGACGTTGGCTGCCCCAGAGGGCGCAAAATTGTTAACGAACGGGGAGTTTAATTAACCTCCACGCGACAATTTTTGATTTAAGGCAGTTAATGGCGTATTGATGACACCAATAATCAATGACGGCACAATACGGTTTGTTGATTTACGCCGCTACGATGGCCGCCGGATATGGCAAAATAACAGGATTATCGACATCAGGGAGTAAAGCTCGTGCTGGAAAAACTGCGTTCACGCCTCGTACAATTTGGTCCTTCAATGCTGAGCGTGCCGGTAAAACTGACACCGTTCGCTCTTAAACGTCAGGTACTGCAGCAAGTGCTAAGCTGGCAGTTCCGCCAGGCGCTTGAAGAGGGCGAGCTGGAGTTTCTGGAAGGTCGCTGGCTGAGTATCGACGTGCGTGACATTGGACTGCGCTGGTTTACCTCCGTAGAGAACGGCAAGCTGCTGGTCAGTGATTCCGCTCCGGCGGACGTCAGTTTCAGCGCGAATGCCAGCGATCTGCTGATGATCGCCGCCCGTAAACAGGATCCGGACACCCTCTTTTTCCAGCGCCGTCTGGTGATTGAAGGCGATACTGAACTGGGTCTGTACGTCAAAAATTTAATGGATGCCATTGAGCTGGATCAGATGCCGAAGCCGCTGCGCACGGTGTTGATGCAAATGGCCGATTTCGTTGAGGCTGGCCTGAAAAACCCGCCTGAAAGTAAACACACTTCAGTAGGTGAGCCATGCTGATTCGAGTTGAAATTGGGATTGATGCCCCTGGTATCGATGCATTATTACGCCGCTCTTTCCCGGAGGACGGCGAAGCAAGATTGGTCCATGACCTGCGCGAAGACGGGCTGGTAACGCTCGGTCTGGTGGCAACGGACGATGAAGGCCAGGTCGTCGGATACGTGGCGTTTAGTCCGGTCACGATCCAGGGCGAGGATCTACAGTGGGTGGGAATGGCACCGCTGGCTGTCGATGAAAATTATCGCGGTCAGGGACTGGCGCGTCAACTGGTGTATGAAGGGCTGGATTCTCTGAATGAATTTGGCTATGCAGCGGTGGTGACGCTGGGCGAGCCGGAATTTTACGGTCGCTTTGGTTTTAAGCCTGCCGCGCCTTACGATCTGCACTGCCGCTGGCCGGGCACCGAAACCGCCTTCCAGGTGCATCCTCTGGCGGATGACGCCCTGAACGGTGTCAGCGGTCTGGTTGAATATCACGACCACTTTAATCGCTTTTAATCGGCGCTGTTTGCAGGCTCTCGCGTAGGGCCTCAAACGAGCCATCCCCGGCGACGAGGCGCTCTTTCTGGCGCTTCGTCAGTTGCTTAATGCGGTACTCCATCTTTAGCGCCAGCGAGCGCTCGCCCACGGGTGCCGAAAAGGCCAGCGTCAGCTCACCTTTCCCCCGCAGTGCTTTAGCGCCTTTCCCCGTTTGATGTTCAAGAAAACGACGCGCCACGTCGGTGGTAATTCCGGTATAAAGCGCATTATTGCCCGTTCGGACAAGATAGAGAAACCAGCACACAGTTCGCAGATTCAGTATGTTAAGGTGAACGCACGATAGCATGAGAGAGCGCAAAAATGGAAACTCTGGCCGCCATTAGCCGCTGGCTGGCAAAGCAGCACGTCGTCACCTGGTGCGTCCATCATGAGGGCGAACTGTGGTGCGCAAATGCCTTTTATTACTACGACCCCGATCGTGTCGCTTTTTACCTGTTAAGTGAAGACAAAACCCGCCACGCACAGATGTCCGGGCCACAAGCGCCTGTTGCGGGGACGGTCAACGGTCAGCCGAAAAATGTCGCGCTGATCCGTGGCGTACAATTTAAAGGCGAGATTCGTCGTCTGGAAGGAGAAGAGAGCGACGCAATGCGCAAGTGCTACACGCGCCGCTTCCCGGTGGCTCTCGCCATGTCAGCACCGGTCTGGGAAATTCGCCTCGATGAGCTGAAATTTACCGACAACACGCTGGGTTTTGGTAAGAAGCTTCACTGGCTACGATCCGAGCAGGCGTAATGCTTCGCGGTTAAAGGCCGGCAGATCGTCTGGCGTCCGGCTCGTTACCAGCTGATTGTTATCGACGACCACTTCCTGATCGTAGAAATCCGCTCCTGCATTTTTCAGATCGATGACGATGGGTTTAACCGCGGTCAGCTTACGCCCCCGCACGACCTCTGCGCTGATCAACAGCTGTGGCCCGTGGCAGATGGCGAAAACAGGTTTGCCGCTGGAGACAAAATCACGTGTGAACGTCACAAAGCGCTCGTCGCCGCGAAGCGTATCCGGAGAGTGGCCGCCAGGTAACAGCAGGGCGTCAAAGTCTGCCGGACGCACTTCATCAATGGCTTTGTCGATGGTCACGCTGGCCTCACCTTTATGGCCTTTTACCGTTTTACCGGCCTGCTTATCGATCGTCACCACCTCGTGCCCGGCTTTGCGAAATGCCTCGGCGGGTGAGGTGAACTCTGAATCTTCAAACTCGTCGGTGATCAAGACGGCTATTTTCTTGCCCATGTTTCCTCCGTTGTTTTGGCTTCAGACAGATTTTTTTCCGTTTGTGGTAAATACTTACCCGTAACAGACTTTTAAGTGTGGCTAAGCAGGCTGAAATCGCAAACGGACTAATCTGCAAAGGAGAGAAAATGAGCCAGGTATTAATCACAGGATCCACCGGGCTGGTGGGCGATCACCTTCTGAGAATGCTGATCCGGGAGCCGAGGATCAATTACATCGCCGCGCCCACCCGACGCCCGTTAGCGGACATCTCGGGCGTATACAATCCTCACGATCCACAGCTGACCGATGCGCTCGCGCAGGTGCAGGACCCGATTGATATCGCCTTTTGCTGTCTCGGCACCACCCGCCGCGAAGCCGGAAGCAAAGAGGCTTTTATCCACGCCGACTACACGCTGGTGGTGGACACGGCGCTTACTGCGAAGCGGCTGGGGGCGAAGCACTTCTTGGTGGTCAGCTCGATGGGCGCGAACGCTAACTCGCCGTTCTTCTACAACAAAGTGAAAGGCAAAATGGAAGACGCGCTGATCGCCCAAAACTGGGATCGGCTTACGATTGTGCGCCCGTCGATGCTGCTGGGCGATCGTGAAAAGCAGCGCTTTAATGAATCGATTTTTGCCCCGCTGTTCCAGCTTTTTCCCGGCAACTGGAAATCCATTCAGGCGCGTGATGTGGCCAGCGCCATGCTCCACGAAGCTCGCTCCCCCTCAAAGGAGGGCGTGAATATCATCCCGTCGGCTAAACTGCGTGAAATCGCAAAAGGCGAGGCGTAAACTCCTCGGCCTAAACGAATCTCACTTCCGGGGAATGCTATGACTGGTCAGTCTTCATCTCAGGCGGCAACGCCATTTCAGTGGTGGAAGCCCGCACTCTTTTTTCTCGTCGTTATTGTGGGTCTTTGGTATGTGAAATGGCAGCCTTATTACGGCAAAGCGTTCACTGCCGCCGAAACCCATAGCATCGGTAAATCTATTCTCGCCCACACCGATTCCAGTCCACTTCAGGCAGCCTGGGATTACGCGATGGTCTACTTCCTGGCGGTCTGGAAAGCCGCGATATTAGGCGTGCTTTTAGGTTCACTGGTTCAGGTTCTCATTCCGCGTAATTGGTTAATGCGCACGCTCGGACAACCGCGCTTTCAGGGAACGCTGCTTGGTACGATCTTCTCGCTGCCGGGGATGATGTGCTCCTGCTGCGCGGCGCCCGTCACGGCAGGCATGCGTCGTCAGAATGTGTCGATGGGCGGCGCGCTGGCGTTCTGGATGGGAAACCCCGTTCTTAATCCGGCTACGCTGGTGTTTATGGGCTTTGTGCTGGGCTGGCATTTCGCACTTATCCGCCTGGTTGCCGGGCTGATTATGGTGCTGGTGGTCGCCTCATTAGTGCAGTCTCTGGTGAAAGATACCGCACAACCCGCGAGCACTCTCGATGTAAGTCATATTGAATCACAGGACGGCTTTTTCAGCCGCTGGGGCAAAGCGCTGTGGCAGCTCTTCTGGAGCACTATCCCGGTCTATATTCTGGCGGTGCTGGTTCTGGGCGCGGCGCGCGTCTGGTTGTTCCCGCACGCGGACGGGGCGATCGATAATTCCCTGCTGTGGGTAATTGCGATGGCGGTCGCTGGGTGTCTGTTCGTCATTCCTACGGCGGCGGAAATTCCGATTGTGCAAACCATGATGCTGGCAGGGATGGGCGCGGCACCCGCGTTGGCGCTGCTCATGACGCTACCTGCGGTAAGTTTACCGTCGCTGATCATGCTGCGTAAGTCATTCCCGGCGAAAGCCCTGTGGCTGACGGGAGGGCTGGTGGCATTGAGTGGGGTGATAACAGGAAGTATTGCGCTACTGTAAGACAAAAAAATCCCCGGTCAGAGCCGGGGATTTTCTTATTTGATAAAGGTAAACGCGGTGGTGACTTTCTTCACGCCGCTCACCCGGCTGGCAATATCCGCAGCCGCTTTGGCTTCACGGTCTGTAACCAGGCCGAGAAGGAAGACTTCGCCATTCTCGGTCGTCACTTTCACGTTTGACGATTTCACCTGATCGCTGCCCAACAGTTGAGAGCGCACTTTGGTGGTTATCCAGGTGTCAGACGATGCGGTTCCCAGACCAATCGGCTGGCCCTGACGCACTTCGTTGAATACTTCGGTAGCCCCATCGACGCCCATAGCGATTTGCTTGGCGCGGGAAGCGAGATCCATATTCGGTGCCTGGCCTGCCAGTAGCACTTTGCCCTGATAAGCGGTCACGTTAATACGCGCTTCTTTCTTAATCTGTTCGTCTTTCGACAGAGCGCTGTTGACGCGAAGTTCCAGCGTACTGTCGTCAACCTGAGTTCCCACAGAACGCGGATCGGTTGCGGCTTTGGTGCCGACAGCTGCGGTGCCTACAACGGCCGCCGCGATGCATCCCTGAAGCAGCAGCGCAGAAATAAGGACTGCGAGGGGCGTTAATGCCTTCATTAGTACTCCTTAATCATTCCTGGTGAGGGAAAAGCGTGTTATCGATCAGATCGCATAAGCAGTTCACCGTCAGCATGTGCATTTCCTGAATGCGCGCGCTGCGATGCGAAGGAATGCGGATCTCCACATCCTGCGGCCCTAACAGACCCGCCAGTTCGCCACCGTCATAGCCGGTTAGTGCGACGATGGTCATATCGCGCGTCACGGCCGCTTCAACGGCTTTGACGATATCGCGGCTATTACCTCGTGTGGAAATCGCCAGCAGAACATCCCCGGCATGCCCTAAGGCGCGCACCTGTTTTGCGTATATTTCGTCATGCAGACGATCGTTGGCGATCGCCGTTAAGACCACATTATCGGTATTAAGTGCAATGGCAGGTAAACTTGGGCGTTCTGTTTCAAAACGATTGATCATGCTGGCAGCAAAATGCTGTGCGTTGGCGGCCGATGTGCCATTGCCACAACAGAGGATTTTGTTGCCGTTCAGCAGGGACTGCACCAGCGTCATCGCGGCACGAGAAATAGCATCCGGGAGGGCTTCCGCCGCAGCAATCTGAGTTTGAATGCTTTCTGTGAAACAAACCTTAATTCTTTCGAGCACGTTATCCCTTTAAAACTTTGTTTTAGACGTCTTCGCCAAAGGCGTTTTTCAGCCATTCTACGTCGTTTCCGGTGAAGGCTACCACATCGAACCGGCAATCCACAGTATCAAAACTCCCATTATGGCGGGCGAGCCACAAGTGGGCAGTCTGTAATAATTTTCGTTGTTTGGCGAGGGTCACGCTGGCGGCAGCGCCACCAAAGCGGGACGACTGACGAAAACGGACCTCAATAAACACGGTTACCTGACCCTCTTTCATGATCAGATCAATTTCGCCGCCCCGTTCACGAACGTTGGCGGCGATAAAACGCAGTCCTTTGCCTTCCAGCCAGCGACGCGTTTTTAACTCCCACGCGTCGCCAGTCTGTTTGCGGCTTAACTGGCCGGGACGATCTGCCCCTGCTGGTATTTGAGCCATGATAACTTCCTGTTAATCACGCAATCCTGGGTGGCGGTCAGATCGCCGGTGTTGCCGTTAAGCTCAAAGCCCGGCACCTGGCGCATTTGGGTAAAGTGGTTCGCCAGCGCCCACGCATCCACACCCATCGCGTAGAGACGTGCGAGGGAGTAATCGTTACGCACGCTGCTCAGCGCCTGTTGCATCAGTGCCGGATTGCTGCCCGCCAGCATCGGGATCTCGCTGTACTGCAGGCCGTCCATTTCCAGACGGAAATCCGGGCCCGCCGTACCTTGCGCGCTGCGCGAGCTGGCGTAGAGCGTCACTCCGCTCTGACTGCCGTTGCGCATCGCAATCATCGGTTTAATAAAGGCAATCTCTTCCGGTGTCGCGACGATATAGGCCGCATCCACTTTACCGCCACCGCTGATTTGCGCGTCAGTCGGCGGAGCGGGGATGGTCAGGCCGCCGATGGTAACACCCTGCTGCTGCGGCAGGCTGGCTGAAACCGGACTGCCGGTCAAGGCGATACCCGAGCCGCCGTTAACGCCCGCACGCAGCTCAGACGTTGAACCAAATTTCTGCTGCAGCACCACGCCGCCACCCAGTTGCTGCCACTCCTGAGCAAAGGCATTCGCCACGCGATCGCCCAGTGCGCTACGCGGCGTTAACAGCAGTGGCGCTTGTTTTCCCTGTTCGTGGATATGGCGCGCGGCGTCGCGAGCCTCACCTTCTGGGGAAAGGGCGAAGTAGCAGATGTTCGCACGATTCTGCACCTGCTCTGGCTGGTTGAGTGCCAGCACGTTCAGGGAGGTATTGCTCTTCATCAGCTCTTCAACGTTGTTCTTCAACAGTGGGCCGACAACAATGCTGGCGCCGTCCTGCTGAACCTGCGCCAGAACTTGATCGAGCGGCTGCGAACTGGTGTCATAAATCTTCAGCTCAGCGCCTGGATTAGCGGTTGTGCTGGCAACGGCCTGCGGCTGTGCGGCGGGCTGTTGTTCCGGCGTTGCTGCGGTTTGTGGCTGCGCGGCAGCTGCATCAGTCGCCGGTGCGGCTGGCGCTTGCTGTGCCGCCGGAGCTTGCGGTTCTTGCGCCGGAGCAGTGGTCGGAGGCGTTGTTGGCGCCGTCACCGGATTTTGCAGGGTGCCCTGGGCAGGCGCCTGTGTGGTGGTTAAATCAGTAGTTTCCGCCGCAGATGGGCTCACCACGTCATTCACGTTGGCTGCCTGTGCGGCTTGCGCTGGAACCGCGGTGCCCGCAACCGCAGTGGTGCCATTTTTCGCCGCTTCAAAACCCTGCTGAATGGTGCGGCCAAACACCGCCGCCTGGCCGTTCAGAGGCAGTAACAAGGCGATTTTATTCACAGATGCTGGTTTGAAGTTCTGTACGTTAACCAGCTGCGTTGGCAGCATTTTCGCGCCTGGATTTTGCGGATAACGGGTTTGCCAGTCGGTGATTCCGGCTTTCAGCATCTTCGGATCGCTGCGGTTGGTGAACCACATTTGTTGCAGATCCAGCCAGCCCTGCAGCACGTTTTCGTCGGCGTTGATCACCAGCGTTTGTGCCTGCTCTGGCGTCATGGCGGAAAGGGCCAGCCAGGTGGCGTCGATATTTTTCTGCTTAGCGTCACCGCTCAGCAGCGGTTCCTGGGCAATCAGCGCGCGAAGCAGTGGCAGAGAAGGGCGACCCTGTTCGGCGGCAATCGTCGCCTGCCAGTAGCGCGCCTGCTGGTTGTTATCCAGCGCTTTCACGTCGATATCGGTGAGGATCTTTTTCGCGGCCGGATAATCTTTCTGCGCGGTTTTCACTTCCGCCGACAGCAGAGTCTGTTCGCGACGCTGAGTATCGTTCAATTCCTGCGGCAACTGGTTGTACAGATCGACCGCCTGCTGGGTTTTGCCCTCTTTCAGCAGTGAACGAATGGCAAGTAATTGCCAGTTGGTCTTGGTATCATCTGAGCTTTGCGACATCTGTTGCAGATAATAGCCGGAATCAGCCTGCGCAGTACCCTCCATATGGGCAGCAGTCTGATCGGGCGCCTGAGTGCCACAGCCTGCGAAAATCAAGGCTGCCAGCACAATGGGCAGGCTGCGCGAAGCTTTTGTTCGAAGAAACGTTAAGGGTACCATACTGTATCCAGTGATATTTTTTAGGCAATGCTCAATATTAAATCGGCAATACGGACTAAACAATGAAACAACACGAAACGGCAGATAATTCTCAAGGCCAGCTTTATATTGTACCTACTCCTATCGGGAATTTGTCTGATATTACCCAACGTGCGCTCACCGTTTTACAAGCTGTTGATTTAATTGCCGCCGAAGACACTCGCCACACCGGCCTGCTGCTGCAACACTTCGCCATTAGCGCCAAAATGTTCGCTTTGCACGATCACAATGAGCAACAAAAAGCCGAATCGCTGGTGGCCAAACTGAAAGAAGGGACGAACATCGCGCTGGTGTCTGATGCCGGCACGCCGCTGATTAACGATCCTGGCTATCATCTGGTGCGTACCTGCCGCGAAGCAGGTATCCGCGTGGTGCCTCTGCCGGGGCCGTGCGCCGCGATTGCCGCGCTGAGCGCTGCGGGTCTGCCATCTGACCGTTTCTGCTACGAAGGTTTCTTACCGGCAAAATCCAAAGGCCGCCGCGACGTACTGAAAGATCTTGAAGCCGAACCGCGTACCCTGATTTTCTATGAATCCACCCATCGTCTGCTGGACAGTTTAGAAGATATGGTTGCCGTATGGGGCGAATCCCGCTACGTGGTGCTGGCCCGCGAGCTGACCAAAACCTGGGAAAACATCCACGGCGCACCGGTCGGTGAACTGCTGGCGTGGGTGAAAGAGGACGAAAACCGCCGTAAGGGTGAGATGGTCCTGATTGTCGAAGGCCATAAAGCGCAAGAAGACGCGCTGCCCGCCGAAGCGCTGCGCACCCTGGCGCTCCTGCAAGCCGAACTGCCGCTGAAAAAAGCCGCTGCGCTTGCCGCCGAAATCCACGGCGTGAAAAAGAATGCGCTTTACAAGCATGCGCTGGAGCAGCAGGGGGAATAATGTTCCTTCTTATCCGACATAAAATGTCGGAAGAAATGTCGGAAGAAATGTCGGAAGAAATCCGCTAATTGTAGGCCGGGCAAGCGCAGCGCCGCCCGGCGCGTCCTTCGTTACAAAACCCCCAGCGCCGACCCGACAATCGCCAGCACAAACGTGACGGCAATCAACAGCACCGGATGCGCTTTCTTCACCCGGAGCAGGTAGTACATCAGCAGGGTATAACCCATCGGCAAAATGTTCGGGAACACTTTATCGAAGAAGTCCTTTTGCAGCGCCACGCTGTGAGTGGCGTCGATAGCGAAGCTAGTCACAACGTTGATATGCACGTATGAGGCAATCAGCCCGCCGATCACCGTGATCCCGAGAATCGTTGCCGAGCGGGCAATCATCTGCGAATTTTCTCGCACCTTATCGATAGCCTTGATCCCCACCGTATAACCCACGTGGGTCCAGCCGACGCGCAGGAAGAAGATCGCAAGATAAACGCCGAAGAACAGGATCGGTCCCAGCAGGTTGCCCTGGCTGGCAAAGGAGGAGCAAATCCCGGCCATGATCGGCAGCAGCGTAAACCAGAAAATTGCGTCACCGATCCCAGCGATAGGGCCAAACAGCGCCACTTTCAGCCCTTTGATGGTGCTACGGTCTTCACCTTTCTCCTCCATCGAGATCAGCAGCCCCATCAGGAACCCGACCAGGTTTGGGTGGGTATTGATAAATTCCAGATGATCCTTCATCGCCGCGCTGAGACCTTCTTTGTCGCCTTTATAGATCTTCTTCAGGATCGGCAACATCGCCCAGGTAAAACCGCCTGCTTGCATGCGTTCGTAGTTAAAGCTCGCCTGCAACAGAGAGGATCGGAACCCCAGGCGCGTAATGTCTTTTTTACTGATTTCAGATCCCATTGCTGTAATCCTCTTCATCTTTTTTCGCGGTATTTGCGGGTGGCTGCGCCGCGTTTTTGGCTTTAGCGTTAAAGAATTCATACACTGCGAATCCGGCACCTAACACGGCTACCGGCAGCAGATTGCTGACCTGGATGTAACAGACAAACAAAAATCCGGCGATGAGATAAGGGATGTACTGCGCCTTGAACATCACGCGAAGCAGCAAGCCAAAACCGACCGCTGGCAGAATACCCCCCGCCACTTCAAAGCCGTGGGTCAGCCAGGCTGGCATCGCTTTAACCAGCGCCTGCATCGCCCCTTGTGCCAGGTAAGTGCACAGGAAGGTGATAATGGCGTAGGTGCAGGCGACAATCAGCGTCGTGGTCCAGTTCAGCCGGGCGAAAGCGGAGGTATTGGTCTCTTTCGCATATTTATCGGCCTTCGACATAAACAGCGAGAATGCCGAGTAGAAGAACAGAATCACGTACTGCATTAGCAGGCTAAACGGCAGCCCAAGCCCGATGGCGGTTTTCGCATCGACGCCGGTCGAAAAGGCAATGACGGTAGTCATCACCCCGGCCATGATCGGGTTCGGTGGCTGTACGCCCCCGGCAGGCGTTAAACCAGCAAAGGCCAGCTCAGTCAAACCGCCGGTGATGAGGCCAATGTGGATATCGCCCAGAATCGCCCCGGTAAGCGTACAGACAATGATCGGGCGAAACAGAAACAGCGCTTCCAGCCAGAAATCTATCCCTAGAAAGAAAACTAAAGCAGCCAGGGATATCCCCTGAATTAATGTTATTTCGTGCATTTTTTTGCCTCGTAATGATGACTTCAGCTATTTGAATGTCGAGACACTGCCACTAATCGGGGATACCTTCTTTTGCGTCCCCCGGAACATCCTGGATAAAGAGATTCACGCCGCTGCGCTTGATAAAACGCAGATCGTCGAGATCCCGTTCGTCGACATACACCTTGCTGCTGATTTGTTTTTTGCCTTCCGAAAAGTGCATATTCCCAACGTTGACATCATTGAGCGGCACGCCGCCTTCAATCAGTTTTCTGACGATGTCCGGCGTGCGACAAATCAGGAAAATTTTCTGGTGCGGCGCGGCTTTTTCAATGATGGCGATAGTCTTCTCGATGGAGAAAAAGCGGATACCAAAACCGTAGGTATCCGCGGTGATCCCCATGAGTTTTTGTTGGATCTCGTCTTTGGCAACCTCATCGTCGACGACGATCAACAAATTGGCACCGATAGTTGATGTCCATGTCACACCCACCTGGCCATGCACCAGGCGGTTATCGATCCGGGTTAAGAGAATATTGGGGCTACTCATAGTCTTCCTTCCTGCCGATATTGGATTGTGAGTGTTGTTGTATTTATGCAACGGTTGTCGAGTCGAGCACCAGCTTATTGGCCGAACCGCAGACGTTGATTTTGTTTTTGACCACCTCTTTCATGGCATCCATGCCCACCCGCATGTAGTAACGCGGGTCGTTGCCCTGCGGATTTTCACGGAACCACGCTTTGACTGCGTCGGAAAATGCGATTTTCAGCTCCGTCGCCACGTTCACCTTGCACACGCCAAGCTCAATGGTGCGACGCACATACTCATCGGGCACATCGCTCGCACCGTGCAGCACCAGCGGAATATCCACCACATCGCGGATCTCGCCCAGACGCTTAAAATCAATTTTCGGCGTTTTGGTGTACAGACCATGCGCCGTGCCAATCGCCACCGCCAGGCTGTCGACGCCGGTCAGTTCGACAAAGCGCCTGGCCTCCTGCGGATCGGTCAGAAACGCGCTTTCGGCGTCCACGCTCATGTCGTCCTCCACGCCGCCCAGCCGTCCCAGTTCTGCCTCGACGCTGCAATCATTGAGATGGCAGAAATCCACCACCGATTTCACCAGTTTCACATTCTGCTCGAACGGGAAATGGCTGCCGTCAATCATCGCGCTGCGCACGCCAGCGTTGACCTTACGGCGAATATCCTCCAGAGATTCATGGTGATCGAGGTGCAGCGCCAGCGGCATGTCGTAGCTGATGGAGTAGGCGCTACACAGGGCGTAGATCTCTTCGAGTGCGATATGTTTAAAGGTGCCGGGCGTCCCGGCGAGGATCACCGGGGATCGCATTTCGCTGCACACTTCGAGGATCGCCTGGATCGTCTCAGCGTTGTGGATGTTAAACGCAGGCACGGCGTACCCTTTTGCCTGCGCATCCTGCAGAAGATATTTGGTTGAGATGATGCTCATGATGCGCTCCTTGGGGTCTGCCACGGGTGAATCACAACGCCTTGCACCACGCGGTTCACGGTGCCGCTGGCGGATGGGGTGTCTGGGGTATTCCCGACGTTAATTGACTGCGTTAATGCGAAGACCTGGGCGTAAATCAGGAAACAGAAGGCCAGTTCTACATCGAGGAAAGTGCGTGAAGCGGGCAGCAGAATGTGAGGGCCGGAGTCGGTCACCGGATCGCGTTCAGCGGTGATGGCAACGACGTGCATTGCCTGGCCATCGCGGCGCAACTCTTCCAGCAGATCAAGATCGTACTGGCGCGTATACGGATGGCTGGAGACAAACACCACCACCAGCGTTTCGTTATCGATCAATGATTTCGGGCCATGACGGAATCCGGTCGGTGAGTCGTAAAAGGCAACCACTTTCCCGGCAGTCAACTCCAGCACTTTCAGCGCGGATTCACGCGCGGCTGCCTGCAAACCGCCGCTGCCGAGATAAACGATCCGCTTCCACGGTTTCTCGCCAAATACACCCTGGCTGAAATCGCTGAGTGAAGAGAGGATCGACTGACAGCGATCCGCCACGTCCTGGAAGGTGTTGCTGTTGATCGTGTCCTGGGCGAACACCGCGAGACAGCTGGCCATCATGGTGGTGATGCTGCTGGTCATCGCAAAACCGCGATCGTGGGTTTCGGCAGGCATCAGCAGAGCGAAAGCGTTGTCGCTATCGACCGCATTTTTGTAGAGGCTACCGGCCTCGTTACAGGTGATCGACAGGTGATAACACTCAGGGACGAACTGGTTTGCCAGCTCTACGGCCGCCACGCTTTCCGGGCTGTTGCCGGAGCGGGCGAAAGAGACCAGCAGCAATGGATGCGCCGGGCTCAGATAATCCATCGGGTTGGTCACCAGATCGGTGGTCGGAATAGCACTAAAATTTTTCCCGGTGTGGCGCGAAAGCCACGGGGCGATAATGTCGCCGATAAATGCCGATGTTCCCGCACCCGTCAGCACGATCCGCAGATCGTCTTTTTGTAACAACGGGGAGAGGAACTGATCGAGAGTCTGTCTAATGTTGTCGATATGATTAAGCGAACGGCTCCAGCATTCTGGCTGCTGACGGATCTCTTTTTCCGTCCAGGTGCCGGTGGCAGTTTTGGTTTCTGGCATAACGCAGTCCTTAGTAGGGTGAAACCGACATCAGACTTCAGCAATATTGCTTTATCTTTCGTTTCGTTTCACTTGTTCGATTGATTAAAATTTATCGAAAGGAAATAGAAAGATCAACAGGTATAAAAGAAATAAAACGAAAATGTGAGCTCAGGGGTTTTTAGAAAGGAAAAGAAAGGCCTTGCGGATCTCACCGAAGGCCAAGGTCATACACAATAAAAGGGCTAAGGGGGAGAGCCTGCCCGGAATAAAATCAGTGTTTAGATGCCTTCCTCAACGGGCTTTTCTTCGCGACAGCGCCCGAGTTCATCGACCAGACTGGTCAGCCCGCGATGCCCGCACTCCAGAGCCTGCAAGCGAAACGCTTCACTGCTCAGGCCGTCACGCTCCATCACCATCTCCAGCAGCAGCTGTAAGTTGGTGCCGGTGATCACTTCCCAGCCCGGTTTTTCCATCGCCATCGTCGAGGCGACGCGAAACGGCGTGCCGCCGAGTAAGTCGGTCAGAAAGACGATGTCTTGCCTACCGTCCAGGCTGCCAATCGCCTGTTCCAGCTGCGAAGTCAGCAGCGCAGTGGTGGAGGTTTCGGGAAAGTCGATGGCGACAAACTGTTCCTGTTCACCGAGGATCTGCTTCATCGCTTTTTCCAGCCCGCTGGCAAATCCACCGTGGCCCGTCAAAATAATGCCTAACATCGAAGACCTCTTTAATTTAAAGGAAGTGACAGAACTTACCGACTACGCCCAGAACCACCGTGATGCCAATCAGGCGTAACGGACTCCAGCCACGGCGTACCAGCCAGAACATCGTCAGGGTGTAGACCAGCGGCAGAAACGCGGGCATCAGCTTGTCGATAACATCGGTTTGCAGTTTCACCACCGCATCGCCCGCCGTGATCTCAAGCGTAGTGTTCAGGCGCACATAGGTGGCAACCAGCGCACCAATCACCGTCATCCCGACGATAGACGCCGCGTGACCGACCTTTTTGGTGTTGGCTTTGATCAGTGGAATGGCGGCGACACCCATCCGATAAGCATAGTGCGCCAGGCCAAAACGCAGCCCCAGATGTACCACGTTAAACATCACAATAAACACGACTGCACCAAGAATTGAGCCTTGCAGGGCAAGACTGGCACCGATACCGCCGCAGATGGGCAATAGCGTTAGCCAGAACATGGCATCGCCAATTCCCCCAAGCGGTGCACCTACCGCAATTTTTGTGCTTTGAATGCTGTTCACATCCTGCTTGGAACGTTCCATCGCCAGGATAATGCCGATCACAAAGGTCACCAGGAACGGATGGGTGTTGAAAAATCCCATGTGGCCTTTCATGGCGCGAGCCAGATCGCGTTTGTTAGTGTGGATTTTTTTCAATGCCGGAAGCAGGCCATACAGCCAGCCCGAAGCCTGCATACGCTCGTAGTTGAACGACGCCTGCAGCAGCATCGAACGCCACGCCACGCGGTTGATATCCTTTTTCGTCAGCTCCGCACCGATAGTCTGATCTTCATAGATATTTTCATTCACGCCGGACAGCAGTGTCTCGTCGGTTTCGGAAACGGTCGGCAGAGTGGTTTGATTAGATGCCATCTTCGAATTCCTCTTTCTGAGCGACCGGCGCGGCCGGTTCCGGGGATTTACGCACAAAATCGATCAATGCCATTGCCAGCGCAGCGGCAGCAATCGCCAGCACCGGCAGTTTGAGCCACGCGGCGGCAACAAAACCGAGGATGAAATACGGGATGTAGACGTTTTTCATCATGATTTTCAGCAGCACGGCAAAGCCAATCGCAGGCATGATGCCGCCCGCCACGCCGAGGCCATCAATCAGGCGAGCCGGCAGCACGTCAATGGCGGTTTTGGCATGTTCTGCCCCGAAGTAAATCGGCAGGAATGCGCAGAGAAAATAGAATATCCCGAGGGCCAGCAGCGCCAGATAATTCACCCGCTCGATCCCGTTGGTATCGGCGTTCGCCGCCATTTTGTCGCAGCGGGCCATCACGCCGGACATCACCGAGAACAGGAAGGTAATGCCCATCTGCACCGCCACGGCGAACGGCACGGCGACGCCGACGGCGACCTCCGGTTTCACACCCGTGGTGATGGCGAAGGTGGTCCCGACGATGGTGCCGATAATGACGTTTGGGGGCTGCGCGCCTGCCAGCGGGGCCAGACCCATCCACACCAGTTCCAGCGTCCCGCCGGTCAAAATCCCCGTATGCAGATCGCCCAGAATCAGGCCCACCAGTGGCCCAAGCACCACAGGGCGGTGCATGTGTGTTAACCCGTTGAACATATCCAGGCCCGCGATAAAGGCGAGAATGCCCAACGCGAATGCCTGCAACAGACTGATTTCCATTGTGAATCCCTCAGAGTAGTTTAAAGAGATCCAAAGCGGGTTCTGTCGGAACGCCCTGAACAAAGCATTCCACCCCGGCGGCTTTCAGGCCGCTAAATGCCGCGATATCACCGGCATCGACAGAGACCGTTTTGGCAATTTGTTGTTTGCCACTGGCGTAGTGCATGTTTCCCACATTGATACGTTTAACCGGAACGCCACCCTCGACGAGGGTCAGAAAATCGGCGGGTGATTTGCAGACCAGCAGGATTTTCTGGCGGTCTGCCGCGCGATGAATGTTGTCGATCACTTTTTGCAGAGACCAGAAGCGCACGTCGATACCTTCTGCCAGCACCATTTCCATCAGGTTTTGCTGGACCGAATCCTCAGCGACCTCATCATTGGCGACCAGCACCAGATTCGCGCCTGCGAATCCGACCCACTGAACGCCGACCTGACCGTGGATTAGACGCTCATCGATGCGGCATAAGACAATGTTTGGCATAGCATTATCCTCTTCGTTGTTATGCGTTATGGGACGACGTGCCCTGACAGGCTGCGTGATACTGGCGCAGTATGTCCTGAATGTGGTCGATGATGAGTTCTCGCGGCGTCGCCTTGAGAGCCTCCTCGCGAACTTTTCGATACTGCAGCGGTAAGTACTGACTCACGAGCGGGAGCGGAATAGGCTCATCCGCCAGATTACGCACCAGTCGTTCGAAGGCGTCGTCGATCTGGCTGTCCGGCCAGTAGTAGCGAACACGATCCGAATAGCTGTAACCGCGAGCCAGTCGTCGCGCGTTGCCGTCACCGTGGTAGTGGCTTTGCCAGTATTCGGGGCGATCCAGCATCACGCTTTCCAGCACCTGGCGCAGGCCGGAGCTGGCTTTAGCGGGCAGCAGCTCTTCTTCAATCGCGGCTAGCGAGAACAGGGCTTCGCGCAGGGCAAAGGTCAGCGCCGGGCCCACTTTTAAAATCGCGAAGTGATCTTTCACCAGCTGGCGCAGGGCCTGCGGTGTTTGGTAGTCGGTGGAGTGCGCTTCAAAGACGAGTGAATCATAGGCGTTCACCATTTCGCTCAGCGCGACGGCTTTCTCTGGCCGATAGTCAATCACGTGGGTGTTATCGAACTCGACGCCAGGTTGCACTACCAGGCCGATGATGCGCGGCCAGATATCAGCCAGCCCCTGTTTTTCGAAAGCGAGGCGATGGGCTTCCAGCGTGGCGCGCGCCGCTTCGGGTGTAGTGACTTCCAGCTCGGTCAACGTCTCGTGAGCACCACCGGGAACAGGGACTTCTGTGCCAATGATGTACACCAGGTCAGATTCGCCAAAATGTTCGCGGCGGGCCTGTTCAGCTATTTTTGCCAGTCGCGCGGCGCGCTCTGCGACGATCTCATCCGTCAGTGGAACCGGATCGTCCTCGCAGGACATGCTGCAATCGAGGTGGATCTTTGTGAATCCTGCGGCCACGTAGCTTTTGATCAGGTCGTCAGCGTTCGCCATTGCTTCACTGGCGGTGAGGTTCTGCCAGCGATTCGGGCCGAGATGATCGCCGCCTAAAATCAGCTGCGAGAGCGGGAAATTAAGACGCTCGGCAAGCTGGCTGACAAAGCCGTGAAAATCGGCGGGTGTCATGCCCGTGTAGCCGCCAAACTGATCCACCTGGTTGGACGTTGCTTCAACCAGCAGGGCGGTGTGACTATCGCGGGCGAAGCGAATGGCAGCTTCGAGTACCAGCGGATGTGCGGAGCAGACGGCATAAATTCCGTTGGCTGCACCAGCTTTATGCAATTCCACCATTTCAATAAGATGTTTCACTTTCCTCTCCACGTTGGATGGTTCGCGTGCTTATCTTTCGTTTTATTTCACTTTATACTGCGCGATGGTGCTATAAAAATAAAACGAAAGATAATAGTTTTCCGATCTGTTTCACAAAAGAAACATAATGAAAGGTTTCAGCAACGGCATAATCCACGGTTGGCAGGCTAATGGGGCTTGCATTCCCGCAAAAGAAAGGCGTTAATGGATAAAACGAAATGAAACGAAAGATTTTCTCAAAGGAGCTCGTATGAGCAGCACTGATTCCTCTATGGAAAAGCGCATCACTGGCACCAGCGAAAGGCGTGAACACATTATTCAGCGGCTGAGGCAGCAGGGAAGCGTACAGGTAAACGATCTTTCACAGCTTTATGGTGTTTCAACGGTGACGATCCGTAACGATCTGGCGTTCCTCGAAAAACAGGGCATCGCCGTTCGCGCCTACGGTGGCGCGTTGATTTGCGACGGCAATACGCCTGGCGTAGAGCCTTCCGTCGAGGATAAAAGTTCGCTTAATACGGCGGTCAAACGCAGTATTGCGCAGGCGGCGGCGGATCTGATTAAACCTGGCCATCGCATCATTCTTGACTCCGGGACCACCACCTACGAAATCGCGCGCATGCTGCGCCAGCATACTGATGTGATTGCTATGACCAACGGCATGAACGTGGCGAATGCACTGCTGGAGGCTGAAGGTGTCGAGCTGCTGATGACCGGCGGCCATCTGCGTCGACAATCGCAGTCGTTTTACGGCGACCAGGCCGAGCAGTCATTGCAAAATTATCATTTCGATCTGCTGTTTCTGGGCGTGGATGCTATTGATACGGACCGAGGCGTCAGTACGCACAATGAAGACGAAGCCAGGCTGAATCGGAAGATGTGTGAAGTGGCGGAGCGTATTATCGTGGTCACCGACTCCAGCAAGTTCAATCGCTCAAGTCTGCATAAAATCATCGATACCCCGCGTATCGATATGGTCATCACCGACGAAGGCATTCCGGCGGAGAGCTTACAGGAGCTTCAGCGGTCGGGGATTGAAGTGGTGCGGGTAAAAGAGTAAGCATAAATTTTGCCGGGTGGCGGCTGCGCCTTACCCGGCCTACAAAACCCGTAGGCCTGGTAAGCGTAGCGCCACCGGGCAAAAGGCATCACGTCACCGGAGCTGGGTTAAACACCGCCAGCTGGTTGTGCAATCCCCATTGGTCAGAGAAGGTTTTCTTACGCCCGCTCGCCACATCCAGAATAAAGTGGAACAGCTTCCAGCCCACATCCTCAATCGTCTCTTCACCCGTCGCAATCGTCCCGGCATTGATATCCATTAAGTCATACCAGCGGTTTGCCAGCTCGGTGCGGGTCGCCATTTTGATCACCGGCACCGCCATCAGGCCGTACGGCGTGCCGCGTCCGGTAGTGAACACTTGCACCGTAATGCCCGACGCCACCTGCTGCGTGCCGCAAACGAAATCGCTGGCCGGTGTGGCGGCATAAATCAGGCCGCGTTTTGTTGGGCGTTGACCCGGAGAAAGCACTTCGGAGATCGCGCTCTGGCCGGATTTGGCAATCGATCCGAGAGCTTTTTCAACCACGTTCGCCAGCCCACCTTTTTTGTTGCCCGGAGACGGGTTGGCACTGCGGTCGGTTTGCCCCATATCGAGATAATTGTCGTACCAGGCCATCTCTTCCAGCAGGCGTTTGCCCACTTCTTCGTTAATGGCGCGCGGGGTGAGGAGGTGGATCGCATCGCGCACTTCGGTCACTTCTGAGAACATCACCGTAGCACCGCAGCGTACAAACAGGTCTGAAGCATAGCCAACAGCCGGGTTGGCCGTGACGCCGGAGAACGCATCGCTGCCGCCGCACTGAGTACCGACAACCAGCTCAGATGCTGGACACGTTTCGCGCTGGCGTTTGTTGAGTTTTTCCAGGTGGCGCACCGCGACTTGCAAAATATCGTCAACCATTGATTTAAAGCCGACGTGATGCTCGTCCTGCAGGCGGACAATGCTGGCATCATCCACCGCAATCGCCTGCACATCTTCAGTGCCCTGCAACAGACGTTCTGGCTGGAGCTTCTCGCAGCCCAGACCAATCACCATCACTTCGCCGCCAAAATTCGGGTTAAGCGAAATGTTGTGAATGGTGCGAATCGGCACCACGGCAGCCGGAGCGTTGATCGCCACGCCGCAGCCGTACAGGTGGTTCAGGCCCACCACACCGTCGACGTTCGGGTATTTTGGCAGCAGATCGCGCTCGATGATTTTCACCACGTAATCCACCACGCCCGCCACACAATGCACGCTGGTGGTAATGCCGAGCAGGTTTTTGGTGCCGACACTGCCATCTTTGTTGCGATAGCCTTCGAAGGTGTAGCCTTCCAGCGGCGGTAGCGGTTCAGGCACGCGTGTCGCCAGCGGCAGGGTATTCAGCGGCGGCGCTTTCGGCAGTTCAACTAACGATTCGTCAATCCAGCTGCCCTGCGGGAGAGCCCGTACGGCGTAGCCGATGACTTCCCCGTAACGGACGATTTCACCGTGAGCAGGAATATCGACCAGTGCGACTTTGTGCCCCTGGGGAATATGTTCAATCAGCGTCAGGCCATCTGGGAAACGCGTTCCGGCTTTCAGGCCATTGTCGTTAACAATAATCGCCACGTTATCCGTGTCGTGCACCTTTATATAGAACGCCGTCGGCGACGTTTGTCGAATGTTAATGTCGGCCATTGCTCATTATTCTCCAGTAAAACTTTAGATATTAAATGCTGTTAAGCGAGTGTTTATTTTCTTATTGTCAGAAATAAAGACGCTGCCTTCTTGGATAAAGAATGTCAGGACTGAAACGATAAAAATGTGACCGAGATCACTCATCGGTGCGAGCCATAGCGCCGCCTGGGAGGCAATGCGTAAATCTGTGCATCAGCGCCCATGATGTTGTGCATATGCTCAAAATAACGTTTGAACAGGCATTTAAAATTGAGCGATGCGACAATGTGCAGCCCCAGTCGGATGTTTATACTTAATCACGATTTCAATGCATCTGGTTAATTAACGGATATTGCCTGCTATCAATAAATAATCAGTAATGACTTATTCAAAATAATAAAAATATCTGGATCGATGTGCCTGAGGAAATAAACATGTCACTGGAAACAGCTGTAGAAACGAAAAAGGGTATTCATACCCGTCATTTAATATTACTGATTATTTTTATCGTGACGGCGGTGAACTACGCTGACCGCGCCACGCTGTCAATTGCCGGAACCGAAGTGGCGAAAGAGCTGCAGTTAAGCGCCGTATCGATGGGCTACATCTTCTCCGCGTTTGGCTGGGCCTATCTGCTGATGCAAATTCCAGGAGGCTGGCTGCTGGATAAATTTGGCTCGAAGAAAGTCTATACCTACAGCCTGTTCTTCTGGTCGCTGTTCACGTTTATGCAGGGTTTTGTCGATTTCTTCCCGCTGGCGTGGGCCGGTATCTCCATGTTCTGTATGCGCTTTATGCTCGGTTTCTCGGAAGCGCCGTCATTCCCGGCCAACGCCCGTATCGTGGCGGCCTGGTTCCCGACCAAAGAGCGCGGCACCGCCTCGGCGATTTTTAACTCCGCGCAGTATTTCTCCCTCGCGCTGTTCTCGCCACTGCTCGGCTGGCTGACCTTTGCGTGGGGCTGGGAACACGTCTTCACCGTGATGGGAGTGATTGGTTTCATTCTGACCGGCATGTGGGTGAAGTTCATCCATAACCCAACCGACCACCCGCGTATGTCTGCCGAAGAGCTAAAGTTCATCTCTGACGGCGGCGCGGTGGTCGACATGGATCATAAAAAACCGGGCGACAAAGCGGCGAGCGGTCCAAAGCTGCATTACATCAAACAGTTATTGACCAACCGCATGATGCTGGGCGTATTTTTTGGTCAATACTTTATCAACACCATTACCTGGTTTTTCCTCACTTGGTTCCCGATTTACCTGGTGCAAGAAAAAGGTATGTCGATCCTGAAAGTCGGCATGGTGGCGTCCATCCCGGCGCTGTGCGGCTTTGCGGGTGGCGTGCTGGGCGGGGTGTTCTCGGACCATCTGATTAAAACCGGTAAGTCGATCACCCTGGCGCGTAAGCTGCCGATTGTGCTCGGCATGCTGCTGGCCTCCTCCATTATCCTGTGCAACTACACCAACAACACAGTACTGGTTGTCGCGCTGATGGCGCTGGCGTTCTTCGGTAAAGGCTTTGGTGCGCTGGGCTGGCCGGTGATTTCCGATACTGCGCCAAAAGAAATTGTGGGCCTGTGCGGTGGCGTGTTTAACGTCTTCGGTAACGTGGCGTCGATTGTCACCCCGCTGGTGATTGGTTATCTGGTAAGTGAACTGCATTCGTTCAATGCGGCGCTGGTCTTCGTTGGCTGTTCTGCGCTAGGGGCGATGTTCTGCTACCTCTTCGTCGTAGGCGATATCAAGCGTATGGAATTGCAAAAATAACGATTCATTGAAGGTGAAAGCGATGAGTAACGATATTTTCCCGAACAAGTTTAAAGCAGCTCTGGCGGCAAAAGAGATTCAAATTGGCTGCTGGTCTGCGCTGGCAAGCCCTATTAGCACGGAAGTTCTGGGGCTGGCCGGTTTTGACTGGCTGGTGCTAGACGGTGAACACGCCCCGAACGATATCAGCACCTTTATTCCGCAGCTGATGGCGCTGAAAGGCAGCCACAGTGCGCCGGTGGTGCGTGTTCCGACCAACGAGCCGGTGATTATCAAGCGCCTGCTGGATATCGGCTTCTATAACTTCCTGATCCCGTTTGTGGAAAATGTGGAAGAAGCCGTGCAGGCCGTCGCCTCGACCCGCTATCCGCCGGAAGGCATTCGCGGGGTATCGGTTTCCCATCGCGCCAACATGTTTGGCACCGTGCCGGACTACTTTGCCCAGTCCAACAAGAACATCACCATCCTGGTTCAGATTGAGAGCCAGCAGGGCGTGGACAACGTCGATGCCATCGCCGCTACCGACGGTGTGGACGGCATCTTTGTCGGCCCAAGCGATCTGGCGGCAGCGTTTGGCCACCTCGGTAACGCCAATCATCCTGATGTGCAGCGCGCCATTCAGCACATTTTCGCTCGTGCTAAAGCGCACAACAAACCGTGCGGCATTCTGGCACCGGTCGAAGCTGACGCCCGCCGTTACCTGGAGTGGGGCGCGACCTTTGTGGCGGTAGGCAGCGATCTCGGCGTCTTCCGCTCTGCCACGCAGAAGTTAGCCGATTCCTTTAAAAAATAATCACCACTGAGAAGAGAGAACGTTATGACGATGAAAGTTGGTTTTATTGGCCTGGGGATCATGGGTAAACCAATGAGTAAAAACCTGATTAAAGCAGGTTACTCACTGGTGGTTTCTGACCGCAATCCGGAAGTGATCGCCGAGCTGATTGCCGCCGGAGCCGAAACGGCCCTCACGGCCAAAGCGATTGCCGAGCAGTGCGACGTGGTCATCACCATGTTGCCCAACTCTCCGCACGTGCAGGACGTGGCGCTGGGTGAAAATGGCCTGATCGAAGGCGCGAAGCCGGGCCTGGTTCTGATCGACATGAGCTCTATCGCCCCGCTGGCGAGCCGCGAAATCAGCGAAGCGCTGAAAGCGAAAGGCGTGGAGATGCTGGATGCACCGGTGAGCGGCGGCGAGCCAAAAGCCATCGACGGTACTCTTTCGGTAATGGTTGGTGGTGATAAAGCGATTTTCGACAAATATTACGACCTGCTGAAAGCGATGGCCGGTTCTGTGGTACACACCGGTGAAATCGGCGCGGGCAACGTCACCAAGCTGGCGAACCAGGTGATTGTGGCGCTGAACATTGCCGCGATGTCTGAAGCCCTGACCCTGGCAACCAAAGCGGGCGTGAACCCGGATCTGGTGTATCAGGCGATTCGCGGCGGTCTGGCGGGCAGCACTGTGCTGGATGCCAAAGCGCCGATGGTGATGGATCGCAACTTCAAGCCGGGCTTCCGTATCGATCTGCATATCAAAGATCTGGCGAACGCGCTGGATACCTCTCACGGCGTGGGCGCACAGCTGCCACTGACCGCTGCGGTGATGGAGATGATGCAGGCCTTGCGTGCCGATGGTCTGGGAACGGCTGATCACAGCGCGATTGCGTGCTACTACGAAAAACTGGCGAAAGTGGAAGTCACTCGCTAATGACGTTCTGCCCGGTGGCGCTGCGCTTTCCGGGCCTACATTGTAGGCCGGATAAGTGTAACGTCATCCGGCGCTGTGCAGTAACAGGCTACCACTATGAAAATTGTAATCGCCCCTGACTCTTATAAAGAAAGCCTGTCTGCTTCCGAGGTAGCTCAGGCGATAGAAAAAGGATTTCGGGAAATATTTCCGGATGCTCAATATGTCTCGGTGCCCGTCGCTGACGGTGGAGAAGGCACGGTCGATGCGATGATTGCCGCCACTCAGGGGACGGAGCACCACGCCGTTGTCACCGGTCCACTGGGCGAGAAAGTGAATGCCTGCTGGGGAATGTCCGGCGATGGCGCGACTGCGATTATCGAAATGGCCGCCGCCAGCGGTCTGGCGCTGGTTCCGTCGGCAAAACGGAATCCGCTGATCACCACCTCTCGCGGCACGGGCGAGCTGATTCTGGATGCGCTGGATAAAGGCGCACGCAACATTATTATCGGTATCGGCGGCAGCGCGACTAACGATGGCGGGGCTGGCATGGTTCAGGCGCTGGGTGCGAAGCTGTGCGATGCCAACGGCAAAGAGATTGGCTACGGTGGCGGCAGTTTGATGGCGTTGAACCGGATCGACGTTTCCGGGCTGGACCCGCGACTGAAGGGCTGCACTATTCGCGTGGCCTGCGACGTGACTAATCCACTGATTGGTGAGCAGGGCGCGTCGCGCATTTTTGGTCCGCAAAAAGGGGCCGATGAAGCAAAAATCGTCGAGCTTGATCGCAATCTCAGCCACTTCGCGGATGTGATAAAAAAATCCCTGTCGATTGACGTGAAAAACGCACCGGGTTCTGGCGCGGCTGGGGGAATGGGGGCTGCGTTGATGGCGTTTCTTGGCGCCGAGCTGCGCAGCGGGATTGAGATTGTTACCCAGGCGCTGAACCTCGAAGAACATATCCACGATTGCACTCTGGTGCTGACAGGAGAAGGGCGGCTCGACAGCCAGAGTATTCATGGCAAAGTGCCGGTTGGCGTGGCGAGTGTCGCCAAAAAATATCACAAACCGGTGATCGGTATTGCGGGCAGTTTAACCAGCGATGTCGGCGTGGTGCATCAGTACGGTATCGACGCGGTGTTCAGCGTGCTGAACAGCATTGGCTCGCTGGAAGAAGCCTTCCGTGGGGCATTTGACAATATTTATCGCTCATCGCGCAACATTGCAGCGACTTTGCAGGTGGGGATGCGCACGCAAGGGTGACAGCAGCCCTCAAACCCTCTATACTTCGCGCCGAAGCTGACCAGACAGTCGCCGCTTCGTCGTCGTCCCTTTCGGGGGAGACGGGCGGAGGGGAGGAAAGTCCGGGCTCCATAGGGCAGGGTGCCAGGTAACGCCTGGGGGGGAAACCCACGACCAGTGCAACAGAGAGCAAACCGCCGATGGCCCGCGCAAGCGGGATCAGGTAAGGGTGAAAGGGTGCGGTAAGAGCGCACCGCGCGACTGGCAACAGTTCGTGGCACGGTAAACTCCACCCGGAGCAAGGCCAAATAGGGGTTCACATGGTACGGCCCGTACTGAACCCGGGTAGGCTGCTTGAGCCAGTGAGCGATTGCTGGCCTAGATGAATGACTGTCCACGACAGAACCCGGCTTATCGGTCAGCTTCAACCATTCAGAAAACCCCGCTTCGGCGGGGTTTTTGCTTTCTGGGGCCTGAATATTTGCACAGACGGCCCCCTCTCCCTTGAGGGAGAGGGCTGGGGTGAGGGGGGAAGGCTCCCACCAAATCAAACCAATTCTCATTTTTGCGACTGATAGCACATTTCACTGTTTCTGGTGGGGATGGTGATTTTTTACCAACATAAGCGATCCCATTCACAAAATTACGCGCTAAAAATGGTCCATTTTTCAGTGTTGAGTTGATGTTATAAATGCTGTTGAGTTGTAATTCATTTATAGCTTATAGATTAAAGAAATCTTTCCGTTCAATACATTTGCCCTGTGAATGTGTGATGCCTTCGACGCTTTTTCAGATGTTGACCAGTATTTATTAAATTATTTGATAATATACAAAAATGTTTAACTCTAATAACGCCTAATTATTCACCTTTAATTGCCTGAAATATCACCTTTATTCATTCTGGTTTATTGCCATAAATAGATCGTAGTTATCGCCATAAAATTAATTTATCTCTCTGTCTTTTATTGATCAATATCAGGCGAATCACTGATTGCAGAAGTGCTATCGGTATGATTTATAATGATAAAAGTGGCTTTTTGTTTCTATCTGGAAAATACGAAAAAGCAATCTGTGAGTAACAGCACATACCCTCGTCATCAATAATGGGTAGAATTCTGTCACGGGATATGGAAATAAGAGCAGAATATAATGAACACTATTATTCTACCGAAAACACAACATCTGGTTGTATTTCAGGAAGTCATTAAAAGTGGATCTATTGGTTCTGCCGCCCGACAACTTGGTCTGACTCAGCCAGCCGTTAGCAAAATCATCAACGATATCGAATCCTACTTTGGCGTCGAACTGATTGTGCGTAAAAACACCGGCGTGAAGCTGACCAGCGCGGGGCAAACGCTCCTCACCTACTCCGAATCCATCACGCGCGAAATGAAGAATATGGTCAGTGAGATGAACAACCTGAGCTTCAGCACCGTCATTGACGTCTCGTTCGGTTATCCGTCGCTGATTGGTTTTACGTTCCTCTCCAGCATGATCAAAAAGTTCAAGGAAGTGTTCCCGAAAGCGCGAGTTTCGATGTTTGAAGCACAGCTCTCTTCGTTCCTCCCGGCTATCCGTGACGGACGGCTGGACTTTGCCATCGGTACACTGAGCGATGAGATGCTGCTCCAGGATCTTCACGTTGAGCCACTGTTTGAGTCTGAGTTTGTACTGGTAGCCAGCAAAACACGAACGAGCACGGGAACGACGACACTGGCATCACTCACGCACGAGCAGTGGGTGATGCCGCAAACGGATATGGGCTACTACAAAGAATTATTAACCACCCTCCAGAATAACCACATCAGCATCGAAAACATCGTCCAAACCGATTCCGTCGTCACCATCTATAACCTGGTTCTCAACGCCGATTATCTCACCGTGATCCCAAGAGACATGATTACGCCGTTCGGTTCAGATCAGTTTGTGGTGTTGCCCGTAGAAGATGAATTACCTATTGCACGTTATGCCGCAGTCTGGTCAAAAAATTATCGTATTAAAAAATCCGCTTCGGTATTAGTGGAGTTGGCGAAGCAATATTCCGCTCAAAATAGTGAAAGGCGAAAACAGCTTACAATTACTGAATAATGAATTAAGTATTTAATTTTAAAAACACCCGGCGAAAATATACTTCGCTGACACCCAGATTTTGTCTATAGAAAATTAATTATTATAAAGAGGATTATATGCACATTACTTACGATCTTCCGGTAACGATTGAAGAAATACAAGATGCCCGCAAACGACTGGCTGGTAAAATTTATAAAACAGGTATGCCGCGTTCTAATTATCTGAGTGAACGCTGCAAAGGCGAAATTTTCCTCAAGTTTGAAAATATGCAACGCACGGGTTCGTTTAAAATTCGCGGTGCGTTCAACAAATTAAGTTCGTTAACCGAAGCCGAACGCCGCAAAGGTGTCGTCGCGTGCTCTGCGGGCAACCACGCTCAGGGCGTTTCACTCTCCTGTGCGATGCTGGGCATCGACGGTAAAGTGGTGATGCCGATGGGCGCGCCTAAATCGAAAGTGGCTGCCACGCGTGATTACTCCGCCGAAGTCGTGCTGCACGGCGAGAACTTTAACGACACCATCGCCAAAGTGAGCGAAATCGTTGAGCTGGAAGGCCGCATCTTTATCCCACCGTATGACGATGTGAAAGTCATTGCCGGACAGGGAACCATTGGTCTGGAAATCCTGGAAGACTTATATGATGTCGATAACGTGATTGTCCCTATCGGCGGCGGTGGTTTAATCGCGGGTATTGCGACTGCAATTAAATCCATTAACCCAACCATTAATATTATCGGCGTTCAGTCAGAAAACGTTCACGGTATGGCGGCGTCATACCACGCCGGGGAAATAATGAATCACCGTACCACCGGGACATTAGCCGACGGTTGCGATGTTTCTCGTCCAGGTAATTTAACCTTCCAGATTGTGCGTGAATTAGTCGATGACATCGTATTGGTCAGCGAAGACGATATTCGTAACAGCATGGTCGCGCTGATTCAACGCAATAAAGTGGTAACAGAAGGGGCTGGCGCGCTGGCAACTGCTGCATTATTAAGCGGCAAACTGGACCATTATATTCAGGGTCGTAAAACGGTAAGTATCATTTCCGGTGGTAATATTGACCTTTCCCGCGTTTCCCAAATTACCGGCCTCGTTGACGCATAAATAAGGATAAATTATGAGCAACTCTGAAACCATTATTGCCAGTCAGACAAAAACGTCCTCCTGGCGAAAATCAGATACCACCTGGACACTGGGGCTGTTCGGTACCGCAATCGGTGCAGGCGTGCTGTTCTTCCCGATCCGCGCCGGTTTTGGCGGCCTGATTCCGATCCTGCTGATGCTGCTTCTGGCATACCCGATTGCCTTCTATTGCCACCGCGCGCTGGCACGTCTGTGTCTGTCTGGCAGCAACCCATCCGGTAATATTACCGAGACGGTCGAAGAGCATTTTGGTAAGACCGGCGGCGTGGTCATCACCTTCCTCTACTTCTTCGCCATCTGCCCGCTGCTGTGGATTTACGGCGTTACCATTACGAACACTTTTATGACCTTCTGGGAAAACCAACTCCAGTTGCCTGCGCTGAACCGTGGCTTTGTCGCCCTGTTCCTGCTGCTGCTGATGGCCTTCGTTATCTGGTTTGGTAAAGACCTGATGGTGAAAGTGATGAGCTTCCTGGTGTTCCCGTTCATTGCCAGCCTGATCCTGATCTCCCTGTCGCTGATCCCTTACTGGAACTCAGCGGTGATCGACCAGGTCAACCTGAGTGATATCTCCTTTACCGGACACGATGGCATTCTGGTTACCGTCTGGCTTGGGATTTCCATCATGGTCTTCTCCTTCAACTTCTCGCCAATTGTCTCTTCGTTTGTGGTGTCAAAACGTGAAGAGTACGAAGGCGAATTCGGCAAAGAGTTCACCGAGCAGAAATGTTCCAAAATCATCGGTCGCGCCAGCATGCTGATGGTGGCGGTAGTGATGTTCTTCGCCTTTAGCTGCCTGTTCACGCTCTCTCCGCAGAACATGGCGGAAGCCAAAGCACAGAACATTCCCGTGCTGTCTTACCTGGCCAACCACTTTGCTTCGCTGTCAGGCACCAAATCGACATTCGCTACTGTGCTGGAATACGGCGCATCGATCATCGCCCTGGTCGCCATCTTCAAATCCTTCTTCGGACATTATCTCGGTACGCTGGAAGGGCTGAACGGCCTGGTGCTGAAGTTTGGTTACAAAGGCGATAAGAAGAAAGTTTCCGTCGGCAAACTCAACACCATCAGCATGATCTTCATCATGGGTTCTACCTGGGTGGTGGCTTACGCCAACCCGAACATTCTGGATCTTATTGAAGCGATGGGCGCACCGATTATCGCCTCCCTGCTGTGCCTGCTGCCGATGTATGCCATCCGCAAAACGCCAGCACTGGCGAAATACAAAGGCAGAACCGAGAACATCTTCGTTACCGCGATTGGCCTGCTGACCATTCTGAATATCGTTTACAAACTTTTCTGATTCAAAGCTCAGGATGAGCGGAGTAAAGACATGAATGAATTTCCGGTTGTATTGGTCATTAACTGTGGATCGTCCTCTGTGAAGTTTTCGGTACTGGATGCAGCGAGTTGTGATGCGCTGATGACCGGTATCGCAGATGGAGTGAACACCGAAAGTGCCTTTATATCCGTGAACGGGAGCGAGCCAGTCAAACTGGCTCGCAAGGACTACGAAGGGGCGCTGGCTGCCATCGCCCTGGAGCTGGAAAAGCGCGATTTGATGAGCAGCGTGGCCTTAATTGGCCACCGTATCGCTCACGGTGGCAGCCTGTTCAGCGAGTCCACCCTGATCACCGATGAGGTTATCGACCAAATCCGTCAGGTTTCCCCCCTGGCTCCGTTGCACAACTACGCTAACCTCAGCGGCGTGGAAGCCGCGCAGCAGCTGTTCCCAGGCGTGCAGCAGGTGGCGGTGTTTGATACCAGTTTCCACCAGACGCTCGCGCCACAGGCCTATCTCTACGGCCTGCCGTATCGCTTCTTTGAGGAGCTGGGCGTGCGTCGTTACGGGTTCCACGGCACCTCCCACCGCTATGTTTCTCAGCAGGCCCGGTCCTTGCTGAATATTCCCGAAGCGGACAGCGGGTTGGTGATTGCGCACCTCGGTAACGGGGCGTCGATTTGCGCGGTCCGCAACGGACACAGCGTGGATACCTCTATGGGCATGACGCCGCTGGAAGGGCTGGTGATGGGCACGCGCTGTGGCGATGTCGATTTTGGCGCCATGTCCTGGATTGCCCAGCAGACCGGGCAGACGTTCGAGGATCTTGAGCGCGTCGTCAACAAAGAATCAGGCTTGCTCGGGCTTTCCGGCCTCTCGTCTGATTTACGCACTCTTGAAAAAGCCTGGCACGACGGACACGAGCGCGCCCGCCTTGCGATTGAGACCTTCGTCCATCGCATAGCCCGTCACATCGCCGGTCATGCCGCGTCCCTGCACCGTCTGGACGGCGTGGTCTTTACGGGCGGCATTGGCGAAAACTCAAAACTGATTCGCCAGCTGGTGGCCGACCGCCTGCAGGTATTTGGCATCCGGCTTGATGAGCAGAAAAACGCCCAGCCAGGTAGCGCGGGTGAGCGCATCATCTCCGCTGACACGTCCCGCGTGCCGTGCGCCGTGATCCCAACCAACGAAGAAAAAATGATCGCACTGGATGCCCTCCGTCTTGGAAAGGTCCATCTGGCTGCGGAAATCGCCTGATACAGAGAGAAAATCATGAAGGTTAATATCGATATTCGTGTCGCTCCCTACAGCGACGCGTGGGCCGGCTTTTGCGGTAACGAATGGCAAGAGAGTATTAATGTGCGGGATTTTATCCAGCAAAACTACACGCCGTATGAGGGCGACGAGCACTTTTTAGCGCCCGCGACGCCTGCCACCACGGCGCTGTGGCAGAAGGTAATGGAGGGCATTCGTCACGAAAACTCGACTCACGCTCCGGTCGATTTCGACACTAACGTCGCCACCACCATTACTGCCCACGGACCGGGCTATATCGAGAAAGCGCTGGAAACGATTGTCGGCCTGCAAACAGACAAGCCGCTGAAACGCGCCCTGCATCCGTACGGCGGGATCAACATGATCCGCAGCTCGTTTGAAGCCTATGGCCGCGAGATGGACCCGCAGTTTGAGTATCTGTTCACCCATCTGCGCAAAACTCACAACCAGGGGGTGTTTGACGTCTATTCCCCGGAGATGATGCGCTGTCGTAAATCCGGCGTGCTTACTGGTCTGCCGGACGGTTACGGGCGCGGGCGCATTATCGGCGACTATCGCCGCGTGGCGCTGTACGGCATCAGCTATCTGGTGCGTGAACGCGAGCTGCAGTTTGCCGATCTGCAGCCGAGAATGGAGCGCGGAGAAGATCTGGAGGCGACCATTCGCCTGCGTGAAGAGTTATCCGAGCACCGCCGCGCGTTGCTGCAAATCCAGGAGATGGCGGCGAAATATGGCTGTGATATTTCGCGCCCGGCGATGAACGCCCAGGAGGCGGTGCAGTGGCTGTACTTTGCCTATCTGGCGGCGGTGAAATCACAGAACGGCGGGGCGATGTCCCTGGGCCGCACGGCGACCTTCCTTGATATTTACATCGAACGCGACATGAAGGCCGGACGTCTGAACGAGCAACAAGCGCAAGAGCTGATCGACCATTTCATTATGAAGATCCGCATGGTGCGCTTCCTGCGTACACCAGAATTCGACACCCTGTTCTCAGGCGATCCGATTTGGGCCACGGAAGTGATCGGCGGGATGGGACTGGATGGCCGTACGCTGGTCAGCAAATCTTCGTTCCGCTATCTGCACACGCTCAACACGATGGGGCCTGCGCCGGAGCCGAACCTGACGATCCTGTGGTCCGAGCAGCTGCCGATTGCTTTCAAAAAATATGCAGCGCAGATGTCGATCGCCACTTCCTCGTTGCAGTACGAGAATGACGATCTGATGCGTGCCGATTTCGACAGCGATGATTACGCCATCGCCTGCTGCGTCAGCCCGATGGTGATCGGCAAGCAGATGCAGTTCTTCGGTGCGCGCGCCAACCTCGCCAAAACGCTGCTGTACGCAATCAATGGCGGGGTGGATGAGAAGCTGAAAATCCAGGTCGGACCGAAAACCGAGCCGCTGCTCGACGACGTGCTGGATTACGACACCGTGATGGCGAGCCTGGATCACTTTATGGACTGGCTGGCGGTGCAGTACATCAGCGCCCTGAACCTGATCCACTTCATGCACGATAAATACAGCTATGAAGCCTCGCTGATGGCCCTGCACGACCGCGATGTACATCGCACGATGGCGTGCGGGATCGCGGGCCTGTCGGTGGCGGCGGATTCCCTGGCGGCGATCAAGTACGCCACGGTGAAACCGGTGCGCGACCACACCGGCCTGGCGGTCGACTTCGTGATAGAAGGGGAGTATCCGCAGTACGGCAACAATGACGATCGGGTGGACAGCATCGCCTGCGATTTGGTTGAGCGCTTTATGAAGAAAATTCAGGCGCTGCCGACCTATCGCAACGCTGTGCCGACGCAGTCGATTCTGACCATCACCTCGAACGTGGTGTACGGCCAGAAAACGGGTAACACACCGGATGGACGTCGTGGCGGCACGCCGTTTGCGCCGGGGGCGAACCCGATGCACGGGCGCGATCGCAAAGGTGCGGTGGCCTCGTTAACGTCTGTCGCGAAATTGCCGTTCACCTACGCCAAAGACGGGATTTCTTACACCTTCTCAATTGTGCCGCAGGCGCTGGGCAAAGACGAAGGGGTACGTAAAACTAACCTGGTCGGTCTGCTGGACGGATATTTCCACCATGAAGCGGCCATCGAAGGCGGGCAACACCTGAACGTCAACGTTATGAACCGGGAAATGCTGATGGATGCCATTGAACATCCAGAGAATTATCCGAACCTGACAATCCGCGTTTCAGGCTATGCAGTGCGCTTCAACGCCCTGACGCGTGAACAGCAGCAGGACGTGATTTCACGAACTTTCACCCAGGCCATTTAAGCCAACACCTGTGGATACGCCCCCTTCCATGAAGGGGGCTTTTTTTTGCCCGCTGCACATACAAATTTGTTTATATAATTGATCACACATCTTCATCCAGTCTTGAAAAACAATGCACCTGCTTCCCCTACAACTCTTTAAGGACAGTAAGATGATGAAAATGACCCGTATTGCTCTGCTCGCAGCAACGCTCGCTGGTTTTAGTTTTACCGCGCAGGCGGCAAACGTTGAGGCCGCACCGTCCCCGTCGCAAGATCCTCTCGTGCAGCATCTTAAACTCAGTACCGATCAGGTGAAGAAAATTGAAGATCTGCACCAGAAACTGGAAGATAACGTCAGCAAAATCCCGATGACCGGCGTGAAAGATGGTGCGCTGATTGAGATGTTCCAGTCCGGAAAATGGAACGAAAGCGTAGTGAAAAACCAGCTGTCCGCTTTTAGCAAAGTAGAAGAACAAGCGCGCTACTATCGCGTGAAATACTACTTCGACGTCAGCCAGGTGCTCACGCCGGAGCAGCGTAAGCAGATCAAAACTGATATGGCGAATGCACTGAGCGAGTGATTCTGTTCGCCCGCGTGCGTCGCGGGCGTTTTAATTCTTTGAACTGCGTCACTGTTAGAAACGCGTTTCTAAAATCCCTTCTTTCAGAGCATTTTTTCCTTTTAACACCCAAAAGCCACACAAATGTTGTGACTTTTTTCTCTTGCGCCCTCGGTATCATCTCTCCATTCAAATAATAAGCACCTGTACTCTTCTGGCTCATTATCGCTGGTGAGCGGAACCCATAAAAATAACTGTTTACCCTACAAAATAAGCGAGTGCCTTATGGATACGGCGACAAACAACAGCGTTATTGTGATTGATTCCCCGGCGGCAAGACGGGCGGGAATGAGTGAAAGCGAGTGGCAGGAAGCGATTAAATTCGACAGTAATGACACCGGCTGGGTGATCATGAGTATCGGCATGGCGATTGGTGCGGGGATTGTTTTTCTCCCTGTGCAGGTCGGATTAATGGGGCTTTGGGTTTTTCTGCTCTCATCAATTATTGGCTATCCGGCGATGTATCTCTTTCAGCGTTTATTTATTAACACGCTGGCAGAATCCCCCGAGTGCAAAGATTACCCGAGTGTGATCAGCGGTTATCTCGGCAAAAACTGGGGCATCTTATTAGGTGCGCTCTATTTCGTGATGCTGGTCATCTGGATGTTTGTCTATTCCACGGCAATCACCAACGACAGCGCCTCGTATTTGCATACCTTTGGCGTCACCGATAGTCTGTTATCTGAAAACCCTTTCTACGGTCTATTTCTGATTTGTATCCTGGTGGCCATTTCATCACGCGGTGAAAAGCTGCTGTTTAAAGTGTCGAGCCTGATGGTTCTGACCAAGTTGCTGGTGGTTGCAGCGCTCGGTCTGTCGATGATTGGCATGTGGCAGCTGATTAACGTCGGGATGCTGCCGCCGATGGGCTTACTTATCAAGAACGCCATCATCACACTGCCGTTTACCTTAACCTCTATTCTCTTTATTCAGACACTCAGTCCGATGGTGATCTCTTATCGCTCGCGGGCCAAATCTATCGAAGTGGCGCGCCATAAAGCGCTGCGGGCGATGAATATTGCGTTCGGTATTCTGTTTGTGACGGTCTTTTTCTATGCGGTTTCGTTCACCCTGGCGATGGGGCATGACGAGGCGGTGAAAGCGTACGAACAAAATATCTCGGCTCTGGCGATTGCCGCGCAGTTTATTAGCGGCGACGGTGCGGGCTGGGTCAAAATCGTCAGCGTTATCTTAAATATCTTTGCCGTGATGACCGCGTTCTTCGGCGTTTATTTAGGCTTTCGGGAAGCGACGCAGGGCATTGTGATGAATGTGCTGCGCCGCAAATTGCCTGAAGAGAAGATCAATGAGCGTCTGGTGCAGCGCGGAATAATGCTGTTCGCCATTCTGCTGGCCTGGAGTGCGATTGTTCTCAATGCACCGGTCCTGAGTTTTACCTCTATTTGTAGCCCGATCTTTGGCATGGTCGGCTGTTTAATTCCGGCGTGGCTGGTCTATAAAGTCCCCGCGCTGCACAAATATAAAGGCGTATCACTGGTGATTATTATTATTACCGGGCTGCTGCTTTGTGTTTCTCCTTTCCTCGCGTTCTCCTGAGGGGCAATTAAGGTCGTAACGATGTCTGAGCAAATTAATCCTTTATGGAACCATTTTATTCGCGCGGTGCAGGAAGAGGTCAAACCTGCGCTGGGATGTACAGAACCGATCTCGCTGGCGCTGGCTTGTGCGATGGCCGCGCAGCAGTTATCCGGGGCGGTCACGCACATTGAGGCGTGGGTCTCTCCGAACCTGATGAAAAACGGTCTCGGCGTGACGGTACCAGGAACCGGCATGGTGGGTCTGCCGATTGCCGCTGCGCTGGGTGCTCTGGGTGGCAATGCGCAGGGCGGGCTTGAAGTGCTGAAAGGCGTTTCAACAGATAGTGTTGAACAGGCGAAGGCGCTGCTCAACGCGGGAAAAGTGCAGGTGAAATTGCAGGAACCGTGCGCGGAGATCCTCTATTCCCGAGCGCGCGTCTACGCCGGCAAAGAGTCGGCGAGTGTAACGATTGCGGGCGGGCATACACGCGTCGTGCAGATAATCTGTCAGGGTGAAACCCGCTTCACGCTGGACGAGCAGCCGCAAAGCGACGCCGACGATCCGCTGGCCATGCTTTCACGCACCACGCTGTCGCAGATCCTTGAGTTTGTCGAACAGGTTCCGTTCTCAAAGATTGGGTTCATTCTGGAGGCCGCGCGCCTGAACGATGCACTTTCCCGCGAAGGACTCACCGGGCAATGGGGGCTGCATATCGGTGCGACGTTGAATAAGCAGCGCTCTCGCGGATTTATGGCGCAGGATTTGGGCTCGGATATTGTTATTCGAACAAGCGCTGCGTCGGATGCGCGGATGGGCGGCGCGACGCTCCCGGCCATGAGCAATTCCGGTTCAGGCAATCAGGGGATCACCGCAACCATGCCCGTGCTGGTGGTGGCCGAGCATCTTCAGGCTGATGACGAAAAGCTGGCGCGGGCGCTCCTGCTCTCGCATCTGGCGGCGATCTACATCCACTACCAGCTTCCACGTTTATCAGCGCTGTGCGCGGCCACCACGGCAGCGATGGGCGCGGCGGCGGGAATGGCGTGGCTGCTCGATGGACGCTATCAAACGCTGTCGATGGCGATCTGCAGCATGATTGGTGACGTCAGCGGTATGATTTGCGATGGCGCTTCCAATAGCTGTGCCATGAAAGTGTCAACCAGCGTGGGAAGTGCCTGGAAAGCGGTGATGATGGCGTTGGATGATTCTGCTGTGACGGGCAACGAAGGGATTGTGGCCGATGATGTGGAGCACTCAATCGCCAATTTGTGCTCACTGGCGTGTCAGTCGATGCAAGCCACCGATCGGCAGATTATCGAGATTATGGCGAATAAGGCGACTTGACGTGCAGGCTCTCTCCCGTGAAGGGAGAGAGTCGTTATTACACTGGCAAATCAATCAGCAGCGCGCGCAGCGGAGTATCGGCGACCAGCGTAATGTTCGCTTCATCGCGAATAAACGCGCCGTCACCGCAGGTGAGCGCTTCTTTCTCTTCCGTATGCGTCAGAGCATGTACCGTGCCGTGAATGGATTGCAGGTAGGCGCGTGGCCCGTGGAGCTGGAAGCTCGCCTGTTCACCTTTTTTTAGCTCGATATGATGCAACCATACCTGCTGGCGCAGTTGCAGGCTGCCGTTGCTGCCATCCGGCGTTGCTATCAGCTGCTGTTTATCGCCGCTGAGATTGATCTTCTGCACCAGCGGATTTTCCCGCTCCGGGCAGGCGTCCAGCCACAGCTGCATACGCGTTAGCGTCTTATCTTTGCTGAGGTTGTGTTCGCTATAGCTAATGCCCGGCTGCGTTGATATCAGCAACGCTTCGCCCGCCTTCGCCTGGACATGATTGCCCTCGCTGTCGCGATATTCCGCTTCACCTTCCAGGATCAGATTCAGGATATCCACTTTCGGATACGTGCGAGGCTGGAAGGAGGCGCCCGGTGCGAGCACTTCCTGATTCAGCACGCGCAGTGAGGCGTAACCGAGCAGTTTTGGGTCAAAGTAGTGTCCAAAGGAAAAGGTGTAGCGGGCCTGCAGCCAACCGAAATCGGCTTGTCCGCACTGTTTTGCTGTTCTTGTCGTAATCATAAAACTGACCTCTCTTTACACTAAAACAATGGTAAAGGTATGGACGCTTCATTGTTAGCCAGATATTCTGCCCGGTATGTTCAAATTTCCTGAATGAGAACGAGATGGCTAAAGAGAGAGCATTGACGCTTGAGGCGCTGCGCGTCATGGACGCGATAGACAGGCGTGGCAGCTTTGCCGCTGCGGCAGACGAGCTGGGGCGCGTTCCATCAGCCCTGAGCTACACCATGCAGAAGCTAGAAGAAGAGCTGGATGTGGTGCTTTTCGACCGTTCCGGTCACCGAACAAAATTCACTAATGTCGGGCGAATGCTGCTGGAGCGTGGCCGCGTTCTGCTCGAAGCAGCCGACAAACTGACCACCGACGCCGAAGCTCTGGCGCGTGGTTGGGAAACCCATCTGACGCTGGTCACCGAAGCGCTGGTGCCGACTTCGGCGCTGTTCCCGCTGGTGGACCGTCTGGCCGCCAAAGCCAACACCCAACTCTCGGTCATTACCGAAGTGCTGGCAGGCGCGTGGGAGCGGCTGGAGACGGGCAGGGCGGACATCGTGATCGCGCCTGACATGCACTTCCGCTCCTCGTCGGAGATCAACTCGCGCAAGCTTTATAGCGTGATGAACGTCTACGTTGCCGCGCCGGATCACCCGATTCATCAAGAGCCGGAGCCGTTATCCGAAGTGACTCGCGTGAAATATCGCGGCGTGGCGGTGGCGGATACTGCGCGGGAACGACCGGTGCTCACCGTTCAGTTGCTGGATAAACAGCCGCGTCTGACGGTGACCTCTCTGGAAGACAAGCGTCAGGCGCTGTTAGCGGGCCTGGGTGTCGCCACGATGCCGTATCCGTTTGTGGAAAAAGATATCGCTGAAGGGCGACTGCGCGTGGTCAGCCCGGAATACACTAACGAAGTGGATATTATTATGGCGTGGCGTCGTGACAGCATGGGCGAGGCCAAATCATGGTGTCTGCGCGAAATCCCGAAACTGTTCGCGCATCATAAGTAGTTTTTGTAGGCCCGGATCGCTACGCGTCTCCGGGCAAATTTCACGGCTGTAACTTAGGGTCCGGCCCGAAGCGGTTCTCGCCCGGCGTACCGCTCTGGCAGTTAAAGGCCAGAATGATCAGCCAGCCGATAATCGGAATCAAAATCAGCAGTAACCACCACGCTGAACGATCCGTATCGTGAAGACGGCGGAACAACACAGCCCAGGAGGGCAGTAGAACCAGCACGGCGTAAATCGTGGTGAGAATGCCTTCGCCACCCGCGCGTTCCCACCCCAGAATTTTATCGACAATACCTAGCACGATGGCGAGGATGAAGTTCACCAGAATGAACATCCAGTACTCTTTGCGACGCGCACGGCCACCAAATCCAACGTAGTTTCTCAGTACTTTTAGATACCAGTCCATTTTCCTTAGCCTCGATATTCAGTCAATCACTTGTTTTTTAAGCAATCACTTAAAGCGTAGACGGGAATAAAAGAGTGGTAAAGGCGCCACAGTGGGCGCCTTTATGCTTTAGCGAAAACGCGTATCGCGACCGTGCGGTTCGTCCAGATCCTGCCACGGACCGATGGAAATAATCCCCGTCGGGTTAATCGTTTTGTGGCTGCGATAGTAGTGGGTGCGGATGTGATCGAAATCGACGGTTTCAGCAATACCTTCCATTTGATAAATATCGCGCAGGAAACCGTACAGATTCAGGTAATCGCTGATGCGGTGTTTGTCGCATTTAAAGTGGGTGACGTAAACCGGATCGAAACGCACCAGCGTGGTCCACAAGCGAATGTCGGCTTCTGTCAGGCGGTCGCCCGTCAGATAACGGTGCTGGCCAAGGATTTGTTCGAGGCGCGCCAGGGATTCAAACACCTTACCGACCGCTTCGTCGTAAGCTTCCTGGCTGGTGGCGAAACCGGCTTTGTAAACGCCGTTGTTCACATTGTCGTAAATCCAGCTGTTCAGTTCGTCGATTTTATCGCGCAGTTCCGGCGGATAAAAATCACCGGCCCGTGCACCGTGCGCATCAAACGCAGTATTGAACATACGGATGATCTCAGCGGATTCATTACTGACGATGGTCTGGTTTTTCTTGTCCCACAGAACCGGCACAGTGACGCGTCCGGTGTAGTGCGGGTCGGCGCGCAGGTAAAGCTGATAGAGGAAATCGTGGTGATACAGTTCATCGCCAGTGGCGGCAGGGAAGTCGCTGTCGAAGGTCCAGCCGTTTTCCAGCATCAGCGGATTGACGACGGAAACGGGAATTAAGGAATCCAGCCCTTTCAGTTTGCGCACGATCAGCGTGCGGTGTGCCCACGGACAGGCCAGAGAAACGTACAGGTGGTAGCGATCTTTTTCTGCCGCAAAACCGCCTTCACCGCTTGGGCCCGGTGCGCCGTCCGCTGTTAGCCAGTTACGGAAGGCCGAAACAGAACGCTTGAAGCGTCCTCCAGTGGATTTGGTGTCATACCAGATATCCTGCCAGACGCCGTCAACTAATTGTCCCATGCTTTCCTCCGTCTTCTTTCCGTCTTTAAATGACAAAAGCGAGGAGATATCTCCTCGCTTTTTTATTCAGTATAGCGTGCTTACCACTTCTTATTCAGAACACGGTCGATGCTGAATGCGCCAGGACCGGTGATAGCCAGCAGCAGGAAGCCGCCTGCGATGGTCAGGTTTTTCATGAACATCAGGGAGTTCATGCCTTCCGCAAAGTTGCTGTGGAAGATAAACGCGGTCAGCAGGGTGAAGCCCGCAGTGAACAGCGCAGTAGTGCGAGTCAGGAAGCCAAACAGAACCGCCAGACCGCCGCCGAACTCAAGCAGAATGGTCAGAGGCAGTAGAAAACCTGGGACGCCCATCGCTTCCATGTACTGTTGTGTCCCTGCATAACCGGTAATTTTGCCCCAGCCCGCAGTGATAAACAGAATTGGCATCAGGATACGTGCTACCAGCAAACCAACATCTTCTAATTTTTTCATTTTACTCTCCAGGAAACCACTTGTGCGGCTCATCATTATTTGTCTGCAAATCCGGGTAGATACCGCGTGTTTGCTGTTGATGGAGAGGATAATAAACGTGACGAATGACAATTGTTAGCAAGGAAAACTGTCAATCTTCTTCAAAGATATTGAGTGAGTGGAATCAGGGAAATGTGCCGGGTGGTGGCTTCGCCTTACCCGGCCTACGGGCACGGCTTGGTTTTGTAGGCCGGGTAAGCGTGAGCGCCACCCGGCAATACCACAGATATTAAGATCGTAACTGCTGCTGGCGCAGCGTCGCTTTCACCAGCCGCCAGGCGCTCCATACACCGAAGCCACGGCGTGCCATGCGGACCAGCATACTCGGATGACGTACTGACCAGATGGCCATAACGCTACTGCCGACCATCACCCATGAGCGCAAACTCAGGAACGTATTCCAGCGACGGTCGTAAGATTGCGTCACGTCGAGCCAGTCGCGACGGCAGGCGGTTAGGTCCAGCCGCTGCTGCTGGATCTGGCTTAGCAGATACGCTTTGCGCTTGCGACGTTCCGTTGTGCTGCTCACGGCTTGTCTTCCTCCAGCAGTGCGCGGTCGTTGGCAAGCTCCTGACGAGTGTGACGCAGCAGCGTAGAGCTGCGCGCTTTATGCAGCGTCCAGACGCCACCAATGAGCGCAGCCACCAACAGCACCACGGTTGTGGCGATCATCGCGTTCAGGCGATACTGCGGATCGATAGCCCAAATGATTAACACCATCAGGCTCATCAGTCCGAACGCGGCGAAGAGCATGGTTAAACCCAGCATGAGCAGCATCTGGAAGAGATTGGCTTTCTCCTCTTCCAGCTCCACGACTGCCAGTCGAACCCGCGTTTCGGCAATGCCGACCAGCGTAGTCAAAATACGCTGGCCGATGCCGAGGACGTTTTTTGCCGGCCCTTGTGCGTGACGAGGATCTTCCATATCAGCGACGCGTCAGTAGAACGCCCAGAACGACGCCGACGGCGGCACCAATACCCACGCCAGCCCACGGATTATCGCGGACATATTCGTCTGCCTTAGCAGCGGCTTCGCGGGTCTGTTTCGCCAGCACATCACCGGTTTCACCCAGACGATAGCGGCTCTCTTTCAGCGCACTTTCGGCTTTAGAGCGCAGTTTGCTCAACTCTTCTTTCGATTTGTCGGTCGAAGAGTTCAGCACCTCTTCCAGGGTATCGGCCAGGGATTTCAACTCAGCGCGCAGATTTTCTGAAGTAGTATCTTTAGACATGATTTTCTCCTGTTGAGATTTCCGTTAACTCAATAATCGCGAGCTTCCAGGGCTTTCAGTTCTTCCTGAGCCTCTTTCAGCTTAGCTTCGCGCTTTGCAACTTTATCCGCATCACCTTTCTCTTGCGCTTCTTTCAGGTCTTGACGGCGTTCGACAATCTCGTCCTTCTGTTCAGCGATTTTCTTCTGGTGATCGGCACGCAGCTTGCTGTCTGAGCAGTTAGCTTTCACTTCGCTCAGCGCTTTTTTCAGACCGTCGATACGATGCTGATTGTTATGCTTTTCGGCATAACTGATCTCGCGTTGAATGTCCTTTTCTTTCTCCTGACAGAGAGAGTTCGCGAAAGAAGCGGTGCTTAAAGAAAACAGAGCCAAAGCCAGAGTGATGCGGTATTTCATTATAGAAACCTTCCATTGTGTTACGGCACTTGTGAAGAGTATGCCGCTTTTCCAGTGTCATGCGGAGAACTTCTGAGGGGTGCTCCGCGTACTTAAGCATAGTAAGTAAACGGGGTTATCACCAAAGTGAGTGAAAAGATTCAGAATCCTGGTAATTAACCAAATCGATGCGAGGTGTCTCGCAGCCGTGTTAACCATAGCGCAGTCTGACTCTCATCGTCCTGCAGTGCAACGATATAACCCTGAGGCAGGGACCGGTCCAGCACTTCTTTTGCGGCGGCGCTTTGCGCACTGGAGTCAAACTTAATCAGTAAAACGTCGTCTTCAGGCGTGATGCTTTTAAAGCGAATGCCGTTCGCATCAAGATGATGCCAGACAGAAAAACCGTCTGGTACGCTGGCGCCCTGACTCACCGGGCGAATGGACAGCGTCGATTCCTGATGCTGAACGGCCGTCCATACCAGCACTATCGCGCTGAGAATCATCAGCGCGATCAAGGCAAAGGATAACCGGCGCAAGGAACGCGGTGTGATTTCCATATTAGTTTCTGGTCCCGTATTTCTTTTTCAGCAGGACGTAAACCGAACCCAGAAGACCAAAGACCAGCAGCACCACGGGCAGCAGCATCAGGCAGGACATCAACTGATCTTCATATTTCAGGAACACCGGCGTTTTACCCAGCAGATATCCCAGAGAAGTTAGAATCAGTACCCACAGCAGGCCGCTCATCCAGTTGAAGAACTGGAAACGCGCGTTATTAAGGCCAGAAAGGCCTGCGATGGTTGGCAATAGAGTTCGAACAAAAGCGATGAAGCGCGCAATCAGCAGCGCTGAAAGCCCATGTTTATGGAACAGATGGTGTGCGCGTTGGTGATAGTGTGCCGGAAGATGGGAAAGCCAGTTCTGGACGATGCGCGTATTACCCAGCCATCGCCCCTGAATATAACTCACCCAGCAACCGAGGCTCGCGGCGATGGTGAGCAATAACACGGTTTGCGGAAAGGCCATCGCCCCTTTGGCACACAATACGCCAACCAGCACCAGCAGGCTGTCGCCGGGTAAAAAGGCAGCAGGAAGTAATCCGTTCTCTAGGAACAGAATCATAAACAAGACAAAATAGAGCATGCCAATCATGGAGGGATTGGCCAGGGTTTCGAAATCCTGGGCCCATAAGGCATTCAGTAGTTGGGTCAAAAGTTCCATTCAGTGTTCCTGGAAATCGGTTAACGTCTCGCCTGTTATCCGGGTCAAACAGCAAAGCGACATGATTTATAATTTCATTATGGTCGCTCGCGGACACATTGTGGTGGCCAGAACTGTTCCCTGTTAAGTGGCTAGGTAAGCAAGCACTAACTAAAAAATGCAATTTGCATCCAATTGTAACAAAGCCCAACGTAATACGTCACAGATTTTGCGATCGGCCGGGGAAATGATTTTGGCCTATGGAGAGGAAGTGACGCGAGGGTATTTACACAGGCTGACACTATATATGTTTACTGACCCACGATATGCCGGAAGGCGCAGCGGTGCGCCTGCCAGCGAGATGGCGAACTATTTTGCCTGACTGGATGCTGTATCAAGATGAACCACCGGATTATCGGCAAAAAGATAGCGGTCGGCGTTAAATTCAAAGTCATCACTGGTTTCGTTGAACAGCATCAGCTTGGTGTTTTCCAGATGCTGCCACATCGCCAGTTTTGCAGCATGTGGGTCTTTACGAATCAGCGCTTTAAGAATTTGATCGTGATCGTCGCACCAGTTGTCGACGGTACGCGAATCAATGTGATCGTGTAATTTCTTCCAGTACGGGTTGTGAACGCGCTGAGTCCACATTTTTTCGACGATTGCTGCCAGGGCGGTATTTTGCGTGGCCAGCGCCACCTGAACGTGGAATTGCAGATCCCATTCGGAATCGCGGAAACATTTTTCTTTGCGCGCCTGATCCTGAATTTCCATCAGTTTCATTATGTCCTGCTTGGTCACCTGGGTCGCAGCAAACTCAGCGATATTGCTTTCTATCAGCTGACGCGCCTGGAGCAGTTCAAACGGACCATAGCTGGCAAATTCCAGACTTTCGTCCGGCACCGGAGAGTGTTTTGGAAGATTGGAAATCACATGAATGCCTGAACCTTTGCGCACTTCAACGTAGCCTTCGACTTCCAGCATAATGATGGCTTCACGCACCACGGTGCGGCTGACGCTCTTTTCATCAGCAATAAAGCGTTCGGCAGGCAGTTTATCACCGACGAGATAGACACCTTGCTCGATGCGATCTTTCAGCTCGGCAGCAAGTTGCTGATATAAACGACGTGGTTCGGTGATTTCCATATGCGCTCCAGGCAGGGTACGGCAGATGATTTGTTATACCACTTTTGCGAGCCAGTCTCCAGATTTCCCCATGAAAAAGCCGCCCTGGAGGCGGCTTCGTTGATATCAGATAAAAACGCTAACTTTGTTGTGCAGGCCCACCGACCTGAGAACTGAGTAGTTCCTCGGCGGACTGGTTTTTCAGCACCGTCCAGATAACCACGGCACCCAGCAGGTCGAAGATAGCCAGTACCGCGAACAGCGGGCTGAAGCCGATGGTGTCAGCCAGCGCACCGACCACCAGAGCGAACATGGTACTTGCGGTCCAGGCGGCCATACCGGTCAGGCCGTTGGCGGTCGCCACTTCGTTGCGTCCAAAGACGTCAGAAGAGAGCGTAATCAGTGCGCCAGACAGGGACTGGTGAGCAAAACCACCGATACACAGCAGGCCGATAGCCACGTAAGGGCTGGTGAACAGGCCGATCATCCCAGGGCCAATCATCAGCAGCGCGCCCATAGTCACGACCATTTTACGCGAGACAATCAGGTTCACGCCAAACCAGCGCTGGAACAGCGGTGGCAGGTATCCGCCGACGATACAACCCAGGTCAGCAAACAGCATTGGCATCCAGGCAAACATCGCGATTTCTTTCAGGTTAAAGCCGTAGACTTTAAACATGAACAGCGGGATCCAGGCGTTGAACGTACCCCAGGCCGGTTCTGCCAGGAAGCGCGGCAGGGCGATACCCCAGAACTGACGGGTGCCGAGGATCTGCCAGACGGACATTTTTTTGCCGTTGTTGGTTTGGTGATGGGATTCCTGACCACCAATAATGTATTCGCGTTCTTCGTCAGACAGTTTTTTCTGATCGCGCGGATGTTTGTAGAAGATCAGCCACGCCATCGCCCAGGCAAAGCTCAGTGCGCCAGAGATGACGAACGCTAACTGCCAGCTGTGCATCACGATAGCCCACACCACCAATGGTGGAGCAATCATTGCGCCGATGGAGGAACCCACGTTGAAGTAGCCGACAGCGATTGAACGTTCTTTTGCCGGGAACCACTCAGAGCTGGCTTTCAGACCCGCCGGGATCATCGCCGCTTCTGCAGCACCTACTGCACCACGCGCCAGTGCCAGGCCGCCCCAGCTTCCCGCCAGTGCCGTCGCGCCACAGAAGATAGCCCAGGTCACGGCGAAGACGGCGTAACCGACTTTGGTGCCAAGGATATCAAGGAGATAGCCCGCTACAGGCTGCATGATGGTATAAGCCGCGGAGTAGGCCGCGATAATATAGGAATATTGCTGCGTGGAAATATGCAGCTCTTCCATTAGCGTTGGCGCCGCCGCCGCTATGGTGTTACGCGTCAGGTAACCCAGCACGGTGCCAAGCGTCACCAGTGCAATCATGTACCAACGTAACCCTTTAATTTTACGCATGTAAAACCTCATCGTTATAGTATTGCCGCGCCGGAGCACGGTACATCTCGACCGTTTCCGGGAGCTGTCTTGTAACGGGAGGGCGTAACGGGAGTGACTCCCGGAACGGCCCGAACCTTGCCAGTTGTAATCGTGCATAAGTCGGTATCCGTACCGCTAATTCCGGTGTTCAAACACCGGTAATGCATTCCGTCGGCTTATATGTTGCGACGGCGAAAAGATAACTTGTCATACAACTTTAAAAGGTGAGTGACATCACAAATGTGTGAATCTTTGTGTGGTCATTATTAACCCTGCTTGAAGCCAGATACGGCGCGGCTTACGACGGGGTTTGCTCCTTAAGGGGTAATTTATTTGTCGACGTTTATTGATCTAACTCACGAAAAAAACATCGGCCTCTGGAAATTGGTGTGATAACTTTGCAGCATCTGAACACAAGCTTTAGCTTTCCGACGCTCTCGTGATAGAGGAAGACGATAATGACGCCGTTTATGACCGAAGATTTTCTGTTAGATACCGAATTTGCCCGCCGTCTGTACCACGACTACGCAAAAGACCAGCCGATTTTCGACTACCACTGCCACTTACCGCCGCAGCAGGTTGCCGAAAATTACCGTTTCAAAAACCTGTATGACATCTGGCTGAAGGGTGACCACTACAAATGGCGCGCCATGCGTACCAACGGTGTGGCTGAACGCCTGTGTACCGGTGATGCGACTGACCGTGAGAAGTTTGACGCCTGGGCTGCAACTGTTCCGCATACCATCGGCAACCCGTTATACCACTGGACGCATCTTGAACTGCGTCGTCCGTTCGGTATCACCGGCAAACTGCTGTCGCCTGCGACCGCTGATGAAATCTGGAACCAGTGCAATGACCTGCTGGCGCAGGACAAATTCTCCGCGCGCGGCATCATGAAACAGATGAACGTGAAGATGGTCGGCACCACCGACGATCCGATTGATACTCTGGAACACCACGCGGTCGTGGCCAAAGACATCTCTTTTGATATCAAAGTGCTGCCAAGCTGGCGTCCGGATAAAGCTTTCAATATCGAACAGGCGACCTTCGGCGACTACATGGCGAAGCTGGCCGAAGTCTCTGATACCGATATCCGTCGTTTCACCGATCTGCAAACCGCGCTCACCAAACGTCTCGACCACTTTGCGGCTCACGGCTGTAAAGTCTCTGACCACGCGCTGGATGTCGTGCTGTTCGCCGAATCTAACGAATCTGAGCTGGATAATATCCTGGCGCGCCGTCTGTCCGGGGAATCCCTGACCGAGCACGAAGTGGCTCAGTTCAAAACCGCCGTGCTGGTGTTCCTCGGCGCGGAATACGCGCGTCGCGGCTGGGTGCAGCAGTATCACATCGGTGCGCTGCGCAACAACAACCAGCGCCAGTTCAAACTGCTGGGCGCAGATGTGGGCTTCGATTCCATCAACGACCGTCCAATGGCCGAAGAGCTGTCGAAACTGCTGAGCAAACAGAACGAACAAAATCTGCTGCCAAAAACCATTCTCTACTGCCTGAACCCGCGCGATAACGAAGTGCTGGGCACCATGACCGGTAACTTCCAGGGCGAAGGGATGCCAGGCAAGATGCAGTTCGGTTCCGGCTGGTGGTTTAACGATCAGAAAGACGGCATGGAACGTCAGATGACGCAGCTCGCGCAGCTGGGCCTGTTGAGCCGCTTCGTGGGGATGCTGACCGACAGTCGTAGCTTCCTGTCTTATACCCGCCATGAATATTTCCGTCGCATTCTGTGCCAGATGATTGGCCGCTGGGTGGCTGCGGGTGAAGCGCCGGCGGATATCCAGCTGCTGGGCGAAATGGTGAAAAACATCTGCTTTAACAATGCGCGCGATTACTTCGCCATTGAACTGAACTAAGGCCGTTTGAGGTTGATATGCAATACATCAAGATCCATTCGCTGGATAACGTTGCCGTAGCGCTGGCGGATCTGAGTGAAGGCGCGGAAGTGACCGTGGAAAACCAGACCATCGCCTTGCGTCAGGCGATTGTTCGCGGGCATAAATTTGCCGTGTTCCCCATCGCCAAAGGCGAAAACGTGGTGAAGTATGGTCTGCCGATCGGTCATGCGCTGGCGGATATTGCGCCGGGTGAACATATTCATTCCCACAATACCCGCACCAATCTCAGCGATCTGGACGAGTACAGCTATCAACCTGATTTTCAGGCTGAAGAGGGGCAGGGGGCAGATCGTGACGTCGAGATCTACCGTCGCGCCAGCGGAGAAGTCGGGATCCGCAACGAACTGTGGATCCTGCCAACCGTCGGCTGCGTGAACGGGATTGCGCGTCAAATTCAGAACCGTTTTCTGAAAGAGACGAACAATGCCGAAGGCACCGACGGCGTGTTCCTGTTCAGCCACACCTACGGCTGCTCGCAACTGGGGGACGACCACATCAACACGCGTACCATGCTGCAAAACATGGTGCGCCACCCGAATGCGGGCGCGGTGCTGGTGATTGGCCTCGGATGTGAAAACAACCAGGTCGACGCCTTCCGCGAAACGCTGGGGGATTTCGATCCTGATCGCGTGCACTTTATGGTGTGTCAGCATCAGGATGACGAAGTGGAAGCGGGTCTCGAACAGCTGCATCAGCTGTATGAGGTGATGCGCCACGACAAACGTGAGCCGGGTAAACTGAGCGAGCTGAAGTTCGGTCTGGAGTGCGGCGGGTCCGATGGTCTGTCAGGCATTACCGCCAACCCGATGCTGGGCCGCTTCTCGGATTATATGATCACCAATGGCGGCACCACCGTGCTGACCGAAGTGCCGGAGATGTTCGGTGCGGAGCGCATCCTGATGAGCCACTGCCGCGACGAAGAGACGTTTGAAAAAACCGTCACCATGGTGAACGACTTCAAACAGTATTTCATCGCCCACAACCAGCCGATTTACGAAAACCCATCACCGGGCAACAAAGCGGGTGGCATCACCACGCTCGAGGAGAAATCCCTCGGCTGTACGCAAAAAGCCGGTGCCAGCCAGGTGGTTGATGTGCTGCGCTACGGCGAGCGCCTGAAAACGCACGGTCTGAATCTGCTCAGTGCGCCGGGGAACGACGCCGTCGCCACCAGTGCGCTGGCTGGCGCGGGCTGTCACATGGTGCTGTTCAGTACCGGTCGCGGAACCCCGTACGGCGGTTTTGTGCCGACGGTGAAAATTGCCACCAACAGCGAGCTGGCGGCGAAGAAGAAGCACTGGATAGATTTTGACGCCGGGCAGTTAATTCATGGCAAAGCTATGCCGCAGCTGCTGAATGAGTTCATCGATACCATTGTGGATTTTGCTAACGGTAAACAGACCTGCAATGAAAAGAACGACTTCCGCGAACTGGCGATTTTCAAAAGTGGCGTGACCTTATAAGGTGTCGCATGTGTTGCCGGGTGGCGGCTGCGCCTTACCCGGCCTACAAGGTCAACGCAAAACGGCAACCAAAGGTTGCCGTTTTTTTATGTTTTCTCCCTCTCCCTGTGGGTGTACGGTCCGGGGACATGGTAGACAGGTGTTCGGGGACATGGTGAACACTATTT
>RCUN01000031.1_pt1 | contig 196861 bp, 175 predicted proteins | sample 2166181 | NCBI WGS metagenome assembly RCUN01 (sample SAMN09932603, study PRJNA488358) | compost metagenome | feature: garden; material: soil; isolation source: compost soil in crotononitrile-enriched culture | place: Germany: Experimental Botanical Garden Goettingen | collected 2016-01-27 | reverse complement strand
AGGCAGAGCCGTCAGATTTACAGTCTGATCCCTTTGGCCGCTCGGGAACCCCTCCCCAAGTGCGAGGCGCATACTAACAGATCTGTCGTGCTTGTGAACCCCTTGGCAGGGATTTTTAATGCTTAAAGGATTGGGTTGACGGCCGATAAGCAATGAAACCCTCATTTCCAAGATTTATCCCATGCTGCCCAGTGTCATTCGTGATCGCCTGCTCGTCGATGAAACCCAGTTGGGCCAGCGGCTCAACCAGGATCTCCGTCAGGGGGACAGGGCCGACTTCAGGCTGCACCTGGCGCTGCTGACCGACGCAGTCGAGGAGCAACCCTGGTTTGGGGCCGCCCCGACGGCGGCGCCGCCAGCGCAGACATGGCGCACCCGTTTCGGTTTGATGCCCGAGGCCGCCTTGGCGGGCGAGCCGGGGGAATCAGGTGCCTGGGCACTCAACGAGCGCCTGCAGCAGGGGGGCTGCATGGCCGATGTGCGGCTCTGGCTGGCGCTGCGATCTCCCCCGCTGGTCAACCGGACACCGGCGCTGGATCCCGCCGTGTATGACAATCTGTCTGCTCTCGGGCGGGAACGCTGGCAGGGCAAGCTCGCCTCCGAACCCAGGGGGGAGGATCCCTTGCTGATGCTGCCGTTGCTGGATGATCTGACGCGGGGGGTGGATGCTCGCTTGCGCTGGCTGGCCTGATGCCAGAGGCGCAGGGAGAAGATGCAAAAAGGCGGGATGACCCGCCTTCTTGCACAATGGATGGGATAACCGGGATTAGGCGTCGGCTTCATCCACCTCGGGAACGTCCTTGCCTGTGACCGCCGCGCGGCGGGCGAGGGGTTTCTCGATATGGCGATTGAGCTGGCGCTCCAGCTTCTGGCCCAGATCCGTGATGGCGGCATACAGATCCTCGTGCTCTGCCTGCGCAAACAACTTGCCGTTGGGAATGCCGGCGGTGGCTTCGACGATATACATCAAACGCTCTTTGGAGATGATCACATGGGGTGTGATAAGAGGCACCTGAAGACGCTCGAGCTTTTCAAAACGGGATTCAATGCGCTCGCGGATGGCTGGGGTAATGTCGATGATTTTACTGGTCATTTCGATTTTCATATTGGCCCCCTTCGGGTCGTCTTGCTTGTGTCTTCACCCTCAGATTACCCATGTGGTCGAATCAAAATGTGATGCGCGTCACAAAATATCCCCTTAGTGATCCGGCAATCCCTAAATTGTGAGCTTTTCCCGTTTCATGCCAAAAACCGCTTGAGCTCAGCGAAACGGGCAGGCAGTATGCGCGAATAGGATCGTTTCTGTCCCCCCTTGGCAGCGCCTTGTGTCGACCCGATGTCTGGTTTTCACCGCTCAGTCTCGCATTTTCTCTACCCACATCGTTTATCGCATCGCAAAAGGATTGCCATGCGCCGGTGGAGATATGCGCACAAACGGATATGCTTTTCTGCATGTGTCGGGGTGGATAACGTGGTTGTAGTGTTGGAGTTGTAAATGAAGCAACAAGCCACCCAGATGATGTGGTTTTATGATCGGCAGCATGAGCAGTGGAGTCTGTCTGATCATCTCTCTTGCCAGCCCTGGCAAGGGGAGGGGGCTCATCCCTGGGCCAGCCAGCTGGCGCCAGAAGATGAATCCGGTTTCGCCGATTTTCTCGCAAGACTCCACCATTCGGGCCAGCCCGGCCAGTTCATCGGCCACCTCTGCGATGAGGCAGGCACAGTGCATCACGTGCTCTGGTACGGCCAGTATGTGCCGGCCCAGCAGCTCTGCTGCGGCTGGCTGGCGCCCCTGGAGATGGCTCACAACGCCGCGAGCCGCGTCGAGCCGCCCGCCAGTCTGGCCCCGCCGCTTCCCCTGCTGCAAGCCCCCTTGCTGGCCCAGCTGGCGCAGGCGCTCTCCGCGAGGACTGGCCTCGATTTCTGCCATACCCTGGTCAACGAGCTGGCTCACATCCTGGGGGCCAACGCGGTCTGGCTGACGGAGCGGGTGGGCCTTGACCGGCTCAGGGTGCTGGCGAGCCACGGCATCGACTTCAAGGAGTACGACCTGGCGGACATGCCCTGCCAGCAGCTCTATCGGGGCGCCGCCAGTGCGACCCCCATCAGCGAACCCCTGACCGGCTGCTCCTGCCTGCCCCCTGGCCAGCACTACTATGCGCAGCCCCTGCTGGATCGCAGTGGCCAGATCCTGGGCCATCTCGCCCTGCTGTTCCCGAACCAGACCCAGACCGCCGATCTGGGATCCGTGCTGACCATCTTCTCGGTGCGCATGGTGGCGGAGCTGGAGCGGCTGCAGAGCGACGCCCTGATGCGACTCTCTGCGGTGGCGTTCGAAACCCATGAAGGCATCATCATCACGGATCCGGACTTCAAGATCCTGCGGGTCAACTACGCCTTCAGCCAGATCACCGGCTTCGACAGCCAGGGGGTGATAGGCCTGCACCTTGGCAACGACCTCTGGTCCGGTCTCGGGGGGCTCGGCTATGAGCTCAACGCTCTGGATCGCTGGCAGGGAGAGACGCTGCGCCTGCACGCCGACGGCCATGTCTACCCCCAGTGGGAAATCGTCACGCCGGTGCAGGATGACAAGGGGGGCATCAGCCACTACGTCATCTTCTTCGAAGACATCTCCGAGCGTAAGGCGGCGGAGCGCCGCATCCAGGATCTCGCCTATTACGACGAGCTGACCGGTTTGCCCAATCGCCGCCAGCTTCACGAGACCCTGGCCCAGGCGTTCAGCGAGGCGAGCCGCGAGCACCTGATCGGCGCCCTGCTGTTCATCGATCTCGATCACTTCAAGACCATCAACGACTCCCTCGGTCATGCCACCGGCGACTGGCTGCTCAAGGAGGTGGCGAACCGCCTCAAGCGGCTGGTGCGGCAGGGGGATTGTCTGGCCCGGCTCGGCGGCGACGAGTTCGTGTTGCTGCTGCCCGGCCTCTCCATCAGCCCGCCCCAGGCGGAGATGCAGGCCGATCTCATCGCCGAGCGGCTCATCGGCGAGATTGCCGCCCCCTACAGTCACGGGGGCCAGGTGCTGCACATCGGGGCCAGCGTCGGCATCACGCTCTTCCCCGGAAGGGAGCAGGAGGCCGGGGATCTGCTCAAGCAGGCCGACACCGCCATGTACCAGGCCAAGTCGGCGGGTCGCAAGACCCGGCGTTTCTTCGATGCCTCCATGCAGTTGCAGGCGGACCGGCGTCTGCTCATTCACAACGAGCTGCGCAGCGCCCTCAACAATCAGGAGCTGACCCTCCACTATCAGCCCCAGCACATGGTCGAAGGGGGGGACATCATCGGGGTGGAGGCGCTGATCCGCTGGCAGCCGCCTGGCCGTGCCCTGGTCTCGCCCGCCGAGTTCATCCCCATCGCCGAGGAGACGGATCTCATCGTCGACATCGGCAACTGGGTGTTGCATGAAGCCTGTACCCAGTATGTCTCCTGGGAGGAGAACGGGATCCACGTGCCCCAGCTGTCGGTCAACGTCAGTGCCAAGCAGTTCCATGCCCACGATTTCGTCGATCGGATCCACGATGTGCTGGCCGCCACCGGCATGGATCCCTCCTGCCTGAACCTGGAGATCACCGAGTCCGTGGTGCTCGGTCATGCGGAGGACACCATCAGCAAGATGGCCGAGCTCAAGACCCTTGGCATCAGTTTCGCCATCGACGATTTCGGCGCCGGCTACTCCTCCCTGAGCTACCTCAAGCGGCTGCCCGCCGACGAGCTCAAGATCGACCGCTCCTTCATCCAGGACATCCCCAAGGATGGCGACAACATGGCCATAGTGGAGGCGGTGATCGCCATGGCCCGTCACATGGGATTCAACGTGACGGCCGAGGGGGTGGAGTCCCGCCAGCAGCTGGAGTTCCTGCAGGCGCAGGGCTGCCATTTCTTCCAGGGCTATCTCGCCTCCAAGCCGCTGCCCGTGCCCTATCTGGAGCGCTACATCAGCCGCCTGAGCCGCCATGATCGCGCCGCCCCTGCCGACAAAAATAGTGTGGCGTAGCGCCCATCTTTAACGGGTAGAATGAAGGTATCTCACCACCGCCAACGGGCGGTGGTTATGCCTCTTCTTTAGGGAGAATGCCTTTCGTGAAAGCCGTGCAGGGAATCATCTTTTCGGCGCTGTGCGTGCCAGGGTTAGTGGCACCCGTCTTTGCGCAAACCATGGAGCAGTCCCTCTATCGCGAGGGTTATGACGCCGTGCGTGCCAATGATCAGGAGCGTTTCCAGCAGATCCGCGCCCGCCTCAACCACTATCCGCTGCTGCCCTATCTGGATTACTACCAGCTGGCGTTCCGGCCCGGGGCGGCAGATTACAACGACGTGACCCGCTTCATCCGCCAGCACGGGGATACCCCCCAGTCCAACCGTCTGGAGCGCAGCTACCTCACCTACCTGGCCCAGAGCCAGCAGTGGTCCCAGTTCCTGCGCTTCTACCCGGCCAAGCCGAACTCTACCGATCTGCTCTGCATGCACTACCAGGCCCGCTATTACACCGGCCACAAGAGCGAGGCCCTGCAGGAAGCGGGCAAGCTCTGGCTGAGCGGCCAGTCCAGACCCGATGCCTGTGATCCCCTGTTCCAGCTCTGGCAGCAGGCGGGCCTGCGCACCCAGGAGAAGATCTGGCAGCGGATGAACCTGGCCTTCGAGGCGCAGAACCCCAATCTCATCCGCCACCTCGGCGCCCAGCTGGGGGGCAGTCTGAAACCCTATGGGGATCAGATGATAGCCCTGTTTGATCAACCGGCCAGGGCGATGAACCCGGCCTCCTTCTCGACGGCGCCGCAGTCGATACAGCTGCTCTCCCTCGGGCTGGCCCGCTATGCCAACGAGCAACCCGAGCCCGCCCTGCGCCAGCTGGGGGAGATGAAGCGCCGCTTCGGCCTGAACCAGGCCGAGGTTGCTCGGGTGGAGCGGGCCGCCGCCCGCCGCCTGCTGCTCGATCGCTCCCTGGCCCAGCGCAGCTGGCTGGATGCGACCCTGGTGCGGATGAAGGATGCCGAGCTGGTGGAGCTGCGGGCACGGCTCGCCATCTGGGAGCAGGATTGGCGCGGCCTCGAAGGCTGGGTCAAGCGGATGCCCATGGCACTGCAGAAGGAGGATCGCTGGCGCTACTGGCTGGCGCGCTCACTGGAGGTGCAGGGTCGACAAAAACCGGCGCGGGAGCTCTATCTCGAGACCGCCAATCTGCGCGGCTTCTATGGCTTCATGGCGGCGCAGCGCACCGGTGTGCCCTATCGCATCAAGAACCAGAGCGTGGGGCACAAGGTGCCGGACTGGCGCACCGCCAGCAGCCGCTGGCCTTTCCTGGTGCGGGTGCGCGAGTTGCTGGCGATGAACGAGATCACGGCGGCGCGCTCTGAGTGGATCCACAACATGGATCGCAACCCCGTGGCCCAGCGCCTGGAGTTCGGTCATATCGCCCTCAACCAGGGCTGGCACGAGCTGGCGATCCTCTCCAGCATCCGGGCCGAGGCCTGGGATGCGATCGACTTGCGCTTCCCCTTGCCCCTCAAGCGCACCTTCTCCCAGATGGCGCAGGAGCGCACCATGAACACCAGCCTGCTCTACGCCATCTCCCGCCAGGAGAGCGCCCTCTATCCGCTGGCGCAGTCGCCGGTCGGGGCGCGTGGCCTGATGCAGCTGATGCCGGCCACCGCGAGGGAGACCGCCAGCAAGCTGGGAGTACCTTATCGCAACGAGCAGCAGCTGTTCGATCCCGCCATGAACATCCGCCTCGGCAGCGCCTACCTCAAGCGGCTGCTGGACGTCTATGACGGCAACCGGATCCTGGCGGCGGCGGCCTATAATGCGGGCCCCGGCAGGGTCAAGCGCTGGCGGGATCAGAGCACCAACAAGCCGATGGATGTCTGGGTGGAGAGCATCCCCTATAGAGAGACGCGCAACTACGTCCAGAACGTGCTCTCCTTCGATCTCATCTACCAGCACAAGCTGCAGCAGCCCCTGCGTTTCATGTCGGAGCGCGAGCTCAATCACGCCTATTGAGAACCGAGGCAGTCGCGTCGGCGACTGCCTCCCATTCTTGCCTCAGAATGGTTATTATCCCTTAAGCTTTGTTACAAAAGGAAACCTGTCAGGTGATCGGGCGCCGCGTCTTGGTCTGACTGGTTCGATATAATGCCCGATCAACACAGACAGGCTTCCCCAACAAAGGAATTGAGAGTGGCAACGATCAAAGACGTATCTCAGCTGGCGAATGTGTCCATTTCGACGGTGTCGCGAGTCATCAACAACACGGCGCAGGTTGCACCCGAGAAGCGCGAGGCCGTGCTCGCGGCCATGAAGGAGCTGAGTTTTCGTCCAAACAGCTTCGCCCAGGCCCTGGTAAGCAAGCGTTCCAACTGCATCGGTGTCCTGGTTGGGGATCTCTGTGGTGGCCCCTTCTTCGCCCAGATGATGCGTGGCATCGAGAGCATGGTCGACAAGGCGAACAAGTTCACCATAGTGGTCTCCGGCAACCATGACGCGGCCCGGGAGCGTCACGCCATCCAGGCGCTGCTGCAACGCCAGTGTGACGCCCTGATCCTGCACAGCAAGGCGCTGCCGGACGAAGAGCTGAGCGAGCTGGCGTCGGGGTCCACCCCCATCGTCTTCATCAATCGCCAGGTGCCGGGCTGCGAGGAGCGCTGCGTCTGGCTCGACAACCAGGCGGGCATCACCACGGCCTGTCAGCACCTGCTGGACGCGGGACACAGCCGGATCGCCTTCATCACCTCGGATGACGAGGAGTTCGTCGATGGCCAGCAGCGGATGGCCGGCTATCGCGTCGCCCTGCAACGGGCCGGCATCGAGCTGGATCCTGCCCTCATCGGTCGCGCCTTCGCCGACGAGAAGGGGGGCTATGTGGCCATGAGCGAGCTGCTGGAGCGCGGCGTTCCCTTCACGGCCGTGCTGGGCTTCAACGATGCCATGGTGGCGGGGGCCATCTCCTGCCTGCTGGAGCGGGGCTACAAGATACCGCAACAGGTCTCCGTGGTCGGCTTCGACGACATCCCCTATGCCCGTTACATCTATCCCAAGCTCACCACGGTGCGCTACCCCATCGAGGAGATGGGAGAGCGGGCCGCAGAGCTGGCCTTGCGCCTGCTGGATCACAAGCCGGTAGAGGGTCTGGCGCTCAAGTTTGAAGCGGAACTGGTACGCCGGGAGTCTGTGGCCTGAGCGATGGATTGGCCCCAAGTGGGCCAATTTTCTCGCCAAACATTGAAAGCGCTTTCAGAAATCCTTTTCAACTGTGATCCGCTTCAAAGCTTTTTGACCGCGCTGCCACTAGGATAGGCCCACGAATTAGGAGCGTGCGCTCCCGATTTTCCCGCTGTGGGAGGTAACCGGTTGATCCGGCTATTTCCTTCGTTACTTTCGACGGTCATCATAGGATGGCCGTTTTTTTTTTGCCGAGATTTTGCCGATGACGACCGAACATGAGTATCAGACGGGAATAGTGGGTGCAGGCTGGCTGGGGTTGCCGTTGGCCCGGGCATTGCAGGCGCAGGGCCAGTCCGTCGCCGTGACAGTCAGCTCCCTCGAGAAGGCGACCCGGTTGCGTGACGGGGGCATCGCGGCCTGGCCGCTGCTGCTGGCTCCGGACATGGCGGGCCCGCTGCCGTTTCGCTGCCGCGATCTGGTGATCTGCGTGCCCCCCAGCAAGACCGAGGATTACCCGGCGTCGGTGGCACGGCTGTGTCAGCTGGCCAGGGCGGCAGGTGCTGGCAAGGTGCTCTTTATCAGCGCGACCTCGGTGTGGGCGCCAGGGCAGGGGGAGGATGAGACCCCGAGTCCGGCCAGCGCGAGGGGAGAGCGGATGCGGGCGGCAGAACTGGCTGTCCAGGAGGGCGGCTTTGCCTGCGCCATGGTGCTGCGTCCGGCCGGCCTCTACGGCCCGGACAGGCACCCCGGGTGCTTCCTCGCGGGCAAGACGCTGGCAGGAGGAGGGCAGGCGGTGAACCTGGTGCATCTGGACGATGTGGTGGCAGCCTGCCAGCTGATGCTGGCGGTGGGGCAGGAGGGGGACACCTACAACCTGAGCGCCCCGGTCCACCCGCGCCGGGAGCAGCTCTATCCCTTCGCGAGCCGTCTGCTCGGGCTGGCGCCCCCGCAGTTCATCGAGCCGGCGGGGGATTTTTCCCCCATCGAGGGGCAGCGCATCTGCCAGCGACTGGGTTTTGTCTATCGCTGGCCGGATCCGGCCCACTGGTTTGCCGCGCAGGCGTCCTTGCAAGGGTGAGTCAGGATGGGCTTCAACCTGGTCTTCTTTGCCGATGGCTGGGCCCGCGAGCCTTGTGCGGTGCGGGCCCGCCGGGCAATTGAGGTTTGCCAAGGGCGGGATCGCCCCCTATCATGCCGCCATCCATGATAGAGAGAGCAGTAATGATGGAAGAGACAAAGCGTCATCCCGATGGGGAGCTGTTGCTGAGAACCCTGGCGATGCCAGCCGATACCAACCCCAATGGCGATATCTTCGGGGGCTGGATCATGTCCCAGATGGATATAGGTGGGGGCATCATGGCCAAGGAGCTGGCAAAAGGACGCATCTGTACCGTCTCGGTGGAGGGCATGACCTTCCACAGCCCGGTCAAGGTGGGCGACGTGGTGTGCTGCTACGGTCGCTGCCTGAAGGTGGGGCGCAGCTCCATGCGCCTCAAGCTGGAGGTCTGGGTCAAGCCGGTGCTGCGGGAGAACGAGGCCCAGCGTTACTGTGTGACTGAGGGGGTCTTTACCTATGTGGCCATCGACGATCAGGGTAAATCACGCCCCGTTCCGGTCTGAATCTGCTCAGATGAGCCGGGCGTTGATGATGGATATTTCCTGCTCAAGCCCGGTTTTTTGCCGTATCATGCGTTCCAGCATCTCTTCCGAGCCGACGCACTGAGCCGTGTCGAACAGACAGAGATCGCACTGGGGATCCCGTCTGATCTGATAGATGGTGGAAAGCTCCACTTGATGACAAGTTCCTTGTTGATCATAAAATGTCACGCGGTACTGGTGCTGTCTCGCCATTGCGGGATCCCTCATGGATGAGTCGGGCCGGACACGAATAATGAGACTAGTCGGCGTCTATGACCTCTGTGAGGCTCATGGTGCGTTGCAGAGGCAGGTGATTGTTAGCCAATGAAAAATAGTTATCGGATTCTGGGGACGTCCCTGCTGACGCTGGGGCTGGTTGGTTGTTTCGAGGTGCCGGATCAGGATCACCTGGTCACGGCGGCGGGCATAGTGCCCGGCGTCGATTGTCAGAAGCCGCCTCTGGTGGCGCTGGCTTCCACCGCCTTGCCCCGCGAGTTCGGCATCACCGTCTGGAATCTCTACAAGGGTCAGCGCAAGAACTGGCGTGAAGGGCTGAACGAGTACGCCAAGTCGCAGGATCTGGTGCTGCTGCAGGAGTCGGCGACCCGGCCCGAGATGCTGCACTGGCTCCGTGCGGGTGATTTTCAGTGGCAACAGCTGCAGGCGTTCACCCAGGGAGGCGTCTCTTTCGGTGTCATGACGGTGGCCAAGACACCGCAGGCTTTCGTCTGTGGTGTGCGCTCCCCCGAGCCGCTGCTGCGCATCCCCAAGTCCGGTCTGGTGAGTCTCTACCCCTTGCAGGGGGATCCTGACGGTGTGCTGGTGGTCAACCTGCATGCGGTCAATTTCGAGTTAGGGATGGCCACCTTCCGCGAGCAGCTCAACGATCTGACCGCATTGATCCATCGCCATCAGGGTCCTGTCATCCTGGGGGGAGACTTCAATACCTGGAGCGACAAGCGCGAGTTCTGGCTGAACAAGCTGGTTGGGGAGCTTGGCCTGCAGGAAGCCATCCCTGTGCCTGATTTGCGCCGTACTGCCTTCGGTCGCCCGCTGGATCACCTCTACTACCGCAACCTGGACCTGGTGGAAGTGAGCTCACCGGCCACCGATGCTTCGGATCACAATCCCATCATGGCGCGATTCGCGGCCCAGGCCATCACCCCCTGAGGGGTGATGGCTGGTAGATAAAAAAATACCCCGCACTCGCGGGGTATTTTTTTGTACGGTGATAAGCAATCAGCTGTTGTTCTTCACGAACAGGGTCAGCTCCTGCCCCGGCTTGAGGTAGTCGGTCTTGCCGAGCTGGTTCCAGCGCATCACGTCGTTGACGGCGACCTGGAAGCGGGCGGCGATGGAGGAGAGAGAATCCCCGCGACGTACTTGATAGACCATGGACTTGTTGCTGCCCTTGCCCTGCTTGGGCCAGACCACCAGCTTCATGCCTGGTTTCAGGGCCGACTTGGTGCTCAAGCCGTTCCACTTGGCCAGATCGGCGTGGGTTACCCCGTGGGCCTGACTGATGCTCCACAGATTGTCACCGGAGCGCACCTGATACTGGATCTTGCTGCCACTGCGGCTGGCCAGTTGCTGGGGCTTGCTGCGGGTGACCTGGCTCGCGGTGCCGCCGTTGGGGATCACCAGGCTCTGGCCACGGCGCAGATTGTTGCCGCGCAGATTGTTGGCCAGCTTGAGCTGCTGCACGCTCACCCCGTGGTTCTGGGCGATGCGGGAGAGGGTATCGCCGCTGGTGACCTGATAGGAGCGCACACCACGGGTGCGTTCACGCTTGGGCAGATCGGCCAGGGCCAGCTCCAGGGTGTCGGCGTACTCGATGGGTACCAACAGGTTGTCGGTGCCCCGGGGCGAGGTCATGCCACGCTTGAGTGCCGGATTGAGGGCCTTGAGCTGGGAAGCGGAGACGCCTGCCAGCTGCGCCGCCACGTTCAGATCGATCTGGCCACCCGTGTTGATGGTCCGTAACTGCGGCTTGTTGGCCAGCACCGGCAGGGTAACATTGTACTTGTCCGCATTGCGGATCATGTCAGCCATGGCCAGGATCTTGGGCACAAACATCCGGGTCTCACGGGGCAGGTCCAGCGACCAGTAATCGGTCGGCCGGCCGGCCTTCTGATTGCGGATGATGGCGTTGCGTACCCGGCCTTCACCGGCATTGTAAGCGGCCAGCGTCTGCAGCCAGTCACCGTCGAAGAAACGGTTCAGGTACTCCAGGTAGTTCAGGGCGGCATTGGTGGACGCCAATACATCGCGGCGGCCGTCATACCAGTTGTCCTGGCGCAGGCCGAAGTTCTTGCCGGTCGCCGGAACGAACTGCCAAAGACCCACCGCATTGCTGCGGGAGCGGGCATTGGGATCGAACGTGCTCTCGATCATGGGGATGGTAATAAGCTCCATTGGCAGCTCACGCCGTTCGATTTCCTCTACCATCAGGTACAGGTAGGGCTCGGCCCGGCTGGCAATGGTCGCCATATGCCTATCATTGCGCAGTAACCAATCACGCTGCTGGCGGATACGAGCGTTGTCGTGCGAGTCCAGCTGCATATCATCGCTGATACGCACCCACAGGTTATCGGTGTCATCCATCTCTTCTAACTGTTCGTCGCCGAACAGCATTCGGGAAGAGTGTTTCTTATATGTTTTCTTGCTGACTTGGGGGGATTTGATCGGCTCGATTGCCGTTACCGCCCGGTCATCCTGATGGCTCAGGTTTTGACAGCCGCTGAGAAACAGCGCCGCCAATAAGGCCGTTCGTAGCTTCATCTCGCTCAGGTCATCTCTTGAAAAACAGCTCGCATCATAAGGGGCAATGGCCCCCTGATCAAGGTTTGTTCAAAAAACGTCCTTCCAGCCCCTCAGTACGGTGAAGGTATCCTCTGGATTTTCCAAGCATTTAAGGGCGTATTTCTCAGCAGAAAATTTCACTGAGTCCTCATTGCAGCGCAGAAAAACATTGAAATGCCGCTCATCCCCCAGGCGTGAGGGGAGACTCGGCAAGCCCTGCTGACGCAGCTTGCTGATCACCCCGATCCGCCGCTGGATCGCCAGGTTGTCCGGCTCGACCGCATGGGCGAAACGCAGGTTGGAGAGGGTGTATTCATGGGCACAATAGAGGAGGGTGTCATCGGGCAGGGCCGCGAGCCGCTGCAGGGATCCGTACATCTGGGCGGGGCTGCCCTCGAACAGGCGACCACAGCCGGCACTGAAGAGGGTATCACCACAGAACAGCATGCCATTGCCGTGATAGGCGATGTGGCCCAGGGTATGGCCGGGGATGTGGAGGACATCCAGGCTCAGGCCGTGCCAGTTGATCTGATCGCCGTCATCGAGCCACTGGCCGTGATGATCCGGCATGGGGTCATGTTTGGGGCCATAGAGGCGGGCATGAGGGAAATGATGAAGCAGATCCGTGACGCCACCCACATGGTCGCGATGATGGTGGGTCAGCAGTATGGCGTCGAGCTCAAGCCCGAGTGTCTTGAGCCGCTCCAGCACGGGGGTTGCCTCGCCCGGATCCACGACCAGGCAGTGATTTTCGTGTCGGATCAACCAGATGTAGTTGTCGCTGAAGGCGGGAACTGTGATGACGGTATACATGGGTCGGCTTCTCTTTGTGTTCTCTTTGTGGAAGGGATCTTATATAACAAGATGGCATTCGCACCCCGGATTGGTCCCATTATGCAGCTGGCACGTACCGAACAACAGATCGCGATCCCGACCAGCTGGTCGGCACTGCCCATGGGTGACTGGGTGGCGGCCGAGATCCAGGAGCGGCTCGACAACTGGTGCCCCCATCTGTTTGGCTACCATCTGCTGAAAATTGGCGCCCTGAGCGCCGAGCTCTCCTGCGGCAGTTCCACCATTCGCCACCAGCTGGGTGTCGCCCCCGGCGGGCGTCTGCTGGATATCAAGGGCGATCCCCTTGCCTTGCCGATCCGCACCGCCAGCGTGGATGCCTGCCTGCTCGCCCATTGTCTCGACTTTTCACCGGATCCCCACCAGGTGCTGCGCGAGGCTGAGCGGGTGCTGACCGATGACGGCTGGCTCATCGTCAGTGGCTACAACCCCACCAGCCTGGTCGGTTTGGGTCATTACCTGCCTTTCATGCGACAGCACCTGCCCTGGTCGGCGCGCATGTTCACCCCGGCCCGGGTGACCGACTGGTTGCAACTGCTGGGGTGCGAGGTGATGTTTGACGATCGCTTCGGCTTCTCCTTCATGGGGAAGCAGAGCCGGATCGGCTGGTGGCGGGAGAGTGTGGGGCGGGATTACTGCAGAGCCTTTGCCTCTGTCTATGTGATAGCCGCCCGCAAGCGGCGTTTCCCCGTCACCCCGGTGCGCCGTCGCTGGCGCCTGCCGGAGTCGATGGCGGCGCCTGGCATGGCGCGCCAGGGCTGGTGACGAGGGTGTCCCGGCAGACCGCTTGCCGTTCCCTTCGTTAATATAGAAGCATAGGCCTGCATGGCATCTCAGGGCTGGTAACCCGTGTCTTCGGCGAGTTCCTTGCCGCTGGCGGCATCGCGCGCCAGTTCATCGCAGCGTTCGTTTTCCGGGTGGCCGGAGTGCCCCTTGACCCAGAGCCACTCGATCTGATGGCGGGCCACTTCGGCATCCAGCTCTTTCCAGAGATCGACGTTCTTGACCGGTTGGCGACTGGCGGTCATCCAGCCTTTCTTCTTCCAGCCGATGATCCACTGGGTGATCCCCTGGCGCACATACTGGCTGTCGGTGGTCAGGCGAACCTGGCAGGGTTCGTTCAGGGTGCGCAGTCCCATGATGGCGGCCATCAGCTCCATCCGGTTGTTGGTGGTCAGCCGATAGCCCCCTGCCAACTCCTTGCGGTGCTTGCCATAGACCATGACGGCGCCATAGCCGCCGGGGCCCGGATTGCCGAGGCAGGAACCATCCGTATACAAATCAATCTTTTTTAGCATGTGTCTTGGGGTAAACTAGCGAATAAAACCGAAGTTTGACATGGATTCGATCATGAGCACACCCCAACTGAATCGCCAGATCATTCTGGATACTGAAACCACAGGTATGAACACGGCAGGCGGCCCCATCTATCAGGGTCACCGCATCATCGAGATCGGCTGTGTGGAGGTGATCAACCGCAAACTGACGGGCAACCATTTCCACGTCTACATCAAGCCGGATCGGCTGGTGGACCCCGAGGCCATCCAGGTGCACGGCATCACCGACGCCTTCCTGGCGGACAAGCCTTCCTTTAGCCAGATAGCCGACGACTTCATCGCCTTCATCCGCGGCGCAGAGATCATCGCCCACAACGCGCCCTTTGACGTGAGCTTCATGGACTATGAGTTCAGCAAGCTCGGCCTCGGTTTCAAGACGGCGGACATCTGCGGCATCACGGATACCCTGGCGATGGCGCGGGATCTTTTCCCCGGCAAGCGCAACAACCTGGATGTGCTGTGCGATCGCTACGGCATTGACAACTCCCACCGTACCCTGCACGGAGCCTTGCTCGATGCGGAGATCCTGGCGGACGTCTACCTGCTGATGACGGGTGGCCAGACCAAGCTCAATCTGGCCAGCGAGAGCAACGAGAATGACAGCAACCAGGACACAGGGATCCGCCGGCTGGAGAGCAACCGGCCCCCCCTCAAGGTGGTGCGCGCCAGCGACGAGGTGGTCGCCGTCCATGAGGCCAGGCTGGATCTGGTGCAGAAGAAAGGGGGAGCCTGCCTGTGGCGGCAATGAGTTCGCTCTGGGGGGGCCTGCTGCTGCTGACCTCCCTCTCCGGCATGGCCAACGAGGTGTTTGCCCCCTCCGACATTCCGCTGCTCGACAACCGCTTTCGCATCGATTACGGGGTCAAGGAGATCACCTTCATCATCAAGCGCAAGCCGGGCACGCCGTCGGTGATCCTGGTGCGGCCGGATGGCAGCAAGCTCTATGTGGGCAAGGTGACGCCGCCGGATGTGGGCTGGCTGACGCAGCAGGATCAGGATCTCATCACTGTGCGCAACCCCATGCCGGGCCCCTGGCAGGCCATCGGCGAGGTGGACCCCGACAACAGGGTGCGCCTGCTCACCGATATCCGGCTCGAGAGCGAGCCGTTGCCGACCCGTCTCTATCAGGGGGAGCGGATCAAGCTGCAATCCCGGCTGCTGATCGACGGGGCGGCGCCGGGGGCGGGCTACTACCTCTCCGATCTCGGCATGACGGTGAAGCTGCAACAGTTCAACGATGCGGCCCAGAGCGGGGAGCCCATAGCTGAGGAGACCCTCGGACACTACCTCGATGATGGCAAGGGGCTCGATGAGGTGCCCGGGGATGGCGTCCTGACCGCCGAGGCGGTGCTGGACGTGCCGGCAGGCAAGTATCGCGCCCTCTACAGCACCGGCAATCAGGTGTTCTCCCGTGCCCAGTCCCAGCAAGTGCTGCTCTTCCCCTGGCCACTGAGCTACACCCTGGATGCCCCTTCCGGTGACATTGGGGCCAGGCTCTCCTTGCTCATCGATGCCGACGAGCTGGATCCGGCCTCAGTGGTGATCCAGGGCAAGGCCATCGACAGCGCAGGGGTCAGCATGGCCTTCAATGCAGTGGCAACCGAGCCCCGCCTTGGGGTCGATCTCTCCGCCCTCAAGGCGGCGGGTCAGTACAGGGTGGAGGCGACCCTGTTTGGCACCACCCGGCTCGGCCGCGAGGTGCAACTGCAACTGCCGGTCAAGTCGTTCACCATCATGCCGCCACCGGCGCCCACCCCTTCAGCGGCATCTCCCACTTCGGCGGCGGTACCGACCAAGGCCAAGTTTGAGGAGCGGGAGAGCCCGGTCTGGTTGCCCTGGGCCCTGGGAGGCGGCGGCCTGCTGCTGCTCCTGCTGGGGGCGGGTGGCTTCATCCTGCTGCAAAAACGCCGCACCCTGCACAAGGCGATGGCGGCCCAGAAGGCGCAAAGCGAGGCTGCGGCCCCGGCGGCGCAGGCGCCCAAGCTGGATCTCAATCTGCCAGAGCAGTAGCCCGCGCTCAATGCAAAGAAGCCGCCCTTTGGGCGGCTTCTTCATGATGGCGAGGTAGCGTTCAGTGGACACCCCTATCTCAGTGGGCGCCGATATAGATGTCCTTGTACTGTTCGCGGATCTCGAGGAACTTCTCCAGGTTGGCCAGCATCAGATCCACCAGCAGGGGATCGAAGTGCTCTCCCTTCTCTGCTCTGATCAGCGCCAGTACCTGGTCCAGTGGCCAGGCCTGCTTGTAGCAGCGATCCGACCCCAGGGCATCGAACACGTCCGCCAGCGCGACTATGCGCCCCTCCAATGGGATGGCATCCCCTTTAAGTCCGCGGGGGTAGCCGGTGCCGTTCCACTTCTCGTGATGGTTGCCGGCTATGGTGGCCCCTATCTGGAACAGCGCGAGATCGCTGCCGGAGAGCATGTCTTGCCCCAGCTGGGCGTGGGTCTTCATGATCTCCCACTCATCCGGGGTGAGCTTGCCCGGCTTGTGCAAGATGGCATCCGGGATCCCCACCTTGCCGATGTCGTGCAGGGGAGAGGCGCGCTTGATGAGCTCGCACCTGTCTTCGTTCATGTCGAGCAACTGGCAGAACAGCTCGGTGTAGAGCGCCACCCGCTTGACGTGCAGGCCGGACTCCTTGGAGCGACTCTCCACCAGTTCGCCGATGCGGTAGATGATCTCGCGCTGGTTGTCGCCGATGACCTCGTTGAGCCGGATGTTCTCCAGCGCCACTATGATGTTCTCGGTGAACAGGCTCAGCAGGCCGGTATCCATCTGGCTGAGGGGGCGAGTGGTCTCGATGTGGAACAGCAGGTGGTGACGGGGGTTCTGGCAATAGAGCACCATCTGGTTGCCATCGTAGACGTTGGCGCCCTTGTCCATGGCGCAGCGCAGTATGGCTGGCGCCTCACTGAGGCGCAGGGCCGGGCCCTCGCTGAGCAGGGGTTCCAGCACCTGGTCCCGCACCTCGTAGGCCAGATGCTTCACATCATAGATCTGGGACTCTTCCAGGTTGAGCAGGGCGCTGAGCTGGGTCTGGGCCCCTTCGACGAACTGGCGCAGTGCCCGTTGCTCGAAGATCCCCTTGGAGGCCTCGATGACCTTTTCCAGCCCCTGGCGATTGCTCTCCAGGGTGCGAATGTCACGGTAGGAGCGCAGGCTGGCGCGCAGCAGGGTGCGCAGCTTCTGGGAGGTGAGCTCCGTCTTGTCCTTGTAGTCGTTGATGTCGTAGTTGGTGACGACGTCATCTTCCGGCGCCTGACCGGGCTGGCCGGTACGCAGCACGATGCGCACCATCTTGTTTTGCAGCTCATCGCGCACGAACTTGACCACTTCCAGACCGGCGTGATCGGCTTCCATGACGACATCGAGCAGCAGCAGGGCAACATCCGGGGTGGTGGCGAGCAGCGCCTTGGCTTCGGTGGCGGAATAGGCGTGCAGAAAATCGATGGGCTTGCCGTCGAACTCGAACTTGTTCAGGGTGATCTTGGTGATGCGGTGCACTTCGGGTTCGTCGTCCACTATCATCACCTTCCAGCCGGCGGGTCGCTCTGCTGTTTGGGGAAGATCGTCATCGTCAATAATCAGGATTTGATCATCCATTACGCAATCCTGTGTGTGATCCTGTGCCTACCTTAACCGCTTCATTCAAGATAGGAAACGGATAGATATCCAAAATATGATCCCATCGGTTTATCTTCTTTCTCCAGTCTCTATCGGGCTGATCGCACCATGAAAAACGCCTCCGGGAGGGAGGCGTTTTGGCATTCATTGCATCAGGCTGCCCTGTGATAGGCCGACGCTTCAAACAGCGCCTTGTTGGCCACCAGGTCGATGGGGTCGAAGTCATCGACGTTGATGGTGCGCAGGCGGCTCTCTTCGGCACGGTGCAGCAGGTCGGCCTCGGTCTGGTTGATGACGCCAAGGGCCAGGCCGGCGTCTGCCACCTTGTCGAGCTGAGTGAAGGGACGCTTGCGGCCCTCTGCCTTGCACACCTTGTCAAACAGCGGCTCGGCGGTCAGCACGTCATCGAGGGCCTGTTCCAGCAACCCGAAGGGGTTGCCCTCCTCGCGGGTGAGGTACTGCCCTTCGGCCAGACGGTCGCGGGTGGCGCTCGGGGTCTGCAGCAGACGGGCAACCTGGCTGTCCAGCTTGTCGGAGGGACGCTTCATGTCGCGACCCAGCGGCAATACGATGACGCGCAGGGCCAGGCCAATCCAGCGGTTCGGGAAGTTGCGCAGCAACTCGTCGATGGCTTCCTGTGCCTTGAACATGGCGTCTTGCAGTGCCCAGTGCAGCAGCGGCAGGTCGGCCTGCTGGCGCCCCTCGTCCTGATAACGCTTGAGGGCGCTGGAAGCCAGATAGAGCTGGCTCAGCACGTCGCCGAGGCGGGCGGAGACCCGCTCCTTGCGCTTGAGCTCGCCACCCAGGGTGCCCATGGCCATGTCGGACAGGAAGGCCAGGTTGGCACTGAGGCGCGAGAGCTGCTGGTAGTAGCCCTTGGTCTGATCCCTGTAGGGGGCGGAGGCGAAGCGGGCGCCGGTCAGGCCCAGCCAGAAGCTGCGCACCAGGTTGCTGATGGCAAAGCCGACGTGGCTGAACACCGCCTTGTCGAAATCCTTCAGCGCCTGCTCCTTGTCGGGATGGCTGGCGGCCAGCATCTCCGGCAGCACATAAGGGTGGCAGCGGATGGCGCCCTGACCGTAGATGATCATGCTGCGGGTCAGGATGTTGGCCCCTTCAACCGTGACCGCAATGGGCGCACCCTGATAGCCGCGGGCCAGATAGTTGTTTGGGCCCATGCAGATGGCCTTGCCGCCGTGGATGTCCATGGCATCTATGATGCACTTCTGGGCACGATCGGTGAGGTGGTACTTGACGATGGCGGAGATGACGGACGGCTTCTCGCCCAGATCGATGCCGGTCACCGTCAGCTTGGCGGCAGCGCCCATGATGTAGGCGTTGCCACCGAGACGTGCCAGCGGCTCTTCGATGCCTTCCATCTTGCCGATGGGCAGCTTGAACTGGCGGCGGATGCGGCTGTAGGCACCGCTCGCCAGGGCCAGCATCTTGACGCCCCCTGTGCTGTTGGAGGGCAGGGTGATGCCGCGACCGACCGAGAGGCATTCCACCAGCATGCGCCAGCCCTGGCCGGCCATGGCCGGGCCGCCGATGATGAAGTCGAGCGGAACGAACACATCCTTGCCCTGGGTCGGTCCGTTCTGGAACGGTACGTTGAGGGGGAAGTGACGGCGGCCTATCTCGACGCCCTTGATGTCGGTGGGGATCAGGGCACAGGTGATGCCAAGCTCCTCTTCCTCACCCAGCAGGTGATCCGGGTCGCGCAGCTTGAAGGCGAGACCCAGCACAGTCGCGATAGGGGCCAAGGTGATGTAACGCTTGTTCCAGGTCAGGCGCATGCCGAGCACCTCTTCCCCTTCCCATTCACCCTTGCAGACGACGCCGAAGTCGGGAATGGAGCCGGCATCCGAACCCGCTTCCGGGCTGGTCAGGGCGAAGCAGGGGATCTCCTTGCCGACTGCCAGACGGGGCAGGTAGTGGTCTTTCTGCTCGTCAGTGCCGTAGTGCTGCAGCAGTTCGCCCGGCCCTAAGGAGTTGGGCACGCCGACGGTGGAGGCGAGCACGGCGCTGGCGCCGCACAGTTTTTGCAGCACGCAGGACTGGGCGTAGGCGGAGAACTCCAGGCCGCCGTACTTCTTCTTGATGATCATGGCGAAGAACTTGTGGTCCTTCAGGTACTGCCACACCTCGGGAGAGAGATCGGCCCGCTCGTGGGTCACTTCCCAGTCGTTGACCATGCGGCACACGTCTTCAACCGGGCCATCCATGAAGGCTTGCTCTTCGGCGGAGAGGGTGCTCACCGGAATGGCGTGCAGCTTCTTCCAGTTCGGGTTGCCGGCAAACAGATCCGCTTCCCACCAGGTGGTGCCCGCCTCGATGGCTTCCTTCTCGGTGCGGGACATCTCCGGCATGATGGACTTGTAGATCTTGAACAGGGGTTTGGTCAGCTGGTTGCGACGAAACTCCACCAGGTTGAGCGGGATGGCGATCACCGCGAACAGCACCCACACCAGCAGGGGCACATGGCCGTAGAGGGCGCCGGCGGCCAGGGCGGCGGCCGTGGCAAGCGTGGCGGTGAACAGTGACGCCCGGCGGTAAGCCATGGCGCCGATCACCAGGATCACCCCGAACAGAGTGAGGGTCGTCGTCATTTTTCGCTCCTTGCATGAGTTGCCGAAGTTGGGGAAAACGTGGGTTAACTGATCCAGAGGTCTGACCTGTTGGATGTGGTCCCTGTTGTAATTCATACGCACAAAATTATCAAGATGTTTACAAGCTTGTTACCTTGACACCGTGATCGCCCTAACGTACTGCAGGCCGCATCTTGGCGGGCAGGGGGGCGACGACTGGATTGGCTTGTGCGACAATGCAGAACCCTATGTTGGACGATACAAAGAGACATCAGACGCCATGTACCAAGAACTTATCCGCAATGAACTGACCGAAGCTGCCGGCGTGCTCCAGGCCTTTCTGGCCGATGAGCAAAATCTGAAGAACATCGAGGCGGCCGCCAAACTGCTGGCTGACTCTTTCAAGGAAGAGGGCAAGGTGCTCTCCTGCGGTAACGGCGGCTCCCACTGCGACGCCATGCACTTTGCCGAAGAGCTGACCGGCCGCTATCGCGAGAACCGCCCTGGCTATGCCGGCATCGCCATCTCCGATCCCAGCCACCTCTCCTGCGTCTCCAACGACTTTGGCTATGACTATGTCTTCTCCCGCTACGTGGAAGCGGTCGGCCGTCGTGGCGACGTGCTGCTCGGCATCTCCACCAGCGGCAATTCCGGCAATATCCTCAAAGCCATCGAGGCTGCCCGCGCCAAAGGCATGAAGGTCATCGCCCTGACCGGCAAGGACGGTGGCAAGATGGCAGGCCTGGCCGATGTCGAGATCCGGGTGCCGCACTTCGGCTATGCCGACCGCATCCAGGAAGTGCACATCAAGGTCATTCACATCCTGATCCAGCTGGTCGAAAAAGAGATGGTCAAGTAATCAGAGAGGGCGGGTGGGGCAGCCGGGGGGCCAATGACCGATCCTGGCGCCTCGTATCCAGCTTGAGTTCGCTGATTGACGCAAAGATGATCAATTAATTCAGGGAGTGGACTGGACATGTGCGAACTGCTCGGCATGAGCGCCAATGTGCCGACCGACATCTGCTTCAGCTTTACCGGGCTGATGCTGCGGGGCGGCAAGACGGGCCCCCACAAGGATGGCTGGGGAATCACCTTCTACGAGGGGCGAGGCTTTCGTACCTTCAAGGATCCCGAACCCAGTGCCCAGTCACCCATCGCCAAGCTGGTGCAGGCGTTGCCCATCAAGAGCCGCGCCGTGGTCAGCCATATCCGGCAGGCCAACCGGGGATGCGTGTCGCTGGAAAACACCCATCCCTTCACCCGCGAGCTGTGGGGACGCTACTGGACCTTTGCCCACAACGGCCAGCTGACCGGCTACAAGAGGCTGCCGACCGGGCGTCATCGTCCTGTGGGGGACACTGACAGCGAGCACGCGTTCTGCTGGCTGCTCGACAGGCTGGAGCAGAAATACCCCAAGCGTCCGGCGAACTTCCCCGCCATGTTCCGCTATCTCGCGACCCTGTGCGACGAGCTGCGTGGACTCGGGGTATTCAACATGTTGCTGTCGGATGGGGAGTTCGTGATGACCTATTGCAGCAACAACCTCTACTGGCTGACCCGCAGGGCGCCCTTTGGCGAGGCCCGTCTGCTGGATGAAGACGTGGCCATCGACTTCCAGAGCGAGACCACTCCGAATGACGTGGTGACGCTGATAGCCACCCGCCCGCTCACCGGCAACGAGAGCTGGGTAAAGATGGTGCCCGGGGAGTTCTGCCTGTTCAGGCTGGGTGAGCTGGAATACGGCAATGCAGCCAAGCTGCTGACCCGTAAATAAAAAATACCAGGGTAGAATCCTACCCTGGTTCTTCGCAGCAGCCATACAGGCAAAAAGGGATGAGAGAGGTGTTGCTGAGCCGCATCATTCTCATGGCTTGCATTGTTACGTTATTGTTAATTTTACGGCAACATTTATCTCTTTCCTGCCTGTGACTGGGTGTTGATAACTTGAACTGGCTCACACTCTGATGGCGGCAAGGTACTTCGCTCGAGTCTCACCGGAGAGTGGATGACAGCCGGTGTGCGGGTCGGCTATATTGTGGTCTGTTTGAATACCATCATAGGGAAGAGAAGATGGAGTGGCTGGATCAGAAAGTGCTGCGGCAACTGGCAGATGACATAGGTCACGACATGATGCCGGTCGTCATCTCGGTGTTCGTCGAGGAGGTGGGCGGGCAACTTGCCCAGCTCAGGCCGCTCTTTGATCAGCGGGACTGGACCGCCCTGGCCCGCCTCGCCCACAGCATGAAGTCCTCTTGTGGCAGTTACGGTGCCGAGCCCAGCTATCGTCAGGTCATGGCGCTGGAGCTCGCCTGTCGCCGGGAAGATGCGGAGGAGGCTGGTCGCCTGCTCGAACAGCTCGAACACTCCCTGCCGCAGGTATTCTCCCATTTGGCCCAGTATCACTAGGTCGCATTGGCGGCTTAGCCCGCCTTGTCACGCTCTGCATACCAGCTCAGGATCACCGTATCCAGCGCCTGTCGGAGTTTGAGGCGATCGTGGCGATGGGGCAGGGCAACCTCACCCAGACTGGCCAGAACCAGGCAATGCTGCAGCTCGGGGGCCCCATGGCCTTCGGGGGCCAGGATGGCATCGATCCGACCCTGGCCGATCCGCTCTTCCAGCCAGCGATGCTGGTGGGACAGTGTCAGCTTGCCAGCTGGCCCGTTTTCGGCCACCAGATTGCTGATGAAGACGACGATGGCACCGCTGCCGCGGATCGCCTCGGCTACCTCGTTTAGCAACAGGGGCGGCATGATGGAGGTGAGGAAGCTGCCGGGCCCCAGAATGATCATGTCGGCCTGGTTCAGGGCATCGATCGCCTCACGAGTGGCCGGCACGACCGGGTTCAGGCTCAGGGCCCGTGGCGGTGTGGTGAGCTGATCGATGGAAACCTCCCCCAGGATCTGATCGCCACAGACGGTGTGGGCACACAGATCGGTGGGATGTTCGGACATGGGCAGCAGGCTGGGCTCGATGTTCAGCATGTCACTGATGAGCCGGATGGCATCCAGGGGACGGACGCAGAGATTGTCGAGTGCCAGTAGCATCAGGTTGCCGAGGTTGTGACCCGCCAGCTCGCCGCGCCCCGTGAAGCGATATTCGAACAGTCGGCTGCCGATGCTGGGTTCGGTCACCAGCTGATTGAGGCAGTTGCGCAGATCGCCCCAGGCGATGCACTCCTGGCTCTTGCGCAGGCGTCCGGTGGAGCCGCCATTATCGGTCGTGGTGACAATGCCCGTCAGCCGAGTGCCTAAAAACGAGAGAGAAGAGAGCACCCGACCCATGCCATGTCCACCGCCTATGGCGACGACCCGCTCAAAGTCATTGATATTTTTCTGCCACATGCCGTCATCCTGTGTGGGCCAGTGAGTATCATGCTAGTCCGCATGACCAGGTAATTATTTGATAAAGGTATGATTTTTGCTTGATGCCAGAGCATCGCATACCACTAGGAGATGGTGTTGAACTTCCTGACGGCTAACTCCCTTGCCGAGACGACCCCGCTGGCCGCTCAACAGATAGTTGAACGGCTGCTCGCTCAATCACCCCATTCCCCGTCGCTGTTGCTGGTTTATTTTACCCAAGCTCACGATGCCGCGGTACTGCGCCGTGCACTCAAGTCCCGCTTTCCCGATGTCCGGCTCATCGGGTGCAGCTCCTGTGGCGGTATCCTGACCCAGACTGGCCATCATGGTCTGCTGGGCTGGAGTCTCGCGGTGGCGGCCCTCTATGACGACAAGGGGGCCTACGGCGTAGCCGGCCAGGCAGGGGATCAGCTGGATGTGCGCCAGTTGCTGCGCCGCGCCATTGCGGATGGTGGGCGTCCCGGCGAGTTGCCGCAACTCATCTTGCTGCACACCAGCCCGGGCCAGGAAGAGGCTGTGCTGGCGGGCATAGATGCCGAGTTCGGGGCGACGGTTCCCGTCGTCGGCGGGTCGGCGGCTGACGACGGTGTCACCGGCGAGTGGCAACTGTGCTGGGATGAGGGGGAAGGGACGCAGGGCTGCGTGGTGGCGGTGCTCTATCCCGATTGCCAGTTGGCCTTCCAGTTCCACTCCGGTTATGTGCCCACCGAGCGCCATGGCATCATTACCGCGCTGGAGGGGCGCGAGGTACTGACCATAGACAATGAGCCGGCGGCCCGGGTCTACGCTCGCTGGATAGAACGCCAGGTCCCCTGGCCGGTGGGCCCCATTTTGCGGGAGACGACCCTCTCCCCGCTGGCTCGGCAGGTCGGGACGCTCGATGAGATGCCTTACTACAAGCTCTCCCACCCTGATGCTGTCACGGCGCGGGAAGGGTTGCGTCTATTTACCGAAACCCGGCTGGGGGAGCGCCTGCAACTGATGTACAGCAGCCAGGAAGGCTTGCTTCAGCGCAGCCTGAATGCGGTGCGCATCGAACCCGAATACGGGATGGCGGGGAACCTGCAACCCATCGGTGCCCTGGTGGTGTTCTGCGCGGGCTGCCGTCTGGCGCTGGGGGACTCACTCAGCGATGTCGTCGGTCACTTCAGTCAACGGCTGGGGGAGATCCCCTTTATCACGCCATTTACCTTCGGCGAGCAGGGGCGATTGCCCCACGGTGAGCTGGCCCATGGCAACCTCATGGTGTCGAGCGTAATCTTCCTCGAGAGCTGACAAGGTGCTGGACACAAGATGATAGGCAATAGCGAACTCGAAACCCTGGGCGACAAGCTGCAAACCACGCTGGTGGAGCTGATGCGTTGCCGGGAGCGGGAGGCCAGATACCGTCAGGAGTCGCAGGCCCTGCTGTGCGGGGTGGCAACGCTGGCACAGGCTCAGAGCCTCGAGCAGGTACTGGACAGCCTCATCCTGGCGCTCAAGCCCTTCATCGGCTTCGAACAGGCTGACGTGGTCGCCTGGGAAAGCTCGCGCGGCACCACGCATCTGAGCACCCAACTCGGGGAGGTCGGCCGCATTTGGCCGCTGACGCCGCTCTTCTCCCGCGCCATCGCCGGGGAAACCCTGGTCATCTATGATCCGGCCCAGTTGCCCGAGTTGGCTGCTCTGGCGGGGGCGGTGGGTTGGGCCAGCGTCATGATGACGGGGCTGCAGGCGCCGGGCTTTTCCGGGGTGCTCATCTGCCGGCACAGTGCCGCGGGCACCTTCGATCTTCAGAGCAAGGCGGCGATGCAGCGTTGTCGCCCGCTCATCTCCCAGGCGCTGGTCAACATTGCCTATCGGGCGCGCCTGCAGGAGCAGGTCGACCTCAAGACCCTGGCGCTTCAAGCAAGCGAGCAGCGCTTTCGCAGCTTTGCCGCCATGGCGTCTGACTGGTTCTGGGAGACGGATCCCGAGCACAGGCTGAGCTATGTCTCTGCCCCCGGCTATCAGGGGGAGGCGCTTGTCCGCCAGGCGGGGCGCAGCCTCTATGACTTTGCCCACGACAAGCAGGATCCCGCCTGGTGCAAGTATCAGCACCAGATCGCTCACCATCTGCCGGTGCGGGCGATGCGCGCCCAGGTGACGCTGGCCAGCGGACCCTGCTGGATGGAGATCAATGCCGAGCCCTGTCATGACGCCAGCGGCACCTTCATCGGTTATCGGGGCACGGCGCGGGAGATTGGCAGCCAGATCCGCCGCGAGCAGGAGCTGGCGCGGGCACGGGATGAGGCCGAGAGTGCCAACCGCGCCAAGTCCCAGTTCCTGGCCATGATGACCCACGAGATCCGCTCCCCCATGAATGCGGTGCTGGGGATGCTGGATCTGCTGCAGCACGGTCGGCTCGAGACTCCCCAACAGACCCTGCTCGGTCACGCCACCCACTCTGCTCATCTGCTGCAGACCATCATCGATGATGTACTCGACTTCTCGAAGATTGAATCCCATACCCTGGCCCTGCACTGCGAGCCTTTTCAACCCGCCGAGCTGTGCCGGGCGCTGGTGGAGCCGCTGCAGGCGCAGGCCCGAGCCAAGGGCATAGCGCTGCATTGGCAGCTGGATGAGCAAGTGCCGTCTCACCTGCAGGGGGACGCGGTCCGCCTGTCCCAGGTGATTGGCAATCTGCTCGGCAATGCGGTGAAATTTACCGCCGCCGGCAGCGTGCGGCTCGCGTTGGAATGGCAGGATGAGCGGCTGAGGGTGTCGGTCAGCGACACCGGGATTGGCATATCCCCGGAGGATCAGGCGCTGCTGTTCGAGCCGTTCTATCAGGTCGACAGCTCAGCCAGCCGTCGTTTCTCCGGCTCCGGGCTTGGGCTGGCCATCTGCCGGCGGCTGGTGCAACTCATGGGGGGGGACATCCGCCTGCAGAGCACCCCGGGGCAGGGCAGCTGTTTCTGGTTCGAGTTGCCCGGAATGGCCTCACCCTGCATCGAGGCAGTCAGCCCCGCCACCCAGGGGCTCTCCATGCTGGATCTGGATGTGCTGGTGGTGGAGGACAGCCCGGTCAATCAGCTGGTGGTGTCGCTCATGCTGCAAAAGCTGGTGTGTCGGGTGAGGCTTGCAAGCAATGGCCTGGAGGCGCTGGCACAGGTCGGTGAGCGGCGACCGGACCTCATCCTGATGGATATGCGAATGCCGCAGATGGACGGGCTGGAAGCAACCCGCCGCTTGCGATCCATGGGGTGCGAGGTTCCCATAGTGGCGCTGACGGCCAATGCCATGACGGAGGACAGGGCGCGTTGTCTGGCCCAGGGGATGAACGATTTTCTGGCCAAACCCATCAGCCTGGCCCGGCTGCGCAGTTGTTTGCTGCGCCATTGCCGGCTTCCATAGCCAGATTTTGGGTAAAAAAAATGGTCAACCTGGTGGTTGACCAATTCTTCAGCAAATACTGAAGAGAGCACGGGATAAATCGGGTTGTACGGTCTTATATGAAAAAGTCGTGCCAACTTTTCATGACCTGTTATTTGCGGCTGGTAGCGGAGTTATCTGTTGTTATCGCCACCAGTGATTGCAAATTGCGAATTCCATCTTTTCATTGTAAGAATTTCTGGTCAGGATATTCGCGCTTTGCAAATCACGTATTGACTCACTCTCTGACTCACTGTGCGATCAGTCGGCGCAGGAACTGGCGCGCCGCTTCACTGTTCTGTTTGGCAATCAACATCTGTTTCTCATAGATCGGCATGGGCAGGATCTCGAGCCAGCGCTGACAGAGCCAGGCCGCGTCGTCGAACTGCTTGTCCGGGTAGAGCTCATCCAGTTCTGGATATTGTTCAAATACTTCCTGCAATCTGCTGACCAGCTGCTTGTCGCTGAAGTCCGAGTGCGCGCTCGGCCAGTTGGGCAGGGTTTCCACCTGAGCGTGGCGCAATCCGGATTCATCCGTTTCCATTTCGTGGATGCAGAAACGTTCCAGACCGAGCACGGTGACCCCGAGCAGACCATCGTTGAGCGTATAGAAATCTGTCACCTTGACGCGAGTGCCGACTGGCAGGATACGCCCGCAGGTGCCCGTGCTGGTGCTCTCTTCCATCACGATGCCAAAGCCCCGATCATCGACGAAGGACTCCTTGAGCATCTGCAGGTGGCGAGGCTCAAACAGACGCAAGGGGAGTTTCCCGCCCGGCAGTATGTGTGAGGGCAAGGGGAACAGTGCCAAGTGTTGAAGTTTCATGTTCCATCCTCCGATAAGTTGCATCTGAATATGACAATGCAGTGACTGTGCCAGAGCACGAGGAAAATGGAGGCTCGGTAGAGAAATGATGAAGAAAATTTAAATATTCATTAATAATCAATATATTAGAATATGCTCTAAGGACAGGAATGGGACTCGTCAAAGAGGGATTCAGGCGAGTTTATAGGGGCTCGTACATGCCCCATCTGCAGAATGGGGCATCGTTCGCATATTGCAAATGACTCTCCTGCAAAATGCGCATCTGCCATCCATCTTCAGCGGCAGGATCTGTCAGACGAGATGGCAGAAACGGCTAGACGACGGATGGGGTGTGCTGACCGAGCCCTTCCAGCATCAGGGCGGCGATCTCGTCGTACATCTGTGACCAGGCCTCAGACAGCGCCGGTGTGAAGTGCTCTCCCAGCCGTCTTGCCAGCACCAGGGTCAATGCCTGTTTCAACAGGCCGAACTGGTGTGACTGCACGTTGAACTGTCGATGCCGTCTGCCGAGATCCCGGATGATGAAACCCAGGGCATCCAGCTGCTCCAGGCTGGTGATCACCGTGTTCAGGGTCTCAGACACCTTGGTGACCGGCATTCCCGCAGGATCGGGAAAGAGGTTGATCAAGTCAGGTGACAGCCGGAACAGCTCTGTATACACCTCCTGAACATAGGTGTTGTTCAATGCGGTGACCCTGCCCCATGCCCTTTGTACCAGTTCGATCTGTTCCGGTGTCATGCCGTGCGCCCTCCATGCGTCGTCTCCCAAACATAATAATGCATTTTCTCAATAAGTTGCGAGAGTGGAGCCGATGACATTCTGTTAGGCTGGGGCAGTGCTGTATCCAGCAAAAAGCCCCGAAATGACGGGGCCTTGGCTGGCATGAGTGGGAGGACAACATGGGAGTCTAGTTGCGCTGCTCCAGGTACATGACGGCGGCTTCCACCCGGCTCTGGGCCTCGAGCTTTTTCAGCAGGCTCTTGACGTGCACCTTGACGGTGCCTTCCGAGATGTGGAGCACGGAGGCGACCTGCTTGTTGGAAAGACCCTTGGCAATCTCGCGCATGATCTGCATCTCTCGGCGGGTCAGGCTTTCCAGCTTCTGTTGCAGATGGTCCAGCTCATAGATGTTTTCCAGATAGGGACGCAGGGGCTCGCTCAGGATCTGTTTGCCGGTCATGACATCGGCCAGCTGACCGAGCAGCATGTCGGGCTCGGTGTCCTTGAGCAGGTAACCATCGGCGCCTGCCTTGAGCAGGGCAACCACGTCCTGACGGGCGTCGGAGACGGTCAGGATCACGACCCGGGAGGTGACCTCTTCGGCGCGCAGGGCCTTGAGGGTATCGAGGCCGGACAAGCCCTTCATGTTGAGATCGAGCAGGATAAGGTCCGGTTCGGACTCCTTGGCCATGGCCACGGCGTCAGTGCCGTTAGAAGCCTCACCTATCACTTCGATGTTATCTTCCAGCTCCAGCAGTTGCACAATGCCTTTGCGCATCAGGGGATGGTCATCTACGACCAGAACACTATATTTCATCTCGTCCATCAGGCGTCTCTTGTTAGGCTGGTGGGAAAAGTCAGGTGTACACGGGTGCCCCCGGAAGACGGTTCACTGATGGTCAACTGACCGTGCAACTTGCTGGCACGCTCGTTCATGATGCTGAGACCGTAGTGATTCACCGCCGAGCTTGCGCCCCCTATTCCGACACCATCATCTGCAATCTGAACCTGGATGTTACCATCAGCCAGGGTCTCACAGCTAACGTCAATGCGCTGGGCGCAGGCATGTTTGATGGCATTGAGCACTGCCTCACGGATCAATTGCAGGATGTGAATGTGTTGCCCCGCCTCGAGATCCGTATCGGTCAGTCCGTATTGGAGCCTGATCTCGGCCCGGGTCTGGGGCTTGAGCTGCTCCAGCATGACGCCGATGGCTTCGCCGAGATTGGCGTCGCCGATGCTGAGGCGGAAGGTACCGAGCAGCTCGCGCAACTGGGTATAGGCATTGCTGAGCCCTTCGTCTATCTGCTCCATGGCGGCTTTGGCCTTGCCATTATCCCCCTTGGCGACGGAGCGCTTGAGCAGGGTGGACTGGATCTTGAGGTAGGAGAGCGCCTGGGCCAGCGAGTCGTGCAGCTCGCGGGCGATGACGGCACGCTCCTCCATCAGCAGCAGGCGCTGGTGTTGCAGCAAGGTCTGATCCTTGTGCAGCACCTGGGCCAGCAGCATGGAGAAGTTCTTCATCAGCCGCTCGTCGATGGGGTGAGCGCTTATCATGTCGAGCCGGCCGTACTCCTCATCATCCATCTGCAGATAGAAGCTCACCACGGCATCCAGGTCTCCGGGCCAGCCCTTGCGCCCGGTGATGTAGACCGGCATGGCATTGTGCTCGAAGCGGGTCAGCCTGATGTAGTCGATGTGCTGATGGGCGGCGGCCCGCTCCAGCAATTTCTGCAGGGTACGGCGGCTCAGCGGCGCCGCGTGCAGCTTCTGGGCGGTGGAATAGAGGAAGGAGAGGGTATCGTTCGCCTGCTGCAGCTTGGCGGTTTTCTCTTCCACCTTGCTCTCCAGCTCCCGATAGAGCTTGCCGAGTTCGTCCGCCATGGTGGCGAAGGCGCCGGACAGCTCCCCCAATTCGTTCTCGCAGTGGGGGGGCAGGGTCAGGTCGAACTCCTGGCGCTGGATCTGGCGTGCGCAATGGACCAGCTGATTGAGGGGGGCAACCACCTGCTGGCGGGTGAAACGCACCGTGAACCAGGCGATGGTGATGATGGAGAGCAAGCCCAGCCCCTCCGCCAGCGCCAGCATGCGCACCTTGAACTCCACGTGATACTGCATTTGGTTGACGAAGTCATCGATGGCGGCGACGAACTGCTCGGTATTGTCGGTGTAGCGGCTGGGGGTGGCGTTCTCGATGTGCTCGCGCATCATCTGCCATTGCAGCAGCACCTCGCCATAGGTACGGCGCAAGGAGGCGGGGGTGATCCAGCGCTGGGTCTCCTGCAACTCGGAGGCGTGCAGTGTCTGCTCGAACTGGTCGAGCCGGCCGAGGACGGCCTGATCCTTCTCGATTTCGTAGGCCATGCGATAGGCCTGCATCCGCAATGATCCCGACAGGTTGATCGCCTTGGCGTCGGGTACCGAGTAGAAGAGGGTGACCATGGCCACCACGGCGATCAGGCTGGCCATGAACAGGATCAGCACCATGGAGCGGCCGATGGCGCTGCTGACCGAGTGTACTTTGAACCACTTTCCCATGCCGATTGGCTTCCTTCAGATCAGACAAAGACCCCACAAAGTAGCATGGGAGTGTACTCCAACTTGTGCTAGCATCGAAAAACTAGATGAACTCCGAGCGTTTTTGCCTAAGTCATTGAGATAGGGGGAAAACGCCGTCAGCCGCCGTTCGAGCTGAAAGGGTCAGGAAAGAAATGCCCTGGCCTCCCGTATTTGGAAAGGTGTTTATGTTGCCACTTGAAGATGGTTTTTCCCGTCGTTTTTACTATTTGCGCCTGTCTATTACCGACGTGTGCAATTTCCGTTGTACCTACTGTTTGCCGGACGGTTATCGCCCCCCGGATGGGAACAAGGAGGGGCGCAAGTCGTTTCTCTCCCTGGAGGAGATCCGTCGCATCGTCTCTGGCTTCGCCGCCATGGGCACCCGCAAGGTGCGCCTGACCGGTGGGGAACCCTCACTGCGCCGTGACTTTACCGCCATCATAGAGACGGTGGCCAATACCCCCGGCATCGAGAAGGTGGCCATGACCACCAATGGCTATCGCTTGAAGGAGCGCGCCCAGGAGTGGTTCGATGCCGGACTCAATGCCCTCAATGTCAGTGTCGACAGCCTGGACCCACGCCAGTTTCACCAGATCACCGGTGAGAACAAGCTGTCGGAGGTGATGGAGGGAATAGAGGCGGCACTGGCCGCCGGCTTCAAGTCGGTGAAGATCAATGCGGTGCTGCTCAAGGGGCTCAACGATCAGCAGCTGGATCAGTTTCTGGCCTGGATCAGGCACAAGCCCATCGAACTGCGCTTCATCGAGTTGATGCAGACCGGGGAGATGGACAACCTGTTTCGCGACCACCACACCAGTGGCGAGCTCATCAAGGCGCAACTGCTTGGCAATGGCTGGATCCAGCAATTGCGCGCGGTGGACGACGGCCCGGCCCAGGTGTTCATGCATCCCGAGTCACAGGGGGGCGTCGGGCTCATCATGCCCTACAGCAAGGACTTCTGCGCCGGTTGCAATCGGCTGCGGGTCTCCTCCGTGGGCAAGTTGCACCTCTGTCTGTTCGGTGACAACGGGGTGGAGCTGCGGGATCTGCTCAGCGACGACAGTCAGCGGGAAGCCCTGCAACTGCGGATCCGCCAGGCGCTCACCGGCAAGGCCGCCACCCATCGCCTGCACGAGGGCAATGCCGGCATGACCCCCCATCTCGCCTCCATCGGCGGCTGAGTGCTCACCGTCAGAGAAAAATAGCCATCGATTAATAAGCAATCCTCATATAGGGGTAATTTACCTTGCCCCTTTTCTGCCTTGTTGCGCCAAGGGTTTGATCCAGCGCAATAATCCCCCCTGTTTATCTCCCTGGTGGTATATCACTGGACTTGTGAGAGTCGCAATATACACCCACGCTTATAATTGGTATTGAAAATGCCAGTCACTGGTTCCGCGCTCGAATTCTGTCCTGTGAAGAGGAATTGATATGCCTGATGGGGTCAATCTGTCACGCCGCAGTCTGTTTCGAGGACGACTGAGTGCGCCCAGACCCGAGGTGCAGCTGCCTTGGTCTGTCTCCTGGGCCGACTTCGTGGCCGATTGCACCCGGTGTGGCGACTGCCTGACGGCTTGCCCGGAGCAGATCCTGATCAAGGGGGACGGCGGCTTCCCGACGGTGGATTTCCAGCGTGGCGAGTGCACCTTCTGTGGTGAATGCGTCAGCGCCTGCCAGGTGCCTGTGTTCAGGCCGACGACCCAGACGCCCTGGGACTATGTGGCTCACATCGAAGCCGGTTGCCTGGCCAGTGCCCAGGTCTTCTGCCAGCGCTGTCAGGACAGCTGCGAGCAGCAGGCCATCCGTTTTTCTCCTCAGCTGGGGCGAGTACCCACCCCCAGCATCCATACCGAGTCGTGCAATGGCTGTGGTGCCTGCGTGGCGGATTGTCCGGTCGGCAGTATCAGGGTGGGCGCCCTCCATGAGGGTTCGGCCAGATGAAGCAAGGGATGAGCAAGTTGGAAAACAACCATATGACCCGAGAAGAGTTCCACGTATCCAGCCTGGTGGTACTGACCCAGCCCCCCTTGCGCCACCGGCTCGCAGAGCAGATTGCGGCCCTGGATGGGGCAGAGATCCATGCCGTCAGCGACGAAGGCAAGCTGGTAGTGACCCTGGAAGGGCCCAGCCAGCGCCCCATCATGGCGGCCATCGATGCGATCAATGCCATGCCGGGCGTGCTCTCCGCCGCCCTGATCTACCACCAGTTTGATGAAGTCGAAGCCGAGGGCAGGGAATAGCGCCACGAGGCTGGGGCCGCGCGGTTTGCGATGCCCGATGAAAGCAATAAAGCGCCATGACGCTGAGCCAGCGCGGCTCGTGACAATGGCTGTCATTGATGTGATTAAGCAATGCGAGGATATGTCATGAAGCTGAGTCGACGCGACTTTATGAAGGCCAATGCGGTGGCGGCAGCCGCTGCCGTGGCCGGAGTCAGTGCCCCCACCCTGGCGGCGAACCTTATTACCAGCACCGACAAGACTGCCATCACCTGGGACAAGGCGCCCTGCCGCTTCTGCGGCACCGGCTGCTCCGTGCTGGTGGGCTCTCAGGCCGGACGTGTCGTGGCGACCCAGGGCGATCCCGATGCGCCGGTCAACCGTGGCCTCAACTGTATCAAGGGCTACTTCCTCTCCAAGATCATGTATGGCGAGGATCGCCTGACCCAGCCCATGCTGCGCATGACCAATGGCAAGTTCGACAAGAATGGCGACTTCGCCCCCATCAGCTGGGATCAGGCGTTCGACATCATGGCCGAGAAGTTCAAGGCCACCCTCAAGGAGAAGGGGCCGACCGCCGTCGGCATGTTCGGCTCCGGTCAGTGGACCGTATGGGAAGGTTATGCCGCCGCCAAGCTGATGAAAGCGGGCCTGCGCACCAACAACCTGGATCCCAACGCCCGTCACTGCATGGCCTCCGCCGTGGTCGGTTTCATGCGTACCTTCGGCATGGATGAGCCCATGGGCTGCTATGACGACATCGAGCAGGCCGACGCCTTCGTGCTCTGGGGCTCCAACATGGCCGAGATGCACCCCATCCTCTGGTCACGGATGTCCGATCGCCGCCTCTCCAACCCGGATGTGCAGGTGCACGTGCTCTCCACCTTCGAGCATCGCAGCTTCGAGCTGGCGGACAACGGCATGGTGTTCACGCCCCAGACCGACTTGGCGATCCTCAACTACATCGCCAACTACATCATCCAGAACGACAAGGTGAACTGGGACTTCGTCAACAAGCACACCCAGTTCCGCAAGGGCGTCACCGACATCGGCTATGGCCTGCGTCCGACTCACCCGACGCAGCAGAAGGCCAAGAACCCCGACAGCGGCGACTCGACCCCCATGAGCTTCGAGGAGTTTGCCAAGTTCGTGGCGGATTATGACGTCGAGTCGGTGGCCAAGCTCTCCGGTGTCTCCAAAGACAAGCTGGAGAAGCTGGCCCAGATCTATGCCGATCCGGACAAGAAGGTGGTCTCCTACTGGACCATGGGCTTCAACCAGCACACCCGTGGCGTCTGGGCGAACAACCTCTGCTACAACATCCACCTGCTGACCGGCAAGATCTCTACCCCGGGCTCGGGTCCCTTCTCCCTGACCGGCCAGCCTTCCGCCTGCGGCACGGCGCGGGAAGTGGGCACCTTCGCCCACCGCCTGCCCGCCGACATGGTGGTCACCGATCCCAAGCACCGCGCCATCGCCGAGAAGATCTGGAAGCTGCCGGAAGGCACCATTCCCGAGCAGGTGGGTTATCACGCCGTGCTGCAAAACCGTATGCTCAAAGACGGCAAGCTCAACGCCTACTGGGTGATGTGCAACAACAACATGCAGGCCGGCCCCAACATGAACGAGGAGGGGCTGCCCGGTTATCGCAACCCTGCCAACTTCATCGTGGTCTCCGACCCTTACCCGACAGTGACCGCGCAGGCGGCTGACCTCATCCTGCCCACCGCCATGTGGGTGGAAAAAGAGGGTGCCTATGGCAACGCAGAGCGCCGCACCCAGTTCTGGCATCAGCAGGTGAAGGCGCCGGAAGGGGCCAAGTCCGATCTGTGGCAGCTGATGGAGTTCTCCAAGCGCTTCACCGTGGAAGAGGTGTGGCCGGCTGAGCTGATTGCCAAGATGCCGGAAGTGAAGGGCAAGACCCTGTTCGAGGTGCTCTACGCCAACGGTCAGGTCAATCAGTTCCCGAAAGAGCAGAGCAAGGGGGCGCTGAACGACGAGGCGGAACACTTCGGCTTCTACGTGCAGAAGGGGTTGTTCGAGGAGTACGCCAGCTTTGGTCGCGGCCACGGCCACGATCTGGCGCCCTTCGATCAGTACCACGAAGCCCGTGGCCTGCGCTGGCCCGTGGTGGACGGCAAGGAGACCCTGTGGCGCTACCGCGAAGGGTTCGACCCTTATGTGAAGGCGGGGGAGGGGGTGAAATTCTACGGCAAGCCCGATGGCCGTGCGGTGATCTTCGCGCTGCCCTATGAGCCGGCCGCCGAGGCACCGGATAAAGAGTACGACATGTGGCTCTCCACCGGCCGCGTGCTGGAGCACTGGCACACCGGCACCATGACTCGCCGGGTGCCCGAGCTCTATCGCGCCTTCCCGGATGCGGTGCTCTTCATGCACCCGGAAGATGCCAAGGCCCGTGGTGTGCGTCGTGGCGAAGAGGTGATAGTCGCCTCCCGCCGTGGCGAGGTGAAGACCCGCGTCGAGACCCGCGGCCGCAACCGTCCGCCCAAAGGCCTGGTGTTCATGCCCTTCTTCGATGCGAGCCAGCTGGTCAACAAGCTGACCCTGGACGCCACGGATCCGCTCTCCAAAGAGACGGATTACAAGAAGTGCGCCGTCAAGGTCATGAAGGCGTAAGGCGGGCCGGGGGATGAGTCGCAGCCGTCGCCAGTTCCTGGCCGACCTTGCCAAGGGGGCCTGCTCCGTGGGCCTCCTGGGTGTGGGTCTGGGCTCGGTGGCGCGCCAGCAGGTGCAGGCGGTGCCCGCCCAGGCACTGCGGCCGCCGGCGGCACTGGGGGAGGCCGACTTCCTCGGTGCCTGCGTGCGCTGCGGGCTCTGCGTCGAAGCCTGCCCCTACGACACCCTGAAACTTGCCCGGCTGCTGGATCCCGTGACCACGGGCACCCCCTATTTCGAGGCGCGCAGCGTTCCTTGCGAGATGTGTGACGACATCCCCTGTGTGGTGGCCTGTCCGAGCGGGGCGCTGGATCAGGGGATGACCGACATCGATCAGGCGCGGATGGGGGTGGCGGTACTCATCGATCACGAGACCTGCCTCAACTACCTGGGCCTGCGCTGCGATGTCTGCTATCGGGTCTGCCCGCTGATAGACAAGGCGATCACCCTCGAACTGCAACGCAATCCGCGCACCGGCAAGCACGCCATGTTCCTGCCCACGGTACACAGCGACATCTGTACCGGCTGCGGCAAGTGCGAGCACGCCTGCGTGCTGGAGACGGCGGCCATCAAGGTGGTGCCCCGTCAGCTCGCCAAGGGTGAGCTGGGTCATCACTACCGGCTTGGCTGGGAAGAGAAGGCCAAGGCGGGCAAGTCCCTCATCGGTGAGCGACTCACCCTGCCCACCCGCAAACCGGAGGGGCTATGAGTCGTTATCCGGGGGCCGAGGCCAGCGCCAGGTTGGGCTGGTGGCGTGCCCACCGCTTCTTGCTGCTGCGTCGTCTGACCCAGTTCGGCGTGCTGGGACTCTTCCTGCTGGGGCCGCTTGCTGGGGTCTGGATCCTCAAGGGCAACCTCTCCAGCTCGCTGTTGCTGGAGACGGTACCGCTCTCGGATCCCCTGACCCTGCTGCAGTCGGTGGCGGCGGGCCATTGGCCCATCACCACACTGTGGCTCGGGGCAGGCCTGGTGCTGCTGGGGTACTGGCTGGTCGGGGGGCGGGTGTTCTGCTCCTGGGTCTGCCCGGTCAACCTGGTCACGGACGCCGCCGCCTGGGTCAGGGCCCGGCTTGGGCTCAAGGGCAACGGCCAGTTCAACCGCAACACCCGCTACTGGCTGCTGGCCATGGTGCTGGTGGCGCCCGCCATTACGGGCGTGCTGGTGTGGGAGCTGGTCAATCCGGTGTCCTTGGCCATGCGCGGCCTGCTGTTTGGCATGGGGGCGGGCTGGGGTCTGCTGGTGGCCCTGTTCCTGTTCGATCTGTTCGTGGTGGAGCGGGGCTGGTGTGGTCATCTCTGCCCGGTGGGGGCCTTCTATGCCCTGGTCAACCGGGTCGGATTTATCAAGATTTCTGCCAAGGGGCGTGAGCGGTGCAGCAACTGCATGGATTGTTATGCGGTCTGCCCGGAGCGTCCCATCCTGCGCGGCCCGGTTCACGGGGCCAGGCGCGGTCACGGGCCCTTGATTGTGGCTCAGGAGTGTACCAACTGCGGCCGTTGCATCGATGTCTGCGCGGAGCAAGTTTTCGAAATCACTACAGGTTTTGCCGTCAAGGCAGAGAAAACGTCGGAGAACAAATAATGAAAAAGCTGATTGGAGCAATGCTGGCCTGCCTGATGGCGGGCTCCTTGATGGCAGCCACCCCCGAGATCACCAACAGCACGGGGGGGATAAAATCGGAGCGGGGGAGTACGGATCTGGTCACGGATGCAGATGCGGCTCCCATGAAGAACTATCGCAAGGATGGCGATCTCTACGATCGTCAGTACATGCATCAACCGCCGCTGATCCCCCACGATACCCGCAACTACGAGGTGGACAACAAGGTCAACAAGTGCCTGGCCTGCCACAGCTTCAAGAACGCCAGCAAGATGAAGGCGCCCAAGATAAGCCCCACTCATTTCGAAACCCGTGACGGCATGACCCTTGGCGAAGTGTCCCCCCGCCGCTACTTCTGCCTGCAGTGCCACGTGCCGCAGGCGGATGCGAAGCCGCTGGTGGAAAATACGTTTAAACCAGTTGAAGCGCTGAACTGAGGAACCCATAGATGAAATTACCCGGCTTTATCCAGCGTCTGTGGACCACCTTCAAGTCCCCCTCGAAGGCGGCCCTCTGGGTGCTGCTGCTGATGGGCTTCTTCGGCGGCGTCATCTTCTGGGGCGGTTTCAACACCGCCATGGAAGCCTCGAACACCGAGAAATTCTGTACCGGTTGCCACGAGATGAAGGACAACGTCTTCGTGGAATACCGCGACACCATTCACTATGCGAACCGCTCCGGGGTGCGCGCCAGCTGCCCGGATTGCCACGTGCCCCACGAATGGACCTACAAGATCATTCGCAAGGTGCAGGCATCCAAGGAACTGTGGGGCATGCTGACCGGCAAGGTGGATACCCGCGAGAAATTCGAGAGCCACCGTCGCGAGATGGCCGAGCGGGAGTGGCAGCGCATGAAGGACACGGATTCGAGGGAGTGTCGCAACTGCCACAACTTCGAGTACATGGACTTCTCCCTGCAAGGCAAGCGGGGCGCCCAGATGCACTCCACCAGTCTGGCCAGTGGCGAGAGCACCTGTATCGACTGTCACAAGGGTATCGCTCACCAGTTGCCTGACATGAAGGGCGTGGAAGGGTTCTAAGGACACCAGGCCATCGGCGTGGCTTGCACCGCGCCGATGGCCTTTGATTTTTATAGACCTTTTAACCCCTCAGCCAGACATCTTTTGATAGAATCCCTCCCCGGCAACGCGGCGCCCGTGTCGGCGTGCATTCACCGACCGACATGGCCGGGCGACGCGTATCCCTCTTCTTCCTCTCGTGGTCAATGATTGACAGGACTTGTCCCATGGCAGCCAAAAACATGGCACCCAAACACAACGAATTCATCCCTCTCAAGATCGCCGTACTGACGGTCTCCGACAGCCGTACCGCCGCCGACGACAGCTCGGGGGATTATCTGGTCTCTGCCCTGACCGAAGCCGGTCACCAGCTCACGGACAGAGCGCTCTGCCCGGACAACCTGTTCCGGATCCGGGCTCAGGTGAGCGACTGGATCGTCGATGACGGGGTGCAGGTGGTGCTGATCAACGGTGGTACCGGCTTCAATGAACAGAACCGGGTGCCGGAGGCGGTGGGGGTGCTGTTCGAGCGCACCGTGCAGGGCTTTGGCGAGATGTTCCGCCAGCTCTCCTTTGCCGAGATAAAAGGGTCGGCCATGCAGAGCCGCGCGCTGGCAGGCCTGGCCAACCGTACCCTCATCTGCTGCCTGCCGGGCTCCACCGGCGCCTGCCAGCTCGGCTGGGAGCAGCTCATTCGGGATCAGCTGGACGCCCGTACCAGGCCGTGCAACTTCGTGGCCCATCTGAGCACCAGCGCCATACCGGCGTGAGTGACAGGGCATGGATGAACCCGGGCGACAGCGTACCGGCTGCCGGGTTCTTGTGGAACTATTTGTGACCAAGGGGCATAGATGAACCTGACCCATCTCAATCAGAGCGGCGAAGCGCACATGGTGGACGTGACCGACAAACAGGTCACCGAGCGGGAGGCTCGCGCCGAAGCCTTCGTGACCATGGCCCCCGCGACCCTGGCCCTGATCCTCGGTGGTCAGCATCACAAGGGGGACGTGTTCGCCACCGCCCGCATCGCCGGCATCATGGCGGCCAAGAAGACCGCCGATCTCATTCCCCTCTGCCACCCCCTGGCACTGACCCGGGTGGAGGTAGAGATCGAGGCCCAGCCCGAGCACAATAGGGTCCATATCCGCACCCTCTGCAAGCTCTCGGGCAAGACAGGGGTGGAGATGGAGGCGCTCACCGCGGCGTCCGTGGCGGCGCTGACCATCTACGACATGTGCAAGGCGGTGCAAAAGGACATGGTGATCGAGCAAGTCAGGCTGGTGGAGAAGAAGGGCGGCAAGTCCGGCCACTTCCAGCTGGGCTCCCAGGCAGGAGAGAAGGCATGATCAAGGTACTATTTTTTGCGCAAGTGAGGGAGCTGGTGGGCTGTGACGAACTGAGCCTGCCCAGCGACTATCCCACAGCTGAACAGCTGCGCGCGGCCTTGTGCGAGCGCGGCGACAAGTGGGCGCTGGCGCTCGAGTCCGGCAAGCTGCTGGTGGCGGTCAACCAGACCCTGGTGCCGCTCGAGACGGCGCTCAATGATGGCGATGAAGTCGCCTTCTTCCCCCCGGTGACCGGAGGTTGAGAATGAGCGAGATAACGACCGTGGATCGCACAACGGCGCTGTGGGACTGGCATGAGGCCGCCTTCTTCCCTCTCCTTCCAGTAACGACCGGAGGCTGAATCATGTCCCAAGCAACCACGACGCCCATCGATCGCATCCTGGTGCAGCGGGCCGACTTCTCCCTGGGAGAGGAGTATGAGCGCCTCGCTGCCCGCCATGACAGCGGCGCCATCGTCACCTTCGTCGGCAAGGTGCGTGACTTCAATCAGGGGGATGCGGTGAAAGGACTCTCCCTCGAGCACTACCCCGGCATGACCGAGAAGGCCCTTGTCGATATCGTCAACCAGGCACGGGCCCGCTGGCCGCTGCAGGAGTGCACCCTGATCCACCGCATCGGCGATCTGTTGCTCGGCGATCAGATCGTGCTGGTGGCGGTGAGCAGTGCCCATCGCGAGGCTGCCTTCGAGGCCTGCCACTTCATCATGGATTTTTTGAAGACCCGGGCGCCGTTCTGGAAAAAAGAGCTGACCGCCGAAGGGATTCAACGCTGGGTCGAGGCCAAGCAGAGCGATGATGCTGCCGCCGCTCGCTGGCGGCAAGACCCCTAGCCAGCCCGGTTCGATGATTGGTAAGTGCCCACGGGCGCCTGCCACCCCCTGCTCGGACTACGCCGAGCCTCAAGGAGACAGGGAATGAAGAAACAGTTGTCCGTGGTGTTGCTTGGCCTCGTCGCCGGCGCTTTGTACAGCGGGGCCGCGCAGGCCGATGAGGTCAAGGTGGCCGTGGCCGCCAACTTCAAGGGGACCATGGAGCGCATTGGCAAGGCGTTCACCGCCAAGACAGGTCACCGCGTCGTCATCAGCTCGGCGGCCACCGGGGTGCTCTACACCCAGATCACCCACGGTGCCCCCTTCGATATCTTCCTCTCCGCCGACGTGGCCACCCCTCAAAAACTGGAGGCGGAAGGCAAGGGGAGCGATCGCTTCACCTACGCCATCGGCCAGCTCGGTCTATGGAAGAAGGGGGGGCCGGCTCCCGACGAGACGACCTTGCGCAGCTGGAAAGGCAACCTCGCCATCGCCAACCCGAAAACCGCCCCCTATGGCACCGCCGCCATGGCAACCCTGGCCCGTCTCAAAATAGATCCCAAGCAATACAGAGTGCTGACCGGTACCAACATCAGCCAGACCTGGCAGTTCGTGGACACCGGCAACGCCGAGCTGGGCTTCGTCGCCTGGGCCAACCTGGTGGAAGCGGGCAAGACCGGCGAAGCCTGGGCGGTGCCGGCCAGCTTCTACCCCCCCATCGAGCAGCAGGGACTGATCCTGAAGAAAGGCGCCGCGGTAGAGGCGCTGGTCGCCTGGCTCAAGGGCCCGGGCCAGGAACAGATCAAGGCTGCGGGCTATGCCCTGCCGCAGTGATGGCATGAATGCCAATCTCCCATGACCACTGGCCGGCCTCAGGGCCTGCCACGCCTTGCAATGAGGATGCATAACATGTTGCTGCTCGCACCAGGGAGGGATATGCCCCATGAGTGAAGGGGATCTGCAGGCGGTCTGGCTTACCCTGAAGCTGGCGGCCAGCACCACCGCCATCCTGCTGCTACTGTCGCCGCCGCTCGCCTGGTGGTTGTCCCGCAGCCAGCATAGGTTGCGGCCGCTGGTGGAGGCCCTGGTGGCGTTGCCCCTGGTGCTGCCGCCGACCGTGCTCGGCTTCTATCTGCTGCTCGCCTTCTCGCCGGAATATGGCCTCGGCGCCTGGTGGCGGGAGACCTTCGGGACACCGCTCGCCTTCAGCTTCCTCGGCCTGCTGTTTGCCTCCATCCTCTATTCGCTCCCCTTCGTGGTGCAGCCGCTCACCTCCGCCTTCGTCAACATGGGCAACAAGGAGATCGAAGCCGCCGCCACCCTGGGGCTCGGGCCCCTCGAGCGCTTCTTTCAGATCATCTTGCCGATGACGCTGCCGAGCTTCGTGATGGCGGCGGCGCTCGGGTTTGCCCACACCCTGGGGGAGTTTGGCGTGGTGCTGATGATAGGGGGCAACATCCCGGGAGAGACCCAGGTGCTCTCCATCGCCCTGTTTGATCACGTGGAAGCCATGGATTATCAGCACGCCCACTACCTGGCGGGTGGCCTGATGGGCTTCTCCCTGGTGATGCTGGTGCTGGTCTATGGCGTCTTGCAGCGCCGGCAGCGGAGGTTATTCGGATGAGCCTGCACCTCAAGGCCTGGCGCCGGTTTGGCGGCTTCGAACTCGACTGCGATCTGACACTCCCCCTTGGTGGCATTCTCGGCCTCTTTGGCCCTTCCGGCTGTGGCAAGAGTACCCTGCTGCGCATCATCGCCGGGCTGGATCGTGCCCCCTCGGACGTCCTGCACTGGCAGGGGCGGGATCTGGCGGCCCTGCTGCCGGAGGCGCGCCGCATCGGGCTGGTGTTCCAGGATTCCCGCCTCTTTCCCCACATGACGGTATTGGGCAATTTGCAGCTGGCGGCGGGCAAGGGGCGAGGGCGCTGGCAGCACGAGGCGCTGGCGATGCGGCTCGGCTTTGCCGATCTGCTGGGGCAGCCCGCCCACGGGCTTTCCGGTGGCCAGCGTCAGCGGGTGGCCCTGGGGCGGGCCCTGCTGGCAGAGCCGGATCTGCTGCTGCTGGATGAACCCTTCTCGGCGCTGGACAGCCGCAGCCGCATCCATCAGGCCCACGTGCTCAAGGGGTTGCAGCGTGAAAGCGGCATCCCCATGATCTTCGTGAGCCACGCCATGGAGGAGGTGAGCCTGCTGTGCGATCAGCTGGTGTTGCAGGAGGGGGGCCGGGTGGAGGCGCAGGGGCGGCCGAGCGAGATCTTCGCCCGCACCGACCTCTCCTTGGCCAGTCGCGACGATGCCGGTGTCATGCTGACGGCGACTCTGGCTCACTATGACGACGCTGAGCAGATGGCGACCCTGCAACTCGGGGATCAGACCCTGATGGTCACCATGGAGCATGCCCCCGACGAGACAGGGGAGCTGCAGATCAAGGTGGCGGGGCGGGATCTGGTGATCGCCACCGCCCCCATAGTGCACTCCAGCCTCTCCAACTGCCTCGAGACCCGACTGCTGGAGGCGCGGGAGGTGAGGCCGGGGCAAACCCTGTTGCAGTTGGCGCTGGGGCAGCAGATACTGCTGGCCCGGATCACCAGCCGCTCCGCGCAGCGGCTGGCGCTGGTGCCGGGGCAGCGCCTCTACGCCTACATCAAGGCGGTGAGCCTGGTGGGAGAGGGCTGAGGGGCGTGTCGCCACAGCATGGGCAGCAAGGTCGTCGGTGGCCGCTATCGAGTCGAGAGGGAGAGCACGGGTGCGTCGCAACCAGGTAATGAAATCCCATGGATTGGCCTTGCGCAGCGCGGGGGAGGGCCCCTTGCTGCTCTTGCTGCACGGCCTTGGCTCCTCCAGCCTCGACTGGCAGGCCCAGATCGAGCACTTCTCCCAGCACTACCGGGTGGTGGCGCTGGATCTGCGCGGCCACGGCCAGAGCATGCAGGAGGGGCCCTTCGATGTGCCCACCCTGGCGGCGGACGTGGCCCGCTGGCTAGAGGAGCAGCCGGAACCCGCCTGGGTGGTGGGGCTGTCGCTCGGGGCCATGGTGGCGCTGGAGCTGGCGCTGCGACTGCCTCACAAGGTGCGGGGGCTGGTGCTGGTCAACGGCTTCAGCGAGTTTCTGCTGGAGACGCCGAGGGAGCAGGAGCGCCATGCCATGCGCCTCAAGTGGCTGCGCTGGTTTGGCATGCGGCCGCTGGCCTGGTGGCTGGGGCGCGAACTCTTCCCCGGCCCCGAGCTCGCCCAGGTGCGCCACACCTTCCGGCTGCGCTTCGTGCGCAGCAACAAGAAAAAGACCTACAAGGCACTGCTGGAGGCGCTGCCCGGCTGGTCGGTGCGAGCCCGGCTCGGCAGCCTCTGGCAGCCGGTGGCCATCATCTCCACCAGTCACGACTACCTGCCGCTTGCCAAACGGGTGGAGCAGTTCGCCTCCCTGCCCAACGCCAGCATCCATACCCCCGAGGGCCATCACGCCTGGCCCGCGGAAGATCCCGCCGGGTTCAACCATCTGCTGCAACGGATCCTGGCGACTCACTGAGTCTGTGCGGACATAAAAATGCCGAACCCCTGGGTTCGGCATTTTTGTTGATGGTTTTTTGCCACTCAGGGCTGGGAGCAGACCGGGCAGTCCGGGCGCTTGGGCAACTTCAGCTCGCGAAAGCGGCCACTGAGGCCGTCGATCATCAGCAGGCGGCCGTGATGGCTCTTGCCCATGCCGGCCAGCAGCTTGATGGCTTCGAGGGCCTGCAGGCTGCCCACCAGGCCCACCACAGGGGCCAGCACTCCGGCCTCGACGCAGGTCAGCGCCTGCTCGCCAAACAGGGCGCTGAGGCAGGCGTAGCAGGGCTCGTCCGCCTGCCAGGTGAAGCTGCACAGCTGCCCCTCCAGCCGGATGGCGGCGCCGCTGACCAGGGGCACCCTGTGCTGGCGGGCACGCTGGTTGAGCAGGTTGCGGATGGTGATGTTGTCGGTGCAGTCGAGCACCAGCTGGTGCGTCGGTAACAGGGCATCGAGCAGCGCCTCGTCGGCGAGGAGGGCGTGGGTTTCCACCTCTAGCCAGGGATTGAGGGCGCGCAGGGACTGGGCGGCGGAGTCCACCTTGTACATGCCGATGCGTTCGTCGCTGTGCAGCACCTGGCGCTGAAGGTTGGAGAGCTCCACCCGGTCAAAATCCACCAGGGTGAGCCGGCCGACCCCGGCCACGGCGAGGTACTGGGCGGCGGCGCAGCCCAGTCCCCCGGCGCCTATCACCAGCACCCGGGCCTGCTTGAGCGCCTCCTGCCCCTCGAAGTCGAAAGACTTGAGCACTATCTGGCGGTTGTAGCGAAGGAGCTCGGCATCGCTCAGGATCTCGCTCACAGCAGCAGCCCCGAGAAGGGCTCGACGGTCACCGTCTCACCGGCGGCCACCTTGCCGCGTTCCTGTTCAAGCACTATGTAGCAGTTGGCCCGGGACAGGGAGCTGAACACCCCGGAGTCCTGGGAGCCGGTGCTGCGTACCTCGAGGCCGTTCGGGCCCTGGCTCAGCATGCCGCGTTGGAAGTCCAGTCGCCCCGGCGCCTTCTTGAGGGGCTCGGTCGCGATGGCCTGCAGCGGCAGTGGGCGCGCGAAGTGGTGGCCGGCCAGCCTGGCCAGCGCCGGCTGCACCAACTGATCGAAGGTAACCATGGCGGAGACGGGGTTGCCCGGCAGGCCGAAGAACCAGGCGTTTGGCAGGCGACCGAAGGCAAAGGGTTTGCCCGGCTTGATGGCGAGCTTCCAGAAGCCGATTTCGCCAAGCTCCTCCAGCAACTGCTTGGTGAAGTCCGCCTCGCCGACCGAGACGCCCCCCGTGGTGATGAGAGCATCAGCCTCGCGGTCGGCCTGAATAAAGGCGGCGCGCAGGGCGGCAGGGTCGTCGGGGATGATGCCCAGATCCAGGCACGCTATGCCCATGCGGGTCAGCATGGCCTTGACCCCGTAACGGTTGGAGTCATAGATGTCGCCATGGGCGAGCGGGGTGCCCAGGGGTTTGAGCTCGTCACCTGTGCTGAAGATGGCGACCTTGAGCGGGCGGCGCACCGTCACGGTGGCGATGCCCAAGGAAGCCAGCAGCGGCAACTCCCGGGGGCTGAGGCGCAGGCCGCTCGCCAGCACCCGGGATCCTTGCGCCATGTCCTCGCCGCGGCGGCGGATGTTCTGGCCAAGGAAGGGCGTCGTCAGAAAAGTGATCCCGTTGCCGCCCTCCTGCGTTTCTTCCTGCATGACGACCGCCTCCGTGCCCGCCGGCACCGGGGCGCCGGTCATGATGCGGATGCAGTGACCGGCCGGCCATTCGCCCTCATAGGGCTGGCCGGCGAAGGCCTTGCCCGCCACGTGGAGTGGGGCGCCGGCGGCGAGATCGGCCAGACGCACGGCGTAACCGTCCATGGCGGCGTTGTCGAAGGGGGGCACCGACAGGGGGGAGCTTATCTCCTCGGCCAGTATCCGATCCAGCGCCTGGGGCAGCGGCAACTGCTCCGTCTCGCAGCAGCAGGTGAGTTGTTCCAGCATCCCTTGCAGGGCCTTGTCCAAGGGGAGGAGTGCACCGGTATCGAATCCCATCATCATGACCTCTGTGGTGTATAGGGGGCGGATTATCCCAAAAATCCGCCCGGATGGGCAGGCGGATCGTGCAGGAATGCGGGGGAATACGGCTTTTGCTGTGATGACAGCGGCGGCCCTTTCCTTGAGTTACCACCTTGTGGGTGGCATGGAAGGGACGCCTGCATGCCAAGTGCCGGACTGTCTGCCAGGCGCCCCGAACGGGGAGGGGGCCGCAGGGTAAAACCGGGTGGTTTGGCATAAAGTCAGGTGTTGGGCTTGAGTTAGTCTGAATTATGACAATAATCGCCCTGTAAGATTGCGCCACGACACCATGTCGATGGCCAGCACAGTCCCTGAGCGTGGGAGAGAAACAAGATGACGAGCTTAAGCCAGGAAGCCCTGTTGGTCAGGGCTGCGCTCGAGGCCCAAGGCCTCGAGACACCTCTGGTGGCCAATGAATTGAACGGCCAGCAGAAGAAGGAAAAAATCGAAGGCCACATGCGCGCCATCATGGAGACGCTGGGGCTGGATCTGGCCGACGACAGTCTGGCTGAAACGCCTCACCGCATCGCCAAGATGTACGTGAACGAGATCTTCTCCGGCCTCGATTACGCCACCTTCCCCAAGGTGACGGTGATCGAGAACAAGATGAAGGTGGACGAGATGATCATGGTGCGGGACATCAGCCTCACCAGCACCTGCGAGCACCACTTCGTCACCATCGACGGGCTGGCCCACGTGGCCTATATCCCCCGTGGCAAGGTGATCGGGCTGTCGAAGATCAACCGCATCGTGCAGTTCTTCGCCCGCAGACCCCAGGTGCAGGAGCGCCTCACCCAGCAGATCCTGCTGGCGCTGCAGACCCTGCTCGGCACCAAGGACGTGGCCATCAGCATCAAGGCGACCCACTTCTGCGTGAAGGCGCGCGGCGTGATGGATTCGACCTCCTACACCACCACCACCTCCCTCGGTGGGGTCTTCAAGACCCAGCCAGACACCCGTGCCGAGTTTCTCGGTGGCCTGAAAGGCTAGTCACCCAGGGGCGTGTCGCGCCGGCATGCCCCTGCCTCTGACCCTCCCGCCTGTCCGCCATTTTATTTTCTGAAAAAAAACCTAAAGAGATGCCCGCACTGGCCGATACAGCTCACCGTGCCGCGGGATGGCCTGTTTGAAACCCGTCTGGCACCCTCGCCCGTGCCGGCACGGATGAGGTGTGATCGACTGCTATGGATGGCAGCTAGCGTGCTCGTGCCTCGAGGGGCCGGCGCCGACGAATGCCACTTGATGACCCATATGCAGGACATGCCATGAACACCATGACGATAGGCAAGAAACTCTCCGCCGGCTTTGCCGTACTCGGCCTGATGATGGCCTTTATAGGCGGCTTTTCTCTGTTTGAATTCAGCACCATGAACCGGGCTGCCATCGGTTTTACCGACAGTATCCTGCCCGCCGTGGTGCGTACCAGCACCCTGGGCGAGACCATCAATGCGGTGCGCCGTTATGAGCTGGATGTTTTTCTGGTGGCGGACGATCCCCAGCAGCAGGCCCATTACCGCAATGAGAGCGAGAAGAGCCTGCAGGAGGCCGCGCGCCAGATAACGGCCCACGATGGCACCATCTGGGCGGAGGATCTGGAGGAGCGCCGCACCTTCGACATCGTCAAGGCAGACTGGGAGAAATACCTCGGCCTGCACCAGCGCATCCGGCAGATGCAGGACGCCGGTCAGATGACCGAGGCCCAGCACCTCTTCATGGGGGAGGGGATCACCCTCTACACCAACCTGGCCAAGTCGGTTGGCGACCTGGTGCGCATCAACCATGGCTATGCCGATGCCTCCCGCAAGGTGGTGGTGGCGGCCTATGATTCCGCCAAACTGAGCGTCACCCTGTCCCTGCTGGTCGGTCTGGTGCTGGTGGTCTGCCTCTCCGTGGTGCTGACCCGCCAGATCCGCGACCCGCTCATCATGCTGGCCCGTCAGGCCCAGCGCATCGCGAGCGGCGATCTCGGCAAGGGGGAGCTGCAGGAGTGGATCCGCACCAGCCGCTTCAACCGCGACGAGCTGGGTCAGCTTGGCTCTGCCATCGACCGGATGCAGGGGGCGCTGGCGAGCCTGGTGAGCGAGATCGCGGGCTCGGTGAGCCAGCTCAGCAGCGCGGTGGAGGAGGTGAGCGCCATCTCCGAACAGTCCGCCAAGGGCATGGCCAGCCAGCAGAGCGAGGTCTCCCAGGTGGCCACCGCCATGAACGAGATGCAGTCCACCGTGAATGAGGTGGCCCGCAACACCACGGATGCCATGAGCGCTGCCAAGGAGGCCTCCCGTACTTCGACTCAGGGCAATCAGGTGGTGCGCAGCGCCATCGGCAGCATAGAGCAGGTGTCGCAGCAGATAGAGCAGGCGGGTACTGTGGTGTCGCAGCTGGAAGCGGACAGCGCCAGCATCAGCATGGTGCTGGATGTCATTCGCGGCATCGCGGAGCAGACCAACCTGCTGGCACTCAACGCGGCCATCGAGGCGGCCCGGGCTGGCGAGCAGGGGCGTGGTTTTGCGGTCGTCGCGGACGAAGTGCGCTCCCTGGCCCAGCGTACCCAGGCCTCCACCGCCGAGATCAGCAAGATGATAGCGCTGTTGCAGGAGCGCACCGCCGAAGCGGGCAACGCCATGCAACTGAGCCGTCAGCAGATGCAGGAGAGCGTCGGGCTGGCACGGGAGGCGGGGGGCAGCATCGACAGCATCAATGGCGCCGTCACCCAGATCAGCGACATGAACACCCTGATCGCCACCGCCACCGAAGAGCAGAACGCGGTGACCGAGGAGCTCAACCGCAGCATAGTGAACATCCACAATGCCGCCGACGAGAACGCCCAGGGGGCGCAGCAGACCGCCCAGGCCTGTGTCGAGCTGAGCAAGCTGGCCAACAGCCTGCACCAGATGACCCAGCGCTTCACCCTCTGAGCCTTGATCCACGGATAACAGAAGGCCCCGCCAATCGGCGGGGCCTTGTTGTTTCTGGCGTTGTGGAAGGGCTCAGCTCAGGCCGACTATCTCGCCGTTCTCATCGATATCGATATGGCGAAAGGCTGGCAGGCTGCCCAGGCCCGGCATGGTCATGATGGGGCCCGCCAGGGCATAGACGAAACCGGCGCCAGCGCAGAGCCTCACCTCGTCGATGGGGACTTCAAAATCCGTCGGTACTCCCTTGAGGGTGGGATCATGGCTGATGGAGAGCGGCGTCTTGGCCACGCAGATGGGCAGGTGATCCCAGCCCTCGGCCGAGAGCCGGGCCAGCTGCTGGCGCGCCTTGTCCGAGAGCCGCACCCCGCGCCCGCCGTAGCCGCACTCCACCAGGGTGGCCAGCTTGGCCGCGAGGCTCATTTCGTTTGGGTAGAGCAGTTTGACCTGGCTCTGCTGCTCGCAGGCCGCCACCACGGCCCGGGCCAGCTCGCTGGCGCCCTTGCCCCCGTCGGTGAAGGCGTGGGAGATGGCGGCGTCACAGGCGCCGGCGGCCAGCGCCTCGCGGGCCAGCAGATCCAGCTCGGCCTGGCTGTCGGTGGGGAAGCGGTTGATGGCGACCACCACGGGCACCCCATAACGGCGGGCGTTTTGGATATGCCAGGCGAGGTTGGCGCAGCCCTGCTTGAGGGTGGGTAAATCTTCCCCTTGCAGGCTCGCCGGCAGCGGCTGGCCCGGGCGAATGTCCAGCAGGCCGCTGTTGGCCTTGAGACCGCGCACCGTGGCCACCAGCACCACGCAGGCGGGGGTGATGCCGGACTGGCGGCTCTTGATGTTGAAGAACTTCTCCAGCCCCATGTCGGAGCCAAAGCCCGCCTCGGTCACCACATAGTCGGTGAGGCCCAGGGCGATGCGATCGGCGATGACGGAGGAGTTGCCGTGGGCGATGTTGGCGAAGGGCCCTGCGTGCACCAGCACCGGGGTCTGCTCCGTGGTCTGCATCAGGGTCGGCTGCAGGGCGTCTTTGAGCAGCACCGTCATGGCCCCCGCCACTTCCAGCTGCTCGGCGGTGATGGGGTCGCCGTAAATATCGCGAGCCAGCTGAATGCGGCCGATGCGGGCGCGCAAGTCTTTCAGATCGCTGGCCAGCGCCAGAATGGCCATCAGCTCGGAGGCGGCTGTGATGACGAAACGATCGGAGCGCTCCACCCCATCGGCGGGGCCCCCCTGGCCTAGGGTGAGGTGGCGCAGGGCGCGGTCATTCATGTCCAGGGTGCGTGGCCAGAGGATGTTGGCCGGGTCTATGTCGAGGCGCGGCAAACCGGTTCTGGCGCTGAACTGGTCGCCGAGTTTCTGCTCGTGGAACAGGCGGGCATCCAGGGCCGCCGCCGCCAGGTTGTGGGCGGCGCTGAGGGCGTGAAAGTCCCCGGTGAGGTGCAGGTTCATCTCCTCCATGGGCACCACCTGGGCATGTCCGCCCCCGGCGGCGCCCCCCTTGACCCCGAATACGGGCCCGAGGCTCGGCTGGCGTATGGTGGCTATGCTGGGCTGGCATATGTGGTTGAGGCCCATGGAGAGGCCGAGAGTGGTGACCGTCTTGCCCTCGCCGAGGGGGGTCGGGGTGATGGCGCTCACCAGCACCAGCTTGCCTCTCTGTTTGGGCCGGGACTTGAGCAGGTCGAGACTGAGTTTGCCCTTGTGGTGGCCCTGGGGGCTGAGCTGCTGGGGCGGGATGGCGAGGCGTTTGGCCAGCACCTGGATGGAGAGACGGGGGGACTGGCGGGAGATCTCGATATCGCTTAGCATCAGCACCTCGTTGGCATGTCAGGTCAAAGATGCGGCGAAGTCTAGAGGAATCAATAAGGTTATCCAATGAGTAATGCTATTTTATCCGGCAGTCGTGAGCCCCATCTAAGCCCCATCCTGCTGGACCTCAATGCCCTCTACCACCCTCCCAAGCAGCCGCTCACCGCCCTTGGCATCGTCAGCGCCTTGATCCCGCTGTTCGGCTACGGCTGGCAGGCGATGACCCAGGATCCCGAGACCCACTTTCGCCAGGAGCTCGGCAAGCGCATCAACAAGCGCAAGACGGACGAGGCCAACCTAGCGCTGATCCTGCAACTGGCGGCCATGCTCGATTGCCACTGCCTGCACATCACTCTGCCCTATGAGCTTGGCGAGGCGCAGCTCGCCACCCTGGCGCGGCGCCTGCCGCGCTGGCAGTTGACTCAGCGCAGTCTGCTGCTGGTGGCCGAGCTGCCTGTCATCTCCACCCCCTGATAACCCTCCGGCCCGGGATCAGGTCTCCCTGTCCCAGTAGTGGGGGGCCAGGTAGCGCTCCTGCACGAACTCGATGAAGCAGCGCACCTTGGCCGAGACGAAACGGCGGTGCGGATAGAGGGCATAGAGCCCCACCTGTCCCTTCTCCCATTCCGGCAGCAGGGGCACCAAGGCGCCTGAGCGCAGCGCATCCCCGACGATGAAGGTGGGTTGCAATATGATGCCCTGGTGGTCGCAGGCGGCCCGGGTCAGGGCCACTCCGTTGTTGGCGCGAAGCGGCCCAAGGGGGCGCACGCTTTGCTGCTCCCCATTTCGCTTGAAGACCCAGTCCGGCTGGGTCAGGGTGTAGATGAGGCAGTCGTGCTGCTTGAGATCCTCCGGGGTCTTTGGGGTGCCCCTGCGGGCCAGGTATTCCGGGCTGGCGCACACCACCAGCTTCATGGTGGCGAGCGGCTTGGCCACCAGGGAGGAGTCCGGCAGGTTGCCGATCCGCAGCGCCAGATCGAATCCTTCTTCCACCAGGGCCACCCGCCGGTCGCTGTACTCTATCTCCAGCTTGAGTTCGGGAAACCGCTCACGAAACAGCGGCAGGGCGGGGGAGAGGTGCAGGTAGCCAAAGTCCATGGGCACAGAGAGCTTGAGGGTGCCCTGAGGCTGCTGGTTGTTGTGGGTGAGCTGGCTGTGGGTCTCTTCCAGCTCCGCCAGCAGGGCCAGGGAGCGCTGGTAGTAGAACTGGCCTGCCTCTGTGGGGTTGACCTGGCGGGTCGTGCGTGACAGCAGCCGGGTCGACAATGACTCCTCGAGCTGTTGCATCAGCTTGGAGGTCATGGCGACCGAGATGCCGAGCTGATGGGCGGCCTTGGTAAAGCTCTGGCACTCCACCACCTTGATGAAGGTGCGCATGGCGGCTATCTGATCCATATTCCACTCTCGGTTGATAATTATTTTAATAAATCGATGATTATCCATTCCTGCTCGGAGGTTAGCATGTCGGGTATCGATGTGAACCCCCTAATGAAGGAACGATCGGAATGAAAATGACCAAGGCCCTGCTGGCTTCCTGCCTGTTTATGGCGGCTCCCCTGATGGCGGCCGACTACGATGTCGATGCGGCTCACACCACAGTCCAGTTCAAGGTGGGCCACCTCGGCTTCTCCGAGCTGGTCGGCCGGTTCAACACCTTCAGCGGCACCTTCAGCATGGATGATGCCAATCCGACCGCCGCCAAGGCGAGCTTCGAAATCGACGCCGCCAGCGTGGACTCCAACCACGAGGCCCGCGACAAGCACCTGCGCAGCCCCGACTTCCTGGACGTCAAGCAGTACCCCAAGATGACCTTCGTCAGCTCCGGCTATGAAGGCACCAAGGACAAGGGCGTGCTCAAGGGCACCCTGACCCTGCACGGCGTCTCCAAGGACGTGGCCTTCGACATGGTCCACATCGGCGAAGGCAAGGATCCCTGGGGCGGCTACCGCAGCGGCTTCAACGCCACCACCACCATCAAGCGCAGCGACTTTGGCGTGAACTACATGCTGCCGGGCATTCCGGACGAGATGAGCATCAACCTGTTCGTCGAAGGTGTGCGCAAGTAATGGGCGCAGCACTCTTGCTACAGACCCTGGCGGCTCCTTTGGGGGCCGCTTTGCTGTCATGGCGCTGGCCACGACTGGGCTACCTGTGGGGGGCGCTCGCGCTCTGGCTGGTGGGCTGCCTGCTGGGCGGCGCCTATGGCCTGCCGGTCAAGGCGTGGCAGTGGCTGCCGCTGTGTCTGCTGGTGCCCGCCATCGCGGCTCAGGTTGAGGACAAGCGCGCCGCCCTGGCGCTGTTTGCGGTGATCGCTGCCCTCGTGTGGTGGCAGGGGCTGGCCTCGGTCCTTGCCAGCGAGCCGCGCATCTGGCTGGCGCTGTTGCCCGCCATCGCCTGGTTCGGCTGGACGGGCTGGCGCGGTGACAGCGAGGAGGGGCTGGGCTTTGCCCTGGGCTTCATCTGGCTGGCGCTGGTCATCGGCATCGATGGCAGCCTGCTGATCGCCCAACTGACAGGCGCGCTGGCGGCCTTCGCCGGTTTCCGTGCCCTGCTCGGTGCCTTTGCGGGCATCAAGGTGGCCCCGGCCGCCCTGGCGCTGGCGCTCGCCTTCGTGCAGATGCTGGCCTGGCAGTACGTGGAAGTGCCGCTGGTGGTGTTGCTGCCGGTCTGGTTGCTGCCGCTTCTGGAGTGGGCCCTGCGCAAACGGCCGGGGTTGTCTCGTTGGGGTCTGCTGATCCTGGTGGGGGCAATTGGTGCTGGTTTGAGTCTGTGGTGGGTGTGGCCAGAGGCGTCACTTTATTGATTTCTGCATGAAAAACAGACTATTACCTTATAAATTGATGGGTTAGTCAAAGTCTGTGTAGATAAAGATTGAGCCCCATGGTGCTTTCAGATAAAAAGGATTTTCAATTATCTGGACACACACAGAACCCGGCTATGCCGGGTTCTGTTTGCCTGCTTTCTCGCGGCACGCTAAGGAGGCCACAGTTGCGCAGTCAGGGATCTGAGCATCTGTTTTTTCGCCATTTCACCGAGCAGGGACGCCTCGGGGATCTCTGCATCCTGCTGGTGACTCACCTGCTTCCCGACAGGCCCCAGTTCATCCAGGTGCTCGATGGGGTGGGGCGCGTCGGCGCCATCCTGCCCAAACCCAAGTCCGTGCACGGGCCGACCCTGGCCTGGGCCCAGCAGCACTACCCAGTGCTGCCGCTCAATCGCCACTGGACCTCGGATCCCGAGGGCGTCATTGCCCAGATAGCCCCCCTGGTGGAACCCCATGAGCGTCTCATCATCCTGGACATAGGCGGTTACTTCGCCAAGACCCAGGCGATTCTCGCCGAACATTTCGGCGCGCGCTTTCTCGGGGTGGTGGAGATGACCGAAAATGGCCATCAGCGCTACGAGCAGGAGGTGCTGGCCGCTCCCGTCATCTCGGTGGCGCGCAGCCCCCTCAAGCAGGCGGAAGACATCCAGATCGGCCTGAGCGTGGTCTACTCCGCCGAGTCGCTGGCGCGCACCCTCAGGCGCACCTTCAATGTCTGCCAGGCCGCCCTGTTCGGCTATGGCAAGGTGGGGCGCAGCATCGCCCGCGAGCTGCGCTGCCGCAACCTGCATCTGGAGCTGGTGGAGACGGATGCCCTGCGCCAGGTGGAGGCGCTCTCCCACGGCTTCAAGCTGGTGAACAAGGCCGAGGCTCTCGGCCGCGCCGAGCTGGTGATCTGCTGCACCGGCAATGGCTCCCTCGACATCGCCGATTTGCAGGCACTGCGCCCGGGGGCCATGCTGGCGTCTGTCACCTCGGCGGATGACGAGTTCGCGTTCTGCCTCTCCCAGCTGCCCTGGCCGAGCGAGGAGGTGTGCCCCCATGTGCTGGCGCTCACGCGCCCGGATGGCAGCACCATCTTCCTGCTCAATCGCGGCGAGGCGGTGAACTTCGTCCACGGCGCCGTCATCGGCGAGTACGTCTACCTGGTGCTGGCGGAGATCATCGAAGGGGTGCACCAGCTTGCCGGGCAGGCGCCGGCCGCCGGCCTGCTCGAGCTGCCCCAGGCCACCATGCAGCGCATAGCCCGCCACTGGTTAACCGATTTTCATGGAGTCATCGCATGACAGAACCACAGACCCCCGTCAGCAAACCGCGCATCGAGATCCGCTACTGCACCCTCTGCCGCTGGATGCTGCGCGCCGCCTGGCTCGCCCAGGAGCTGCTCTCCACCTTCGACAGCGATCTCGGCGAGGTGGCACTGGTGCCCGCCAGCAAGGGGGAGTTCAAGATACTGGTGAACGGTATCCAGGTGTGGGACAGGGTGGCCGACGAGGGCTTCCCCGAGGCGAAAGAGATCAAGCAGCGGGTGCGGGACGTCATCGCCCCGGAGCGCGACCTCGGCCATGCCGATCGCAAGCCTGCCACCGAGTAGGCCGGGGGCACGGGTTGAACGACAGAGGGAGGCGCAGGCCTCCCTCTCTTTTTTTGTCCGGGCGGCTAGGCGTCGGCACCGCTCGCGGGAGACCCTATGTAGCGGGCCCGCTTGTGGGGTTTGATGCGGCTCACGTCCACCCACACCAGGCCGTCGATGCAGTGGTTGAAGTCGGGGTCTATGCCAAAGTCCATGAACTGCACGCCGCCCGGCTCGCATAGCTCGGAGTACTGCTTGTAGAGGGTGGGAATGGCGCAACCCAGGTTGTCGAGGCGGGCCTTGATCTCCTTGAGATCGGCGCCGTAATCCGTGCCCGCAAACAGTGGCGGCGTGGCGGGGTAGGGGCGGCGCGACGGGGCCAGGGCAAGCGTGGGGGCGAAGTGCTGGCGGTAGAAGCCCACCAGCAGATCCTTGGCCGCCGGCGGCAGGCTGCCGGAGAGGGTCACGGGCCCGAACAGATACCGATACTGGGGGTAGCGGGCCAGGTAGGCGCCTATGCCGAACCAGAGATAATCCAGCCCCCGCTTGCCCCAGTAGGCGGGTTGGATGAAGCTGCGGCCAAGCTCGATGGCCTGCTCCAGCCGGGGCAGCAGTCTCTCTTCAAACCCAAACAGGGTGTGGCTGTAGAGGCCGCTCACCCCCTTGCGCGCCAGCAGCTCGGCCACGGGGGCGAAGCGGTAAGCCCCTATGATATCGAGGCGGGCCGGATCCCAGAGGATGAGGTGGTGGTAGTCATCGTCGAAGGCATCGAGATCCCGCCGCCTGCCCGAGCCTTCCCCCACGGCGCGAAACGCGATTTCCCGCAGCCGCCCCAGTTCGCGCAGAATCACCGAATGGCCCTGCTCGTGGCGGCGATAGAGCAGGATGCGCTGGCCATCCGAGGTCTGCCCGAGCAGCTCGCAGCCATCCATGGCCTGTTTGAGCTGACGACGCTCCTCCGGCAGGGCGATGGGGGCCTCGGTCGCCAGGGGGCCCCTCTTCCCCTTGCCGAGGCGATAGAGATGGCGGCGCACCAGGGCGGCGGCTGTCTTGGGGGCGAGCTCCCCGAGGCTCTGGGGCGGGATGCGCTCCCCCAGGGTGAGGGAGATGCGCCGCCCCTGCTGGCGAAACAGCTGGCGCACCAGTAGCAGGGCGGAGGCGGGCTTGTGGAGCCAGGAGGCGAGATAGAAGGGGAGGCCGTTGCGCCCGTCCAGATGGATGGGCACCAGCGGCGTGCGGGTGCGCCTGGCCAGCTTGATGAAGCCCCCCTGCCAGGGACCATCCTTCACCCCCTTGGGGCCGAGGCGCGACACCTCGCCGGCGGGGAAGATGATGAGGGCTCCCTCCTGGGCCAGGTGCTCCCCCATGGCCAGGATGGCGCGCCTGTCGGTCTTGCCCCCCAGGTTGTCCACCGGCAGCAACAGGGGACGCAGGGGGGCAATCTGTGCCAGCAGCTGGTTGGCCACTATCTTGACGTCGGGGCGGATGCGGCCAAGCAGGCGCAGCAGGGCCAGCCCGTCCAGGGATCCTATGGGGTGGTTTGCGACTATGATGACCCGGCCGCTGGCGGGAATGTTCTCGAGTTCGGCCTCGCTCACCCTGTAGTCAAAATCGAGGGCGCCGAGGGCCTGCTCGACGAAGTCCAGGCCGCGCAGGTGAGGATGGCGCTTGGCAAACTCGGCGAAGGCCTCCTCGTTGAGCAGCCAGCTCAGCCCCTGCCGGAGCAGGGGACGGATCAGGGGTTGGGTGGCGAGGCGGGGCAGATGCTGCCCCAGCAGGGTATCGACGTTGAACATGGGCAAGGCTCCGCGGAACGTTGCCTCAGGGTGCCGCCCCCCGGTTTCCCCTTTGTGGCAGCGCCGTGACGGTTTGATGACCCGGGGCAGAGAGCCCGCTCATACCGCAGACCCGTCCCCGCTCATACCGCCGTTATTTGCTCCCACCCGGCCCCGCTCAGGACGGTGTCACTGCTTATTGCTCCCGCCAGGCCGAGGTGAGTTGCACCAGGGCCACCAGGGTGGCGACCGCCTTCTCCATGGATTGCAGCGGGATGAACTCGTGCTTGCCGTGGAAGTTGTGACCACCCGTGAAAATATTCGGGCAGGGCAGCCCCATGAAGGAGAGCCGCGCGCCGTCGGTGCCGCCGCGAATGGGTTTGATCTTGGGGACCACGTCGGCGGCCTCCATGGCGGCCCTGGCCAGCTCGACGATATGCATGTGCGGCGCTATCTGGCTGCGCATGTTGCGGTAGTTGTCGGTCAGGTTGAGCTCGATGCGCGCCTTGGGGTTGTCCAACTGCAGGGAGGCGACCCGCTCCTTGAGCTGCGCCTTGCGGGCGGCGAAGCAGTCGTCGTCGAAGTCGCGGATGAGGTAGTGCAGGGTGGTTTCCTCCACTGTGCCTTCCATCCGGGCCAGGTGGAAGAAGCCTTCGTACCCTGCCGTGCACTCCGGGGTCTGCTCGGGAGGCATCTCGGCGTGGAAGCGGGCGGCCAGGGTCTGGCTGTTGATCATGCTGCCCTTGGCGGTGCCGGGGTGCACGTTGTTACCTGTGATGCGCACAGTGGCGCTTGCAGCGTTGAAGTTTTCATACTCCAGCTCCCCCAGTTCACCGCCGTCGACGGTATAGGCCCATTTGGCCGGGAAGCGATCGAGAGGAAACAGATCGGCGCCGCGGCCTATCTCCTCGTCCGGGGTGAAGCCTATCCAGAGATCCCCGCGAGGGATCTCGGGGTGGGCCAGCAGGTACTGGGCGGCGGTGAGGATCTCGGCGATGCCCGCCTTGTCGTCGGCCCCAAGCAGGGTGGTGCCGTCCGTGGTGATGAGATCCTGCCCCAGGTAGTTTTTCAGGCAGCGGTACTGGCGAATGGCCAGCACCTCGTCCCCCTTGCCGAGACAGATGTCGCCTCCCTGATAATTTTCAATGAGCTGGGGCACCACTTGTTCTGCCTCGTAATCGGCGGTGTCCATGTGGGCAATCAGCCCGATGGCGGGTGCATCCGGCTGATTGCCCGGCAGGCAGGCGGTGAGGTAGCCGTGCTCATCCAGGGTGACCTGGGTCAGCCCAAGCTGGGTCATCTCATCGAAGAGGGCGCGGGCGAAGACGAGCTGGCCCTCGCTGCTGGGACAGACAGGATTGGTCGCATCGGAGCGGGTATGAAAAGTCAGATAACGCAGAAAACGCTCAAGCAGGGTATCCATTGGCAGGCCTCTAACCACAAAAGAGGGACCATTGTGGCCAAGACGGCCGGGCCGCTTATTGCGTCAGCGCAGTTTTTGATGAATTTGTCGGGGCAGGGATCCCGGTGCACAGGGTGGCGGGAGGGGTTACTGCTCGAGGTGTGAGTGAATAAAAATTCTAAATTTAAAACTCATAATGCATATGCGAAAGGGCTGAATTTCCCCCCGGCCCAGCAGTGGCAAGGGGTGGGGGAAAATGGCTGGTTCCCCTGTTATTTTCAGGGCCAATCCCGAGCGGGCTCATCCCTCGCCATCCCAGAGCCAGCCTTGCTGGCAGCAAGATTTGACCCACCGGCCAAACCCCGTTTTTTAACACGATTTTTTATTGTCAGTGGCGCCGGTAAGTGTGTACACTCCGCGCCGATCCGAGGGTAACCCTGAGCAGGCAGAGGCCGCCAGACACCGACAGGATCAGACGCCTATAGGGCGAGGCACGCAGAAACGACAGACACTGCTGGGGAATGGTTTCTTTAATACCGGTTAGGCTCCGGTATCAGGGAGAACAACAGACTCTCATCACCTACTGACCGAGTGGGCCAACGGCTCATCATCTTCCCTTGTCATGGGCGGTCACTGGCGTTGAGCGGGCTGTGGTGGTTGTCGTTTATCAACACGCGTGCGTGCTGACGTCTACCCTTCTCTTCCTTGAACCCTTCTCCTTCTGTCGGGATGGCTGCCGAATGATGAACGAACGGCGTGGCTGATGCCGGTTGTCATCAAAGTACCGCGGCGCCCCATTACAGTGGCACCGCATACCGTTGAGCTTGATGTAAAGCCACCAGCCCCACATCAAGACTCGTTACTTCCCAAGATCCACCAGGCAGCCTTGGCTTGCCGCGATGTGCAATAGAGGATCTGGCTGTGACAAGCCAGCGGCAGGGTCAGGCAACAACGCCTGCCGCCGCCGGCCGTGACGCACCGGGTGCCCGCAGGCAGCCTTTGCTCGCCGCATGTTGCAATCGATGGTCTGGATGTGATTGAGGGTAACGAAGGCGGCCTTCTGGCCGCTCATTTGCGAGGCATAGCCCATGACTAACTGGTCCAGCAAGGACTCCTTGAAGGTCTACAACGTTCCCTACTGGGGTGCGGGTTTTTTCAATATCAATGACGCCGGTCATGTGACCGTCTCCCCCGACAAGTCTCGTCCCGAGGCGCGCATCGTGCTGTCCGAGGCCATCGAACAGCTGCGCCAGTCCGGACTGACTACCCCGGTATTGCTGCGTTTCCCCGACATTCTCAAGAGCCGGGTCGATGCGCTGTTCAACGCCTTCGGTCAGGCCATCGAGAAGTCAGGCTATGAAGGGGACTACCTGTGCGTTTACCCGATCAAGGTAAACCAGCAGCGCCGCGTCATCGAGACCATCAGTCAGTCCTACAGCGACAAGCCGCGGCTTGGGCTGGAGGCGGGCTCCAAACCGGAGCTGCTGGCCGTGCTGTCCCATCATCATGAGCAAGGGTCCGTGATCGTCTGCAACGGTTACAAGGACCGCGAATACATCCGCCACGCCCTGCTGGGCAACCTGATGGGCCACAAGGTCTACATAGTGGTGGAAAAACCCTCCGAGCTGGAAATGGTGCTGGACGAGTCAGTTCGCCTCAACATCAAGCCCAACATCGGTGTGCGCGCCAAGCTCGCCTCCACTGGCTCCGGCATGTGGGAATCGAGCGGTGGCTCCATGTCCAAGTTCGGCCTCTCTGCCTCCCAGATCCTGGCGCTGGTGGAACGTCTGCGCAGCCTCGGCAAGCTGGACTGCCTGCAACTGCTGCACTTCCACCTAGGCTCCCAGATAGCGAACATCCGCGACATCCAGGGCGGCATCCGCGAGTGCGGCCGTTTCTATGCCGAGCTGCGTCGTCTCGGCGTGCCCATCGACGTGGTCGATGTGGGCGGCGGCCTGGGTGTGGACTATGAGGGCACCCGCTCCCAGAGCCACTGCTCCGCGAACTACAGCCTCTCCGAGTACGCCAACAACGTGGTGTGGGGCATCGGCGATGTGTGCCGCGAGTTCGACCTGCCGCACCCGACCATCATCAGCGAGTCCGGCCGTGCCCTGACCGCCCACCACGCCGTGCTGGTCACCAATCTGATTGGTGCCGAAGGGGTGGAAGTGAACGACATCCATGCGCCGGATGAAGACGCGCCCACCATTTTGCAGAACATGTGGAAAGGCTGGCTGGACCTGCGCAGTGAAGACCCCTCCCTGCTGGAGATCTTCCACGATTCTGTGGCGGATCTGGGGGATGTGAACACCCAGTTCACCATGGGTCTCTTGAACCTCGAGCAGCGCGCCTGGGCAGAGATGCTGCACCAGAATACCTGTCTGGCGCTCAAAGAGCTGCTGAACCCGGTGAACCGCAACCACCGCGCCCTGGCCGACGAGCTCTCCGAGAAGCTGGCAGACAAGTGCTTCGCGAACTTCTCCCTGTTCCAGTCCCTGCCCGATGCCTGGGGCATAGGTCAGGTGTTCCCCGTGATGCCGCTCACCGGCCTCGAGCGCCCGCTCACCCGCCGCGGCATCCTGATGGACATCACCTGTGACTCCGACGGTCAGGTGGAGCACTACGTCGACGGCCTGGGTGTCGAGAGCACGCTGCCGATGCCGGAGTATGCCGAGAACGAAGAGTGCCACGTCGGTTTCTTCCTGGTGGGTGCCTACCAGGAGATCCTGGGGGATCTGCACAACCTGTTCGGTGATACCCACTGCGCGGAAGTGTGGCTGGACGAGGAAGGCAAGATGGACATCCGCAACGTGGTGCGCGGCGACACCGTCGACCAACTGCTGCGTTACGTCAACATCGACCCCTCCGTCATTCGCGAGAACTATCAGCGGATCGTCTCCCACCCGGCGCTGGACGACGCGACCCGCAAGGCCCTGCTCGACGAGCTGGAGCTGGGTCTGCAAGGCTACGCCTACCTGGAAGACGAATAAGCCAGCGGCTTGTTCCCCCGTTGGTCAAAAAGACGGGAATGAAAAACGGCGCCTTCGGGCGCCGTTTTTGTTGCCAGGATCTGCCCTGCGGTGATGCACGGGGCGAATATCCCTCTTCATTTGGAGAGCTGGAGCCGGCCCGGGCTCTGGCAGGCCACAGATCCGGCAGATTTCTGCACCCGCCTGCCGCTTCCCTTGATCCACATCAAATGGGACTCGGTCTGGTTATTTTACGGTCAGGAGTGGTGTTGGTGGGATGTAACAAAAGGATGTGCATATGGAACTGGAAAGGGACCCGAGATGCTATACCGACCTCTGTATCGACGGTAAGTGGTATCACTACGATCATTGCAGCACCCAGGTCTACATGCTGATGGGGGGCGCGGCGCCCAGCCTGCAACTGGCCTATGAGCCCGGCAGCGAAGAGGAGCTGATCGCCATGCTCCAGCAACTGGCCCGCTGCTGAGCAGGGCTGTCTCATGGCCATCGGGCAATGTGCCGCGATGGCCACCTTCTGTTTTTCCTGTCAGCCGTTTGTCTTGCGGCCAAACAGTCTCTTGCCCATCTCCATCAGGGCGCTCGCTGCGGCATAGCTGCTGTCTGACTTGCCCACCTCGTCAGCCACATAGAGAAAGTCTGATCTGTGCTTCTCCACCGCCTCCTGGGGGCTGGCGGCATAGATAAAACCCTCCTGCACCTCGAATCCCTGCGCCAGCAGCGCCGCCTTCTCGGTCAGAAAGGTGGGGGAGGCCATGTTGATAAAGGTGTACTGCTGCCGGTTGGATGCTGGAATGGAGAAAAACTGGTATCTGGCCATCTGTGCTCCTCGGCTGCACGGCGTTGCCTTGATGTGATCGGCTCTCGCCGAACGGCCCCTTGTTTGCCGTCTGTGCAAGGGGGAAAAAGCAACATTCGAGTCTTTGTTGGGCAGCCTATCCCGAGTCAGCGAGAGATGCAATTGGAGAACGTGCTCGGGGAAGGGGAGGGGCGAGCGCAGCAGAGTGCAATGGAATAGCCCCTGCGTCAGGTTGGGCTCAGGCGAGCACGCCACCCGCACAGGGATCTCGGTGAGGCTCATCGATGTGGCTGTGGGCCAGCAGCTGTTCCCCCGGCATGGGGCGCCCGAGCAGATAGCCCTGCAGGGTGTCGCAGCCCAGCTCGGTCAGCAGGGCGCGTTGCTCAGGGGTCTCCACCCCCTCGGCAACGATGCGCATGTCCAGAGCCTGACCCAGGGCGATGATGGCGGCGATGATGGTGGCATCGTCCCCCTCGTGCGTCAGGGTGGCGACGAAGCCCCTGTCAATCTTGAGCTCGTTGGCGGGGAAGCGCTTGAGGTAGAGCAGGCTGGAGTAGCCGGTGCCGAAGTCATCGATGGAGATGCCGAGCCCGAGCTCGGCCAGGCGATTGAGGATGGCCAGGCTCTCCTCGGCGTTCTCCATGGCGGTGGATTCGGTGATCTCCAGGGTGAGGTGGCGCGCCTCGAGCCGGTGGCGGGAGAGGGCGGTCTCCACCTCCTCCAGCAAGCCTGGGCTGGCCAGCTGTATGGTGGAGAGGTTCACCGCCACGCTCCAATCGTGATGACCCGCTTCCCGCCAGCGGCTCATCTGACGGCAGGCCTCATCCAGTACCCAGTTGCCGATGGGGATGATGAGCCGGGTCTTCTCCGCCAGGGGCAGGAAGCGGGCCGGGGAGATGGTGCCATATTCCGGATGCTGCTAGCGCAGCAGCGCCTCGGCACCGACCACCCGGCCGCTGCGGGCGTCGTACTTGGGCTGATAGTGCAGGACCAGTTCCTCCCGCTCCAAGGCATGGCGCAGCGCCTGTTGCAGCAAAAACTGCTGGTGGGCATTGGCATTCATGGCGCTGTCGAAGCAGTAGTAGCCGTTGCGCCCTCGCTCCTTGGCGTAGTACATGGCGGCATCGGCGTTGAGGGTCAGCTCGTGCAGGCTGGTGCCATCCTGGGGATAGACGGCGATGCCGATGCTGGCGGTGATGTGCAGGCTGTGATGCTCCCACTCATAGGGCTGGGCCAGGGCAGCCAGCAGGCGCTCGGCGAAGGCCGTGGTCTGGCTCAGGTCCCCCGGCGCCAGGGCCAGCACGAACTCGTCCCCGCCAAAGCGCGAGGCGGTGTCGCTGGCGCCAAGCAGCGCGGTGATGCGCGTCGCCACCTCGGCCAGCAGCAGATCCCCGGTGTGGTGACCGTGGGCATCGTTGATGATCTTGAAGCCGTCGAGGTCGAGAAACAGCAGGGAGAAGCTGCGCTGGCTGTGCTGGGACTCCTGGATGCGCTGCTCCAATCGGGTGGCAAACAGCAGCCGGTTCGGCAGCCGGGTCAGGCTGTCATGGAGCGCCAGCTTGATCAGCTCGTCGTGGGCCAGGTGCAAGGAGGTCGAGAGACGGGCGGCGTGGGCATCCAGCATGGAGAGCACCAGGGCGATGGCGAACACCGCCAGGGTCACTATGATGATGACGGTCGCCAGCCACTGGGTATTGAGGCCGGTATAGAGGGCGCCGCACAGGCTCCCTTCCGGGAACTGAGCCGCCGCCATGCCGGTGTAGTGCATGCCGATGATGGCGGCCCCCATGACCAGGGAGGCGAGGGCCTTGCGAAAGAAGGCGCGGGGTGTGCTGTTGCGCAGGCGAAACGCAATCCAGAGCGCGGCGCCGGAGGCGAGCACGGCGATCAGGATGGAGAGCGCGAAGAGGCCGCGGTGGTAATGAATGCCGGGATCTATCTTCATGGCCGCCATGCCGATGAAGTGCATGGTGGCGATGCCGGCCCCCATCAGCAGGGCGCCCCCTGCGATATGGCGCCAGGGCAGCTGGGGGCGGCTCACCAGCCAGAGTGCGAAGGCCGACGAACCGATGGCCGCCACCAGAGAGAGGCCAGTCAGGGTCAGGTCGTAACCGAGCGCGATGGGCAGGTTGAAGGCGAGCATGCCGATGAAGTGCATGGACCAGATGCCGAATCCCATGGCGAAGGCGCCCCCCGTGAGCCAGAGGGCGGCGGCCCGGCCCCGGCTCTGGCTAACCCGGCTTGTCATGGCCAGCGCCGTGTAAGAGGCGAGCACCGCCACCAGGATGGAGAAAAACACCAGATCCTGGCTGTAATAACTGTCGAGCATGGGGTGGGTTGCGGTCACTTCACTCACTCTGGGATGGAAAACGGCCTGAGCCATGGCCGGACTGGAGAAGAAAATCGGGCTGGGGATTGTACACCAGGGGCGTCCCAAAGCGGTCAGCTATACGCACCAAAATGGACCCTGGATCAGGGTAAAAGCACTGAATTTATCCCTTGATGGCAATGCCCTCACGCGCCCTATCCAAAGGCGGGTTCCAAATTTTCCCGTTTGGAAAACAGGGGTATGGAAAATCTGGGAATAGATAGCTCCGGTCGTGACCTGCTATTGAAATACGGCTCGGGGAGAGTCCTGGAGCTGCTTTGTAGTGCTGGCCTCTCCATTCATGTGAGGCGCTTTGGGCGTGGTGCTTGTTGCCGCACAGTTGCGTTCACCATGACCATTGGGATGTGATGTCACAGTGCCATATAGGTATCTGGCTTCGTCTGCGCCTTGGTTGATCCGACACATCTGTTATCATGCGTCTCCCGCTTTCGTTATCTCGTTGAACCTGCAGGAGAAACCATGGCTCGAACCCTCTATTTGCTGCGCCACGGCCAGACCCGCTATAACGCCGAATTGCGGTTGCAGGGGCGTTGCAACTCGGATCTGACCGCCAGAGGCGAAGCTCAGGCCCTCGCCATGGGGGCCCGCCTGGCAGAGCTCCTGGCTGAGCCCGCGAGCTGGATCCTCTATGCCAGCCCCCTCGGTCGTGCCCGTCAGACGGCGGAGCGGGTATGCCAGCAGCTTGGCTTGGATAAGGAACGCATCGTGTGGGACGAACGGCTGGTGGAGCTGGGCATGGGGGAGTGGGAGAGCCGCCGGGTTCCCGAGCTGTTGGCGGCCCATCCCGAGCTCGATCTGGAAGAGCCGGATTGGTATCTGCAGGCCCCGAATGGAGAGAGCTTCCAGAGCATTCAGCGCCGGGCCCAGGCATGGCTGCAGGACGAAGGCATTGCCAAGCATGCCATCGTCGTCTCCCACGGTCTGTTCGGTGCCATGCTGCGCGGTGCCTATGCCGATCTGGATTACATCACCACCTGGACACAAGAGCTGCCGCAGGATGCCTTCTTCAAGCTCAGTGGCGGCCGTATAGAGCGGATTTCCTGCTGACCACGCGAAGACGGCCCGCCCTTGACGGGCCCTGTTGTGATTGCTCGTTCAGCCAACCGCCAATTTGGCAGCTTCTTTCCACATAAATGGCGGCATCGGAGTAGTGAGACGCCATTTAATGTTCATCGGTTGGCTGCCAGTGTGGGATACGTACTCCACCTCACCAAAGTTCACAAAGCCAAGGGTGCGGCCAAATTCATCTTTGCTCTGCTCGCGGACGAACAGAAACAAGCGCTTACCTTCTGCCCTGTGATTTATGTAACTCAGCCCCTTACCTCGCTCCGGGCGAGCGCTGTTTTGGCTCTGCCAATGAAACAGCGACTCGTTGATGGCGTAGTCGTGATAACGGGTGGTGGGGGAGAAGTGCTGTTCCGTTTTGTTCAAGGTAACGAACAGCAACTCGATATTTTGCTCTGCGATGACATACACCCCTTCGCGAGCCGTGGGTTGCTGCGCGAAGGTGGTCGCGCCAAAGCCAACCAGCACCTGTTCTCTGGCATAGCGAGCATGCAGTTGCAGCGGATTACCGGGAAGATCTGGCATGGCTCGTTGTTCGTGCTGTACCCGATTTATCAGCATGGGCAACAGATCTGCCAGCTCGGCCCTCAACTCTGGTTGATTGAGTTGTTTCAGGCTGTGCGCCAAGGAGCTAAAGCCTGCAGTGGGGCCGCTCTGTTGCCAGAAGTCGTAATGGCACATCAAGGCCATCCGTTCATCGTGCTCAGCCGTTAAGGTAAAGGCGCTTTCCACCAAGGTTTGTAAGAAGTTCAAGTAATGGATCGCATCACAACCCAATAGCCGGGTTCTGATGGCCCGGGTGTAGAGGGTCGACAGCTTCTCATCGCTCATTTCAGAAATGGTATGGTTGTGGGCCTGTTTGACCAAGGCGCTCCAATTGCCGCGCTTGTAGATCTCCTCAAGGCTGATATGAGGGTAGAACTTCAAAAAATTCGCCAGCGTCAGCGGTAAATCACAGTCCTGTGAGAAACGGCGGATCAGGCCCATGAGGCGCGAGGTATTGAGAGTCGCCTTTTTGATATTGCTCAGAATTAACTCTTGGGTCTGTTTTGAGAGCTCGATGCGGCAGCCCAAGGGGGCGTGAGGAAAGCCTTGTTTGATTTCGTGGCTGATCGCCTTATTGGTTTTACCCACCAGTGCCCGAAATTTCTGAGCAAAGTCATACTCCGCGCGCGCATTGCCAACAAAATCCAACACGGTGCAGCACTCTTTATCGCTCGCCAGCCGCAGGCCCCGCCCTAATTGCTGCAAGAAGATGGTGAGGCTTTCCGTTGGTCGTAAAAACAGCAAGGTGTCGACTTCCGGGATATCAACCCCTTCGTTGAAGATGTCCACCACGCAAAGAATATTGATAACGCCGGTACGCAAATCTTGTTGCTTACTATGCCGCTCGTCTCGGTTATCGCTGGTGAGGATGTCAGCCTTGATGCCCTTTAATAAAAAAGCCTTGCACATAAAATCGGCATGTTCTCGGCTCACACAAAATGCCAGCGCTTTGATCTTGGTAATATCGGTGACGATCTCATCGAGGCTCTGGACGATTTTCTGTACCCGCTGCTGATTGTGGGTATAGATATTGGTGAGCTCAGTGATGTCATAACGACCATTTTTCCAAGTCACTTGGCGCAAGTCAGTATCATCATCGATACCAAAATATTGGAACGGACAGAGATGGCGACGATTGATGGCCTCTGGTAAACGAATCTCCGCTGCGATCACACCACAAAAGTCGGCGAGAATATCACCGCTATCATGGCGCTCTGGCGTTGCGGTCAATCCCAACAGAATGCGAGGTTCAAAGGCGGCGAGCAGACCGCGATAACTGGCCGCCGCAATATGGTGAACCTCATCGATGACGATGTAATCGAAATAATTTGAGCTAAGACGCAAATTAGCCAGCTGGTTATTCAAGGATTGCACTGAGGCAAACAGCTGACGGTAGTGGGTCGGTACAGATCCGCCGACCAATAGTTCGCCAAAATGAGATTGCTTGAGCACACCGCGGTAGGAGGCCAATGCTTGGCGCAAGATCTCCTCTTTGTGGGCGACAAACAGAAACTTGGCATCGGGTTTGGTTTTCAAAAAACGCGCAAAATCAAAGGCGGATATCAGGGTTTTCCCTGTACCGGTAGCCGCTACCACCAAGTTACGAAAGCGCTTGTGTAAAGCGCGCTCCATCGCCAATTGCTCAAGGATCTCCTGTTGATGGGGAAACGGCGTGATATCAAAGAAATAGGCTGGGCTATTTTTGTCACCATCGCCACGGGCCTCTTGCAGGGCATGTTGTAATTTCGTGCGGCTTTCGAGTTTGCCATCGAACAGCTCAAAATCATCGGACTCCCAATAGGTCTCAAAGGTGCTCAGGGATTTCTCGATAATATGCGGGATCTCTTGCGAGGTGATTTTTAGGTTCCACTCCAAGCCGCTGGTGAGGGCGGAATGAGAGAGATTGGAGGAACCTATATAGCCGGTATGAAAGCCGGTATTTCGGCAAAAGAGATAGCTCTTTGCATGCAACCGCTCGCGCTGGGTGTTATAGCTGAGTTTGACTTCGGTGTTGGGCAGGCTGGCTAAAAATTCGACTGCCTTGGCGTCAGTCGCCCCCATATAAGAGGTGGTAATTACTTTTAATTGGCGGCCGCTGCGAGTGAACTCTTCCAGCTCATGACGGAAAATACGGATACCCGCCCATTTGATAAATGAGACCAGCCAGCAGATGCTATCTGCAGACAATATCTCCCGTTTAATCTCCGACTCCATCGATAAACCCGCATTGCTGCCGCAGAACAGCTCACTTTGCGTTAGACCTGTCAGAGGGAAAACATCTTCGGCATATTGCTTTAAATTGGCTGAGATGGGGTTATCCAACTGGTAGAGCGCCGTCAGGATTTTCCCCTGACTATCGATGAGATTCTCGCCAATAAAGTCTGGGTCTTGTGTGCGATCCTTTAGCCAAAGCAATAACTGGTTGGCCAGTTCAATTTGCCGTTGCAGCTGATCCTCTCCAGTGACCGAACCCACCGCATATTCCAAAACCCGACTCAGAAATCGTGATAACCAGACAGCCGCTTCGGCAGGCTCAAGTTGGCGTTCCCCGACGTAAAAGCGCTCACGGTCGAGTCGAGATGTCAGCAGTTGAGTAATGAGTTGTTCATAAATACCGCATTGTTGCATCGCACACTGGCCTTGAACGTTGTACAGGAGGGTGGCGAGCAGAGTATCATTTTTTCCAACCAAATCAGTAAGCTGTTGTCGCTTGTTACTCGTTTGAAAATCGCCCCGATTTTTCGTGATACAGCTCGGCAGTGACAACCACAGGGAGGTGGTGATGGATCCGGTTTCTTACCTTTTTTCGGCTTATCTCAATCTGGTGCAGCAGCAGGTGACGGATATCTATGGCACCGAGGTCAAGGCGCTGGTGGTGCCATATGAGGGGGAGCAAGTTCCCTTCTCTTATCAGCTCTGGCAGATCAAACAGAACAGCGTCTGCCGTCCCTATGAGCAGGATGTGCGGCGCTTCAGTCAGTGCACGGTCAAGGCGCAGGCGCTGTTTGGCAAGTTGTGCGATGAGTTGTCGCGCCAGGATGACAGCAGTTGGCAGCTCCCTAAGTTCCGCACCATGTACTGCTCGGCGGCTGTCGGCTATCGCCCCATGATTGCGGAGATCGCCGATGCCAAGCAGAGCCCGGCGAAGCTCGCGGAGCGGGCCTGCAATCAGGCCATTCTGGCGGCCATGGAGAGCGAGGACGAAGCACTGCTGGCCCAACGAGACAAGGCCTGCGCCGCCGTGCGATAAGGTGTATTTCCCTGATAAAAGAAATGGTTAGGGATAATGGATGTGCGCCAAGGCACAGTCTCTGCCAAGGGGACTGGTTATGATAGGTGGGGATCACCACCACAGGGAGCATGCATGATCAGCCATATCGACCATCTGGTATTGACGGTGAGCGACATTGAGCGGGCGGTAGCGTTTTACAGCCGCGCCTTCAAGATGGAGCCCATCACCTTCGGGGCCGGGCGCCGGGCCCTGCGTTTTGGCAACCAGAAGATCAATCTGCAACTGCTGGGGGAGGAGCCGCGCAACCGGGCACAGGTAGGTTCGGGGGATCTCTGCCTCATCACCCGCTGGCCCCTGGATCAGGTGATGGTCCAGCTCGCGAGCCAGGGGGTCGAGATAGTGGAAGGGCCGGTGACAAAAAGCGGTGCCTGCGGCCCCATAGAATCGGTTTATTGCCTGGACCCGGATCAGAACCTTATCGAGATCAGCCGCTATCGCTGAGAGCCTCTGGGCAGGTTTATTATTCCCCTTTGGCGAGGGCCCTGCGCAGTAGAGGGCGCAAGGTGAGCACCATGCCGATGAAGAGCAGCAGATAGCCCAGGGGCAGCAGGGCAAAGGGCTCGTGCAGGAATCCCTGTGCATCCACTGTGGTGCCTGCGAGGTTGAAGGCCACAAAGCAGCCGAGCCCGGCCAGGATCAGGAGGGCGCCTATGGTCGTTGTCATCTCGTTGTCCTCGTTCGCGCATGAAAGAGGAGTGAGGGTGTCATGGCTGGGTGAAGTGGGCGTGAAGTGGCGCCGGGCATGCAACCTGCGATCGCCCAGATTAAAGCCACATCGATGCATCTAACGCAACAGGGCAGCCATGGGCTGCCCTGTTGCTTTGGGGGGAGTTTCGGGGAGTGGCGGGAACTAGCAGACCCCTTGCGCCAGCATGGCGTCGGCCACTTTGACGAAGCCGGCGATGTTGGCGCCGCTTTCGTAGTTCACATGGCCGTCATCCTGGCCCTGATCCACCTGGCCGTAGCGCACACAGGTGGCGTGGATGCTGGTCATGATCCCCTTGAGGCGGGCGTCCACCTCCTCCCGGGTCCAGGAGAGGCGCTGGGCATTCTGGCTCATCTCGAGACCCGAGGTGGCAACCCCGCCTGCGTTGGCGGCCTTGCCTGGGGCGAACAACACCCGGGCGTCGTGGAAGAGGCGGATGGCGGCGGCGCTGGAGGGCATGTTGGCCCCCTCGGCCACCAGCTGTACGCCGTTAGCGATCAGGGCGGCGGCATCCGATGCATCCAGCTCGTTCTGGGTGGCGCAGGGGAGGGCGACGTCGGTCGCCAGATGCCAGGGGGTACGACCGGTGAAGAACTCCAGCCCCAGCTCATGGGCGTAATCCGCCACCCGCTTGCGCTGCTCGTTTTTAAGTTCCATCAGGCGGGCCAGCTTCTCGGGGGTGAAGCCGTCGGGATCATAGACGGTGCCGCCGGAGTCGGAGGCGGTGATGACACAGGCGCCCAGCGCCATCGCCTTCTCGATGGCGTACTGGGCCACGTTGCCCGAGCCCGACACCGAGACCCGCATGCCATCGAGGGACTGGCCGCGATGGGCCAGCATGGCCTCGACGAAGTAGAGCAAGCCGTAGCCAGTGGCTTCCGGGCGAATGAGGCTGCCGCCAAAGGAGAGTCCCTTGCCGGTGAAGACGCACTCGGCGCTGTTGGTGAGCTTCTTCATCATGCCCGCCATGTAGCTCACTTCGCGCCCGCCGACCCCGATGTCGCCCGCCGGCACGTCGGTGTTGGTCCCGAGGTGGCGATAGAGCTCCAGCATCAGCGCTTGGCAGAAGCGCATCACCTCCCCCTCGCTCTTGCCCTTGGGATCAAAATCGCTGCCCCCCTTGCCGCCGCCCATGGGCAGGGTGGTGAGGGCATTCTTGAAGGTCTGCTCGAAGGCGAGGAACTTGAGCACCGAGAGATCCACCGAGGGGTGGAAGCGCATGCCTCCCTTGAAGGGACCGATGGCGCTGTTGTGCTGAATGCGGTAGCCACGGTTCACCCGCACCTGACCCTGGTCATCCACCCAGCTCACCCGAAACTGCACGAGGCGCTCGGGCTCCACCAGCCGCTCCAGCAGGCCGTGTTGCAGGTAGCGGGGGTGACGCTCCACATAGGGCCAGATGGAGGCGACGACCTCACTCACCGCCTGGATGAACTCGGGTTGGTGGGGGTTGCGGCTGGCCACCTGGGCCAGGAATGCCTCCTGAAAGAGGGAATGACTCATCTGTAACTCCTGTAATAAAGGGAAATTGGCCTCTTGCCAGAGAAGGGTCGGCGCCGCACCCCGCTTTATATTCGACGTTGAAAGTGAATACGGATAAAAATTTGTTTCGTGGCGGTAATTGCCGACAATGATGGCGATGACGCCGCTACATGCCCGATACCAGGGTGATAATTCGCGCTGACGAAAATCTTTTTATGCATTTTTGGTCAATAAATAGCAAGTTTTAGTTCATCCCTCTCTATGGGTATCCTTCGACGCTCTCTGCGACCGCTGGCTTGTCGCTCATTGTTGGGCTGGGGAGAGGAGGGCGGGAGCAGGGGTAAGGTGGGGCGGATGGCAGGATCCGGTGCACGGGGCGGGGCAAGGGATGGCGCAATATGCTACTGTAGCGGCGTTTTTTTGAAGAAAGGGCGGCCTTGCCCTTTTGAAGAGACTGATTGCAGGCGCTTTTTGTAGATTCTTTTTGTAGATGGACATGTATGCAGACTAACCCGACCATGACCTGGCTGACTGAGCCGACACTTCTTTTGAACTCCACTATCTGGCAGGTGACCCATGCTGGCCGATGAATCCATGCGCCTGAACAAATACATCAGCGAGAGCGGCATCTGCTCCCGTCGCGAGGCCGATCGCTTCATCGAGCAGGGCCATGTCTACATCAACGGCAAGCGGGCCGGGATCGGCGATCAGGTATTTGCCGGGGATCTGGTCAAGGTCAACGGTCAGGTGATAGAGGCGCGGGAGGCGGACAGCCTGGTCTTCATCGTGCTGAACAAGCCGGTGGGCATCGTCTCCACCACGGAGGCGGGGGAGAAGGACAACATCGTCGACTTCGTCAACCACAGCACCCGTATCTTCCCCATAGGCCGTCTCGACAAGGACTCCCAGGGCCTCATCTTCCTCACCAACCACGGGGATCTGGTGAACAAGATACTGCGGGCGGGCAACGATCACGAGAAAGAGTACCTGGTGACCGTGGACAAGCCGGTGACCGACGAGTTTATCCGGGGCATGGGGGCCGGGGTGCCCATCCTCGGCGCCGTCACCAAGAAGTGCAAGGTGAAGCGAGAGGCCCCCTTCGTGTTTCGCATCACGCTAGTGCAGGGGCTGAACCGCCAGATCCGCCGCATGTGCGAACACTTCGGCTTCGAGGTCACCAAGCTCGAGCGCATCCGCATCATGAACGTCAGCCTCAAGGGGTTGCCGGTGGGGGAGTGGCGCGACCTTACAGACGACGAGCTGATCGAGCTGTTCAAGCTCATTGAAGATTCCTCCTCCGAGGTGAAACCGGCCAAGGGGGAGAAACCCAAGACCCCGGCGGCGCAAACCGCCAAACCGGCTCAGGGCAAGAAGCCGCGCCGGGACGACGATCACGAGATTGGCGGGCGCCCCAATGTGCCGGGCCCGGAGGCCTTCGAGAAGAAGAGCCCCGCAGGCAAGGGCGGCGTGGGCAAGGGAGTAGCTGCTAAAGGCGCCGCTGGCAAGGGGGCCCCGGCCAAGGGGGGCAAGCCGGCCACTGCGGGCAAACCGCGCACCAACCAGGGTGGACGGCAGAAGAAGGGGCGCTAAGGCGCCCCGTCACTCGCTTTTCAACCTGCTCAATACACCGGCCCTAGGCCGGTGTATTGCTTTGTGCCGTCTGGCCCCGTTGGCTGACAGGAGCCGCAGGCTGTCGCATCACGCGGGCGTAGTGGCGCGGATCCAGACGCAGTACCAGCAGGCTCATCAGCGCCAGCCCCCCCAACTGCCACTGCCAGGCGCTAGCGAAATCGCCGCTCAAGTGGTGCAGGCGCGCCGCCACCCAGGGGCCCGTGGCCGCCAGCATGAAGCCAAACCCCTGCATCAGGGCGCTGAGGCTGCCGGCGCGCCTGGGGTCTGGCAGGTGATCCAGCGCAATCACCATGATGAGGGAGAAGCTGCCGCCAAGGCCGGCGCCGCACAGCAGGCACCAGAGGATGGGGGCGACTTCTGGGGCGAGCCAGAGGCCGCCAAAGCCCGCCACCTGCATCACAATGGCGAGCCCCATCCAGGGGCGCCTGTCCAGCTTGCGCGCCGCCAGCAGCGGCAGACCCAGGCCGCTCACGGTCTGGGCCAGGGCCAGCCAGGCCACCAGTTCGCCCCCCTGCTGGGGGCTCCACCCCAGCGCCAGGTAGGCGGGGGCCAGCCAGGCCACGACGATGCCGTAGCCGCTGTTGATGATGCCAAAGCAGGCGATCAGCAGCCAGGCGCGGGGCAGCGCGATCAGCCGCGGCTCCCCTGAAGGAGGGGAGTGCGGTGCGGCGGCGGGCAGGCGCACCCGCCAGCCGAGCCAGAGCAGGGCCAGCAGCACCGGCAGGCTCCACAGGGCCAGCGCCCGGGACCAGTCGAGGTGCAGGGCGACCCTGGGGGTGAGCACGGCGCCGAGCGCCCCGCCCCCCATCATGCAGGCGGAGAAGATCCCCATCACCAGGGGCACCTTGCCCGCGAAGGCGCGCTTGATGAGGCCGGGCAGGACTCCCTGAACCAAGGCCGACCCCAGCCCGCACAGGGCAGCGCTGGCGATGAGCAGGGCGCCGCTCGCGAGATCGAAGCGCAGGGCGCTGCCCAGCATCAGCAGCAACAGGGCCGTGCCGAGCAAGGGGCGCGGCCCGGTCTTGTCGAGCAGGGCCGGGGTAAGCAGCACGCCGACCCCGATCAGCAGCAGCGGCAGCAGGGTGACCCAGGCCAGCCTGTCCATCCCGAGCGCCAGCTGGGCACCTATCTCCCCCGCCAGGGGGCCGATGGCGGTGAGGAAGGGGCGCAGATTGATGCCAATGAGCACCACCAACACCAGCAGTGCGCTGCTGCCGGAGGGAAGCGGGCGCTTAACCATGGGACTGGGGACCGTAGAGCGCGGCGGCCGGGATGGGGCTTGGCAGCTTGATCAATGGCAGGGGCGGTGGACTCAGCGGCAGGCGCAGCGCCGCGTAGGCCGCGCTGCTGTCAAAGCCGAAGGGGGCCGCGTCTTCATTGTCGAAGGCGTAGTAGACGGCACTGATGCCGTTCATCACCAGGGCGCACAGACACATGGGGCAGGGATGGCCGCTGGCGTAGACCACGGCGCCCTTGAGCGGCCCATGTTGGCTGGCGGTGCGCAGCGCCTCGAGCTCGGCGTGGCGGGTGGGATCCCCCGCTTCCAGCATACGGTTGACGGCGCTCGCCACCAGCTGATTGTCTCGCACCAGCAGGGCGGCGAAGGGGCGGCCCCCCTGCTGACGGTGGGTCAGTGCCAGCTGAAGGGTCTGTTCCAGCCACCCCTGATGGCTGGGGGCCGAGACGGTGGTGAGGGCGTTGACGGGGTGTGTTCCGGACTGGGGGGGCTGTGACATGGATTTTCCTGGCAAAAGAGAGGAGTGACGGCAGCCTAACGGGGCCGCAAGTCATTTGGAAATTAAATGATAAAATGACTTTCAGTGATTTTATAAATGGAGCCCTCCCATGGAGCGACCCTTGCTGGATCCCCACCTGCTGCAGAGCTTTGTCGCCATCGTCGAGACCGGCAGCTTCACCCGAGCCGGCGAGCGGATGCATCTGACCCAGTCCACCATCAGCCAGCAGATGCGCCGCCTCGAGCAGCAGCTAGGTTGCCCGCTGCTCGACAGATCCGGCCGCCAGGTGGTGACCACGGCCCAGGGGGAGACCCTGCTCGGGCTGGCGCGCCGCATCCTGGGGCTGCTGGCCCAGGCGGGGGAGCGGGTGGGGGAGGCTAGCCTGCCCCTGCGCCTCGGGGTGCCGGAGGATTTCGCCGCCGGTGCCATGACGGCGGTGCTGGCGGCCTTCGCCCGGCAATACCCCGAGGTGAGGCTGGAGGTGCAAAGCGATCTCAGCCACGCCCTGTGGCAGGCCTTCGAGGCGGGGGAGCTGGAGCTGGCGCTGATCAAGCAGGGGCGGGGGCAGGGGGAGCCCATCGCCCGCTGGCGCGAGCCGCTCGCCTGGGCCGACAGCCGCGACTGGCCCGCGGGGGAGCGGGATCCTGTTCCCCTGGTGGTGTTTCCGAGTGAAGGCCTCTACCGGCGCCAGATAACCGACGCCCTGGATGCCAGGGGCATTGCCTGGCGCATCGCCTACGTGAGTGCCAGCCTCGCCAGCCTGCAGGGGGCGGTGAGCGCGGGCATAGGGGTGAGCCTGTTGCCCGCCCGATTGCTGCAGCCCGATCAGGTTGAACTGACACACTGGCCGTCGGTGCGCCCGGTGGAGCTGGCCCTGCACCTGGGGGCAGGGGGCAGTGAGCCCCTCAGCCGGTTGTGCGAGGCCCTTATCGCGCTCTGTGACGAGGTAATGGGGGAGGAGGCAATCGTACCGCGCTGAGCAGGGCAGCGCGGCGCCGAACAGTGCGGTGTTGAGACGTGCCCTGCGAAGGCCGCTTTCGTCTCAGCCCCTCAGGCCAGGGCTTGCCTCGGTACCACGGCGAGCCAGACTTCCACCTCCCCGCAGCCGCTCTTTGGGTCAAATTTGTCGCCGTAGCGCTCAAAGTCCGGCTTGTGGGCGGACTCATAGTCCGAGTGTGCCAGCCAGTCCAGCGCCTGTTGCCAGGTGTGTGGCAAGGCATCCACATGGCCCAGATGGCGAAAGACCGCATAGGTCTGGGGGGCGATGCGCATCCGGCCAAGCCCGGGGGGGAGCACCTCCAGGGCGGCGACCTCCACCGCGCACATATACTCGCATTGCGTCGCGGTTGCGCCGCAGATGACGCCGTAGGCGTGCTCCCCCAGCTGACCCGGCAGGGGGCCAAGGGCGCTGAAGTCACGCCACTGGCCACCGAAGTCACCGTGCTGGAAGTCGTGATGGCGACGCAGGCCGCCAAGCAGCATGGCGTTGCCGGTTTCGAAGCGAACGGGGTCTGACATGGTGCCTCCTGGGTTGTAGGAGAAGGGTTGAAGGGAAAGAGGTGAAGGGACAGGGTCGAGGTGAGCGCGTCAGTGCGCCCGGCCTTCCTCACGCTTGCGCTCATAGTCCTGGCGAACGATGGCGAGCGCCGCCAGGACGAGATCCGGGGCAATCTGGTTGGTTTCCAGCAGTTCTATCAGATCCACCGCGAGTTTGACCTCGGGCGGTGCAGTTTCCAGTGACATCTTGGTTTCTCATGGGGCAGCGTGGTCGCCATTATAGCGCCCCGGGCGTCGAAGACACGCCTCGGCTGCCCGGGTTTGACGGGTGTCACATGTGCTGGCGCATCTCCTTGTCGAGCTCCTCGCGCAGGGTCATCAGCTTCCTGGCGTACTGCTGCAATTGCAGATCCTGCTCGCTCACCGGCTGCCATTGGGGCACAGGACTCGGTTTGCCGTGCTCGTCCATGGCCACGAAGATGATGATGCAGTGGGTGGTCTTGTGGCGCGCAGGGTCAGTGGGGTGGCGGCTGTAGACGTCTACCGCCAGGTGCATGCTGGTGGTGCCGGTGTGGATCACCTTGGCGTGCACCTCCACCAGCTGGCCTATCTGGATGGGGCGTAAAAAACGGATTCCCCCCACATAGACGGTGACGGCATAGCCGCCACACCAACCGGCGGCGCAGGCGTAGCCGGCCTGATCGATCCACTTCATCACCATGCCGCCATGGACCTTGCCTCCGAAGTTGACGTCGGCCGGCTCGGCCAGAAATTGCAGGGTCAGTTCGCGGGGTGGGATCATGCTCTCTCCTCGGCTTATTGCCGGTAACTCTTGCGATAGGCCTCGGCCTGCTGGCAGGCGGGCACCTTGGAAAAATCGGGGCGCTTGTTGCCCTCGCGCTGGCCGAAGCTGGCAAACTCCTGCTGGCAGCGGGTCGTTTTGCCCCCCTCCTTGATGCAGGTGTCGATGCGCTGCTGTCGGCCCTGCACGATCAGCAGTTGCTGGGCGTTGGAACAGGCCCGATCCAGCCCGGCTTGATGGGTTTCCCGATCCTGCTCTATGGCGAGCAGGCCGCTCGACAGGCTGCTGGCGAGCAGCAATATGACCATCTTCATCATGCTTTGTCTCCTTGTGGGGGGCGTCCTGTTATGACCAGGGCTATGCCCCCCAGAATGCCCAGTGATGACAATAACAACCGCAGCGACCAGGACTCATCCAACCAGATGATCCCTGCCAGCGCCGCAAGCAGGGGCACCAGCAGCTGGACGCTGGCGGCCAGGGTGCGTCCCAGTTGGGGCAGCACCAGATACCAGAGCGCATACCCAAGGCCGGAGGCGAGGGCCCCCGAGGCCAGGGCGTAGCCAATGGCCGCCGGGCTGGCCTCAAGCCGGCCAAGCAGCAGGTAGAGCAGCGCCGCCGGCAGGCTGGCCCGCAGGAAGTGACCGGCATTGGCGGCGATGGGATCGGCAAAGCGTGAGGCCCGCAGGGTATAGCAGGCCCAGGCGATGCCGGCGCCTATCATCAGGGCCGCCCCCAGGGGATCCGGCGCCCGGATGCCGGGCAGCAACAGCAATACCAGGCCTGCCATGGCGAGCAGCAGGCCAGCCCACTGGCGCAGTGGCAGGGACTCTCCGCGCAGCAGGGGCGGTGCCAGCATGCTGAGCTGGACGGCGGCAAACAGCAGCAGGGCACCGGTGCCTGCGGTCAGGGTGAGATAGGCGAACGAGAAGGCGGCGCCATAGGCGATGAGCGCGAGGGCACCCCCCCAGTCTCCCTGGCGCGGCGACTGGTGGCGAACCCGGCACAACAGGATCAGCATCAGGGCGCCGCTGGTCAGCCGCAGCAGGGTAAACAGGGCCGGATCCATCCGCTCTTCGAACAGGGCGAGGCGGCAGAGTACCGAATTGGCAGCGAACGCAGTGAGCGTCAGCAGGGTCAGCAGCAACAGGCGGGGCAGTGGCATCCATTCACCTTGAGTTCAGTGGGCGCGGCACAGCATGGTATTTCATGCAAATGAGGAGGCCCCATGAAACAGATGCTGGAGCAATTGATGGGAGCTGGCAAGGGCTGGCTCAACGATGGTGGTGACACGCGCAAGGCCCAGATGAAAGGCATGGCCCAGGGGGGGCTGGCCGCCGGAGCCATGGCGCTGCTGCTTGGCAACAAGAATATACGCAAATACGGCACCAAGGTGGCGGCGGTGGGCGGGGCGGCCGCCCTCGGCGGTCTGGCCTACAAGCTCTACCAGGACTGGCAGCAGAACCAGAGTGCGCCAGCGGCCGGCACGCCCCATCCCCTCAACGAGCTGGCGGGCGCCGAACTGGATGCCCGAGCCAGCTTGCTGGTGCGCGCCATGGTGGCCGCGGCCCGGGCCGACGGTCATATCGACGACGCCGAGCGGCTGAAGATCCAGCAGTACCTGACCGAGCAGGGCCAATCCGATGCCGCTCGCTGGATTGACGCCGAGCTGGCCCGCCCGCTGGATCCGCAAGCCCTGGCCCGTGAGGTCACCGACATGGAGCAGGCCACCGAGGTCTATCTCGCCTCCCTGCTCGCCGTCGAGGTGGATCACTTCATGGAGCGCGGCTATCTCGACGAGCTGGCCCGGGCCTTGAAGCTCGATGACAACCTGAAAACCAGTATAGAACGCCAGGTGGCCCAGCTGGGTGCTCCGGGTTGAGCCCTTGCTGCCATCAGGATTGTGCACAAGGCCCCGTCACGGGGCCTTGTGGTTTGTGGCCATTCTGAATGGATACATTCGGCGCTTCACCTTGGTGCCGACTCCTCCTATGATGAACCCTCCCCCAGGCCCTGGGGTCAGTTCGTCAGCCAAATGCAAGGAGCACCCATTGGAAATACGCAAGGCAACCGAGCAGGATCTCGACGCCATTGTCGAGCTGGATCGGCAGATAGGGCAGATCCACTTCGAGCAGGCTCCCGAGGTGTTCTGCCCTCCCTCTTCACGGCAGCGGGCGTTTCTGCTGGACGCCATCCAGAGCGAGGGGCGACTGTTTTGTGTCGCCGTGGTGGAGGGGGTGGTCGCGGGGTTTCTGACTGCCCGAATCGATATCAATGAAGCCATTCCGTTTCTTACCAAACTGCCCGTCTGTCGGATCACGACCGTGGTGGTGGATGAGCACCACAGATCCCGTGGCATAGGCAAGGCACTGATCGCCCATTGTGATGGCTGGGCCAAGGCCCATGATGCAAGCCAGATCCGGCTGGAGGTGATGTCATTCAATGACAGAGCCAGGTCGCTTTACGAATCCCTTGGCTTTACCCGGCAGTCTGAAACGTACGCCAGATAGCCCGACACCGGTGAATAAACAAGGCCCCATCACGGGGCCTTGTTGTTGCTGTTGTTGAAAGTGCAGCGCTTGGTGAAAGTGCTGCGATCGTGCTTAGCTCTCCGCCGGCCAGGGGCCGAGCTCGATGCAGTGGCCACGATAGAGCGGGCGTTCACTCCCCGTCGCCATCACCAGCAGTTCGCTGCTCTGTTTGAGCTGCTGCCATTCGGTGGGGGTCATCAGGCGGCCCGCCATGACCTCTCTGAGCGGGGCCAGGGGCACCAGCTTGGCCGATTCTCGATCGCGCATCCAGAGCATGGCGTCGGCGGGCAGGCGCAGCGGGTTCGCCAGATTCTGTTGCAAGCGGATGCTGGACTGACCCGGCCGCTTGCCCTGATAGGCTACCAGCACGAAGGGGGCCTCCTCGCCCGCAGAGGACATCGTGGCCAGGTAGCGCACCGGCTGGATGGGCGCGGAGTGCCAGGGAAGCAGCGGTTGGAGCCATACCCCCAGCAGCAGGGAGGCGGCCATGGCGAGCGGCCACCACAGGCGGTTGGGCCCGGGCTTGGGGGAGATCCCCTGCGCTATCCCGTGCCAGATATGGCGGGGCAGGGGCGGGGCGGGTTGAGGTTGGCGCAGCAGAGGATCCAGATGTTGCTGCCACTGTTCAATCCACTGCCACCAGTCAGGATCGCGGGCCATCAGGCGGCTCATCCTGGCCTGCACCCGCGGGCTCAGGGTACCCAGCACATACTCGCCGGCGAGCCGCTCGCGCAGGGCGGGGTCTCGATAGCGTTTGGGGGTCATTGAGTCAGGCATAGCTTGAGCTCCTCCAGTCCGCGCCGGATCCAGGACTTGACCGTGCCGAGCGGGGTCTGGGTGTGGCTGACTATCTCCTGGTGGCTCAGGCCGTGCCGATAAGCGAGCACGATGGCGTTGCGCTTGTCGGCACAGAGCCGTCCGAGGCAATGCTCGAGGGAAAAAGAGGGGGCCAGCCCCTCTGTCTCCTGGCCGGGCTTCTCCTCCCAGGACTCATCCAGTGGGGTCTCCCCGTGGCGTTTCTTCGCCCTCAGGGCGTCGATGGCCAGATGGCGCATGCACTGGCAGAGCCAGGCCCAGGGATAGTCGACGGGATAGGCGCTCTGACCGTGCCAGATCTTCAAAAAGCCCTCCTGCAGCACGTCTGCGGCCCACTGCTTGTCCTTGAGCAGGGCGTGGAGCATGGCATACAGAGGCTGGCCCGTCAGCCGGTAGAGCGCTTCAAATGCCTGCTTGTCCCTCTGCTGGCTGCGGGCGAGCAGGTGGGCAAGTTGCTGGTTGTCGATATTCACTCAGACCTCATAGTTGGACGCGGTGCCAGACATTCTTCACGCCGTCCCCGCTGCTCTGGCCGGGCTGCTCATCCTTGATCCAGCGATAGAGCGGTTGGCCACGGTAGCTCCATTGATAGTTGCCATCGTCGCGCAGGATCAGGCTGATGCCGACGTCTGCTGCGCTGCCGACGCCCGCCTTGGCCTGCTCCGCGCTGGCCAATGCTGGCGGCCACTTTTCGGCGCACTCAGCATAACAGGTTGATTTTCCTTGGGCATCCTTGTCGAAGCGGTAGAGGCTGAAGCCCTTGGCATCGACCAGATAGGCCTTGCCGTTCTCGGTCATCCGGGCGATGGGCAACTGCTCGGCTCCGCTCAGGGGCTGGGTGTCCAGGGCCCAGGCCGAGGCGAGGGGCAGGCAGGCGAGGGTGATGAGGAACTTGTTCATGGTGTTCTCCTTGGGTCTATTGGTGATGGTTTCTTGGCGATGAGAGGTCAGGGTTAACGGGTCCAGCCATCCTGGGCGAAGAAGGGCTCGCCTTGGGGGCTGTCGATGAAATCGATAAAGCGCTGGGTGCTGGCATCCGCGCCCTGCGCCTTGCTGATCAGCAGACCGCGATAGATGCGGCGTTCCGGCTCGATCTCGACGAAGTCGGCCTTGTCCTGGTGGTTCAGGGGCCAGTGCACCCAGGTGATCCAGGCATCGGCCTGCTGATGGGTGAAGGCCCGGAAGCTGGCGCCGCTGCCCTGCTCGAAGGCGACGATGTTGCGCCTGAGCTTCTGCACATCGGCCAGCTTGCCCTTGCGCCCGGCCACGTCTTCCCAGAGCCCGGTGCCCGAGGTGTTGTAGCTGCCGAGTCCCTCGGTCACCACCACCTTGAGGGAGCGGTTGATCAGATCCTCCACCCCGGTGATCTGCGCCGGGTTGCCCTTTTGCACCGCGATGACGCTGCGGCGCAGGTAGTAGGCGTGGGCGCTCTCCCTGTCGAGGAAGGGGTAACTCTGCAGGTAGGCGGACATGGATTGCTCGGCCCCGGCGAAGATGAGATCCGCATCCTTGACGGCCCTGTCACGCCAGCTATGTTCGGGGCCGGCGGTGACCTCGACCGGGATCCCGGTCTCCTGCTGGAAGGCCGCGGCCGCCCGTTTCAGGGCGGTGTCCGGGCCACCTGGACCGTAGAGGCGGATCACGCCATCACCGGCCTGATGGACTGGGTCGGTCTGGGCATCGGGGGAGAGGGGGGCGGCCTGCAGCGGCTGGATGAGGGCCGAGCAGAGCAGGGCGAGCCAGAGGGGTTGGGATTTCATCGTCTCTCCTTGATTGAGGTTCAAGCAAGAGACGAAGGAGGGAGGTGATTGGATGCAGTTGAGGAAAAATTAATTTATCAATAAAGCCGAACCCGCCTCAGGCGCAGCTATCGATAAAGGCTAGGAGCCTCCCAGCTGCTGGTGGACCAGGGCCGCCAACCGGGTGAGGGCGGCCTCCAGCGCCGGGCTCCAGGGATGGGCGCTGTTGAGGCGCAGGCAGTGGTTGTGCTGGCCCTGGCTCGAGAACAGGGCCCCGGGGGCCAGTGAGAAACCGCTGGTCAGCGCCTGGGCATAGAGGGCCCGGCTGTCGAGGCGCGCGTCGAATGTCAGCCAGAGGAAGTAGCCGCCGTCCGGGGTCGAGATATGCACCTCGTCCTGGAAGAGGCGCAGCAGGGCCGCTCGCATCTGCTGCTGGCGCTGGGCCAGGGTGTGGCGCAGGCGGCGAAAGTGGGCGTCCACCCCGCCCTGGCGCAGCATGTCAGCGAGCGCCAGCTGGCTCGGCACATTGGTGGAGAGGGTCGACATCAGTTGCAGCCGCTGGATGCGCTCGGCATGGGATCCGGCCACCACCCAGCCGACCCGAAAGCCCGGCGCCAGGCACTTGGTCCAGGAGCCGCACAGCAGGCTGTCGCCCCGGGCGTCCCAGCGCTTGATGGGGCTGGGGCGTTCGCGGCCAAAATAGAGCTCGGCGTAGACGTCGTCCTCCACCAGGGGCACCTCATGGGCGTTGAGCAATTGCATCAGTGCCTGCTTGTGGCCATCCGGCATGGTGTGACCGAGCGGATGCTGCACGTTGCCCATCAGCCAGCACGCCTTGATGGGGCGCTGGGCGAGGGCCTCGGTGAGCAGGGCGAGATCGATGCCCACCCCGGGGATCACGGGTATTTCCACCACGTTGAGTTTGAGCCGCTCTATGGCCTGCAGGGCGCCGTAGAAGGTGGGGGACTCCACCACCACCCAGTCCCCGGGCTCGGTCAGCACCTGCAGGCTTAAGGAGAGCGCCTCCATGGCGCCCGTGGTGATGATGATCTCCTGGGGATCCACCGCCAGGCCGTCGTTGGCGTAACGCTGGGCGATGGCGCGGCGCAGCGCCTCGTTGCCGGGGGGCAGATCTGCCACCGTGCTGAAGGGGTCGAGGCGGCGCATGCAGCTCGCCAGGGCCCGGCCGAGCTGGGGGTGGGGGAAGAGGGCGGGATCCGCCACCGCGAGCCCCAGCGGCACCAGCTCCCGGGACTTGCTCGCCTGCAACACCTCGAACACCAGATCGTTGATGTCCACCGAGCCGCTGTAGTGAGCCTGCTGGGCTGCGTTGGCAGGCAGCGGGGAGGGGGCGGCCTTGACGTAGTAACCGGACTGGGGCCTGGCCAGGATGAGGCCGAGGCTCTCGAGCAACTGGTAGGCCTGCAGCACCGTCATTGGGCTCAAATGATGGGTCTTGCAGCTCTGGCGGATGGAGGGGATGCGCTCCCCCGGCTGCCAGAGGCCGCTCTCTATCTGCTGCTGCAACAAGGCAGCCAGCTGACCGTAACGGGACATGGGGTGGCCTAAACTGTTATAGGTGGATTTCACTATAACTGCATCTGTTATAGGTGTCATGGCACGTGTTGTACTTAACGGGCGAAAACCTGTCTGTTAAATGCAACATAGAGAGTCATGCATGATAAGCCTGGATGATGTGGTCAGCCTCTCCCGAATACAGTTCGGCGCGACGGCGATGTTCCACTTTCTGTTTGTGCCCCTCACCCTGGGACTGTCCTGGATCCTGGTGATTGCCGAGTCCGCCTACGTGATGACCGGCAAGGTGATCTACAAGGACATCACCCGCTTCTGGGGCAAGCTGTTTGGTATCAACTTCGTCATGGGGGTCACTACCGGCATCACCCTGGAGTTCCAGTTTGGTACCAACTGGGCCTATTACTCCCACTACGTTGGCGACATCTTCGGCACCCCGCTGGCGGTAGAGGGGCTGATGGCTTTTTTCCTGGAGTCCACCCTAGTGGGCCTCTTCTTCTTCGGCTGGGACAAGCTCTCCCGGGGTCAGCACCTGCTGGTGACCGCGCTGGTGGCGCTCGGCTCCAACCTCTCCGCACTCTGGATCCTCATCGCCAACGGCTGGATGCAGAACCCGGTCGGCGCCGAGTTCAACCCCATGACGATGCGCATGGAGCTGACCGACGTGGCGGCGGTAATCTTCAACCCGGTGGCCCAGGTCAAGTTCGTCCACACGGTGGCGGCGGGCTATGTGGCGGCCTCCCTGTTCGTGATGGGGGTGAGCAGCTGGTATCTGCTGCGCCGCATGGAGGTGCGCTTCGCCCTGCGATCCTTTGCCATTGCCTCGGGCTTTGGCCTGGCCGCCATCCTCTCTGTCATCGTGCTGGGGGACGAGTCGGGCTACCGCTCCGGGGAGGTGCAGAAGGTCAAGCTCGCCGCCATAGAGGCGGAGTGGGAGACCGAACCCGCCCCTGCCTCCTTCACCCTGTTCGGCCTGCCGGATCAGGGTGACGAGACCACCCACGGGGCCATCAAAATTCCCTACCTGATGGGCATCATCGCCACCCGCTCTCTCGATGAGCAGGTGACCGGCCTTAAAGATCTGAAAGCGCAGCACGAGGTGCGCATTCGCAGCGGCATGCTGGCGTACGACGCCCTGGAGGCGCTGCGCTCAGACGGCAGCAATGCCGAGGCCCGCGCCACCTTCGAGCGTCACCGCGCCGATCTCGGCTACGGCCTGCTGCTGACCCCCCATGCCAAGGAGATAGGCAAGGCGGACGAGGCGGCCATCGCCCGGGCGGTGGACGACTCCATTCCCCAGGTGGCGCCGCTCTTCTGGAGCTTCCGGCTGATGGTGAGCATAGGCGTGGTGTTGCTCGGGCTCTTTGCCGCCGCCTTCCTGCAACTGTGCCGGGGCAAGCTGGTGCAATCCCCCCGTCTGCTCAAGGCGCTGTTCTGGTCTATTCCGCTGCCCTGGATTGCCATAGAGGCGGGTTGGTTCGTGGCCGAGTTCGGCCGCCAGCCCTGGACCATCAGCGACGTGCTGCCGGTGTCGGCGTCCGTCTCCTTGCTGCAACCTGGGCAACTCTGGTTCAGCCTCATCTCCATCTTCCTTATCTACAGCACGCTGCTGCTGGTGGAGCTGTTCTTGTTGCGTCACGTGATCCGCAAAGGGCCCGCCAGCCTGCAGACGGGTCGTTATCAAGGTGAAGTGTTGAAAAACGGGAGTCCCGTCTGATGGATTACGAAACCCTGAAACTCATCTGGTGGGGGCTGGTGCTCTTCCTGCTCATCGGCTTCGTGGTGATGGATGGCTTCGATCTCGGGGTCGGCATGCTGCTCCCCGTGGTGGCCAAAACCGATGAGGAGCGGCGAGTGCTGCTCAACAGCGTTGGGCCCGTGTGGGAGGGCAACCAGGTGTGGCTCATCGCCGGTGCCGGCACCCTGTTCGCCGCCTGGCCCCTGGTCTATGCCGCCTCCTTCTCGGCGCTCTATGTGCCCTTCATGTTCCTGCTGTTCGGCCTCTTCCTGCGCCCGGTCGGCTTTGACTATCGCAGCAAGCTGCCGGATCCCCTGTGGCGCCGCTGGTGGGACAGAGCCCTGGTGATGGGGGCCCTGCTGCCGACCCTGGTGTTTGGCGCGACCCTCGGCTTCTTGCTGCAAGGCTTGCCGTTTCGCTTCGACTCGGCCCTTCGCATCCACTACGGCGCCTTCGATTTCAACTGGCCGCTGCTGTTGACCTGCATGGGCACGGCGCTGGCTCTGCTGATGCTCCATGGCAGCAGCTTCCTGCAGTGCAAGACCCAGGGGGTGATAGCACAGCGCTGCGCCCGCCAGAGCCGCTGGCTCGGCCCATTGGCGAGTGGCCTGTTTGCCCTGGGCGGTTTCTGGCTCAGCCAGATGCGCGGTTACCGGATAGCCGAGATCGGGGATCTCAACAGCGCCCTGACGCCCCTGATGAAGCGGGTGGTGACGGCGCCGGATGGCTGGTTGGGCAACTTCATGGCGCACCCCTGGCTCTGGACTGTGCCTGCCCTGGGTCTCTTGCTGCCGCTCTTGAGCACGCTGGCAAGCCATCTGGGCCGGGCACGACTGGCCATCCTCGCCAGTGGCGGTGCCTGCGCCGCCATGATGCTGACCGTGGCCATTGCGCTGTTCCCGTTTGTGCTGCCCTCGTCCCTGGATCCGTCGAGCAGCCTGACCCTGTGGGACGGAACCTCCAGCGAGCACACCCTCTTCATCATGCTGGGGATAGTCGCGGTGCTGATGCCCATCAACATCGGCTATACGCTCTGGGTCTATTGGGTGGCGCGGGGCAAGATGAGTACCGAGCAGGTGCGCCAGCAGGGCCATAGCCTTTACTGACACAGGAATTGAGGAGTTGTTGATATGTGGTATTTCACCTGGATTTTGGGGCTGGGGTTCGCGCTGCTGTGCGGCCTGGTCAATCTGCTCTGGCTGGAGGCGCGCTGGGCTGCGGATGAGGATCTCAAGGAGTCTTGATCCGCACTGTTTTGCCAATGAAAAAGGCCGACACCGGGTGTCGGCCTTGTCGTCTGTGGGAGGTTAAACCGCCAGCGCCAATTTGGCCTCGCGCTTCTCGCTGACGTGGGTGAGGCCATAGGCCAGCAGCACGATCAGCGCCCCAATCCAGGGGGTGTGCATCAATCCGAGGTGCTCCACCACTAAACCGCCCACCACGGATCCCAGCGCTATGCCGACGTTGAAGGCGGCGATGTTGAGGCCGGAGGCCACGTCCACGGCATTGGGGGTGTGGATTTCGGCCTGTTTTACCACCAGCACCTGCAGCCCCGGCACGTTGCCGAACGCGAAGGCGCCCCACACCAGCACGGTGAGCACCGCCAGCACCGGATGGGGCGCGGTGAAGGTGAGCATCAGCAGGATGAGCGCCAGACCGCCAAACATCAGCTTCAAGGCGGGCAACGGGCCCATCTTGTCCGCGAGCTTGCCGCCCCAGATATTGCCGACGGCAACCGAGACCCCGTACACCAGCAGAATGAGGCTCACCGCATTGGCACCAAAACCGCTCACCTGCTGCAAGATGGGGGCGAGGAAGGTAAAGGCGGTGAAGGCGCCGCCGTAGCCCAGGGCCGTCTTGGCGTAGACCATCAGCAGGGGCTTGTGGGTCAGCACAGAAAGCTGCTCACGAAGACTGGAGGCCGCGCCTTTTGGCAGGTTGTTCGGGATCAGCAGCAGGCTGCCTGCCATGGCGATGACCCCGAGTGCGCTCACCACCAGGAAGGTCTCGCGCCAGCCAAAGACCTGACCAATCCAGGTGCCGAGCGGCACGCCTGTCACCAGGGCGACCGTGAGGCCGCTGAACATGATGGCGATGGCACTCGCCGCCTTCTCCCTGGCAACCAGACCCGTGGCTATGGTGGAGCCCACCGAAAAGAAGACCCCGTGGGCCAGGCCGGTGAGGATGCGGGCGACGATCAGGCTCTCATAGCCCGGTGCCTGCCAGGCCAGCAGGTTGCCGGCGGTGAAGAGCGCCATCAACCCCACCAGCAGCCACTTGCGCGGCAGCTTGCCGGTGAGCGCCGTCAGCACAGGCGCGCCTATGGCGACGCCCAGGGCATAGAGGCTGACCAGCAGGCCCGCGGAGGGCAGAGAGACATTGAGCTGCTCGGCTATGGTGGGAATGAGCCCCACTATTACAAATTCGGTGGTGCCGATCGCAAAGGCACTCAGGGTGAGGGCAAATAACGCCAGTGGCATACAAACTCCTTGGATAGTGGCTCCCGACGGGAGAATGGCGCCAGTATGCCGATGAGCTTTGTTGGCAAAAATGACGGTAACGTCAAATTACTTTTGCCAAATCAGCAGCAATGGGCCGTGGAATGGGGTAGTGGGAGTGGCTGAGGCTGCTGAGACAAAGCGCGTAGAAGCAAGGCGTACAGACCGAGCTGGGAATAAAGAGGAAAGGGGCAAGGGCGGGTTGCAGAGGTGGGGGTCAGCGGCGCGGGCGGCTGGAGCGATACTGGAGACAAAAAAGCGGGAGGCATGATGCCTCCCGCTGGGGTTCTCGCCGATGGTGTCGGGTTTTCTTTGCTCCCTTCTCCCCTGGCGGGAGAAGGGTTGGGGATGAGGGGGGGGAGCTTGCCCCTCACCCTAACCCTCTCCCGGAGGGAGAGGGGATCGCTCGTGGTTGCAATAGGCTAGTGAGGGGTGCCGGTATCCGCCGCCGAAGCGATAGATACAATGCGTCCTCTCCCGTTTAATCCCACTTTGGGGCGAAGTCCGGGTTGGCGCAGCGCTCCCCTCGCTCCAGGGTGGCAATCTGAGCCATCTCCTCGGGGCTGAGTTGCACCTTGAGGGCGGCCAGGTTGGCGGCGAGATTCTCCCGCTTGGTGGAGCTCGGGATCACCGTCATGCCCTGGGCCAGCAGCCAGGCCAGGGACACCTGGGCCGCCGAGACGCCGTGGCGCTTGCCTATCTCCATCAGCAGCGGCTCGCTCAGCACCTTGCCATAGGCGAGCGGCATATAGGCGGTGATGGCGATGCCCTGATCCTGGCAGAACTCCACCACCTTGCGGTTTTGCAGCAGGGGATGGATCTCCACCTGCTGGTGGGCGATGGCGCCCGGCCCCAGGATCTCGATGGCCTGTTTGAGCTGGGCCACGGTGAAGTTGGAGACCCCGATCTCCCGGGTCAGGCCCTGGGCCTTCGCCTCGGCCAACTGCTCCAGATAGACCGCCATCGGCACCTCATCCTTGGGGGAGGGCCAGTGAATGAGCGCCAGATCCAGATAGTCGGTGCCCAGCTTTTCCAGGCTCACTTCCAGGCTCGGGATCACCTTGCCCGGGCCGAACTCGCTGATCCACACCTTGGTGGTCAGGTAGATATCCTGGCGGGGAACACCGCTTTCGCTCATCAGCTGGCCCACTTCGGCCTCGTTGTCATAGATCTGGGCGGTATCTATATGGCGATAGCCGAGATCCAGACCCTGCAGCAGGGAGTCGCGCAGGGGCTGATCTTTCAGGCGAAAGGTACCAAGACCCAGGTTGGGCATCTTCATCATCATATTCCTCAAGTTATTGTTTCTACGCTCAATATTTTGTCGGCCCATCCTCGCATCCAGGGCGGGCAGGGGACAGGCCGCAGCTGGATTCAGGCTAGCTGATAGCGGCGAACGCTGGTGCTGGCAAACCAGCCCCGGGTGTTGGCCACGAAGGCGAGAAAATGGGGCTGCTGCTGGTGGGCACTGAGCGCCGCCTCGCTCTCCCACTCCTCGTGGATCATCCTGCCGTGGGGACTCTCAAGGCTCTGGTGCAGCCGGTAGCCGAGGCACCCGGGCTCTTGCTGGCTGGCGTTGACGAGCGGCGTCAGGGCGGCCCGACACTCGGCGGCGAATTCAGGCTTGGCCTCAAGCTCGGCAATCACAATCAGGGGGGATGGCATCTGAACCTCCTTGCTAAAACGACGGTCAGTATGCCCGCCGCAGACTGGGGGATACAGGGCAGCAGTCGCAAAACACTATTGAGGAAAGAACAGCAATAGGGAGGGGGGAACCCACACATTAGTATTTCGTTAGATCTATGGGCATTGCGAATTCTTCGCCAGCGACTTCTTTAGTTAAGGCTTGTCCTGCGATGCAAGTATTTCCATTGAAGGTCAGTGCCGGGCCATGGTGAAGCTCCCAGCCCTTGTTCATCAATTCAGAGATCCGCATGCAAAAATCTTTATCATCAGGGCCAGTAATAAATCGATAGAGCTTCATGGGTAATGCCTTGATTTAAAATTAAAAGTCAAAATATTTCTCTGAAATAACATGTCTGCTGCGCTGAGGGTTATCCCTCTGACCAGACCGCAAACTCGTTGCCGCTGGGTTCGACAAAGTGGAAGCGGCGGCCGCCGGGGAAGTCAAACAGCGGGCGGTTGATGATGCCGCCATGGTGCTGCACCTTGGCCTGGGTCTCCTCGATATCGGCGCTGTAGAACACCAGGAGAGCGCCGCCCTGGGCGCTCTGGCCGCACAGATCCGCACGATAGAAGCCGCCGTCCAGCCCTTCCCCTTCGAAGGCGCAGTAGTCGGGGCCGTAGTCGGCGAACTGCCAGCCAAAGGCGGCAGTGAAGAAGGCCTTGGTGGCGGCGAGATCCCTGGCCGCAAATTCCACATAGTTCAGTTTTTCATGGGCCTTGGTCATAAGGGTCTCCTTGTCGATGTCGGTGGTGATGTCGGTTGTCAGCCTTGCTGGGTGCTGCTCGTGGAGTGCGGCAAGGCGTCCCAGGGGGTCAGCTTGAGCTGCTTGCGGCGCACCAAAACGATGATTCCCATCAGCAGACCGAAGCCTATGCCGAACAGCAGGCTCTGGCGCAGGGCGAATGCCGGACTCACCTCATCTTGCCAGCCGAGGTACCACATCAACATCCCCCAGATGGCACCTGTCGGCAGACCAAAGGCAAGCAGGTTGACCAGAAAGCGTTCATGGTGGGGCGGTCTGAGTCGCAGGCCCAGTCTGCGCAGCAATCTGAGCAAGGGGGGATTGTAGTTGGCGTGCCACACGCCTTTGCTTTCAAGCTCCTGGTGGGCTGCCGCCAACCGCTCTTCGAAGTTCATGATGTTCATCCTTGCGATGGTTTGGCGCCATACGGTGCCTTCTTGGCGACATTGTATCGACAAAGCGTGTTGGTGGTTTGAGTTGGTCATCACGTTATTTATCTGTGGAAATAAAGAATTTGGCACCCTGCCTGCCTTGCCAACCCAGGGCCATTGCGCCTATAAAGCCCCATGACTCTTGCCAGGATGACAACAATGAAGACCCATTCCGATGAACTGACCCTGTTTGTGGCCGTGGTGGAGGCGGGCAGTTTTCGCCAGGCGGCGGAGAACCTCGGCATGGACAACTCCGTTGTGAGCCGCGGCATCAAGCGGCTCGAGGAGAAGCTCGCCACAGTGCTGCTCAATCGCACCACTCGGCGGGTCAGCCTGACCGAGGAGGGGAGCTGGTTCTATCAGCGGGCGGTGAAGGTGCTGACCGAGATGAGCGAGGCGGAGAGCCATCTGCTGATGCGCCGGGAACAACCCGAAGGGATTCTGAGGGTCGACGCCGCCACCCCCTTCATCCTGCACCGGCTGGTGCCCATCATAGGCGAGTTCCGCCGCCGCTACCCCGGCATAGAGCTGCAACTGCACAGCTCCGAGGGCTTCATCAACCTGATGGAGCGGCGGGTGGACATGGCCATTCGCATCGGCGAGCTGACGGACTCCTCCCTGCGCGCTCTGCCGCTCGGGCGATCCAAGCTGCGGCTGCTCGCGTCCCCCGACTATCTGAAGGCGCGCGGCACCCCGCGCCAGCCAGCTGACTTGCTGGCGGGCCACGAGCTGCTCGGCTTTTTGCACCCCGATCACCTCAACCACTGGCCCCTGCTCAGCACTGAGCAGGGGGACAGATTCGCCATCACCCCGACCCTGAGGGCCAGCAGCGGCGAGACCCTGCGCCAGCTGGCGCTGGGAGGGCAGGGGATCGTCTGCCTGTCGGACTTCATGACGGGGGAGGACAGGGCGAGCGGTGCCCTGGTGGAGGTGCTGGCCCGCAGCAACAGCGGCGCCTCGCGCCCCATCCATGCGGTGTTCTACTCCGATGCCCAGCGGGATATCCGACTGCGGGTCTGGCTCGACTTCCTCAAAGAGCAGCTCGGCGCCGAGGCGTTGTAGAGGGCATGCCGACAGTGCCAACCCCCTCCCGGCCTCCCCCTCCACTAGGGGGAGGGGTCATTTTTTCCCACCCCTTGGCAAGGGAGGGCTGGGGTCAGGTGCGGTCAGAACACCCGCGCTCGTCAATAAAAAGAGGCCGACATCGCTGTCGGCCTCGTTCGTTTTCATCTCAAGGATGCATCGGCTGCCCGATTAATCCTCTTCGGCCCAGCGGCGTGAGCGTTCGACCGCCTTCTGCCAGCCGCTGTAACGCTTGGCGCGATCGGCTTTGTCCATCTGGGGGATGAACTCCCTGTCCACGCTGAACTTGTCTTCCAGCTCGTCGGAGCTCTTCCAGAAGCCGACGGCGAGGCCTGCCAGGAAGGCGGCGCCCATGGCGGTGGTCTCGATGCGGGTCGGACGCACCACAGGGGTGTGCATCATGTCGGCCTGGAACTGCATCAGGAAGTCGTTGGCGACGGCGCCACCGTCAACCTTGAGCGCGGCCAGCTTGATGCCGGAGTCCTGCTGCATGGCATCCAGCACGTCGCGGCTCTGGTAGGCGATGGATTCCAGCGCGGCGCGGATGATGTGGTTGCGGTTGGCGCCACGGGTCAGGCCGACCATGGTGCCGCGAGCATAGGGATCCCAGTAGGGGGCGCCCAGCCCCACGAAGGCCGGTACCAGGTAGACGCCGTTGGTGTCGCCAACCTTGGAGGCGAAGTAGTCGGTGTCGCGGGCATCGTGAATGATTTTCAGCTCGTCACGCAGCCACTGGATGGTGGCGCCACCCATGAATACCGCACCTTCCAGCGCGTAATTCACTTCCCCTTTCGGGCCGATGGCGACCGTGGTCAGCAGGCCGTTGCTGGAGCGGACCGGCTCTGTGCCGGTGTTCATCAGCAGGAAGCAGCCGGTGCCATAGGTGTTCTTGGCCATGCCTTTCTCGAAGCAGAGCTGGCCGAACAGGGCAGACTGCTGGTCACCGGCGATACCGGCGATGGGGATGCGGGAGCCGCCGCCACGGGTGGTGTAGCCATAGACCTCGGAGGAGGGTTTGACCTCGGGCAGCATGGAGGCGGGGATGCCCAGCTCGTCCAGCATCCGCTCGTCCCACTTCAGATCGCGAATGTTGTAGAGCATGGTGCGCGACGCGTTGGTCGGGTCGGTGACGTGCACCTCGCCGTTGGTCATCTTCCACACCAGCCAGGTGTCGATGGTGCCGAACAGCAGCTCGCCGTTCATCGCCTTCTCACGTGCCCCTTCCACGTTGTCCAGGATCCACTTCACCTTGGTGCCGGAGAAGTAGGCGTCCAGCACCAGGCCGGTGTTCTCGCGCACGTACTCTTCCAGGCCGCGGGCCTTGAGCTCTTCACAGATGGCCGCGGTGCGGCGGCACTGCCAGACGATGGCGTTGTAGATGGGCTTGCCGGTGGCTTTCTCCCATACCACGGTGGTTTCACGCTGGTTGGTGATGCCGATGGCGGCGATCTGCTCGCTGTGCAGGCCGCTCTTGGCCAGCACCTCGGTGAAGACGGAAGACTGGGTCGCCCAGATCTCCATGGGGTCGTGCTCGACCCAGCCCGCTTTCGGGTAGTGCTGGGTGAATTCGCGCTGGGAGGTCGCGACTATGTTGGCATCCTGATCGAACACGATGGCACGGGAGGAGGTGGTACCTTGATCCAGCGCGACGACAAATTTCTTTTCAGCAGACATGATGTTCTCCACGTTTGGGGGGACCGCTCTTAGGCGGCGGCCTCTTCTTTATTGGACAGCTTGGCGGCTTCTTCGGTCACGACACGGTTGCCCGGGACGCAGGGAGCCAGCACTTTCACATACAGAGCGGTACCCAGCTGGGCGCCGACGATGGGGCCGAGGATGGGGACCCAGAAGTAGGGGTTGTCGCGACCACCAGTCAGGGCCACATCGCCCCAGCCTGCAAAGAAGGCGAACAGTTTGGGACCAAAGTCACGGGCCGGGTTCATGGCAAAACCGGTCAAGGGGCCGAGGGAGGCGCCGATCACCGCGATCAGGATGCCGATCAGCAGGGCGGCGGCGAAGCCTTTGGGGGCGCCGTTGTTGTTGTCACCCAGCGCCATGATGCCCAGCATCAGGACGGCGGTGATCACCAGCTCGACCGCGAATGCCTGCATGTTGGAGAGCAGGGCATTGGGGTAGGTGGAGAAGATGCCGGCGGTGCCGAGGCTCTCTACGCTGCCACGCACCACGTTGTGGGTCAGTTCCCACTGGGTGAAGAGGTTGCCATAGAGGAAGTAGACCAGGGCGGCGGAGGCGAAGGCACCCGCTATCTGGGCGATGATGAAGGGCACCACCTTGCGCTTGTCGAAGCCGCAGAAGGTCATCAGCGCCAGGGTCACGGCCGGGTTCAGGTGGGCGCCAGAGATGCCGCCGGTCACGTAGATGGCGATGGCGACCCCCAGGCCCCAGGTAATGGAGATTTCCCATTGCCCGAAGTTGGCGCCAGCCAGCACCAGGGCGGCCACACAACCAACGCCGAAGAAGATCAGCAGGCCGGTGCCGATAAACTCGGCGAGGCACTCGCCGAGCAGGGTATTGGGTCTTTGTATGCTCATAGTTGTTATTCCTTATATCCACCCAGAGTAGGTTTGATGTTCCGTTTCGTTATCTTGCATTCCCATTTCTTGCGTCCGAAAACGTTTCTTCTTGTTGTTTGAGCTGACGCAAACGTTATGCTCGTTTGCGCTCGTTCTTGGACGAGAGAGAAAATAAACCTTCTGTGCCAATTCACCAGACCCCCGCCACCGGAAATGTGGACAAGATCCCATTCATTGCTAAGAAAATGTGACGAAAAGCAACAGTTAGCGGCATTAATACTCCTTAGTGGGTAGCCAGATTCCGTGCCCTGCAAGGGCTGGAGGCCGATGCGCGATCACTCATCGGGTGACATTCTTTGTAATAAAACTGCAATAATTTAGCCTTCATCACAGATTAAATGTTCACATATGAGCACAATAGGCTCGCTTGCGAAGTAAGGACTCAACTGGTCGCAGGCACGATCGGGGCACCCTCAATCGCCCATAACAACAATAAGGAAGCAGAACATGCTTAGTCTCTTCAGGCCTGCACCCCACATCGACCGACTACCGGCCGACAAGGTGGACCCCTTCTACAAACGCATGCGTTGGCAGGTGTTTTTCGGGATCTTCTTCGGTTATGCCGGCTACTACCTGGTGCGCAAGAACTTCAGTCTGGCGATGCCCTATCTCATCGAGCAGGGCTTCTCCCGCGGTGATCTGGGGCTGGCCCTGTCCGGTGTCTCCATCGCCTACGGTCTCTCCAAATTCCTGATGGGGAACGTGTCGGACCGCTCCAATGCGCGTTACTTCCTCTCTGCCGGCCTGCTGCTCTCGGCCGGCATCATGTTCATGATGGGGACGGTGCACTGGGCCACCTCCAGCATCGCCATCATGTTCGTGCTGCTGTTCCTCAACGGCTGGGTTCAGGGCATGGGCTGGCCGCCCTGCGGTCGCACCATGGTGCACTGGTGGTCACAGAAGGAGCGGGGCGAAATCGTCTCGGTCTGGAACGTGGCCCACAACGTGGGTGGCGGCATGATAGGTCCGCTGTTCATCCTCGGCATGGGCTGGTTCAATGACTGGCGCAGCGCCTTCTATGTGCCGGCGGCGGCGGCGGCTGCCATCGCGGTGATCGCCTTCTTCGTGATGCGTGACACCCCGCAGTCCGTGGGTCTGCCGCCCATCGAGGAGTACAAGAACGACTACCCGAAGGATTACAACGAGAGTCACGAGCAGGAGTTCTCCGCCAAGGAGATCTTCATGAAGTACGTGCTGCACAACAAGCTCTTGTGGTACATCGCCATTGCCAACGCCTTCGTCTACCTCATTCGCTACGGCGTGCTGGACTGGGCACCGACCTACCTCAAGGAAGCCAAGGACTTCAGCGTGGATCACTCCTCCTGGGCCTACTTCCTCTATGAGTGGGCGGGGATCCCGGGCACCCTGCTGTGCGGCTGGATTTCGGACAAGATGTTCCAGGGCCGCCGCGCCCCGGCCGGTATCCTGTTCATGGTGCTGGTGACCGTGGCCGTGCTGGTCTACTGGTTCAACCCGGCGGGCAACCCGACCATCGACATGATGGCGCTGGTCGCCATCGGTTTCCTCATCTATGGCCCCGTCATGCTGATAGGCCTCTATGCCCTTGAGCTGGCACCGAAGAAAGCAGCCGGTACTGCGGCAGGCTTCACCGGGCTGTTCGGTTACCTGGGCGGCGCGGTCGCGGCCAACGCCATGCTGGGCTACACGGTCGACCATTTTGGTTGGGACGGCGGCTTCCTGGTGCTGACCATCTCCTGCGTGCTCTCAATCGTACTGCTGGCCCTGACCCTCAAGCACGAGAACATCTCGATCGCCCACAAGGCCGCTGCCGACAAGGCATAAAACGTGATCCTGCCCTTATCAGTCCGAAAAGGGATAGGGTACACTGCCAAAGGCCCCGCAATGCCGGGGCCTTTTTTCGTCTCTCAAGCGGAGTGCAAGCGTGAAGCAAACCCAACGACATCTGGAGATCCTGGACGTCCTGACAAGGCAGGGCTTTGTCTCGACCGACGATCTGGTGACCCATTTTGACGTCAGCCCCCAGACCATTCGCCGGGATCTGAACGATCTCGCCGAGCAGAACAAGATCCGGCGCCATCACGGCGGGGCCTCCCTGCATTCGAGTACCGTCAATACCGCCTACAGCGCCCGCAAGGTGATGCAGCTCAAGGAGAAGGAGCGTATCGCTCGCGAGGTGGCCGCCAACATTCCGGACGGCTCGTCGCTCTTCATCGACATCGGCACCACCACGGAAGCCATAGCCCGCGCCCTGCTGGATCACCGGGAGCTGCGTGTGGTCACCAACAACCTCAACGTCGCCAGCATTCTCACCGCCAAGGATGACTTCACCGTCATCATCGCCGGTGGCGAGATCCGCAACCGGGACGGGGGCATCGTCGGGGAGGCGACCCGCGACTTCATCGGCCAGTTCCGCATGGACTATGGCGTCATCGGTATATCCGGTATCGACAACGACGGCTCCTTGCTCGATTTCGACTACCACGAGGTGAAGATAGCCCAGGCCATCATCGCCCACTCCCGCCAGGTGTTCCTGGCCGCCGACCACACCAAGTTCGGGCGCAATGCCATGGTCAACCTCGGCAACCTCAATCAGATCCACGCCCTGTTCACGGATCAGGAGCCGCCGGAGAAGTTGATGCGACTGATGTCCCAGCATCAGATCGCCTGCCATATCTGCTGAGTATTCCCACGCCGCACTAGCATCAGGCCGCCGTCAGGCGGCCGCTTTCTTGCTGCTCTCTAACGGGGTCCCCAGGCGGGGCGCCTTGCCCCTGCAGCCTCTCTCCTTCTGTCCCTGTGGCGCCGTCTCGGCCGGAAAAACAACGGCTCTCTTCTCGTCCTCGGTGGTTTGCCTCTGGGCAATCTCTGCTTCAGGGCCGGGCTCCTTCGGCCTCGGCCAGCCGTGCCCGCATCCGTTGCGGCAGCTTAGTCCCGGCAGTAGGGACAATGGCGAGGGCTTGGGGCGGCACTTTGTCACCGACCGGCAGCATTTTTAGCATTGTCAGAACAATCGCGATCACATTTCCCTCATAAAATGTTCGTTTATCATTTTTTCATGTTCTAATATGAGCGAAATCAAACATTGCCGGCATGGCGAACACAAAATAAGAAAGTAGGTGAACATGAGCGAACATTATGATCTGGTCGTCGTCGGCGGCGGCATCAACGGGGTCGGCATTGCGGCGGATGCGGCGGGGCGGGGGCTGAAGGTGGCGCTGTTCGAGGCGCAGGATCTCGCCTCGGCCACCTCGTCCAACTCCAGCAAGCTGATCCACGGCGGCTTGCGCTATCTCGAACATTACGAATTCAGGCTGGTGAAAGAGGCGCTGGCGGAGCGGGAGGTGCTGCTCGGCATGGCGCCGCACATCGCCCGTCCCATGCGATTCCGCCTGCCGCACCGCCCACACCTGCGCCCGGCCTGGATGATCCGCGCCGGTCTCTTCCTCTATGACAACCTGGCCAAGCGCGACAAGCTCAAGGGCAGTTGCGGCCTGCGCTTCCTGCCGCAAGATGGTCTCAAGAGTGGCATCAACAAGGGCTTCGAGTACTCGGACGCCTGGGTCGACGACGCCCGCCTGGTGGTGCTCAACGCCATGATGGCCCGGGACAAGGGCGCCGAGGTGCAGACCCGCACCCGCTGCGTCAAGGCGGTGCGCGGATCCAAACACTGGACCCTGACTCTGGAGCGGGAAGGGGGCGAGCAGTTCAATGTCACCTGCCGTGGCCTGGTCAATGCGGCCGGTCCCTGGGTCAAGACCTTCTATGACGAGAGCCTGCACGAGAAATCCCCGCGCGGCATTCGCCTCATCAAGGGCAGCCACATCATAGTGCCGCGCATCCATGAGCGCGAAGAGGCCTATATCCTGCAAAACGAGGACAACCGCATCGTCTTCGTCATCCCCTATCAGCAGGACTACTCCCTCATCGGCACCACGGACGTGGAGCACCATGGCAGCCCGCGGGAGGCGAAGATCAGCGAGGCCGAGATAAATTACCTGTGCAAGGTGGTCAACGCCCACTTCACCCGCCAGATTGCCCCCTCCGAGGTCATCTGGACCTATGCCGGGGTGCGGCCACTGTGCGATGACGAGTCCGACTCCCCCCAGGCGGTGACTCGCGACTACACCCTTGAGCTCTCCGGCGAATCCGACGGGGCGCCGCTCTTGTCGGTGTTTGGCGGCAAGCTCACCACCTATCGCAAGCTGGCCCAGGCCGCCTGCAACAAGCTCAAGCCCTGGTTCAGCCAGATGGGTGAGGACTGGACCGCCACCAGCCGTCTGCCCGGCGGCGAGTTCGACTGCTCCACCACAGAGCTGGCCCGCGCCTACCTGCTCGAATTCGACTGGCTGGACGAGCGCAGCGCCCGCCGCATCGCCGAGGCCTATGGCAGTCATGCCCGTCTCTGGTTGCACGAGGAGCGCGGCCAGCACTTTGGTGCCGGGCTGTACGAGTCGGAAGTGCGCTATCTGATCAGCCGCGAGTGGGCCCACTCCCTAGAGGATATCCTGTGGCGTCGCAGCAAGCTGGGGCTGCGCCTGTCCGAATCTGAGCAGCAGCAGCTCGGTGCCTGGCTGCTCGAACACCATCACGCCCTTCCCAAGGCAAGCTGATTTAAGCGGCGGGCTGCCCCTTGGCCGCCCGCCGTAAAACTGCAATAAACCTCTGCTATAACAACTACCTACATCCAATAAACAATAACAAAGAGCACCTTTCATGAAACAACCTCACCTCTCTCTCGTGGCCCTGGGCCTCGGGGTCGCCCTCGCATTGCCCGCCCTGGCCGTTGATGACGGCAAGATAGTGATTGCCCACCGCGGCGCCTCCGGCTACCTGCCCGAGCACACGCTGGAGTCCAAGGCGCTGGCCTATGGCATGGGGGCCGACTATCTGGAGCAGGATCTGGTGATGACCAGGGATGACCAGCTGGTGGTGATGCACGATCACTTCCTAGACGGCATCACCGACGTGGCGACGCGCTTCCCCGGTCGCGCACGCGCCGATGGCCGCTACTATGTGGTGGATTTTACCCTGGCCGAGGTGCGCTCCCTGCGCATGACGGAGCCCTTCCAGCTGGTGGACGGCAAACAGGTGCCCGTCTATCCGGCCCGCTTCCCGCTGTGGCAGTCCGACTTCAAGATCCACACCTTCCAGGAAGAGATAGAGATGATCCAGGGGCTCAACAAGAGCACCGGCAAAGAGATCGGCATCTACCCGGAGATCAAGGCCCCCTGGCTGTTCCGCCACGAGGGCAAGGACATCTCCAAGGCGGTGCTGAAAGTGCTCAAGGAGTACGGCTATACCGGCAAGAGCGACAAGGTCTATCTGCAGAGCTTCGACGTGGATGAGCTCAAACGCATCGACACCGAGCTGATGCCGGCCCTCGGCATGGACTTGAAGCTGGTGCAGCTGATGGCCGAGACCGACTGGAACGAGACCATGGTTTACGACACCAAGGGCAAGGCGACCCCCTACGACTATGACTGGATGTTCAAGCCGGGCGCCATGAAGACCATAGCCGGCTACGCCGACGGCATAGGCCCCTGGAAGCCGATGATAGTCACCGAGCCGGGCACCCCGGGCAAGCCGGTGTTCACTGGCATGGTGAAAGAGGCTCACGCCGCTGGTCTCAAGGTGCACCCTTATACCTTCCGCCAGGATGAGGGGCAGATCCCGCCCTATGCGAAAGACTTCACCGATCTGCTCAACATCTTCCTCTATCAGGCCGATGTGGACGGAGTATTCAGCGACTTCCCCGACAAGGCGGTGGCGGTCATCAAGGCCCACGGCAAATAATAAAAGAAGAGCAACACGGGAACGCAAGCGGGGCCAGGTGCCCCGCTTTTTTATGGCGGCAGGCCGGCAAAGGCGTGATGAGGCACAGAGTGTAATTATTTGTTTACGATCTTCGTGGTACAGAGGGCCTTTCACACGCTACTTTCTGGCTGTTTTGGTCACAGGAGTGGTCATTAATCCATCTCTTGATGCAGTAAACCGCTAGTTTCACTTGATTGTTTGTTTTTCCTTGGTAAGGTGAGGGCGGTTGCGTAACAAAGCGCTGACTTGTGTAAATAAATAAATACACCTTGGCGCAATTGGCTTGAATACAGTAGAGAGAATGAGAAAATGCAAAGAGATCCCCTGAACAACATCCATATCCAGTCCGAACAAGTGATGATCACGCCTGCCCAGCTCAAGGAGAAGCTACCCATCTCCGACAAGGCGCTGGCATTCGTGCAAGGGGCCCGCAATACCATAGCCGACATCATCCACCGCCGGGATCACCGCCTGCTGGTGATCTGTGGACCCTGCTCAATCCACGACATGGACGCCGCCAAAGAGTACGCAACCAGACTCAAAGCGCTGCATGATGCCTACCAGGACTCTCTCTACATTGTCATGCGGGTCTACTTTGAGAAGCCACGCACCACGGTCGGCTGGAAAGGGTTCATCAACGACCCGAATCTGGATGGCACCTTCGATGTAGAGCTGGGGCTGCACCGTGCCCGCGAGCTGCTCTGCTGGCTGGCGGAGCTGGAGCTGCCGCTGGCCACCGAGGCGCTCGATCCCATCAGCCCGCAATACCTGGCTGAGCTCTTCTCTTGGTCGGCTATCGGCGCCCGTACCACAGAATCCCAAACCCACAGGGAGATGGCGTCCGGCCTCTCCATGCCGGTCGGCTTCAAGAACGGCACCGACGGCAACCTGGGTACCGCCATCAACGCGCTGCAGGCGGCCTCCAGCCCCCACGCCTTCATGGGGATCAACCAGCAGGGCCAGGTCGCCTTGTTGCAGACCCAGGGCAACCCGGATGGTCACGTGATCCTGCGCGGCGGCAAGCACCCGAACTACGATTCGGTCAATGTGTCGCTGGCGGAAGAGGCGCTGGAGAAGGCGGGTCTGCTGCCCGGTCTGGTGGTGGATTGCAGCCACGGCAACTCCAGCAAGGATCACCGGCTGCAACCCAAGGTGGCGGACAACGTCATCCACCAGATCCAGGAGGGCAACCGCTCCGTCATAGGGGTGATGCTCGAATCCAACCTGTTCGAGGGCAACCAGTCCAGCGAGCAGCCCAAGGCGCAGATGCGCTACGGCGTCTCCATCACCGATGCCTGCATCGACTGGGAGACCACGGCGGACCTGCTGGCCCGCTGCCACAGCCAGCTGGCGGCGCCGCTCAAGAGCAGAACCGCGCAGTAAGTCGTGGTATCTTGTCGTAACTGATTGAACCATAGAGGTATCACTGCCCACGCAGTGATACCTTGTTGCCTCTTGAATCACAGGGCGCCGCCGCCAGCGGCGCCGGCAGGGACTGGATATGGCTGAAGAGTTGAATGCCCTCAGGGACAAGATAGATGCGGTGGACAGGCAGCTGATTGATCTGCTGGCCGCCCGTCTGGCCCTGGTGGGGGAAGTGGGTGAAGTGAAGAGCCGCCACGGCCTGCCCATCTATGCACCGGACAGGGAGGCGAGCATGCTGGCCCGCCGCCGCGCCGAGGCCGAACGGCTGGGGGTGCCCGGCGATCTCATCGAGGACGTGCTGCGCCGGGTGATGCGCGAATCCTATATTCTGGAATCCACCAGCGACAAGGAGCACCACTTCAAGTGCATGAAGCCGGCCCTTGGCAAGGTGGTCATCATCGGCGGCCAGGGCCAGCTTGGCCGCCTGTTCGGCCAGATGTTCGGCCTCTCCGGCTACCGGGTCGAGACCCTGGAGCAGGGGGACTGGCCGCGCGCTGACGAGATCCTTAGCCGTGCGGGGCTGGTGATGGTGGCGGTGCCCATCGACATCACCTGCCAGATCATCGACCGGCTCGGCAAGCTGCCTGCGGATTGCCTGCTGGTGGACGTCACCAGCGTGAAGTCGGCACCGCTCGAGCACATGCTGGCGGTGCACCAGGGGCCTGTGCTGGGGCTGCACCCCATGTTCGGGCCGGATGTGGCGAGCCTTGCCAAGCAGGTGATCGTCTGCTGTCAGGGCCGCGACCCCGCCGCCAGCCAGTGGCTGCTGGATCAGATGACCATCTGGGGCGCACGGCTGCAGCAGGTAGAGGCCAAGGCTCACGACGAGGCCATGACCCTCATTCAGGCGCTGCGCCACTTCGCCACCTTCGCCTACGGCTGGCACCTCTCCCGGGAGCAGGCCAACATCGACCGCCTGCTTAACTTAAGCTCCCCCATCTACCGGCTGGAGCTCGCCATGGTGGGGCGGCTGTTTGCCCAGGATCCCCACCTCTATGCCGACATCATATTGTCGTCACCGCAGAACCTCGCGATGATCCGCCGCTACTACCAGAACTTCGGCGAGGCGCTGGGGCTCTTGGAGCGGGGGGACAGGGACGGCTTCATCGAGGCCTTCTCGCAAGTTTCCAGCTTCTTCGGCGAACACGCCGACGAGTTCCTGCGCGAGAGCCGCACCCTGCTGGCCCAGGCCAACGACCGTCGTCACCATGGCTGATGGCACGCATCCATAAAAAAGGGGCCGCTTGGCCCCTTTTTCATGCTGGTCAGGCTGAGGCCCGGTTACTCGGCGGATGGCAGCCGCAGATCGGCGCCATCCCAACCGAGCGGCAGGGTGAGCAGCTGATCGATGAGCTCACGGCGATCGGATTTCTCCAGATAGGCGAGATAGAGCGGGCGGCTCAGCGCTTGTCCCCCTTCCACCAGGTGCAGTTGTCCCTGCTCCAGGAAGGGGCTCACCATACGCCGCGGCAGATAGGCGGCGCCCCCATTGGCCAGCACGAACTGCAGCGCCATGCTGGCCGAGCTCGAGTGCAGCACCGGGGTCTTCTGCAGGCTCTGCAATCGGCTGGAAGGGGGCTCGAAACTGGTGCCCCAGTCGAGGTGAATATGGGGCATCTGCATCAGGCTGTCCGCATTGGCGGCCGGCTCCCGGCTTACCAGCTCGAACACCAGCTCGCCTATGGGGTGCAGGGCTATCTCGTCTATCTTGGTCGGCTCGGAGAGCAGGGCGAGATCGAGGGAACGCTCCAGCAACTGGCGGCACAGGTGCTCGCGAGATGCCGTCTCGAGGCGCACCGCGAGACCGGGGGCCAGGGCATAGACGTGGTTGAGCCAGTCATTGAAGTCGAGCTCCCAGAACACCGCGGGTGCACCTATGGCGAGCTGCTGACTGAAACCGGGGGAGAGGGCCACGTCCTGCCTGGCGCGGCCTAGCGTGTGCAAGATGGCGTCTGCGTAAGGCAGCAGACGCTCACCGGAGGCGGTCAGACGGATGTTGTTGCGATGGCGGGCAAACAGGCTGACCCCGAGTTGTTGCTCGAGCTGGCGGATCCGAAAGCTGACCGCCGACTGGGTCAGGTAGAGATTCTCGGCAGCCCGGCCAAAATGCCGGGTCTTGCTGACCTCGATGAAGGTCCGAAGCAGCTCGGTATCCATTAATCAAGGGACTCGTCGCTGCCACCGCCGCCACCGCCTTCAAAGCTGCCGCCCGCATCCTCATTGGCGCCACCCGCGACTGTGCACAGACGGTGCACCCGCTTGGGACCAATCACCTTCAGGTACTTGAACCATACCTTGGCATGGGGGTTGCTGCCGGCTGCGCCAGACTTGACCTGCTCGATGAAGGCGCTTTCTACGTCATCGCGAGGGGCCAGGTTGCCCTGATAGAGCGCCAGCATCACTGTGCCGTACTTTTCCAGACTGTCCGCTTCGGCCACGGTGAATTCGCCACTGCGACGCAGGCCACGGGGAAAATGTTTGAAGTCGTTGAAACGCTTGTCTGATTCGAAGCTCATAGTGCTCTTGTTCTGGTTAGTTTGACCTTTGCGGGCAAGTATCATCAGGCCGTCGCAGAGTGCAAAATCAATTTTCTTACTATGTTAATAAATATCTTTTATCGAACAGCCTTTGTCTCATCCCGAGGGAGAATTTTGCGGTCCGCAGCACAAAAAGCCTGAAAAATAGTGGAGTTATGTCAGGTTTTGTACAGCTGGACCCGGTCTCTGCAGGGTAAAAACAATAAAATAAAGGCGCCATACGGCGCCTTTGTGTGTTCATGGATTGGCTGAACCTGAGCGTCGGGCACTCATTCAATCATGGCTGGCTGCGCCAGGTTGTCGGCACGCCACAGACGGTAGCGCACTTCATACTCCTGCGGCACATAGATGACGAACGGCAGCTTGGAGTTGTAGTTCACGAAGAAGCCCTGACCATAGATCTGGACGAAGCTCTCTTTCTTCTGGCCATCCGGGCAGGCCATCAGGGTGCTGACAGGACCCGAGACCTGGCCCAGGGTCAGGTAGTTGTAGCCCCAGCCCTTGACGCTGTGCTGTTCCAGGTTGCCGGCGAAGCGGGGCAGGTTGCAGTCCACCAGCATCTTCTTGCCCACTTGCAGCTCGACCATCATGTCGGCTTCGTTTTCGACTTCCGGCAGGCGGATCACGACACGTTCCTGGTTCACTTCGGCGGCAGGGAACATGCTGATATCAAATTTTTTCGGTTCGGCGGCGAAGGCATGGCCGCCCAGTAACAAGGCGCCCAGCAGGCTAAAACGCAATACGGTTTTCATCTGTACCTCATGGGATTGGTTCAACGCCGCTAGACTAACCGCTCTGCCCGTTTCACGCCAGCGCTCCGGCGCGCAAAACCGCTCTGAACCGGCACACAGTGACGTAATTTGATGCTTTTTTGACGCCTTCCACCCCAAAGGGGCCATTCGGGGGAAAACCGGGCAGGGGAGTCCCCGCCCGGACGGCTCACCTTACCAGCAGCACCTGCTTTGCCCAGGAGCCGGGGGCCCGCATGCCGACGGCGCCACTGGTGATGTCCAGATAGGCGACGCCCTTGCTGGCGGGCACCGGGGTCGAGGACCAGAGGTAGACATAGCCGTCGTTCACCTCCTTGCCGTCCCCGGCCATGGCGCGGGGGAAGAGGGTCTCGTTCAATGCCGGTTTGTAGCAGGCGGACTCCAGTATGCTGATGAGCTCCTTGATGGTGGGCAGGCGCCAATCGGTGTGGCCGCCGAAACCGTGGAGGGCATGGCTCGGCTCGGTGCGGATCCGCTCTGCGGTCAGCAGGGCCTGCTGCCAGTAGAGCCGGGTCGGCTCGCCGCTGCAGCTTCCATTCTGCCAGCTTTGGCCGAGCTGGCAGCGCATCCAGGTGAGGCCGGAAGCCCGGTCGGTGACGGTGCCGTTGCCGCGATCCAGGAAGCGGGAGCTGGGGCTGGTGCGCGGCAGGGTGTCGTCGCAGATGGCGATGGCCAGTGCCAGCGGGCTGCACAGGGTGAGCAGCAGGGTCAGAAGATACTTGTTCATCGGGTTACCTCGGCCACAAGGCGCAGTTGTATGGCATTGATTTCATTTTCGTTCTGGACGCCATAGGGGTAATCGGTGCCCGCATCCTCTCCCAGGAACTGAGGGCTGATGACGGCGATGGGGACGCTCTCGAGGCGCCGGGATGGGGTCAGGGTCTGGGTCCAGTAGCTGCCATCGAAGTCGCCGCTCGAGGGACCGACGTCGGGGAAGTAGCGCACATCCAGGCTGACCAGCTGGCCATCCTGGCGGGCGAGGGAGCCGTAGTGTTGCAGACTGCCTAGCTCCTGGGCTGTGGGCAGGCGCCAGTGCCCTATGCCGCAGAGTCGTTGTCCATTGAGCCACTGACGATACTGCTCGGTGGAGCAGATGGCTTCCCCCTGGGGGCAGGCATAATCCAGCTCCGCCTGACTGGGGTGATAGTTGCCAAACTCCCAGGCGAAGACTTTGTGCAGATCCCGCGGACTGTCCGGATCATCGAGCTTCTTCTCCCAGATGAGGCCGGTGTTGAGATCCTCCACGCACTCCCACTCGTCGGCATTGTCCGCCAGGGGCTGCCCCTTGCCGTCCAGCTTGCGATAGCGTAGGGGCGCCTGGCCCAGGCTCGCCTCCTGGCCCGGGTGATCGGCAGGCTCCTGGGTCAGCAGGTAATCCACCCCGTCCGTGTAGGTGGTGACGCCGCTGGCGGTCACCAACGCCCGGGGTTGCTGCTGCATCAGCACGGCGGCGAGTCTGGCCTGCTGGCTCAGGAGCTCGGGGCTTGCGGCAAAGTGCCGGGCGAGCTCGGGCAGCAGGGTGACCAGCCCCTGCCAGATCTGGCGTTGGCGCTCGCCGGTGGCGAGACCGGGCAGGCTGGCGGCGTCATCCCGTGTCGTCAGGGCGAGCGCCTCCAGAGCCCTGTTGAACTCCTCCAGCTGTAGGGCCGCGAGTCCCTGACCCGGTTGCAGGGGCGCAAGGGCGAGCAGCAGCTCGGCCAGGGCCTGGGCAGGCGGTATCCCGTCCGCGACCCGGGTCTGCAACAGCGTGCTCAAGGGGGTGGGGGTGAGGCGCTGATCGTCCAGGCGCGCCGCCGGGTGGGTCAGGGTCAGGGCGCCCGGATCCCGGGGGATGAACAGCAAGGGGCTGGTGAGCAGGCCGGGGGCGCTGGCGCTCAACTGGCGCGCGCCAGCCTCGCCACTGACCACAGGCTCGTCTGGCTCGCAGTTGTCGTTCTGGTTCAGGTTGACGCACAGGGTGCCCGCTGCGGGCAGGTTGACCGTCAGCCGGTAGTCCGGCGCGGTCAGGGGCGCCTCATCGGACTCGCCACCACCACAGGCGCTGAGCAGGGGGGCCAGCAGACAGGCCAGCGGGGTCATTCTCATCTTCATTTCTTGTCCTTTGAGGGGCCTTGGCCCCTCTTTGCTTTTATGGGGATGGATCAGCCGCGACGGCAGAGGCGGCGCCAGAGGGTGAGCGGCAGCAGCCAGAGCAGGTTGACAGTGCCGCCCCCGCTGCTGTCCGCGGTGTCGAAGTGGATGATGCCGTCATCCGGCGGGGCGACGGGCTCACCACACTGGGCGCCGGTGCGCTGGCTGATGCTCCAGCCGTTGATGCGCCCCTGATGGCCCGGCTTGCTATCCACCACCTCCAGGGTCCAGCGACCGGCCAGCGGCTCTCCCACCAGGGGGGTGAAGGGTTGCAGGGGCAGCAGCTCGGTGGGGAAGACCCCCTTGAGCCGTGGCAACGGGCTGTATCCCTTGTCCCAGATCTGGATGCGGGTGCCTGAGGGGGAGTTGAGCCAGATCTCCAGCTCATCCAGGGCCTGGTGTTGCAAGTCCAGGTTCAGCTGCAGGCGATCGCTCACCCGGGCGTCGCTCTTCTCCAGCACCAGGCTGGTTTCGCTGATGCCGCGCACCTCCTCGCTCTGGGCATCCTTGAGGGTCAGCGGCTGGCCGTTGGCCCGGCTGATGACGGGGGTGCCTATGGGCAGGGTTAGGGACTGCTGCCACTGACGCTCGGTCGGGCTGGTGCCGCTCATGGCGAGGCTCACCGGCAGGCTCACCTCGTCGCCACAGGTCAGCGGGCTGGCGGCCAGCAGGCGTACTGTGGTGGTGAGGTTGGCACCTGCCGCCAGGGTGGTCGCTGACCAGTCCAGGGGATCGGCCTGCAAGCCGGCGGGCAGGGACAGGGTCAGGGCGTTGAGGGTCACCGGGGTGCTGCCGGCGTTGCTGAGGTCCAGCTGCACCGACTGACGCTGCCCCAGCGCAAGGGCGCTGCCCTCGGCCAGGGCGACGTTGACGGGGGCCTGCAGCAGCCCGTGCTGGCGAAACGCCTGCTCCAGATGGCGAGCATAGGATCGCGCCGGATAGAGGCGCGCCGCCGTGTCCACGGTAATGCGGGCCAGCTGCGGCATGCGGATGGCGGGCCCCAGGCCGAAGTGAGACTCGATGACGAGGCGATCGAACTCGTCCCGCGCCCCTTCCCCGTGCTCGGCCACCGACGCCAGCAGGGCTTGGAACAGCGGGGTGCCCCACAGCTGATCCCCGTTGCTGCCGTTGATGGTGCGGTGGGCCGGGTAGTTGTAGTCCGGGTGGTAGCGGGCCCGAGCATCGTCCAGCTGGCGCGGGGTGCGGTCGGTGAAGCGGGCATCCCAGTTGAACACCATGGCGGGCTCGAACTGGCGGCCCGCCTCGCTGCGCTGGCGATGGCTGGCGGCCAGGAAGTCGCCGAAACCCTCGCCGATGGCGCCCCAGTCCCCCTCTTCCCCGAGATCCGGCACTATGTGGTGCTGCACCCCGTGGCCGAACTCGTGCCAGATCACCATGGGATCCTCGGCATCGGGGACGCCGCTGCGGCCCAGCTCCAGCCTGCGCTCGAACGGATCGTAGAGGGAGTTGTCCTGATAGCCTGCGTCCGTGTCGATGTCGAGGGCGCCGGGGATGAGGGTGGTGAAGCCGAGCGCCTTGAGGTGGCGCTGGGCGAGATCCAGGTGGTAGTAGGCGTTGATGTCGGCAAAGCCCGGGTCGTCCCGGGTCAGGCGAAAGGCCTGCTGGTTGTCCGCCTGGTAGGGGGCCGTAGTGGGCTCGATGGCATCCACCACCCTGGCGTGGGGGCCGCTCAGCACATAGTCCGAGCCCTGCAGGCTGACCGGCAGGGAGACCTTGTCCTGATAGGCGGCATCCGCCAGCACCAGGGCCTCGTGCCAGACCAGGCTGGCGTCTTGCAACTGGGTGCGGGGATCGGGATCGAACACCCGCGCCAGGACGCGCTGATCCCCCGCATCCGGGGTACGCAGCGCCTGGGTGCTCGCCTGATCGCCCCAGCGGCCGAGCTCGCGATCCCCCTCGCAACTGGCAAACAGCTGGACCCGGGTGGCCTTGGCATTGCCCTCCTTGTGCTCGCTCACCCGCTGGCGCAGGGCCGGCACCAGGGTGTCGCCGTCACGCCAGTACCAGGCTTCGACCGGCCCCAGCGGGTCTATCAAGATGCCGTCGGCGCGCAGCTGGTCCAGCAGGGGATCCAGGCTGGTGCTGGCATCACAGCCGGGCGCGGCGCTCTGCAAGGGGCGCAGATTGTGATAGAGGCGCCAGGGCCTGCCGGCGCCGTCTATGCTGACGGCGGCCTGGGTGGTGGCCACCGGCAGGCCGTTGACCAGCATGCGGAAGCTATGGTGATGGCCGAGCAGGCTGGCCCTGTCGTAGTCGGGGGTGAGCGTCACGCCGAGGCGCTGCTCCAGCCAGGCCTGGGGCGTGGTGGTCAGGGGGGGCTCATCGACAAACTGCAGCTCGGCCGCCAGCAGGGGCTGGGGGAGCAGGGTTGCCGCCAGCCAGAGGGCCAGGGAGGAGGGTTTCATGGGTGACTCCAAAACAGAAAAGGTGAATGCGGACATCAGTGACGGACCCCAGCCAGGGAGAGCAGGAAGGCATATTCACGGGCAGCCTTCTGCTGCGCGGTGCCCGCACTGGCGAGATGGCCGCCGTCGAGTTCGGTGTGCAGCAGATAGGGACCGGCCCCTGTGCTGTGGGCCCGCAGGCGGGCCAGCCACTTGAGTGGCTCCCAGTAGGGCACCTGGCTGTCGTGCAGCCCGGTCGTCACATAGAGGGGCGGGTAGGGGGCCGAGTGAAGGTTGTCGTAGGGGCTCAGGCGGCGCATGGCCGCATAGTCGGCCGGGATGGCCGGATTGCCCCACTCCCCGTACTCCTGGCGGGTGAGGGGCAGCTCGGGATCCTGCATGGTGCCGAGCAGGTCGACGAAGGGGACCTGCAGCACGGCCCCGGCGAAGCGGGTCGGTGCCTGATTGAGGGCCGCCGCCACCAGCAGGCCGCCGGCGCTGCCCCCCATGGCGAACAGCCGGTCCGGATCGATGGCGGGATCCCGGGCCAGGCTGTCTGCCACCGCCAGGAAATCGTCCACGCTGTGCTGCTTGTGCTGGCCGCGGCCATCCTTGTACCACTGCTCCCCCAGCAGGCCCCCGCCGCGCACATGGGCGATGGCGTAGACGAAACCGCGATCCAGCAGACTCAGCACCTGGGGCTGGTAGTAGGGGCGCATGGGGGTGCCATAGGCGCCATAGCCGTAGAGCAGCAGCGCCTTGGGCGCAGTGATGTCTTTGCGCCACACCAGAGAAACCGGCACCCGGACGCCGTCCTTGCCCACCACCCAGCGCCGTTCGCTCCGATAGAGGGGGTTTGCGACCGGTTTGTCAGCGGCTTGCCATTGACCGGAGGCGAGATCCAGCCAGCGCTGGTGCGGCGCCTCGGCCATGCCCTGGCGGCGGATCAGGATCTGCTGGCTGGCGGGATCATGGGCCCCCTGGATCCAGGCCGTGCCGGCCCCTTCGGTGAGCGCCAGGCTGTGGGTCAGCTTGCCATCTGCGTCCAGCACATCGAGCCAGTCGTCCCCTGCCTTGCGGTATTGCAGCACTGTGTGGCGGGCAAACAGGCGCCACTTCTCGAGCTCCCGGCCCTCGCCGAACCAGAGGGGCTGCCAGGGACCAGCCGCCAGGCTGGGCGCCTGATAAAGCCCCATGGCCCCATCCCGGTTGCTCTTGACCAGCACCCTGTCCCCCTGGGTATCCAGGTAGTATTCGTGCCCACGCTCACGGGCCCTGAGCAGGGTCGGGCCGCCCTCATCCAGCAGGTATTGCTCCGAGCTGTCGTGGTTGTTGCTCTGCAGGATGAGGTGGCGCTTGTCCGTGGTGCGATAGAGGCTGAGCAGCCAGGCGGGATCGGCCTCCTGGTGCACCAGCGCCTCCTTGCCGGCCTGCCAGGCCCACAGCTGCCAGGGGCGCAGGGTGCGGGGTTCGTTGGCAATGGTGTAGAGGGTCTTGCCATCCAGGCTCCAGAGCAGATCGCTGGCCCTGTGGGGCAGGGTTGCAACCGTCTCGCCACTCTCCAGATCCAGCACTGTGATGCGGTAGTCCTTGTCCCCACGGCTGTCTTCGGCCAGGGCAAGCAGGCGGCCATCAGGGGGCAGGGCCCAGGCGGCAAACTCGTAGTAACCCTGAGCGGGCTGACGGGGGGCCAGCCGCTGGCGGGGGGCTGAGCGGGCGTCGCTGCGCTGCCACAGGCTGCCGTCCGCCTCCATGCGCCATTGGCTGCCCGCCTGAGTCAACCACTCCTCTGGCAGGGGTTCGCCCCGCGCCCTGGCCTGCCACTCCGCTTGCAGCGTTGTTTCGAGGGGCTTTTGGGCGGCGAGTTGCTCGTCGGTCCAGCGATTCTGCTCGCGCAGTAGCGCCAGCAGCTCGGGGGCGCGGCGACTGTCGTCACGCCAGCCGCCATAGGGATCGAGGCGGGCTATCTCCCCCTTCATCAGTTGTGGACGCTCGGGGATGAGGGGCGCTGCCTCCTGGGTTGCCTCAGGAAGCGGGGCGGCAGGGGCAGGGGTGGCCAGCAGGCTGGCCAGTACAAGCAGGCTGTGCATCAGATCCCCACGAAGGTGTAGCGCAGGCTGGCACTCAAGGTGCGGCCGCTCTGGGTGAAGAGGGAGGCGTCGGTACCGGCTTCCAGCCCGGCCACGTCCTGATAGCGGGTGTAACGGGTGTCGAACAGGTTATCGAGCTTGAGGTTGACCTTGAGGGCATCGGTGATCAGCCAGTCCGCCGTCATGGCGAGACTGAACCAGCCCGCGCTCGTGAGGCAGGCATCCTGGCTCTTGGTCAGGCTGTTGCCGCAGGTGGGCACTCTGTCCATGGCCGCGGCGTAGTCCGCCTGCACCCCCAGACTCCAGTCATGGGTCTGGTAGCTCAGGCGAGTGTTGCCCTCCAGCGGGGTCAGAGTGCGCAGCGCCTCGCCCTGGCTGTCTTCCCCGTCGACCCAGCCGAGCTTGGTGGCCAGCTCCCACTCCTGGGTCAGCCAGTAGCTGGCGGCGATTTCCGCGCCCCAGGTCTCGGCCTTGGCCACGTTGCGGTACTGGCGCAGGATGACGCCGTCACTCAGGCGCAGCCCCACCTCGCGCCAGTCGATGAAGTTGTAGTAGCGGTTGTAGAAGAGGGCCGGCTTGATGCTCCAGTTCTCCCCCTCGCCGCTGAGCCCCCACTCAAAGCTGTGGCTGGTCTCCTCCTTCAGATCCGTGTTGGCGATGATCTGGAATGGCGGCAGGGCGAAGTAGTGGGGAATGTTGCCGTACACCTTGTCGTAGGAGGGGGCCCGAAAGCCGTTGGCATAGCTGAGCCAGCTGCGCCACTGCTCGTTGACGCGGTAGCTGGTGGCAAGACTCGGGGAGAGATGCCAGCTGTGGTTCTCGCCCTGGTTGCCATCTTGCGGGCGCAGCCACTGGTGATCCATGCGCAGGGTGGGGGTGAACTGCCACCGGCCCAGGGTCGCCACGTCGCCGAGCCAGACGCCGGCCCGGTCGGTGCGGGCACTGCTGAAGGGCTCGGACTGGCTGGGCTGGGGCACCCCCGCCTCCAGGCTCAGCTTCTCCACCGGCCGCTCGTGGCGGGTACGCTCCAGCTCGACGCCGTAGCTCAGCTTGTGGGCGATGTCGCCGGTGACGAGATCCCGGCGCACATCCAGCTCGCTGCCGACCCTCTCTTCGGTGAAGGTGGAGAGCTCCCGCTCGCTGCGGTAGCGGGGATAGCCGCTCAGCAGGTCGTTTTGCAACAGGCTGCGCTTGTTGGCGCTGTTCTTGGAGTGGTTGCCATAGAGGCTCCAGGTGAACTGATCCGCCAGCAGACTGCCGAGATCGCTCGCCTCCCAGCCAAGCTTGCCCCCCTGGGTGCGCTGGCTGCCCTGCTCGTGGTATTGGCGCACCTGCCACTTGCCGTCGGGCTGGGGCACTTCGCGCGGTCCCTGATCCCGCTTCGCATTGTCCTCGAAGTAGTCGAGCTCCAGGCGCAGCAGGTGGTGATCGCTTAACGGGAAGCGGGAGCTGGTGGAGGCGCTGAGGCCGTCCAGATCCGCCGGGATGCGGCTCTCGTCATAGTTGGCGGTCTCGTGCCCCTGCCAGCCGGAGACCCGCAGCAGGTGCTCGCTATCCAGCAGCCGGGCGGCGCCGGTGGCGCTCAGCTTCTGCTTGTCGCTGCTGCCGTCATGCAACACCTTGCTGCCGAGATAGGCATCCTGCCCCTGCAGGTAGTCCTCCGGCTGCTTGGTGGAGATGACTATGGTGCCGCCGATGGCGTCGGAGCCATGCAGGGAGGAGCCGGCCCCCTTGGCGACCTCTATCTGCTTGACGTCATCGAGATCGAAGCTGAAACGGCCCACCTTGTCGTTGAGGTCGTCGGCACCGAAGCCGTCGCTGACCCGCACCCCATCCTTGATGATGAGCACCCGGTTGCCGCCCATGCCGCGGATGATGATGTTCTGCGGCCGACCGGCGGAGCCGGTCACCGAGACCCCGGGTTCGTTCTTGAACACGTCGGTGAGTTCGGTGGCGACCTGGCGATCCAGATCGTCTTCCGTGATGACGGTGATGGAGCCTGAGACATCGGACAGCTTCTGCTCGATGCGTTGTCCCTTGACCACTATGGTCTCGTGGGCCCTGGGTTCTGGATCTGTCCCGGCGGGATCGCTGGCGGCCAGGGCTGTACCGGACAGCAGCATGGGCCAGTAGTGAAGCAGTGTTTTCATTGTTGATAATGATTTTTATTTAAGCCTGAAGGGCGCGGATTATTGCAGATGAATCCCTTCGCCTCAATAATTGATAATCATTGTCATTTTGGTTTTATGATCTTGATCGGACTGAGTTTTTTGAGAGATGAATCAGTAGTTGCAGGGCATACGTTTGCGAAGGGCGCCGGCCGGGGGAGGGGAAGTGAGGTGTCCTGACTGGATCTTGAGGCAATAAAAAGCCCGCCGAGAAGGCGGGCTGATTGGAGTCATCAGAGCACCTAGGGGGTGCGATAGAAGCGGTTGAGCTCGTTCATCACCTGGATCATGGCCCCCATGTCCGGGGTGCCGTGCTTGATGGGGCGATAGGTGGCGCGATCCAGCAGCTCGAAGTCACCCTGCTTGTTGAACTGGGTGATGGTGTTGTCCTGATAGATGGCAAAGTCATTCTGATCGCCGGCCAGCAGCCAGTTGCGCGGGCTGGTGTCGAACAGGCTGCGCCCCGTGCTGTAGTCCCGAGGGGGGTTGCGTACCCCCAGCATGCCCTTCATCAGGGTCGGCACCAGATCCAGGTGGCTGCTTGCCTGCTCCTGTGGCTGGCTATCTATCCCAGGCCAGGCGAGCACCAGGGGAACCTGCACCTGATAGGGGGAGTAGTTGCTGCCATAGCCCCAGCTGTTGCTCTGGGTTTCGTTGAACTCCTGGCCGTGATTGGAGGTGATGACGACTATGGTCTGTTCGCCGAGCCCCTGTTGCTGCAGCTGGGCGAGCATCTGTTCCAGCAGTTGGTCGGTATAGAACACCGAGTTCTTGTAGCGATTCTCCAGCTTCTGCAGGTTCTCGGGTCGATAGGCGGTGGCCGGGTTGAACCGGGTCAGTTCGGGCTGGAAGGGGCCCTTGAGGCTGGCGGGCACTTGATAATCCCCCGGGCTCGAGAGATAGACCAGAGAGAACCAGGGTCTGTCCATGGTGCGTGTGCCAAGCCACTGCTGCCAGTCGCCAATGAGGCGTGTATCGTCGGTCTGGCGGGAGACAAACACCTGCTTGCGCAGGCCGGCGAGCAGGCTCTGCTGATACTGCTGGGCATCTTCCAGCGCACCGAACAAGCCGAACTGGTAGTCCTGGCGCAGCATCTCGTCGAACAGCACCGGCGGGCGCTTGTCGGCACGGATATCGCCATAGTAGTGGCCCGGCAGCCCGTAGAAGAGGCTGAACATCCCCATGGCGTCATCGTTGCCGCCACTCATGTGGTTGGCAAAGTTGAGGTGTTGATCCGCATAGCGCTGCAGATTGGGCATGTTGATGTTGTTGAGCATGTCGGCCCGCAGGGAGTCGACCACCACCACCAGCAGGTTCTTGTGCTCGGCCGGGGCACTCACGCTGAGGGGGCGCAGGGGGTAGAGCAGGCGATGCTCGGCGCTACCCTGGTTCTCGGCCTTCTTCTCATACTGCTCGAGATCGAGCCAGCCATGCTTGGCCAGGAAGCTTCTGGCTGTCATGGGGTAGGAGAGCGGGAAGTTGGCGCGCTGCATGGTGATGGGCTGATACAGGGTCGCATCGGCCCAGCTGTTGACCAGGTGAGTCAGCATGAAGCAGACCAGCAGGGCCAGCCCCACCTGATTGCCGTACTGGCGACGCTTGCGCTTGTTGATCTTGCGCCACACATAGGCCGACAGCAGCAGTTGCAACAGGAAGATGGTGGGCACGGCGACGAAGATGATGCTCCAGATAGAGCCCTCTTCGGTCTGGGCCTGATCCAGCAGCAGTTGCCACACCTGACCGTTCAAGTGGAACTTGAATAGCTGGAAGACCTGGGTATCGATGAGCAGCAGCACCTGCGCCAGGGTGGCGATGATGGCCGAAATGAAGCGCAGGGGCTTCTCCCTGGGCAGCACGAAGCTTAAGGGGAAGACGGTCAGCAGATAGGTGACGAAGCTCAGGAACGAGAAATGACCTATCCAGCTGATGATGAGATAGGTGACCCCGAGCGTGGTCGATGGCCAGCTGATGGAACCCAGATAGCGGGTCGCGATCAGCATGGCCAGGATGATGTTGAAGAAGGAGAACCAATGCCCCCAGGTGATCAGGCGAGAGACGTTATCACGATAGGGGTTGCCGGTTTCGACCATAATGATCCATCTGCTTGAAAAACATCAAAGAATGCGAAGAAACTCAGTGAGCATCGTGGCGATGATCCACCGAGGCGGTGAGCGCCTGGATGTACTTCTCGGTGATCGCCTGACGCTGGGCCGGGGCCATACCGTTGATGATGTTGGTGGTCAGGTTGCCAAGCACCATGAGACTGAGATCCACCGGCGCCTTGTGTTTCTCCAGGGCGGTGATCAGGTCGTTCATCAGGGCGTCAAACTGCTCGTTATTGTACTTTGATACGATGGGCATAATCTTGGGTTCATCTCGGTTCAAAGCGCCTTATAATACTTCACCCTTTCGGCTAACACTATGGCTTTGTGACATGAGTCTCGATATCGACAAGATCATTCTTCACTCCCTGCGCGCCGGCAATGACGGTCAGCCGCACGCCGATACCCGCAGTCAGACTCTGCCTGCCGACGAGGCGGTGCAAGGGCTGATGGCAGAACTGCATCGCATCTACAACGGCAAGGGTGGCAAGGGCTTCGGTTTCTTTGCCGACCCGGAAGCCGCCGTCGCCGAGCTGGCAGAAGGTGAAGAGGCTCCCAAGCAGCCGTCTCCGGCCTTTCGCATCGCCCTCGAACAGCTGCTTGGCGAGCAGACCGAATTCGTCCCCTTCTCTATCACCCTGACCCAGATGCTGGTCAAGCAACTGGTGGAGCACGCCCTGGACGAGCAGGGCGTGCTGCTGATTGCCAAATACAACTATGTCGGGGTCGATTATCTGATGATCGCCTTGCTGGAGGGCAAGGAGAGCGTCACCGTCAGCGAGGCGCTGGACCTGCGTCACATTCATTACCTGGATATCGGCAAACTCAACCTGGTGGCCCGCATCGATCTGACCGAGTGGAAAACGCAAGCAGATTCTCGCCGTTATATCACCTTCAGCAAGGGACGGGTCGGTCGCAAGCTGGGGGACTTTTTCATGGATTTGCTGGGTGCCCGCGAGGGCATGGATGCCAAGGTACAAAATAAAGGCTTGCTGCAGGCGGTGGACGATTACTGCGATAGCCGCCAGCTCGAACCCGCCGAGCGCAATGATTACAAGAAGCAGGTCTTCAAATATTGCACCGAGCAGGCGAGCGCCGGTGAAGAGATCGAAATCAAGGAGCTCTCGGCGGAATTGCCTGGCGATGGCGATCTCGATTTTTACAGCTTCATCGGCCAGGAATACGAGCTGGAAGATCGCTTCCCGGCCGATCGCTCCACCCTGCGCGGCCTGACCAAGTTTGTCGGCTCGGGTGGCGGCCTGACCCTGAGCTTCGAGCAGAAATTGCTGAACAGCCGGGTCTTCTACGATCCCCAGACCGACACCCTGACCATACGTGGCGTGCCGCCCAACCTCAAGGATCAGCTGCTGCGCCAGTCATAATGTGATCCAGTCACCATTTCTGGCAAAAAGGCACCGGAGTTCGCTCCGGTGCCTTTTTATTTAAGGGGGAGATGAACTTGGAATCCGGCTTGGTACTTTTGTTAACACATTAAACAAAATAATGGAGTTGAAAGGGTTTTCAATGGGGTGAAACCCCTTTCAATGGTGTAAATTAATTTCTTTTTGGTAATTAATTTTCCACGCAAGGCCAAAAATATGGCGATAAATCCCGATAAGTCGCTGAAATAAGAAAATGTTTTCATAACTTTCTGGAAGAAAATACGTAATTGCATTTCAAAAATGCGAGGCGTGTCATGTGAGGCGTTGCAGGCTTGGGATAATATTCATCTCGCACACAATGCTCTTACAGCGCGGAACTAATACAAGGAAAGGCTCATGAAAAAGAAATTGCTGTCATCCCTGATCGGTCTGGCTACCCTGGGTGTGGCTTGCTCAGCCACTGCTGCGATTGACGAAGGCCAGCTGACCATCTGGATCAACGGTGACAAGGGCTACAACGGCCTGGCCGAAGTAGGCAAGAAGTTTGAAGCCGAGACCGGCATCAAGGTGACCGTTGCGCACCCGGACCAGGTAGAAGTGAAGTTCCAGCAAGCTGCCGCCACCGGCAACGGCCCGGACATCTTCTTCTGGGCTCACGACCGTTACGGTGAGTGGGTCAAGGCCGGTCTGCTGGTGCCAGTGACGCCGAACGCCGCCACCAAGGCCAAGTTCGAGCAGTTCGCCTGGGACGCCATGGCAGTCGATGGCAAGACCTATGGCTACCCGGTCGCGGTCGAAGCCGTCAGCCTGATTTACAACAAGGATCTGTTGCCCAACCCGCCCAAGACCTTCGAAGAGATCGCCAAGATCGACGAAGAGCTGAAGAAGAGTGGCAAGCGCGCCATCATGTGGGCCTATGACACCCCCTACTTCAGCTACCCCCTGGTGGCTGCCAACGGTGGTTACGCCTTCAAGAAAACCGCCACCGGTTATGACGTGAAAGATACCGGCGTGAACAACGCAGGCGCCAAGGCCGGTGTGGGCTACATCTCCGAGATGATCAAATCCGGTCACCTGGAAAAAGGCATCGACTACGGTGTGATGGATGCCAAGTTCAACAAGGGCGAAGTGGCCATGATGATCAACGGTCCCTGGGCCTGGAGCAACCTGGACAAGAGCGGCATCAAGTACGGCGTAGCGCCGCTGCCGACCCTGAACGGCAAGCCGGCCAAGGCCTTCGTTGGCGTACTGGGTGCCACCATCAACGCCGCCAGCCCGAACAAGGATCTGGCCATCGAGTTCCTGGAAAACTACCTGCTGACCGACGCCGGTCTGGCACCGGTGAACGCCGACAAGCCGCTGGGCGCCGTGGCACTGAAGTCCTTCCAGAAGACCCTGGAATCCGATGCCAACATCAAGGCGACCATGCAGAACGCCCAGAATGGCGAGCCGATGCCGTCCGTGCCTGAGATGAGCCGTTTCTGGTCTTCCTTCGAAACAGCCCTCAAGAACGTCACCTCTGGCCGTCAGAGCGTTGACGAAGCCCTGGATACCGCTGCCAAGCGCATCGTCCAGTAAGCTAGCACCAGGGAGGCCTTCGGGCCTCCCACTCTCTCCAATCTCTCTTGGCGCAATAAAGGTTAATTGGCATGGAAGTTGTACCTTCTATCGAATCCTATGCCGGTCCGAAGAAAGACAAGTACGTCTGGCTGAAGTGGACCATGGCGGCACTGATTGCAGTGCTTAATGGTTATGCGGCCGTGATGATGTATGCCAGCGGCGAGTGGGTGTTTGCCCTGCTCGATCTGGTGGTCGTTTCTGTCGGTCTCTATGTCTTCATGAACAAGAAGACCTATGCCCACCGCTATATCTTCCCCGGTGTGGCAGGCATGGTTGTTTTTATCATCTTCCCTCTTGCCTACACGATCGGCATCGCCTTCACCAACTACTCGGGTGCCAACCTGCTTTCTCTCGAGCAGGCACGGGATTTCCATCTGAAAAAAATCTATAAGGTGACTGGCGGTGAATTCGATTTCACCCTCCTGGGTGGTGAGAACAATCAGTTTCAGCTGCTGCTGCAACAGGACGACCAATCCTTTATCAGTCAACCCCTTACCCTGCTGAACAACAAGGCGCGTACCCTGGCCGTCCGTGAAGGACGGGTCCGTGACGAGCCACAGGTTGTTCAGCTGCAACCCCTGAACGGGGAAGCGCTCGACCAGGCGGCACCCATACGTGCCATCGTCGATCACCGCACTCACCTGAGCGCCCTGGATCTGGTACTGCCGGATGGCAACATCCACCTGACCCTGAGCAGCCTGCGCAAGTTTGCGGCGCAAAAGCCGCTCTATACCCAGCTGGTTGACGGGGCCGTGCTCAAGTCCGGTGTCGTTATCAAGGACGGCAACCTGCTGCGTGACAACCAGAACGGCGAGCTGATGCTGCCGAACCCGGACACCGGCTTCTATCAGTACATAGATGCTGACGGTCACTTCGTCGGCAAGGGCATGGCCCCTGGCTTCGTGGTGAGCGTGGGCTGGAAGAACTTCGTCCGCATCATGACAGACCCGGGTATCCAGGGTCCCTTCATGCAGATCTTCGTCTGGACCGTGATCTTCTCCGCCTGCTCCGTGGCCTTCACCCTGGCCATCGGCATGGTGATGGCGTGCCTGGTGCAGTGGGAGCAGCTCAGGGGGCGCGGTTTCTACCGGGTCATGCTGATCCTGCCCTATGCGATACCGGCGTTCATCTCCATCCTGGTGTTCAAGGGCTTGTTCAACCAGAACTTCGGCGAGATCAACCTGTTCCTGGAAGCGGCGTTCGGCATCAAGCCGGACTGGTACACCACCCCCTTCCTGGCCAAGGTGATGATCCTCATCGTCAACACCTGGCTCGGCTACCCCTACATGATGATCCTCTGCATGGGCCTGCTCAAGGCCATCCCGGAAGATCTCTATGAGGCGTCTGCCATGGACGGTGCGGGTCCGGTACAGAACTTCTTCAAGATCACAGTGCCGCTGCTGATGAAGCCGCTGACCCCCCTGTTGATTGCATCCTTTGCCTTCAACTTCAACAACTTCGTGCTTATCCAGTTGTTGACCAACGGGGCGCCGGACATCATAGGGGCCAGTACCCCGGCCGGGACCACGGATCTGCTGGTGAACTACACCTACCGGATCGCGTTCCAGGGCTCGGGTGGTCAGGACTACGGTCTGGCCAGTGCCATCGCCACCGCCATCTTCCTGATCGTCGGCGTGCTTGCACTGCTCAACCTGAAATTGTCCAAAGCGGACAAGCTGTAAGGAGGCTTCTCAATGGCTATCGTACAACCCAAATCAGTGAAATACCGGGTGTGGGCAACCCACCTGGTCATGTGGGGCTTCCTGGCGCTGATCATCTTCCCGGTGATCATGGTTATCGCCATCTCGTTCCGTAACGGCAACTTCTCGGTGGGGGAGATAATCCCCTCCAATCCGACCCTGGATCACTGGAAGCTGGCGCTTGGCATGTCCATCACCAACGCCGATGGCAGCATCACGCCACCGCCGTTCCCTGTGCTGACCTGGCTGTGGAACTCCATCAAGATCGCGGGCATCACGGCCCTGATGATAGTGGTGCTCTCCACCACCTGTGCCTATGCGTTTGCCCGCCTGCGGTTCCGTGGCAAGCAGACCATATTGCAGGGGATGCTGATCTTCCAGATGTTCCCGGCGGTGCTGGCGCTGGTGGCCATCTATGCGCTGTTCAACAAGATTGGCGACTACATCCCCTGGCTGGGTCTGAACACCCACGGCGGCCTGATCCTGGCCTACATGGGCGGCATAGCGCTGCACGTCTGGACCATCAAGGGCTACTTCGAGACCATAGACTCTTCCCTGGAAGAGGCGGCGGCCATCGATGGGGCGACCCCCTGGCAGGCATTCAGGTTGATCCTGCTGCCCCTGTCGGTGCCCATACTGGCGGTGGTCTTCATTCTGGCCTTCATCGGTTCCATCACCGAGGTGCCCGTGGCCTCCATCCTGCTGCAGGATGTGAACAACCTGACCCTGGCGGTCGGTGCCCAGCAATACCTCTATCCGCAGAACTATCTGTGGGGTGACTTCGCCGCCGCCGCCGTGCTGTCCGGCCTGCCCATCACAGTGGTGTTCCTCATGGCGCAGCGCTGGTTGGTCGGTGGCCTCACCGCGGGCGGTGTGAAAGGTTAAGGTTTTAATGGCCGGGGGAGTGCTCCCCCGACTATCACGATTTGCACAGATTTCAGAGCGGAGCTCGTCATGGCTGAAGTAGTACTCAACAACGTTCGCAAAAACTACGATCCGGCTGTCCACAAGGACACGCTGCGCAACATCAACCTGGCCATCAAGGAAGGGGAGTTCATCGTCTTCGTCGGCCCGTCCGGTTGTGGCAAGTCCACCCTGCTGCGGATGATCGCAGGGCTGGAGGACATCACCAGCGGTGAGCTGACCATAGGCGGTCGTTACATGAACGACGTGCCGCCGGTTGAGCGCAACGTGGGCATGGTGTTCCAGTCCTACGCCCTCTACCCCCACATGAACATCTACGAGAACATGGCCTTCGGCCTCAAGCTCAAGAAGATGGACAAGGAGAACATCCACAAGCGGGTGATGCGTGCCGCCGAGATCCTGGGTCTCGAACCCCTGCTGGACAGAAAGCCCAAGGCCCTCTCCGGCGGTCAGCGCCAGCGGGTGGCCATAGGTCGCTCCATAGTGCAGCAACCCCAGGTGTTCCTGTTTGACGAACCCTTGTCCAACCTGGATGCCGCCCTGCGGGTCAAGATGCGCATCGAGATCGCCAAGCTGCACAAGGAGCTCAACTCCACCATCATCTACGTGACCCACGATCAGGTGGAGGCCATGACCCTGGCCAACCGCATCGTGGTGCTGAGCCCGCTCAAGGGCGAGGCGACCACCAACCTGGAGCAGTTCGGCACGCCGCTCGAGCTCTACCACAACCCGGACAACAAGTTCGTGGCGGGCTTCATCGGCTCACCCAAGATGAACTTCCTGGCGGGGGAGCTGCTGGAGATAGGCGAGCAGGAGTGCGTGGTCAAGCTGACTTCCGGCGACACAGTGCGTGCCCGGGTCGATGCCCGCAGCGGCGCTGTCGGTGACAAGGTGGAGCTGGGCATTCGTCCCGAGCACCTGGTACCGCTCGATCATGCCCATGCCGACAGCAAGGTGAGCGGCGTGGTGCAGGTAGCCGAGCACCTGGGTGCCGAGTCCTTCGTCTACATGGACGTGGATGGTCACGACTTCACCGTCAAGGCCAGCTCAGACGTGGACGTGGCCACGGGTCAGGAGTACAGCGTCGGCATTCCGGCCGAGGCCTGCTACCTGTTCGATGTCAAGGAGCAGGCGTTCCCCCGTACCGCCAGATATATCCGCACCTGATGGTGTTGCAGTGCAGGTTTCCATAGTATTCAATGCCTTTTTGCCGGTCGAATGACCGGCTTTTTATTGCCTGCCGTGTGGGAAACCGGGCAGGCGGGGTGACGGGGTGAAGGCTTAGAGCTCGGCGGTGATGTCGGGTACGAAGGTCTGGCTGGCCAGGGGCGGGCGCTCATAGCCCTCGGTCTTGATGGGGGGCAGCTTGATGGGCTCGTAGTGGATAGCCTCGTAGGGCACCTTGCCAAGCAGGTGGGCGATGCAGTTGAGGCGGGCGCGGCGCTTGTCGTCGGCATCGACCACGAACCAGGGGCTGTCCTCGGTATCCGTGTAGGTGAACATGTCATCCTTGGCGCGCGAATACTCCACCCAGCGGGAGCGGGACTGCAAGTCCATGGGGCTGAATTTCCAGCGCTTGATGGGGGTGTTGATGCGCTCCTTGAAGCGCTTCTCCTGCTCTTCATCACTGACCGAGAACCAGTACTTGATGAGGGTGATCCCTGAGCGAGTCAGCATCCGCTCGAACTCGGGGCAGGCACGCAGAAACTCGCGGTATTCGGCGTCGGTGCAAAAGCCCATCACCCGCTCCACCCCGGCCCTGTTGTACCAGGAGCGATCGAACAGCACCATCTCGCCTGCCGACGGGAGGTGGGCGGCATAGCGCTGGAAGTACCATTGGGTGCGCTCCCTGTCCGAGGGGGCGGGCAGGGCGGTGACCCGGCAGACCCGGGGATTGAGGGGTTCGGTGATCGCCTTGATGACGCCCCCCTTGCCGGCGGCGTCGCGCCCCTCGAACAGCACCACCACCTTTAGCCCCTCCTGCTTGACCCACTCCTGCAGCTTGACCAGCTCCTCCTGCAGCTGAGTGAGGTGGTGTTCATAGGTCTTCTTGTCCAGGCGCGGGCGTTTCTTGCTCTTTTCCTTCGGCATGATCTTCTCCTGTTTGAGTCCTTTCTGTGCGTCATCCCAGCTTGCACCAGGGAGGCGCCACTGCCAAGGTCGGCGTGTTACACTGCCGCCTCATCAGCCGCTGGCAATAGCAAAAACATCAAGCCCTTTATGGCGATTTGCACTGCCGTCTCATCATCGGCAGCTGGCAACAGGAGATAACATGAAGCATTTTATGGAGATAGCGGGCCGCCGCATGGCCTATCTGGACGAGGGGCAGGGCCCTGTGCTGCTCTTTGGCCACAGCTACCTGTGGGACAGTGCCATGTGGGCACCGCAAGTCGAGGCGCTCAAGAGTAGCTATCGCTGCATAGTGCCCGAGCTCTGGGGCCACGGGGATTCCGACTCCTTGCCGGAAGGCCCCTGCTCCCTTGAGACCCTGGCCCGGCATCACCTCGCCCTGCTCGATGCCCTCGACATCGAGGAGTGTGTGCTGGTGGGGCTCTCCATTGGCGGCATGTGGGGCGTGGAACTCGTCAGGATGGCCCCTGCGCGGCTCAAGGGAGTGGTGCTGATGGACACCTTCGTTGGCTGGGAGCCCCAGATCCCCTGCGAGCGCTACCTCGGCATGCTGGCCATGATAGAGCAGCTTGGCAGTCTGCCGGCCCCCGTCATCGATCAGGTGGCACCGCTGTTCTTTGCCCATGAGCCGGATCCCGCCCTGATGAGCGGCTTCAAGGCACGCCTCGCCAGTTGGCCAGCGGATCAGGTGGCGAGCCTGGTGGCGGTGGGGCGCAGCTTCGTGACCCGGGAGGATCGCATCGAGTGGCTCGAGGAGATGGACGTGCCGAGCCTGGTGATGACAGGCTGCGAGGACAAGGCGCGCCCTGTGCTGGAGGGCTATCTGATGGCCGAGGCACTGGCCTGCCCCTTCAAGGAGATCCCGGCCGCGGGCCACATCTCGACCCTGGAGAACCCCGAGTTCGTCAACCGGACCCTGGCCGAGTTTCTGGCCACCCTGTGATGGCCCCTTGCCGTGCTAACCACATCAAACAACACATAAAACAAGAAGGGAGCCATGGGCTCCCTTCTTGCTGGTTGGCGGTGGGGTTACCAGATGTAACCCACGGCGAAGCCGGCGTAGAGCTCCCCCTTGTGCTGGACTATGGGGCTGTCCGCGATGTCGTCGTCGTAGAGCTCGTAGTTGGCGGCAAACATGCCGATCCAGTGGGGGCTGAAACGGTAGCTGGTGATGATGGCCGCCATGGGTGAGAGGGTGGTGCCCGTGTCCCACTCTGGGCGCAGCCCCGTGGCCTCGCCCCCCGAGACGCCGCCAAAGTAGTAGTTCGCCATCTTGTCGCTGCGGATCATCATCCCCATGCCGGGCATGATGAGCAGCCTGTCCCGCAATATGGGGAAGTCGGCCCACAGCAGCAGCTCCTGGCCGTTGCTGCGCCCGGTCACGTCCGTGCTGAGGCGGGTGCTGAGCAGGGCATAGGGGGTGATGAGGCTGGCGCCTATGCCCCCTTCCAGCTCCCACTTGCGCTCCTCCATGCCAGCCAGCTCGGGGGCATCGTCGGGATCCAGGTTGCCAAAGCGCATCCTGCCGTAACCGTAGGCGGCGAAACTGTCATCCTTGTGAAAGTAGTAGCGGGCCCTGTCCCCGAGGAACATGAACTGCTCGCCGAAGTAGATGAAGCCGGGCACGGCAAGGGCCGTGTCATCCTGGCCCTGATAGCGGGCTTCGCCACCGATGACGGCGCCACCCAGCACCAGTCCCTTGGGCACCGGGCTGGTGGGGCTGTCCTGCACGAAGATATCGAGGGAGCCGAGATCGACCTCGGCCCGGGCCGGGGTCGCGAACAGCAGGGTCAGGAGCGCGCCAAGCGTGGCGCTGTGCAGGGGGCGAACAGGGGACATGGACTGATCCTTCAGAGTCGGGGCTGGCAGAGCATACTGCCGATGGCCTTGTCAGTGAAGCCTGTTTTTATTTGAAATTCAAGTCGATAGCGTCGTTGTGCTGTAGCTGGATTCAGGCGGGAACCGAGTCCGTGGTCGATGGGTTCGCGGTGATAAAAAAGAGAGGCGAAAGCCTCTCTTCTCATCAGGGGGTAGGGCGGGGCGTCTCGTCCCGCTTGGGCCAGGCGTTGAGCACAGCTTTCACAAGGGTCGCCAGGGGAATGGCGAAGAAGACTCCCCAGAATCCCCAGAGCCCGCCAAACACCAGCACGGCGATGATGATGGCCACAGGGTGCAGGTTGACCGCCTCGGAGAAAAGCAGGGGCACCAGCAGGTTGCCGTCCAGCGCCTGAATGACCAGATAGGCCACCATCAGCCAGGCGAAGTCCGGGGTCAGCCCCCACTGGAACAGGGCCACCATGGCGACGGGCACAGTTATCGCCACCGCCCCTATGTAGGGGATGAGCACGGAGAAGCCGACCGCCACCGCCAGCAGCACCGAGTAGCGCAGCCCCATCAGGGCGAAGGGGATGTAGGTCGCCACCCCGACGATGAGGATCTCGATCACCTTGCCGCGGATGTAGTTGATGATCTGATCGTTCATCTCCACCCAGACCCGGTTGACCAGGGTGCGATTGCGGGGCAGGAAGCGGCGCAGGCCGCTCATCAGTACCTGCTTGTCCTTGAGCATGAAGAACACCATCAGGGGCACCAGGATGGCGTAGATGAGGATGGCCACCACGTTGATGAGGGAGCTGAGGGAAGCGCTCACCAGCTGCTCCCCCCCGGCCAGAATGCGCTGGCGAATGTTGTCTATGATGGTTTCGACCAGGCTGACGTCGACTATCTCGGGGTATTTTTCCGGCAGGGTGCGCACCGCGTCCTGGGCATGGGCCAGCATGGAGGGCGCCTCCTTGGCGAGGTTGACCCCCTGGCTCACCAGTGTGGGAATGAGGCCCAGCACCATCAGGGTGGTCACCGTGATGAACAGCAGCAGCACCAGGCTGGTGGCGAAGGTACGGGAGAGCCCGGTGCGTTGCAGGCGGCTGACCGGCCACTCCAGCAGATAGGCCATCACCACGGCCACCAGCAGGGGGGCCAGCAGATCGCCGAACAGCCAGAGCACGGCGAAGCAGAACACCAATAGCAGGAACAGGGCAACGGCATCGGGGTCGGAAAAACGGGTCTGATACCAGCGCTTCAATACATCTAACATCGAGGCTTCCTTGGGTTTACCGTGTCATCAGGATGGAAAGGGGCAGCCCGGGGCCTGGCGACATCATGATGGCCGGCTCCCGACCACGAGCAGCAAGGAGAGGCGGGCGGCGGACTCTTCCAGGGGACGGACGCTGTGACCCAGGCGTTGCAGGTAGGCCGGAATGTCCTGCCGGGAGCCGGCATCCCCCAGGATGAGGTGCAGGGATTGGCCGGGTCTTGCCTGGCGCAACCAGAGCTTGAGCCGGATCAGCGGCTCGGGACAACGCCAGGGGGTCAGGTCGAGCTGTTCCATGAGGATTCCATCGCGTGCGTGGTGGTCATTATGGCCGTGATACCAGTATGAAACAACGCTTGTGGGCCTTGATGGGCAAGGGTATTCTGCCCGAGCCCCTTCTGATGGAGATAGAAACACTGTGGCCCGTTTTTCCCCCTTGATGGCATCGCTTCCCCTGCTGATATCCCTGATGAGCGCGACCTTTCAGGCTCAGGCGAACAACCAGCTGCCCGACATCGGCACCGCCGGGGTTGCCGCCCTGCCCATCGAGCAGGAAGTGCGCTATGGCAATGCCTTCATGCGGTTTGCCCGGGCGGGCTTGCCCATCATCGATGATCCCGTGCTGAGCGAATACATCGACGATCTGGGTCAGCGCCTGCTCACCAATGCCGACGGGGTGCGTTTCCCCTTTACCTTCTTCCTCATCAATGATCCCAGCATCAACGCGGCCGCCTTCCTCGGCGGGCGGGTCAAGGTGCACACCGGCCTCTTCCTCTACGCCGACAACGAGAGCGAGCTGGCCTCGGTGCTGGCTCACGAAATCACCCACGTGACCCAGCGCCACATAGCCCGTTACATGGAGGCACAGGCGAGCAGCTCGGCCATGACTCTGGCCGGTCTGGTGGGCTCCATTGCGCTGGCGGTGATCAACCCCACCGCAGGTATAGCCGCGCTGCAGACCACCCTCGGGCTCTCCATGCAGTCGGCCATCAACTATACCCGTGACAACGAGTACGAAGCTGACCGCATCGGCATGAAGACGCTCTATGACGCCGGTTTCGATCCCATGGGCATGGCCAGCTTCTTCCAGAAACTGGCGGCGGAGTACCGCTACGCCAGCAAGCCGCCCGAGATGCTGCTGACTCACCCCCTGCCGGAGACCCGGATCAGCGAAGCCCGCGCCCGCGCCAACAGCTATGGCCGCCGCGCTCTGCCCCCCAGCCTCGACTTCTGGCTGGCCAAGGTGCGCATCCAGGTACGCTATGGCACCGAGAGCCCCCAGGCGCTGCTCACCTACTTCGACAGCCGCCTGCAGAAGGGGGACTACCCCCTCAAAGACGCCGCCACCTATGGCAAGGCGCTGGCCCTGTTGCAGCTCAAGCGCACCGACGAGGCCGATACCCTGATGCAGAGTCTGGCCGCCCGCCATCCGGAAGATCTGTTCGTGGTGGATGCCCTGACCGACATCGATCTCGCCAAGGGGCGCAGCGCCCAGGCCATCGCCCGGCTGGAGCGCTTCCGCACCCGGATGCCGGACAACGAGGTGGTAGTGGTCAACCTCGGCAACGCCTATCTGGAAGGGGGCAACTACCAGAAGTCCATCGCCATCCTGGACCCTTACGCCCGGGAGCACGACGAGAACAGCCTGGCCTGGAGCCTGCTGTCGGACGCCTATCGCAAGGCCGGCAGGATGACGGACCTGCACATGGCGCGGGCGGAGACCCTCTCCCTGCGCGGCGACTATCAGGCCGCCATCGACGAGCTGGTGGTGGCCCGCGGCACCACCAGCGACAAGCTGACCCTGGCCCGCATCGAGGCACGCATCACCCAGTTGGAGCGGGCGAAGAAGGATCTGGACAGCCTGAAGGGCTAGTCCGGTTCACCGCTCCTGTGACGAAACGGGGTGCACCAGCGATGGGGCACCCCGTTTCGTCATGGGGCCATCAGGGCTGTGCTGCAGCCCAGGCCCTGAGGTCGGCGAGCCTGTGTTCATCTATCTCTCCCACCAGTGTCTCCTGCAACCGGCCCTCGCCATCGAGCAGGTAGCTGGTGGGCAGCGCGCCGGGTCTGGGGAAGGGGAGGCTGGCTTCATCGAGGGGCACCATCAGGGGGACGGCTATCTGATGGCGCCGGGCCAGCTCGGCCAGCTCACCGGGGGAGGCGGGATCATAGTTGATGGCGATCACCCCAATCCGCCCCTCCCGGTGCAGCGCCGCGAGCAGGGGCATCTCCCGCAGACAGGGGGCGCACCAGGGGGCGAAGTAGTTGACCAGCAGCGGCTTGCCCGCCAGGGCGCTCAGGCTGATGCTCTTGCCCGTCTCGTCGGTGAAGTCGGGCGCCGGGCTGCAGGCCCCCAGCAGGGTCGCCACAATCAGCCAACAGATTCGTTTCATTTCCATATCCTTCCCGCTTACCCTGCCCATCCGTTTCCCCTACAATAGCGCCATTTGTTGTCCCATCTTGCAATATCAGGGAGTTACCATGAGCGAGACCCAAATCTATCACAACCCGCGCTGCTCCAAGAGCCGTGAAACCCTGGCCTTGCTGGAACAGCACGGGGTAGCCCCCGAGGTGGTGCTCTATCTGGAACAGGCGCCGAGCGAGGATGATATCCGCACCCTGCTGGGCCAGCTGGGCTTTGCCGATCCGCGCCAGCTGATGCGCACCAAGGAAGATCTCTACAAGGAGCTGGGGCTGGCCGAGATGAGCGGCGATGCCCTCATTCGCGCCATGCACCAGCATCCGAAGCTTATCGAACGCCCCATCGTCATCAAGAATGGTCAGGCCCGCATCGGCCGTCCGCCCGAGCAGGTGCTGGAGATCCTCAAGTGAGCACCCGCTTCGCCCGTCTGCTGACCCTGGTCGGCTTCTTCGGCCTGCTGGGCTGGGTCATCCTCTGGCATCTGTGGCTCTCTCCCCACCCGGATCTCAACCCCTGGTTGCTGCCGGTGATCTGGACGGTGCCGCTACTCTTCCCCTTGAAGGGGATAGTACAGGGCAACCCTTACACCCATGCCTGGGGCAACTTCGTGCTGATGCCCTACTTCCTCCACGCCCTGACGCTCATCACCACGGATGAAGGGGAGCGGTGGCTGGCGGTGGTGGAGCTGGTGTTCACCACTCTGGCCTTCGTCGGCACCATCTATTACGCCCGCCTGCGCGGTCGTGAGCTGGGCCTGAGCATTCGCAAGAAGAAGGAAGAGCGCTGAGCCGCTCTGCCGCTGGCAGTCGTGCAGCTCCCATCAAAAAGGCCCCTTTCGGGGCCTTTTTGTCATCCAGGGAAGTCAGAGCGTGTTCTTGTAGATCTTGCCGTCCTTCATGATCACCTTGAAGTGCTTTGCCGGATCGGCCACCAGGGAGAGATCCTTGAGCGGGTCACCGTCGATCAGCAGCAGATCGGCCAGCGCCCCGGCCTCCACCACGCCCAGCCTGCCCGGGTAGGGGCTGCGCGGGCCGGAGAGGGCCAGCAGCTCGGCGTTGTCATGGGTGGCCATCCTCAGCACCTCGGCCGGGGTATACCAGGTGCCCATCTTGGCCAGCATGTTGCCCTGACTGGCGGCGGCCTGGGCGCTGAACAGGGCGTCGGTACCGAACGCGGTCTTGATGCCGTACTTCTTGGCCATGGCATAGGCGTGGTCGGTGCCCTTGTACATCTCAAGCTGTTTCAGACGGTTGGCCGAGCCCTCCGGGAAGGGGGACTTGCGATCGTCGGTGAAGGGTTGCAGGCTCCACCAGACCCCCTTCTCGGCCATCAGTCTGGCAGTGTCCTCGTCGAGCATCTGACCGTGGTCGATGCACTTGACGCCCGCCTCGATGGCCTGGCGCACCGCTTTCGGGGTATAGGCGTGCACGGTCACATAGGTGCCCCAGTTGTCGGCGGCCTCCACTGCGGCACGGATCTCCGGCACCGTGTACTGGGTCACATCGATGGGATCATAGTTGGAGGCCACACCGCCACCGGCCATCACCTTGACCTGGGAGGCACCGAGGGCGAGTTGCTCGCGGGTGCGCTGGCGCACCGCATCCGGACTGTCGGCGACCATGGCCGCGTTGGCCCGCTCGCCGAAGGAGTATTGCCCCGCCAGCGCCGGCAGTTCGTTGGGCAGGCGGAAGTCGCCGTGGCCCCCGGACTGGGAGATCATGGCGCCGGCCGGCCAGATACGCGGTCCATTGATCAACCCCATGTCGATCCCCTTCTTGAGGCCGAACACGGGGCCGCCGAGATCACGGGCACTGGTGAAGCCGCGCATCAGCATGTCGTTGGCCGCCCTGGTTGCCGCCACCGTGGTGAAGGTGACGTCGTTGGTCAGCACGGCAATCTGCGGCAGGGTGGCGAACATCAGGTGGGTATGGGCGTCGATGAGGCCCGGCATCAGGGTCTTGCCCTGGCCGTCGATACGCTGCACTTCGCCTTCCACCTTGATGCCGCCCTGGCTGATCCTGGTGATCAGGCTGCCTTCCACCAGGACGGAGGAGGGGGCGCTGAGTGCACTCCCCTTGCCATCGAAGATACGCACGTTTTCAAACAAGATGGCTGCATGAGCCGGCTCGGTGGCGTGAACGGCACCACGGGCCAGGAGGGCGCCGCACAGGGCGCTACAGAATAATCGCAATGACATGAAGAGGTCTCCTTGGGTCTTGAGGGGGCTGAGTCTAGCCCAGCCGCGCCCGTTCAGCCTGAGCCCGGGCTGAGCGGCATCGCCAGTCTCCTCCCTTTTTGGGTGCCATAAAAGACCCAATCTGATCCAGCTTTCGTTTCCTCCCTTGCCCCGCCAGCCTTGTCTGAAACAGGATCAGGGCATCTAACCTGGGGGTCCTTGAGGATCCCTGGTGGCGCGGTAGTGGGCGAGCTGCCGCTCACTGAAGCAGATCAACGCGGGATAGAAGCGCAGAAACCCCCGTTCACACTCGTGCCAGCGGCCCTCATCCAGGGTATGGAGTGCCTCTCCCAGCAACAGGGGGCGACGCAGGCGGCGGCCGATGCCGTTGAGGGCCTGACTCAGCCCCTCCCGGTGCCGGTATGAGGCGATCCAGTCCTGCTCGGCCATCCGCCTGAGGGGCACCGGCAGGCCCTCCGGCAGACGGTGGTGATCCGCCAGCAGTTGACCATAGCTCTGTTGCAGGAAGCGGGGCAGGGGTTGCGGGCTGAATTGCTGCCAGTGGCGACTCAGCCAGTGGTCGTAGAGCATGTCCACCAGGATGCCGCCAAAGCGACGCCAGGGCGCCTCGAAGCTGGCGACCGCCGCCCTGTGCTCGGGGTGGGCATCGGTGAAGGCGTCTATCTTGCGGTGCAGCCAGATCCCCTCATCGAAGGGGGGTTCGAGCCCCGTGGGCAGCGGCCCCTTGACGAAGTCTCCCAGCAGGTTGCCAGTGAGGGAGCTTCGGGTGTGGGCCGCCAGGTGAAGGTGCGCCAGGTAATTCATGGGATCAGGGTCGTGTGCAGATCGATGACAAGGTGCTCCGAGCCTAGCGGATCCACCTTCTGTTGACCATGGTCCGGGTTTTTGCAACGCCCCCTTGCGGGGCAAATTTTGGGCGTGCTAAGGTGGCTGACATCTTTGTCACAGGACACGACAAACCATCATGATGCGCAAAGCCAGAGGCTTTTTTCTGGCCTTCTACTTCAAGCCTTTCTACCTCTCCGAGTGGTTCGACGAATAAGTCGAGGCTCCGGAGCAGTTCATTGACGCCCGCCGATCACTGACGCCTGCCGATCATTGATACCCACGGGGGCGTGATCTCGCTCATCCGCATTTTGCCGTTTGTTGGCCATCGCTTGCCCATGCTTGCGATGCCTTGACCGCGCCTGTGCGCTTTCTATGTAATGGAGTACTCATGATGAATACCAAACTGACCCTGTCAGCCCTGTTTGCTGCCTGCCTGCTCACCACCCCCGTCACGGCCAAGGAGTGGAAAACCGTGCGTTTCGGTGTGGAAGGCGCCTATCCTCCCTTCTCCTGGACCGATGCCTCGGGGGAGATCAAGGGCTTTGACATCGATCTCGCCCATGCCCTGTGCCAGCAGATGGCCGTCAAGTGCGAGCTGGTGGCGCAGGATTGGGACGGCATGATCCCCGCCCTGTTGTCGCGCAAATACGATGCGATCATCGCCGCCATGTCGATCACCGACGAGCGGCGCAAGAAGGTGGATTTCACCGAGAAATATGCCCATATCCCCAATCGCTTCGTGGCGGCCAAAGGCACCGAGCTGACGCTGACCCCGTCGGGGATTGCAGGCAAGCGCATCGGTGTGCAGCGTGCCACTACCCACGACAAGTACCTGACGGATAACTTTGGCTCCGATGTCACCATAGTGCGCTACGGCAATGCCGATGAGGCCTATCTCGATCTGAAGGCGGGTCGGGTGCTCGCCTTGCTGGCCGATGCCTCGGCCATCGATCAGGGGCTGCTCAGCAAGGCGGGCGGGGACAAGTTCGAGTATGTGGGGCCGGCCCTGACTGATCGCCAGTGGTTTGGTGACGGCATGGGGATTGCGGTACGCAAGGGCGATCAGGATCTCAAGGCCAAGTTGGACGAGGCGATCAAAACCCTGCGCGCCAATGGCAAGTATCAGGAGATCAACCAGAAGTACTTCAAGTACGATATTTATGGTGGTTGATGGGGGGAGGGAGCTTGCTCCCTCTCTTTTTTTGCAGCAAGAGGTGATGAAACAAGGAGATACCCCATGTTGACCCTGATCGAGGGTGCGGAAATTCATAGTCCGGTCCCGCTCGGCCAGCAGGATCTGCTGGTGGCCGATGGCCGCATCGCCTGGCTGGGGAAGGGGCTGACGGTTCCCCCTGACTGGCCGCTGGTGCGTGTCGACGGCCGTGGCCGCTATCTGGTGCCCGGGTTGGTGGATCCCCTGGCCCACATCACGGGGGGCGGTGGGGAGGGAGGCTTTGCCTTTCGCACCCCGGAGCTGGCGGCAAGGGAGGCGCTGAGTGCGGGGGTCACCACGCTGGTGGCGGCGCTTGGCACCGACAGCCTGACCCGCACCCCGGCCCAGGTGCTCGGCAAGGTGCGCGAGTTTCGCGCCGCCGGGGTGAGCGCTTACATGTACACCGGCTCCTATCACCTGCCGGTCAAGACCCTCACCGGGTCTGTGGAGTCGGACATCATGCTGATCCCCGAGGTGTTGGGGGTGGGGGAGCTGGCCATCAGCGATCACAGATCCAGTGCGCCGACGCATGACGAACTGGCACGGCTGGTGAGCGAGGCGCGGGTGGCCGGGCTGCTCGCGGGCAAGAGCGGGGTCAGCTTCTTCCACGTCGGGGACGGCCGCGGGGCGCTGGCGCCGCTGCGGGCCCTGCGCGATGGCACCGACATTCCCCTGCGTCAGCTCTATCCCACCCACTGCAACCGCAACCCCTGGCTGTTTGCCGAGGCCATCGACTGGGGCCGGGCGGGGGGCTGGGTCGATCTCACCACCTCGAGCTTCCCCGAGCTGCTGGACGATGGCGAGCAACTGGCGGCAGAGGCGCTGGTGGCGCTGCTGGAATCCGATGTGCCTGCCGATCGCATCAGCTTCAGCTCCGATGCCAACGCCAGCCTGCCGCGCTTTGATAGCGAGGGGCGCCTCATCGAGTTGCACTGTGGCCAGATTGCCAGCCTGTGGCAGGAGTGCGTCCGTGCCTGCGCCCTCGGGGTGTCGTTCGAGGTGGCTCTGGGAGTGGTCACGGCCAATCCGGCGCGGGCCCTGGGGCTGGCAGGCAAGGGGGCGATAGGAGTGGGGCTGGATGCGGATCTGCTGCTTATCGACCCGAATACGTTGGCCATCCAGCGGGTGATGAGCGGCGGTCAGTGGCGAACCTGAGCCAGTGTGCGTCCGTCAGTAAACAGAAAGCCCGGCACTGCTGCCGGGCTTTTTTCCACCTGGGGTCGTACCAGGCTCAGATAGCCAGGAAGCCCAGGATCAGGATGGGGCCGAGCAGGCTCAGGATAAAGCCCGAGACGATGGCCACCGGCACCACTTGGATGCCGCTTCCTGCTTGAACTTGGCAGTGAATGAGCGACGTTGTTTTGCCATTGAACACCTTAGGTAACGGTGGCACCTAAAACGGTGTTCGGGATGATTAGATCACTACACTCGTTCAGCCGCTGTACTGGGCGCGTGAGGATAATACTGTCTTCATTCCGTGGTTGTGCAGCAAGTCACTGAAGAAACGCAATGCTTCCTCGGGGAGCGGGGGCGTGCCACCAGCGCCTGAGTCTGGGTTTTGAACTCATCCCAATGGGACAGCCCACTCCCAGCGAGGCCTTCACTGCCGCTGCATCAAATTGTGTCGAGCGGGGCAACTTGACGTTGAACTTTACCTCGCTTTGTTCAACGGTCCAGTCTATGCCAGGCGGCCTGGAGCCAGATGTTGAGAGATTGCTGCGGGGGTAACAGATTGCCGAAGTTTGGCCGGTGTAGGCTATGGTCTCGATAAGGTGAGCCATATTCCCTCCAAATGACGTGATATGCAGGGAAAATCCTACGTATTCATGGAGGTGATATATGACTTTCTTATTTTAAATTACGGAGATTTTAATAGTAGCTAATTAGGATGATATTTTTACACGCTAAAAGGATAAAAACGGTGGAAAAAGTTCACTGGTAAATTTAATCGTCAAAATTATAACCAAAATGCCAATTATTAAGATTTGGTGATTCATTTGTTGTTAGTATAGCTGGCCAGTCAATGTTAATAAAGATGAGAAGTATGCATGTTTTGCTTTTTATATTTCTGTTTCTAACCTTATCGATAGCGTCGGCTACTGAGTTTTCATCCTCAGATGAGGTAGACCTCAATGAGAGTCGCAAACAGATCAGAGCTTTGCGCAAAGCTGAGCGGAATGCCACCATCCCGGCAGATGTACGCCCATCTATAACTCGGTCAAGTCAGTCAAACCAGCAGAGGCTGAATCGCAAGTGGGAACATGCATTACCTTTCTATGCGCAGAAGGCGATTGAGCTTGGATTTGATTTACCTCTACCGTTCTCCTTTTCCATTGTGCCTACTTATATGCAACAGGGGATTGATTTTTCCGGCTTGAAGCTGGCAATCCCCAGTCGTCCGGATATCGACTTTGACCGTTTAAATCTGGATGAGATCGATTTTGGTCATCCAGAAAGCAATACCCAGACATGGCAATTGAAACTCAGCTCGTGGGTTCTACCGTTTATGCAGGTCGGCGTACATGCCGGGCGTTTTGATGGAAGCTCTGACCTGGAAGTCACCATCCCGGATTCGGTGTTTAATCATATTAAGCCGGGTATCAAGCCGATTCATTTTTCGCCAGATTTCTCAGGTTGGAATTATGGGGTAAGTACGAATTTTACCGCTGGTTTCGGTCAGTATTTTGGTGTTCTGCCGATCAGCTATACCAGGTCGGAAACTGATGATAAGCGAACCGAAAGTGTAGCTCTCCTGATTAGCCCACGAATTGGTCGTTCATTTCACCTCAACAATCTGGGGTTGGTCAGCCCTTTTGTTGGTTTTTCTTATATGAAAGTGAAGGGATTTACGCAGCAGAATGAGCCGTTTGGATACAATGTCGCTTACAGTATTTCTTCTGAAAACGAAAATGAATGGGCAGGTGTGGTTGGGCTGAACTGGAATCTGGCCCGCCATTATGGCGTAGTGACAGAGTTCAGTGTTGGTCCTGAACGAACCAGCATGGTCATGATGCTGGACTATCGATGGTAGGCAGAGCCATGATGACCAAGCTTTATTTATATTGGGCGGAGCTTCGACGGATCAATAATTATAATGTTAGAGGTGTCTAACGGTTATATTAACCATCGTATGCTGATTATTCATATTTATAAATTTCAATAGATTTCGTGATATGAAGGTGTCCGTATTTCTGCGTTGTCGTGGGAGAGTATGTTGAAAACAAATCGGTGTGCATTGATTTTTATTATGTTAATGGTTGCAGGTTGCAGCCATTTAAATGATGAACAAAAGAGTATAGAGCAACAGAACATTAATGACATGGCACGCAACACTATTACGCAGTTGCTCGAGCGGGATGAAAGACTCACTAAAGCATTCGATGAATCGTTAGCTTATATGGTTGTCGACATGAAAGTAACAAAAATTCCTGCTGTTGGAGTAGGCGGCGGCGAGGGGGTGCTTTTCATGAAAGCAGAAAATAAACCCACTTTTTATCGTGTTCAGCGTTTTGATCTGGGCGCTGGTTGGGGGGCTCGTTCCTATAAGGCTTTAGTTTTAGTGTCGTCACAAAACATCATGGAAAAATTAAAAGAGGGTCTCTGGGTATTTGATATCGGCGGAGAGGCTTCCGCTGGCACTGCTGCTATGGCAGGTACATCGAGTGACATTATTCCTGAGTACTCTGTACACATCTTATCTGATGGTGGCGTGTCAGCTTCAATTACAGCAAGGGCAATCAGAATCAGTAAAAGTGACCTCAATTGAACCAGAATATGAGCTGAAGGCTCCCTTTAGAGAGGACTACTGCTGGCCGCCGGGGTGCTCGCCGAGCGCATCAGCTTCAGCTCCGATGCCAATGCCAGCCTGCCGCGTTTCGATGGCGAGGGGCGCCTCATCGAGTTGCGCTGCGGCCAGATTGCCAGCCTGTGGCAGGAGTGCGTCCGCGCCTGCGCCCTCGGGGTGTCGTTCGAGGTGGCTCTGGGAGTGGTCACGGCCAATCCGGCGCGGGCCCTGGGGCTGGCAGGCAAGGGGGCGATAGGAGTGGGGCTGGATGCGGATCTGCTGCTTATCGACCCGAATACGTTGGCCATCCAGCGGGTGATGAGCGGCGGTCAGTGGCGAACCTGAGCCAGTGTGCGTCCGTCAGTAAACAGAAAGCCCGGCACTGCTGCCGGGCTTTTTTCCACCTGGGGTCGTACCAGGCTCAGATAGCCAGGAAGCCCAGGATCAGGATGGGGCCGAGCAGGCTCAGGATAAAGCCCGAGACGATGGCCACCGGCACCACCTGGATGCCGCCGGATTTCTGGATCACCGGCAGGGTGAAGTCGAGCGCGGTGGCGCCGCCGTAACCGATGGCGGCGGAGGGGTGGCGACGCATCAGCACCGGAATGAGGAGGATGGCGATGAGCTCGCGCCCCAGATCGTTGATGAAGGCGGCGGAGCCGAGCACCGGGCCCAGCTTGTCGGCCACCAGGATGCCGGAGAGCGAATACCAGCCGAAGCTGGAGGCGAGCGCCAGGGCGTGACTCGATGGCATGCCCAACAGCTGTGAGGCCAGCAGGCTGCCGAGCCAGCTGCTGACGATCACGGTGGCGGCGATCTTCATGCCCCAGGGGTTGAGCAGGATCTGGCGCAGGCGCATGCCGGAGTTGCGCATCTGGATGCCGATGAGCAGCAGCAGCAACATCAGCGCCCACTCGCTCCACTTGTCGATAGGCAGGGCGCGCAAGTCCACCAGCAGCCCCAGCAGCACGCCGCCGAGCACCACGAAGCAGAGCTGGAGAGACTCCCACAAGAGGTGCAGCTTGCTCGGCATCTTGCCGTCGCTCGCCTCATGGGTGGGCGGACTACGCCTGTCCAGCCACCAGAGCGCCAGCAGGTTGCAGGCGGTGATGGCGGCCAGCATCACCCCGGCCACCTTGAAGATCACCGCCAGGTTGCTGCCGAGGTTCTCCACATAGGCGAGCCCCAGCCCCATCAGGAACAGGATGAGATAGACCATCTTGCCCAGCGATTGATTGACCAGCTTGATGAGCCGCTGACTGGAGAGGGGAACAAGATAGCCGATGGCCAGGGGTAACAGGATCAGCAACACATTCAGCAACATTGGGGCCTCGGTCACAAAACTGGTAAAAACGGCACCTTATCACGACTTGTTGCATCTGTGTCACATATCCGAGTATTTGAATGCCCCAGACGGGGCTTTTTTATCACATTGTTATGTTTTTTCGATGACTGACGAAATGGACTGGCTGCGTGAAACGGGGGATCATCACCAGTAAAATCAATTCCATCCTCATATAATTGTGCGATGGCTTCACCAGAGGAGGATGAATAAAGTCGTTTTGGGTGACATCTGGTGTGGATAGTGGAATATTCTTGCCAGTAGGGCGTTGCAGGTATAAAAGTGCGGTATCCGAGAACCGACTGAAAATGGATTTTATGCAGACAAAGTGCTGAAAAATACCGATGAGGCCAATAAAAATACAGATAAAACACCAAATACCTCGGTTCTGTATTGTTTTTTGACTACCTGAATGATATTTTCGCTGAAGGTTGCCATCGGTTAACGTTTTGTTAAATTGACGATGGTGGGATCACGCCGTAGCGGCGTCTAGGGACAGACAAGGTTGTAATGGATGAGCGACGTTGCCGCACTGGAAGTTCGTGAACTGCACAAGTATTTTGGCACCCACGAAGTGCTCAAGGGCATCGATATGACGGCCCACAAGGGGGATGTGATCTCCCTGATCGGCTCCTCGGGTTCGGGGAAGTCGACCTTTCTACGCTGTATCAATCTGCTGGAAACCCCCTCTTCCGGCACGGTTTCCCTCCATGGCGAACTGATCCGCATGAAAAGCAATCGGGCCGGTGAGCGCCTGCCTGAGGACATGCGTCAGGTGGAGCGGATCCGCAGCCGTCTGGCCATGGTGTTCCAGAGCTTCAACCTCTGGTCGCACATGACCATCATGCAGAACATCATCGAGGTGCCCATCCAGGTGCTCAAGGTACCCCGTGCCGAGGCCATCGCCAAGGCGGAGCTGCTGCTCAACCGGGTGGGTCTGTGGGAGCGGCGCGACTACTACCCCGGTCACCTCTCCGGCGGCCAGCAGCAGCGGGCGGCCATTGCCCGGGCGCTGGCGGTGGATCCCGAGGTGATGCTGTTCGATGAACCCACCTCGGCGCTCGATCCCGAACTGGTGGGGGAGGTGCTCGGCCTGATGCGCGAGCTGGCCGAAGAGGGGCGCACCATGCTGGTGGTCACCCACGAGATGTCGTTCGCCCGTGACGTCTCCAACAAGGTGATGTTCCTGCACCAGGGGCGGGTGGAGGAGGAGGGCAATCCCAAGGAGATCTTCGCCCATCCCAAGTCGGAGCGATTCAAGCAATTCATCTCTTCCATCTATTGATGGACGGGCTGTATTTTCAACAATCTGCGTTTTCAATGATCGATGTGTTTATCAAGGAGAGATACATGAACAAGCTGATGCTGGCGACTGCCGTGATGACGGCCCTGTGTTCCGGTAGCCTGATGGCCAAGGAGTGGAAAGAGGTGCGGATCGGGGTGGAAGGTGCCTATCCTCCCTTCTCCTGGACCGAGCCGAGCGGCGAGGTGAAAGGCTTTGACATCGACATCGCCAACGCCCTGTGCGAAGAGATGAAGGTGAAGTGCACCCTGGTCAAGCAGGACTGGGACGGCATCATTCCGGCGCTGTTGTCGCGCAAGTATGACGCCATCATCGCCACCATGGACATCACCGAAGAGCGCAAGAAGAAGGTGGACTTCACCCAGAAGTACCAGCACATTCCGGCCCGCTTCGCCGCCAAGAAAGGCACTGACGTGCAGCTCGACAAGGCCTTCATGGATGGCAAGACCATCGCCGTGCAGCGCGCCACCTCCATGGACACCTACATCACCGACAACTTCCCCAACGCCACCATCAAGCGCTACGGCACCGCAGACGAAGCCTATCTCGATCTGAAATCCGGCCGGGTTGACTACGTGATGGCCGACTCCGCCGCCATCAGTGATGGCCTGCTGAAGAAAGAGGGTGGCGATGCCTACGAGTTCGTCGGCCCGAAGCTGACCGATCCCAAGTGGTTTGGCGAGGGTGCCGGCATCGCGGTACGCAAGGCCGACAAGGATCTGAAAGAGAAATTCAATGCCGCCATCCTGGCCCTGCGCGCCAACGGCAAGTACAAGGAAATCAACGACAAGTACTTTGATTTCGACGTGTACGGCGAGTAACCCCCTGGCGCGCTACCCCGGGTAGCTGCCGAAGGGATTGCGGCGAATCATCACGACAGGTTGACCCTCGTCTGTAGTCACCGGGCCCGTTGTCTCTCGCAAGGGAGCGATGGGCCCGCTTAGTTGCAATGGAGCTGCATGTGTTTGGTTTGAAAGGATATTGGGACGGGCGATCCCGCTCAATGCGTTGCAATGGAGCCGCATATGTTTGATTTGAAAGGATACGAAACCTCCCTGCTGGAGGGGGCCTGGGTCACCCTGGAGGTGGCATTGGCCTCTCTGCTGCTGGCGCTGCTGCTGGGCATGCTGGGTGCGCTGGCCAAGCTCTCCCCCTACAAGTGGGCGCGCGGCATCGCGACCGCCTACACCACCGTCATTCGCGGCATCCCGGATCTGGTGCTGATGATGCTGCTGTTCTTCGGCGGCCAGGTGCTGATCAACGGGATCTGCAGCTGGGTCAACGAGGCCTACAACAACTACCTGCTGGAGAGCAACCCGAGCCAGGAGTGGGTCTCCCTGCTGCCGGATTACATCGACATCAGCCCGTTTGCGGCCGGGGTCGCCACCATCGGCTTCATCTTCGGTGCCTACATGACCGAGACCTTCCGCGGCGCCATCCTGGCGGTGGACAAGGGGGAGCTCGAGGCGGCGCGCGCCTTTGGCATGCGGGCGACCCAGGTGTTTGTGCGGATCCTCTTCCCCCAGATGATGCGCCACGCCCTGCCGGGGTTTGGCAACAACTGGCTGGTACTGCTGAAAACCACGGCGCTGGTCTCCATCATCGGGCTCGATGACATGGTGCGCAAGGCGTCGCTGGCGGCGGGCTCGACCCAGCAGCCCTTCACCTTCTACATGGCGGTGGCGCTGATCTTCCTGATCTTCACCGCAGTCTCAACCTCGGCGCTCAAGTGGGCCGAGCGTCACTACGCCATCAAGACGAGGTAAGCCATGTCGTATTCAACGCAGTCGTTCGTTTACTGTGATCGTCGCGGTGTCAGTGCCGAGCGTATCTACATCACGATCAAGACGAGGTAAGCCATGGATTTCTCCATCATTCTCAAGGAGTGGCCCACCTACTGGGAGGGCTTCTACACCACCATCTGGCTGGTGGCGGCCTCCCTCATGCTCGGCCTCATGCTGGCGGTGCCCATGGGCATTCTGCGCAACAGCCGCAACTGGCTGATCAAGGGGCCGATCTGGGCCTATATCTATTTCTTCCGCGGCACTCCGCTGCTGGTGCAGCTGTTCATCATCTACTACGGCGCCGCCCAGTGGGAGTGGCTGAAAAACGGCCCCGCCTGGGCGCTCTTCTCCGAGGCCTGGTTCTGTGCCCTGCTGGCGTTTACCCTCAACACCGGAGCCTACACCGCCGAGATAGTGCGCGGCGCCGTGCTGAACATGCCAAAGGGACAGATCGAGGCGGCCAATGCGTTTGGCATGAGCCGCTGGCAGACCCTCACCCGCATCATCCTGCCAAACTCGTTTCGCCGTGCGCTGCCCGCCTACAGCAACGAGGTGATCTTCATGCTGCAGGGCTCGGCGGTGGCGGGCATCATCACCATCGTCGACCTGACCGGTGCGGCGCGGATCATCAACTCCCGCTACTACAGCCCGTTCGAGGCCTTCCTGACCGCAGGCCTGCTCTACATGCTGCTCACCTTCGCCATCGTCTGGCTGTTCAAGAAGTGGGAGGCCCGCTGGCACGCGCACCTGCGTCCCCGCAGCGTCTGACCTGATACAAAAGCCAGAGACAAAAAAGCCCGCAGTTGCGGGCTTTTTCTTGCTCGGCATGAGCTAGAGCATGGTCACCGGAGTGAGCATCTCCTCGGTCAGGAGGCAAAATGCACTCAGGATGGCCAAGGCCCCGACAACGCCGGAAGGTGTTGCCGCGCGTTGACTCTTCTGGGCAGAGAGGGCCTGCACATTGTGCTGCTGGATCTTCTCCACCACGGCCATGGCCCCCATGTCCAGATGACGGTAGAAGCTGGCATTGAGCTGGGTCAGATGCAGCAATGACTGGCGCATCCGCTCGAAGGTCTCGCTGCAAACCGGGCTCTGCTTGTGCCAGAACTTCGCCAGCGTGCCCCGGGTGGTGAGCCCAGGCAGGTCGTAGAGGGCCCGCCCCATGCAGAAGGTCGGCACCTGGTGCAGCAGGGCGGAGAGGCCCACCGTGCTGTTGATGGTGATAACCCCTTTGAGCAGCGGATAGAGGGTGGGCAGTGGCAGCTCATAGCCATAGAACACCCGCCCTTCCAGCCCGAGCAGCGTCACCAGGCGGTTGATCTGGGGCTGATAGCTGACATAGCCCCGATCCATGGGGTGGTGCTTGAACAGCAACACGTCCTCGCGGCGGGCGTGTTCGGCGAAGGAGTTCATCACCTGGGCGACCATCTCTTCCACCCCGCTCAAATCCGAATGCTCCCGGATCTGAAAGTCTTCGGTGACCTGCAGCGGCACGAAGAAGATATGTCCCTTGTGCCGGGGCAGGGTCTTGAGCAGGGAGTGGTCGCTCCATCTGTGCTTCCACTTCACCACCCCTCCAGCCACCCAGCCCCTGGCCTCCTGATAGAGACTCCAGGGCCTGTGATTGACGAAATGGGGGTAGCGCCAGCGCAACAGGTTCTTGTTGATGTGGTAGCGGCTGGCATACCAGGCCCGGCGGGCGAAGGTCTTGCCCACCTTCAGCGGCGCCTCATAAGGCGCTGGCCACGTCATCTCGGCCAGCGAGTCACGCTTGGCATAGAGCGGGCTGAAGGCATTGACGCCCCCTTGCTCCAGGGTCACGAAGTCGGGACGCAGATAGCCCTCCTCCATGGCCCAGACACGGATTTTTTTCAGCTTGCAGATACGGATGGCCTGCTGATGGTAGTAACGGCAATCACCGTAACAGATGAGGCTGTCGATGCCATGGCGCTTGATGAAGCGGCGAAAGAAGGTGTTCCAGGTATCCGGCTTGCCGGTGAAGCGTTCGCTATGGCCCACGCAGCGCCAGCACTCATCCCCCCCGTTGAAATGGATCTTGTAGACCTCGTGGCCGGCGTCGGAAAGCGCCTGGCTGAGGGTCTGAAAGAAGGGGCCCAGCGGTCCTTGCAGCAGCAAAATCTTCATGTACGACTTATCTCATCAACTGGGGAAGGGAGGGGCGTTGCAGCAGGGTCTGTGCCAGATAACTCAGCTTGACTTGCCAGCGCTGCCAGCGGCTCGACTTGCGGCCGGATGATTGGCCTTGTGTGGCCAGTTGGCGGATCAACTGCTCCGGACTTATCCAGAGTCCGCTCTGCCAATCGATATAGAGTGGATAGGCCACCAGAGTCAGATAGACCAGTGCCGCCAGGGGGAGCTTGCGCTGGCGCCGGGCCGGGGGATGGGCATCCGTGGTCAGCCCCCAGCCGCTGTAGAAGGGCTGGCCCCAGGTCGTCACCTTGACCCCTTGCACCAGCGCCTCGAAGCCGCTCAGGGAAGTCATGGTGTGCAGCTCGTCCACGTGGGGATAGAGGCTGGTCAGGCCGATATCCAGCACCTGGCTGTCCACGCACTCCGCCAGGCAGGCCGCAGAAATGGCCCCGGCCCGATTGCCCGCCACCACATCCGGATGGGGTTTGTAGAGGATGTGGGCCTCTGGCTTGGCGGCGCGCACCGCCCACAGCAACTGCTCGTTGCTGCGAATGGTCGGGCTGCCGGTCAGGATGGAGGCATCCCCATCTACCTGACCCACCACCAGCACCAGGGGACGGCCATCGGCGGGGGGCGTGAAGTGCGCCGGGGCGCCGACATTGTATTTGCTCACCTTGTTTTCGCGCAGCAGGGTGAGCAGTTGCTCACCCCGGTCGAGCTGTGACTGGGTCAGCTCCTGGTAATTGAGCAACTGCTCGAGCCCGCTGGGACTGCGGCTGTCGAAATAGATCCCGACCGGATCCAGCGACAGGGAAGAGGGGCGACACAGGTTGGAGCCAAGCCCCTTGGAGCGGATAAAGCCATCTTCCACCCGAATGGCTGAGGTGAGCTCGGGGTAACGACTGCCCCACACCAGCACCTGCTCGTCACCGGTCAGCCGTTTTGGCGGCTTGCGCACAAAGCAGAGTTCCTCGGCCAGGGGGTGGCAGAAGGCCTGCATAAAGGCGCGCTTCCACAAGGAGAACCCCACCAGATAGAGCCTGCGCCAGCGGGGAGCGGCCCTCTGCTGGCGGGCGATGATGGCGAGCACCTCTTCCACCTCGCAGCGTTGGCCAAGCACGGGATCCAGATAGCGGGGATAGCAGATCAGCGCCGCCGCCACTAGCTGGGCCAGTGACACCTGAACGTTGCGGCGTTCGCACGGTTTGCTGTCCTGGGTCAGACCCCAACCCGCATAAAACGGCATGCCGAAGCAATACACCGATTTGCCGAGCAGCAGCGCCTCGAAGCCGAGCTGGGATGACACCGTGTAAACGGCGTCCACCAGGTTGAGCAGGGCATGGGGATGACAATGGTCGGCAACGATCTCTACATCGCTCAGTTTCAATCTGGCCAGCACGCCACTCTTCTTGCCAAAGCGGGTATCCGGGTGGGTGCGAAGCAAGAGACGGGCATCGGGGTGATTGCGCCGCGCCGCCCCCACCATGGCGATAAAATCCGCCTCGCTGGCCAGGGCACCGGGAATGGAGAGATCCCCGGCCACCTGATCCACCAGCAAGACGCAGGGCCTGCCATCTTGCAGCAGGCGCTGGGCCAGCGCCACAGGCAGCCCGGCGACATTCTTCGCCGTCAGGTTGGTCGCCGAACAAGAAGAGAGAGAAGTGGGTCGCCCGGCATAGCAGTTGTATTTGGTGACCCCAAGGCGCACCAGCTCATGGACAAGCCGCTCGGCTCGCGCCAGCATGGCGGCGTCACAGGGGGTGGCGATCAGCTGTTCAAGCTGGCTGGGCTGGCGGGCATCGTAATAGATACCGATCGGATCGGCGATAAGGGACACCGCCTTGCCGCCCTTGGCCGGATGACCGATATAGCCGATAAAGCCATCTTCCAGTTGCCAATAGGGCAGGCCAAGATCTTGTGCCTGCTGCTTGATCTGGCTGGCATTGGCCTTCTGGCCCCAGCCAACCAGCACATCGCCAGCCTGGGGGGAATCAGGGGAGACAAGGCGTGCCAATGGCTGGTCAAGGCAGGTGCTGATCTGGGCGCTGCGGGCCAGAATGCCGCCAGATTGAGTCCATAGAGTCATACAAGTTGCTCAAATAATAAGATTCAGCGAGATGTGGGTTTGAACATGTCTCTGAAAAAAGCCCGTGGGTTGAGGTACAGCTTGCGAACTTTGCGCCACAGCGGGCGCCTGAGCGTGATCCCATCCTGCCAGCGTAACAGCCCCGGGTACTCGCTGACGGGATACCCCGTCTCTTCCTGCACGCGGATCATCCACTCCCGAAAGTCCGGCAGCTCGCCATTGAGGTCATTGCAGGGCACCACGGGCCCCTTCAGGGGGCCTCGCTCAGCCTCGCTGCGTGACAGCATCTGTTCCAGCAACTGATCATTGCCCGCCCGTCGCTTGTGATAAGGGTGCGTCAGGGGTCGCGGGTGCCATTGATGCACCAGGAAGCGACCGGCAAACAGGTGGGGGAGGGCATAGTAGCTGAAATAGCGGCGAAAGCCCTGATAATCTCCCGGATGCTGGGCCTTGATATTGAGGGCATAGTCATCCGGCCTCGGTCCGATGGGATAGTGGCGGGTGAGCCGGTCTATCAGCTCCAGATCTTCGCCGCCATGGCCGACAAACTGTTCGTCAAAGCCCCCCAGCTGCAAAAACCACTCGCGGTTCATCAGCAGGCAACTGCTGGCCAGGGCGATGCCCTCCACCCTGTAGTTTTCACCACGTAAGAAGGACTCCAGACAGCCCTGAAAATCCCCGTCAAACCGCTCCGTCTCTTCTTTGGTCAAATAGAGGCAGGGGTACATCTCAAACGCAGTTAAGCCGTAGTGACAGCATATCTGGCTACGTTCGGATAACTGCTCAACCAGCTCAGGGGGACAGAGCAGATCTGCATCCATAAGGAAGAGTGCTTTTGTTGTGCTGCATTTGATCGCGTGGTCACGGGCAATCCCGGGTGAATAGACAGGAAAAGGTTGTACATCCTCGATAAAACGAGCGTTCACTCTGTCTGACAGAGCGTGTTTCCGATTCGTTGGGATCAGAATATCCAGATCTGGCTTGATAGAAAGAGACTGGAGGCACGCGTCCAGTCTCTTTCTCGCTGCGTCCAGATCCCCACGTCCACTTTGCTGAAAGTGAAACGGGGTGATAACACTGAGATCGCGCGACATATTTTCCCTAGATTTAGCCAATCAGCTCTTCAAGGTAAGTTCGCAGCGTTGATGAAAGCTCAGGATGGCGCAGGCCATACTCGATATTTGCCTTCATATGACCCAGCTTGCTACCGCAGTCGTAACGAATGCCATCAAATTGATAGGCCAGCACGTCCTGCTCTTTCAGCAGATCGGCGATCGCATCGGTCAGTTGGATCTCGCCACCGGTGCCACGCTGAGTGTTTTCAAGCAGTTCGAAAATCTTGGGTTGCAGTACATAACGACCTACGATGGAGAGGTTCGAGGGGGCTTCTTCCCGAGGGGGTTTCTCGACCACGCCATTCAGTTTGTAGAGACGCTCACTCAAAGTGATGGGATCAATCACCCCGTATTGGCTGACTTTCTCCATCGGCACTGCCTCTACGGCAACCACAGAACTCTTGCTCTCGCTTGAAAGGGCGATCATGGTGTCCAGACAGGGTGTCTGCTCACAATAGATCATGTCATCGGCCAGCAATACCGCAAACGGTTCATTACCCACAATCTGCTTGGCACACAGGACGGCATGGCCCAACCCCAGGGCTTCAGTCTGGCGAACATAGAAGCAGTTCACGCCAGTGGGAATGATATTTTTGACTGCATCCAGTAAGGCTTTTTTACCCGCTTGTTCGAGCTTGTACTCCAGCTCGAAATTACTGTCGAAATGATCTTCAATAGCCCGTTTGGTCCAGGAGGTGACGAAGATCAGGTCGGTAATACCGGCGGCAATGGCTTCCTCAACCGCATATTGAATCAGAGGCTTGTCTACCACCGGCAGCATTTCCTTTGGGCATGCCTTGGTAGCAGGTAGGAAGCGGGTACCCATACCCGCAACAGGGAAAACGGCTTTTTTAATCATATTAATCCCGTAGTTATAAGCTCTTAGCTAACTCCAAGTATTTTAAAGTTATTTCTTTACTACATGGGTTGTGGCCTTCGGAGGGATTTCTGTACAAATATGTAATCAATCCTTTTTCCGTGAGTTTACTATTCTTATATTGTTCACGCATCCATTGCATAAATGGTGCGCAATGACGTTCATAATGAAAAACATCATCAAGGTTCTGCATGAATATAATGCTTGGTACTTTTGATGTAGCTTTAAATACATCTATTGCATTATATTTCATTGGGAATTTTCTCCGAAATTCACCAACATCTATTCCATTGTAAATGGTATCCAGCACATGCTTTACTTTTGATTCATAGAATAATGTCCAGTCCGTCTGAGGATTATTTACAACCACTACCGGATTGTTAAAGTATGGAGAGAGCATCAGGGATGCGAACCCTCCGGCTGACGAGCCATAAAGAATCGGCTTTGATATATCGAGCTTCATATTTACCGCAATGAACTTAACCAGTTCAGAGAAACGGTAAAAATAGTTGATATCTTTAGAGCATTGAAACCAGCCTATGCTTAATTCATTGTCTGTAAGGGTTGGATCAGTGGCAATGATAATATTGCCATCTAGATCATCCACCCAACTGACTCTTTGAAAATTTGGCTGGGGCTTTGCCTTGTCCACAGCGCCTTGACCGAAAATATAAAGATGTGGATTGTTGGTCTTCGATTTTTTAATAAACACATTGTGTATGACATTGGCATCATGAATGACATAATGACCATCTTCAACATATGTGAAGTTATTGACGCTGTGAAACTCAAAAATTTCCATTTAGATGCCCGACAAATCTCGTTTCAGCTCAGAACAAATTACTTGGCAATTCTTTAGGTATTCTTCATCTTGGATGGTCCAAGTATGAGCACTGGTGTTGGAATAGCGCATCTGGATAAAGTTGTATTTATCCGATGAATAGATGGTGAAGCCATTGTCCTTGCAGTCCTTCAGGAAGTTAGTGTCCTCACCACGATTTCGGCTATGGAACTTGACCTTTTCAAAGACCTGTTTGCGAATAACCAGCGTGCCACCTGAAATAAAATCAGAATATCGGTTGTCTTTACCCGGTTGCTTGATGGCCATGATGTTCTTGGACTCTACATAGCAGAAGTAAGAGTCTTTACCGACCACATCGGCGCCACTGAAGTTGAGTGCCAGCAGGGCATCTACCAAATAGTTGGCACCATAGATATCATCATCATCCATCTTGGCGATATAGTCGCCGCAAGCATGTGAAACGCCGTGATTGAGGCAGTCGCCCAGCGTCAGATCCTGTGGAAGCTGGTGAACCTGAGCATTGGGTATATCTCTGATTTTTTCTTTAACTTCATCAATATTGAACTCGTCATTGTTCAATATGATCAGCAGCTCTTTATTGGGATGTGCCTGGCGCTGATAGTTGTCTATCATCATGTCGATATTTTTGGGACGGTTGGTGCACATGATGGTTGATACTTTATCACTTTCGCTATTGCTGCGCTCAATGCCAACAGTATCGAGGATCTGAGCGAAGCGTTGCTGATATGAGTGATGCTGCAGGCAGTGCCGTGCAGCCAGGTGCCCGAGACGCTCGCGATCGAGGTCAGACTCCAGCAACTGCTGCACAACTTTCTTTGCTTCCTCTTTATCATGAACAACATGGACATGTTCGCCGAGCATAGCCTTCATGCCATCCGAGTGGGTGGAAACCACTGGTGTACCGCAGGCCAGAATTTCGAAGACTCGGCGAGAGAACATGGTCGGTGAATCTTGCACCGTATTGATGTTCAGGAACAATTTGTACTGGCGATAGGCTGTGACCATCTGGTCATAGCTCAGCGAGCCGACAATAAAGGGCTGGTATTTCGCCGGGAATATACGGGATTCCCTGTGCTTGGTTGCGTGCAACATGCGGTCATAGACATGCAGTTCCCGGTGCATGGCGCCATCAAGCACGATTTCGGTCTGTACCCGACGGGTATCATGGCCATTGTTATACCAGCTACCGGCAAAACAGATCTCGTAGGTCGGCAGCTTCTTGCGCTTGTCACGGATTGGATTATGAATGGCTGGCTGGGCGGCGAAAGCCAGCGGGTAGACTCGGTCATGACCAACACGACTCTTGTATTTATCGAGAATATTGCCATCGGTCGTGAAGATATAATCACAATCCGCGGCGACATCGATAAATACATCGTAGTTGGTCGGGTCTTCCTTGTTCCAGAACACAACGGGAATATTCTTCGACTTGCAATACTTGATGGCATCGCGCAGCGGATCACCCAGATGCTTCTTGTAGCTGGCCATGGTATAGGTCCATTCGCCATCATTGCCATTCCAGGCTGACTCGACAAAGAAGAGAACCGGGTTGGCCGCATCAATTTCCTCTTTCCAGTTTTTCTTGGTTAGCGGAATAAAGTTCGCCTCATAACGGAAACACTCATAAGTGAACTTGTCACTGATAGACACGACATTAATGCTTTGGTTTCGCAGTCTGGCTCTCGGCTCAAAACCGGGCCAGGTGACTTCTTCATTGGGGCGAGCCTCATTGAAGATACCAACTTGCTCCAGCAAGCTCTGTCTGATGATGTTATCCATCGGTGGCACATCAAACTTGCCCTTGCGCTTCGCTGCGCGAATTTTAATCAGCTTTTGTGGCAGTGACAGCAGCCCAGCCAATTTGCTTCGCTTGGCCTCCGCCAAGGTTTTGCCAAGACGATAGTAGAGTGACTTCTCTATCTGCTGCTTTTCATAGAGGGCAAGTGCCAACTTGTCTTTCAAGGCTTCCAGATTGGTTTTTTGTACCAAAGGGGAATCAGGTAAAGCGTGAATGCGTTTTTCAAACGCAACAGTCAATGCCTTGGCCTTGAGCTCAAAAATGCGGGCAATCTCTTCTTCGCTCTGGCAACTTTCCAGCTTGATGGCATTAACTGGCAGCATCTCTTCTGCGATGATTTTCAGAGGTTTTATATTGAGAGTGCCTTGCCCCTTGAGACGCAGAGCAATGCTGAAATAACGGGCATCAGGTGCTGTTTCAAATTCTATCTTGTTCAGACCGTTATAAATCTGCTGATATTTGTGGGTAATGCGCTTCTCTTCGTCATATTGAATGAAGAACATGGCGCAATCGGGGCGTGGCTCACCGAATTGGGCATCAAGGTGGACGCGATATTTATGGTTGCCGTTGATGCGCCAAGCATCTTTGTTCAGTGGCAGACCGTTGATATCCATACTGCCGGTCTGCAGATAGAAGGAGTCCCCATCAACCAGGCCAAGCTCCAGCGAGAGAATGCCTGCAGCGTCTACGGTTATCGTTTTGTTACGGTCATTATCCGCAGGCAGCATCCAAGCATCAGCAGTTTCTATATTGCTGATGTTGCCAAAAGAGAGCAGGGGGTAAGACTGTTCTACCCATTCAATCTTGTCGGTCTTTCTGGCCAGTTGTCGGTATAGGTAATCGAGGTGCTCGTCATAGATGGAGAAAACGGTATTGAGATGATTCTCTTGCTGACGTGGCGGCTGATTTTTTCGGGCGTTTTTTTTAGCGAGTCGGGTCGACATATCAGAGTTCTTTTTTCTCACACAGTGGCCGGGTCAATCCCGGCCACTGTTTTAGAGTGGATTAATGAGCTGCGTTGACGAAATCAAGCAATTGGTTATTGGCGGCATCACTGCGATTCAGGCCAAGGAATTGTTTGTGCTTGACCAGAATAACAACCACATCAGCCTGTTGCAGTGCATCTGACAGGGAAACCAGCTTGATGTTATTACGATTTTCCAGCACAGCCGGCAGAGCCTCGATATTGGGCTCTACCGCCAAGATCTGATAAGCAGCGTTGTTGGCCAGCGTCTTGGTGATATCCAGTGCCGGGCTTTCGCGCAGGTCGTCGATATCCGGCTTGAACGCCAACCCCAGACAGGCAATTTTCGGATTGCTCAGCCCGGCGACGGCCTGTTCAACCTGCTCCACCACATAGTGCGGCTTGTAGTCGTTGATCAGGCGTGCCTGGTGGATGATCTTGGCGGTATCCGGGTTCTGGTTGACGATAAACCAGGGGTCGACCGCGATGCAGTGACCGCCTACGCCGCAACCCGGCTGCAGGATATTGACGCGGGGGTGGCGGTTGGCCAGGGAGATCAGTTCCCACACATCGATGCCCTGCTTGTCGCAGATGAGGGACAGTTCGTTGGCAAAGGCGATATTGACGTCACGGAAGGCGTTCTCGGTCAGCTTGCTCATCTCGGCGGTGCGGGCTTCGGTCGCGATGCACTCCCCTTTTTTCACGAACATCTTGTAGACCTGGGTGGCGGCGGCTGTACTGGCCTTGTCCATGCCACCGATGATGCGATCGTTTTCCACCAGCTCGCGGATCACCTGACCTGGCAGAACCCGCTCCGGGCAGTGCGCCACAAAGATATCAGGGGTCTGGCCCTCAGCCACAGTGTGCGGGAAGGTCAGATCGCTGCGCTCTTCCGCCAGCCATTTGGCCATCTGCTCGGTGGCACCGACCGGCGACGTGGATTCCAGTACTACCAGGTTGCCCTTCTCCAGCATGGGGGCCAGGGCGCGGGAGGCGCTCTCGATATATTTCAGATCCGGCTCATGATCCTCGCCCTTGAACGGGGTCGGCACGGCGATCAGGAAGGCATCGGCCTTCTGCGGGCTGGTATGGGCACTCAGATGGCCATCTTGTACGGCTTGCTTGACCAGGTCTTCCAGACCCGGTTCCACGATGTGGATCTTGCCCTGGTTGATGGTGTCGACCGCATGCTGGTTGACATCCACGCCCACGACACGAATGCCGTTGCTGGCGATGACTGCGGCAGTTGGCAAACCGATATAACCCAGACCCACGACAGAGATGGTTTCGAATTTCATTTTATTTTGTGCTCTCGATAGTAAAAAAGGGGCATAACCCTTGCCCCCTAGACAGGTATGTAATCTGTAAATCAGGCCACTTGCAGGCTGCTGTCAATCTGCTGGCCCAGAGCGCCGCTCAGACCCAGCACCGCCTCGACGATACGCTGACTGGTCTTGCCATCCCCATAGGGGTTGTTGGCGTGGCTCATCACCTGGTAGGCCAGCTCGTCATCCAGCAGACGAACTGTCTCGGCGACGATGGTTTCGTCACAGGTGCCGACCAGGCGTACGGTGCCAGCCTTGACGGCGGCAGGGCGCTCCGTGGTGTCGCGCATGCAGAGCACGGGCTTGCCCAGGGTGGGTGCTTCTTCCTGAATGCCACCGGAGTCGGTCAGGATCAGATAGCTCTGCTTCATCAGGTAGACGAACGGCAGGTAATCTTGCGGCTCGATCAGGTACACGTTGTCGAGCCCCTTGAGGTTGCGATTGACCGGCTCCTGCACATTGGGGTTGAGGTGGACCGGATAAACGATCTGCACGTCATCCCGCTGTGCCAGCACCGCCAGTGCCTTGCAGATACGCTCGAAACCATCGCCATGGTTTTCACGGCGGTGACCGGTCACCAGGATCAGCTTCTTGTTATGGTCAAGGAAGGGGAAGCGGGCAGCCAGCTCTGCTTTCATGCCCACGTTCTTGTCGATGCGATGGGATACCTCGATCAGGGCGTCGATCACCGAGTTGCCAGTGACAAAGATGGTCTCGGGGGCGATGTTTTCCATGATGAGGTTTTTCAGCGAACTGATGGTCGGGGTGTAGTGCTGGTCGGCAATCCCCCCGGTCAGGCGGCGCATCCCCTCTTCAGGCCAGGGAGAGTAGATATTGCCGGTGCGCAGGCCGGCTTCAACGTGACCCACCGCGATGCGGTGATAGTAGGCCGCCAGGGTCGCGGCAAAGGAGGTGGCGGTGTCACCGTGTACCAGAATGCGATCCGGCTTGAACTCGGCAAACACAGGTTTCAACCCCTGCAAGATGGCGGTGGTGACATCGGTCAGATCCTGTCCCGGCTTCATGATGTTGAGGTCATAGTCAGGCTTGATCTCGAACAGATTGAGCACCTGGTCCAGCATCTCTCTGTGTTGCCCTGTGACACAGACTCTGATGTCCACCTTGCGATTGGCCTGGAAGGCCTTGACGATCGGGGCCATCTTGATTGCTTCAGGCCTTGTCCCGAATACCATCAATACCCGCTGCGCTTTCATTGGCATAATAGTTATTCCCGTGTGAATTAATGTAATTTACGTATTGTTCCAAAACTACTCAATAAAGGCCGAGGTCACGATTAAGCTGTGCCAGCCGATGTTGCCAGGTATGCTGGGCAAGCACTATTTCCCTTGCCTGTCTACCCAATTCGCTTCTTTGTCGAATATCTTTCTGCAATTGCACACACCATTCTTGTGCCGCGGTACCATCCTGCACCGTGACAATACTCTTTCCAAAAATGTTATCCATTGCTCGCGAAGGTGTACTGATAATAGGGCACCCTGCTGCGGCCAACTCAAATACCCGGCGGGATAACATGGTCGGTGATTGGCTGATTGTGTTGAAGTTCAAATAAAGCTGATATTGACGATAGGCCTTGGCAACCGACACCGGTGAGATGGCCGGCTTGCAATATGGCTGCAGTTTTTCTGGGTAGCTGCAACCATTGTTCTTTTGCCAAAATCTGTCGAAAATGATTAACCCTTGGTCACGCAGTGCATATAACACCTCTTCTTGTGCCCGGCTACGCTCAGCCAGCTCGTTACCGTAATAGCCGCCCAAAAAGGCGATCCCTGACTCCCGTTCTTCCGCCGCTGCGGGCTGATACCAGCGGGGCTGGGCGGCAAACATCAAGACCCCTACGTGCCGGAAGGCTTGACGAGGCAGGGCCTGATAGCGAGCGACTGAATCGGCATCCGTGGTGTAGACCACATCGAACAGCGCCGCGGCATCGGCAAAGCGTTCGAAATGAAAGGGGTCCTCTTTATTCCAGAAAATGGTGGGTATATGCCGCTTTTGGCAAAATGCCACCAATTTACTCAACTCCGGTTTGACGGGGGAGCTATGGGCATAGCTGGCAATTCTCCCTTGCCAGCTATTTTTATGACCACGCCATGCTGACTCGACCAACAGAAAATCTGGTTTGAATATCCTCAGTTTCCATTGCCAGTCTGATGGCGTGATGTGAATAAGGTCTGCATCAGGCGTCAGGCTGAAAGTGGTGAACTGGTCTGCCACTAACGCAATGCGCGGGCGTTTATTATTATGCAAATGGATTGACTCACAGCTTTAATAGAGTGGGAAATACGATAATTACATGTCGATATGACAAGAGAGTGAACTTTCTTGTCAATTGGGCGCCTTGGTGAGGCGCCTCGATAATATCCTTGCTCATTCCCGAGAACCAGGGATGCAGTCAAAGCGCAAAATAGGCCATACCCATAGGCTTGAGCTCGCCGGGTATGGTCCAATTCAGCACCTCGTTGTCAGTCCTGGTGCTCACGCAGGGTGGCAAGGCCCATCACGATCAGCCCGTAGAAGAGGAACAGCAGCACACCGACGGTGGCCAGGTTGTAGAGACGGCGAGGGTATTCCGCATCCTGGGCCTGGCTCGGTTGACTGATCACCAGCAGGTGTTTGAGCTTGCGGTATGCCTCGACCCTGGCCTGCTCCAGACTGATGAGTCCCGTCTTGTAGAGATCCGCTGCCAGAGTGGCCTGGGTTTGCACATCCAGATAACCGGCGTTGATTTCGTTCATGGCATCTTTATCGAGACCGGTGAGCTTGGCACGCTCCTGCTCCAGTTGCCTTGTCAGGGCATCGACCCTGCTCTGCACCGAGATGACACCGGGGGCGTTCTCTCTCATATAACTGCGCAGTTGTTTGAGCTGCGCCTGCTGGTTCACCAGCTCGGCCTCGATCTGGCTGACGACTCCGAGACGCGCGCTACTGGTGGATTCCGGACTGATGAGTTGATGGCTGTTTTGAAAGGCGAGCACCTTGGCCTTCTCATCCTGCAGCCGTCGATAGGCCCTATCGACCTCTTTCTCGACAAAGGCCAGTTGATCCAGCGCCACCTGATGCCCCAGCTTGTTGATAAAACGCTCGGACTCCTTGAGCATCATGCCCACCACCCGCTGGCCATACTCGGGGTCAAACGCCTGCAATTCGATGGTGAGCACACCCGACAGCTCATCCAGGCGCAGTGTCAGGTGATCGCGGTAGTATTCGATGAAGTCTTCCCGGCTGACATCCTGTGGCAGACGGGAGAAATAGTCGGCCTGGTCGCTCTGGTAATGGGACTTGAGGTTGAGCTCTTTATCCAGCTTGGCGAGCAGATCCCAGGAGTTCAGATAATCCTGGATCAGCAGCACATCCTGATGATTGCTGCCACCAATACCCAGCATCGACAGGGCATCGGGCAGCATCTTGATCTGATCCGCCTGCTTGATGATGATCTCCGCCCGGCTCACGTAACGGTCAGAGGCGATGACCCCCAGATAGAGTGCCGCGATGGTAAAACAGGCCACGACCCAGAGAAAACTGCCGAGCTTGAGGCTCTGTTGCCAGGAGCGGTGGGCAATCTGAAAGCCGCTGGAATCGATAAAGAACTGCTTGGGTTCATTGCCGAGCTTGCGCAGTTTGCGCGCGAAGCGGGATGGTCTTTCGGAACGGATAGGTTGAGTCATATTGGGTGCAGCTTGTTAAAGATCCTGATAAATGCGGATGGCGTCATCGATATTGTCGAAGATTTCCAATTTACTGTTGCGCAGCAACATCCCCATGTCGCACTGCTGACGCAGGTTTTTCATGTCGTGGGACACCATGATAAGGCTCGCGGTCTCGCGCTTTTGATTGAAGGTATCGATGCATTTTTGTTTGAAGCGGGCATCCCCCACCGAGGTGATCTCATCGGTCAGATAGATATCAAAGTCAAAGGCCATGCTGACGGCGAAGGAAAATTTGGATCTCATACCGCTGGAGTAGGTTTTGATCGGCAGCTCGAAGTGTTGGCCGATTTCGGAGAACTCCTTGACCCACTCCTCCACTGCCTGCGTGTCACGTACCCCATGGATGCGACAGACGAAGCGGGTGTTTTCCCGGCCCGTCATGCTGCCTTGAAATCCACCACCGAGGGCCAGCGGCCAGGAGACGCGACATTGGCGCGTCACCTTGCCCTTGCTTGGGGTATCCATGCCACCCAGCAGGCGAAGCAAGGTGGATTTGCCCGCCCCGTTGACCCCCAGGATGCCGATGTTGCGATCCCGCGGCAGGGTGATGCTCACATCGCGCAGCACATAGTTGCGGCCGAACTTGGTGGGGTAGTACTTGGATACGTTGTCGAGAATGATCATGTTATTCCGCACTCATTGGCGATCAACTGGCGATCAGCCGGCGATGGCTCAGACGATAGCAGCTCATGGCAAAGGTCAGCAGCAGCAGGGTCACGCCTGACAGATAAGCCGCACTGACATTGGGACTGCTGTAACCGGCGATCCAGCCACTTCGAATCAGCTCGAGAGCATGCACCAGCGGGTTCCATAAAAACCAGTGTTGATACTGAACTGGGATGCTCATCAAGGGATAGATCACACAAGAGATAAACATCAAGGGCATCATCAGCAGGTTGAGGAATTTGTCTGCCTCCTGAAATAGCGTGCAGATAACGCAGAAGACGATACCGAGGGAAAAGGAGAACACCATCAACAGCAAATAGATGAGGATCACCTGCAAGGGATCCGCCGGAATGGCATCGAACCCGAACCAGAGCAGCCCCAGCACCAGGATGATACCTACCATCATGCCAATCAGGGTCTCGAGCATGAAACGGGCAACAAAGGTAGAGAACGGGGTCACCTGCCGGTAGCAGAACAGCCCCATATTGGCGCTGACCGCGGATTGCAGCTTGCTCACGACATTCTTGAAAAAAATAAAGGGTAAATAACTGGCGGTAATAAATAGCGGCGCCGGCGCCCCCCCGAATCCGCTATGGCCGCGCATGCCAAAAATGAGGCTGAATGCGCCAATGATGAGCAGTGGGTCGAGCAGGGCCCAGGCATAGCCCAGCCGGTAACTGCCAAAACGGGTCTTCAGTTCTCGGATAAGCAAACCGAACGTCACATCGCGCAGTACCTGCAAGGGTGTTCGAGGTGTTTGATTGAGAATGGGTTTATGCATTGAGTCGTTTACCGTATGGCAGACTCGCCGATTGGCGAGCCTGCATTGTTCGGTGTGGGCGGTTTAGTTGATGGCTACGTTCGCCGCCACGGCGATCTGATAGATGATCTGGGTGATGTCTTTGACAGATTGCATGGTTTTGCTGTCAACCTTGGGCAATACCATGATCTGATCCCCTGGCTGAACATTCCCCTGGCCCTTGAACTCCACCAGCCCGTTGGCATGCACCACGGCGATGCGCTGATCATTGGCTCGTTCGGTAAACCCACCGGCCCAGGCGACATAATCATCGAGGTCGGCATTGGCGTTGTAGACCACGGCTTGTGGCATCAACACCTCACCACCCACCTGGATAAGGTCAGTCTTGTTCGGGATCACAATCTGGTCGCCTTGCTCCAGCTGAATGTTGGCGATGATGCCCTTGTCTGCGACCACGACCTTGCCCAGAGGCTGAATCTTGCGAGCCTTGTCGACAAATTGCATGACCAGCTCGGCCTCTTTGGCACGGATGGTCGCTTCACCATCCGAACTGGCCGGCGCGGTGAATACGCTGCGCTCCAGCCGGTTGAGCGATTCATCCAGCATCTCTTTTTGCCGGATGGCCACGCTCTTGCGCATCAGATAGATGGATTGGTAATCGGCCAGATCCGGGTTGATCGGAATATGGTTGAGCAGATCGTGCAGCTTGGTCTCTTTGCGGACGGTGAAGTAAGAGGGGCCCATATAACTGCCGGTGACCTGCACATCGTAAACTTGTGCATGCATGTCATCGTTGAACAGCACCTTGTCACCGTCCTTGAGTTGGACCCGGGCAAAATCTTTGTAAGGCAGATAAATAGAGAAGGGACCGTTTGCACGATCGCCAATTACCCCGACATGACTCACCTTGGCGAGGGGCAGGGCATAATTGATGAGCTCAGAGCCCTGCGTATTGCGCTGCTTTAATTCGAAGCGGAATGGGTTGCGAACCTTGCCAGCCACATTGATCATCGGTCCCTGGGGTTCCACCAGGATCACATCCTGATCCTTCAGGGAAAGCTTGGGCATTTTGCCTTTCTGCATGAATTCATACAGGTCGATCTGCTGGAGGACCTGGTTTTGGCGCAAGACCTTGATTTGACGGTAGCTACCACGCTCTGAATCGATGCCACCCGCCCGCTTGAGGAAATAGAGCACGCTGTCAGACGATTGTCCGGCATATTGGCCTGGGCGGATCACCGGCCCTGTCACGAATACACTCACCGGGGTTGTCGTCAGCAGGTTGACGTAAATATTGACGTTGTTGGTGAATACATCACCAATCTTGCTGGTTACCAGATTATTGATTTGGCTGGCTGGAACATTCTTGACATTGATTGGGCCTACATCAGGGATGAAAATATTGCCCTGATTGTCGACCGTTACCACATTGGAGAAATTGACGGCGCCCCAGATCCAGATATTCAGCTTGTCACCTGGTGCTATCAGGTAATTGTCATTCAAACCATCGCTGCGTTCGGTTTCATATCCACCGGCAAAGAGGTTGGCACCGTAGGGGGGAGGGAGTCCGGCCTCGGCTTGTGGCAGTAACTTCCGAACATCTGCCTCACCTGGCAGCAACATGCCCTGCCGATTTTGTTGCGCAAAACTGCCGGTTGTTGAACTCGTGCTGGCTTGACCACTCAGCGATGATTGGCCGCCAAGTTGGGGCCGATTGTTATCGCCTGAATTACCCGACAGGTTATAGCCAAATGATGCCCCATTTGCCTGGGCCTGGTCCGGTGCGCTAGCAGCCATGGCGGTGCAGGAGGCACCGATGAGAAACAGAAGGGTACTCAGCTGACGAACATTCATTTTCAAAACAGATACCTTCGAGTTTTATTGTTCAGCAAGAAGGCTGCTGACAGAAGCTTGATCCAATTGAGGTATCAGGTACCACAGTTCTTCGCTCTTGCATGCGACACTTCTTTGCGAGTGGCCTTGCATGTTGTTGAACAGCAGGTCAACGCACTCACGTCCCATGGCCGACACATAGCGCTGACCCAAGGTGAAGGTAACACCGTTTGTGCTGAGTGCAGCCCCCTGAGGTTGAGTATTGAGCGCCTGTTGCAGGTTTGCTGGCATGGCTTGCTGTGCTGTGGTCGATGATGGATTGACGAGGGGACGGGAGGCTTCGACCTGCTTTGGTTCATATGCGCAGCCAGCAATAGACATGGCTAGCGATATCGCCAGAAACCGGGTTGCGTAGTTCATGTGTCAATATTATCCATGGAGTCAAAACTTGAAGTGTAAATTCTTTGTTAATTTAATGTTGTGGGCAGTGTTCGTTTTGCGATAATGCTTGTCTCATGTTGTTCCTTGGTATTGCTGTACTGAAACTGTACACGGGAATAGATTATCTCAAAAGGCAAAAAAAGAAAAAAGCTACCGCACGGAAGTGACATTGCTCCGGTCTAGGATGGTCAAATTGTGGCTTGAAATAAAATTGACATATAAAGACAGACTGTCAAAGGCAGCTCTGTTTTCATAGCATTTCTGTCGTGCAGGAGCCGAGCCCGCGTATATTGCGTCATTTCGAGACGCTCGTCATGTTTAATTTTATGACGGGCGCATACTACCTGTGGGCTGCGAATGAGTCAACACATATTAGTCCTGCAACCTGTAGTGCCAGAGTGATTTAATCTGTTGTTATGTAACTATATTTTCATATTTGCAGTAATGGTTTAAACAGGTCTGATGAGTGTTTTTAGCGCGGAAACTATCAATTTAGAAAGCTCTTAAATAAGGATCGTTTGAGATATTTATTTGACGATGGATGTTTTTGTTGCATCAGGAGTAACGATGTGGTTGGGAATATCATTAAGACATACACAATGTGCGTCATTAGTATTATCTTCTTTAATGTCACACTCAGCCGCTGATTTTGTAGACTATTTCTTCGAAAACATATTTATTTTTAGTTTTTGGTGTTGAGTTGACAGTTCTTTCCCTCACTGACTATGCCTGATGTGTGCCTGTTTGACGCTTGACAAAGCGGGGACATCAGGATGTAGGAGGGGGCATGGACGCCAATCTTCACTCGATCGCCAGATTATTGCTCTTGCTGAGCATGAGCACGACAGCCATTGCCAATGACGAGATCGTGGCTGTGCAGCTAGGAACACCTGCCGAAAACGAGAAGCTCGATATTTATACTGCTGACATCAAGCTCCACCATATGTTTTGGCAATGGGGTGAGTCGGGTTGTCAGTTTGGGTTGGGAGTGCGTGGTGGCGTGCTGGATGTTGGCCATGAATCCGGGGCCCGGTTGGGTGCTGGAGGGCGTGCTGAATGCCTGTGGGGCCAATGGGTGGTATGGATGCCGGTTGAGGTGCTGTGGCTAAGCAAACATGAGTTCGGGCACAAGGGGAATGGTTTTAAGGACTATGGTGGCCCTGTCCAGCTATCAACTGGATTAGGGCTGGGGTATGCCTTCAATCGGAATTGGCTGCTGGGATATCAGTATGAACATATGTCCAATGGGCATATGTATGAGCCCAATCCATCACTGGACAGTCACACACTCCACATCGAGTACAGATTCTAGCTTTTCATCAGGTCTTCTGAGCGCTGTTCGGCGTTCAGGGGACCCATGACATGGGCCTGCATGGCCATTTATGTCAGGATCAGCGCCCCAGATATTCCCTGTCGAAGAAGGTGTTGACCCAGTGGGGTCGGTAGACGGCGAGCAACGTCATGGCCATGCCGTTGAGCAGGGCCTCGGGGAAGAGCAGCAGTGGCCAGATGGAGAGGTAATCGGCACTGATAATGTGCCAGGGGTAGGCGCCGCTCATCCCCATCAGCAGGGCGCTGGCGAGGATCTTGACCGAGATGCTGAGGGCCCCCCCAAGAAAGGCGGCCACGAACAGGTAGACGAAGAGGTGGCGGGGCAGCCAGGCCCAGCTCCCTAGAAACAGCAGCCAGCTGGTGGCGACCGGCAGCGCGATGCCGATGAGCGCCTGCCAGCCGAACTCCGCCAGATCGGTGACACCAAAGGCCCCGAGGATCAGCAAGGTGAGGCAGGGGGCCAGCAGGGCGAGGCGCCAGCCCAGCAGCAGGGTCAGGCTGGTGAGGCCGAGAAAGTGGATCTCCAGCCCCTCGTGGAGGCCGGCCCGCAAGGTCCAGAGTGGCACCAGGACGATGGCGCTCCCCAGGCAGAGGTGCTGATAGAGGGGGTTGGCGTGGAGGGTGCGCAGCAGGGAGGCGTTCAGGCTGAAGGCGAGCAGCACCAGCCAGAGCAGGAGGGCGGCGACTTGTCCTTCACTCATGACCTGTTCCCCCGGATCTCACTGCCCGGTGATGAGCCCGGGCGCTGGCGGCGCAATAAAAAGAGGCCGCCCAGTCCCGGGCGGCCTCCTGTCTCAATACTTCACGTTGGGGTGGTACTTGCCGAGGATGGCCTGAACTCTGTCCATGGTCTCCTTGCTGGGGGGCTTGATCCCGGTCAGATCGTAAGTGTCTCCCAGCACGTCCCACTTGTGTTTGCCCAGTTCGTGGTAGGGCAGCAGTTCCACCTTCTCGACGCAGTCACCGAGCTCTGCGATGAACTGACCGAGCCCTTCGGCGCTCTCGTCATCATCGGACCAGGTCGGCACCACCACGTAGCGGATCCACATGGTCTGGCCGCGGGACGCCAGGTAGCGCGCGAACTCCAGGGTGTACTTGTTGCTGACGTGGGTGAGAGGGATGTGCTTCTCGTCGTTGATCTGCTTGATGTCCAGCAGCACCAGATCGGTGTTGTCGAGCACCCGATCGAGCAGCTCGTCGTAGTGACGCACGAAGCCGTTGGTATCCAGGCAGGTGTGGATCCCCTGCGCCTTGCAGGCGGCAAACAGTTCGGCGATGAACTCTTGCTGCAGCATGGCTTCCCCACCGGAGGCGGTGACGCCGCCGCCCGAGGCATTCATGAAGTGGCGGTAGCTGGTGAGATCCTGCATCAACTCGGGCACGGTGACCTCGCGGCCGCCCTGGGTGTCCCAGGTGTCCCGGTTGTGGCAATACTTGCAGCGCATCAGGCAGCCCTGCATGAACACGATGAAGCGGATGCCGGGGCCGTCGACTGTGCCGCAGGTCTCGACGGAATGGATCCGGCCAATGATGTCGGGACTGCTGGCGTCGCTAACGGTGGCGGCAGGGATCCGCTGAGTGCCCTGATCGGCAGGGCCGCTGGTTTCAACGGCAGGGATCCGGTTAATGACTGACATAGACGACTCCAATTGTTCGGACAGGGTTCGAGCGGTCGTTATTTTATGACATAAAGCCCTATAAATCCTACCTGTTTAGCCGGTTGGGGTGGCACCCAGCAGACTCTCCAATGCCTTGACGGGAAGCGGGCGGCTGGTCAGGAAGCCTTGATAATGCTGGCATCCCAGTGCCTTGAGCACGGCCAACTGCTCTTCCTCCTCCACCCCTTCGGCGGTCACGGTGAAGCGAAACACCTTGGCGAGATCCAGGATGGCCTTGACGATGGCCTTGTCCTGCTCGCTGTGCACCAGCGTCTGGATGAAGCTCCTGTCCAGTTTGACCTCATCGGCGGGCAGATCGCGCAGATACGCGAGAGAAGAATACCCGGTGCCGAAGTCATCGATGGAGATGAGGATGCCCAGCGCCTTGAGCTGACGGATCTTGGCGATGCTGTCCAACCGGTTTTCCAGCACCACGGACTCGGTGACCTCCAGCAGCAGGCGCGATGGCGGCACCCCGGTATCGCGCAGCACGTACTCCACCTGCTGCACGAAGCCGGCGGTGTGGAACTGGCGGGCGCTGACGTTGACCGACAGATGGGGGATGGCGAGGCCGTTGTTGAGCCAGAAACTGTACTGGGCGCAGGCCGTCTTCATCACCCAGTAGCCTATCTCCTGGATCAGGGTGGTCTCTTCTGCGATGGGAATGAACTCCCCTGGGGGGATCATGGTGCCGTCCATCTTCTGCCAGCGCAGCAGCGCCTCCACGCCGGAGAGGCTGCCGTTGTCGACCCGGTACTGGGGCTGATAGTGCAGCACAAGCTCGTTGTTGCGCAGGGCATCGCGCAGCTGGTTGCTCAGGGAGAGCTTGCTCTTCTCCTTCTCCGCCATGGCCTCGCTGAAGAAGATGTGGTTGCCCTGGCCGGCTCGTTTGGCCATGTGGACGGCGGTGTCGGCCTGCTGCATCAGGATCAGGTGATCCTTGTCATCGTCGCTGAACAGGCTGATCCCCACGGAGGCACTGCAGTGCAGCTTGTGATCGCCGATGTCGAAGGGGAGCCGGAAAATCCCCATCAGCTCCCTGGCAAAATGCTCCGCCAGGATCTTGGCGGTGATGTAGCCCTGGCCCAGCGCCGTGAACAGCAGGGCGAATTCGTCCCCCGAGGTGCGGGCCAGCACCAGGTTTTCCTGGGGCAGGGACTTGAGCCGCACCACCACGGCTTGCAGCAGCAGATCGCCGCAGGCATGGCCGAGGGAGTCGTTGATCGACTTGAAGTTGTCGAGATCGAGCAGCAGCAAGGCCCCCCACTGCCCGCTCGGGGTCTGCAGGGTGCGCTGCATGATGTCGTTCAGGCTGCGTCTGTTGTAGAGGTCGCACAGATCGTCGTAATAGGCGAGCCGCTCGATGTGGCGGGCCGCCTCCTTCTCCTGGGTGATGTCGTGGAAGCTGCAGACGAAATGGCTGATCTCGTCCTCCTCATCCTTGACGCCGCTCACCATCAGCCGCACCGGGAAGAGATGGCCATCCCTGTGCAGGCACTGCTCCTCGCCGAGCCAGTATCCCTGCTCATCGACGGCGACGATGACCTCCTCCTTCAGGCTGTCGCCATAATAGGTAGGCCGCAGGGCCTCGATATGCTGACCGAGCATCTCCTCGCTCGCAAAGCCGGTGATGCGGCTGAAGGAGTCATTGACCTTGAGGATGATGCCGCCGTGGTCCATCACCAGCAGACCGTCGTGGGTGTTGAAGGCCACCTCGGCCAGGCGCAGGGCATCGTCGTTGGCGAGGCGCTGCAGTTCGATGGCCGCCCGTTCACGCTGTTCGTAGAGGGCATCGAGCAGGGGAATGGGGTCGGCCAGCGGCCCGTCCAGCAGCAGGGCGATCTGGCCCAGGGGGGCGCCGCTCAGGCCCTGTAACGGAATGCCAATATAGGCCTTGGCGTTGAGGGCCAGCAACTGGCTGGCCTGGGGATAGCGCAGGGGCAGGTCTTCCACATAGAGGCTCTGGCCGTGCTGGAAGATCTCCCGGCCCGGGCCTATCTCCATCCGCATGGGTTTGACCGCGGAGAAGGTCTCTCCTTCCAGCATGCAGCGCGGGATGAGCCAGAGATCCTGGCCGCGCAGCTGAAACTCCCCGAGCCAGCCGATGCGGGCGCCGCTCGCCGTCATGGCCCAGCGCACCAGGGCGCGGCAATACTCATTGCCGGTCTTGCAACTGAGCCCGCTTGGCAGGGTGAAGGGGGAGGCCTCGGCCACCTCGGGTTCGGGCTGCCAGTGGCCCAGCAACTGGGCGCAGTGGCGCACCAGCTGCAGCGTCTCTTCGCCTATCAGGGTGGTCTCGGCGTATTCGAGACTGAGCACGCCGATGAGCTTCTCCTGCTCCAGCAGGGCGCCGTCCAGGCGGGAGCTGACATTGGCATTGGCCAGATAATAGTGCTGGCTCAGCATGGGTTGGTGGGCGGCCTCCGAGAAGCTCAGGGCGCCCCGGGTACGCAAGGCCCGGATGTAGCGGCTGTCACCGCGAATGGCACCGACAGAATCCGCATTCAGGGTGAAGACAGGGGTCAGCTGCTCGTTGCCGAGGGGGCCATTGGCCTGGTAGTGCCAGAGGATCAGGCGATCGGCTCCCAGGCATTCCCTGAGGCTCTCCAGCATGGGAACATACTGCTGCTGGCTGGCCATCTGGCTCAGGCGCGGCAGTTGCAGCGACAAGCTGGCCGCACTCTCCTGGGGTTGGGTCTGCAGGCAGATGAGCCAGAAGGCGTCCTGTTCATGGGAGAGGGAGATATGCCACTGCTGGGCGGCAAAGCGCAGCAGCAGCTTGCCCCCCTTGCCGCTGGCGAGCTGCTGCTCTATGGGCTGGCGCAGGGCATCGGGCAACTGGGCCGGCCAGGCGCTGCGTGGCTCATCGAGCCAGTGGAGCGGGGTCTGCATCACATCGGTCAGGGCGACCAGCCGTTGACTACGGGTATCCAGGCGAAAGAACAGGGGGGCCTGGCTGGCTGTCGGAAGATGACTGAGCGCGGTAGACGACATGAACTGACACTATCCTGTTGAGCAATTGTCGAAGGGCAAGAATACTGCAAATCTGCGGCAAACAAAATTTCATTGAAACCTAAATTAGATTGTTCTAATTTAATGTCAATTTCTCGTTGAGTGGAGTCTTGCAGATGAAACGGATCCTGATTGTGGGTGGTGTTGCCGGGGGCGCGTCGGCGGCGGCCCGCGCCCGTCGTGTGAGCGAAGAGGCAGAGATAGTGATGTTCGAGCGGGGCGAGTTTGTCAGCTTCGCCAACTGCGGTCTGCCCTATCACATCGGAGGGGATATCCCCAATCGGGATGCCTTGCTGCTGCAGACGCCCCAGAGCTTCAAGCGCCGTTTCAACGTCGATGTGCGGGTCTTCCACGAGGTGATCGAGATAGACAAGGGGGGCAAGAGCTTACTGGTGCGCAACCTGCAAACCGGTGAAGAGCAACGCGAGCCCTACGATGTGCTGCTGCTGAGCCCGGGGGCGGCGCCTATCCGTCCTCCCTTCCCCGGCATCGACAGCCTGGGCGTGCACACCTTGCGCAATATCCCCGACATGGATCGCATCCTGGCGGCCTTGCACCATGACAAGCCGCGCCATGTCACCGTGGTCGGCGGCGGTTTCATCGGGCTGGAGATGATGGAGGCGCTGCACCAGCGCAAGCTGGAGGTCACCCTGCTGGAGCTTTCCGATCAGGTGATGGCGCCGGTGGATAAAGAGATGGCCAACATGCTCCATGCCCGCATCCGGGAAGAGGGGATCGATCTGCGTCTGCGCACCGGTCTATCAGCCATCGAGAGTCTGGATCTGCCCGCCGAGAAGACGGCAGCCGTGCCCACCGCCAACAGCGGCGGCCTGCGCCTGACCCTCAATGACGGCTCTCACCTCGACACCGGCCTGCTGATCCTGGCCATAGGCGTCAAGCCCGAGACCCTGCTCGCCGCCAAGGCGGGGCTGGAATTGGGCCCGCGCGGCGGCATCAAGGTGGATGCCGGCATGCGCACCTCGGATCCCTTCATCTACGCGGTGGGGGATGCGGTGGAGGAGACCGATTTCGTCACCGGCGAGTCCGTGCTGATCCCGCTGGCGGGCCCCGCCAACCGTCAGGGGCGCATCGCCGCCGACAACATGCTGGGGCGAAGCGAGACCTACAAGAAGACGCAAGGCACCGCCATCTGCAAGCTGTTCGACCTGGCGGTGGCCAGCACCGGCCTCAACGAGAAGCGACTGGTGCAGCTGGGGCTACCGTTCGAGAAGGTCTATGTCCACCCCGGCAGCCACGCCGGCTATTACCCGGGCGCCCATCCGATCAGTCTCAAGCTGCTGTTTGCCCCGGATGGCAAGATTTATGGCGCCCAGGCCATCGGCAAGGATGGGGTCGACAAGCGCATCGACGTGCTGGCGGTGGCCCAGCGGGCCGGTCTCTCCGTGTTTGATCTGCAGGATCTGGAGCTCACCTATGCGCCGCCGTTCGGCTCGGCCAAGGATGTGATCAACATGGCGGGCTTCGTGGCGAGCAATCACCTCAAGGGAGATAGCCTGCTCTGCCACGCCGCCGAGGTGCAGGCCCGCCACCCCCATCAGCTGGTGGTGGATGTGCGCAACGGCCCCGAGCTCGACAAGCTGGGGCGCATTCCGGGGGCGTTGTACATCCCCCTCGACGAGCTGCGCAGCCGTCTTCACGAGCTGCCCAGGGACAAGGAGCTGCTCATCAGCTGTCAGGTGGGCTTGCGCGGCCACGTGGCCTGCCGCCTGCTGAGCCAGCACGGCTTTCGGGTGAAGAACCTCTCCGGCGGCTTCAAGACCTGGCAGATGGCCTCTGCCGGTTAGCTTCGTTTACATCTTCATACTCGGCCCCCGTGGCCAGCTCTACTGGGGGCTCAACTGCTGAGTGGCGTCCGTGCTAGCCAATGAGGCAACATCCTTCCGAGCCTCAGGTGATGCTTTCTACTTCTGTCTTTGTCGTGGGACTGCCCCTTGGGAAATGGAGGCTTATCTGCTCGGTGGTGGTATCTCGGCAGATCCTCTTGTGAGATTCAAAAGGCGTCTTTCAAACTCAGCCACCATGGCATGTTGGCTTCGACATGGTCCAAAAAGGGTCTGGCACTGAGAGAGCAATCACACTTTGACATCATGGTCTCAGGTCACTGTTGCCGGTTTCGGGGACAAGGGAGTAAGGTTTTGAAATCTGGTTTAAACCAATGTTGGTGTGAATGATGTCAGACACGATATATACCGTTGATGTTGCCAAAATCGCGCTGAATAAATGGATAGTGGATCATCGTCTGGAACCAGGTAGCAAGCTGCCATCCGAGCGGGCGTTGTGTGATGCACTTAATGTAAAGCGAATGACACTCAGGCAGGCATTATTGAGCTTGGAGTCAGATTCCATTATTTTCAGGAAGGATCGCCGTGGCTGGTTCATGACTCCAGCTAGGTTTATTTATAATCCAAAATCATCATCCAGCTTCCTTGTTTCCGCCGAGGAGCAAGGACGTCTTCCCAGTTGGGGATATTTAAGCAAAGAGTCACTTTACGACTATGATGAACGCTTCGCCAGAATTTTCTTTGGCGGAAAAAATAATCCAATATATAAAATTACCGGTTGGGGCGCCCTGGATGATCATAAGGTATTTTATCATGAGACCTATATTAATCCTGATTATGCTCCCAATTTTATCGATCATATTGGCAACGACTCCTTGCAAACACTGTGGCAGACCCGTTTCGCTCAAACGGTGAGCACCAAGCATCTGACCTTCAGTCCCGTCCGGGTCGGTACCGATATCTGCCGGCATCTGGGGTGTGCACCCGGCTCTCCCGCCATTTTAGTGGAAAAGCATAGAGCCAATGCAGACGGTATCGTCGTGCATATCGATATCGAATATTGGCGTTTTGAATCTGTGGATTTTGTTATTCATCTGTGAGGTGTTGATATGAATGTAATTCAGGCCAGAAAAATCCTCGACCGACAGGCATCTCTTCCTCTCTATCTGCACGCATATTCGTATCATATGAATATGCGTCTGGAACAGATCCTGCCGGCTGATCTGCTGGATATTGCCCATCAGCAGGAGTTGCACGGCGTCAAGATCCATATCTTGGATGGAGAGAGCCGCTCCCTTAAGCACATGAGGGACGATGAGCTTGCGGCCTTTCGCAGCAAGGCCGCAAACTTGGGGTTGGATATCAATCTAGAGATCAGTTCATCAGCACCAGCGGAGATCGACGAGGCCGTCATCGTTGCTGAGAAGATTGGCGCGACCTCACTGCGCTTCTATCCTCGCTATGAGGGTCATCTATCGACTGTGCTGGCGCGGATCCGTGACGACCTTGCGCATATCAGGCAGCAGCACGGCTATCGGGCGTTGTCCTTCACCATAGAGCAGCATGAGGATCTGAAGTCAGGTGAGCTGGTGCAGTTGGTACAGGAAAGTGGCATCGACTCCCTTTCCCTGTTATTTGATTTTGGCAACATGATCAACGCCAACGAGCAGCCTCTCGAGGCGCTGCAGGTCATGGCGCCCTACATAGCCCACGTGCATATCAAGGATGCCAAAATAATTCAGGAAGGGACCGGCCTCGGCCATATTGCCTGCGCGTCCGGGACCGGGGATATGCCATTCGAAGAGCTGTTGAAACAGCTGATCTGTCTGGGAGACGACAAGCCTCAGGTACTCGCCTACGGATTGGAAGAAGAAGTGGATTATTATGCGCCGGCATTTCGGTTCAGCGACGAGAGCAATGATCCCTGGATCCCGTGGCGTGAAATGAGCGAAACCCCCTTGCCGGCTCCTGAACTATTATCGGCGCGCCTGGCACAAGAAAAACAGGATGCTATTCGCCAGATAGAACATGTCAGAACCGTTCTGAAAAAATTGATTACTCAAGCCGAAACCATTCTTAACTAATAAAAAACACGCCCCCTACTAATAATATAAAACAAGAGACACTATTATGCTCACTAAGAAGAGATGGGCTCTTTTCAGCCTGCTCACGCTGTGCGGTGGTACTATCTATAAATTGCCATCGCTGAAAGACGCATTCTATATCCCCATGCAGGAATACTTTAATCTGACCAATGGACAAATCGGCAATGCCATGTCGGTCAACTCCATAGTGGCGACCATGGGTTTTTTCTTCTCTATCTATTTCGCCGATAAATTACCGAAAAAATATACGATGGCTATTTCTCTGATAGCCACTGGGTTATTGGGACTCTATCTTTCGAGCATGCCGGGATATTGGAGCATCTTGTTGATCTGGGCCCTGTTTGGAGTGACCTGCGACATGTTGAATTGGCCGGTCCTTCTCAAGTCGGTCAGCCTGTTGGGGGACAATACCCAGCAGGGGCGGTTGTTTGGTTTCTTTGAGACCGGGCGTGGGGTGGTGGATACAGTGGTCGCCTTCTGTGCGCTGGGGGTCTTCGCCTATTTCGGCAGCGGCCTGAGCGGTTTTAGGGCCGGCATCCTGTTCTACTCCTGTATTGTCATCGTGGTGGGGGTCGGCATCCTGTTCCTGATGAACGACGAGGAGAAGACCGGGGCCGAGCAGAAGGCGACGCGTACCGGCGAACTCTCGTCTGTGCTCAGAGACAAGCTGGTGTGGCTCATAGCCCTCAACATCTTCTGTGTCTACTCCGTCTATTGTGGCCTGACTTTTTTCATCCCCTTCCTGAGCAAGATCTACGCCCTGCCGGTGGCACTGGTTGGTGCCTATGGCATCATCAACCAGTACTGCCTGAAGATGGTCGGAGGCCCCATCGGTGGCATCATAGCGGACAAGGTGCTGAAGTCCCCCAGCCGTTATCTCTGCTATAGCTTCATGGTCAGCACCGCCATGCTTGGCCTACTGATCGTCTTGCCCCATGAGCAGATGTCCGTCTACCTCGGCATGGCCTGCACCCTGGGCTTTGGTACCGTTGTCTTCACCCAGCGAGCCGTTTTCTTCGCCCCCATCGGTGAGGCCAAGATCAAGGAGGACCATATTGGCTCCGCCATGGCGATGGGTAGTTTCATCGGCTATGCCCCGGCTATGTTCTGCTTCAGCCTCTACGGCCATTTGCTGGATCAGTACAGCGGCTTGTTAGGGTACCAGATAGTGTTTGGCATCATGGCGTGTTTTGCCTTCGCAGGAACCGTCATCTCCACTCTGCTGGTGCGGGAGATCAAGCGAAAGGACGCTGCCGTCGCGACCGAACAGATCGTCGCGAGCTAAGGCTGGACTAGGGCGATCGACCGACCTAGTGCCATGGGAGAGGGGAGCCAGTGGCTCCCCTCTTTTTGGGCATCCGTTCTCGCTGGTGAGAGGTGCTATTCGCTGGCTTGTCCCAGCTGCTTGCGAATATGGTGCTGCAAGACCGCCAGCATGGAGGCGCCGGAGAGGCCTATCATCAGGGCGCCGTTGACCGCTTCGAGGGGGCCGAGCAGCTTCCACTGCGGACTCATGACGATGTCGCCATAGCCGAGGGTGGCGAAGTTGACCCCGGAGTGGTAGACGGCCTCCTGCAGGGTGTCGAACTCCCCGAGCCACAGGAAGAGCCCGCCCCAGACGCCGATCTGTGCCAGGTTGCCCAGCATCACCAGGGTGATGATGCCAAACAGCGCCAGCATGCCTGCCAGCACCCCCTCACGCTTGCCGAACCGTTTGATGTAGAAGCGGATGCACCAGACGGATACCAGGGATTGCAACAGCATGTTGATCAGGATCACCGGGATGCCGACCATAAATATGAGAAACATGTCAGTCTCCTAACTTGGCTTCTGCCAGTGGGCGGCCGACCGGCCACCACTGCTCGAGCAGCAAGATACACAGCCAGCCATAGCCGGCCACCACCAGATAGAGGCCACAACGCATGGCCGCCGCCAACCACACATCCTTGCCGGTGGCGCTGTCCTCGATGGCCGGGCCAAACAGGATGAGCGCCGTGATCCAGGCGTTGCTCCAGAACGACGGCGAGCAGCGGCTCGCCACCAGCCGGATCAGACGCCGCGCCAGCCAGAGGGTCATCAGGGCCAGCATCAGCACCAGCATCAAGAGCGAGGGCCAGAGGCTGAGCCCCAGCCAGAGTGCGCAGGCCAGCAGGGCGCCCATCAGGGTCGAGAGCACCAGCTCCTGGCCCGCCTGTCTGGCGTTGAGGGAGGTGCTCTGCTGGGCCAGCGCCACCGTCTTCATCACCGCCGGAATGTAGAATGCCGGGTTGCCGAGGGCCAGCAGCCACACCGGCAGCACTATGGCGACGGCGCGCAGCGCCAGCCGTTTGGGGTGTTCGGGGGGCAATGGCACCGGCCTTGCCGCCGCTCCCGCCACCGGCAGGGGAGGGAAGAGCGCGTGAGCCATGCGGTTGACCAGGGTGCCTATCAGGATCCCCAGCCCCATCATCTGGGCGATGGCGATGGCAAGTGACTGCTCGATGAGCCCGGCCACCGGGATCACCGTAATGGCCATGATGAGCAGCATGGCGGCGGCCCCCTTGCCGGCCATCGACTGCTGCATCAGCAGGTAGAGCAGCAGGCCGATGAGCAGCACGGCCGCCAGGGCATAGTGGGTCAGCAGGGGGACCAGCAGCACCCCGGCGGCCATGATCCCCAGCAGCAGTAGCCCCCCTGCCAGCCCCTTCTTCAGGCCGAGCGCCTCCCCGGGTCGGCACAGCACCACCCAGGCCATGATGACGCCGAGGTGGGGCATGGGCAGGGCCAATCCGTAACAGATCCCCGCCGCGAGCCCGATGCCCGTGCCAATGCGCAGTACAGCCCTGTCGGCGTTATGCATATGGCGCCTCAATAGAGGAAGGAGAAGAGGCTCATCAGCCGGATATAGAGCGCCCCCAGGAAGTGCATCACCCCGCTCTCGCCGGTGTAGACCAGCACATCGGCCTGGCCGCCGACCCGCAGCGCCTCGACTGGCGGAAAGTCATCACTCTGGAAGGCGATTTTGACCGGGAAACGCTGCGCCTGACGCAGCCAGTCGCGGTTGTTGTCCACAGTGGGCAGGGCACCGGCGGGCTGGCTCTTGCCATCACCTACCCCGTAGCCGACGCTGCGGATCTCCCCCTTGAACAGCTGTCCGGGCAAGCTGTCGAGCAATATGGTGACCTTGTCCCCTGGCCGGACGTTGCCCAGGTTGTTCTCCGTCAGATCCGCCGACACCCAGACGTCATGGATGGCGATCAGTGTCATGGCCGGTGCGCCGGCCCCGATAAACTGGCCAGTATCGGTGTTCAAGTCGGTGATAAGCCCGCGTCCTGGAGCCGTGACCAGGGTGTTCTTGCGATCCAGCTCGGCCTTGTGGACAGCCGAGCGGGCGCTGAGCAGCTGGGAGTTGTCATCACCGCTCGCCCCGGCGGCCTCGATGGCGCGGCGGACGTCGGCTTCCGCTGCCGCCACCTGGCTCCTGGCCGTCTCGCGGGTGGCCTGGGCCACCTCGAGGCGACGTACCGAGATGGCGCCCGGATCCTCGCGATAGAGCCGCTCCTGGCGCTCCGCATCCTTGGCCGCGTTGTCATAGGCGGCGCGCATGGCCATCAGGGAGGCCTCGGCCGCCTTGACCCCTTCGGTGTTCGCCTTGACGCCGCTCAAGACCGTCTGGTAGTCGGAGTTGGCCTTGGCCAGGGCAATGTCATAGGGTTCGGGGTCTATCTCGAACAGGGGGGAGCCTGCGTCCACGTCCTGATTGTCGTTGACATAGACCCGCTTGATCTGGCCCGACACCTCGGCGGCGACGGGGACCACGAAGGCCTGCACCCGGGCCTGGGAGCTGTATGGGGTCAGCCTGTCCGCCAGCAGATACCAGATGAGCAGGAGGAGGATTGCAGCCAGCAGCCCGAGGGTGGCGCGGCGGCTGGCCTGGCCGGGAGATGCAGTGCTGTCAGTCATGGGAGCTTGCCTTCTGTGTCATGGGGGAGTGGGTTGCGTCGAGCAGGGGAGCCCAGTCGGCGCGCGTACGCAGCTGGGCCTCCACCTCCGGGGTCACCAGGGGGCGTTCACGCCCCTGTTCCCAACCGCCACCCAGTGCCTTGTAGAGCGTGATGAGATCGCGCATCCGGGCGCCACGGCTGTTGACCAGGCGCTCCTGCTGGTTGAACAGGGCGCGCTGGGAGTCGAGCACCCGCTGGAAGTCCGCCATCCCCTCGCGATACTGGGTGTTGGCTATCTCGAGGGAGCGACGGGCGGCCTCGCCGGTCTGGGTCAGCAGGGCGATCTCGTCCTGGCCGTTGGCGTAGGCCACGGCCGCGTCATCCACCTCGCGGGCCGCCTTGAACACGCTGTCACGATAGCGCTCGTGCAGTTGCTGGAAGCGGGCGTCCTGCACCAGGATCTGGTTGCCGAGCCGTCCCTGATCGAGCAGGTTCCAGCTGAGCGAGGGACCGACGGCCCAGGAGAAGGTGCCGCTCTCCCCATTGGTGGCGTTGACGCCCAGGGTGCCAAGCAGGGTGATGGAGGGGTAGAGCTCGCTCTCGGCCACCCCTATCAGGGCCGACTGGGCGGCCAGTTGCCGCTCCGCGACCCGCACGTCGGGGCGTCGGCGCAGCAGATCGGCCGGCATCTCGGTGACCAGAGCCAGTTCGCCCTGGGGGATCTTGCCGGTGTTGGTGCCCATCTCGGGCAGGGGGCCCGGGGGTCTGGCAATCAGGGTCGAGAGGGCATTCTGGCTCTGGCGCAGGCTGGTCTCGAGTTGCGGAATGCCGGACAGGGTGCCCAGGTACTGGGTCTTGGCCTGCTGCACGTCCAGCTCGGCGCTGTTGCCGCTCTTGAACAGCCGTTCGGTGATCTCCAGGCTGCGCTGCTGGAGGCGGGCATTCTCCCGGGCTATGTAGAGGCGAGCCTCCACGGTGCGGATGCTCACATAGAGCTGGGCCACCTGGGCGGCCATCAGCACCTGGATGTCATCATACTGGGCCAGGGTGGCGAAGTAGTTGGCATCCGCCGCTTCGATGCCGCGTTCGAACTTGCCCCAGAAGTCGAGCTCCCAGCCGAGGTTGAACCCGGCGCCATAGCTGCTGCCGGCGCTGCTGTGGCCGTTGCGGGTCTGTCCGGCTTGCAGGAACTCGCCCGTGCCCACAGTGGCCTGGGGGCCGAGCAGGCTCTCGGCGATGCCGAGCTGGGCCTGGGCCTCGAGGATCCGCAAACCAGCTATCCTGACGTCCGGATTCTTTCGCAGCGCTTCCTCGACCAGGGCACTCAGCACGGGATCGTTGAGCCGGTTCCACCATTGGCGATAGTCGGCGGTTGCGCTCGCCTGCTGACCCTCGCTGGCGCTGTGCCAGCTGGCCATCTCTTCGACTCTGGGAGCCTGATAGTCGGGGCCTAGCACTGTGCAGGCACTCAATAACAGGCACGCGCCCCCCGTGAACAGGGGGCGCATGGTGTGACGTTGGACGGCCATGGGGTTATTTATCCGCAGAAGCCAGACCTTCGTTGACCCAGGCCATGAAGATGCGATAGCCGATGGAGAGCAGGGTGGCGCCGATGAACATGCCGAGGATGCCACTGGCTGCCATGCCGCCAAGGGCGCCCAGCAGCACCACCGGCATGGGAGCATCGACACCGCGACCCAGCAGCAGCGGTTTGAGGACGTTGTCGGCCATGCCTGCGACTATCAGCAGGACGCTGTAGATGATGTTCACCGCAGTGCCGTGATCACCCGTGCTCCACATGTAGGCGATGGCGGGCGCCGTCACCAGGATCACGGGCACCTGGGCGATGCCGAGGATCAGCGCCAGGACGAAGAAGATGCCGACGGCCGGGATCCCTGCCAGCATCATGACGATGCCCGCCAGCAGCGCCTGGATGAAGGCGACCCCGATGACCCCTTGAGCGACGGCACGTATGGTGCTGGTGCACAGCTTGGTCAGCGCCAGTCCCTTGCGTTCATCCGTGATGCGCATGGCGATGCGATCGGCGCTCGCAGCACCCGGTGCGCCCCAGGCCATCATGATGCCGGCCACGATGAAGGAGAAGACGAAGCCGAGCAAGCCACCCCCCATGCTGGCCAGGATGCCGACGACCTTCTTGGCCAGATCCCCGAGCTGCGGTTTGTAGCTGACGATGAGGCTGGGCAGATCCACCGAGGCCTTCAGCCAGACGGCATGGAGCTTGGCGCCCACCAGGGGGATGTCGGCGATGTCGGCGGAGGGCGCCGGGATCACCAGGGTGTTGTTTTCCACCTTGTCAACCAGGGCGCTGACGCTGTCCCCCAGGGAGCTGACCATGACGACGGTGGGCGCCACGATGAGCAGCACCCCCAACAATACCAGCAGGGTGGAGGCCCGGCCCTGTTTACCGCCCAGGCGCGCGGCAAAGCGCTGGTGGAGGGGATAGAGGGTGACGGCCAGGATCAGGGCCCACAACATCATGTTCATGAAGGGGGAGAACACGGTGAAGCAGAAAGAGCCCAGTGCCAGGATAAGGCCAAACTTGATGAACATATCCAGGAATCTGGCAACCAACCTTTTTTCAACGATGGACAGATCATTATTTTCCATTCTGGTATGACTCCGACGGGGTATGAGCACACAACCATGCTGGCCCAACACAGGTGTCGGGCCAGCAGGCATGGGTTGTGTAGTAATAAATAACACTGGATTCAGCGAGTGGGGAGGCACGCTGACCTTACCTGCAGTTAATGTATGGCACAGGAACTCAATGTTTAAAAGATATTTAACCGCTTGATATTAGGTTGATTGCTTCTACAACTTCAGCGGGGTTAGAGAATAAAGAGTCCCCTCATACCGCACAAGCGAACTGTTGCCCCCAGTCTAGCTTGGGTTCAGAAAACGGGGAGGAGTTTATCTGTATAAAATAACTGCCTAAAAAATAGTTTCGAATGGGAAATATTATTTACTGGCTCATGAATAGCTATTTCTGCTGCCAGCAACGGTATGTAGCGGATGATGTGTTCGCCGCACTGAGCTTTGTGTTAATGGGGGCGACGTTTTATCCTATTGGCTCCTGCGCTGCGCTGGCGGCGACTCAACCCGGGATCAAACCTATGCGTCTCCTCAAGCCCTCTCCTGTGTCTCGCGTCCTTTGTTTGCATCCTTCCTGGTCAGCCTGGTTATTGGTGGGGCTTGGTACTCTGCTGAGCGGTTGCGGCCCTGACAAGCCTGTCAGCCAAGTACCGACCACAGAATCCTCTGTGCAGCAGGAGGCCGGGGCGCCGAGTTCGGTAGTGCAAGCTAACACCCGCCAATACCGCGATGCCCCGGCGCTGGCGCTGGTCTTCTCCGGCCCCTTGGCGCCCAAGGCGAACTGGCAGAGCTGGCTCTCTATCAGTGAAGGGGGCAAGCAGGTGCAGGGGGAGTGGATCCTCGCCGACGATGGTCGCACCCTCTATTTCCCGAACGTTCAACCCGACAAGAGCTATGAGGTGAGCCTCAAGGCGGGGCTGGGCCCATCCCCCCAGAACTGGACCCTCAAGACCCGTCCGCTGGAGGCGGGAGCCTCCTTTACCGCCAGCGGCATGGTATTGCCGCTGCGTCAGGAGCTGCGCCTGCCCATCAGCGCGGTCAACGTGGACGAGGTCAATATCGACTTCTTTCGGGTCGATGCAGAATATCTGCCCCGTTTTCTGGCGGAATATCGCCCCGGCGCTGGCATGGGCAACTGGGAGCTTGAGCAGATCACCCAGCGCGCCAAGCGAGTGTTCAGCGGCCGCTATGCGCTGGAGCTCGATGCCAACCGGCGCGAGACCCGCCTCATCAATGTGAAGGAGCCGCAGCTGGCCGAGGCCGGTGTCTACTTTGCGGTGATGTCGCCCCTTGGCAACTACGACTGGCGCAAGGAGACCACCTATTTCGCGGTGAGCGACATGGGGCTCAGTGCCCGCCGTTACCGCGATCAGCTGGAGGTGTTCGTGAGCTCCCTGGCCAGCGCCGACCCCCTCAAGGATGTGCAGCTCTCCCTGCTCGACGAGAAGGGCAACCGGCTGCAGGTGCAAACCACGGATCCCCAGGGCCATCGTCGCTTCGATCAGGTGCAGGGGGCTCGCCTGCTACTGGCCGAACAGGGCAACCATCTGGCGGTGCTGCGCCTCGACGGGGCGGCGCTCGATCTCTCCACTTTCGATCTCGGTACCCAGCCCTGGCAGGCCCAGCAGCTCTATCTCTTCAGCGGGCGCGACCTCTATCGTCCGGGCGAGCGGCTCGACAGCGAGATCCTGCTCAAGGGCCAAGATGGCCAGCTGCTGCCGGGGATGGCGGTGGAGCTGGAGGTGAAGCAGCCAGATGGCCAGCTGCTCGAACAGAAACGGCTGCTGCCGGATAGCCTTGGCGCCGCCCACTACGGCTTGCGCCTGCCGGACGATGCGCCGCTCGGGCGCTGGACTATCAATCTCAAGACCGCCGCCGGCAGCCGCTTCGAGTGGCCTTTCCTGGTGGAGGAGTTCTTGCCGGAGCGGCTGAAACTGCAGCTTGGCAAGGGGCCGGATGGCGAAGTAACGAGTCTGGACGCCGCCCTCACTCTGCCGCTGCAAGGGGACTATCTCTACGGTGCGCCAGCCGGTGCCACCAAGGCGAAGGCGGAGGTGAAGTTAAGCCGCGCCACCATGCCCTTTACCCAGTGGCAGGAGTTCACTCTGGGGGACGTGCTGCTCGCCGAGCAGGCCAGGGATCTTGAGCCGCGAAGTCTCACCCTCGATGCGCAGGGGCAGGGGACTTTTTCGCTTGCTGATGAACTCGATGGGGTGCGCGCCCTCGGGCCGCTGGAGGTGGCCTATCGGGTCTCCCTTTCCGAGCCCGGTGGCCGCGCCGTCAATCGCAGCCGCACCCAGTATGGCTGGCCCGCGGGCAGCCAGTGGCCGGCACTCAAGGCTGATTTTGTGGCGGATCGGGTAGAGGGGGGAAAGCCGCTTCCCTTCCAGATCCTCAACCTCGATGACAAGGGGCAGCTGGTGGCGGGGGCGGTGAAGGTGCGCCTTATCAACGAGTACCGCGATTACTACTGGCACTACGCCGATGGGGAGGGGTGGAAGTACGAATTCAACAGCCAGCCCTATCTGGAGCAGGAGCAGACCCTGCAGCTCGATGGCAAGGGGCCGACCCCCCTCAGTTTGCAACTGGCGGCGGGCTGGTATCGATTGGAGGTGGAGAACAGTCAGGGCCATCAATCGAGCCTGCGGGTGGAGATCGGCAGTTACGCCTGGGGCGGTGGTGGCGAGCAGGCGCGGCCCGACAAGATTGCCATCACCCTCGACAAACGCGCCTATCAGGCGGGCGACAAGGCAAAAGTGACCCTGGTGGCCCCGCACCCCGGCAAGGGGTTGCTGCTGGTGGAAGATGGCGACGGCCTGCGCTGGTGGCAGCGTATCGAGCTCAAGGGTGCCGGTGGCGATGCCAAGGATGCCCGCGGCGAGTTCGAGATCCCGGTCAGCCCCGAGTGGCAGCGTCATGATCTGCACATTTCGGCTCAGATCGTCGCACCAGACAGCGCGTCCAAACCGGCTGGCAAGCCGCAGGGGCAGAGCCTGCGCTCGGTCGGACTGGTGCCGCTCACCCTGGACCGGGAAGCGCGCCGTCTGCCGCTCACCCTGAGCGCGCCTGATAAGGCGGTGCCGCTTACCCGACTGGAAGTGACCGCCACCTCCACCCCCAACAGTCAGGGCCGCGTGGTGCTGGCGGCGGTTGATCGGGGCGTGCTCAACATCAGCGACTACCAGCCCCTCGACCCGTTCGAGATCTTCTTTGGCCGCAAGCGCTTCGCCCAAGATTTGTTCGACAACTACGGCCAGGTGATCCCGCCGCAGGATGGCAAGCTGGCCCGCCTCAACTATGGGGGTGACCGGGCGCCGCTGAAAAAGGGCGGCGCGCTGGAGAGCCGGGTCGAAATAGCAGCGCTGTGGAGCGGCGAGGTGAGTTTTGACGGGCAGGGCAAGGCGGTGATCCCGCTCGATTTGCCCAACTTCAACGGCGAGCTGGCGCTGATGGCGCTGGCCTGGAACGAACAGCAAGTGGGTGAGGCCGAGCGCGCCGTCAAGGTGGTGGCGCCCTTGGTGGCCGAGATTGGCTGGCCGCGCTTTGGCGCCAGAGGGGATGAGACCCGGGCGCTGGTGCAGCTGCGCAACATGAGCGGCGAGGATCAGACCCTCTCCCTTGCCTGGACCCTCAATGGCGGGCTCAAGGCAAACGGCGAGCTGCCCCGCACCCTTTCCCTTAAAAATGGCGAGGAGCAGTGGTTGACCCTGCCGCTCACCGTGACCGGGGCAAGCGGCGTGGCAAGCCTGCAGTTGGCGGCCAGCGGCAAGGATTTTGCGATAAGTCGCGACTGGTCTCTGCCGCTGCGCTCCCCCTGGCCTGCCCAGACTCGCCAACGCTACCAGATGCTGGCCCCCGGCCAGCAGATGAGCTTTGCGCCAGCTGAGCTGGCCGGACTGGATCGTGCCAACCTGCAGGGGCTGCTCAGCCTCTCCGGCACTCCCCCCTGGGATCCGTCAGCCCAGTGGCAGGCGCTGGCTGACTACCCCTACGCTTGTCTGGAGCAGACCCTGTCCCGTGCCTGGCCTTACTTGCTGACCACGGCGGATGAGCGGGCCGCTTGGCGCAAACCCGCAGAGGGCAAGAAAGCGGCGAGCGAGGCGGATGTGCAGCGCGCCCTGCTGCAGCGGCTGCAGCGGTTGCAACTGCCAAGCGGTGGCTTTGGTCTGTGGGATGGTCGCTCCGACGAGGAGCAGTGGCTCACCGCTTATGCCGCTGACTACCTGCTGGCGCGCAAGGAGGCGGGCGACGCTGTGCCGGAGGCAATGCTCAATCAGGCGCTGAACCGGCTGCAAAGCTATCTCACCGACAGCCAGTACGGCGAGCGCTGGAGCAGTGCCCCCGAGCACAGCCGGCTGGCCTATCAGGCCTACAGCGCCTATGTGCTGGCCTGGGTGGGCAAGGCGCCGCTCGCTACCTTGCGTCTTGTCTGGGAGCAGCAGGCCGATCACGCCCGCTCAGGTTTGCCGCTGCTCCACCTCTCCCTGGCGCTCTCGGCCATGGGGGATGAGCAGAACGCCGCCAAGGCCCTCAGCCGGGCCTTGGCGACCGAGCGCGGGGACGACTATCTGGGTGATTACGGTTCGCCGCTACGCGATGAAGCCCTTGAGCTCTCCTTGCTGCGCCAGCACAAGCTGGCTGCGGAGCGCTGGCCGGCCCTCAGTGCCAAGGTGGCAGATACCCTGGCTCACCGTCAGTGGCTCAGCACCCAGGAGCGGCTCGCCCTGCTGCGACTCGCCCGCTTCGATCCGGCCGTCGACTGGCAGGCCAGGGTGACCTCCTCTCTTGGCAGTGGATCCCTGAGCGGTTCGGCCCCATTGCAGCTGGGCACCCCCGAGGGGCTGGCGACCAGTGCGGTTACCAACGAGGGCAAGGGATCCCTCTATGTGCAGCGCACTCTGGCCGGTTACCCCGAGCAGGCTCCTACCCGGTTGAGTCAGGGGATGAGCGTGACCCGCAGCTGGTTCAATAGCGACGGTCAGCCGTTTGATCCCGCCAAGGTGAAGGTGGGGGATCTGGTGGTGGTGCGGCTCAATGTCAGCAGTGAATCAGCGGTGCCTGATGCCCTGCTGGTGGAGATGGTGCCCGCTGGCTTCGAGCTGGAGAACCCCGCCCTTGGCAACAGCATCAAGCTCGAAGAGCTCTCCATCGAGGGGAAACCGGCGTGGCAGAGCGAGTGGAACGACTATCTCAAGCATCAGGAGTTTCGCGATGACCGCTACACGGCGGCGCTGGATCTGAGCGAGGGGAGCAACCAGCAACTGGTCTACCTGATGCGGGCGGTGACGCCGGGTCGCTATCAGGTGCCGCCGACCCAGGTGGAGGATATGTACCGCCCCGAGCTGCGTGCCGTGGGTGAGGATATCCATGAGGTGATCATCTCTGAGTAACGTTCCCTCCCTTGAGCGGGTTCGCCCGCTCACTTTCTGGCAGCGTGGCTGGCTGAGCCTGGGTCGCAGTGGCCGTGCTGGCTGGCGCTGGCTTGGTCTGTTACCGCGCTGGCTGCGTTTCTCGGTGCTGGGCGTTGTCGCACTGCTCCTGTCATTGCTGGCGCTGGATCGCATTTTCCCACCGCCGCCACTCGACCCCGCCTATGCGCGGGTGGTGCTCGACATGAAGGGGAGGCCGCTGCGCGCCTTTGCCGATACCAGCGGTGTGTGGCGCTACCCCGTGACCCTGGAGCAGGTCTCCCCCCGCTATATCGAGGCGCTGCTCGGCTACGAGGATCGCTACTTCTGGCGCCATCCCGGGGTCAATCCGGTGGCCATGGTGCGCGGGGTTTGGCAGTGGCTGCGCTACGGGCGCGCCGTGTCGGGCGGCTCGACCCTCACCATGCAGGTGGCGCGCCTTATCGAGCCCTACCACAGGAGTGTGCCCGGCAAGCTGCGCCAGATGGCGCGCGCGCTGCAGCTGGAGTGGCACTACGACAAGCGCACCCTGCTCACCGTCTACCTCAACCGGGCACCGTTTGGCGGCAATCTGGAAGGGGTGCAGGCGGCAAGTTTTGCCTATCTCGGCAAGAGCGCCGCCAAGCTGACCTATGCCGAGGCTGCGCTGTTGGCGGTGCTGCCGCAGGCCCCCAGCCGCAACCGGCCGGACCGCCATCCCGAGCGAGCCCGCGCCGCCCGCGACAAGGTGATGCAGCGGTTGGTGGCGCAAGGGGGCTGGCCCGAGCAGGCGTGGCAGGAGGGGCGCATCGAGCCGGTGCTGGCCCGTGGTCACTTCACGCCGATGGAGGCGCCGCTCTTCGCCCGCCTCGCCGCCGACCATCAGGCCGGGGCGCTGGTGCACACCACCATAGACGGGGATCTGCAGCGCTGGCTGGAGGGGCGGGTGGCAAGCTATATCCGCCGTTTCCCCGAGCAGACCTCCGCCGCCCTGCTGCTGGTAGACAACAAAACCATGGCGGTGCGCGCCTATGTAGGCAGCGCCGAGTATGGCAATTTGCGCCGCCACGGTTATCTCGACATGGTGCAGGCGATCCGATCTCCCGGCTCTACGCTGAAGCCCTTTATCTACGGTCTGGCCATGGACGAGGGCTTGGTGCACTCGGCTTCTCTGCTCTCCGATGCGCCAAGGCTCGGCTCGGAGTATCGCCCTGCCAACTTTTCCGGTGCCTTTCAGGGGCCGGTGACGCTCGCCCAGGCGCTGCAGCAATCCCTCAACGTGCCGGCGGTGCAGGTGTTGGAGGCGCTTGGGCCGGACAAGTTGGTCAGCCGCTTAGACAACGCCGGGGTGCGGCTGGCGCTCTCCGACAAACCCAATCCGGCCATCGCGCTGGGGGCGGCGGGGAGCCGGCTCGAGCAGCTGGTGGCGCTCTACAGCGCGCTAACCCGGCAGGGGCAGGTAGCGATGCCGGTCTGGCTGGCGGGGCAGCAGGCGGTGCCCCGCCCCTTGCTGAGCCCGGGAGCGGCCTGGATCATCTGGCAGATATTGAGTGCCCAGGGGCGGGCGGATCAGCCCTTCGCCAGCGAGGCGACCGGCCGGGTCAACCGGCTGGCCTGGAAGACCGGCACCAGCTATGGCTATCGGGACAGCTGGGCCATGGGGGTCTCCGGTCGCTGGACCATTGGCGTCTGGCTGGGGCGCCCCGACGGCACCCCCATGCCCGGTTTTTACGGCCAGAGCGCTGCGGTGCCGCTGCTGCTCTCGGTATACTCGCGGCTGGCCGACAACAGCCCCCTGCCGGCACAACCCAACACGGTGAGCGAGGCCGATGTTTGCTGGCCGCTGGGGCGCAAGGAGAGCACGACCCTGCCTGAGGCCTGTCTGCAGCGTCAGAGCGCCTGGTTGCTGGAGGGGCGCGATCCCCCTACCTTGCCGGATCCCATGGACTGGCCCTCGCCGCTGCGGCAAGTGGCGTTGACCAAGGAGGGCAAGCCGACTCTGACCCGTTGCCACGATGCGGCGCAATCCGGTTTTCGGGCGCTCTGGCCATTGTCGCTGGAGCCTTGGCGGGGGCCCGGCGAGCGGCGGCAGGCGCTGCTCGCAAGTGGTTGTGCGGGGGAGGGGCGAAGCGCCGAGCTGCAGGCACCCATTCGCATCCTGGCGCTGGGGGAGGGCAACCTCATTCGCAGCCAGCGCTACCGCCTGCAGCCCAGAGTGCTGGGGGGCGTGGGCAAGCCGGCCTGGTTTCTCAACGGCCAACGGCTGCGCTGGGACGGGGATCAGGTGCTGAGCGAGGCGGGGCGCTACCAGCTGGTGGTGGTGGACGAGGCGGGCAACAGCGATCGCATCGAGTTTCGGTTGGAGAACCCCTCCTGAGAGAGGCGAGTCAAAGGGGCTACCCGTTCAGGGCGACAATATTTTGACGGCAGCCTCTGTGCCTAAGCTGGCTCAGGGCTTGACCTGCCCCAGCCGGGTGAAGAAGTGCTGACTCTTGCGTTGGTGGAAGTGGCTCTTCTTGATGGGATGGAAGACAAGAGTGCTGTCGGGACGACTCTCCTTGAGCCTGTGGATCATCGCCATGGCGGGCAATGAGCAGCTGACCAAGGTGGTGAGTGGCAGGCTGCGGGTCTCCGGGCCCAGCAGCTGGTTGAGCCCCTGCTGCGCCTGCTCGAAGCGGGCCAGTATCACAGGGTCGGCGTAGCCGCTGCCAAGCATGGCGAGCAGGGCATCCAGAGCCTGGTGGAAGGCTGCCAGCTGCTGGCGAAAACCGCTGCGTCCGCGCAGGGCAATCAGCTCCGCAAAGGATATCTTGGCGAGGTGAGTGGGCACTTGCAGCGGGATCTCGAGGTGGAAGCAGTCCTGGCCTCCCCTGTTGTGGTAGCGGGATTCGAGCAGGTGAAGCAGCCGGTCCAGATAGTCGTGATCCGTGATGAGGGCCCCCTCATTGGCGAGCGCCCACTCACGGGCGAGGCGCATGGAGAGCAGGTTGGCAAAGCGCCGTGCCATTCTTATCCCCCCTTCATCCTGCGTCGCAAAGCCCTGAGTCAGGCAAAAGCCGTGCAGCCGCTCCAGACCTGCTTGAGCGGGGCAGAAGCAGTCGTGGTTGGGGATCGAACGCCAGCGAGTGATCAGCTCCTTGTTGCCAAACACCTTGTGGCGGACGAAGTCGGGGGCGACAAGGCCGGTGATCTGACTCTCGATCTGGGGTGTGATGGCGGCAAAGAAAGCGGGCTCGGGCGGCTCGGCCAGCAGGTCGCTCTGCTGGCGCAGAGTATCGAGCAGGGCGGTGAGGCCGCTCTTCTCGCTGACGGTGAAGACGAAGGCGAGCCGCTCCAGATAGATAAGAGCAAACTTGAGCCAGAGTTCATCCCGTACTTCCATGCCGGGGTAGTAGATGTGGGTCTTCATCGGATCGTCAGGGTTCAAGCCGGTGGCCAAGGCGCAGGCTCGGGAATATACGCAAGATTGCCGCCTTGCGGCAAACATTGCGTGGGAAAATATGCCGTCGCCTGGCCAGTAGGCGCTGGCGCCAAACTTCTGATATAATTCGCGCCCTTAAATCAAGGCCACCCGAGTCAACACCATGAAGTTCATTATCAAGCTGTTCCCCGAAATCACCATCAAGAGCAAGTCAGTGCGTCAGCGTTTCACCAAGATGCTGCAGGGCAACATTCGCAACGTGTTGCGCCGCTTTGACGAAGACGCCCGCGTGCGGATGGATTGGGACAAGCTGGTAGTGAGCTCCCGCAACGATCAGTTCCACGCCCGGTATCTCGAGACCCTGGCCTGTATCCCGGGCATCCAGTACTTCCTCGAAGTGAAGCTGAGCAACTTTACCGATCTGCACGACATCTTCGAGCAGACCCGCGCCGTCTGGGGCGATCGCCTGAAAGGCAAGACCTTCTGCGTGCGCGCCCGTCGCGTCGGCAAGCACGACTTCAGCTCCCTGGAGCTGGAGCGCTATGTGGGTGGCGGCCTCAACCAGCACTGTGAAACTGCCGGTGTGCGCCTTAAAAAACCCGATATCCAGGTCAACCTGGAAGTGGAAAACGACGAGCTCTACATCATCAGTGCGGTCCACCACGGCATGGGAGGCTTCCCCATGGCGACCCAGGAAGATGTACTGAGCCTGCTCTCCGGCGGCTTCGACTCCGGCGTGGCCTCCTACCAGTTCATCAAGCGCGGCTGCCGCGTGCACTACTGCTTCTTCAATCTGGGGGGCGCCGCCCACGAGATCGGGGTCAAGCAGGTCGCCTATTACCTGTGGAACAAGTTCGGTGCCTCCCACAAGGTGCGTTTCACCGCCATCGACTTCGAGCCTGTGGTGGCCGAGATCCTTGAGAAGATCGACAACGGTCAGATGGGGGTGGTGCTCAAGCGGATGATGATGCGTGCCGCCGGCCAGGTGGCGGACACCTTCCAGATCCCGGCCCTGGTGACCGGCGAATGCGTGGGCCAGGTTTCCAGCCAGACCCTCACCAATCTGAACGTCATCGATCGGGTGACCGACAAGGTGATCCTGCGTCCCCTCATCACCTGGGACAAGCCGGACATCATCAGCGAGGCCCGTCGCATCGGCACCCTGGAGTTTGCCGAGACCATGCCGGAGTATTGCGGCGTCATCTCCAAGAAGCCGACCGTGAAGGCCGAGCTCTCCCGCATCGAGGCGGAAGAGGCCAACTTCGACTTCGCCATCCTGGACAAGGTGGTGAGCGAGGCGCGTTACCTCGACATCCGTCGCATCGGCGAAGAGACTGCCGCCCAGGTGCAGGAGGTGGAAACCACTCAGGTGCTGGCCGCCAACGAAGTCATTCTGGACATCCGCTCCAGTGATGAGCGCGACGAGAAGCCGCTGGTGGTGGAAGGGCGCGAAGTGCTGCACATCCCCTTCTTCAAGTTGGCAACCGTCTTTGGCGATCTGCCCAAGGAGCAGACCTACCTGCTCTATTGCGATCGCGGCGTGATGAGCAAGCTGCAGGCGCTCTATCTCAAAGAGCAGGGCTTTGACAACGTCAAGGTGTACCGCCCCTGATAGCGGTGTGCATTCGCCCATAAAAAAATCCGGCCAAGATGCCGGATTTTTTTATTTCACATGTTCGGTGATGATCAGGGGCAGGGGACGGGGGTAAAGGTCTCCTGGCCCTGACAGCGCCAGCCCATCTCGGCCTGACGCATCTGCCACAGGTTGTTGCTGCGAAACAGGGTCAGGATGTAGATCATGTCGCTCTTCTGGCCATCGAGGGCCACCGAGAGCACCAGATCGTTGTCCAACTGCTGGGCATGGATACGGGTGGGTACGTCTTCATGACCCACGAAGCGGCGAGCCACTTCGCGATAGTCGTTGACCCAGCCCTGCTGACTGCTGCCGGCCTGACGGATCTGCTGGTTGAACTGCTGCACCGGGGTGGATGCCAGGCGTCCGAACAGGGCCTGCGCCCCCGCATGAGCCGCTGCCACCATCATCAGAATCAGTGTGGTAATGAGCCCAAGTTTTTGCATGAGGTAATCCGGCTTGAAACGACCACTCTATGACAACAGAAAAGCGGGCTTGGTTCAATCTTGCCCCTGCAAGGGTGGGATCTCGCCCACCCAGACCCGGTTCAGTTGCGCTGCAACGAGAAGGTCGGCAGGGAGAGGTGCCAGTAGATGGCGGCCACGCGCAGGCCAAAAACGGCCGTCATGCAGATGAGCATGGCGGTGACCCTGTCCATGTTGACCTCCAGCGCCAGGGTATAGAGGATGCCCCCCAGGATGCAGGCGGTGGCGTAGATCTCCTTTTGCAGCACCATGGGCACTTCCCGGGCCAGCACGTCCCGGATCATGCCGCCCGCTACCCCCGTCATGGTGCCCATGAGCACAGCAATCAGCCCTGAGGTGCCGAAGTTGAGCGCCTTCTGGGCGCCTATCACGGTGAAGAGCGCCAGCCCGAAGGCATCGGCCACCGGCAGCACATACCAGGGCATGCGGCGGGGCAACTTGACCATCCACATGCCGATGAGGGCCGTGGCGATCACCACCCAGATGTAGAGGGGGTCGCGTACCCAGAAGACCGGGGTGGCGCCCAGGATCATGTCACGTATGGTGCCACCGCCGATGGCGGTCACCGCGGCCAGCACCATGACGCCGAAGCCGTCCATTCTGAGGCGCCCTGCCACCAATACCCCCGAAAACGCGAATACCGCAGTACCAAACATGTCGCTGATGTAAACAATCTGCTCAACCAGTGTCTGCATGGAGAACAACTCACGTCCAATAAGTGATGGGGCGGCGATTTTAGGGGCAAGGTGTGCGTGTGAGCAATGCCGGTATGCAAAAGTGGGAGCCAGAGCGGATTTCTGGGGAAGGGAGGGCGGGTAGCTGGCTGCACAGACCCGACTGGCATGGGCGTTGGCGACCAATCGGCGGGTTGTCTGGGACGCAGCGACAAAAATTCTGATTTTTTTCTCAAGGCTGGGAAATAGAGGCCGATATATAGGTTAGGCGGCGATTACTGCCCAAAAGGCAGAAAAAAGAAATTAAAGTCTTACCAAACAGCGCCGTTAACTAAACATATCAGGCACAAAACAAAATAAAGCCTGAGTGAATTAAAGATAAAATTTAATAGCTTAGGAGAAAAATTATGAGTCTGTATATCAATACCAACGTTTCATCGCTCAACGCTCAGCGTAACATGATGAACAGCACCAAATCGCTGGATACCTCCTACACTCGTCTGGCCTCCGGCCTGCGCATCAACAGCGCCAAGGACGATGCGGCGGGTCTGCAGATCTCCAACCGTCTGACCTCCCAGGTCAACGGCCTGGATCAAGGCAACCGCAACGCCAACGACGGTATCTCCGTTGCCCAGACGGCTGAAGGCGCCATGGATGAAGTGACCTCCATGCTGCAGCGGATGCGTACTCTGGCCCAACAGTCTGCCAACGGCTCTAACAGTAAAGATGACAGAGATGCATTGCAGGCCGAATACAAACAGCTTTCTACCGAGATCAACCGTGTGGCCAACGACACTACTTTTGGTGGTCAGAAACTGTTGGCTGGGGATTATAAAGGCACTTTCCAAGTAGGGGCTGATGCGGGTCAGACCATCTCCTTCAAGATGACCACTGCCTTTACCATGTCTGGTATTGCCAGTGTTACCAAAGGGAGCGCGACAGTTACTGCTGTAGTAGCCTCAACCGATACTACAGGTGCCGATGCTTGGGTCGTAGCGGCCGCGACAACTGCTGTTACTTGGTCAACCATCAGCGACATTTCAGGTTCAAGCGATTCCAATGCTCAACTGGCGTTTGCCAACTTGGACAAGATGATCCAGGTGGTAGACAGCAAACGAGCCGAACTGGGTGCTGTACAGAACCGGTTCGACTCCACCATCCGCAACCAGGCCAATATTTCGGAAAACGTCAGTGCGGCCCGCTCCCGTATCCGCGATGCAGACTTCGCGACAGAGACGGCCAATATGACCAAGCAGAACATCCTGCAACAGGCGGCTTCCAGCATCCTGTCCCAAGCGAACCAGCGCCCGCAGTCTGCGCTCTCTCTGCTGCAAGGCTAAGCTGACTGATTGCAAGAAAAAGAAAAGGGCGGTTGTTCAGGCCGCCCTGGTAAACAAGATGGAACAATGGGGTGTTCGGATTTACGCCTTGTCCTATCGAAAGAGAAGTTCTCTTATTGGTATACCCCTCGAGTGTTGCGCAGATCGTTCACTCTGTCACCCTCGAGGTTGTTCTCCTGAGCGTAAGCTCTTCTTTGGCCGACACATAGTCGGCCTTTTTTATGGACGCCATAAAATCGACGACCCATAACATTAAGCACAATGTGTGCCAATTCATCATGCTCAAGTGTTCAACATACAAGTACGCGGCAATTGAGGGGAGAGGCTGTCGTGATGGTGTTGCTTTTCTTTCTTGTCATCATCTTGGGCGGAGAGCGTTTGCCTCTTTGTTGATGAGGGCGGCAATAAATTTCCTAAAGCTTCCGATGGGGCTGCCGCTACATAATATGAAGCAAATTGAGGGGTGTTCGGAAAACCAACATTTGCGCAACTGCGGGTCCAATGTCCGTTCAAACAGAGGACCCGCCAGATGGCACAGACCGTTCAATCTGTCCGTCTGAACGGTGGGATCCTTGTTTTGTAGACACAAGCAGAGCCCGCAGTTTCTTGTTCATCAGGAGAAATCTTTTATGGCCATGTATATCAATACCAATACTTCATCATTGAACGCCCAGCGTAACTTGATGAACACCAACAAATCTCTGGATACCTCTTACACCCGTTTGGCATCCGGCCTGCGTATCAACAGCGCCAAGGACGATGCGGCGGGTCTGCAGATCTCCAACCGCTTGACCTCCCAGGTCAATGGTCTGGATCAGGGCAACCGCAACGCCAACGACGGGATCTCCGTCGCCCAGACTGCCGAAGGGGCCATGGATGAAGTTACCTCCATGCTGCAACGGATGCGTACCCTGGCTCAGCAGTCCTCTAATGGTTCCAATAACAAGGATGACAGGGATGCGTTGCAGTCTGAGTACAAACAATTGACCACAGAAATCAACCGGATCGCGGGTGATACCACCTTCGGTGGTCAGAAGCTGCTGGATGGCAATTACAAGGGCTCTTTCCAGGTCGGAGCTGATGCGGGTCAGACCATCTCCTTCAAGATGACCACTGCCTTTACCATGTCCGGCATTGCCAGTGCCACCAAAGGCAGTGCAACTATTGCAACTGCCACCAACTCGGCCGCCAGTACTACAGCTGATGCTTGGGTAGTAACTGCTGCAACCACGGCCGTCTCATGGTCTACTATCAGTGATATTTCTGGTTCAACAGATTCCAACGCTCAATTGGCTTTCGCCAACCTGGACAAAATGATCCAGGTTGTAGATAGCAAGCGAGCCGAATTGGGTGCGGTGCAGAACCGCTTCGATTCGACCATCCGCAACCAATCCAATATCTCCGAAAACCTGAGTGCAGCGCGCTCCCGTATCCGTGATGCGGACTTCGCGACCGAGACTGCCAACATGACCAAGCAGAACATCCTGCAGCAGGCGGCTTCCAGCATTCTGGCACAAGCCAACCAGCGGCCGCAGTCAGCACTGTCCTTGCTCGGCTAATCGTAGACAGCTAGCTGATTGATATGGGAGAGAAGAGATGACAACTGAACTCGGAAATCTGTCATCTGTCAGTGGCGCTTCCGTACAGCTAAGTGACAAGAGCGGCCAAGTGGCCGCTCAATTGCTTTCTGGTGCGGTGGAAGAAGCCAAGGTTGTACTGCAGGAACGGAGGGTGGCAAATGGACTTGAACGTTCAAGTAAACAGACACATTCTGACATCGAAAAACAGGTACAAAGTTTGCATGAGTTTGGCCTTCAGCAGGGTTGGACTGTCAATTTCAGCGTAGAAAAAGAGCTGGGCCAGGTGGTGATAAAGGTGATGGATGCTGACACCAAGTCGGTGATCCGTCAGATCCCCAGCGAAGAGCTCATCGCTATCAACAAACGTATCCAGGCTCTACAGCGGGGAGAAGCAGGGGCGAATCCAAGGATAGGCTTGCTGTTCGACAGCGAGATATGAGCGATTAATAACGAATAGGAAAAAGAGAATGGCAACCATTACCTCGGCAGGAGCAGGATCTGGTATCGATCTGGAAAGCGTGATCACGGCCAGTCTTAATGCCAGAAAGGCGCAACTACAGCAACCGATCACCACCAAAAAGACCAACGCCCAGATCACGCTTTCCGGGGTGGGCCAGTTGAAATCTGCGATTGCTTCTTATGTCACGACCCTCAAGGACATGGCAAAGACGGATGCATTCAACAAACGTACCGTCAATATCACCCAAGACAAAGATAACCCTATCCTCAAGGTAGAAAGCAAGGCGGGGGCTTCTAACGGTCAGTACAACATCACCGTCAATAAATTGGCAACCACTAGCAAGTTTGAAGGCACTTTTGACAGTTCTACAGCTTCGCTGGCGACTGAAGATGGCACCCTCACCTTTACCGCCGGAGACAAGAAATTTAATGTAGAGGTCAAAGCTGGCGACTCTCTTCAGACAATTCGAAAGAAAATTAATAATAACGGTGACAACTTTGGACTGACTGCCAACATTATCAATACCGCTGATGGCAAGGCCAAGCTGGTGATGGATTCAGGTGTGAGTGGTACCGGCAAGGATCTGCAGATCACGGGTAGTACAGCCGGCATTACCAACTTTGCCTCTTCACTAACTAAAACTCAGAGTGCCAGCAATGCCGAAATCACTGTAGATGGCAGCCCTCTCAGTAGCGATACGAATACTTTTGATGGCACCATCATGGGATTGAAAGTAACACTATTGCGTGAATCAGATAAAGATACTGACGGTAATGTCAAATCTAACAAGGTTGATGTTGCTACCGATAAAGATGGCATCAAAACCATGGTCAAGAGCTTTATCGATGGTTACAACACCTTGGTCAGCAAAGCGGATGCCTTGGGTAAGCGCAATAGTATAGTGGCCGGGCAGAGCCAGGACGATGGTGGAGCCCTTGCCGGTGACTCAGTGACTCGAAGTGTCGTCAATCAGATGAGCAGTCTCCTCATAACCCCTTCTGATAACTCGAACGTGTTTGACACTATTTTCCAACTTGGGATCAAGATGGATAATAAGGGGGTACTCTCTCTTGACAGTGAGAAATTTGATGAGGCACTTGATAAAAACTTCGAGCAAGTAGTCGCCATTTTCGGGGGTGAAAACGGGGTGGCGGGCAAGTTGGCGACGTCTCTGGAGGATTACTCCAAGACCGGGGGGTTGCTTGCTCAGCGAGAAGATTCTCTTAACTCCGATCTACGGACTCTGGCGCAAAAAGAATCCGATGCCTCGGCCCAATTGGTGAAATATGAAGCCAGTTTACGGGCTCGTTATGGTGGCTTGGATACCTTGCTTGCCAAGATGAACCAGTCCGCATCCTACTTAAGCCTTATCAATACTTCAGGCTCGTCATCCTGAATTATCTTTCCGCGATCTCGAGTGAGGAAAAACAGTCATGTATCGCAAGAATATCAAAGCCTACACCACTCAGAACCTTCAAGCTGAGATGGCAGTAGCAGATCCTTATCGTGTCATCCAGTTGATGATGCAGGGTTGTGTCGAACGCCTCGCACAGTCGAAAGGTGCGATAGAGCGCAGGGATTTTGAAGGAAAATCAGTCGCAATTTCCAAATGCATGGCTCTAATCAACGGATTGCAGGATGCATTGGATCTCTCTTATGGCAAAGTACCAGAAGATTTGTTTGCTCTTTATGACTATATGAAGCAGCGCCTGTTGGATGCTAGTCGCAACATGGATGTAGAACCTCTGGATGAGGTCGGCCAACTGATACTGACTATAAAGAGTGGCTGGGATGCGATTCCATTAGAAGATAGGAAGCAAGCATTGAGCCAGCAGGCTGTCATATGACTAATGCTGAGTTTTTGAAAACGTCCGCGTTCAGGTTAGAGCTTGCTGTCAGTGAAAATAATCTGGAGCTAGCTCACCAGATAATAGATGAACGATTGAGATTGCTACAGATAATCAGCCGCGAGAATGATCATACTCCAGATTTGGTTGAAGCGGCAAAAGAAACTTTAGCTCATGATGAGAAGTTGAGCTTTTTAATTTCTCAAGAAAAAGAAAGTTTGCGACGAAAACTGCATGATGTTGTCATCGCAGATAAAGCAACGCAGTTATATAGAGTGCATTCAAAGTAAATAGGGGCTCTTTCATGGATATAGATAAAGATATACAGCATATTGAAGCCGAAATAATTCGCTTGAAACGACAAAAAGAACAAGAAAAGGCCATGATAGAGGTTCTTCCTGTACGCTTTGAAAGTAACATGCGCGCACTAAAAAATTATATCCCCTCTGTTTATGAACAATTTAAAGATTATAATCCAACCCGTCCGTTTCGTTTTTTTTGTAATGAAAATGGCATTCCTAATATTGTGTGGCTTGATAGCAATGTCTCATTTTATGGAGAGGACCCTTATCAATACTCTCAGAGTCAAATAGAGCAAGTATTATGTCGTTCTAAAATTGACACATTCTCGTTCAATATAGAAGATGATTTATTTAATCAAGCACATGTTCAATACCTAAATAAACTTTGTAAACTATATGATGAATCGAAAGATGTACTTGATAAGCTGACGAGCATCCCGAGTCATGTTCCCATGGTGATGATGTTTGGTGTTGGTCTTGGGTATCAGCTATCATATTTATATGAAAGATGTAGCGTTAAAAACCTTTTTATTTTCGAGCCAGACCTTGATTTGTTCTATGCATCTCTGTTTGCATTTGATTGGCATTCTTTACTTCAACATTTAAATGAGGAAAATCTGAGTCTTCACTTGTTTTTGGGACAAGATGAGGACAGTCTGATGGAGGATCTTTTACCAGCACTGCATCGTCGTGGAGCATTCTGGATATCTAGTATATTTGCGTTCTGGCATTACCCATCAGAAAAAATATTTTCATTGACCGAAAGAATAAAAAAAGAATTTTATCTTCTTAAATCTGGTTGGGGATTTTTCGATGATAATTTGTTCGCGCTGGCGCATAGTGCAAAGAACATTGAAAACAAAGTTCCTTTTTTATTAAAAGGTAAAGATATTTCATTGCTGAGTAATGGGCTCCCTGCTTTGGTTGTGGGTAATGGACCTTCTTTAGATGAAGCTATTCCATTCATTAAAAATAACCATGGCAAATTTTTCATATTCGCCTGTGGTAGTAGTATCACCGCACTTCATAAAGCAGGTATCAAACCGGATGTATTGCTGGCTGTCGAGAGAACAAAGAGTTCAGCTGATTTTCTAGCACTGCTTAATGATGATGAATACTTAAAAGATATTCTGTTTCTTAGTGTGGATATTATTCACCCCGAATGCCATAAGTATTTTGATCGTATGGCAGTTGGATTCAAACCCCATGAGCCTATGCACTCACTTTTAATGAGAAATATTGATGAAGCTCATAAGTATTCCCATCTAAATGGAGTGAACCCATTTGTTGGGAATACTGGATTAAGCTATGCAATTACATTGGGATTCAAAGAAGTATTTCTCTGTGGGATTGATAATGGATATAAAAATGCAGAACATCATCATTCAAAATATAGTGCTTATTATGATGATAGCGGCAAGCCTATTGAAAAATTAACAAAATTGGTAACGCAGAATGGTGGTTACATCATCCCAGGAAATTTCGGGGGCGATGTTACTGCGAGCCGGCTTTTCTGTGTCTCAATAAAATCAATGGAATCGTTGTTGAGAACACATAAAGAAGTGATGTGTTATAATTGTAGCGATGGTGCGATGATTGAAGGAGCAGTGCCTTTACGTATAAATGATATAGTTGTAACTGACGACTGTCCTGATAAATCAAAATTGATAGAGTTCATGTATAATGATTTCTTTTCTCCTCTGAATCTGACAAGAGAGGATATTGAATCTATCATGGCATTTGAATTGTTTGATGATATTGTTAAGCGTTTTATCTCGGATTGGAAGGTGGTAGAACCCTGCCGTAATGATATATCAGAGCTCATGCAGAAGCATTTTGAGTACTTAGTATATATATCAGAGACTCGGCAGCATCATATTCATAGAGTCCTAGTTGGTTCAATTAATTACTTTTTCTCATTCATAAATACTATCATGTATTCTTTCGATGATAAGGCGATGGACAATAATATTGTCAAGCCGGCCATTAATATAATGGTTGATTTTTTCGAAACGATAAGAGCAACATACCCTGAAGCGCTTAATTTTATTGATGACTCGGATTGCGAGATCGTTCATCTATACCGGAAAAATACAGCCGTAACTTAAATATATTGTTTCTTGGAGCTAAACCATTCTAGCAGTCACTTGACACCGGCATTAAGCCGGTGTTTTTATATATTATTCCAGAATAGACTTTGCCTTCGGAGTCTTTTTCAGCACCCTATTGAACATGTTAGATCAGGAGATATGCTTCTCTATAATTTCCAAGTCTGATGAAAGTGTATAGTGTTGTAATTCTTCAAGAGTTCAGGTCTGTCAGCATAGACAGTAGTGTATCAATTATCATATAGACCATTTGAGGCAGTCTAATCACTACCTTTACTAAATGTGTCCAGTCGAAGATGTAATTGTTGAATTACCTGTTTCTTGCGGGTATCTGGTGAAAACATTGTCTTCAGTTCCAAAGATCAATCTTTTTGGTAGGTTGTCATCAACAGTCCTATCGCCTCACACACCTGCTCCACCGCGTTGAGGGCCCTCGGTGTGAAGCGGTGAAGCTCATCGGGGTTGATGAGAACGAGGCGCTGCTGCCTGACGGCATCCAGCATGGGCCACTGATGCCAGTGGGCCAGCACGGCGGGATCCCGGCTACCAGCCAGGATGAGATCCGGGTTGGCCTTGATCACCTGCTCCAGCCCGACCTGGGGATAGGGGGAGCTGGCATCGGCCATGATATTGCGGCCACCGCAGAGCCTGATGGCGCGGCCCGGCCAGGTCGAGTCATTGACGCTGGTGAGCGGCGGATACCAGAGCTGATA